>JGI24652J20063_1000001_pt1 | contig 630638 bp, 266 predicted proteins | sample MalvirmetagMSP97_FD_20063 | JGI IMG/M metagenome (IMG submission 20063) | reverse complement strand
AGAAGTAGAAAGATTACTAGAATAAGAACTATAGAGACTCTAGAAGAAGTAGAAAGATTACTAGAATAAGAACTATAGAGACTCTAGAATAAGAATGTATAAAGAAGTAGAAAGAGAAGTAGAAAGAATTAAGGAGAAGAATAACATTTCTTTTTCTCTGGAGGAAAAGTTAAAGGAAATTCCTCTGGAGGAGTTAGTCTACTTGAAGCTCTATGTTAACCTAGTAGAGCCTAGACTCTTAGATTTTTATACTGGAGGGAAGCTAGGAAAAATTCTACTTGACCAACTTAAATCTTATGTAGTAAAATTCTTCATAGATCTCAACAGAGGATCTATGAAAGCAGCCTCAGAAATGATGGGGTTGAACAGAAAAACAGTGAAGAAATACTATACTCAAGTGCGAGAAAAATAAGTGAATAAGAAGTGGTACGTTGTTGATACCAATATTCTTCTGGAAGATCCTAATGTCTTAAAGACTCTAAAGGGATCTATAATCATTCCTAGTCTAGTAATTCAAGAACTAGATAATTTTAAGACTAAAATGAATGCTATAGGCTATAATGCTAGGCAAAATATTAAGTTCATTAAAGAGTTAGCTCTTAAGGGAAATCTCTCTACAGGAGTGCCTTATGAAGAGTCTGAGATATTCACCCAATCCCCAGCAAAAGAACTTTTTGAAGGACTAGAGTATAACGCAGATAATGAAGTTATTGTTATTGCTAAAGATATTAACACTATAAAAGATAAGTTAGGAAGCAAAGAAGAAGTAGTTGTTCTAACTAACGATTTGGTAGTGCAGATCAAGGCAAATTGCAAGAGCCTTAAGTTTGAAGAATATAGACTTTTAGATAGAAAAGTCTCTAAGGAATCTTTTCAAGGCTTTTCAGAAGTAGAATACTACATTGAAGATAAAGAATTTAATTCTTTATTTGATTATCACTACAAAGAACCAATTTTTCTTTCAATTGAACCTAATAATCTTTCTGTAAACGAGTTTGTTATTGTAAAGTCTGAAGGTTTTTTGAACAAACAATGTTTGTTAAGGTATCGAGGTAACAACACTTTCTTAAGGGTTAGAGACTACAAACAAGAACCTGTTTGGAAGGAAAAGCCAAGAAACCTAGAACAGTGTTGTGCTCTCGATTTGCTTATGGATGAAGATATCAAGCTTGTAACCATGACTGGCAAGGCAGGCTGTGGTAAAACATTTCTTGCTTTAGCATCAGCACTAGAACAAACAACTATTTTCAAGAGTAGCAAGACTTATGATAAAATAATTGTAACGAGACCCCCTGTCCCCGCTGGTGAGGATATTGGCTTCTTGCCCGGTGATAAGTTTGAAAAGATGAGGGAATGGATGTCTCCGATTTACGACAACATTGATGTTCTTATGTCTGGAGAAGCTAGCAAATTAGATTTCATGCTGGATAATGGCTCTTTTGAAATCGAGGCCCCGACATACATCAGAGGTAGATCTCTCAAGAATGCTTTTATCATCGTTGACGAGGCTCAGAACCTGAATCTACACATGGTAAAGACTATTCTTACCAGGGCAGGAGAAGGCTCCAAGATTGTCCTCACAGGGGATGTAGAGCAGATTGACAACAGGTCAATTAGCGAACACACAAATGGCCTTGCCATCGCGGTCAACGCCTTCCAGGGACAGGATATATTTGGGCATATTACTCTGCAAAAAGGAGAGAGATCAGAGCTTGCAACTTTGGCTTCGGAATTGTTATGAAGATACTTTCTGAGTTCAAGAGAATCGGTCACATTAAAGTGACCGGAGGCTCCAAGCTAGAAGCACCATTGGAACAAATTGTATATAAAATTCTAGAAACTCTACCACAGTCTCACCTCTCTTTTGTTAAGGAAATCAGAGTTGGGGATTATGAAATACAAGATAGTTTAGGTATCTACTCCCTCTACGATTCTGGAATAGTTTACATTGATAGAGATATTAAATCAAATGAAGAACTATTTTTGTCTCTTATTCACGAAATAGGACACGCTGTTGAAGAGAATAACTTTGATCTTTTATATGGAGATGAACAGGTCATTAAAGAATTTATTTCGAAGAGGAAGGCGTTAACAAGAAAGCTCGAAGTTCATGGTTATGATGTTTCAAGTTTCGATATAGAGGAGCTTTCTTACAGTAAAGAAAATGATCTTTTTCTACTTGACTACATCGGATACGATAAGCTAAGATCGCTTATATCGGGAATTTTTCTCGATCCGTATTCAGTAACTTCGCTCAGAGAATACTACGCGACAGCGTTTGAGAGATACGCCACAGACCCACAAGCCGCCAGAAGATTGGAGGCGGTAAGCCCGAAACTACTAGAGAAACTGAAACAGTTGTTCGAGGAAAGCAGATAATGCAGAGACTAAAGAGATCAAAGTACAAAGATATATCAACCTTGATGACTTACGATATTGAGATCATCAAGGATAGAGATAAGAATTTCCTTCACTTTCACGGCACAATGCACCCCAGGAGATCGCTTGAGGAGAAGGTAGAGAGGGTTAACACTTCTCACGTATTTCAGTATATTTCCAATAAGTACACTAAATACAAGATAGAGAGCTGCCACGTTACCGATGAAGTGAACAATGGTTACACTAACGGTAGAGGCGTCGAGAAAGCAAAAGGCTTGTGGGTTTTTGAATTAAAATCTCCACAAAGGAGATCTAAACCAAAGGAGCAAAGCGTTGGAAAAGAGCAAGAAAAAAGAAATACTGAAGAAGATAAGCAATAAAGATATCAGCGAAGAAGAACTCAAGAGCATAATCATTGATGTTGTTGAGGAAGATAGCGATAAAGAAGATATCAAGGAATCAGCCAACAAGAATGTTAAACTTCTATTTGGTTGAGAAAAGTGCTCTTGTTGACTTAGGGAAAATTGGTTAAACGAGCCCTGTTGTTATATTTGATTATTAAATTGGCAAGGTTAAGAGATCTTGCAAAAGCGCTAAGGCCATCGCCCGATAACGAAGTAACTGCGCGGTTCCGGTCAATAAAGCATGTGAAAAGCCTGGAGCAACCCTCCAGGCTTTTCTGGTAGGTGATATGGAAGAAGAAGAAAACAAGATAGATTATGTGTCTTACACTCAGTACAGAACTTATGGAGAGTGTTCTAGAAGATATAGACTAAGGTACAAAGAAAGAATCAAGCTAGAAGAAGATGTCATTTATCTCGATTTTGGTGATGCTATTCACCTCGGTATGGAGAATTTCGTCGGGAAAGAGAACGAAGTAGATCCTCTTAAGATATATGATGATAGGATAAAACTCCTCACGGATGAATACAATAACCCTCCTGATGAGGAAGAACTATTAGACCTTAGAGGTCTTGCAAGCGATTATTACGAAGTTATACATGAGTTTCTCTTGGAGACGTTTCCCTCTGGTTTTGAGGTTATCCACAGAGAACTTGAATTAATGGAGGAGGTTGAAGGAAGAGAGAAGAAGTTTACTGGCTTCATAGACTTGATCATTAAGACAAAAGCTGGGAGATATGTCATTATAGATTGGAAGACATCCAAGAAAGATTGGCACCCCAAGAAGAGGGAAGATCCCGAGGTCTATAATCAACTTCTCCTGTACAAGTATTTCTTTAATAAAAAGTGTGATATACCTCTTGACATAATAGACACATACTTTGTACTATTGAGAAAGGATAAGCCAAGAGAGCCGACAGCCGTAAAGATAGAAAGCTCCGAGAGCGCAGTAAACAAAGCTTACAAAAGCTTGCATCACAGAATGGGTATGATGAAAACAAATCTAGAGTTTTTGTCAAAATGGAAAAACAGGGGCTGCTTTTGCCCTTACAGCGGGACAGAATATTGTGGGTAGAAAACTAAGCCAAGAAGAGTCAGATAAGATTAGGAAACTAATCAGGCAAGTGCTAGAGAAGGTAGGATTTCCTAAGAAAGATATTGGGTTTAAGATCCATGAATTTAATATCACATCTTCAGATCCCTTATGGGAATATAAGAAGACTACAGATGGGATCGAAATTTGGTTTCATGGCGTAAGAAAGACATTCTTTCTTTATAGAACAAATCAGTTTTATTTTGAGATTCAATTAAAAGATGATCAAGTAAGAAACACTATAGGAAAACTAGTATGAACAACAATGAAGAGAATGTGGACATGGAAGAAGAAGTTATTCTGGAAGAAGCCTCCTACAGGCTCTCAAGGTCGGCTTCTGCTGCCTTGGCTATGGGATTCCGTCATGCATTATTCAATAATGTGAGTATTGCTGATACGCTTCAAGATCTAGAATTTCACACGATCGGGGAGCAGATCCACGTCAACAACTTCCCAGAAGAGTGGATGACCCCGCCAGATTCGTTACTAAAAAAGGATGAGTGAATGCCGATTTACGCCTACAAGTGTGAAGAGTGCAACAACGACTTTAAAGCTAATAAAAGAGCAAAAGAAAGAGACAACGCTGAGTGCCCTCTTTGCCAGTCAAAAATGGTGAAGAGGGCGCTTTCTTTTGCGATGCATGTTAAAAAGGCAGAAGGCCCAAGGCCGTTAAGCCAAGTTAAATCAGAGTTGTTAGAAGATAAAAAGAAGATGATTAAAGAAGCACGAAGAGAAATGGAAGGAGATATAGAATGGTAGTAGCTATAGTAGTTTTGGCTATAACAAACGTAGTGACCTTGGTATTACTTTCTGTTTGCGCAATGTGGATTAATAATTCACTAAAAGATGATAAAGATACTTTCTTTAATCTTATGGTGGGAACAGAAGACTTCCTGAAGACAATGGACGAAATTGATATTGAGCATTTCTTATCCTCCAAAGAGTCTGCGAAAATGTACATGTCTGCTAGGATGCTTAGAGAAGATTTAGTAAAAGTATTGGAGGCTAAGGGTGTTGAAATAGAAGATGGCTGATAAATATTTTACTCAAGAACATGAAGATGCAATAGTTGCTTATTGTAATTCAAAAGATTACGATGAAAAGAATAGATTATTCAGAGAGTATATCAATGATGCTCTTGACGACTTGATAGACGGTATTGCGGCAAACTATGAGTTTAACAGGATGCCCAATGCTCAAGATGTAAAGTACAGATGCAAGATAGATATGATTTCTATCTTGCATAAATTTGATCCTACCAAGAACAAGAAGGCTTTTTCATACTTTACAGTATGTGTAAAGAACTGGTTTTTCGGGGAATATAAAAGATTAAAGAAGAAGAAATCGAAAGAAAGTTCTCATAGTGTTGATGTATATTTGCCTTATATAGAGTCTGCAATGTCAGAAGAAGATAGTTATCATAGCTACAGGGAAAGTGCGGAGTTTGTGCACTACTTCCTGAAGAGGTTCAAGGAATTGGACTTGGATAAGTATTCTGAAAAAGAAAAGAAAGTCCATGCTGCCATTGTGTATCTTGTCGAGAATGAAGAGAGCATAGAGATTATTAAAAAATCTGCTATGAGAAAGTACATCTCTGAAATTACAGGTATAAAGCGCTCGAGGATATATTCTTTACTAAGAAAGTTTACCGATGTTTTTAAAGATATATTATATGACTGGGAGAATTTAGATGTCATCTGAAGATGGTAATAGACAGGAGAAAGAGCTTTATAAGACTCTGAAGAATATCTACGAAGATAGGGAAGAAATAATTTCTCTTATCGAGGAATGTAAAAATGAGATGAGTTCCAACGGAGGTCATTATGCGATGGGTGAGGTTATGCAAAAGTATATCGACAAATTGCTTAAGACCAACGATCAGTCTATCAAGGCTGCTCAGGCGCTTGATAAGATGCTGAAAGAGAAAGAAGATGATTTGCCTTCGGAGCTGACACTTGAAGACATAACGTAGGAGTAATATGAGTTGCTTTGATAAAAATTTATTCTTTTCCCTTAATAAAGAAATAAATTCTGAGAACCAAGGAAAAGAGAGGGTTGTCGATCCTTATAACTTTGATCTGTTTTCTTCTTCCCTGGAGGTGGTCACACGAACGCTATTCACCCCAGATAAGATTGAGTCAATTGGGCCTATCAAAGCAATCGTTTATTACAAGGAAGAAATACCGTTTCTGGACCAAGCCCGCCAGTTCTTCGGCAACGTACAGAACTCTATAGAGCAATCTTTCTGTGTCGGGGAAGGGTATGGAGGTGACAGTAATGGGGTCATGACATCAGCCATGAAGGTATACCCGGTTGGAATGATGCCTATCTCAAGCACGTTGCCTAAATTTCCTTATGAGTTTAATAGTTTACCGGATACAGAAAGGAAAAACGCAATTAATCAAGTTGTCATGATGCCAACGGTCTTTGTGCACTCTTCTGACGAATATACACCTGAGATTGGGGATATCGTCTATATTCAGTTTGAGAATAATAGAACGCTCGCTAACCCAACATTTGTTAAAAAAGCAGGTCAGGCCAAAGTTAATATAGGTGCCGATACGTATACCTCGACTAGTTCGGCGTTTTCTGGTTGCTCTGACCTTGTTGAGCATGACGCTAGAAGCCCGTCAGGAGACACCGAGGGCAGCTTTATGGAGAAGGCCAAGGCCAAGCTCCAAAGCCTGGAAGAAAGGCAGCAGAGAGCGCCTGAGTGCACTTCATTTCCTAGGGTTTCTGGTGGCTCTGCGGGTGTTGAGAATTTTCAATCTACAAGCACCACAGTAGAAATAAAGCCCTCCAAGAGATATTCTCAAAACAGAGTGAGGCTAGATAGCTTTGCACCCGGAAAGAAAGATTTCAGTAATATGGTCAAGCTTCCTGAAGAAATGTGCTATGCAGGGAGAACGATATATGTACACAGTTTGGTATACCCTAGGCTTGTTGCGTTATCTAATCATTGGCAGAGAGAGTTCGGGGGCAAAGTAATTGATAGCTTCAGACAACATAACGATAACCCGTCAAAAGACTATTTTCTGAGAGAAAGAGCGGAGCCGATAAAAATAATCTCAGGATTGAGAGCAGTAAAGAGCGAAAAGCATAAATGGTTAAAGACTTATAGTGAACAGCAACTCCTCTCTAGAAAGACGCCATTAAGGAATGTTGTCGCATACAGGAGAAGAAATCCTAATGCTACAGTGCGAGAACTGTTTGAGCAAAGATTGATAGACGAGTACGGCTCTGTTTCTAGAGGCAGAAAGTATCTTGCCTGGGATTCTCCTCACGGGACTGGGCTATGCATTGATTTTTATTGCAACGGATTATTTACTTCTTCTAGGAGAGAGTCCAAGTATAAGCAGACTACTTTTTGGAAATTCTTAAGAGATAATGCTCATCTTTACGGGATAACCCCTCTTAGTATAGAAGCTTGGCACTGGGAGATTTTGATACCAAGAGAAAACTGGAAGACTGGCGAGGAGTTTGCTCCCGAGCTAGAACAAGGAAGATATGATTACTCCATAAGAGTTACCGAAACTAGCAACAGAACTGGCCTAAAGACTACTTCAAGGAGCTTCGGCCCCAGAGAATTTGGCTTTGAGAGCGATCGAGTATGACAGACTTAAAGAGACTAAAGAAACTCTCGCCCGAATACTACAAGATGGTAGAGAGGATAGAGCCGGTCAACAGGTCTGTTGTAACTTCAGGTAAGGCATGCAGGAACAAAATAGAGCCACTGCCGGAGTTTAATAGAGCAGATTGTGAAAAGGTTATCTCTGGGAAAAACAACACTTATATTGTACTGGGGAGAGATAGGCCGAACACGAAGATAAGTGGCTATGGGGGCTCTGGCTCGGAGCAAGCAGGCATGGTTGATATAGTTGTCGGCAGGATGTCTCATAACCCTACCGGAGTTGATCAATCAGGTTCTCAGATTGTTGCGGAACCAAATTTTACCACAGATGCATCAAGAATATACATCTCTCAAAAGTCAAATATAGATGAGTACATGAGCCTTGCTGATGGCAGAATAGGCTCCTCAAAGGCTAGATCTTCAATAGGCCTGAAGTCAGATGAGATAAGGATTGTAGCGAGAAGAGGAGTAAAGATTGTTACAGGGACTGATGTCTTGGATTCTAGAGGAGAAAGAGTTGATATCATCTCAGGGGTCGATATTATAGCAGGGAATAACGAAGATACTCTTCAACCAATGCTACTTGGTGATAATGTTAACGATCTAATGATTGATATGTGTGATAGGCTTCTTGATATATGCTCATTAATGAGAACAACAAAGAAAGTGTATCAAAAATATTTTAGCGAGATTGCTAGACATATGCATATTTCTCCATTTTTTGGTGCCCCAACATCACCTTCTGATGCTTTGGTGATATCTGGCGCGGCAGCTTCGTCATACAATTTTACGTTATATGAGCAGCAAATTTCATCAATCGAGAGAAATATTATCAATATAAAGAACAACTACCTAAAGAAGGCAAGTAACAAAAATATCAGGAGTTCCTTCAATAATGTCAATTGAGATAAAGACAAATAACATTTTCTCAGATTCACGATATGAAAACATTAAGAAGGTATTCTTGGATGAAATTGCGATTCGTGAATCTGGCGAGAGTGATTCTAGGAACTACAAAAGATTCCTGAGAATGTCTCAACCGGATCTTATTTCCGCTTCGAGGCAAGAAAATGGAGTTGTTACTTTTGATGAGGTTGAGCTTGAAAAATTTCCGTTAAGCGAAGGACGAGACCTATCTTTGTTAGGGCCGGGATGGCAGTTCTTGAAGGACGGGACTGTGCTTGAGGGTGATGATTTTTATGATTATTTCATCCAATTTCGCCCAAGAATGAGCAACGATATAACGCTAGAAGAAGAACTTTCTTTCATTAGAGAAGAAGCAAAGAGCAGGGTATTGGAAAGATTCTCTGCGAATATGTTCGAAGAAAACGAATCACTAAAGTCTCTGTTTTACGTCGATAGATACAAGATATTCCCTGATTCTGGCGGATCTTCAGTTTCGCTGGTGAAGTTTCCGAAATCAATAAGATATCTTGTTGACTTCAAACATGATGTTTTTGAGGATGGCGACAAGATATCTTACAAGAGTCTTCCCTCGGAATATAGAAGCCTGGAAAAGCATAGTTTTAGCTTGAGGGAGGTGAGAAAGCATCTCGAAAAATCTCGTAGAAAGATTTCATTCTTTAGATCATCAAGCAAAAAATCGACTAGATTTAATAGCAACTTGTTTGATTCTAGGATCGAGTTCTTGAAGACATTTTCAGAGTTTATAGAAGATAATTTTAAAGATTCTGATTTGTTGAGTGTTTATGTAAATTCAGAAAAAATTCGGTACATATCCCTCGTGAAAGATGGAAGGGGATATTTTCCCTTGGAATCCGATATAGAGATAATTCTAGATTCAAAGTATAATAATCCCAAATCTGTTAACATTATCAGGAATTTAAGAAAGATTTCTCATATTGATGAAACCAAGATTTCTATAGATTCAGTCCTTGAGTTCCTTGGTGAAGGCGAAAAAGTTAATTTTGGCGAGTCTAGATCAGAAAATCAAGAGATTGCTAGAATTGCGAAAGAAAGGTCCCTAGAAGCACCAAGAACGGCATCCTCCAAGAGAAAGGAGATAAGCAGAGACCTTCTCCTCCAGAGCCCGCAGAATCTAAACAAACTGGATGAGTTAATCGTAGAGGATGATCAGAACTTTGATCTCCTATCCTCAATTGATTCTCTCTCTATAGGAGATTTGTTAAGGATTGATGTAGGTTCTATCTTTAATGAGTTTTTCCTTTGTGAGTATAATATTGATGTAGGCGCTGGAGATTTAATAGACAACAGACTATATGATGACTTGAGGGAGAAACTGTCTAAATTTGATAGAAAATCCAAGAAAATAAGAGAAGATGTTGAAAATTCTATAGAGGAAGCTTCCGAGGCTTGCGTGTCATATGCTCAGGAAGTGGCTTCAGGTTTAGAGCAAGATATAGATTCTGTAGAGTCTCAAATAAAGAACCAAATAGAGATTGCAGCCGATAAATCAGAAGAAGTCCAGAATACGATTAACGAGGTTACTGGTGTTTTAGAGACAACTGGCGAGGCGGTAGTCCAGAAAATATACGACCACTTGGTTGAATTTAAAAAGAGCGTGGAGCTAGGCAGGATTCCTTCTAAAACGTTATCTGAGGGCTCTCAAGAGGTTTCAAGCGCTGTTGAGGGGTCAGTATCTAGCGAGGCGGATGTAATCGCTGAGGGCGTCTCTGAGGCTTCCGAGGAGGCTATTCAGGACCTGCCCTCGGAGGCAGAAGAAAACTCCAAAGAGTATTACGAATCTGTTGAATCAGGAGAAGAACCTCCCCCGATAAGGAGGCTGGGTGGTATTATCCCTGACTCGGTTGCGAAAGAAATTGAACAGGCTTATGTTGATATTATCTCTGAGCTTGGGGGTATCTTTAATGAAGATGCCAAAGAGTCTTTTATAGAGATTGCAAAAGAAAAGCATAAGCAAATCGTATTAGAGTCTGAAGAAGTTGTTCAAGCTATCATAGGCACTGTTTATGATAGAGTGGCAAATCCATATATTGAGAAAGCAGAGGAGGTAAAGGGAAAGATATTAGAGGCTATCTCGAACGGAGAAGAGATAGACGATATCATAAGAGACGCAGAAGAGGTAGTAAGTGAAGTAGTAGACGAACAAACTATTCAGGATATTCTAGAGTATATTAGAGATAACCCAACCGTAAAGATAAAGGACTTGTTGGATGATTTTGTTGATTTCTCCGAAGAATTAGTAAACTTTATAGAGGCATTACTAGAGAAAGAACAAGAAGTTATTGTAAGGTATAGAGTAATATCTTCTGATATAATAGAAATAGCCTCAGATGTTCTTGATCGTTATTCTGATCTCTTTCTAGAGGGATTCAATCAAGCCTTAATCTCTTTTTTCGAGTTTTTACTTGGCATAGAAATGAGGTTGCAGGAGATTTTTACTTTTACAAAGTCCTGTTATCAGCAGTTACTGGAAAAGTTGCAAGGCACTCCTTTAACCTATGAAGAGCTTAGAAGGCTTTACTACGATGTTCTAGACTCATCATCTAGGTGTAGGGTGGAAGTATCCGGCAAGATAAGCGAAGTTATAACGGAAATCCTAAGAGAGGTAGAAGAAAGCAAAGACGAGCTTATCGCCTTATTGGAGCAAGGATTAGAAGAGGCCAGGGAATATTTAGAGAATGTTTCTTTTGACGATGCGATTAATATCATTGATGATACTATAGAATCTATACAATCAAGGGCCAAGATGACTAGCGAGTCCTTGGAGTATGTCTCAAAGAAATTTAGCGGCATAGCGAACGGCGCACCTTTTGACTTCAAGATGCCTTTCTTGCCGTATCTTCCTATAATAAACTTAAAGAGTGTTGATTTATCTTTCTTACTAGAGAGGCAATTTGATATTGCACTAGAACTATTCAAAAGAAAGATTAAGCTTGCTCTGGATTTCTCTCTCGACATTAAATGTGACGGTCTTGGGATTGGTTTTGGTGGAGGGCCTATATTCTTCTTTCCTCCTATTTTCCCTGTGTTTGGTGATGATGCCAAAGATAAAGGAGTCCCGCCCGAGATAATTGAAGAAATCACAGAAGAGGGCAAGGGGGCTTTTGGAGATGTGGTTGATGATTTTTCTCCGATAGATATATGCAGATTGGTAAACGGAGAGGCTGGGAACCAAACCCTATCATCGGCAAAGAGCAAGATAAGGCAAGGGTATCCGCTACTCTCCAGGTATTACAACACCGAAGACAAGATAAGAGATTTCTTTCATAGTTTTGGTAAAGATTTTGCTATTGATCAGTGCAGAGATTTTCTGGATGAGGTTGGTATAGATAACCCTGATCGAACGGTTGATATATTGTTGCCAAAATCTCCTAATTGTGAAGACGATTTTAATGCACTAATCAAAAATAGACTTAGGCTGTACAACATACCGGAAGATGAGATAGATAGGCAGATAGAACAATCAAACAGAGAGATTGATGAATTAAGAGATTCTATACAAGAGTTGCTCGAAGATCCTCTCGCTAATGAAGATTTTAATAGATGCTATGAAAATGGAGAGATTACTGAAGATAAGAAGTTTGAGCTTCAGTCATATATGGACGGGATTTCGTATATGTATGATTCCATATCCGAAGAGTTTACTTCTGCCGCATCTCGATGGTCAGATTCTGTTATTTTTCCTTCGCTAGAGAAGAGGCAAGTACCAAAGACTGTAACACCAACCCAGGTGGGTTTAAGCACAGATAATAATGATCCTATCTTAAACCCACTACTCGTGAGTCTGGTATCTAACGGGGTGGAGGAAGAAGATATACTTTCGTATAAAGGAGAGGATACTCCAACATACCCTCTCGACATACCAGTCAGGAGAGTAGCCCCTGAGTATACTTCTGTTGTCAGTGATTTGGGAGAAAATGATTCTGGGCTGTTTGTGCAGACACTAGAGATTCCGGGCAAATCTTCAGATATAGATTTCATCAACTCTGCTGTTTTTGGCCCTCAGTTAAGAGATACTAAGACAACATCGTCTAACATGTCTCTGTCATACATAGATGAACTTGGAAGAGTTTCAATCTCAAAGGGTGTTAGTAGTATCTCAAGAATCTTAAATAGAGATAGGTTTACCAGAATAAAGAGTCTATCAAACTCTGGCGATTCGTTTAGTGAAATTGAAAGAAGTGCTTTTGCTACCTTTATAATCAACAAATCGTTAAGCGAGCCAGTCCCCTCTGACATAAGAGAGGCAATTGGATCTGATTTATATGATAAGATATACAGTAACTTTTTTGATGTAGTATCTGAAAATATCATTAGAAGTAGATTTCTTATCGCTGAATCGCAAGAAGAAGGGGGGTTACTGGGTTCGAGTTCGTCCTACGAGATAGAAGGAATCAATTTGGCCCCTAGGGGCATTAACTCATGCGGGGCTAACAACCCTCTCAAAATCGGTAGAGAGAAGGTAAAGTCAAAAGATTCGTTATTTAATTCCAACTGCCAGAAGATTAATGCGGTTCCTGAAGAAATAATGAAAGACAGTACTCAGGACAGCTTCGCTAGAATTTACATGAGAGTATTTCTCTTTGATTACCTTACAAGAGCAGTGTTCTTCTTTGGCTCGTTAGGAGTTATAGATCCTAACGATAAATTCTTGAAGAAGTATATTCTTGGAAATATAAAGTCAGAAATTAACTCATATGTTAGAGAAGACAGGGAAACTGTTAAAGAAATAATAAGCAAGTCGGGTGATGGAAATGGCTTCGAAGAATCACTATCTTTGCTGTATGATGATATTATTACGTCTTCTCTCACTGATATATTTTCAATATTTAATTCGTTAATCGAGTCGAAGAGACTTATCCCGTATATTTTTGACTCACTTAGCGAGAGATCCCCGGCAAGGACTGATCTTGATTTTGAGGGAGATGCAGATCAGGGGCTGTATCTAGAGAGGTATGCAAGAATAAAGTGTGACAATGATCAACTGTGCTCTTCTCTTGCTATAGAAAAGGGAGTCCTTAGTGTAGTTTCCCTGGAAAGACTCAATTCGGCCTTGGTGTCTGGAGGATTTCTTTCCGATGCTGTTCTTGATGTTTTCGATAGTATCAATATAGGAATTAGATTGGTTTCTGAGAGTATATTGACGAGCAATAATCTCACGAACACTCAGGCGGCTTTTTCTAGGTCAGAGCAAGAAAAGTTATACGGCTTGTTTGATGTATCTGGTGGCAAAAGGTATGTTGTGCCTATTTCGTCGTTTGAGACTCCGTTCTCTACATTGTATAGCGAGAATACGAAGGTTAGCGATGTAGACAATAATATATTCGGATATGACGATAACATCAGGACTTTCTTGGTTAATGGCTTATCAGAAAGTCCTGATGTTAAATTTCTATTTGAAGATATTATGCACTTTAAAGATCTTGTTTCTTTTTTGAATATACACTGTATAGAGACTATAACGAGTGTTACTGGCTTGGAGGAAGTGTGGCTCCCTGTCAGGCAGGAGATAATAAGGCATGTGAAGTGCATGAGCACAGATTATCTCTTGAGAGACGAGGTATTTCCTGATTGCTTTGAAGATAGAGAAGATTTATTCGGTATGCAAAAGAGTGTTATAGAGAACGCATTTTTCAATTCCATCTTCAAGAAGAAAAAGAGTAGGTGCGAGTTATTTGTATCTGGACTCCCCGGCACGAGTTTCGGAATAAGAGCCGCCCTCCAGGCTCCTATACAAATCTTTAAAGGGTTTGTTGAGTCTGCTGACCCAAATATATCTATCGCTTCGAAGATACACATTATATCCGGTAAGAAGATACCAGTTCTGGCGGCTTCTCTTAGTTTGCTGCCTGCAAACGTTATCCCGTTTGGAATAGGGCCTCCTGTTACTCCTTATGGGTTTGTTTATCTTGCTTTGTTCGGTTCGAATATAGATAGAACAGACAAAGATTCTTCGAAGGATAACGAAACGGACAAAGATATTCTTTCTGAATCTGGGGAGTGTGATTTATGAGTATAACTGTAAAACTACCTATTATTGTAGATGATAATACAGATTTTAGGATGATAGAAACGTATAAAGAGTACATCGAGCAAAACCTTAAACATCTATTGCTCACTTCTCCTGGGGAGAAGATTATGAATATTGATTTTGGGGTAGGATTGAAGAATTATTTGTTCGAGAATACTAATGATCAAAACATAAGCAATATAGAATCTAGGATAATAAGTCAGGTAAGAAAGTACATGAACTTTCTAGAGATTATTGACGTAAGTGTCTCTAGAGACTCTACTTTGGAAAACAACTTAAAGGTGAATGTTTTTTATTATGTAGATGTTCTTGATTTAGAGGCATCCTTGGAGATTTCAGTTTAATGAAGAAAAATAACCCTATAATCAACTATACTTCTAGAGATTTCCAATCAATTAAAAGAGATCTTGTTCAGTATGCAAAGACATATTATTCAGATAGCTTTAAAGATTTTAGCGAAGCTGGTATCGGCTCTATTTTAATAGATATGGTTGCTTATACCGGAGATTCTTTATCTTTTTATCTTGATTATGAGTCAAACGAGAATCAACTTGATTACGCTATAGAGATAGACAATATAATCAAGAAGGGTAAAACGCTCGGTTATAAGCACAACCCTACCTCGACTTCAAATGGCATCTGTGCCTTTTATGTCGAGGTCCCGATCACCAGTGGCATTTCTCTTGCACCTGATTCTGCTTACATACCAATTTTGAAGAGAGGTACGGAGTTATCATCTACTAGTGGTTCAAGATTCATTTTGTCCGAAGATATAGACTTTTCTGCGGATGGAGTTGAAGTCGTCGTTGCCCAACAGAACTCTACAACAGGAGAGCCAGAGACATATGCGATGAAGTCATATGGTCAAGTAATTTCTGGCACAATAGATCAAGAGTCATTCGAGATAGGCGAATTTACTCCATTCCAGAAGGTGGAATTATCACAGTCTAGCGTAGCAGAAATACTAGAAGTCAGAGATTTAGAGGGAAATGTTTACTATGAAGTAGAGAATCTTGCACAGGATGTGGTTTACAGATCAGTTACGAATAGGGCGTCTGATGTTGCTGAGGTTTTAAAGCCATACGTGGTTCCTAGAAGATTTGTAATGGAATACAGGGGTGGAGTGCCTTACCTCATTTTTGGAGCGTCTTCTCTGGTAGAAATCCCTGAAGATGAACTTGCAGATCCTTCAAAGGTCATAAGTAGAAAATTTGGCAACACTGTTTTCTCCAAAGATACTTTCGATCCAGCCAAACTAATCGAGTCAGATTACTTTGGAGTTGGACCATCAAACACAACGATTACTGTAACTTATAGAACAAGCGCCTCTAGTAATATTAATGCGTCTCAAGGAACAGTTACCAGTGTAGTTAATCCTATAGTTGAGTTTAGAGACAGAACTACATTATCAGAGTCTACTATTACTGATATAATATCCTCTATAGAGTGCGAGAATGAAGAAAATATTGTTGGTCAAGTAATCGAGATAACGCCTGAAAATCTGAAGAGGAGGATTCAGTCAGAATTTTCGTCTCAGAACAGGGCGGTTAACAGCAAGGATTATGAAGGTCTTTGTTATGCTATGCCTAATAAATTTGGTTCGGTCAAGAGAGTAAGGGCAATAAGAGATGTTAATAGCCTAAGGAATAATCTAAATCTATACGTCGTATCGGAAAACTCAAATGGCAACCTAGTCCAGTCTGGTGATGTCTTAAAAAATAACATCAAAAACTGGATTCTACCTAGAAAGATGATCACAGATACGGTTGATATACTCGATGCTTATATTGTCAACATAGGAATCGAGTTTATAGTAGTATCGAAGTCTAACATCTCAAAGTATCAAACACTTAGCAATTGCTATTCCAGACTAAGGGATAAGTTATTGGTTACTCCTGAAATAGGAGAACCTTTCATGATTACAGATATCTATAATTTTCTAAAAGAAGCAGAAGGTGTTTTGGATGTGGTGAAGGTAGATATAGTTCAGAAGAAGGGAGGGTTGTATTCAGACACGTCTTACAATCTCAGAAAGAACACCTCTCCAGACGGCACCATGATTACATTCCCCAGGAACGTAATTTGGGAATTAAAGTATGTTGACGCAGACATTAACGGAGCAGTTAGATGATCAAGAGGTACATTGCAGAAAAAGATACTACCATAGCGGATAGCAAGGTAGGGAGAGCATCTGGGGACACTACCCTGGCTAACACTGGTGCATCAGATTCCCTGGAGGTCTTCACTGTGTATGGCAGAAATGGGACTACAGACAGGGAGAAAGCAAGGATACTTCTTAGATTTCCTTCTGAGGACATCAAGGCAGATTATGATGCTGGCTTAATCCCTGATGGAGCAACATATGTCTTGAGGCTTTTTCACGTTAACACTGTCTTTAACACTCCGAAGAACTTCACCCTAGAAGCGTATAGCATTTCCGAATCATGGGACGAGGGGTCAGGCATAAATCTAGACACCTACGGAGACGCAGGAGCCGCTAATTGGAATGAGGCTAGTGAGGGCACATCTTGGACGACTGCCGGGGCTCTACAGGGCTCAGATGATCTCTTGGGGTCGGAAGAGTTCACTACTGGCTTGGAAGATCTTGAGATAGATATTACTTCAGAAGTGGAGACGTGGCTTGTGGACGCCAATGTGCACAGTGGCATTCTAATAAAGTTTAACGATTTTGCTGAAGATACATCGGAAGACACATTTTACACGAAGAGATTTAGCGCTAGATCTTCCGAGTTTTACCTGAATAGGCCTATAATCGAAGTAAGGTATGATGATTCCATTTCAGATGATAGATCTAGGTTCGAGACGGCCTCGCCAATACTTCCCGCTAGTGACTCAGAGAACACAAATACTTTGTATTTCTTCTCGTACTTTAAGGGGGCTTTAAGGGATATTGATGACGATGATACTTACTTGCCGGATGTTAACTTCTATAAGGATGAAGACAAGACAATAGAGATAACTCCTGATTACATAGATATCACAAGAGAGTCAGAGGGGGTTTACAAGGCAGTTGTTTCTATCACAACCCTAGAAGATGAAATATGGGAAGAGTGGGTAGATTCTATCACAACAACCAGAGTCTTTTACTTCAAAAAGATAAATATAGAGCAAGAAGATAACATAGAAGATGCTGGCTCCGAATATACATGCTCGATAAGGAATTTGAAATCATTTTACAAGGAAGATGAGCTAGCTACATTCGAGGTATTCGTAAGAAAACTAAATAACTCTTCCAACATATTTAACGTCGCCCAGGCAAATCCAGAAGCAGATATTCCGAGAGACTTCAGGTACAAGATGATAAGGGATGTTGACAACCGTGAAATAGTGGAGTATTCAACATATACTAGATTATCTGCGAAGAAAGATTTTGCAGAGTTTGATTTTGATATGTCGGTTTTGGAGCCTGGATATACATACACAATAAGATTCGCTAGATACTTCAATGGTGGCCTGAGAGAACTTAGTAACAGATTCAGGTTCAGAGTAAGAGAATCAACAGGATAGATATAGATGTCAATAAAAAGTTTGTTTAGCAAAAAAGGCCTCGGTAGTACTACACAAGAAGATATCGAGAGAAAGATAGAATCCTCTGGCGCTCTTGAAGAACGCTTAAAGAGGATTTCTTCTTTCGACCCTCCTGTTGATTTTTCAAAGTTTAGAAACTTTGCAAGATATGGTCAGGCGAGCAAATACGTTGAAGATGCTTACAACAGAATATCGAACACGTATCCTTATGATGGCTCGGATAAAGAAATAAACGAATGGTATAATAACGGCCACCAATACGATAGGTATATCGCAGAAAAAGAGTGGCCAAGGGCCAAGGGAAGTGTAGATCTTAATACAGAGATAGGCGCAGTTTTAAATACTGTCACGGTCCCTGGTAGTCATGATTATGAGTTGAAGGACGAAGTTCAATACATAAAAGTCTTGGGAGGTCCAAACCCATCTTTATCTGGCGAGCGTGACGGGTCAAATTTTTATTCAGAAGAAGATGGGTTGACCAGCAATCTTCAAGTGAGCCCTGAGCTTGGTAACACTATTGAGTTTTGGGCGAAGGATTTAGATGCCGTAGACTCTTCTTGCATCATTGATATCTGGAATCAAGAATCAAATGGGTCTTCTGATTACGGTAGATTTTCCCTAGAATTTATCTCTACTTACACAAATCTCTTTAATATCGTTTATAGGTCCGGGGCCGATGGCCTTCAAGATGAGGCGATAGGGCCTCTGAAGAGTTCCTTAACCGATGTTGATTTCTCCGAATGGAACCATTTTGCAGTCTCTATAGAAAAAGATGGAGATTCCTTACTAGTTAGGACCTACGTGAACGGCTCCTTAGAGTCTTTGGATGAATTTACAGGCGTATCTTCGATGACAGATACAGATGGGAACACCATTGGCGTTATAGGGGCTTTACAAACTAGCAAGGAAGGATACCCAACTACTGATTTGGGATGGGCGGCTTTTGAGGGTTCTCTAGACGAGATAAGATACTGGAAGGCGACCAGAACTAGTGAACAAATAGGCTTTAGCTGGAATACGGATATCCACGGTGGTGGTAATTCTGATAAGTACAGATATGACCTGGGAGTTTATCTTAAGTTTAACGAAGGCATATTTGATGATACAGAAACCGATGAACGAGATGCTACTATCTTGGATTATTCTGGGCGCGTTAACAGGAGTTCTTTTGTTAATTACTATGTTGGGTCGAGAAGCAGTAGCTCTGCACTAGAGGAAAGTCCTTTATCGGGAGATAGAGATAATGAGCGTGGTGATCTTATAATTTACACCACCAACCCTGAAGTTGTGGAGTGGTACTCTGACAAGGTTCTTGAAGCCGAAAGTCATGACCAGACAAGCTCAAGGTCGTTGTATGATCAGCTTCCTTCATACATTATTGATGAAGACAAAGAGGGCCAGATGTCGAACCTTATGCAGATAATCGGTTCGTTTTACGACAGGCTTTATCTTCAGATAGAATATTTGTCTTCTCAAGGAGATCAAGAGTATTACTCAGACTTCTCCGAAAGTAATGCATTCGCAAAGTACAATTTGGAATCTCACGGCTTCAATATAGACGACCTATTTTCCGAGGCGGGCTTGTTAGAAGAGTTACTATCGAAAGATCAGGACGGGTATTTCAAATACAATATAGAAGATGTAAAGAACGTACTTTACCAAAACATCTATAACAATATCTCTTCCATTAATAAATCCAAGGGAAGTCTTGAATCGGTAAGAAATATAATGAGATGTTTCGGCCTGAGCGAGAATATAGTTACGCCTGTTTACAGGTCAGAGGGCGAATACGAGCTAATTCCAAGGAAGAGAAATGTTTTAAGTAAAAAGGCTTTGATTAACTTCAACTCAGAACTGAACTCTTCTGGTACGATATATCAGGATATCATTGCTTCTGATGCAGATTCAGTAACCGCTATACCTGCTGATTCTGGTGGAGATCTTGCGTTTGTTCCGCAGACTACAGAATGTATAGTCCATATACCAAAAGAGTATGATGTCACAAGCCCAAATTATTATGCAAAACCGTTTACTGAAACGAGTATTTTCGGTAATCATGAAGGCTCGGTTAGCCTTAGCAGGACAGTAAATGATGTAGGTTCTTTTGTTGTCAGCGTAGAGAAAGATACTTCAGATCCACTGAGAAGAAGGGCTAGATTTAAAGTAGAATACTACACTGGAGTAGGAACTACAGATACGCTAACTACAGACTACATTAATGATGTCTATAACGATACCCTGTGGAATATTACGTTCAGAATTTACTCTGAACAAACAAAGATGGGAGACCTGCCAGATGGGTTCTCTGGTAATGATTTTGTTGTAGAGTTTTATGGAGTAAGTCAAGATGTAGCTTCTTCTGAGTTTTCGTTTAGAGAAACCTCTACACTATCTGCGGCTGTTGCTGCTGATTTCTTATCGGCTTCTAAAAGATTTTTCGTAGGCGCTGATTACACAGATTATTCTGATAGCAGCACTCTCGTGACGAATGCTGATACGCAACCTGTCAAGCTAAGGCACTGGTACGAGAAACTCGAAGATGATGAGATCTTGGAGCATCTTTTAGACGTAGAGAATAGGGGTATCAACAACCCCGAAAAGAGTGCTTTTGTTTCTACTTCATCATTCTCTGACGTAGAAGTTTCAAGAATGGACACTCTTTCTCTGGAGTGGGATTTTTCGGATATTACTTCAACTGATTCATCAGGCGAGTTTGAGGTTCAGGACTATTCTTGCGACTTCAACACTAATGATGATTTGTATGATTTCTTTGGCCCATATTCGCAAGGGCATCACACTGGAGTGGGGGCATTTTTCCCCGTCAGTAGTTCTTCGATCAAGATAGTAAAATACATCAATACACTAAGGAATCTATCACCTGATGAGATTTCCTACTCAGATACTGTTAATGTTCTATCTAACGATGATTTATTCTTTAATGTTAATAGAGATTCTCTTAGTTCGTATTTCACATTCGAGAAGAGTCCTCAGAGAGTTGTGTCAGATTTGATGATGTCGCTATACAGTGATTACACTGATTTCTCCAACTCTATAACAGGAGTCGAAAGATATAGGCAAGAGTATAAGGCTCTAGAGAAGATAAGACAAAGATTTTTCGAGAGGTTAGAGTCAGAGCCTGATGTAGAGTTCTTCTTGGAGTATTTCAAGTGGGTGGACTCAGCAATATCCAGTGCACTGGAACAAGTCCTGCCGGGAACGATCGAATCAGGTAGAACGATAAAAAATGTTATCGAATCTCATGCACTAGAGAGGAATAAGTACTGGAACAAGTTCCCTACATATGAAATCAATATTCTTGAAGCAACTTCCTCCACTAGAGGAGTACAGGAATTAAAATACCCATGGAAGACGGGACACGCTCCTGATTATAAAGGAACAACAGATCAGTCTATACATGCGGATTACTACAAGAAGAGGTGGTTGGATGATGTTTCGGGATCTCCTGTCGCAGAGAGTAGAGATGCAATAAAAGATTCTGTTAATAAAACCACGGTAGTGGAACCAGATAGATTATATGATCCTGTCACAGATTCCTTCTACGATGGTAGATTCTTTCAGGTTACTTCGCTGACAAGGATAGCGGATCTATACTCCGATAAGAACGGCAAAGAGCTTATCGTGTCTTTCAAGCCTGAGTCTCAGTTTACTGTGAATGATTTCAAGGGAGATCTGTACTCAAGTGGGCAAGATCTAGTTATACAGATAGACGGAGATAATCCATACAATGAAGATGACCTAGAGTCAAAGTTTCCTTTAGGATCTATACCTGTTTATGATGATGCTGTCTTTGGTGATGTCATACTGAGGTCTAGCAAGGATCAGCCTGTATTAGGGATGACTTATGATTATACCCTAGATGAGAGAAGATATCATAATAAATTTATTGTCTCGAACAGTGACTCCATGCAAACTACGTTTACTAGGCAGTGGGTTGGTGGGTTCGATAATATTGATTTGGCTGACAGCACTACTGTCGCAACTGATAGGCCAGAACTGTATAATATAACGAAAAATGCCAACGATTATACTATTTCAGCAGTCCCGAATGATGAGGCAAAGTTCTATTATAGTCGTGGAGTGGGGGTAAAGTCCCCGGTTAGCATAAGGAATATTCAAACTAGTACAGATTCTAGGTTCCTGGGCAACTACAGGTACATCAATGAAGTGGCGCAGGTATCATGTAGATCTGGCAATAGTCGTGCCTTTATCGAGAATGATGGCTTCTCCATTTCCGCATCTGTGTCGCCTTACATTGACGGCGTGGCAGAGTTTACTTTGCTTCCGAGAGGGGACAATAGGCACATATTCGTAACAAGGTTCTCATCCCCAGGTGGTTACGAGAGCATGTCTAGAGGCTACCTTGACATAGAGGCAGAAGAGTTTTCAATCTATGATACTGTAAACTATCGCAATCTTCAGGTCAGGAGGGCATATGATAGGTATAGTCAATTTAGCTCGGAAAAGATTGCATCACCAACTGGATACAACTTTAACTACATTACTTCAGATACAACGCTTGGGTCTGAGATCGCTGCTTATCACAAGATAAACAGAAACAGGAGATTTGTAGCAGAAGATGTTTCAGGTACGGTTCAATACAAGGAAAGATTAGATAATAATTTTGTATCTCACGCGATACCTGCTAATCCATATAGCGTATATTGGATTAATAACGGGACTACAGGATCTTCGATACCTGAAGATGGAGATGTTGTACCAGATCTATCTGATGGCACGGGAGAATCAATTAATGTCTATGATGTAAATCCTGACTATAAGGGTATCCAGTATGAAGACGATACAGTTACCTTCTATTACCTCCCTAATGGTACAGAAGTATCTACTGAAGATTCGCACTTTGCTAAGTTGAATGGTGTAGATACTGATAATCTTGAGTATTACGATGTTACTAGAAATAGATATGGATTTTCCTCTTGGAGGCAGCTAAGGGCATCAGAGCACCCTGAGGCAAGAGACCTCAAGAGGTTTAATCAGATCTCGCTGCATGATGATGATGTTTATGAGAACAGATCTTCTATTTCTTACGAGATCTTGGAGAGCGAATCTAGCTACAGGTTATCCGATGGTTACTTTCAGTGGCTAGAAGGCCCTGTTTCGTACAACGATCCGGTCAAGATTTCCCTAGTGGTCCCAGGAGACGGCTTACAAGGTATCGAAATATCTCACCAGAGTACGCGAGAGCGATTCTCAGCGGTTACTTTAGACGAGGCCTTAGACCAGTTCACGATTAATCAACAAACGCCATATGAGGCGATCAGAGAAGGATACCTAGATGCGGAGTTATTCAAGCTCCATGGCGTTTCGAGATCAGACAGGGTTTATCCTTCTCGTAGAAACTCTGGGACCTTGTTGGCGAGAACCAGATATTTTTACAGGGACGAGCCTTCTACTACTGTAAGCTCTAACAGTTTAAGACTTTCATGGAAAGAAGATGAAGCTGATAGACAGAATAGAGATAACGTAGGATGGCATCACGTAGAGGATAGAAACGATACTACCGTTATCTCTGGTTCTTGGACATATGTGTCTCCTAGTTTCGCTTCTGATGATGAGGTTGTTTACTATCCTTCGTCATGGCCTACTGACGGTGCTTTTGATTCGTTTGTTAATCTAGAATTGGATACTATAGGCCTGGTGTACCTTGGGTATCTAAACGGCCCGAGAAATGATTACTTTGCAAGCAAATTTGTTAAGTTAGCTACGGATACAGATTCAGATAGGATTTTTACAAATTTCTATCATGTATATTCAGATGCTGTGTATAACACAGGAACATCTTCTGTAGATTATACATTACTAAACTCTGCAACATTTAATAGTTATGATAGCGAGGATAAACCTTTCTATGATACGATTGAAGAGTGGGAGTGTGATGTCAAAGTCAAATCAAAAGATTATAATGTTGTACCTGAGTTTAACATATCTAGGAATATGTCTTTTTATGTGCAAGAGGCAGGTGGAGAGTTTGTAGCTAGAAATGATAAGTTTCTGACTCTCCAGGGTTCTGCTGTTGATGCCGAGTTAGAATCATCTTCTCAAGGGTCTGATGAGGATTCTGGTTTAGAGGAGAAATTCTTCAGGACTTATGCTTTTTCAGATTTAATGCCCGACGCCATTGAAGACATGGAAGAGCATCTGGATAAAGAACCAGATCTTGACCTACATTTTGAGCTTGATGTCGGAGCCATCAAGAAGATGATTCCCTATAATGGCTTTTACCCTGTAAACAGAGTTTCTCAGTTAGCAGAACAATTTCTATCTGATTATAAGCCTCATTTGTATAACGAGGCAGAGACAGATACATCCGCAAACTTTAGATCTGCACAGGCGTTTACGCAGCCTTTCTACGCTCCTGGGATTGCACTTAACAGCATCAAGTCAGGAATTGCCATGGACTGGGCAACCTTCCAGGGGAGAGATGCGTGTCTTGAGATTATAGACAGCAGAGAGGATCAAGCATCTTATGGCTTTTATGATTTAGATAATAGTGATGCTGTTAATGATATCTTGTTTGGCATCAATCATTGCTTTGCGGGAACAGATTTTGTTGCATATCACCCAGGCAGGTACGATGTTACACAACAAGACGCTAACGGGGTTGATTTCAGTCAGGATCAAGAATCTGCTGATAGGTTTAGAAAATATGGCGTAAGATATACCAATCCTGGCGTAGGTGAGACTGGCCCCAAATTCTTCTGGTACACGAAAGATGAAGATGGCACTTATGCCCTGAAGTACGAGATTGATTTCTTCGAAGACTTACTAACAGAGACTCAGGCTTCTTCTTTCCATTGGGAGTTTATTGCGAACGGCATGGTTGATACTTCGACCAAGGATGAGAACTCGTTTGCCTTTATAGCCTTGAGGAGGGGTCCTGATTCAGAAACGGGCGAAGATCCAAGTGATCCTAAGGGAGAGTTTCCAATTTACATCTACCATGTTTGGGATAGGGGGGATCGGTATGATTTTGTCAGAGTCAACCCTCATACACTTCTTACGGCGGGCGGAAACCAGACAGTTAATGGCAGCAATAGAGCCGAATGCGTAATCGAGTATTTCCCTTCTAGGGTGTGTTTTGGTGCAATAAGAGATGGCCAGACAGTTAATTTTCAATCTATTGGCGTTAATTCTATTCAGACTAGTAATGTTCTGAAATTCTTTATTGGGTATGGGGTTAACGATACAGCAGCAAGGACTTTTGATTTTGATTCTCTTCACTATCAGATAGGCTTAGTGCCTCTAGACAACGAGATTAATAACGATAACAGAACAATAAACCATACTGACTATATTGTTACTTTTGATGATGGAGTTACATACGAACTCGATCATGATGTAACCATTGAGCATTATGATATAGCTACTGGGATGACCGTTGTTTACACGATAAACTTCCCTGATAATGTAGGGAGTGGTGCAAACTTCATCTACCCAGGATCTGCTGATGGATCTACGCCACAAGAGTTAAATTCTTACGGAAATTCAGTGTGCGCAGAAGTTTTAAGGTCAGAAAACTTGGTTGTCTTTCCTATACAGAGAGATCAGTCTGCAAATGATGTTGAGTATTATCACTACGTCCTGACTACTAATATCCCAGGCGCGGATATAAATGATCCAGCAGGTAATATTGCCTCTTTTCCTGTTACTCCTACAAGGTACTCGGATATACATCAAGTCTATACTTACAATAGTGCAGACAATGAGACATATGAACTTGTTTTTGGCTCTTCCTGTAAGTCAGAGGGAATACTCTATTACGATGATAGGGTTTATTATGTAGATCCAGATTCTGTAACATATACAAGTGGCGTACTTACTGCTGGTCCTACATTGAGTAATGTTCAGTATGAGGCAGACACAGGGACTGGATACGGCATTAGTGCTACAGCTACTGCTGGGCCTCTCATTCAAAATGCAGTGGAGTCCAGAGCGTGTAAGAGGCTTGGGAATATTGATATCGTAGAGAATACGCTTATTGCTACGTTCTCATATGGTGATCTTTCTACCTTCGAGAGTGTTGAACCTACTTTGCAGAGGATGGTAAAGCAAATATACAAAATTGATGAAGATGCTGTTCCAAACTTTATAAGTGAAGAGTTGATAGACAATGTTTTCCTGAATAACTCATTAATGAGAGATAACTCATTAAGGATAGATAACCCACTAAAGTTATCCGCTTCTTACAATGAAGATTTTGCGATAAACAATAGTTCTTTTGCTTCGTCAGATATACAGATTGGGAAAACCTGTTTGGAGTTCATTTCATATGAAGGTAATGTGAACTTCCATCAACCACTTGAAAATAGAGGCTATGCGCCATACTTCTATACACAAAGGCTTAACGTAGAAGATAATAATACAGGGACGAGCTATTACTATCAGAGGATGATAGATTACAAGCCAAACTTGAGAGTTCCCTTCGAAGCTATATTAGATCCAAGCCTCGGAATCCCTATAACGCCTGCTACATCTGCTGAGAACGGAGTATCTACAGATTCTAAGGTGTGGTGGCTAGGCCCTGAGTACTACACAGATCAGGACGAAGACTACATTTATCCATACGCCCAGTGGACAGGAAGAGAAGAGTCTCCCTTGTATAGGTTAGCTGCTAATAACTTCTTCGGGGAAGCTGTGAGGTTCTTCGTGGAAGGGAGCGATCTTACTACCTTTACCTCAATGCCGGAAGAGAAATTCAAGGATGTCGAAGCCGGTAAGACTTATGTTATGGATGTTTCTCTGAAAGCTTTTAACTTTAAACCTGTAAAAGAAAAAGTATCTGGGGTCGTTCAAGACGATAATTACGGTAAGTTCTTCGGTCCACCCGCAAGGTATTTTAAGGAAAGTTTGGATTGCTCAAGGATAGAATATCCATCAGGGGCGATTACTGATAATAGATCAGACTTCATAGAAGATCCTGCACAGGCACCATGGGCTCCTCCTTATATTTACGGTGAATCAGTTGCTAGAATAAAGTATACTCCTGAAGTTTCAGGTAAGCCTACGTTAGGCGACATACTTTCTAATGCAGAGATAGAGTATATCAACAAGGACCTTAATGAAAAGTTTTATGATGTAGGTGATGGAGCCACAAACCTTAGTAACCCAACATCACCTGCGTATGAGGGTAGGGTTAGGTTGGATTCTTGCTTGAGCCTACTTTCCAAGACGAAAGTCAAGAAGGTTCAGTTTGATACAGATAACCTTACTTTCTCAGAAGAGAATGGTTACAGTTACGCTCCAACATCTATAAAAGATTCAGAAGGCAACGATGGTGATGCCTGGGCAATCTATCCAAAGTGGGAATGTCCAGTATTTGATATTGATGAAGATACAATTGATGATGATGGATTCGGGATGACATGGTTTAATGACGCGAACCAGCTAAGTCAGCAATCAGGAGTCTTTATGAGTATAGAGAGGACTCCTAATTTGGACAGGACAGTTGAAGGCAGTCTTATTGATATTTGTGGATTTACTCCTACTTCTTCAAAGCTAGGGAAGGTGGCAGGTAGCAAGAAGATATATGAAGCAGTTGCGATAATCCCCATAACAGAAACTCCAAACAGCGAAACAGTTTATGTGAATGGATTTAACTGTATTCCTGTCAAAAAAGACATTTTCAACAAACAGTTGGTTAATATTAATTCTAATAGACCAGCAGTAACAGTAGGAGATTTTGATAGTCAGGTTTCTATTGATAGCACTTCTATCTCTAACACGATTACTAAAATGAAGGAGTATGTTGTTCCTCCGTTTATGAATTATGTCGAGGATAGGAGTATCGACCCGTTCGTTTTCTATATTGCAGAATTTAGTGAGGAATTATCAAAAGATGACCTATCGAATATATGGCTTGGCAAGATGCCTGAAATTGCTAAGACCATGAATATTGCCTCCAAGAATATATCACACAAGATAGATAGGTTTGAGTTTTTTGGCGGGATAGTCCCGCCAAAAGACATGAAGTTTCTTGTCTTTAAGATAAAGAAGAAGGCTGAGAAGAGCTACTTTAACCTTACTGCTGACAAGTCTGATGATAGTCGGTTCGAGTTTGAGGTATTTGATAACAGTACACCGTCATATAGTTATAACTGGCCATATGATTACTTTTCTTTAATAGACAGGGTAAAGATATCTGCTGGGTTCTTCGCGACGGGAGAGGGCGCTTCTGAAGACAGGGATGTTAACTTTGATGAGGCGATAAGAATAGGCGATAAGGTAAATAGAAACTCTATTATGGCAAAGAAGAATGTCCTCATAAGCAATAGTATCAACGAAGAGCAAATTGATATAGGCGATAGGATAAGTCTGGAGTCTGATTCTTCTGAGCAGAAAAAGAGAAACCCAAGAGTATCAAATAAGAAATGAGCTTTTTAGATAAAAAAGAAAGGGAAATTGATATAAAACTAACCCCTCATGGAAAAAGATTGTATTCCGAGGGGAAGTTGCATCCTTTTTATTATAGATTCTTTGATGATGACATTCTTTATGATGCCTCATACGCGGGTATAGAAGAAAACCAAGAAGACGCAGAGTCTAGAATCACTAACGATACTCCTAGGCTGTCTACGCAGGTGACTTTCAAGTCAAGAGAAGAGAGTTTAAATTATCAATCTCTTGATGTAGACAATCTTTCTATAGAAGATCAAGAAGAAGTATTCGGCAAAATTGAGTCTGCTCTTGGTAATAGTGGCATAGGCAACCAATCAGCTAGTAACCTATATTCTAGGGTATACAACCATAAATTTGAATCGGTAGAAAAAGATAAAGAGGACTACGAAATTGACTTGGGAACATTCTTTATTTCCATTAACAAGGAAGAGACTACTCCCTTCGTTTCCAGGGAACCCCAGGATGGAGGTTTTTTCTCAGAAGGTGTTGACGATTTATCAAGCTTCGATATTACAGAATTTCAATATGCGTTTTCTCCATTTAGTGATGGCGGGACTGTAATAGTAGAAAATGGGTACTTGCTTTTTGAAACTTCAGAAGATAATGTTGATATACTGAATGAGATGTTTGATATCGAGATCTTTGAAATAGAAGAGATAGGCTCCGAAGAGTTCATGAAGAGGTTGTACTTTGAGAAAGAAGCGACAAATGTTGTCAATGATGTAATGATTGATAAGAATCTAGTATCACTCGAAGAAATCAGCATACCTGAAGATAGGCGCGTAGAGACATATTTTGATGTAGAAGTTGATTTTGAAGTCCCGAACGAAGTATATTGCAGGCACGGCATAGAGAAAAAGAGCTACAACATATTTGTAAATGATGATGTTGGATGTGGGTGCGACAAGAGAAAGCTGAGGCCTGATGTAGAAACCAATTTAACTGGGCCTTCTGGAGATGAGTGTGACTAACTTTATAGCAGAATTTAATTTATCAGAACTGGAGGAGAATTTTCTTCCAACTAGCAGAATTAGTTCTGTAAAGGTGTCAGAAAAGTCACTACAGGGGATAGGGCTAGAGATAGAGATCTCTTCTTTCTATAAATCAAACATACTATCTGCGTCTTCTTGGCTGGAGTCTCTTGATTTCTCTGAAAGTTTGACCTGGGAAGTTAACTTGTATTCTGATAAAGCCTTAAATAATCTTCTTGTTCGAAGAATTTTGACTGTAGAGGATTTTAAAGTAGAGAAACTGGACTCTGTTGAAACAGAAGTACTATACCAGCTAAAACATTCACTAGAAGCAAGTATCCCTAATACAGATAATGTATACCTAACTCTTCAGGTCTCTGTGGACCTTCAGGATGTTCTCGATGATATCGCTATTTTACCTACCGAGGAAAGGTTCCTAAGGTCTGCTAGGAGAACTATTCCTGTATTAGAAGGCGGAGAGGCTAAGGAGGTGATGTCTTTCTTCAGGCTCCCCGATAGGAAGATATTTGGTGGCGAGGTAAAGATCGAGAACCAGGTGTTTAAGACAATTAACGGGCTTCCATTAGAGAAGGTAGATATTCCAAACATACTGGTGCAAGATATTAGGGAGTCTAGGTACAGGATACCGTCATTTGGTGCCCCCAAGGGTAGGGATGTAAATCCTTTTAAAGTCTTTTCAGAGAGGCTCTCGCCTGATTCGTTTGATTGCATTATCTCCTTTGACCACAAACAATACTACAATAGCACCACTTATAGATTTATAGGCGAAGATGTAAAATATGAAGATTTCTTTGGTATAAACGCCTTTAGATGTTCTAGATCACTCAAGTATGATAGAGAGTTTAGGGAATATAAGAATATAGCATCACTAGGGAAATTAGATAGACAGACTTCTATACAGTCTGAAGAGTATGATTTAATTCATATATTCACAAAGAAGTCTGTGTCTGTATTTTTGTTTAGAGATAAAACGATAAACCTAGATAGTCCATCATCTTTCAACTATAACTTCTATTTCGAGATAGAAAACAGACTAAAAGATACTGCGTCCAAGGATCTAGTGACTCTTGATACGATAAGATCAGAGCTTTCCTCTATAGAAAACAGATCCAGAGGCGGAAGCCAGGTTAGCGACAGGGAATTTGAAAGAATAAGGAATATGACTACGGAGTTTGTGGATATCCTAAAGAGATATATTCCTCAATTCAATACTGGCATATTCTCTTTATTCATGAATCCTATAACGGTTAGTGTTGATATTCTTTACTTACTTAAGATGTCAATTAGTGACCTGATCACAAATATAAATAATGATATTACTCCTGTTAACTCTTATGGATTCGAGAACCAAAAACAGAATAATAAAGGGGCCGCAGATTCTTTCGAGAGAAGCGTTGATGTAAAAGTTACCGGATGGTCTAGGTTGAGGTTTTTCGATTCTAAAATATTATCAGTGCAAGAGTATAGGGACAGGATAACGGCAGAGGATATAAAAATATTCAATACCGAGAACCCTAACTTATCTGTTGGCTCCACGGCCATCACAGGTGCATTAGATAGGAATAAACTTACATACGTTACACCGCTATCATTCCTCTCCAGAGAAAAGACATTACAGATCGAAGATGTATCTGATATCGAAGACATTCTCAACGGAAGCGAACCTCTACTTAGGGGAGAGATTTCTAAAATAAAATCTGGTGTTTATAATTCTTCGATCAAGAACAAAATCAGCACTAACGCAATACTGGATAAGACTACGAAGGAAAAGAAAGGGGATCGAGTCATAAAGAAACCATCTATTGTAAAGATAGAAAAATATATGTCTAGGAAGAAGAATAAGGTAGATGAATCTATACCAGTTATTTCTCAAGAACTATTATCCAAGCTACTGGAAGGCGATGTGAAGATTGTTTCTGGGTACGGTAGGCTTCCGAGACAGGTTAAGGGAATTATGAAGGCGTCAATGCAAGGATCTCAACAAGGACTGTCCAGAATCTATTCCAATAAAGAGGCACCCGGTTTCAACGATGAGATGTCTGCTTTCTTGAACTTCTCTAATATCATGGAGATGAGATATCTTGATATAGAGAGAAATGGAGATAACCTCGTATTCTCGTGGAAGGTTTTAGATGAAGATAGCATTGGTTTTGGTAGTTTGGTATGTAGAGGAAACAGGTACAGAAATCGTAACGTAAATATTAAAAATGTCTCAGGATATCAACTGCAAGATAATACAGGGCTGATCGTCATCGAAGGCTCACGCAGGCCAACGAGCACGGAGGTGACGCCACCGGGTCCTGTCTCTAGTTTGCCACAAGTAGTATTCAGCAGGTTCTTATAATGATAAAGAAATTTAGGATAAAATCAGCTCCAAGACCTTTTTTGGAGATAAAGGAAAGGTTACGTTTACCTGATGTGAGGAATACTTCTCAAATCATCGAGGAGAGGCAACTTGTAAGGCTTACGATTGAGGAAGGGCAGGCTTACCTCTCTCTTGAGCGCACATTTCCTCAAGATATACTGGATATCAACAGAGTGCCTGAACAACCAGATCAATTAGATCAGTTTTCAGGGCTGAACATACCCGATCCTGAAGGAGGCTCGATAAATTCGATACCCGGTGCTAGACCAATCGAAGAACTGGCGTATGAGGCTCAATATAGAGAATATGTAACTACTAATTTTCAATACTCAGAAACAGAATATACTTCTTACGAGAGATATAGTGATAAAACCAATCCGTACACAAGATCTAACCCATATATTGAGGTAACACCAAGGTACAACTTCTTCGACAGGGAGCTTGAGCAAAGAACTTCCTCTAGGGATATTGATATTATAAGGTCGATAGATAACTTTTCTTTGAGACTTGCATCAGAGATCGGGAATCAAGTCTTTTCATATGATGATAGGAACTTATTTATTGATTCAGAATTTTCATCTGATTCTAATTCTATTATGTCTACTCAGTTTGAAGAGCCATTTGGTGTAGATATATTGCTATCTAACACCCTAACAGGGGCTTTTGGAGGTTTCCTGAAGAAACTTGATGCATATGAATACTTCATGAGGACTATCTCTACTACATTCACGAAAGAGATAGAGATAGAGAGCCAGGATGAATTGACCAAGGTAAGAGAAGCCCCAATAGATTTAGTTATATCATCGTTACTTGCGGAGCAATTTAACTCTTCTTTCTCTACAACGAATTATGAAAAGTTTACAAAGTTTGGAAACGAGACGTATAGAAGGTTTTTCTCTGCATTACTCGAGCGTTTTCTTGGCACGATACGAAAGAAGATGCCGAGCGTGGAAGATATAATACTTGGAGCGCCCGTCTATAGCGAATTAATCGGATATAGAATAGAAAAATCCACGAAATTTGGAGAACAGAATATCTATATCCCCAATACCTCTAATGAAGAAGATCTGAGGTATTTTGATAATCAAGTAAGATACGGAGAAGAGAATAGTTATAGGTTTTATTCTTATGTCCTGGCAAATACAGCGGAGTACAAGATAGTGCCCAGAGGAGAGGCGGGTTTCGAAGGGCTTCTGGAATTGGGTAAAATACCAGTAGACGTTATTATAACGCCAAAGATAAGATTATTCGAGATACCTGTTGTTCGTGATGATGATATTACGGTTGTGGATTCGCCACCGCCACCACCAGAAGTAAGGGTTTACAATAAACCTCAGCAGGACAGTCGAGTTTATTTCGCACTTACTCCACAGGCGAACTCGGTTATAGAAAAGCCAATTATGGTTGACAGAGGAGAAGTAAATTTATACTCGATGTACTACAAAGCCTTTGATTTGCCTGAAGGGAGTGAGATTGAGTTTTCTGGAGATGATTCTATTACTAGGTATATCATCTACAGGTTGGATCGAAGGCCAAAGAAGTATACAGATTTCTCTTCAGGGGAAAGGTTTACGATCTTAACAACTGTCCCCGATAATAATGGATCTATAAAGTTCGCAAATATGAAGCCAGTAAGAGAGATGCCCCAAGAACTGGATAAAACATATTACTACATTATAAGATCACAAGATGTTCATGATAACATATCTAATCCAACTCCTATTTACGAACTGAAGGTGCGAAGAGATGGAGAATTATACATCTTGGACAGAAAGATATTCGATATTGAGAATATTTCTGGAGCAGAGACGAGTAAATCATTCCTAAGGTTCTTGAGGATAAAGCCTAATATAAATCAGCACCTAATTAACGAAGAAGCTTCTGGATTAGATGGATCTAAGACTTCTAAAGAATATAGCCTGAAAGATGTAAGACTCGGAAGAGGGGTTGACAATGTTTGGGGCAAGAAGTATATGATAAAGGTGAAATCGAAGAATACTGGAAGAGAAGTTAGAATGAAAGTAAGATTCAAATACAGAAGTGAGAGAGAATAATGGGATTTTTAGACAACAGCGGTGATATAATCATTGATGCCGTACTTACTGATGCCGGTAGAGAGAGATTGGCCCGAGGAGATGGCTCTTTCAAGATAGTGAAGTTCGCTTTGGCTGATGATGAGATTGATTATAGTTTGTACGACGACACAAATACATCAGGGAGTGCTTACTACGATATAGAGATCTTGCAGACTCCTATTCTTGAGACTCCTACCAACAATACATCAAACATGAAGAGCAAGATCTTGACAATCCCAAGATCTGATTTGCTTTATTTGCCTGTTATAAGGCTGAATGAAGAGGAAGGCTTGAGTAGAGGTGCAGAGCCAATCTTCTATGTCGCTGTGGATCAAGAATCTGAGGACAACCTTGTCTCAGATTCCATCTCAGGGACGCTGTTTGGAGAAACGCTGGGAGGCCAACCGATCGTACTAGATCAAGGCCTGGATACTACAGAGATCTCGCCAGAAACGCCTCTACAGGATGATCTAGTCGAGACTCAGTACACAATTATGGTGGACAGCAGGCTTGCGAGGATTTCGTCTCCTCAGAACAACGGTAGCCTTGCGAGTATTAGCTTTATAGACGACGATGGCATCGCAAATTACCCATTTAGCTTGTCTACGGACCCAGGGTATGTCTCTACCAATCAAAATATAGGTTCTGGAGGCCAATCTATATCAGGCCCGAGAGGAACAAGGATCTCTTTTAAGATCGCAGCCTCTATTGAAACCAATTCTAATGATTATTTGTTTGATCTCCTTGGAGGAACCTTTACTCTAGGCGGGGATACTTACAAATACATTGATTCAAACATAAGAATTGAAGGAAATACAACTGGCTATTCGGTTGATTTGCCTGTAAGATTTGTGAAATTAACCTGATAGGAGTAATAATACATGAGTTCAGTATATAAACGATTAACCGCCACTGATATAGGCAAGACAAGAAACAATCTTTATGAATCTATACCTATTGATGGGCAGATTCTGTATGGTTTCTACGTGGATGGCGGTTCTTCACCCGAGCCGGACCCTGAGAATGTTAAAAAGTTCTCTCACGGTATGTTCCAAGATGTATATGATTACCCATATCTTCAGTCATCAGCCAACAAGTTGTTTTCACTAACAGCGGGTTTATCTTCTGACCATGGGCTTGGCACAATTAATGTTCAATCGTCAAAAAAGTTGAATATCTACTCTCAGCTTGCCCAAACTCACGTTGGCTATGATGAGAATGGAAACATTCTTGACTTCGATCAAGATGGAGACTTCTCGTCTGGAGGCTACAAGATAAAGACTCCGATCTTTTTGAAGTTTTCGAGACTCTTGGTTAAAGACGAGATAAGAAAAGAAACTTTCTCGATGGAGATAGACATCACGGCAGCCTCTGCGGCTGGTACAGACACGATTGTTATTACGGATACGGGCGCGAATGACAACTATAGAACTAACTCCCCGGCAGGAGAGTACGGTATCTTGTACGGAGTTAGTAGTACAGACACTAATTTCGAAGAAGCGGACAATGTTCCTGTTGGCTTGATATATTATCAGACGGGTTTAGTAGTCTTAGATAGCAATATCTTACTTACCGGGACTGGATATGACGGCACTTCTAACTTCGAGCCGTTTAACAATGGCGGGGATACAGTCCTTACTCACGTAGATGAGGGAACTGGGGATACTATTTCTGTAGGTTTTGTTGATTATACGATAGACAACATTGCGGACTCCATTCGAGAGAGGATTTCTGATATTTCTTTCAACAACACAACAGAACTAAACTCTACAGTCTTCTTTTGCAGAGTTGGGAACACAGAATTTAACTACTCGTCGAATCCTACCTATACTTCAAACTCAAAGATAAGAGTCAAGAGGGTCTCATCTGACGAGCCAAAGTCTTATATTACGACTGTAGGATTGTATTCTTCGGATAATGAACTGCTGGCAGTCGCAAAACTAAGTGAGCCATTGAAGAAAGATCCCTCTATAGAGCAAATATTAAAAGTTAGACTGGATTACTGATGTCATATTATAGGTTCGGCGCAGGAGACGTGCTCAGGAACGTCATGAAGACATATCCTGAGCACGAATACATTATTTACGGAGGGAACTCGTATCTTAATGGTCGAAGAGCTATAACAGGCTCTTTCGATCCTATTGTAGGACACAATTCTCTCGGCACGGTAAACTTGTATGAGTTGAACCCCGATAAGGATTTCACCACGCCCTCCAGTTCTCCCCCTATAGAATTTTTCAGAGTGAATAATGGCTTGCACAACACAACAAAGCTTATCGACACTGATGAATTGATCTCTACGGCGATAGGAGAGGACATAACTTATAGTGCAGAACTCGAATCTGGCATCTCTTTTAATTATTTTAGGACTGGTGACGACAGAAACCGCTTGAGAGCGATCAGAAACCACTTCAGATCTATTGATAGGCTTACCCCTTCGTTTTCTTTTACAGACGCTCTGACGGAAGACAGTGCGCTTATAGAGATACCTGCGGTGATGTTCTCTAGTTCTATTAGAAAAGGCAGCGTCAGGCTTGAATTTTACGGGGATTCTGGTCAATTGATGGCATATTGCGAAGATACAGGGAATAGAGGGGAGTTGATCGACCAAGATGGTAACATTGTTGGCTTTGTTTTGTATGAAGTTGGCTTTGTTTACCTAAACGATTCAACAAATGCTATATCTGGCACGTTTACAGACTTCTATGACTCTGATTCTGCTGCCGAAACTCCTTACTGGATACATTTTGGAAGATATCAAGATGATGGAGTATCCAATCAGACAGAATCTAGTTATAGATTTGTGTTCCAAGGCATAGAAAAGATACCAGTTCTCACCATGTATGCGGATATGCCCAAAGGAGAGGTGAACAATTCTACAAATCCTACCTTTATAGACAAGGATACTCGAAAAGAAGTCGTCATAGGTAGTGATTTTATAGAAGAGAGAAGCGGAAGTATAAAGAATATCAATAAAACACCATTTGATTCGGAAACAACATCATTCGATAAGATAACTTACATCACGAAAGTTGGAGTTTATAACGAAAAGAAAGAGCTTTTGATGGTTGCCAACTTATCAAGACCTTTAAAGAAAAAAGAACTGCGAGATCTTTCAATAAAACTAAAGGTTGACCTTTGAAAGATTTATATTTGTGCCTCGATATCTCTTCTACATGTACCGGATACTCATTTTTGGATGAGGATGGTAATTGCCACTTGGTTGGATGCATCAGGACAGGAAATAGGAAGAAATTTTCTACAAATTACGATATCATAGATGAGATTTGCCGTGTTTTGTTTGAGGAAGTCTCTAATATTGACGGAAATGTTGTTGGGATATTCTCTGAAAGCGCCCTCAAGAAGTTTTCACGCGGCAGGAGCAGCGCTTCTACGATAGCCAAGCTGACTTCTATCAATTTCGCGACTAGATACGAGCTTTACAGGAAATTTGGCTTGACAGCGGTGGAAATTGCACCTACAGCGGTCAAAAAGCTGGTGGGGTACAAGAAGAAAGAGGACAAGAAAGAGAAAACGCTCGAGTTTGTAATTGACAGGTTCCCAGATTTCCCAATAGAATACACTAGATACGGAAACACTCACCAGAAGTGTTATGATATGGCTGACTCTATAGCAATAGGATGGATAGGCCTTGAGACAGAAAAGAAAGAAGAGTCCAAGTAAGATATTAGATGAGATATTTGGGTCCCCGCGCCTTTCTGGTGAAGAAAGGCTTTACTTTTGCCCTAAGTGTAACCACCACAACAAGAACTTCTCTGTAAATGTACAAAAATCGTTATGGAAGTGCTGGGTATGCTCTTTCAAAGGCGTAGGTTTAAGAAATTTACTTCTCGCAACCAATAATTCGAATAGAATTAATGAACTTCCACTTGAGAAGTATGATAATAACATTATATCCCTCGAATCTGTAAGGGAAATGCTCTCCACAACCGAAGATGATCCTACATCTTTACCGGAAGAGTACGAACCTATATTAATAGATGGTCACAAGAAGGCAAGAAAATACCTAGAAGGCCGAGGAATAACTACAGAAGACATAATCAAGTATAAACTTGGCGTTTGTTACTCAGGTAGGTACGCAGGAAGGATTATATTTCCCTCTTTTGACTCAGAAGGTAACTTGAACTACTTTGTGGCAAGAACATACCACGAAGATAACGATTATAAGTATCTCGCACCCAGAAGTCGGCCCAATATAGTGTTTAATGGCATTTTTGTTGATTGGAGCAAGCCTGTGTGGCTTGTAGAGGGAGCTTTTGATCACCTCTTCGTACCAAATTCCATTCCTTTGCTTGGTTCTTCTATTAAAAAGGATAGTATGATCCTAGAGAAGGCTATAAAAAACAACACAACTGTTATTCTGGCCCTGGATGGAGATGTGAGGGCAGGAAAGGTGTTTAAGATAGCAAAATTCCTATCAAGTCACTCTATAGAAGTCTATATCGCACAAAACAATACAGAGAAAGACATCAACGAGCTTTATTTGTCCGGCGAATTGCCAGATATACTAAAGAATGTAAAGAAATACAGCATAGAACAGTCTATACTAGAGAAAATAAGGGAAATTTCATGACAAGGTTTGCTCACATCGCAGATACTCACATCAGGAACCTAAGATATCACGATGAGTACAGATATATCTTCGAAAAGATGTATAAGGACATCAAAGAGAGGAATGTAGATTATATTGTCCACTGTGGGGATATAGCGCACACGAAAACAAAGATTAGCCCTGAATATGTGTCACTTGCAACGGAGTTTCTTAATAATCTCGCAGATATTGCACCTCTTATTGTTATTTTAGGCAATCATGACGGTCAGATCAACAATAAGAGCAGAGAAGACTCTGTTAGCCCTATTATAAGATCTATGAAGGATAAAAATGTTATCTTTCTAAAGGATAGTTGCGAATATAGACTCACAGACGACATAACTCTTAATGTAATGAGCATTTTTGGCGAAGCAGAGAAGAGTTGGGTTGAACCTTCTGATGAAAGCAAGATAAACATTGCCCTTTTCCATGGCTCTGTCAATGGCTGCGAGGTTGATAGCGGGTTTACTATCACAAATGGGGATATAGACCTTGAGTACCTGGAAAAGTTTGACTTTGCTTTCCTGGGAGACATTCACAAGACAGCACAGCGCATGGACTCAGCCGGTAGATACATGTATCCCGGCTCAACAGTCCAGCAGAACTTTGGAGAGACAAACGATAAGGGATACTTGGTTTGGGATATCTCCAGCAAGGATGATTGGACGTGTGAGCACATTCCTTTCCCTAACCCTAGTCCATTTATAACTGTAAAGTTGGATTCTCACGGCAATATAGTTGGCGATGACATACCAGAGAATGCAAAGATAAGAGTTTTTTCGTATGTGCCCCTCAATTCCCACGCCAGAATGGCGAAGAAGAGGGAAATAAAGTCCAAATATAAGGCGAAACAAGTAAAATACGTTTCGAAGAGCGTTGGCAAGTACAATTTCGACAAAGATGTTACCGAAGACGTGAAAATTAGCGACGTGAGAGACCCTGGAGTCCAGGCTGATCTCATCAGGAACTACTTAGAGACTCTTAATATCGAAAAATCGGTAATTGATGAGGTAGTAGAGCTTAACAAAGAGTATATCATTACCGAATCTTCTGATGACGTAGCCAGAAACCTTCACTGGAAGATTAAGAAGCTTGAGTGGGATAACATTCTTTCTTACGGTAAGGGCAATGTTATAGATTTTGATAACGTAAAGGGAATTACAGGCATCTTAGGGGAGAATTACACGGGTAAGTCTTCTTCTATGGAGATTTTGATGTATTCGATCTTCGGGAATATGTCGAAGAACATCAGGAAGACTTTCGATATGATCAACTGGAATGAAGAAGAGGCTTACATAAAGGTTTCTATAGAGGCTGAAGGGAAAAATTACGTTATCGAGAGGAAATTTACGAAGCTGAACGAAGAAAAGCGTACAGCGAGGGAGTCTATCGACTTTTATATCGAGGGCAAAGACGCCATATCTCTAAATCAAGACAGTAAAAAGTCAACAGAAGCTTACATAAGGTCTATATTTGGCACCCATGAAGATTTCTTGCTAACATCTTATATGTCTCAAAAGGTTCCTGACACATTTATTGATGGTGGCTCCACAAACCGCAAGAAGATTGTGGCGAGATTCTTGGACCTTGGGCTCTTTGAGGAAAAGTACAACTTAGTGAATGAGGATAGCAGGGATATCAGGGCTTTACTGAGGACAGAATACAAGGATTCCAAGAAACACATAGCTGTAGACATAAGAAAAGAAATCCAAGCGCTTAGAGAGAGACTGAAGAACACCCTGAAGGAGAAAGAAGCTTTGTCCTCGGAGGTGGAGAGGCTGTATGGGAATGTGCAACTTCTGAAGAGGGAATACGACTCTGAGAACGGGAAGCATTTCGATAATTTGGACACCTTGTATGAAGATAGGGACGAATATACTGAAAAAGTTAAGGAAATAGAGGCAAAACAAAAGAGCCTAAAAGAACAGATTGATATATTCACAGAAAGAGAGATGAGCTTCAAGAAAGTCTTGAAAATGTTCGATAAAGAGAACATGCAAAAAGATTTGAAAGAGTTAGAAAAGAAGAAACTAGAAAGGGAAGGCGCGAAAGCCAAGAGGGACAGGTTCGCCAGAGATCTGGATAGGTCGAATAAAGAAATAGCGATTATCAACAAGGTTCCTTGTGGTGGAAAGGGTCAATATTCTTCTTGTAAGTTCTTGAAGAAGGCTAATGATGCAAAAGATTCAATTAGTGATATCGAATCCAAGCTGGAGTCTGCTGAAAAGGACCTTTCCTCTATTGAGGCAGAGATAAACAAGTACGATGGCAAGTCTTTGAGAGAGACGCTAGAAAAGATTGCCAAACTGGAAGGAACGTTACGTGATGTCTCAGGTAAACTATCTGAGATGCTCAAGGAATACGAGTATCTAGAGAAAGACAGAGAAGAGAAGCAAGACAAGTTGGATGATCTTGAGTTTAAAATCAAAGATTTAGAGAAAGATAAAGAAGTCATCGAAAAGATGAAAAAGATGGAAGATTCTATCGAGAAAGCAAAGAAAAGATGGTCAGAAAAGAAGTCTGAACTCGCCAAGAAGGATAAAGAGTATTTAAGCCTTAACTCTGAGATTTTATCTAAAGAGGAAGAAACTGTAAGGATAATGAAGTACGAAGAGAAGAGAGATAAATATAACAGAAAGTATCAGGTCATGGACTTGTACAAGAACTGCATGCACTCGAACGGGATCTCGCTCTCTATTGTTAATAAGATGATACCAATGATCAACAAGGAAGTTAACAAGATCACTGAAGAATTGTCAGATGATTTGAACATTATTCTCGGTCTTGACGATAGAAAGCTTGATGTCCTTATGGAGAAGGATACGGGCATGGGACCCATAGAGTCTGGCAGTGGCGCAGAGAACGGTATATCTTCCATTTCCTTGCGCCTTGCACTGATGAGAGTTAGTTCTTTGCCGAAAGCGAACTTCTTTATCATGGATGAACCAGCAACTAATTTTGACGAGAAACACCTTAGTGCGTTTAATAACCTATTTAATATCCTGGGCGAAGAGTTTGAAACAGTGTTTGTAATAAGCCACATAGAAGACACTAAGGATTCTGTAAAGAATATAATTAACATCGAAAGAGAAGGTGGATACTCTAAATTAAGGATATAGAACATTAACGGAGACAACATTTGAACGAACAACAACAACCTGCTAAAGTAGACAGCTTCCTACACAAATTATTGAGTAGGAAGCTTCTCGTGTTTGTGGTAGCAACAATTGCATTCTTTGCTGGACTTATAAATCCAGAGATAGTCTTGATTAGTTCAGAGAATTGGACTAATATAGCTATTATGTACATCGGCACAGAGGGCGCTAGAGATTTCATAATAGCTCTCAGGAACAATAAATCTCCGAAGGAGTAAGGCATGGATTACGAAGATCTATACAACAAGTCTGAAAAGAGTGGTGAATATGGAAAAGCATTTGAAGCCATATTCTCTCACCTGCTAGATCAAAGCGACGAGGGGTTTCAAAGAGCCCTGCTGGCCCTCTCCAGGCTAATAGCCTCCAAGAAATCCAAGGGAGAGCGCCTTGACAGGATAAGTGCACCACTATCGCCTGCTTATAAGTGGTACAAGGCTACAAAGATGTACTATAGCAGTATTATAGGCACAAAGTACGAGAAGAAGTTTTTTCAGGGTATGATATTTGCGTTAGATAATCTCGGCATGGCGAAAGAGATGAATTTGCAGGAATTATACAACAAAGAAGAATATACCAAGATACTTTCTCGGGTGGAAAAGCTAATCTATAATTACTATCTTCTCTCAATGGAGGACAGTAACTTCTATGAGCAGAGCAGGTATCTGAAGACTGCCTTCGATGATCAACAAGAGTTTGATGATTGGGTTTTCTCTAATGTTAATGTTGATGAAGATCTTTATTCTGCCTTGCTACAAGAAAACTACGAAAGCTATGAGAAGGCTTTTCAATACTATTATGGCTTGGTGCAGCAAATTTTTACTCCTGATGATGAAGAGAGAAAGAAGATCTACAAGAGAATGTGTAGCCTCATCAGTGGCTTCGCGAGAGGGGGATACTCATATCGAGTGACTCCTTCTAGTTTCCTGGGCACCAAAATAGAAGAGTTCTGCACATCCCCTCCCAAGTTTGATGATAGACTGAGAGAAAAGTCTATTGTGAACATAATAAAGAAACTTGGAGTGGAGAAAGAGTTCGGTGTTGGCGTGGAAAGTATTTTCGATATAGAAGAGAACTTTGAAATGTCCCTCGCTGCTGTCTATTATTTTATATTCTATGATAGCCCTATTCTGGAGGTATGTCCTGCACTTGACAAGATGTTCGATACCGAGGAAGAGGCAAGAGAGTGGCTGGACAACAACATAAGGATAGAAGACCCAAATTCTTTCTTTGCGTTTTTGGAGTGAGGATAACAAAATGGATAGAGATACAAACTTAACACTTGAAAAGATTAGGCTTTTTCTCCTGAAGAACAAGAGGTATGCTATTTTTATAGGAAACTTCTTTGTCATATTGCTTATAGCGATAGTGTTGTTTCTTATCGGGAAGTCGAACTCTAAATTTTTGGATAGGAAGATAGAAGACACCGTAAAGAAAGATAAGCTTCGAGATGAAGAAGTAAAAACCATAGAGGATATGGTCAAGAAAGAAGCTAAAATGAGAAAGATAGAGGATCAAGTCCTCAGAGATATAGACAAGAATACAGAAGGTAAGAAAGAAGAGGTTAGGGAGAACGCCAAGAAGATACTCGAAAAGAGAATAGAGAAGGCCAAAAGAGATCCTGATGAGTTCCTCAAGCAATTTTCCGAGACCTTCAAGTTGAGGCATAAATGAAGAAATTGTTTATTAAGACTATAATATTCTTGTTTACCATCGCCATTTCTGTACCGACCTACGCCAAGAAGCCGCCAGAGTCCTTCAAATTTGATGTTGCCTACATAGAGGAGGGAGAGCCAGCACCGGCTAATGGATACTTCTTGACCCCGGAGGCGATGGCCAGTATTCAGGTTCAATATGAGATATTGAATAAGGAGAAACTGATAGACGAAGAGTCATACAAATTAAAACTGAGGACAAAAGATGACTTCCATGAACTTCGACTTAAACTTCACGAAGATACATACAAGGAGAGGCTTGAACTAAGAGATCAGAGCCTCAGTATAGTTAGGGCACAACTAGCAGAAGAGAGAAAGGAGAATATGAAAAATCATAATAGAGTTATGATAGGACTATTCCTTGGTTTTGTTGCTGGTTCTGTAACTTCACTGGTGATTTTTCACTTGAGCGGGAAGTCAATAAATTCTAATAGCGAGGCAAGGTAAGGATGAGGGATTCTAGAGACACCTTTAAAGCTTTTATGGCTAGATTAATCAAGACGATAAAAGAGAACGAGAAAGAAAAGAAGAAGGAAGAAGTCGAGGATGAAGAACAACAACCCTGATAGAAAGTTTCTTATAGAAAAACAACTGACAAAGGCTTATGGTAAAGAAGTTGCTAGAAAATACTTTGCTGACGGGAAGACAAGTCAAGAGATAAAAGAATACCTGTCTAGTAATCCTAATTCGATCGAGCGCAAAGAGAAAAAGACATCTAAGCAAAAGAACTGTTGTGTTTGCGGGAGATACATCTTCGGTAGGCACATGAAGCACTATATAAGGTTTGGCGCATGTGAGAAGTGTTTTTACCAATATATTGATGAAAGAGAGAAGCGCTGGATAGACGGCTGGAGGCCTGGGAAAGTTTTAAATGAATGATATAGATGAAAAATATCCTAGAAATTCTGATATAGATTACGATGATAAGATCTACAACTCTATCGGAAAAGCACTAAAGCACATGGAAGAGTCTGAAGATGAGACTCTGGGCCTTAACAGTGTTAATTTTGAAGATGATGATATAACTCTCGCTTCTCTAGAGTCTCTTACTGATGAAGAGTTGTCTTATGAACAGAAGAAAGAACTGAGGAGAAGGGCTTCTGAGCTTCGCGCCAAGTTTGAGGACAAGATAGAGAGGGCGAAGAAAGATATTGATAGGCTTTCTAGGATGGAGAACCCTGATCAGGATAAGATAACAAAAAGAGTCTTGTTCCTGAAGAGAATTAAAGACAAGGCTATGTCTGCTGAGGATATAGAGGCACTGGCAGAATGTGTATCTATAAGCCTTAATGAGGAGCTAGAGAGAGAGCGTAATCCCGCTACGCCTACTGCTGCTATGCTAAGAATAGTGGTAAAGTACGCGAGAAACTTGCTCGCCTCGATGGATAAATCTCAGAACCTTACAGTAGAAGATCTCTATTCAGCCAGCGAATCCTTTAGGGACGACATCAACGGAAGAATGATGGAGTTGGTCAGAAGTATGGACGATTCGCTAAGGGGCAATAAGGTAGAGATGATTGCTGCCTTGAAGTCCAAGAAGAGCGATATACTCGAATATGGAGCAGCTTTTATAGGCGATAAGATAGGAGAGAAAATTGCTTCTTCTTATTTCACAGATAGGCCTGGATTTAAGGAGCAGTTCGAAAAGTTGTCTTCATTCTTGGAGAAGAACGTAAAGGACCTCGAAAGAAAGAATATCATCATTCAAAATATCTTTGATAAAATAGAAACTAGAATCAGAGAGTATGATGGTGATGAGGTTGCTGATTCTTTCAAGCAAGCAGTAGAGGCTATAAAGCAGGGAATTGACCCCAAAGAACAACCAATAGACATCTACAGAGAAGATATTTTTACCGGAGGCTTTAAACCTAAAGGTTCAAAGAAGACCATGAGCAAGAGTAAGGTAGGATTTGCACCTGTAGGTATGGCTTCCGGGGAGGATGGCGGCAAGACAATGGGGGCAGTACCCCCGGAAGCCATGGAAAGGTCTGATGGCATAGGTCTCCCTATGGCTCCCGAGCCTGATGATGAAAACCCTAGAAGAAACGCCCAAAGATTATCTGCGATTGATAATGGTAGTTCTGTTTGTGATTATAATAAGATAACTACCATTATCTCAAAGAAGACAGGAGTTAACGGAGCGAACATAACAAGCCCGCTTCGAGAGCAGGAAGAGCAGTCTTCGGAAGATGTCCTCCCGGTGTCTCTGAATGATCAAAGAGTTCAGGCAATCTCTCAGGTTCTTGAGATAGTTAATGATGAAAGATATGATGATGTACGAAGCATAGAAGATTTTCAGAGCTTGATGTCAATTGCGGATGAAAACCCTAGGTTATATCAGAAGGCAATTTCATATGCTAAAAGAATTAACAGAATTTACCTGAGAGAGATACTTTATCTCTACTCGGAAGATAGAAATAACACAAATCTTCCATATTTCGAGATAAGGTCTATCATTGCGAACCTTAGGTCGGCAATGTCAATGTCGGATAGTCCATTCATGTATTCCCCTAGTCAGATAGATAGAAGGATTATGGATTATGGAGGGGATGATTGCGGATTTTCTTACATACTACAGTTATATAAGTACGCAGTACCCTTTAGGATTGGTAGCGCAGCAAATGCGCCTGCTTCTGCATTAAAGAAGATACTGGAAGATGAAGGCGTCAAAGAGGATCTTTCGTCGCAGATATCAGAAAAGATAGCGGCTGCTCCGAAAGAAGAAGAAGAGAATAGGGTCTATATCTCGGATAAATCAGTGTCTGAAATTTTGCAGTCTATAGAGCCGCAAGAACAATCAAAGACGCCTAGAGTAGACGCGCTGAAGGCCTTCAACGCAACTGCCGAACTGGCTGCCGGAGGAGAAGACGCAGCACGAACTGAGGCCCTTGTGGGCCTCAGGGATAAGTTCAAGACTTCAAAGATTAAAGAAAGGATATCCTCCTTACTAGTTAAAGCTATGAAGCTTGATTCTGGGGCTGCTCAGGGAATATTCGGAAATCTCGATAATCCATCCCTAAGAAATGATATAGAGGATATGGTACTCGAAAGAGTTTTAGAGTTTATGGAGATCGAAAACTATGACCCTGACGAGTTCGAGAGGATAACAGACAACCAAATTGTAGATATCATAAACGAGCTACAAGCCAACTCCCAGGAAGAACCAGAGGAAGTTGAACAACCAACGATAAGGCAGGAGATATAAAAATGAGATCACTTGATATCAAGAGCAACAGCATAGAACAGGTTATTTCTGATCTAAGAAATGCAATGGAAAAGGTACGGCACGAGGAGTGTAACTTAGAAGTGCCCCTGGGCAACTATGCTACTTGCAATATTACAATTGGCGGAGATGTCATGAAGATGGTTTGCCATGGAGAAGAGATCAAGAGAGAAATCTTTTCTGATGATGAAACTATTCAGGATTACACGCGAATGTGTTACACAATGTCTGATTTACTAAAGAAGCAGTACAAAGAGATGACGGGCAAAAACATAACTATGAATATGATTGGAGGGCCTGATACTGTAATCGAGCCTATTAGCACTTACAGGGTTCAAGTTAGGTCAGTTTGCGTGTTCAAAGTAAAGCAATTATCGAAACAAGATAGCCTTAATGAGGGGAAATCTTATAAGCAAAAATTCCTAGATTCTTTAATGGGATAAAATATGGTAACACGCAAGAGATTAGAAATAATAAAGAAGGAGGTCCTTAAGTGTAAGTCAAACATGAGGCACTTTCTTCATAATTATGCGAGGATTTCGCACCCAATTAAAGGTAGGATACCCTTCAAGACTTACAAGTTCCAAGACGAACTTCTCGATAAGTTTGAAGAGAATCAGTTAAATCTTATCTTAAAAGCTAGGCAGATGGGTATCTCTACAATTGTGGCTGGCTACATTGCCTGGATGGTTAACTTTCATTCGGATAAAAATGTTTTCATTGTTGCTACAAAGTTAGATACTGCTGTAAACGTACTAAAGAAGGTTAAGTTTATTCTTGATGGCCTTCCTGACTGGATGAGAATTAAGCCAAGCGGCGCAAGGGAATACTACAAAACCAAGAACAAGAGATCAATAGAGCTTGCTAACAACTCTTCAGTCAAAGCGATCACAACCTCTTCTGATTCAGGACGTTCTGAGGGTGCTTCCTTATTCGTTATTGATGAGGCTGCATTCATTAATGGCCTGGAAGAATTGTGGATGGGCCTCGGGCCTACTATTGCCACTGGCGGTAAGTGTATCGTTCTCTCTACTCCAAACGGGGCAAGTGGCTGGTTTTATGATCAGTGTATGGATGCCGAAGCAGGCCTGAACAACTTTGAATTAACGACACTTAAGTGGGATAGGCACCCCGATAGAGATAAGAAATGGTTTGCTAGAGAGACCAAGAATATGTCTCAAAGAGCAATTGCTCAGGAGTACGAGTGCGACTTTAATTTGTCTGGTAATACCGTTATAGAAGGTATTCTCCTCGACAAGCTCCTCAGTAGGGCCAAGAGACAACCATATGATAAGTTCATAGGGAATGAAGATCTTTGGGTTTGGAAGGACCCTGAGCCGGATAGGGAGTATATCATAGGAGCAGATGTAGCAAGGGGAGATGGAGAAGATAGTTCTACGATACAAGTCATAGATGTAGATACCCTTGAGCAGGTTGCAGAATATAAAGGACAAATAGAGCCTGAATTGTTCGCCGTTTTACTAGCAGATGTAGGAGAGATGTATAATAATGCTCTGGTGGTTCCCGAATATAATACATATGGATACCAAGTTTCCAAGATACTGCAAAAAAATAATTACAAGAACCTTTACTTTCAGAAGAAAAACGGAGAATATGTTACGAACTACGAAGCAGAGATTATGGATAACGTAATTGGGGGATTTTCTACTACATCTGCTTCAAGACCATTGATTATAGCAAACCTAGAGAGGAAGATAAATAGTGGGCAGTTTACTATCAACTCTAGGAGAAGTATAGTTGAGTTAAAGACATTCGTATGGAAGAATGAGAAGCCTCAGGCAGAAAAAGGTAAAGATGATGATCTTATCATGGCCTCAGCTATTGCACTTTGGGCACGAGAGAAGGTTTATGGTGAAATAGGATTGACAGAAGGCTTTACTAATGCAATGATATCAGGGATATCAAGAGTACAGAAAAAGATAAGTACAGATAATGACTTTGCGAGAAAGAGAATAAGGTCTGATCAGAGAAACAGTAGCAAAACTGTCAAGAAGAGCAAAAGCTTTATCTGGAGATTTTAAAAGATAGTATAATGAGTAGAAGAAGACGACAAAATGTTAACCTGAGGAATGAAAATTCTCCGCTCTATAGGAAGCTAACTAGGCTTTTTTCTGGCCCTATAAACAACTACCAAGCACAAAGGCCGACCAAGTTTGTAAATCCTCAGGATGTCGATAAGTTTGCCCCTGATTTCAAGTCAGCTACAGGGCAACCTTATAAAAGAGGGCAGAAGTCTCCATTTGACGCACTTTATTCAGATTATATGCTTAACCAAAGCAGACTGGATAGATATATTGATTTCGATCAAATGGAGTTTACGGTCGAGTGCTCAACTGCTCTTGATATTTATGCAGACGAAATTACATCTCATAATACTCTACAGAAGATGCTAGAGATTGATAGCCCAAACGAGCAAATAACCCACACACTTAACGCCTTGTACTATGATGTACTTGGCGTTAATCATAATTTGTATAGCTGGGTGAGGTCTACTTGTGCAAAAGGGGACTTTTTCCTATACCTCGATATAGATGACAAGTATGGGGTTACAAAAGTTATCGGGCTTCCTTGCGAAGAGGTCGAAAGGCTTGAGGGAGAGGACGAAGATAATACGAATTATATTCAATTCCAGTGGAACAGAGGAGGCTTGACCTTCGAGAGTTGGCAGATAGCTCACTTTAGAATCCTCGGGAATAGCAAGTATGCCCCATATGGAACATCTGTCTTGGATGGAGCCAGAAGAACATGGAGGCAGCTTATTCTCGTGGAAGACGCGATGATGACTTACCGAGTTGTCCGCTCTCCAGAGAGAAGAGTCTTCTACGTTGATGTTGTTGGTATCCCCGAAGAGGCTGTTGATCAGCAGATGGAGAAGATAAAGAATGAGATGAAGAGAAACGAGATCATTAATCAAGATACAGATCAAGTTGATCTTCGCTATAATCCATTCGCAGCAGAAGATGATTTCATTATCCCGGTTAGGGGCTCAAAATCAGGCACGCGAATTGAGACACTATCAGGAGGGCAAAACACAAGTGATATTGAGGATGTTCAGTATATGAGAAACAAGCTTGTGGCGTCTCTAAAGATCCCACAGTCTTACTTGTTGCCTACTGATGAAGGCGGGAATGATGAAAAAGGCGCTCTTGTCCAAAAAGATATCAGGTTTGCAAGAACGATTCAGAGAATACAAAAATCAATTATCACAGAACTGGAGAAGATTGGGCGTATTCATTTATACACGTTAGGATTTAGAGGCAAAGACCTTATTAACTTCAAGCTAAGTCTCGCCAACCCATCCAGAATCTCAGAACTTCAAGATTTAGAATACATGAGAACGAAGATAGATGCTGCATCCAACGCTTCGGAGACGTTGTTCTCTAGGCACTGGGCCTATACGAACATCTTCAAGATGTCTTCTGAGGAGATTATCAGAGAAGAGAGGCAGAGGATAAGAGATGCCAAGATAGACGCACAGCTAGAAGCAGCGGCCACAGACGGCACCATGGAAGGCGACGGGAGCGAACTGGGAGCCATGGACGAAATACCCGAAGACGAGCTTGAGGCGGAGCTTGAGGGCGGTCCTGAGCCCGATATGGACTCTGAGGGAGGATCTGAAGAAGAGGACATACTCCTTACCGCCCCTGGTCGAAGATCGAAGCAGTTTACGACTACAGAGAAATCTAAAGGAAAACTATATCGGCCTGCTAGATTCAGAGGTGGTGATAAGAGGAACATGGGCGCGAGAAACAGGTCGTATAAGGGCAAGGCAGGCGGGGTAACGTTTGATTTTGGTATGGATAACATTTCAAACGGTATTTTTGAGGAAATAGAATCACTCAAGAAGATGAAGGAGAAGCTAGAGGAATGAAGAAGTACAACAAGAAAAGAAACCCTGCCTTCATAATGAAAAGTGTATGTATGGCATGTTCTGGTGACGACAGGGATGACTCGACAAAGAGAGAGTTAACCAAGATTCTCAAGGAGCACTTCAACCCTAGTAGCGAATCGTATAAATTTCTGAAAGTCTACAATTACTTCCTCGATTTCAAGTCGGACAGCGAAGAAGAAACCAGGGCTTTTCTAGAGGAGTGCAGAGAGATTTACAATTCTCTAGATAAGAGGAAGATGTTTAATGAGCAGACTACATTTTTATCCAAGATAAGCAATAAAGATCCTGATGTTTTTAATAGCTTCGTAAAGGATTACAGAATACTTGCAAACTTGCATAACTACTTCGAGTCAAACTACAAGCCCGGAGAAAAAGAAGCCCTTCGAGAGAGTATTGTTCAGTATGTTGCTAATAACAACAAGGAAGATCTCGTAGAGCATGTAGATGAGATTTCATATAAGATATTTGTAGACAAATACAATGAAAAATACGGCAAGGCGTTGAGTGACGAACAGAAAGAAGTTATTAAGCATTATGTTTCTTCCTTGGATCAAGAGAGTCAGCAAAGATATTTTGTAAGAGAGCACTCAAGATTTATATCCAAGACTCTTAGTGAAAGCTTTGATGTTGAAGAGATTTCAAAAGACCCGGAGATGAGGAGTACCCTTGAGAAGGTTATCGAGAAGATAGATAACCTCCCTTCAGAGGAGATAAACGAAGAGACATTCATCACTTTGATGTCTGGGTATGACCTGATCAAGGAGATGAAATGATTAAGATAAACATAGGCCCCACAAAGACTCTTGAGTTAGATCTAGATGTATCTCAGATGATTAATGGTGATCTTATGATTACGAACCATCCAAGATTCGATATAGTAGTCTCAGAGGCGAGCAAGAAGATAGTAACCTTACCGAAGGACAGAGAAGATACAGATTCGTACAAGATACAATCAGAGCTAATGAATTTCCTCTCCAGGGCAGGGGTAGTTGATCATTCGAAGGTAGAGGGAGCTTTATCTTATGGTGCCTTGGAATGTCCGTTGCTTACTCCTGTTGGGGATAGAAATGTCGTCAAAGCTGCGCTTTACTGCATTGATAAATTTCTACAATTGGAAGAAGGAGAGTACGATAGAGTAAACGAATATGATGATTCGCTAGAGAGAATGTTCCTTAACCCGGAAGATAGAATCTCCACAGAGCTTGGCGACGTACCCCACGAGGAAGAGAAGGGAAGCATGCCTGCGAGGATGGAGTATTGGTGGGGGAGAGGGATGTATGGATATTTTTAAACTAATAACATTTATCCTGGGATCATCAGGTGTTACTTTTATCTTGTGCTATTCAGCATTATTTTCTAAAATACGTCCTAAACATCATTTTTTTCATTGCTCTATGTGCGTCGGATTCTGGGTTGGCCTTTCGATGTTTATTTTGGCTAATCTATATAACTTTTGGGATATAGGAATAAATATATTTACAATTGTTTGCTATGGTAGTATAACATCACTTAGCTCGTATTTGCTAAGTTGCGTAGTGAACGATGATGGAATACAAATTTCAAAAGGAGACAAGAAATGAAAAGATGGATGTTGCAACCAGTTAGAAGGTGCAGAAAAGGCTGCTAGATCGCTCGGGTTGCGCCCGAGCCGGAGTTATATTATGTCAGAGATCAAACTTTTAAGAGAGTTTTATGAACTAAAACCTTCTGGAGATGTTATAAAGCATCTTAACGAAGCAGAGGTTCGACTTCACAAGGAGGGTAAGGTAAAATTTCTAGTAGGTACAATGCAAAGAGCAGACGCGCCTAACAGAAACAATAGAATTTACCCTAGGAGCATCCTTGAGAAAGAGATGCAGAACTATCTGAAGCTTGTAAAAGAAAACAGAGCCCTTGGAGAGATGGATCACCCTGAGAGCTATGAAGTATCACTCAAAAATGCATCGCATATCGTGAAAGATATGTGGTGGGAGGGTGATGATATGAAGGGTAAGATACAGATATTGAGCACTCCAAAGGGTGAAATATTAAGCTCTTTAGTGGAGGATGGAGTAACAGTAGGAATCTCCAGCAGGGGCCTTGGTTCGACATCAAAAAGGAACGGCTCTACGATGGTAGAGAGTGATTATCAACTTATATGTTTTGATGTCGTAGCTGATCCTTCTACAACTGGCGCTTTTATGCTTTCTGAGAGTGTAGATATGAACAAGATATTCTCGAAAGAAGACATTCTCTACAGGAAGATGAACAACATTTTAGGTGTATGATGAGAGATAAAATAGAAAAATTTGTAGCAAAGTATTCTGTAATGAATACGCTAATGGAGTCTCATATACCGGACTCGAAATGGAGTGTTACTCCTATCTTGGAATTTACTAACATCTTAGTAAAACAGTACGATAACATCTTAAGCGAGTCCAAGAATCATTATGATTACAAGCTAGAAGAATCTATTAAGCCTCACCTGAACCAGATTAAGTCAAGCATGCTGAGGCAGTCTGTAGGAAAATATCTGTACTACAGAAGAAATAGATTTCTTGATTTGGAGCAAAAATATCTGGAGGAATCTCTGGAGTATTGTTTTAAGCTTGTAGATAAGATTGAATACAAAGAACTCATAAGAGAGAGCAATGAAGAAGTCTGATATACAAAAAGCACTTAGGCCTCTGGTAGAGGAGATGGTGAAAGAAGAGTTAGTCAAAATCGGCGTTAGTTCCTTGATGGAGTCTTCATCTTATACAGATAAAGAAGTTGAAGACCTTATTAGAGAAAACAAGATGCTGAAAGAGCAGCTTTCAAACCAAAACAGGGGATCTTCTTCTAGTTCTGATATAGGAAAGAAGATGTTAGAGCAATATAGAAGAGAGGCTCGTAGTCAGAGCAACGAAATGGCTATCTCTATGCCGGGGCACGTAAAGCCTAAAACTAATAAACCGAAGACTAGGACTGCTAGCACAAATGATGCAAACTTTTCATATGATGATAGGAATACTAAAGCAGTCACAGCAATGCAAGAAATGTTCAAAGATACTTGGAAGAAGCTGAAATGAGTAAACCATATAACGTAAAGGTAGATTTGCGAAGAGGCGAGTCAAGCGCGAAGCTGGTCTCCAGATTTATTACAAAATGTAAGAATCATGGGCCTAATTACGATGAGAATCTAGTAAGGGAGTTGTCTGAAAAGTCTTCAATGACTAGAAGGCACAGAAAGAAGTCTCTTGCGAAGAGATACAAGAGAAAGAAAGCCGAAGCACGAAGGCGTAAGGAGAGCAAGAGAAATCGCTAAGAGATAATGTCTAGAGGGAAGTTAACAAAAATAGAGATGACCAATCTGATAACAAGGCCTTGCCTTCTTAGCGGGGTTTCTTGTCCGATAGTAGATTGGTCATCAGATATTAAGGAAGAAGATCCTGAAGGGGGCATTATAGAGTTTCCCCATATGGCAATGGATATCCTCATCCACAATACATCTTCTGGAATTGGCGCGGGAACAGCAAGAATTTATCTTGCCTCTCTGGACATACCAGATGAGGATACAGATACCAATAGCGCCGTGAAAGTAGGAAAGTGTTATTACGAGCTTGCCCCTGGTGAATCTGTTAGAATAGAGGGAAAGGTGTTCAATCTCTATATGTCTACATCTTCCTCGATGACATCGGAAGCCACTTTAGATATTGTGGCTCAAGTATCTTCCGTAAAAAGACGAGAAAGTGTTTCAAACAGAATATACCACCACTACACAATAGAAGAGTTTACCGAAGATCCAAGCATAAACAAAGTTCTTGGTATAACCAAAGGAATATAAGGAAGTAGAATGCATAATCAAAGACCATCATCAGGAAGCAATAATGCTTCTTCTTATTTAGTAGCGGGGAGGCCGTATCTAGTTTCAGGAAAGGAGATAGCCGGGGATGATTTCACCGCAGATCTCCTTTTCGATGATATATCTGCCGGGAATGTTATTCAGTTCCCGTCAATGGCAAAGAAGATTGTAGTAAGAAATGCAGATGAGGGAGGCACGCCATCCGATCTGTATGTCTCATTTGCTTCTCTTAATATCCCTGACCCTGATGCTGGCACTAATAGCGCTGTAAAGGTCGCCAAGGCATATTGGGTTATTGCCCCCGGAGAGGAGATGACTTTTGAGTGTAAGTGCTTCAATATCTATATAACAGCAGATGATCTGGCTACTGCTGCTACTGGAGTAGCGGATGTTTATGCAGAGCTTACAAATATACCTAGAGCGATAAACGGATCAAGAGATCCTTATCCTACATTTACACCGGAAAATGTTGCAGAAGATCCTGATAAAGAACTCGATCAGATTTCTGGCATCACTTCTGAATAATAGAGAGAGATAATATGAATAGTAATTTACTAAGAGAATCTATCTTGGATGCCAAGAAAGTAAAGGAAGCGGCAAGGAAGGCTTCAGAGAAAGCTATCTTGGAAGAGAACTCCAAAAAAATAGAAGAAGGCATTATGCGTCTCCTCTCAGAACAAGAAGAGATGCCCGAAGAGGATCTGTTTGGTGATGAGCCGGAGATGGACCTCGAAGGCGATCAACAAGCCTCAGCAGAAGTAGCCGACGACATCAAAGCCCCAGCATCATATGTTACTGATGAAGATCAGGGCGCTGATGAGGAACTGGAGATCGAATTTGATTTAAGCGAACTCCTAGAAGCCTTTAGTGATGACGAAGAGGAACTCGAAGAAGAAAACGAACTCGAGGAATCGGAAGACTCAGAGGAGCTTGAAGAAGAAGTTGATAGGAATAGAAGGGAAAACTTCTTTAACGAGCAAGAAGAGGTGAAAGAGGAGACGAAAGTTGATTATGATATGGAGCCTACTGATTCCAATGGAGTTATTGGCAACAATGTCGAAGAATTAAATCGACATGAAGAAAGACTTGCTATGAAAAAGCGCTATGAAGATGTCTTGGAGCTTAACGAGATGTTAGATCATAGACTAGACGAGATGATAGAAAACAAGTCTAACTTAAAGAAAGAATATAAACAATTACAAGAAAAACACAAGCAAGCCACTATATACATGAAGAAAAGCGAGGCCGTGATTAGTAAGCTGCAAGAAGTCAACAAGGCTATGCGGGAAAAATCTAATCGAGACAAGCTTATGATACAGTTTCTTTCTGACGGTTCAAAGAATAGCCTTCAAATTAAGAAAATGATGGAAGCGTACAATAAAGGCCTTGATTATCAGAAACTGGAGGCGCTGAACGAAGCAATTTCAACCTCATTGCCGATCATGGGATCGGAAGAATCTATCGAGGAAATGGAAGGGAAAACGAACAAGTCTTCAATTAGAATGATAAAAGAGAACAGAACGCCAAAAAAGAAACAAAATAATTCGCAGTTTTCTAACCAGACAAAATATAGATTTAGAAAGCTCGCAGGTATCACAGAGGAGTGAATTAAAAAATGTCACTATTAGAAAAATTATCAGAAGGCATTGTCTTGGAGACAGCCGCTGAGAAGGCAGAAATGCTTATTGAGCGTTGGGAGGGCACAGGCCTTCTTGATGGCATCAGCGATCGAAGAGATCAGGCCAATATCGCGCAGTTGCTTGAGAACCAAACAATTGCACTTCTTAGAGAAGCTAACTCTATGGCCGTTGGTGCTATCGAGGGGTATGCTTCTATCGCTATTCCACTTATCCGAAGAGTCTTTGGCGAAGTCATCGCTCAGGATCTTGTTTCGGTTCAGTCTTTGAGTCAACCAAGTGGGCTCATCTTCTTCCTTGATTTCACCAAGGGCGATGCTCAAACCGGAAGACCTGATGAATCAGGAGTTTCTCTTTACGGTGGCGGCGTCGTTGCTTCGGAAGTCAGTAGAGGTGTTGACATTGGCCCTGGTGCTAATGATGAGACCAGCTTCTACAACTTGGCAGATGATTCGTACTCCAATGCACTTGGAGCATCTACCACTTTTGAAGATGCAGACCTTACCCTCGCTGCTGATGCTATCGACCTCGATGGCTCCCCTACAGATGCACAGCTTAAACTAATCCGTCACGATGCTGACTTGCTTGGCCTTGAGGATGTTCATGCTGTTGTTTGCGACTTGCTCTTGAGCAACGTCGGCGGCGATATTGATCAAGTCTTTGAGGATGCTCTTCAGAGTTTTAGGCTCGATGACATTTCTTTGATTGCAGACTTTGCAGGCACTGGTACTCCTCGACAAGTTCGAAGGCTTACCAAGATCGTAAGAGATTACGATACCCCTGCGAATGATTATCTCAGGCTTGTCTTCGTCGTCCCTAGCGACTCGGGTGCTGCTTCCCTCACCTCGGGCGATACCGTTGGTACTACCAGTACTACAACTGCTGAAGATCTTTCAGCAACGTTCAAGATCTACGATAACCTTACAACTTCAACGGCTCTAGGGTCATTGGTTGGTGCTTCTTCATGGGGCCTTGAAGGTAATCCTAACATGGCAGAGATTGATATTCGATTGGATTCAATTGATATCAAGACTACTACCAAGAAGCTCAAGACCAAGTGGACCCCTGAACTGCAACAGGACTTGGCAGCTTACCACAACCTTGATGTTGAGGCAGAGCTTACAGGCATCCTTGCAGATCAGATGACTCTTGAGATTGATCAGGAAATCCTTAACGATCTTATCCATGGTGCAACCGCTGGCGTTGTCTACTGGTCAAGACGCCCTGGTAAATTCCTTGATTACAGCACTGGTGCTCCAATCTCATCGTCCGCCAACGAAGCTTTGCTTGGTGCAGACTTCACAGGTACTGTTAGTGAATGGTACGAGACCCTTACCCACGCGGTTAATGAGGTTTCGGCAACAATCATGAGAAAGACTCGAAACGGTGGAGCAACTTTCCTCGTCTGCGGACCTGAAGTTGCAAACATTTTCGAGAACACTGCTGCATATCGCTCTAGCGTGGTCCATGACCAAACTAAGGGTGGGTCTCTTGAGAAAGGGATGGATGTTGTTGGTAGCTTGAATAAGAAGTTTGATGTTTACGTCAACTCTTATTTCCCAAGAAATGTTATCTTGGTTGGTAGAAAAGGAACAGGTGATTTCGACACCGGGTATGTGTACGCCCCATATGTGCCATTCCTCAAGTTCCAGACCATCCCAGACCCAGATGACTTTACACCACGCACGGCAGTCATGTCTCGCTATGGTAAGCGCATGGTCAGACCTGACTTGTACGGCTTGGTTATCGTCACTGATCTTGGTGGTTGATAGGTTAGATAACTAACCAACCCTGACCCCCTCTTGGGATTTCCTGAGAGGGGGTTTTCTTTGAGGATCAATATTTAAGTTGCTAACAGGAGGATAAAATGGCTTTACCTATACTAGAACCAGAATCATTATCATCAAAATCTATACTCCCGGCAAGAGGAGATGTAGATAACGTAACATGTGAAAGCTTGCCGTTCGCGACTTATATTAATTGCGATACTCATTCTTATTGGACTGTAGAACAGGAAGATAGCTTCAAGAAAGGAGCAGCAGATCAAGTTGCATACACCTACAAGCAACTTGGTGGCGATGTTCTTGATATAGAGTTAGATGAATGTCAGGTTTATGCTGCATACGAAGAAGCTGTCCTTGAGTACTCATACCACATTCTTCTAGGGCATGCTAGAAACACTATGTCTGACTTCCTTGGGTCTACTACAGGACAGTTTGACGAAAATGGGCAGTTGCTTGACGATGCTGAAAACGAAGAACTGAGAGGAGCCAACCAAGCCTATCCCAAGTTTAAGATAGGTTATGCTAGACAGATAGGTGAAGGACTAGCAGGAGAAGCTGGTGTAGGCGGGGACTATACATATCACATGTCCTATATTGATGTGGTTAACGGACAGCAGGATTATGATCTTGAAGCTGCTATATCGAATGATCCAAGGTTTAACGGCTTGGTCGAAGATAAGAATATCATTATTAAAAAAGTATTCTGGAAGACAAGGAGGTCTACGTGGAACTTCTATGCTTACTTTGGAGCAATATCAGTAGCTAGCAACGGATCTCATTATGGATATGGTCAATACGCAGATAGTGCAACATTCGAAGTTGTTCCTGTCTGGGAACACAAGCTCCAGGCTGCTGCTTATCAGGACGCTCTTGAAGTAAGGACTTCGAACTTCTCCTATCTCGTGAGAAACAACAAGTTAAGGCTGTTCCCTACGCCTCAAGAGTATAGTCCTAGAAAGTTTTACTTTGAGTTTATCATAGATGAAGGTCCATTCGATCCGATACTGGAATTTGATGAGGACGGAAACCCTACTTACGTGAATAGACCAGAGCTTAATGGAGTTTCAGGACTTAACAACTTACCATTCGAGAATATACCGTATGATTCGATTAACTCTGTAGGTAAGCAATGGATAAGAAAGTATGCCCTGGCCAGGACCAAGATAATGCTCGGTCTCATAAGATCAAAGTTCACTTCCATCCCCATCCCAGGAGAGTCGATTACTCTTAACGGGCCTGAACTTATAACTCAAGGCAAAGAAGAGGAAGAGGCGCTAAAGGATGACCTTAAGGATATGATCGAACAACTCTCATATGGCAATTTGCTCGAAGAAGATGCCAAGAAGGTAGAGAACGCAGAGACAATTATGTCAAAGATACCTTTAAAGATCTACAGAATGTGAGGTAATAAGTGGCAGACGATGAAAAGTACGAAAAACAGGATGCTCCACCACCTCCTCTGTTCCTAAACCAACCAGAGAGAGACTTTACCAAGCAGATTAGCGATGAGATTGTGGAAAGAGTGATAGGACAGGATGTCTTTTACTTCTCTCTGGACGTAAAGGCTTCTGATTATCATGAATTATATGGGGAAGCTATAGTAAAGACATATAAGCCGCCAGTACATGTTAAACTAAGGGCTGAGTTTGATGAGGAATCGACAACAGGAAAGTTTGGTATAGATAGAAGGCCTAAGCTATTGCTCTACTTTCACAAACGAAGAGTTAACGAAGACCAAAATATGGTTGTAAAAGAGGGTGATGTTGTTAGATACGGAGAATCTTTCTTCGAGATAACAGAATTAATAGAAGAAAGAGAGCTTTTCGGGCAAAATGAGTTCAGATTTGAAGTAAGGGCTACTTGCTCCAAGTTAAGAGATGGTGCTTTTAATGGAAGATAACAACATAGACACAAACGAGCTTCCTTACTGGGAAAAATCTCTTGAATCCAGCCTTGAAACTATAGATGCTGCTTTATTCGAGTATTACAGGGACCATCTGAATATCAATGTTTCTACTAATAGGGGTAATAAAAAGGTTCCTGTGCTATTTTCGACTTTTGAAAGGGCATACGTAGCAGAAAAGTATAAAGATATAAGAGATGGCGATGGAAGTCTGATTTATCCTATTATTTCGGTGACAAGAGAAGGTTTCTCGAAGGATATCAGTAAGAAGTCTACTTTTTGGGCGAACATGCCCTCTCTCTCTGGCGCGCAGAGAGGCCATATAGCCGTTTCAAGAAGATTAAGCGGTCCTACTACTCAGAAGTTCACGAAATCGTACAGAGACTCATATCCTAACTCTGGCGTCAGGTTTCAAGTGAAGAGAGAGAAATCTCCGAGATTAATTTACGATGTAAAGTATATTCCGCAAGTCTATTACGTTGAAGTCTCTTATACGGTTTCGATAAGAACAGACTATAGACAACAGATGAACACTATAGTGCAGACTATAATGGGAGAGTTAGGAAATCAGAATTATTTCGTTGTTGAAAAGAATGGCCACAGATTCGAGGCCTTCATAGACCCAGATTTTAACCACAACGATGATTTAGATGATTTCACCGCAAAGGATAAGTTTTACCAAACAGATATATCTGTAAGAGTTTTGGGCTATAGCTACGGAAAATCTCAAAACCAAGAAAGTCCTTTCAGGTCCGTGAGGCAGACAAAAGGACAGGTTGTGTTCGATGTAGAATTATTGACAGATACAGATACTCTTCCGTTTGATGAAGCTTTTATATCCACGCCTCTAATTGATACTGCCCCTACTCTATCAGGAGATCTTACTATTGGAGGCACCTTAACGTTAAGTGACGGGGTTTGGACTGAAGATGTAGACTCTTATCTATATGAACTGCTAAGAGATGGTGTTGTTGCCTACTCTTCCGGTGTTTCAGGCTCCTTCGTGCTTACAGAGGATGATATAGGCCCCGTCTTGGAGGGCAGAGTTACTGCCACCAACTCAGCAGGCACTAGTGCTCCATCGCTCTCGAACTCATTACAGTGGACGCCATTAGAGATAGACAATCTTTCCAACTGGTATGACCCTACTGATGAAGATGCGAGGTTTGTGGATATAGGGGGAACAGTACCGGCTGATAACGGAGACCCAATTGGAAGACTTACCGATAAAGTAGGAAATGAAGATCTATTGGCCACCGGCTCTGTAACAAGGCCAGTGCTGACAGATAATACAGGGATATCTGTGCTCCAGTTTGATGGCATCTCCTCCAGAATGGAGAATAGTTACAGCATAACAAGCGATAATTCTATTATTGCAGTCCTGCAAAAACCAAATATAGCAGCAGTGTATGCCATATGGGATGGGCAAACAATATTAGGAACCAGCAGAGCTTACTTGCTTCATAGGTCTACAGGAGTTGACTGGAGATTCCTGTCTGGGGGTGATGATGTCAGGGCAGATGGCGTAACAGCAGGAGGGGATTATTTACTTCTTGAAACTCAGGCAACAACATCATTCTTGGCCATATACGAGAATGGAGTTCAGATAGGACTGGAGAACCCTGGCATTGCTTTAAATGTTGGTTTGGATCTTGGCGTTATCTTCGGAGATGATGCCGGGACTTTGGATTCGTACTACCCTGAACAGATGGCGCAGATGTTTGTTGTAGATGGTGTGTTATCTTCTTCTGATAGAGCAGATCTTGCTGCGTGGACTTCGTATACATTTGAGGATTTAGGACTATGACAGATTGGCGGTACGCAGTTTTGCTTGTTATTAAAAGTGACACCCTCAGGATAGCAGCAGCAAATTTGGAAACCGTTGATATAACAGAAGAGCTTAGGGACATAAGAGTCTGGGATAAGGCTCCGATTTACGATAACGGAGGAGTCGAGTACAAAGTTTTGTATAACCTCTTTGGAGAAGGAGAAACGAGCAAGATACCAACACTTCTCGCCAAGTGCTGTCCTGATGCAGCTTATTATCAGAATGCCATGGGGTATGATAGCGACGATAATTTGCTTGGTGGAGTCTTTATTGTTAGATCACCCCTGGTGGATAATGGAAGCCCTATTGATGTGCTCGCATCATTTGGATTTACTAGAATACTAGGACCTGAAGTATGATTGAATATGATTTTGGAAAGATAACAAATATAGTTATATGGGTTAGCATCATAGGATTAATCGCGTATGATATATTGCCGCTTCTCAGTAAGAAGAAGAGGGACACTATATCAGAGAAATTAAGAATATCCTCTTATGTAACATCGGCAGCCCCTCTGGGCTGGAGCCTCCTTTATGGGCACTTTTTTGGCATATTCAAGGGCCATAATGGGCTCATTAGCTTGCTGCTTATCCCTGTGTGCGCCTTGGTATTACTGTTAGATTACAAGATAAGACAAAAAATACATTTAAAACCACTATATAATGTCGCATACGGATTTTATATGCTCGTTGTTGGAGCAATAGGATATTTACTAGGATCATATTTTTGGTCTTTAGCATAAGAAAAAGACAAAACAGAGGATAACACATGCCAGTAGAGAACAACGCCCTGGAGTCCCCAGGAGTTTACATTAATGAAACGGATAATACAGAACTTGCAGGTAGACCCAGGCCCACAGGCCCAGTTGTTGTCGGGACCGCAAAAAGAGGTCCTGCAATGCGACCTGTTACGGTTAAAGATAGTAAAGAATTAGTAGAGATGTTTGGTCAACCATACTCTTCGGGCATCTCGCAGGATGTCTGGAGATCTGGTGATGTTATCGAAGCTACGTTTGGTATGTACGCTGCGAAGGCTTGGCTTGCTAACAACGATACTCTTACCTTCGTGAGGCTCTTGGGAACAAACCACCCTGATGCTACTGCTGGCGGGGGTACTATTGAGGCTGGTTGGACTACTGCCAACACTCCCGTAGATAATGATGGCACTAACGGTGGTGCCTTCGGGGTTTATCTAACTGAAACCTCCGACAACGCTGGAGACACATATATTGCAGAAGGCGGCGGAAGCTCTTACCTTGCTGCTATCTTTTATGTTGAAAGTGGCTCTGTGACCCTTGAGGGCGTTGCCCTTGATGCTGGTGCTGGCTCTGAGGTTGCTCAGACAGCTACGCTTGCAGATGGTGCTTATGTTGCCTCTAATGCTGCCAATGCTGGCTTCAATCTCGTGGTAAGGGATGATTCAGGTACTGTTGTAGAGACTAAACCTATTAATTTTAATAGAACAAGCGCAAACTACATTAGAAAGGTTGCCAACACCAACCCTACCAAGACGAACACAGAACTAAGTGATTCGGGCGTTGGATACTGGTTAGGTCAGACATATGATCAATTCATAAATGATCAACTTGATATTTCTGGTGCTGGCACTGGCGAAATAGCTGCTGTTGTCTTGCCTATCTTGAGTGATGATCTCTCTGGGCAGGATCATACAATGGAGGCGACCGCAGGCGTTACTCCCTGGATTCTCTCTCAACACGTAGGCACGAACACAGACTTCACTGGTGATGCTACTACTGGCAAATACCCTGTGGAAGAGCTTTTTAGAATCCACAGTCTTGAAACAGGCTCATGGGAGTCCAAGAACCTTAAAGTTTCCATCAAGAACGTCCAACCTCCAAGAAGTAATTTGGATGATTATGGTACGTTTACTGTGGAAGTGAGAAGTGTTTCTGATAGTGATGAGGTGCCTAGAACGATTGAGGTTTTCTCAGGTCTTAAGTTAGATCCTTCTTCGCCTGACTATATTGCTGCTAAGATTGGGGATACGACTACTACTTGGAACGAGACAGATAAGTTGTATGAAGAAGTCGGTAGCTACCCTAACAGGTCAAAGTACATCAGGGTTGAAGTTTCTCCTTCTCTTGACAGGGGAGAATTGGACGCTGCATTGCTCCCGTTTGGATATCACCACCCAGCAACTTATATTGAGAACGCTCCAGGCACAAGTGTTCTTGCCCCTGATGACGATACAGAAGTTATCGCATATGCCAACGATGTTGGTAGCACTGGCGGCGTTTACGATTCAGGGCAGGGCGCAGCTAATGATTTGGTTCCGCCAAAGCACGTTCACAGAAGTACCTCCTCGGAGGGTAACTTAAGATCAGCAGAAGATGCTTATTGGGGTATCGTTACTTTTAGAGAGACAAATAGGAATGTTCTTGACGCATCGTATTCTGATATCGTGCACGCAAAACCAGCAGGCATTGACCCGACAGAGCCTACGACTGATGTCTCCTCAATTCCTTATATTGTGTCTCTAGATGACTTGGTGTTATCTAACGGCGTATATACGTGGACTCTTGGCAGTAGAGCGGGCGGTACTTCCTACACTGCAAGCGGCAACGATGCTTATGACTTGCTTGAAGCTGGTCAAAATTCGTTCACTGTCCCTGTTGTAGGAGGTTTTGATGGTCTCGATATCACAGAGACCAATCCCTTCAGGAACACCATGCTTGATGGTACTACTGAGCTTAATAATTACGCTTACAATAGCATCAAGAGAGCAATTGATAGCGTCAGGGATACAGATGTTGTGAACACAGACATCATGACAGTTCCGGGGCTCACAAATAGTTCTCTAACAGAGTATGGCGTTAACATTTGTGAGCAGAGAGGAGATGCATTGTTTATCTTCGATCTAGAGAATGATTATCAACCTGCCTCAGAGGGACTTGCGAGCACTTACCCTGTTGAGCCTGATCTTAACTTGATGATTAACGAGGTCAAGGATAGGACAATCAACAGTTCTCATGGGGCAGTTTACTCATCATGGGTTCAGATTAGAGATAATAGAACTGGGAGGCTCTTATATGTTCCGCCTAGCACTATAGCACTAGGAGTCATGAGCTACTCACAGGCAGTATCGCAACCATGGTTCGCTCCAGCAGGGTTTAACAGAGGTGGGTTGTCGCAAGGCACAGCAGGGCTTCCTGTCGTGAATATCAGAAGGAAGTGGAATAAGCCACAGAGGGATAAGTTGTACACGAACAGCATTAACCCTATTGCAAGATTCCCCTCTATCGGCTTTGTTGTCTACGGGCAGAAGACGCTTCTCTTGGAAGATTCGCTCCTTACTAGGATTAACGTTAGAAGAATGGTTAACTACCTCAAGGCGAAGATGAGAGAGCTTGGCAGGAACGTTCTCTTTGATCCTAACGTCGATGTTACGTGGCAAAGGTTCAGAGGTCCGGCAGAGAAAGAACTCAACAATGTTCAAAGTAAGTTTGGTATCGAGCAGTACAAACTTCAACTCGATGATGCCACTACGACTCAAGATTTAATTGATAGGAACATTGTTTATGCAAAGTTACTAGTTAAACCCGTAACAGCAACCGAGTTCTTGGTGATTGATTTCGCGATTACTAATAACTCTTCAGATTTTGAATAATAGGAGACTAATAAATGCCTACAAAGCCTAATTTTTGGAGCCAGCCAGGATTTCCACCAGAACCTAAGAGGAAATTCCAGTGGATTGTGGCCTTTGGTATAGATGATAGTAATTCGAGAAATCCTTACTCTATACCAGCATATGTTGTAAAGAATGTGACCAGACCATCTTACGAGATCAGTAAGGGAGAGCATGCTTACATCAACCACACCTACAAGTATCCTGGCAGGGTCACTTGGAATGATATCACGATCACTATGGTTGATCCGATAGATCTTGACTTAACTGGTCGAATCTCGGAAATGATCAGACAGTCTGGGTATATCATCCCTTCGAGACACTATGAAGACAGTCAAGGTGTTCCTCACGGAAGAACTATCTCCAAGACCAGAGCTACAGATATTCTTTTGAATTTCGAGCTTATCTTGATGGACCCTGATGAGAATCCCGTCGAAAGATGGAGATTGTATCATCCATGGATTTCCAATGTTGATAACGGAGATCTGGATTATACTTCTGAAGATTTGGTTGACACGACTCTGACTATAACATATGATTGGGCTTCGCCTGAGACAGTTATTGTCGAGAATGGCATTATTGTTGGAGATTCCAAGATTGTTTGGAATCCTAACGCAGACGCATTTAGTCGATAAAACAACAACCAAAAGAGGTTTAAGTGAGAAATAATCAAGAAGCGCTAAGACAAGCAGGAATACCAAAGAATCATAAGAGTAATACGGTTGCTCCTGCGGCAATGCCACTTCCATTTGTTGAGAAGACAGAGGAAGTGGCATTGCCATCAAAAGGTCTTCTTTATCCCGAAGGGCATCCTTTGCATGGAAAGGAAACCATCGAAATAAAGCACCTGACGGCAAACGAAGAAGACATCCTTACCAACCACACCTACAGTAAGCTCGGCACTACAGAATTGGAGTTCCTAAAGGCTGTTATCAAGGATGATGTTGATCCTTCGACTCTTACCCTGGTAGACGTATCTGCTATTTTCTTGTTCGCAAGGATTTTCGGATACGGCAACAGTTATGAACCAACGGTAAAGTGCCCAAATGTTGATTGTGGCCACAAAAAGAAGCATGAGTTTGATCTGTACGAGTACACTCACTTTGGGCACATAGACACAGAAGAGTTCCCTGGCGTCTCTATTGACGAGAAAACTGGTGTTATCTCTTTTACTCTTAGCAACACAGGGTGGAAGATCAAGGTAAGGCCAATGACTCTTCGGGATAAGATGGAGCTTGATGCCGAAAAGAAAGCAAAGAAGAAAAGAAAGACGAGCAAGTACAAGAAAGCGCGAAGGGAAACGCCCTACATCAACCAACTCGTCAAGATTGTCGAGTCCATCGCATTCCCAGATCCAGAAGGAGGAGATAACTTTATCGTAGCAACCGATAAGATCCACCTAAGGGAGGTAATCAAGGTTATGCCTACAAAAGACACTACAGAGCTAAGAAAAATTAGTAATGGCCTTGGTGGAGATATTGATTTGACATTTGATTTCGAATGCGAAGAGTGTGACTATGAAGGGGTTATGGAGGTGCCTCTAGACAGTAGCTTTTTTCGACCTTGATTCTATATACATGGAGAAGGTTTGCTACGAAGAAATCTTTTTCTTGATATACAGAGGAGGCTTTTCTTTAATAGAGGCATATAATCTGCCTGTTCTTCTCCGAAAGTGGTTTGCCGAGAGGATCATAAAAGAAATGAAGCTCGACATAGCAGCTATGAACGGGAAGCAGGTAGATCCAGATTCTATTTGAACAAGGAGCCATGAAAGTGGCTCCTTTTTTCTTGAGACTTTAATATGGCAGAAGATAACCAAAAACCAGCTACAAAAGAAGATATAGAGGCTATGCTTGAAGGCATGGAAAAGCTCTATAAGATATCAGGTAAGACAAGGAAGACATTCTCCGATATCAAGACTATCAATGCTTTTGAAAATAGCTCGGAATCCCTGGAGACCATGCTGAAAAGTATCTCTACTATCAACAAAGAGATAGAATTATATAACCAGCAAAGCCCTGGTGCTACTGATTACATGCGTATATTTGACAGTACGCAAAAAGAGATATCGAAGGCAAGAAAAGAACTATCTGCTATCATAAAGCTCAAGAAAGAATATGAAAATATTGATAACAATGCCAAGGATAGAATAGAACTTCTGAAAAGAGAGGTTCAGGCACTAAAAGACAGTCACGATGGCAACGAAGAGACTTTAGAGATCATCAAGGAGAAAGAATCTGAGATCTCAGCCTTAAATGAGGCCCTCGATGGACAAGAAGAAAGGCTTCTTAAACTAAAGGATGCAGTTGATAAGTTTAACACAGAGACCAAGGCCTCTATTGTAGGCATGGAACTGGCCGAAGAGGCCATGGAAGGATTGGAGGATGCGACTTCAGGTTTTCTTAGCAAGATAGGTTTTGCCGGGGATGGCCTGCTAGACTCTGGTAAGAGTGCCGCCAAGTTTATGAAGGCCATCCAGAGCAACCCTGTTAAGGTCCTCAATAGCGGCGTAGATAGATTAAATAAAATACTCGTTAATCATAAAGCTATACTGATGGGCGTTTCTGCTGTTATTGCAGGAGCGTTTATTGCTGCTACTACAAGAATGATAACAGAGCTTGATGAAGCCTCTGCCATGGTTGCAAGGTTAACAGGTAACAGCAGAGAAATGATAGGAGTACTAGAACAAAGCAATACCCATATGATGTCTATGGGGGGCTCAGTGCGAGATGCAGCAGAGGGCTTTATTTCTCTCTATACTCAGGTTGCGTCATTCTCCAAGATTGCAAATAAGACAGACATTATTGGTTTCACGAAGACGATGGAGAATCTAGGGGTCAGTACAGATGACACAGCTAGAATGTTCGACCACCTCGTATCATCACTCCAGATGTCGTTTGTAGAGGCGAAGAATGTTTCTGTTAGATTAGTAAAGGTGGCCAAGTCTCTTGAACTTCCAGTGGAAAAAATGGTACAAGGATTCATAGATGCTCAACCAAAACTAGCCGCTTACGGCAGAAAGGCAGTCGAAGTATTCGAAGAGGTTGCGGCAGCCGCCAAGGCGACCTCCCTGACCACGCAGGAGCTTCTCGGGATCGTTGACCAATTCGACACCTTTGACGGGGCAGCAGAGGCCGCAGGGAGGCTCTCAGCGGCTCTAGGGGGCTCTTATCTAAACGCCACTGAGGCAATGCTCGCCACAGAAGGCGAAAGGATAAAAATGATCCAAGAAGCCATGAGACTTTCTGGCCTTGAATATGAGAATATGAATAAGTTCGAGAGGATGAATATCGGTGCTGCTATTGGCATTACAGATATATCCGAGCTTAATAAGTTATTTGGTACTCTCTCGCAAGAAGTTGGAGAGTATCAGGCAACGCTGAATGTTCTTGGGGTGTCCACAGAAGAGATAGAGGCTGCTTCGAGATCTGCTGTTACCTTGTCTGATAAGCTATCTGCACTATGGCAAGCCTTCGCCGTGAGCGTAGCCCCTGTTGTAGAGACGCTTAATGATATACTCGATACAGTCTTGGAAATAAATAACAGCTTCGATGGCAAGCTAATCCCCGCTCTTGCCATTGCTGGTGCCGTTGGTGCTCTTGCGTTTGCTGGTATCCTTGCCCCTGCTCTCGCTGTGGCTGGTGTAATAGCAGGAATGGCTGTGTCACTAATGATCGTAACCAAGCTCTTTAATCACTTTAGAAAAGCTGGTGATAGTGTAGCGCAGGCGATGATGAAAGCTGGCATAGCTATATCCATACTAATGCCACCGCTAGGTGCACTTATAACAGTAGTGTCATTCCTGTCGATGGTTTTTGACGAAATATCCAAAGAGTTTAATAAGGTAAAAGATGATATTTACAAGGACCTAGAGCCTGCTATAAACACACTACGAGAAGCTTTCTCCCCCCTGATAGATGTTATTGGCATTACAGGAGAGTCGTCAGGAGTCTTGGGGGTGGCCCTTGATATTCTTACTTCTATTATATCGCTAGCAGCAAAAGTCATAGCAAAGTCTTTGGTGGGTACACTTCATACTGTCGTTGGGATATTCTCTGCGATCATTGAGGGCATTTCGGCGTCAACAAACCTGCTTATGGGGTTCTTTACTCTATTTACAGGAGGAGGATTCGATCAAGCATTAGAGTATTTCTCTTCGTTTGTGACAAATCTAGAAAATATGTTTTGGATCTTTATCAAGACTGTGGCTAGAGGTTTGAAATCTCTATCTGAATTGATGCCGGAAAGTGAGCTTGCAATGAGCATCAACAAGGGCGCAGATAAGATAATAAAGGCGGCAAATGATTCTATAGAGAGTAATAATACAATCTCTAAAGAAGTTTCCAAGTCCAAAGAAAACTTGGAGACAAAGAATACAGAGACAGTTGACAAGATAAACAATGTAAACTCGGAGATGCGGTCAAGGACATCCGCTTCTACGCGAGAGAGGAAAGAATTTTATTCTAGATTTGAAAAGAACACGACCCTTGATAGAGTCGCTTCGTCCTCTGATGCGCCCACGATAATAAGACTTGAGCTTGACGGGAAAAAGATGACAGAGGTCGTGGTGGATAATATAAATAAGAGAAATAACCCCGATAGGAGTTAAGAGTGAATAAAAGACAATATGCCAAAGAACTAGAGGGCATAAGCGCAGAAAACGTTGATTGCAAAGAGTTTTTCGAGACCATTTTTAGAATAGATTCAAAAGACTCCATAATCATGCCTTCCCAGAGCACGTTTCACGTTGACTCTTCTATAATATCTCCAAACTTGTTAAGGGAGTTTGGAGTTGAATCTGGAGAAGGCAACTACCCCAGGCTGGCGGAAGAGATAACTGCTGAGGAATTATTGGGCATCTTAGGCAGGCAAGAAGGTCTTCAGATCGACAAGACCTTCTTTATAGGGGAATATAATTCTCTTGATGTCAATGGAAGGGCTGTTGTTTTAATGTTTATCGAGTTCGCAAAAGCTTTCTCCATGTGTGCAGTGGAAGATGGCATTATAAGTGACTCTTTAGAGGAGAATATACTAAAGGCGCTGCTTCTTCATGAAGTTGATATTGTGGAAGTGCTAGAAGGGAGAGATAAAGCTTTTTATAGCAGAATAAGTCAAATGAAGGAAAAAGGACTGGATATAGAAGTAGAGGACATAGCACACATTGCTTCTACTATTATGAAAAGAACTATAGGAGACAAATATCTTGAAGTCTTGAAGGCGGTTATCAATCCGAGCCATTTTGATAAATTAAGAGATATAATACGTTTTGATTTTGGCGATAATGCTGAGGTCACAGATCTAGAGTTAACGCGAAGACAACTGAATTATTTAAGTTTGGTGCCAAACCTTTTAAAGAATTTCAAAACCAAGTTAAGCAAGTCTGGGGGGTTTCTGGGGAGCCTCAACAAGAGAACTGGCACAATACTTCAAGTTATATCTGATGTATCGAAGCGCTTATCTCCATTCTCAGGGAGGGACAAGGAGATGGAGATAAAGAACTTTGTGCAAAAGGCAAAGATGGGAGACCCCAATAATCCTGATCTAGATTATGATTTATCTTACTTCATCAAGGCAGTGAATAGTTTGCAGGGTGTCATAGATGAACTTGATAAGGCAAAGGAAGGATACAAATCTTCGAGAGCAGATGATCCAGATTCAATAGGCTTTGATAATATCATGCAATATTTGGCAATGATCATATATTCGAAGAAAGAACTGGAGTTGGACCCAGGCCACGGGTACAGAATAATGCAAGATTATATCCCTAATTCGAACTTTACCGATGAGGCCAGATATCTGATTAGTGATATTGCAAAATTACTAGGAAAACAAGCACCAGAGGATATATCTGATGCGGAAAAGTCATCAATGTTCCAGCAATTGTTTCATGATGTTTTCCGTCATCTTGAGATAAGACAAAAGCAAGATTCTTCATTTTGGCCAAATTGGAGAGGTATGGAAGATTTCTCCATAGGGATTAAGGGCTTTTCCGGTAACACTATCCTTGAAGAAATTTTCGGCGCTTACTTACTCCAGGGTGAGTTCCCTAGGTTCGATAAGAAATTTTACAACGTAACAACCAAAGAGAAGGAATAAAGAGAGATGGAAGAAGACGACTTTAGGTTTATATTTGATAGGGGGATATCTACTGAAACAGATCTTATGGCAAATGCTACTGGGTTTGTGCTAGACTTCTTCCACCTCCCTTCTGGTGATAGCGTTACCTTTAAGGCAATGCTAAAGAACTACAAGCCAAATTATGATATAGATGTAGATAAGAAGAAATCATATGGCAGAATGGACCCTGTTCTACATTATGGCGGAACCTCCAGATCTGAGAACATTTCCTGGGTTGTGCCGTCTGTGTCTGAAGTTGACGCTATAGCTAATATGGATCGACTAAATAGGTTGATACAATTTCTCTACCCTGGGTATGATAAGACATTGGGTGAGTTTATTGGTAACTCGAATACGATATCTACCTCTCCTCTTATGAAGTTAAAGTTTGCAAATCTAATCATGGATTCTAACAGGCCAAGAGCGAAGACTGCTAAAGATGGTGGCTTACTTGGCATGATAACTTCTTTTGATGTAGAGCCTAATATTGATATGGGAATGTTCGAGATTGAAGATCATTTATTCTTCAAGGAGTTCACTATATCGTTAACCTTTGATGTTAACCATCAACACTCCCTTGGCCACGATAAAACAAGATTCAAGAGGCAGGGCTTCCCTTACGATATCAAAAACGAAAGAAGGGTTGACGCTGACTTGATATCAGATGAAGGAAGGATCAATGCTCAGGATGGCTTCTCGGAGGAGGCCACAGACCTTACTATCATTAGCGATGCCTCGACGGGGGGTACGCTAAATCAAAGACAGAAGGATCGCCTCAGGGAACTACAAGAAGCAGCGCCTAGTAGAAAAAGAGAAGTGAACAAGAGAAGTAATAATAAAATTGCGAGAAATATAACAGGGGTCTGAGTATGGCGTCAAGATATGAAGATAGGCTTATAGCGATCAACAAGGACGAAAGGTACAAGAACATCTTTCGAGAGAGAAGAATAAACTTCGTAAGGCAGTATAAGAGTCCCAGTATGCAGCATATACAACCAGAGGATAATATATCGTTTAACGAGATTCCTGTAATCTGGTCCAGAGAAGAGGCCTTTTGGAAAATATCTGCTAGACTATACGGAGATCCTGAGTTATGGTGGGTCATAGCTTGGTATAACTTGCTACCAACAGATCATCACGTTGCCATAGGGACAGAGGTGCTCGTCCCATTTCCTCTTAGCAGCGTTCTTAATATCTTAAGGGATGTCGGATAATGTCAACTGAAGCACAAAGATTCTCAGAAGAAGTGAGAGAAAGAGAGCAGTCTATACTGCTCTCTTATATTGATGAGATTATAAAATCATCAGGACAGGATGAGATTGTCTACTCTAACTTCGTTCAGGTCGAGACAAGTAAGCCATATGAATTTATATCCAGGGTAACTGGGAATCCTTCGGCAGCGGTGCTTACGAAGTTGCCACCTTCCATTTTATCCCTACTTGTCCCCAGGATAAGATTATTCGTCATGAAGAAAGATCCAAGGTCTGGCAGGGATACGCCTGTAGAGATGGTGTTTGATGATTCTGTTTCTGAGAAAAGTCTGGAGGATATACTAGAAGGGAGGGCAACGACGATTGATGCTGTCAATGTTCAGAGGTTTTCCTACAACTATAACGCAACTGATTATTCGCAAGTCAAGAACAATGTTACTGCTGAATTAGTTCTAAGCATGAGATCTATCGAGTCTTTCACGAAAGTAAGGACAAAGAAGTTAAGCGGCACGGACAAAGAGATAGAGTACCAATATAGTGATTTGGTTTTGCAAACCGTAAAGAGGCCAAAAGATCCTGGCAATAATGAATTTAAGATGTTTGCGATCATAGGATATGCTACGCCTACAGATGAATCACTTGATTTACTAAGAGAGGAAGCGAGCAAGCTTAACTCAGACCCGTTAGGAAATTTTAGCAATGGGTTTGATTTTGGGGTGAACACTATTATCAACGCCGTAAAGAATAACTCTATAGGGATGTATCTTACCCTTATAGGCCACGATATAAAGTATGAGCAAGATGGTAGCGTTGAGATCACCTTGGAATATAGCGCGTGCATAGAGGGGATACTGACAAACCCCAAGAGCGATGTTTTCATGCTCTCTAGAGACAAAGCCCAAAACCTAAAAGACCTCAGGGCAAAATATAACGAAAAGATTACGAACCTTGAAGAGTCAATTAGTTCCTATGGATCGGAGGAGACAAAGAAAAGAATTAAAAGGAAGAATCCCGAAAAAGACCTAGAAGAGGTCAAGGAAGAGAAGAGATTACAACTAACAGCAGGAAGAAGAGCTTTGCATGGTGCCTTGATACAAAAAATGCTTGATAACAATCGAGTGTATACGCTATCTGTATCAAGAAAGTATCAATTGCCTGATAACATTAATGATGAGGCAAAAGATGATATCATAAAGAAGCAGGCAAATTCTTCGATAAGAGATTTGTATCAGATAGGGTCGGTTCAAAGGGCATTTTCGGGAGATCGACTTTCAAAGAGAATAACAGGAGACCTAAAGACTTACCAAGATAGTAACGATGTAGATTCCATCCTAAACTTTAGCGATGCAGTAAATGATAGGTTTGGAGCAGATGAGATTATCTTTGGGGCAAAGAACGATATTAAAATAAGCTATTTCTTCTTTGGAGACTTGCTCAATATTGTATTTGATATACTATTCGATGAAGAGTTATCAATTACTAACGGAGGTGAAGTAAGGCCTGTTGTTGGGCCTATACAGTTCTTCAGAAAAGATGATAGCGCCAAAGGGATTGAGGATAGATTCATTGAGGCGTCTTATAATCTTTCTGATATTCCTGTATCTGTGAACATGTTTGTAGTCTACTTGGTAGACAAGATAGTCAAGAGCAACAGAACCACCTACCCTATAAAGATATTCATAAGAGACGTAATAACAGACCTCATAGGAAGAATGCTCAACGCCCGAACAACAGGTGCCAAGTTTTACACTCAGGCAAGAGTCAATATGAATATCTTATCAGGTACAGACAATGGCATTGATAAGCTGACTGGGAAGTCCACCAACAACGGGAGACTCTCCAGCTATGGACTAGCCAGGGTTACGGATAGAGACTTGAAGGAAAACAACATTAGGTCGATAAACACGATAGGAGAGCTTGAGAGACTTCGAGCAGATATAACGCCATTCAATTATGTGTTTCTCTTTGCCTCTTTAACTGAGTTCTCTAATCTCGTCAGGGACAGATCAAAGGGACAGTTAAACGATGAAGAGAGAGGAATCTACACTTACAGGATAGGTGAGGACAGGGGTCTTGTAAGAAATATTAACTTTTCTAGAAGTGATCAACCTTACGCGAGAGAGGCAAGAATACAGAGGGCAGCAGAGCAAGATGATAGATTCCCCGATATCTTCACGTATTTCCAAGAGAAGTATGACGCGAATCTTGAGTTATACGGAAACCCTTTTGTTCAGCCTGGGCAATATATCTACATAGACCCGAATACTCTTGGCTCTAGGAGTAGAGAAGAAGTGTCAGAGACTGCGAGGACCCTTGGCCTGGGGGGTTATTACATGCTCGTTAATGTATCTGGGGAACTCACGAGGAACGATTACGAGGTCTCTGCAAAAGGCGTCTGGCAGTCAGACGGGAACAAGGTGTCTAGAAGAAAACTTAATCAAATAGAGGTTGATGATGGTTATGGTGTACCGAGGAAATAACTCTCTCGGAAGCAAGGATTTGTTTAAAGAGAGGAAGAAATATTCAGATAACGCTTTTCAGGATATGCCATATCCTCTTATAGATGATCTAGAGAGCATAGGACTCGACAAAAACGGCTTCACTTTATTGCCCAAGGAATCCACGATAAGAACACTCCCAGAGGCGTTTGGAGAATGCTCGCTAATCTCCCCCGTGGCTGATTGTTTAGAGCAAGCTATAAGATTCTTTAACACTGTTATCGTTAAAGGAAAAGCCTCAAGTGCCCCTTACGCGATTACCTCTCTCGACGTAAAGAGTGGCTATGAAAGAATAGAGCAGAGTTATTCTTCTGAGATAGAGAAGCTGTATGAAAGCTTTAAGTTATTTATCAAGACAAGAGACGAAGAGAAACTCATAAGAGATTTTGATAGCTTTTATGATTTGTTTTCAGATTTTATGGTTCTGTATTCCAAAAGAAGGCCTGTCACGAAAACAGAATATGCGTTTAAATCTTCGAAGAGGGTGCATGCAAGCTCTATGTTCGTGAGCTTTCACGATTATAGTAATGATGATGATTTCTACAAATCAAAAAACATGCTTCAAAATCCAAATTATTACATCTTCCAAGATGCTATGGCTAGGTATGGATTTCAGGCCTACAAGCACGCACCAATGTCAGTTGCGTTTCAAGCTGATGCGTCCTTCCCTAAAGAATTACTAAAGAGGTACAGCGTCTCTAGTTTGGATGAGTTTCACGCAAAGTTCTTCTATTATCCTCATCATGCAGAACCTCAGAATATAAAGTGGATGTGCATCAACTCGTATATTAACTACATCTCAGAATCGGCATCTTTCACGAAGTACAAAATTTGCTCAGAGAGTACAAAAAGTTATGGAGTTTCGAGAAAAATTCCCGATTTTGACTTGATAAACGAGAAATTCCCTCCTAATCTATGGCTCGAACTGACAGCTAGGATAAGACTGTCGGAGAGAAGAGAGAGGTTGTGCGAGGAACCTGAGGCGATCTTGGAGTCTACTATGAGAATTGCTAATTCGGGGAATCCTGTCGCAGCTTTGGATTACCTAGAGAAAAGAATCCTATGAGGACAGTATGCCAGTTAGAGATTGGTTTTCATACGAAGGAAGAATATACACCAACGATATAGAATTAGACCTAGAGAACATTAACGGCATTACATTCCATGATAAAAGCTCAGGCAACTGCCTAGAGTATTATTACAAATTAGAACATCCTAAAATCGAGGATATCCTAGAAGTCCACAGAAAGGCGTATAAGGCCTGCAAAATCCCAATGCACTTGGTAGACCTTGAAAAGCTCCACGAGTCCTCTATGGAGCGTGTGTTCGCTTTCAGGGGCAAGTTTATCAAGGAGCAGCTCACTAAAGACAATGAAAGACATGACCCAACTTATTATAAGAGGTTGTTCAACTTCGTTGATGATATTTCCAAAAACAAGCTAAGACTAGGCGGGAACCTCATTAATGATTATCCCTACATTCATTATAAAATTGATGGAACGGTAACGGGAAGATTCACGACATCGAGGGATAGCTTTCCTATATTGACACTAAGGAAAGAAGATAGAGTTGATATACTGCCAAGAAACGATTTCTTCCTAGAGATTGATTTCAACGCTGCCGATATAAGGACATATTTGGGATTGAGCGGTAAGGAGCAACCTAGGGGAGATGTTCACGATTGGAATATAAAGAATGTATTCGGCAAAGACATGACCAGAAACCAGGCCAAAAAGGGAATCATGTCTTGGCTTTACGGCACCAGGGCACCTTATTGGCAAGAGGCAGAGTACTACCCTCGTGACATAACTAACAACTTCTCAGGACAGGGCGAAGAAGTTGTTACACCTTTCGGAAGAAGGCTGAAGCCTTCGAAAGGCATGAGAGTTAGTCACTTGGTTCAGAGCACAAGCTCAGAAATAGCGTTGAGGTCGGCAATGAATGTTCATGATTTACTGAAGGACAAAGAGAGTTTTGTATCCTGCACTATTCATGACAGCATTATTGTGGATCTTTCAAAGAATGATATAGACATTGTTGCAGATATGATAAAAACTTATAAATCAACTATATTTGGAGATTTCCCTGTTAACGTATCATACGGCAAAAATATGTTTGAAATGCAGAAGAAGGGATTGAAATGATTATATTGCCGCTTGGACCCAAGATGAACAAACTTGGGAAGAGCCTCGTTACCATCTCTAACAACAAATGGGAGATGCACGATACAAAGTCCTTTATACCTCACATGAACTCTCATAAAGAATATAATGACTTGGATTTGGACGTTCCCGAGGAAATATTAAAAGGCGATAAGATAACTATTCTTGTTAATGCCGGTACTGATATTTCTGGCGTTACCCTGAAATTGGCGGAGAAACTGGTTGACAGCGAATTATACCTGATTTACTGTAGGAGAAATCCCGATGGGATGATTCCAAAGTCTAAGCAAATCGAGCAGTTGACTTTTGGAGTCCTGAAGGAATACGCTAGATCTGGGAAGTTTTCGAAAATGATCATTTACGACCCGGAAATAGTATGGCAGAATTGCCTGCCAGATACCGGGCTCATGGATTACGAAAATAATGTCGCGAGAATGGTAGCATACTATTTTTATCTCTTGCATTATCTCCCAGGCCAGGATACAGTCACGGAGTCATTCGGCGGAAGTTACAATACGGCCAGAATCGGAACATTTGCCCAAAAGAGACTTGACAGCACTTCACTAAGAATGTTTTATGATCTTGGCGACGCGATAGAGATTAATTCTTACTACTATCTTTCCGAAAATACGCTCAAGAACAACAAAGATGTTCTGGGTAACATAAAAGCCTTCTCGAAAGAGAACAACAAACAACAAATAGCAAACAGTTACAAAGTTTATTTATCACCTCATGATGAAGATCTCGTTATGTGTTTGGTGAGTAGTAACAATCCACAAAAAGTAAAGTGAGAAAAGAAATGGGAATTGACTTAGAAGCACTCAAAAAGCAACTTGCAGCAAGCACAAACACTGGATCATCAAGCCGACGAAAGTTTGGTTTCGTTAACGTCCCCAAGCCGATGCACAGCACGGTAAAGCTCAGAATCTTACCATCTCCAGATGGAATGCCACTGAAGGACTTTAGTAAGCATAGGCTATCAGATAAGTATTGGGGTATCTGGTGTCATGATACGAACTCGCACTCTGAGGGTAGTTGCCCTATCTGCGATCTGAGGGGTGCGATGTGGGATCAGATTAACGAGCAGGAAGAGCTTCTCGATATTGCTCCCCCGAGAGATGAAAAGCTCTTGGAAGCAAAGAAGAAGGAGATCGAAGAGATGCGAGAGATTGCAAAGAGTCTCTTCCCTCGAACAAGGTACTACGCTGCTGTTATCGTAAGAGGCCAGGAAGACCAGGGCATTCAGATTTGGGATTTCTCTCAGACAGTATATCAGTCAATCGTGCAAGATATTCTTCTTAACGAAGAGTATGGTGATATCACTGATCCTCACAACGGCACAGATGTTATCTACAAAAGGATTCCGCACCAGTCGCTATCCTGCACTTACTCTGTAACTGCGTCGAGAAATGACAGCCCTCTCTTGCCCGATGCCACAGAAGAAGAGATTGATCAGTGGCTGGAAGACAACACTTACCCTGATTTCGTAGAAGAAGTCATGTACATTAACTCTATCGAATCAATTGAAGAGTCGCTCCAAGAAGTGATGGTTGAGAAGTTAGGTGAGGATGCCTTTACTGAGCAGGTCTCATATGGAGCAGGATCTACCGAGGAAGAGAAAAGCCTCGCAGATAAGGACGAATTTACAGTAGATGACGTAAGAGATGCTGCAAAAGCAGAGGACGAGGAAGATCCTGCTGCGGCTCTCGACCAAGCAATCGGTGAATCAAAGTTTTTCTGAGGAATAGATGACAGAAAAAGGTAAAGTAAACGTAGAAGCACTAAGAAAGAAACTAAACAAGACGATCGGTAAAAAGTTAGTATGGGACCTCGAAGATGAGGATTGCCCAACTGAGGTTTACGAATGGATTAGGTCTGGTTCTTTCATTCTGGATTGCAACACGAACAAGGAAGACATAGGAGGTTGGCCGATTGGCAAGATTTGCGAGCTAGCAGGCTTGGAAGGTACTGGAAAGTCCTTCCTGGCAGCCCTCGCCCTGGGAGAGGCGCAGAAAGCGGGGTACACGGGTGTGTACTTTGACTCAGAATCGTCTCTTTCTAATAAGCACTTGAAGAATCTCGGTGTAAACACAAAAGAGATGATTTATGTTCAAGCTGAGACTATTGAACTCGTGTTTACTGTAATCAACACCTTGCTTGAAGATGGTAATAAATATTTCTTTGTGTGGGATTCTTATGCTAATACGGCCACAGGCCACCAAGTAGAGGCAGATGACTTTAACCCAACTTCGTCTATCGCGCTTGCCGCGAGGATTAACGCGGGTGCTATGAAGAAGCTTGTTATCCCGATGGCTAATTCCCAGTCTACTCTCTTGGTAATCAATCAGTTGAGGACGAACATAGGCGCTAGGCCGTGGGAGGATCAATATATCACCCCTGGCGGAAAGTCTCTTGCTTATGCATACAGCATGAGAGTATGGCTTACCAAGCCTTTTGCCAAAAAATCATTCTTATATGATGATGATGGTTTAAAGATGGGATCTACTGTAAGAGCCGAGATAAAGAAGTCAAGGTTCGGCACCGAAGGAAGAAGGTGTGAATTTCAAATCGCATGGGGCGATGAAGAAGTTGGTATCCTTGATGAAGAATCTTGGTTCCTCGCGCTCTTGAACGCAGGGATTATTGAAACCCGAGGCTCTTGGCGAGTTTTCCCTCTCTATGACGAACCTGATTTCAAATTCAGGACGGCGGATTGGAAGAAACTCTGTAGAGAGAGGGAGGATGTAAGAATGGTTGCTAAAGACATGCTCAAGGATTCTTACATCAAAAACTACAGTTATGAGAAAGCTCATAAAATGCTAACCCAGGACGAAGGGACAGATAGTAAGTGAAGTTAACCAATCATGATAATGAACAAGGTAAGATCATGATCATAGATGCCCTCAACTTATACTTGAGGGCATTTGTGGTCAACCCATCACAAAATCCTAACGGCACTCCGATAGGTGGCCTGAGAGGCTTCCTGAGGTCGCTACAGAAGCTCTTTAGAGATCACCAACCAGATTATTGCATTATTTGCTGGGACGGCGCAGGAGGCTCACAGAAGCGCAGAAACAGGGTTTCTTCTTACAAGAAGGGAAGGAAGCCAGTGAAGATGAACACAAACATCCCCGAGATGTCGAATAGAGAGCAAGAGGAGAATAAACTTTGGCAGCAGATTAGGTTGCACGAGTACCTCAATAAGACTTCTATACCTCAATTGATGTTTGATAAGATAGAAGCAGATGATATCATTTCTTATGTCGCTCAGAACATCGAGGAAGAAGCTCTTATAGTCTCTAACGATAAAGACTTTCTACAGTTGTGCACAGATAGAATAAAACTTTATCGCCCTATAGATGATACGATATACGATAGAGACAAAGTTATTGAAGAGTACGGCATCCATCCTCAAAATCTGGCTGCTGCACGTGCGATAGCGGGAGACTCATCAGACAACCTCCCAGGCATCAATAGAGTAGGCTTGAAGACGGTCGCCAAGAGTTTCGAGAAGATAAAAGATCCTGATATGTTGCTAGAGGATATCTTTACCGAATGCAAAGAGACAAAATCGAAAAAGAAAGTCTACGGTAAGGTTCTAGAAGGTCGCGATATTATTGCCGATAACTATGCAGTAATGCAGCTATACTCTCCATCTATCTCGCCTCAGACAAAAGGTAAGATCGTACATCAGTTGTCTAACTTTTCACAGAGTTACAACAAGATGCTCTTTGATGCCGAGAGGTTTAAAGATGGCATTGTAGATGATTTATATGAATTATCAGGATTCCTAAAGAGATTCAGTACAAGAGTGCTAAAATGACAGATAAGAAAAACTTCTCCAAGTACGATAGAACGTTTGAGAATAACTTAATTTATGGCATGGCCACAGATAGGGTTTTTTGCGATAGAATCTCAGAAGTGCTCGAATTGGAGTTCTTCACGCAAGAACCAGCAAAGCAATTTGCCATGTATCTCTTGAACTACAAGAACAACTACGGATCTCACCCATCTCTTTCTACCTTTAGAACGGTGCTTATAAACGAGACATCTTCAGAGAGTGATACCACAAAAGCGTCTATTATGGCCTTGCTTTCTAAAGTAGAAAGAATGAGGTCTGAAGATGTAGATGTAGAGTACGAAAAGGATACTGCGATAGCATTTTGCAGGCACCAGAAAGTTGTTGGTGCTGTCATGAAGGGCCTATCTCATATCGAGAGCGAGAATTATGAAGCCTTGATGAACACAATCTCCAAGGCTGTTAACGCCGGAGATGAGAAGACAACTGCTTACGATTATATTGCTGATTTCGATGTAAGATTCGAGGCAATATCTAGAAATCCTGTTGTAACAGGATGGCCTATCATAAACAGGATAACACAAGGTGGCCTTGGTAGAGGAGAATTAGGAGTTGTAATCGCGCCCTCTGGCGCTGGTAAGAGCATGTTCTTGGTTCACCTTGGTGCAGAAGCCATCAAGAACGGGAAGAATGTTGTGCACTACACACTGGAGCTTCTTCCTACTGCTGTTGCGCAAAGATATGATTCTTGCATCACCGGGATCAAGTTAAATGATTTGATGGATCACAAGGATAAAATCAGAGATGAGATCAAGAAAGTCGAGGGAAGCCTCAAGATTCAGTCGTACCCCACTAGATATGCTTCTACGAATACTATAATTCAGCATCTAGAGAAGCTTAAACAAAAGGAAGATTTTCGCCCTGATCTTATTATTGTAGATTATGGTGACTTGCTAAAACCCGTGGTCCATTCAGCAACAAAGAGATCAGATCTTGAAACGATCTATGAGGAACTCAGAGGAATAGGTCAACAGTTTAACGCTGCCGTCTGGACTGCATCTCAGACGAATAGAAGCGGCATGAACAAAGAGGTTGTCACCACTGAAGAGATCTCTGAAGCTTTCAATAAGGTCTTTGTTGCTGACCTCATCATTACTCTTGCGAGGACACAAGAGGATAAAAATTTCAATGATGGAAGGATTCTTGTCGCGAAGAATAGAAATGGCGCGGACGGTATTGTTTACCCAATTTACATGGATACTTCTTCTGTAACCATCAATGTAAAGGATATGGAATATATAGAAGACAAGTCTGTCAAGACTTCCATGGCTAAAGAAATGTTGAAAAAAATGGAAAACAGGAAAAATAAGTGAAGGGAAAAACAAAATACGGTCCAATTGAAATTGATTACTCGAGAGATTCGCTACTAACAGAACAAGGAATGAAGCTACTAAAGGGCTATTACATGAGGGATGATGAAGATAGCCCTCAAGAAGCCTTTGCGAGGGCAGCGCTTGCTTATTGCGTGGACGATTCTGGTAAGCATGACTTTGAATTAGCACAGAGAATTTACGACTATTCTTCGAAGCTCTGGTTCATGTTCGCCTCCCCAGTCTTAAGCAATGCTCCGAGAGGGGAGTTGGTAGGTGATATGTGGGATACAGAACCAGTAAAGAATCTTCCTATAAGTTGTTTCTTGATGGTAGCCCCTGATACAGTGGATGGCCAGAAAGATGCTATTAGTGAAATGGCATCCCTTACCGTATCAGGCGGCGGGGTAGGCATCCATAATCAGATCAGGGCAATCTCCGATAAGGCACCAGGGCCGATTCCTTTTGAGAAGGTTATAGATTCTTGTATAGGTTACTTCAGGCAAGGAAAGGTAAGGAGAGGCGCATGTGCATACTATATGGACGTGTCTCACCCTGACATCATCGAACACGTCAAGTTTCGCATCCCTACTGGTGGAGACCCCAAGAGGAAAGCTTCAAACCAGAAGTTGTTTCATACTGCTGTGAATATTACAGAAGATTTCGTAAAAGCGGTTGAGTATGATGAAATGTTTGATCTTGTCTGCCCTCATTCGAAGGAGGTTCGGGATACAGTAAGGGCAAGAGACTTGTGGGAGATTATATGCGAAGCAAGGATAGAGAGAGGAGAACCTTTCCTTTGTTTTATTGATGTCGCGAATAAAGATCTTCCTCAGACTATGAAAGATAAGGGGCTAAGGGTATTCGGAAGCAACCTATGCACAGAGATATTCTTACCAACAAATGCCTTGAGGACGGCTGTATGCTGCTTGTCATCTGTTAATTTGGAAGAGTTTGACGCCTGGAGTAAGACGGCCATGATTCAAGACTTGGTGAAGTTTCTGGATAACGTCCTGTCTTTCTTCATCGAGAACACGGGCGAAGAGAGGCTGAAAAAAGCCAATTATTCCGCAGTGATGGAGCGTTCTCTGGGCCTGGGGGCGATGGGGTTCCACGGTTATTTGATGAAAAAGGGAATACCATGGGAGTCCGGCGGGTTTAACTCAGCGGTACAAGAGAATCACAAGATTTTCGGTTACATACAGCGCGAAGCCAGGGCCGCCTCAATGAAGATCGCAGAAGAGTTAGGCGAGGCTCCTGATATGCAGGGCACAGGCCTTAGGAACTCTCACTTGATCGCGCTCGCACCTAATAGTAACAGTTCGTCTATTTGTAACTGCACCGCAGCAACAGAGCCTATTTCGTCCAATGCCTTTAATCATAGAACAAGGGTTGGTACACACTTCATCGAGAACAAATATCTCGATAAGCTAATCAGAGATAAGGCTGAAGATGATGAACAGGCAGAAGAGATTTGGGCGCAGATAAGAGTGAATAAAGGATCTGTGCAGAATATTGATTTCTTCTCAGATGAAGAGAAAGACATATTCAAGACTGCCTGGGAGATTGATCAGCACTGGTCTGTACAACACGCAGAAGATAGACAGCAATACGTTTGCCAGGGTCAATCAGTTAACCTATTCTTCCCTCCCATGTCTGACGCTGGCTACATTAACAGTGTACACCTTAAGGCCATGATAGGAAGAAAACTCAAAAGCCTCTATTACTATAGAACAGAAAACAACGTCACTCCTGATGTCGTCAAGAGTATTCAACGTCGAGAGATTAAAGACTGGCACGATGATTTGGCAGGAGTGGCTTGCATCTCATGCGAAGGTTGAAGAATGAAGGAGAACGATCCGATCGTCACCATTTCACTACACTCAGGCCGCCCTCAGGACCCACCAGACGGGATCTCCAGGGCGGCCCCCGCCTCTACAAAAATGTGGCTCAGGCTTGACTTTCCGGTCGAGGGGGGTAGGTTTGTAGAGTGGTGGGAATTGCCCCATCGCGCAACACACAAATCACTTATGGATCTCAAGGAAGTGGCGAGTCTTCTCGCTGATTCCGAAGAACCATGGTCTCAAGAGTTTATAAGAGAGGAATAGTATGGATGTTGCAACAGCACTGGTTCTGTCATTGGGCGCAGTCGGCGTTTCGTTCTTCATGTTCTTTACTGTCGTTGCTTTGGTCTGCGCTTACCTTGGTAACAAGATGATTCAGGTCGAGATCGAAGATAATAAAAGACTGAAGAAGAGGCACGATGCCCTCGCAGAGGAAGTAAAATCGAACATCAGGGCAGATAGGACAGTTATGTGGCCAAATCTTTGGAGTTCTACAACAGAATACACCACGCCAGAGGATAATAATGAATGAAGACACAAAAAGAGCGATAAACCAAAGCATCATTAGCATTGTTTCTTTTTATGGTGAAATCAGTACAAGAGAACTTGTGAGGATCTTCTACTCAACTAGAGGCCACAATGACCTGACAAAGGAAGTAGGTATGCCTATTATTCATGAATCTGCCATGAGTCTTCTAGGACAAGGCTACTTGAAGAGGGCAAGGCTTCAGAGAGTATCTATTGATAAGGACATTTGTGAATATTCAGGCTATCAGGTAGAGTGCCCGCAAGACTTGGCAGAGTTGATAACAGGCAAAGAGGCATACAGGCTTAGGAGAGAGGTTTCCAAGCAGCCAGAGTATATTCAGGCTCGATTCTATGAAGTCTTTACGGGTAAGTAATGAGCAATAAAGCGATTAGGAAAGAAGTTCATAAAGAACTAAAGAAGCATAGTGGTTTTGTAAGGCAACCTTTTGTTTGTAATAATGTCTATAAAACCATGAAGGCTAAACACGGGAAAGATAAAACTCCAAAAGTTAACGAGATTCATTGCGAGATTATGAGAATGATTCTTGACGATGAAGTTGATGAAAGCCCGTGGCAAATGATCAAATTTAAGGAGCCAGGTGAAAGAGGAATAAATCCAACGCCTGCGTTTTATTAGAAACCCCACAAGCAAAAAGGACAAATAATGACGTTCGAAACAATCATGCTATACTACTTTGCGGCTGAGATGGCACTCGCAGGATTTATGCTGATATATGCCTTCATTGACTTCATCATCAAAGCAGAATCCGCTAGGCAACAGTTTAAGGAATTAAATGAGTGATCTAGGAGATCCGAGCTACTCTTGGGATGGTCTTACGTCTTCTGACAGAAAGTCTATAGAAGAGACGAGAGAAAAGGAGCGAAGCGCGGCTGTTCAGGTTATTTTTATTTCATTTGCTATTTGCTTATTTTTTATTCTCACAATTACAGGGACGCAATCTTGTGATGTGAACAGAAAAAGAATGAGTAGCTACGATAATTGCATAACAAGGTGCACACAACACCTCCAGGGAGAAAAAGGTACTGAGGCTGATAGCACAGCATGTATCAAGGAATGCAATAAAGGCCTGGAGATCGAGTTATAATATGGACGGGTACAGAAAAAGCATAGAAGCCAATGTAGGCATTGATGATATTGTTTATCTCGTTCGAGAAATGCAGGGAGATGGATTTTATTTCGAGTGCGGCAACGAAGTTGATGACCAACCTTCGTTTACTTTAAAGAAACACTTCTTTTCTCCACATCTTGAAAGGGTTAAGCCATTAGAACATTGGGTGGTTACTTTTGATTATAGCGAATCCTGTATAACTGATGAAGACTTCTGCAAGAAGGTAGAGAAGAGTATAAAAGATTGGCTCTTGGTTAACGGCTCCCCTTACGGAGAACCAATTACAATGATCGTAGGGTGGAGGAAGGACGATAAGACTTGAAGAACATCTATGAAATAAAATTCGGCTTTAGAAGAAGGTATTACACCAATATCGTTGATGCCTTCGCGTTTTACGAGAATAATAAGGGAGCATCACGCCCGAAGAGGCTACTTTATAAAAAGTGTAAATTCTCCTACAAGGCGTCTCACTATAAACTATACGACTTAAACGGTGACTTCAAGGGAATCATCGAGTATAACGAAGGGCCAACTTATGTCTGAAGATAAAGAAACAAATGAAAGCAAGTGGGCCGAGGCTTTCTCTGATACAATATATCATATAACCTCTCCATTGGGTCTCGTTCTTATATTTGTCTTCGGAATTATCGCCGCGCGCCTAGTATTTGGGTTTTTAGAACCACCAGAGACTAAATTTTACGAAGAGTGCATTAGTGAATGTCCGTTTCGAGGGCATCTGTATCTCGAAGAAAATGAGTTAAGGGCTCTATCTGAGTGTCAAAGCTCATGCAATAGAATCGCGCTGGAAATCGCGAAGACAAAGGAAAACAAATGACCGAAGAAGCGAAAGAACGAAGCAAAGTTGCACTTCAGATGCAGACACGATCAGGTAAGATGCTTACGCCTGATGATTTAACCCCTGAGAATGTTGTCCTTGAGGACATCTCCTACCCACTCTCGAAGCTAACAAGATACAATGGGCACTTCCCAAGTAATATCAGCGTAGCTCATCATGCGATGCTCTGTGTGGCTATCGGCAAGGAGGTATTTAATCTTGACCCGTCAACGCTCTTTGAAGTGCTTCACCATGACGATACTGAAGCCTACATGGGAGATATGCCTTACATGATGAAGGCAATGTGCCCTGCCTTCAAGGAACTAGAAGATCATCTGTACGCTACGATGATTGCACCCAGGTTCGATCTTCCCAAGGAGTTAAGCCCTATTGTCAAGTATATCGACTGGCTTGCCGTGGCTTATGAAAAGATGTTTGTTCATGATAGCAAGCACAACAATTCGCTAGCAAGAAATATCAGAAGCATCAAGTCCCATCAATATGCCCAGGAATGCGTCTTGGAGTATTGCAAGGATTACGATACAGACTGGGAGCTTGCTGAAGGTTATCTTGAGATTATTACTGCTCATGTTGAAAGTGGCAGATTCCACAAAACATTTTCTATGATACAGCGCATCATGGATTATGTGCCTAGTGAAGAAAATGTTTTGCGAACTTCGAAGGAATGGGAAGAAACACACGATAGGCTTGTTAAATCTATCGAGATGTCGAAGAAGATAGACCCCATAATCAATAAAATCCTCCTAACCTGAGGAAACACTGTGAAGACAAAAATAACACTCAACATTAGAGACTGGCTCTTGAGGAATGCTGAAGAGTTCAAGAACCAGTTCCATAAATTTGCCTCTTGCTACGAGGAAAACGATCCGAGAGTTGATCTCGATCTTGTCCTCAATGAGGCTATCGAGCAAGGCCTAGCAGGGATGGAAAGGGATTTGGTTATCGACAAGGTTATGGACGATAATCACTTCTCTAGGAAGCTTCGTAGAGGAGACTTAATCATCAAGAATGATGGAAAGGTATATGAGGTTATGTGTCTTCATAGTATTCCCACGAAGTGGCATGGCAAGCCTGGGAAGTCCATGGAGACTTCGACAACAGGCTACCGCTTGGAACTGAGAGAGGTTCCCTATAAGTTGGTTGACAGAGAGGAAGGATAATATGTTAGTAGGATTTATAGGCGACTGCCACGGCGATTTCGGGCTTTTGGTAGACGCAGTTAACAAGATTCAAAATGATTGCCTTAACCTATATGGAGTTCTTCCATCAAAGATCATCCAGCTTGGAGACATGGGCTTCTACCCGGAAGGCACGTTACCTAAGTTGCCAAACCTGAAAAGAGATCCCTCACAGAAGTTTTACTTTATTAGGGGAAATCACGAGGATCACGATTCTTTACCTCTTGGTGCTTCACAGCCTCAGGATGTAGCGGATGAGTGGCCGGAGTGGGAGTTTGTACCTGATGGTTACTATGAAGATGGTATTCTCTTCATTGGAGGTGCTTGGTCAATAGATCAAGAGTTCAGGAAGAAGAAAGAAGAATACTATAATTCTCTTGGTGTTAAGTTCATCTATAAGTGGTATCCAAGCGAAGAGATAACAAAGCTAAAGATGGGTCAAATCCGTGCCGTGACGCACAAAGGCCTTAAGGTTATTGTTTCTCATGACGGCCCTAACTGTTTGTATGAGCAATTATGCAACCCGGCCTTCGGTCCTCCTAGAAGAACAAGGACCGCAGATTTTCTGGATAAGGTTTTATTGGAAAAGGCCCCAGAAAGAATCATCTTCGGTCATCATCATAAAAGGGAGGACTTTAACATACAGCATCCCGCCACGAAGAATATAAAAGGGCATTGTATAGACATGCTCAGGAACAGGCACAGTTTGGATACTGCAACATTTATCTTGAGGCTGTGATGATAAGCTTTAAACATTTATTATGTAAAATAGGGGTGCACGGTTTTAAGCTCGTTTCGAGGCTAGAACTGTCGCACCCCTATTTCGAAAAAGTAGTAATCCAAAAATGTTCCAAGTGTGGCCGGTACAGGCCGGTTCTGGTTGATTCCAGGTATTCGAGTGGCATCTTCAACGAAACCGGCCCGGTCTCCGATGAGTGGCTTGCGGCGCGCGAGTGGGCGGTGGAAAAATGTGAAAATCCCTGGTTGACAGGCGCGCCCGAGTCAGACTAGTATCACTTCTGCGGCGAGTTGCCGCGACGAATGACAACAAAACACAAGAGAGAAAACAATGTCGAAAGCAATCAACAAAACAGCAATCCTTCGCGACCTCCAAGAGAAAGGCTATACAGACTGGTATACAGAGTGGACATTTAGGCTTGCTGGCATGTCTTACGTCAGGAAGAGGACTGCTGGAAACACTTACGAACAAGATGGAGCAGAGTTTATTGTTCAGGTGAGAAAGGCTCTTCCTTCGGATAATGTCTCCGGTAGAACAAAGTGGATGATTCGTTTGAAGTCAACAAGAAATGTCTTCTTGGAAGAAGATACCGAGCAAGAAACAACAACAAGTAAAGAACAAACACTTGAGTATCTCAAGACTGCAAACACCATTCTCTTCGATAAAATCAAGGCAGGACGAAAGACAAAGCAAAAACTAAGAGAACTTGCCAATAAGGTTGCTACAGAATACCTGGGGGATGAAGAACTTGATAGGGTTGTGACCCAAATCAACATCTCCCATAAGGAGCTAGAACAGATCGAGCAAAGTATCGGGAAGATCATGATCGAGGAATTTTCATACTCCTCTAGAGGGAGCGAAGACCCTAATCCGATGACGGTGGTGTCATCTCTTACCTCGACCGAGAAGCTTCATGACAGGATCATTATGCTGAGTAATGATGGTAAGTCATTCTCTGAGATCGCAAGGCTTCTTAATCGTCGTGAAGGGTCTGCTTCTTATACGCCTTCCTTCATCAAGTCAGTATTACTAAAGAACGGAGAGTTATGAGTTGGGCGCACTATTACATCAAACAACTATTAGAAGGAAAGCAAGTTAGCTTTAGGCCTAGAGGAAACTCTATGTTGCCGAAGATTAAAAGCGGACAACTCGTGACAGTAACTCCTCTCGGGGAGCACGAGTTGTCCGCTGGCGACATTGTGCTTTGTAGAGTTAGCGGTAGAGATTATTTACACTTGGTTAAAGCAATAAGGCCGGATGGACAGGTCCAGATAGGGAATAATAAAGGTCATATCAACGGATGGACTTCGAGAAGTAAAGTATACGGCTTGTGCGTGAGGATAGAGGATTGAATGTCTGAAGTAAAAATAGGGACGATAAAACTCCCAGCAAGAAAAACCTGGAGAAGGCAGGTCCCAATAGTTGAATATATCAAGGGAGATACTGTAAAAGATTTTTGTGACAATCTCTTGAAGGAAGTGGGAGAGGCTAGATTATTTACAGAAACTATCTATGATGAGTTTGATGGACTCAATAAAGAGTATGCTTATATAAATAAAGAGCAAAAAGTAAACTCTCGCCTGTATGTCAATGAGTGCAAGCAACTTATCCTTGATGCTTATAACAGTGAGGCGACAAAATACAGGGCTCACGCTAGAAGGTGGGAAAAGATGCTCATCAAGGCGCTAGGAGGGGATGATCTCGAAAGAGCCAAGACATGCTCCGAGAAGATTCAGGAGTATACCGAGAAAGAAATGAAGATGAAAGATCTTCACCGAGGCTTAAAGAGACTTACTTCGGAGAATAGTATAATCAAGTATATTTACAATCTTGATTATGTTGAGCATGGAGCAGATTTTTTGGAAATAGCAAAATACAAAATAAAGTGAGAAATAGAATATGGGATTGACAGATTACTCGAAGACATATGTACCTGAATATGCTGATATTGTGCAGCTTACCAGAGACCACGAGAAGGCGCACTGGTCGGAAGAAGAAGTTTCCATGCAATCCGATGTGGAAGATTGGAAGACGGGCGAGATTGGCGAATCTGCGAAGAATTTGATCAAGAATACATTACGCCTCTTTACAACATCCGACGTGAATGTCGGCCAGGGCTATATTGAAAAGATCCTTCCCGTAATAAAGAATAACGAGGCAAGAAATATGATCTTGTCTTTTGCCAACAGGGAAGGCACCCATCAGAGGGGCTACGCTTTATTAAGCGATACTCTTGGATTCGGTGAGGACTTTTATCATGAATTTAATGACTATGCCGAGATGAAAGAAAAGCATGAGTTCATGATAGAAGATATCGGCAGGAGCTATACAGATTTCGCTTCTTACCTTGCGAAACAAGCCTTGATGGAGGGAGTCTCTCTGTTCGCATCTTTCGCCATGCTCCTTAATTTTGAGAGAGAGGGGCAAATGAAGGGCATGTGTGAAATTGTCATGTGGTCGATCAGAGATGAGTCGATTCACGTCAAAGGCAACGCAATGTTATTCAGGGCCTTCTTGGATGAGCACCCTCGTATTGTTAATGATGAGTTCAAGAAAGGCATTTACGAGTGCGCAAAGGAGCTAGTAAGGCTTGAGGATGCTTTTATTGACAAGGCCTTCGAGATGGGCGACATGAAAGGCTTGACAGCGGAAGAGGTAAAGCAATATATTAGGTATGTTGCGAACTACAGACTTCAGCAACTCGGGTTCAAGACTATCTGGGAGGTTCCGGTACATCCCTTGCCGTGGATTGACGAGCTTGTTTCTGGGACTTCCCATGGCAATTTCTTTGAAAGAATTATTGTAGATTACTCGAAGAAGAATTGGGTGGGCAGTTTCGAGAGCGGATACCCAGAAACGAAAGGAAGAGAATGATTGCATCGTTTTCATGTCATGATACGATCTTCGTCCCCAACAGAGATGAAAACTTTATCTGCGCTAGAGTTTATGAATTAATGCTTAAAGAAGTCTCCATTAACAAATTACATGATTACGAAAAGCGCAGAATGATAATGCACTTCATGAAGCTAGTCCTGCCAGATAATTTAGCATTAAGCATTTCTCCAAGGGAGTCTGTGGTTGACTCTAACATGATGGCGATAAATCCAAAACTTGGCTTGATAAGAAGAGTAAACGTGTTAGGTTTCCCGTGATACATAATATTACATATATGTGCAGACTTCTAAGAGAAGATATGGAGTTTGAGCGTGAAAAATATGGGAAATATAGCTCGATACATGCCTCTATCTTCGGCGTAACCACAAAGAAAGTTACTAACGTTTCCATCTCTATCAATATAAGTGTTGGTAAAGATGGGAATCCTACAGTCACGCATGATTACACCCCTAGAGAAAACTATGAAATAATAAGCAGCAGAACTCACGGTTCTATGTTTATGAGGGAAAGGCTAATTTCGTATCATGGGTTCCTTCAGGAAATTAGTGATTTTGGGCTTTTTAGGATATAATATGGATAGAGACTTAGTTGATGAATATATCGAGAAAATTCAACGTTGCTTGAGTAAGGATTTGTTAAGTCCTCGAATGAAGAAGGTTATAGAGAAACAACCCCCTAGGCACAAGACAGCCGGGCATTGTTATATTACTGCGGAAGCCCTTTACCACCTGTTGGGCGGTAAAGAAAAGGGCCTGAAGCCTTTTGTAGCGATGCAAGATACGGGCATTACACATTGGTGGCTGGAGTGGGATGGCGAGATTGTAGATCCCTCTAAGGAGCAGTTTACTTCGGAAAATAGAGATCCACCTTACCACTTAGGGGTCTGCAAAGGCTTTCTTACAAAGAAGCCTTCTAAAAGGGCGAAAATACTTATGGATAGAGTAATGAAGAAAGTCAAGATAGGTAAAGATACGTTTATCCTTGACGAAACGCCTGCATGCTCCGAGTCCAAAAAAGCCGGAAAAGAGATGGCAGATAAATTATGGAAACAAGTTAAGGGCAGCGTAGATAGAAAGAGCATTAGGCCAGTAGCTAGAAACAAAGAGGAATCTAAAGAATGAAAGAAGATAAGAAAGAAAGACTTGATGAAATCGCAGCGCTTGTAAGAAAGGAGAGAAAACCTCTGGAGGACGATGAAGAAGTGCAGAAGCACATGCGCGAGTTCATCCAGAGGTTCGCTGTTATTCAAGACAAGATGGAACCCTTGAAGCAGAACGCAAAAGAGCTTCAAGAGGTGTATAAGGAAAATGGCTGGTTGACTTCTGACCAGATTCGACTTGCCAAACGAGTCTTGACTCTGTTACAGTCTGACTTGCCTATTGAAGATTTGCCTAAAGCTATTGATATGTTTATCGAAGGCGGTGAAGAGATCGGTGGCGGTGATACAGAGAAAGGCATGAAAGCGATGCTTGGAGACCAGGGAGAATAATAAACAATGTATGAAGAACTTGGATCTTATGTTTTGACGTGCGAAGGCAACTATATCATCATGAGGAAACGGGAAAACGCCCACCTTTTCAATAGTAAGGAGCGCCCCGAGCCAAGCAGTCTTGGCATTAAGATGGGCAGCAAGAAAGAAGAGTTTGCTGTTTATCAAGATTATTTGGATGAAGATACTTTTTATATCGTCGAGCAGGGATTAGAGAAAAGGTGCGCCCTCCTTGGCGAAGATATTTACGTCATGACAAAAAGCGCGATAGTTGCAAAGCTAAAGAAGAAAAAAGGATAGTGATGAGGAACAGTAAAGTCCTACCTGGCTATAGGGAAGTAATGTTGGAGTTCTCCAGACATAAATTTGGTAACTTGGAGGCAGATGAACACGAGGAAATGCTTCAAGTGATTAAAGATCTTCACATGGATGAGTTTATCGAGTACACGCAATGTAGCGCTGTGTTACACGGCATGCATGATTCGAGCATCAGAAATCACGCCTGGAATTACTTCCTGCCCGACGAGAAAAGTAATAAACGATGAAAGACAAGATACAGTACCTAGACAAAGGCTATGTTCAATTTTTGGAGAGTGGGGGAGGGGACGAGTTCATCTGTAAATTCGCTAGGTGTTCATTCGATAATCAGGATGAGATCAAGACCGATGCAGAGAACAGGGGCCTTATTGATTATCTGGTAAGGCATGACCATACTTCTCCCTTAGAGGCTGGTGAACTGTGGTTTCAGTTCAAGATGCCTCTATTTGTGAGGGCACAGCTTGTAAGGCACAGGACGGCCTCTCAAAACCATCAATCATTCAGGTATGACAACCCTTCTGGGGATTATTATGTGCCTCCTATCGGGCGTATGGCCACCAATGATAACTGGAACAAGCAAGGTTCGGGAGACGCACTTCCAATTCACTTGGCAAAGGCGTACAGAGACCAGCTTGAAGAAGGAGCCGAGCTTCAATGGAAAAGGTATTGCAGGATGGCCAGGATTGATCCCGCCACAGGAGAAGATCTCGAAGACAAGAGCGTGCCTCCACTAACAAAAGAGCTTGCGAGGCTTACTCTTGGACCTAACTTTTATGCAACTGCATGTTGGAAGATTGATGTCAAGAACCTGATGCACTTCCTTAAGTTAAGAGATGACGGTCATGCTCAACAAGAGATTAGAGAGATGGCGCAAATTATCTCCCACTTCTTTAAAAGAGAATTTCCCATGACCTACGAGGCTTATGTGGAGCACTATGTCCGTTCCAAGAAGTTCTCCGGTAGTGAAATGGATATTCTAGTCGCGAGCATAGACGAAGAGAAGTTGGCCCATAATCTCGAGTCCTCTTCTCTTCGCAAAAGTAGAAAGAGAGAATTGTTGCTTAAGCTCAAGAGGGAAGAATGATAAGTTCCAACCTGCTGTGCCTTGCGATACTAAGCCTTGGATACGCTAACGCAGACAAGGCTTGCGCTAATATTGATACAGTTGTAGAGGCGGCCAGGGAACATAAAGTAGAAGAGGAGATCCTTCTCTCCCTTATCTATGAGGAGTCTACTTGGAAGGTTAGGTCTAAAAGCCACAAAGGTGCTTGCGGCCTAACACAAGTGGTGCCAAAGTGGTCTATAAGCGGCTATACTTGCAAGGACCTATTAGATCCCGAGAAATCAATATTTGAAGGCGCAAAGCATCTGTCTTTTTGGTATTATGATTATGCGAGAGGCAAAAGCTATACGGTTGCTCTCTGCGGTTACAACAGAGGCTATCGATGTAAAAAGCCAGGAATAAATAAAGAAAGAGGCTACGAATATGCACGAAGTATCATCAGGCGCGCCAGAAGAATCAAGAGAAAGGCCGCTCGCCTCGAAGAGGAGAGAGAGGTATGTGATCGGTATTACACCATCTTCCGTGGAGAGTGCTTTCAAGAAAGGCCTGACTATCATCTGCACCAAAGATAGGAGCATATTATACCCATTACTCTCCGAGGATGATAGCGAGCCTTCCGAGACCAAGAACCTGACAGAGATTTACCTGCGCTTGGTCTCGGAAGGCAGGGTGAAGATATACGATCACATAAAGCTGGATGTCGAGAACAAAAGAATTATTACCAACAAAGAGACTATTGATTTCAGGAAAGTCTACATTGCAGATGGCTTATGCCTTAAAGATCCATTAAGTTACGACTTCATCAAGAAGGGATATCTTTACGCATGGAAATTTAATGCGGTACAGTTTATCTCATCCAAGGATGAGATATGTGGCTGCAAGCTTGATGTGGTTAATGACTTTATATTTGTCTACTGCGATGATGATAAGCTCTCAGAGACAGATATTGCTCTCGCGTTGAGAGAAGAGAATAAAGGCTTGAGGATAAAACTGTCCCACGAGAAGATAGTCTTCGAGCATAAAGATAATATCAAGTTTGCGGAAGGAGTCGAGATTTGGGGAGGGCAAAGTCTAGTAGAAGAAGCTCAGGATACGCTATTGGAATACTTGCTATAGCATACACCAATTTTGAATGGCATCACCACCTTATGCCTCATGCCGCATATCCTGTTAATAGTATGTGCAGTCTTATTGATTTTCATCTTCATTCATTTTCCATGTCTGGCGTTGATCAGGTATGGATTATAGCCGAGGATGAAAACCAAGCAGAGCAGATAAGGAAAATAGTTCCTGCGGCAATAGTGAAACACAACTCTTTGCCTAAAGAAGAGCTATGTTGGGTCAGTGTATGTGCTATTCCAGAGGAGAGGAAGAAGTTTGGGGAGACTGAGGCGAATGCGGTCATATCAGGGATGATAATGGCCGCTTCTTCTACAACAAACCTTACCGTGAACCAGACCATCTCGAAGTTTCATCTTGAGCCGTTCGGGGCATTATATTCTCACAAATGCCTTTCCAGAAAAGGCATGAATGACCCCTTGGAACTCCAGAACTCTCTTAACATGGTCGTGAACACAAACAAGAAGAGCTTTGCATCATGCAGGTTGCCGATAGTTTTGGATACTATACTGTGGCTAAAGCACTTGATATGGTTCAATGATCATAACACATACGAAGATAGAGTAAAGGTTGGCTGGGGAACATTTAATTGGATTAGAAACCTTATCCGAAGCGGGGAAAAGAAGGTACTGAATACATCATTTTACCTTGACTTAACATCCAAGAGAAACTTGGCACTCAGTAAGAATTATAATAGCTTTTTCGAGCACCTAGATCCATACGAGATATACAGATATGAATGATGAAAGAAAGAAGTCAAAGCTTAAATTTGTTAGCCTTCACGGCCATGATGTTTTAGGTTCCCCGCTAGACGCAATTGGATACCCTTCTGAGTACATGGATTTTGCCTATGAGAACGGCATGGATGCTATTGCTTTTACTAACCACGGTAACTGCAATGGCCTTTCATACCAAGCGCTTCACATCAAAGAGATGAAGAAGCAAGGCAAGGATTTCAAGACGATATATGGCGTAGAGGCGTATTACCACCCCGATCTGGATAAGTGGCGAGAAGATTATAAAGCATTCAAAGAATTGAAGAAGGATGACAAGGATGATGATGAGGAAGCCACTCTAAACTTTGAAGACGAGGAAAGAGACTACAAGAGAGCGGTCAACAGGAGGCATCACTTGGCGCTCCTCGCCCAGAACCAGAAGGGTTTGAACAACATCTTCTCTCTTGTTACAAAGTCTTATCGAGATGAGAATTTTTACAGGTTCCCAAGGATTGACAAAAAACTATTAAGAGAACATGGCGAAGGCATCATTGTCACGAGTGCATGTCTTTCCGGCCCCTTGTCAGGAGACTTTTGGAGGAATCGCCATAAGGGCGGTACTGCTGTTAAAGAAGCCATGAGGCAGACATGTAAAGACTTCATGGAGATGTTTGGAGATAAGTTTTATGGAGAGATACAATTTCATGACATTATTGAGCAGCATATTATTAATCTCTATGTTATTGAACTATCAAGAGAGATGGGGTTCCCACTTGTCGCCACCTGTGATCACCACTATCCAAGACCGGAGCTTTGGAAAACAAGGTATCTTTACAAGAATCTTTTACGCAAGAGTGATGAAGATAAAGTCTTGCCTGATTCAGTTGATGAAGTCGGTTATGATCTATACCCTCGAAACGGTGATCAACTATTTGATTACTTTAAAACAAATGCTACTAAGCTTGGAGTCTTAGAGTGTTATGATATCGAGGAAGTAAAGCAAGCTATCGAAACAAGCTATCACATTGCTCACGATAGAATTGAAGACTTCTTTCCTGAGAACAAAATCAAACTTCCCGACTTTGTTATAGAGAAGGGGAAGACACCAGAGCAGCAACTTTACGAAGAGACCAGAAAGGGCTTCGCAGAGAAGATGAAGAAGGGTCTGATTCCTGATCCTGAAAAGTATGCGAAGAGGATCGCTCACGAGCTTGGCATCATCAGGCAAAGGGGCTTCGAAGAATACTTCCTGACTATGAAGTGGGTTGTAGATTTCGCTTGGCAAAATCACTTTGTGGGGCCTGGGAGGGGCTCTGGCGTTGGCTCTGTTGTTGACTACCTGCTTGGGATCACAACAATTGACCCGGTTAAATACGACCTCCTCTTCTCTAGATTCCTTAATGAGCCTGAATATCTTGGCCCTGTCCATGAAAGCGGAGTCGAGATAGATACTGAGGTCATCTCTGTGGCCCTCAGGAGCCGAGAAACCATCAAGGCTACACCAGGGTCTATGCTCAAAGTTAACGGACGCTACAAGGCCATAGAGCACGTCTGTAGAGGGGATGTGATTAACGGCCAAAAGGTACTGGGTACGGTCAAAGACAAAGCAAGATATAAAATAAGACACATACCGGAGAATACAGAGAAAGAACTTGATGGCATCTTGTGGTTAAACCCAAATCCTTCTTCCTTGCCTGATATTGACCTCGACTTCTCCAGACCCTTGGAACTCAAACAGTCTTTGATAGATGAGAAGGGGAGTACTTGCGTTGTTCCTATTACGAACTACACAAGACTAAAGCCAAAGTCTACAATTAAAGATGTTGGTAGATGGCTAGGGTTGGAGTTCTCCGAGGTCAATAAAGTCACCAAGAAGATGGTTCACGAGGCAACAGGTCCGGCGAAGAGAGCAAAGGGCATGACAGCCGGGGCTTATGAACCAACTCTTGAAGAAATTGAAATGTACTCTAACACATATCAAAGGTTCTGTAGGCAACACCCTGAGATAAGCGAACTAGCTAAAAATCTAATCAGTCAAGTGCGTTCGATATCGAGACACGCTGGTGGTGTCGTTATCTCGAATGATCTTACGAGTAAAATGCCTCTTATCAGGTCGAAGGGAGTTACTCAAACCCCATGGTCAGAAGGGCAAACGGTAAGACATTTGGAGCCGCTTGGGTTTGTCAAGTTTGATATCCTGGGTCTCACTACTCTTGAGATTATTGAAAAGTGTATCCACAATATTCTAAAGTATAGAAAGGGAATAAAGAACCCCACTTTCGAGCAAATAAAAGAGTGGTACGAAGATAACATTTCTATGGACGCTATTGATGTTGATGATCAAAGAGTCTATAAGAATGTTTTCCACGAAGGGAAGTGGGCAGGGGTATTCCAGTTTACAGAGGCAGGTGCGCAAGAGTTTTGCACCAGAATGAAACCAGAGAGTATCTTGGATCTGACGGCCATCACGACCATCCAGAGACCAGGGCCTCTTAGCGCCGGTGTCGATGCTGATTACAAGGACGCAAAGGATAATCCTCATAATGTCTTCTATTATAATGACATCCACAAGAAATATACAGAAGAAACACACGGTTTCCTTTTGTACCAAGAGCAGATTGCTATGCTTGCGCACGAACTGGGGGAGGGCATTACCCTTAAAGAAGGTAACAAGCTAAGAAAGATTCTAACGAAGAAAGGGAATCCATCTGTCGAGGCAACAAAGAAAAAGATCTATACAAAGTTCATTACTGGCTGTGTCAATAAAGGCATGACAGAGTTGCAGGCTAATGAGTTGTGGGAGACCTTCATTTACTTTAGTGGTTACGGGTTCAATAAATCGCATGCTGTAGCTTATGCCTCTATATCTTACCAGTGTGCTTACCTATTAACATACTTTGAAGCAGAGTGGCTTGCCGCCTATCTTGATGCCCAGGATAAGACCAATGAGAAGAAGAAGCTGGAAGCTATCTCTACTGCAAAATCGCTAGGGTATACAATTGGCCCTATTGATGTGAATAAGTCTACTGGTTCATGGGGGGTCGGGGAAGACAAGGAGCTTGTCCAATCCTTCATAACAATTAAAGGTTTTGGGGAGGCTACAGTAGAAGAGTTGGATAAGCACAGACCGTTTACCAGTATCGAGGATTTGCTATACAGAGAAGAAGTCAATAGGCAGAGATTGGACATTTCCAAAATAGACACCCTGTGCCGCATTGAAGCTTTGGATAGCATCATCAAGAATGATGATAGATTCACGGGCTATAAACACCTTTGGTGCTCGATAAACCAAAAGCCCAAGCAGAAGAAGAAAGAGACATTCGATGATGTTTGTAAGAGATTTGCCGAAGTCGTGGAAAAGTGTGATTTCGAGGGTGATTTTAGCCGTCTGGAGAAAATTAACAACCGTATCGCGCTGACCGGGAATTATCCGGTTGACCTCATCGTTTCACCTGTTGTAGTATCTGTTCTGGATGAGATGGGAATCCCTCCCATCTCCGAACAGAAGAAGAGCGGAGAGAAGTGCTGGTTTGTCGTCACAGACACCTTGGAGAAGAAAACAAGAGGAGGGAAACCTTACCTTGTCCTAACTGTCATTGATTCATCATATGAAACAAGACAGGTTAACCTCTGGGGATATAACCCGAAAAGAGATCACGTAAAAGAACACGTCCTCTATGTCGCTGCTCCGAGATATCAACCTGAATGGGGTCATAGTTTTAATGGCTTCAGAGACAAAAAGTACGAACCAAGACTAGAAGAGATAGAACTATGAAAAAGCTTATTTTGTTAATTGCACTTTGCACGATGATTGTCTCTTGCGGTCCTCATTACGAGGAAGGAGAGATGGTCAGAAGAGATAGAGAAGGATATCCTGTTTTCTACTTGACAAGCGTCGAGGGAATGGATATTTATTGTAATCCTGAATGTCCTCCTAAAGAGGATTTGATTCACAAAGTGAATCAAGTAAAAGAGAAGTTCTCTGCGCACCTAACCAAAAGGGAGGTGAGACGTGCAACAAAGGGCGCAGAGATTCTCTTTACTAGTGCCCCTATTTACTTTGGAGATAGAGAGGTTCAGGGCATCACACACACGGTAACGAAGCAGGTTTGGATTGATTACGAGCACAAGTGCAAGCCAAAGGGGTTGTGCGATGGCGTATTTGTCTATGAATTAGGACATCTTTACATGAATGTCCTCGATCCTGAGGGCACAGAAGAAGAGTGGTTGGAGTTCAGGAAAGAGAATGATCTTATAACCACCTATAATCCTGAAGAAGTAACAGAACCATCAGAAGACAAAAGCGAAATATAAATGACAGAGCGCAAGACAATCAAAGACATCAAAGTCTTCAAGTTCGAAGAGGACGTAAAGACGCCAACCAGATCTCACGAGTGGGACGCAGGGCTGGACTTCTACGCATACCTCCCAGATGAGGAAAGTATAGAACTAGCTCCTGTTAGCTCATCAGGCATGCATCATTACAAGTTCAACTTGCAATTGACTGTAGAGGTCCCCAAGGGATATGCCTTAATCTTTAAAGATAGATCAGGGCTCTCGAATAAACAAAATGTTTTTGTCTGTGGTGGAGTCATTGACCACGGCTATACTGGCGCTATCGAGATTGGTTTGATCAATAATGGGCTTGACTTTGTTGAAATCGAGCACAACCAAAAGATAGCCCAGGCCGTCTTGGTGCCAGTAGAGGTTCCTGAAGTTACTGTTGTTAGCAAACTAGAGGACCTGTACGGCAAGGAGACAGATAGGGGAGACAAGGGTTTTGGTTCGACGGGTTAAGAAAAAGAGGAGACCTGAAGACGGGGAGACCTCGGAGCTAAAGCCCAGAGAAGCCTCTGGCATGACAAGATCCAAGGTCCCCACCCTCTTCCAGCGCAGAAGAGATAAAGAGAAGTACTTTAAGACTGCCAAGTATGTCTCCAAGAACGTTTTTGATAGAAAAAGAATATCCAAGACAACAAGCACGAGATTAACGGCTGAAATCCCAAGAAAACTTTATAACGATTTGAAAGTTGAACTAGTAAAAGATGGGATATTGCCAAGTAATTTTATACTTTTGGTCTTCAAAGCATATATAGAAAATGATGATCGTATCATATCATTGTGCGAAGAATACAAAAGAGAGTCGAAAGTCGTGAAGAAGAGACTGTCAAATATCGTTAATGAATATGAAGACGAAATAACCGAAAAAGTAAAGCGTGGAGATATCGAGCTTGACGAAGAAGATATGGAAGAAATCTACGCTTTTTTACAAGAAGAAGAACAAGCCTAACGTTAGGAGTTAAGAAATGGCGAAAAAGAGAAAGAAAGTCCTGCTAGAGAGTAGCGAAAAGAAAAGGTGGCGTCAACTTGCCGACATGAAGCCTCTTGTCGAATCGGATGATAAAGAGCCGATGGAAGAGGCTGATGAAAAGATGGAAGAGGGTTGCGATCCTAAGAAGATGGAAGAAGGCGCGCCTCCTGATAATTATCCTTTCGATAAAAAGAAAGGAATGCATGAAGAGGCACCCATGGATGATATGCCTGAAGAAGAAATGCCCATGGATGATATGCCTGCTGAAGAGCCTCCTATGGACATGCCTGCTGAAGAGCCTCCTATGGAAGGTGGTGGCGACATGGAAGCTGCTGTTCGAGAAGTTCTTGCAGCCCTTTCAGATGCAGTCAGCGAAAGGTTTGGGGTTTCTATGGATGTTGAGGGCGAAGATATGCCTGCCGAAGAGCCTCCTATGGACATGCCTGCCGAAGAGCCTCCTATGGATATGCCTGAAGAGGAGCCTATGGACGACATGCCCGATGAAGAGGGTATGGATGAAGAGGTTCAGAATATGATGAGGGAAATGGACGAGCTTAAGGAAAGCTTTGCGAGAACAATGCGCAGAGCTAAAAGAAGGGTCTCCAAGAAGTAAGACAGGGCAATAACTAAAACACAAAGAGGAGTCAAGCAAACAAAGCTTGACTCCTCTTTTGCTAACAAGAGAAAGCAATGGGATTAAAGCCAGAGACATACAACAGAAAGTCAGCAGAAAAATATGGATGGACTCCAACTTGGTTCAACGCCAGTAATTTTGAAGACTTAACAGAAAACGTAAAAGAACAACAAAGAAACTTTAAAATTGAAGATGATGGACTTGTAGGGCCAAAGACATTTAGAAGAATATATTCAAAAAGACTATATGAACTAGAGAAGACAAAACTGGAAAGGGAAGAGGATAAGTTCATCATCTGTAACAGTGAAGCGGTGAAGATTGATTGGCCTAAAGTAGTTCTGTGGTTCCATGATGGAGGATTACAGGCAGCAGAAGGGGCATATACAGATCTGTCGGGAAAACCTCAGAGAGATATTGACTTATTTGTTAATCACTGGGATGTGTGTCTCAATAGTAAGTCTTGTGCTGCTGTGATGAAGAAAAAGGGTACTTCTGTACATTTCTGCATAGATAATGATGGCACGATCTATCAACTGATAGACACTAGGCATAAAGCATATCATACAGGAATAAGAGATGATAATAATCGTAGCATAGGCGTTGAAATATCAAACGCATATTACACAAAGTATCAAGACTGGTACAAAAAGAAAGGATTTGGTGAAAGGCCTATTGTCAAGAATGCAAAAGTTCACGGCCAAGTCTTGGATGACTTTACAGATTTCTATTGCATTCAGAAGCAGGCCATGAGAGCATTATGGCGTGCTGTATGCGAATATCACGATATCCCGCTTATCGCATATGGCAGCGAGGGATTGGAGGATACGTCAGATGGTGGAATCTGTTCTCATTTCCACCTCACCAGAAGGAAAATCGACTGCGCCAGTCTCGACATCCCAGAAGAGATGAAGAAGGAATTTAAGAAATTCGAGGTCAGAAGTTGAAGAAAAACATGAAAGAGTTTCTAGAGCGGTATAACAGGCCATTGTTAGAAGGCACCATACCCGAAGCCAGGGAGAAGAGCAGTAAGCCAGATAAGCCATCATTTGATAAGAAGGCGATAAGGAAACTTCTGGTTCCATCGAAGCTAGACGATAATACATTCGATGGAACCATAGGCTCCAATTCCTCTTTCGCTTCAGTATTCGCCAACAATAACAGCCCAGAAGAAGTAGCTCAAGTCTTCGCCAACCTTGCCAACTTCTCAAAGAGCATAAGTGAAGATGATTCAATACCTACGTTCGATAAGTTAAGTACTCTTTTTATCTTGTCCGAGATCAACAATAGCTTTTCACCGTCTAGCGCAGGCTTCTTTGCGGAGAAGTTCTTCTCTTATTACTTTGGGGGCGAGAAGCTAGGCGGCAACAACACAATTGTTGACTTCAAGCTAGGAGGGCACTATTACAGTCTCAAGACTGTGAAGAAGGGCTCGGAGGTTAAAGGTTCCAAGGCTCAGTTACTAAGGTTCTTTGGGATTAATCCTGTCAGGGTTACATACAACCCCGTGAAAGGTGAACCCGGCTTTATCCTCAAGTCTAGCGGTCTTAAAGAGTCATTCAGATTGCTTGAGTCTGATAACTTTGAAGAGGGCGACGATAATGTTCTTGATAGAAGAGGACTCCTCAAGAATCTTACGGTTAGGAAAGCAGATGCTGACGATGAAAGTCAGATCATCGGCAAGTACTTAACTTATGTTGGTCTTCTTAAGGATAGCGGCGAAGAGGGGGACAGGCTCTTTTATAAATCAAGAACCTTCTCCCTGAAGAACTTTCTAGAGTTCTTCGCCAAGAGTGGCCAAATATACAATGGTTACTCCAAGTTAGAGAAAGGTAAAGAATATTACGCTTTTGTCAAAACAACACAGAGAAGACGAAGTATAATATTCCTAGATGCGAGCAATACACAATTCAGGCACTCCGAGAACGTGTTCTTTGGCTCGAAGAATGGCAAGGTGAAGTCTTTCGAGGAGGAAATCATTATTCCCCCTGTGGAGAGGATGATTGAGCTTGCCGAGAAAGAAAGGCAGGCAAATTACATAAACGCTGTATGCATTGTGGAAAACGCGATGTCAATTGTGGAAGTCTTGGATGAATTTTTGCGCAACAAAGGTTCCATCAGCAAAGAGTACGCTCCATCGTGCGGCACATCGTCTGCCACAAAGAATGCCAAGGAAGCTACTAGCAACCTCGCGAGGCAGATTATAGAAAATGCGCAAACCTTAGAGCAAGAGGAAGAATAAATTGTCAGATTATCAAGATATCTTCAAGAACATAAGCATAACATCTTCAGATATCGACCAAGCTGTTGCCAATTTGGGCGATGAGGCAAGGTTGAGAATATTGGTCAAGGATTTGGTAGGAAATAGTGAAGATCCGGCTGAATCTATCAGGAGGTTGTGCGACCTCTCCAGGCTCTTTATGCAAGCAGGCTCAGATCCTTACTCTATGAGCCCTGGTGGCGGTGTCCTCGATAAACTAGGGGAGCTTGATGAAGACTTTGGATGCTTGAAACAGGCAAGGTTCGGGATTCAATATATTAACTTCATGATACTGATAAAGTCACTCACAGACATGGACAACAAAATTGCTGGTCTTGGCTTCGAGGCTCTGTTCGCTGCTATTACCGGCGGGCAGATGATTGAAGCATCTGACGAGGCAGGCACCATCATTGATGTCAGGACAGACACCAAGAAGATATCCTTAAAGCTCCTGACTCCTTCAGAAGAAGCAAAGCTTGAAGGTAACACAATGTCCTTGGGCCTGGACCTCGGGCTTATCGTTGCAGAGAGGGTTAAAGATTCTAACAAGATAGAATTGTTCTCAAGAGATAATAAAGGTAAGATCGTCAACATAGGCTCCTATGTTGGGGGTGGCAAATCTAAGCTAGAGCCCCTGAATGAAGAGAGAACGCTGGAGATGCCAAACCCGGCGGAAGCAAGAGCCAGGAAAGAGATGGTCATTCCAGAAGAGGATAGGCTTGCTCTGTTAAGTTATTGTAAACTCGCTGTGGCGGCGATGCAGAAAAGGCCAGAGGTTTATTCTGATGCGGTTATAGACTCTTATAAGGAAGCTATTAAGTTCTTTGATGGTCTTGGCGGAAGAGGCAATGATTATGATGCTTTCGAGACTTTAATGAGTAATATCAAGAAAGCAGGCGAGTCTATTATCGCCAACACTGAAAAGTCTTCTGCTATAAGGAAAAAAGAAGCAGAGAAGGTCAAGACTCTTGAAAAAAGTCTCATTTCTTTCTTCGAGAAACATCAAGAGACTCTAGAGCGCTCTGTTATCCCTGATGAGGGTAAGGTCTCTGGCGGAGAGATGGGAAGCACTGGCGATATAACTGATGACCTCTTTGCCCTTGCTGGTGGCGGCCCGTTATCTGAAAAGGAAGTCGAGTACCTCGAAAAGCTCGTGAGCAAGGTCGAAGATAAGCAGGCCAGGATAGCCTCGTTAAACGACAAGGTATCCCACTTGTGGTGGATGCCGATAAAACTTGTTGCTACTATCAGCAAACTTAAGGACAATAGTCAGAAATACTCACTTTACTTTCCTGAGTATAAGGGCAAGGGAAGCGTGGTAAAAGATACAAGTATAGCTCCTGACTTCAAAACACTTGCTTCATTGCTAGGATACGTGACAAGAGAGTGTTCTGATGCTGGCCTCTTGGGAGATTATGGCGATCTCGACTTGAATAGCGTGTTAAGAAACTCAATCTTCTCCCCGGAGTTAAAATCTCTCATGGCTATAGAGCAAGAGGGCCTCTGGCCGTGGCTCTCCAGAACAGGAAAGGAAATAAAAGCAAAAAAGCCAGACTTGGAAGAAGGCGAGGCTGAGAAGATTGCTCTGGATCTTCTTATGGACCAAACAAGAGAAATAGAGGCCTTTGTAAAATCATTTATAATTGCCCTGGAGAAACAGGCCTACAAAGGAGATTTTAGTAAGTATAGAAGTAATATCACTTCTTTAGTGAAGAAAGTTAAAGATAAATCTCTAGCGAAAAGGGTGCAGAAGACCTTCCTCGCATTCAACGGCAGCGAGATGACTTATTCAAAATATAGAGGCCCCCTTCTCTATGATACTGGCTTGACAAACTATGGCAAGAAAGGCGTAAAGTTTGATGATGAATTATATGTTGGATATAGGAATACAGGAATCACTAGAGATGTTGATGTAGAAGATCCTACAAACAGCCTTGGGAGGCTTATAGATAAGGGCTTCAGAAAGGATATAGCCACATCATCGCTCAGGGGAAAGCCCAGTGATTTTGTATCTGAAGAGGTAGAGTATATCATTGGCCTCAAGGATACAAACGGAGATGCGGTATTCAAGATTGATTTCTATAGAATATCACTCACAAAAGATTCTATCAGAGATATCTTATCCATAAAGAATGAGGATTCCAAGAGGCAGTATTTCGACTCTTCTGAGGAGTTCATTTCCTGGGCTGAACAGAATGCGGGAGAAAGTCAATCTGAGGAGTTGACAAGGGGACTCCGGGGCCGTAAGATACTCCTGATCAACAAAGAGTCGAAGGACTCTAGTGACAGTATTGATAAGAGACTAGGGGGCGAGGGTGGCCTATTGACGACAAAATCCGGGGAGGCTTATCTCGGGAGTTTGGTAACTGGTCATGATGCCCTCGAAACTATTCTGGATAACGTTTTTAATACAAATGAGGCTATGACCGGAACGCTTGATGTTCTTAGCGAGATTAACACCGCTTTTGATGGCGTTAAGAGAACATTCTATAAGTTCTCTGGTACACTCGACCCCCTGGACGTAAAACTAGCTAATGATGCTGCCAAGAACTATGGAGAGGCAGTATCAAAATACACAACCAATTGCGAAAAAGGTGAAGAATGAAAACGTATGAAAGCGAAGAGACCCTCAGAAAGAAACTACTAGAAGGTGCCTCTAAACTATCAAAGTGCGTTGGCTCTACTCTTGGGCCGTATGGACAAACAGTGTTGCTCAAAACAAAAGGACAGCAGCCGTATACCACGAAAGATGGCGTCACGGTTGTTCAGTTCTTTAATCTTCAAGACCCAATCGAGCATAGCGCAGTAGAGATTATCAGGCAGTCCAGCAGGGCGACGGGAGATAAGGCTGGTGATGGCACGACAACAACAACCGTTGTGGCAGAGGCATTATTCAGGAACGGCTCTCGCTTGGTGGCCTCTGGTATGCCGTCTATCACTGTGCAGAGAAGCATGGATAGTATCGCCTCCAAAGTTACTCAAAACCTGCGTAAGATGTCTACCCCTATTACGACAAGAGAGGAGATCAAAAGAATTGCTACAATATCTGCCAACAACGATGAAGAGCTTGGCGGGCTTATTGCTGATGCAGTAGATGCAGCAGGCTTGCATGGTGCAATCACCATTCATGGCTCAGGCTGCGAGCGTACTGAATACGAAGTTGTTGATGGTTACAGGATTGATGCTGGCTATCCTTCGGTCCAGTTTGTTACAGATACAGAGAGAGGTAGAGTTTATTACGAAAAGCCTCTTATCTTCGTGACAAATGAAGAGATCTCTACCATCGACCAGATCGAGGGGCTCGTAACATATGCTACAGAGGCAGCGAAGCCCTTCATTATTGTTTGTGCAGATATCAGAGATCAAGCGCTGGCTGCCCTTGTTTATAACGCTCAGGTCAACAACATGAGAGGTATCGCTGTAAAGGTCCCTGAGTATGGAGAACTAAGAGATAAGGTACTTAATGATCTTGCTGTCTCTACGGGAGCCAAGTTTATGGATTATAAGATCGGTAATACATTCTCCAAGCTTAACAATAGCCCTGTAAAGTTCGCGACTATTCAAGGTATGTCGGAATCTTTCGAGTGCAGAAAGAACTTTACAGTTTTTTATGGAGGTCAGTACGATGAAGAGACTATGGAGAGGCATCAAAAGCTTCTTCAAGGAGAGCTTTCAGAGACCGAGAACGATAAAGAGGCTGAGACTCTATCGAAAAGAATTGGCAGACTCTCAGACTCTGTTGTCAAAATCAAAATCGGAGGAGCAATCTCAGCAGAAGTAACAGAGAAGATACACAGGGCCGATGATGCTCTTGAGGCCGTAAGGTCAGCAACGGCAGAAGGGTTCTCCCCAGGAGGCGGTACTTCTCTCTACAAAGCTGCTTCAATGATCAACAGGGATGACTTAACTCCTGATGAAGTAAAGGTGCTTGATAAGGTCGTGCTTCCTTCTCTTTTAGAGCCATTGAAGGTTATCCTCTCCAACAGTGGTCTCGAAGAAAAGTTAATGTATCAGCCCGGAGTCTTGGACGAGTGGAACAAGGGCCTCGATATGGTAAGTGGCGAAGTTGTTGATTCTGTGGAGAGGGGCATTTTAGACCCGACCAAGGTTCTCGTTAATGCTATCATGAACGCAACCTCATCTGCGGCTACTCTCATCTCCACAAATTACATGGTTCTAGAAAACTTCACAAAGGAAGACAAGTGAACAGCGACAAAACTGATATTACCTTAGTAAGAAAAAAAGAGTACGACTCGTCAAACATTGAAAAGATGTTCAGTGATTTCAATAACGATTACCACATCTGTGTCAGTAACATCATAGGCGGTCAAGAAGATCTACTATCAGAGAGTTCCGTTGAAGAGAGAAAGAGTATTCTAGAAAAGATGATTAAAGATTGTAGAGAGCTTTTCACAGACCTCACTGAAGAGTATACAATACTGAGTTTGTATGAAGAAAAGCTAGAAGAGCTGGGGGAGGAAGATTGGGTTATAGGAAACCAAATTACAGAGTAGGTGAGTGGGTTCAGATAACCTACAGGCACAAGACAAAAGAAGAGTTGAAGAAGCACTGTACTTCTTCAATTTCCTGGCAACTTACGAAAGGGCAAGTCTTGCGAGTGGCAGGCGAACATAAAGATCCTGATTATATCATGGTCCAGTCTGGTGCCAAGAACATTAGGATGCCAAAGAAATGGTGCTTCCCGGTCGAGGAGAGCGCCATAGAGCGCCTTCGCAAGGAAAGGGAGGTCCTGATAAGGTCAGAGGGCCTGGAGAGGCGCTACAGGCGACGCAGGGACGCCGCGCTCGCCACCGTCTTCGAGAAAGAAAAGCCTTGACCCCCTGCAAGCTGCGCCTATGTTTGTAACCGAGCCCGGTAACGAATTTATCTCAAACATAGGCGCAGTCAATGAATTTTGGTGATCTCAGGTCCATCCTCCAGAATCCCCCCTCTGAGAAGCTCTTTCAAACACTCTGCAAGAAGATTGCTTTCGCAAACAAAGAACTGATTACAGATGAGATGTTGGTGTATCTTCAATCTCACTTGAATAAGTGGCCTGAAGATATCCCTAGGAACTGCAAATTCTTGTCCAAGATGGGAAAAGATAGAGAGGCTATCCTCCTTTCTAACGCTATCGTGATTAAAGACAAGGATGACTTGGAGAGGTTCCTTGGTTTCGAGGAAGTGCACGAGAATATAACGTGCCTTAAATTCGAGTGGTCTTATCGGGAACCAGAAGGCTCAGAACACGAGCTTGAAAATCTTGTGACACAAGGGTGTCTCGAAAAAACTTTCCCAAATGTTAAGGCGGCATACATAATCAATGACTACGGTGGAGAGCAGTGTGACGGCATTGAACATTGCTTGCGGCTGGTGGCCACATCTTATCCATCTCTGTCTTCCCTTACTACCTCGAATGTAGATGCTGCCACAATAGATAAGTTTCTTAGGGCGAAACATTGTTTGAGCTTGAAGCATCTCGACATTGCCTTTGCAGGCCCTAGAGATGAGTTGCCTTGCGAGCCTATCAGCCATTATAGTTCATTAGAGGTTTTGAACATTCGTGGATTTAGCTTGAGGGATCAGGATTCTCTTTTGGAGTTAAAAAACCTCCAAGAGACTACAATCGAGTGGTACGACGAGCTTGCTGCAAAGCTAACAGGTGAAGATATCCTGGCGGTTGAGAAGAAACTCGGGCGTAGTACGCTCTCCAAGCGCACTCTTAACCCCAATCTATTATCTACGGCGGACGAGGGGATTGATAAACTAGAATCTCTTGGCCTGAAGATCAAAGATAGAAGATCCTTTAAGATGAAATATATGGATCAAGTGGCTAGGCGTGCAGATACTGTCATCCACACCAGACAAAACCACCACTTGGAGTGGGATGATTCTATCTCCGAAAGTTTTGGCGAAATGTTTTATAACATCTTGGCATCATCGGAGATACGCAATATTGAGGATTTCTTTAATGAGTGGAGGTCGCTTGATTTTCACGAAACACATAAAGATGCCCTACTCTCTTGGGGCGGCATTAATGTAGCTCCTGATGATTGCATTTGGGAAGGGGAAGAATCGCCAGCGTTTTTGGCGTCCCACGAGGCACTTATTGACTATTGTGATCAATGGTTTTCGGATGAGGGATTTGGGTACAAGCAAGAGGAATCGCACCCAACGGCACCGTGTAAACTTCACTACAACTGCACTGTTAGCCTTAGTCTTCTGGTAGAAGATGTTAAGATAGAGGTTATTACCGGAGGTCATCGCGGGATAAGTAGTGGTAATAGTCTTTCGTTTGCCCTGTATGATAGAGAGACTGATGATGTAATTATCGCTCTTGATATTGAGCCGTTTATATTCATCAAGGAACTCTTCATGAACATCCTGGCTCATAAATATTCGAATTGCGCTTCTGGCAATATTGATCACCCTAAAGCCTTGGCTCGGGTTAGGTTCGCAACAGAGGACTGCATTTCCACTACCCTTCATTACGGCGTTACCTCTCACAAGACTGAACCAATTGAGGTCTAGTTATGACACCTGCACAAGAACATATAGCGTTCAAGGCTATTTCCGAGAAGCTTAAACATTCGGATGCGGGATTTTACGGAGCCGAGAGCTTCGCTTATCTCATAAAAGAGTACATGAGAATAACAGAAGCAACGCCACTAGAGTTAGGTTACTTCCTTGAGGTCGGTAAAAGCACTGTCCTAAAGTACATGAACGGACAGCCTCCTATCTATAACAGCATGAGAAATGCTGTTATAGAGACGCTTGTATTCCAAATGCAAAAAAGGATTTATGATGATAACAATGAATAACTCTAGCTTATATTGTCAGTTATTTAAGCACATCGGTGATGGAGAAGAGCGCAGGAAATATATTGGACTATACTTGATTGACAGCAGGATGTTAAGATGTTATCGGTATAATATTATTGAGCGTATCAATGGTAACAAAGTTGCTGATTTATTTTTTGATATCTATCACCCTTTAAACACCTATAGGGGCTTGAGATGATAATACTTGATAGCTTTGTTGTCAACGCAGATGTTTTTTGCATGGGTTCCTACGGAAGGCGAGATTTATTCGGAGCCGAATTTCAACACATCCAGCCTACTAGGCACAATTTCTATGCTGACTTGTCTATCAATATGTACAATTTGTTCGTAGATGTTTACTATCCGTTAAGAGTGGCGAGGGGCATAAAATGATAGGATGCAGATCTCGAACCACAAACAGGGCTCTGGAGGGAGATTCGTTATTTCGGTATAAAAGTCTTATCAAAGCCAGCAGCCGGTTTAGTGTATGTTCTCGCGCTTGCTATACCAGTCCAGAAAGGGATAATATTTATTATGCCTTGAATCTATACGGACTAATGTTTGACGCTTTCAACCCGTACTGTCGATAAAACACAAAAGGAAAAGATATGCACGACCTGAGAAAAGAATTTGGGCAACTCCAATCTGATTATAACCGCGCAATTAATAACTTCGGTGTCATCCTAAGCAGACTCCAGTTATCGAAAGATGGCACCAAAGTTATCGCTCCTCGAAGCGAGGATTTTGTTCCTGTCTTGGAGGGATTCTTTACGGTCTTGGGTGAGATTGCCACCAAGACAGGAAGGCTCCTTGAGGAGGCGCTTTCTCATAAAGAGATAATTGACAGCAATTACCACAGCAAAGCCGTGGCGTCTCCGAAGAGTGATTCATGGAATTGTCTTTCTTACGAACCTAAACATATCAGCCACGAGATTGATATTATGGTTGGCCGCCTGAAGATGGCTGCAAAAACAAACATAAACTTGCTTAAAGTGCCCCGAAATAAGCACGAGAAAACAAAGCTTGTTGCCCTGCAAAAGTTTATGTCCAAGCGATGCCCGAGCGGCACCATCGAGATTGGGGAATTGACCAGCATGTATGATGACAAGCAGTATGTTTTATTCTATAAGCCAGAGTGTTGAGTTTTGATAACAACAAACAGCAATGCATTGTTTAATTCTGTCTTGCAGTATGACTATATTAAAACGAGAAAGTTTTTCGATACGAATATCAAACAAACCTCTCGATGGCCCGTTCGTTATCAGAATTTTAGTCATGTTTTTGAGGTAGGATCTTCCGTGCTATTGATATACAATTATCCCTTGGTCGTGTACAGAGGACTGATATGATATCTCACAATAATTACTTCTCTAACACCATAATCGGGCTTAAAAATAGACAAAGAGAAACTATTTTTAAGCCAAAAACTTCAGAAGTATACTTCAAGACAGGATTGCCAAACTCTACACTCAGGAACCTGCTGAGAATTACCTGTGAAGTCCAAGAAGCACCATTCCCCAGCATGTTTGATACATATTGGGAAACTTTTCACCCTTTCAAGTTAGGGACTCTATGCTTACGATAAAATCTGCGAGAGAGGTGGTGAAAGTTGCCGTGAAAAAGCTCCATTCTTTCGCCAAATCCGTATATAAGTACGATTGGAACGTGCTCCTTCAGCGTGGCAGTCCCGAATACTACAGAAGCCTGGAGATGAAGCTTATTGAAGAAAATCTAGAAGAGTTGAAGAGGGCTGAGGATATACTAAGGAAATACATGAGGCAGCAGTTATGAAGTTCGAAGACATGTTTGAAAATGTTAATGTCAAGGAGTATGAAGCTGGCAAAAAGAAGCTCCTGGGCAAGGGGGTGAACCCACACCTTATGTCTGGAGATGAAGACAGAGTTGATTGGAAGCGTGGTAAGAGCGCCCCTCCTGGTTTCGGTCCTGTTGGCCCAATCGGAGAATCAATAAAAGATGAAGTAGCCATGCTCCAACCAAAAGAAACTCTTAATCCGGCTATCTTCACGAGGGAAAAGCAACTAAAACCTGACATCTTGGAGGGCTCGCTGAAGCTGGCTAAGGAACTATTTTTGGAACTGGAAATAGAAGGTTCCCTTGAAGATGTTACTTTGGTCGGGAGCAATGCTTCGTATTACTGGCATAGGTTGTCAGATATTGACATCCACCTTGTTGTCAGTGTTAACGATACCAGTAGAAAGGATTTGCTCGAAGATTACTTTGCTTTAAAGAAGCTCGAATGGAATATAGAGCACGATATCTTCTTCTATGGGCACGAATTAGAGCTATATATCCAATTCTCAGACGCTACAGAGGTTTCCGAGGGTAAGTATAGCCTTATGGAAAACGAGTGGATTACAATGCCCACAGCGAGTCCTGAGAGCACGATGCCCATAGATACAATAAGAAAAAAGGTCGAGGCATACGAAAGGCAGTCTTCTCACATAAAGAGGATCTTCGAAGAAGGCAACTACAAGAAAGTTGTTTCCCTTATCGAGCCACTAAAAAAGACCATCAAGAGGAAAAGAGAAGAAGGCCTGGAAGATGATGGTGAAATGAGCGTGGAGAACCTTACCTATAAGGTCTTGCGCAACAAGGGCTTCTTTGATGAACTAAGAGAACTATACAAAAAAGCTTATGATAATTCCTATTCCATTTACGAGAAGTTTATCATAACAATGATGCGAGATGAAGAATGATAAAGGTAAGATTCCTAAAAGAAGCATATGATCATATTGGCAATTTTAACGATAACATGGAAGATGTGTACAACATGCTTTATACATCAGCCTCTATGTTGGGCAAGATTGCCAATTCTGGCGCAGTTAAGTGGATAGTAAGCTTGGCAGATTTGCCCGAGGACCAGATTGCTTCAGAAGAACCCAGCATTAACAGATCTTCTTATGAAGACTTTAGAGTGATCCAAAGTTCTTTGCTGGAAGCCGCAGAGAAGCTTAAGAGTGGAGCAGAGTCTTTCGAAAAATTCCACACCGAATACCACAAGCCTATTGTCTTTGCGGCGCAAGAAAAAGACCCGAGGGCAGTAGTTGCTAACAAGAAAGAAATATTAGAACATATCCAATTGTTCAGAGCGCTTACCGGGAGCAGGGGTGTTAATATCGGTAACTACGCTTTGTCAGACCTTGTTATGGCTGACCGTGCCTTGAGGGAGTTTGATTTTATTCAGGAAGAGGTCGAGTATGTTTTAGAGAACGATATCTCACCCGAAGGCCCTGAAAGAAGGCAAAAATGGACTGATCTCATTGGTAAAATTAATGATGCTGTTGAAGAGCCTAGAAAAGTCATACAGGATTACGATAAGCACATGCCAGTCCTAAACCAGGGATTTACGCTCTTAGTACAAGAAGCAGAGAAGAACATAAATTCAATGCTAGAAGATGCAGAAGAGGAAGGGATGCCGATAGAAGACGATTTAGATGAGATCTCCGAGGCATTGTCAGGCCTCTATAGCATGATAAAGTTTGACAACAAGAAAAGAAGCCAGAGAAAAAGCCGACATGAAGAACAGTAAGAAAGAACTTCCGGCACGAGATAAAGTTGTGAGAAGGGAGCATTACTACCCTGATAAGATGACAATAACAACGCAAGAATACCACAAAATTCTTGATGATCTTGGCGATTCTATAAAGTCTTACGACTTCCACGCCAGCGGCGGCATTGTCGTAACATACGAGAAGCCTGAAACTGATTTCGAATATTACCTAAGACTAAAGAGTATCATAAGAGAGGATCTAAGAGAGCAACTTCTCGTGATGTGTAACAAGTCACTACTAACAGGCTCCAGTAGTAAAGAAACGAATAGATATCACAATGCTGTTCGAGTCTTCAGGGAGTTTGATAAGCTTGATGTGTCTTCTGTAAAGGGCAGGCGAGAGTTCTTGAGGGCAGCTAGCACAGCTTATAAGGTGCCAGGATAATGATATACTCTGATACTGGTATACTTGTCCTGGGGTCTTGCCTGTCGGATCGAGGCGAGGACAATCTGAAGCTGGATGGTGAAAACATGATAGGCCATTGGAACAGTATACGACTCAGGATAGCAAAGGATCTGGATGATATAAGGATTAGTGCTATCCTCGGTTACTGGGTTCGGAACTCTTTTCAGGTTGACCCGAGGATGACCAGAGAGGCTCTAGTTCCTGCTTCGATTCGAAATATTGTCTTCTGCAATTTGCTATAATGATCGGGTATAATGCAGCGATAATAATCCACACAGTGCAGCCCTTTTTTAAAGAAACCAACTGGATTAACGTCGTGCGATGGTCGATAGCCAACGATAGGAATGATAGTAGGTATTATCCTATCTCTTACATGTACTCGCGCAACTCAGCCCCGGCAGGGATCAAAACTTCGCACGTGCATCTTTTTGGTTGTTCTCAGCAAATGTACTTTTTCATAAAACCTTTTCTGCTAAAAAAGTAGGCAAAATGATTGATCTAAGAGGGATGCAGTTTCTAGAGAGTTTTCCTTTTCAGCGACTTGCAGACGTAATGGCTGCTGAGATAAATTACAATCATCACGATAATAGAATTAACAACTTTTCGCTTGAGTGCGCCCCTCACCTATGCAGGCGCGATGGGCCAGCCAACCAAGGCTTTCTTTGGAGAGGGTAGCAGAAAATTTACCTGAGTAAGCTTATAAAAATACCCATAGGATTCCTGTGATAAGAATAGTGAGAACGAGGATAGGGCTTCATAAAAGACTCCATAATACCATTACGAGAGAATTGTCTGAAGATAATAAGGATAATAGGTATACGGGAGAATGGGATATAGCTTCGGGCGGGTACGATGAAATATGGCGTTGGCGAAGAAACAAGTGTAGTCCTGAGTTCAAGAATGACCTCTCCGGTTTTATCTTTAAAGGAACTTTTTACTACAGACTCTTGACATACGAGATGATGCTATGGTGAGTTTTCTTTCTGTTTTATATCACAATGTATGCGGAAACGATGAAATATATAAAATTAAGAATCATTACAGAAGCTCCGTGGCGCGCGACCCTAAAGACAAGAGATACGATCTCATAATAGAGCATACTGGCGTCAGCATGTATCAATATCCTGCCAAGGTGCCTGTCGAGGAACAAATCGCGCAATATTATGGAAATATCTGTGGCAACCATCTTTTATTCTTAATGGCTTGTGGAGACAGGGCTTTATGGTGACAATAAATTCGAGCATCTTTGAACATTGCTTATACGCTCTGGAAGAACGGGTGGCGAGAGAGACATATAAGTCTCCCGGTGACAACAGAATATTTATACAAGAATTTTACGATCACTACTCTATACAATACGCTGATCGTGACTTGAGGCCTCTTTGGGAACTAAGCCCTCGTGAGGCGGGCTCTTTCTTGTGGTATATATCCTCTTTGCGCCCTATCTTGGGCGCGATGCCCTGAGCGGCACCAAAAACGCGCATTTCGCCTTGACTGGTGTTGCAGCGTGCATAAGATTAAGCCTGAGTCGAGGGCATCGCGCCCTGGCAAGCAAAACTACAACGAAAGACAAGGAAGAAAAATGCAGTGCTACCTTCAATTAGAGTTTGGTATCGTTCTTTGCGAAAACAATTGGGGAAATGAGAAAGAGAAGCTCATTCAAAAGCACCCCTTCATGGAAGACATCCTCCAGAAAGCTGATTATTCTGGCAAGGAAGACGCCGAGTCTTACGTCCTTAGCCTTCACGTTGCGAGCCTTCAAGATGACTCGACACAATCTCTTGCCGAGACCCTTGACAACATCAAGAAAGGGGTCGAGAAGAAAGACTGGCCTAAAGAGTTTCGAGAAAAGTTTAAAGACTTTCCTCTCGACAAGATCATTGAAGTGACCGGAGAGCCGTGCTTCTTTACTGTTATGCAAGACTGCTGAGGAAAGAATGAGGGCCACAGAAGAAGTAGTTGAATTACTCAAGGCCGCAACACCTGCCACGCCTGTACTTGTTGAGTTAATAACAAAGAAATTTAGCGAGAGCTTAGAGCCGCAATACAGGTTTAACGTCATAAACAAGGAAAACTTTAATATTTTTTCCGAGCTTTATTGGGTGATCTCTTTTGATGAAGATAATCTCGTTATAGGCTTGGTTCCTGTCGATCGCTATAGCTTGAAGTATTACGACAACAACAAAGATATCTATGAATACTACGAAGCAAGAGACAATCTCTTCAATCCGGTATTCAAGGCCCTGGAAGAGAGAAGTACTATTTTTGGGGATCGTAGTAAGGTTGTTTACTACTTCAAATACCCCGTCCTAAATGAAGTACCTGTATGGATCTGTAGGCACTCTAAAGCATTCGAGTTTAAAGCCAAAGGTGATGTTACTTTCGTAGATCACAGAGAGACAACACCTTCATGGATATTGGATTGGCGGGCGAGGTCTAGCGGGCGAAAGCTTTACAAGCTGACGGCAATAGAGGACAAAATAACAATAGTAGGTAAAAAATGAATAACAGAACCAAAGAAAATGCCTTCCTTCTTGTCCTTGGTCTTGCGTGGGCATCAATTACAGCACCTCTTATTGTGCTGCTATCCACAAACTTTTACGATGCCTACCCAATCATGAGACTCGCTCTCTTCGCGCAGGGTGTTATCGCAGGATACACCATTGGCTATTATAGGCCATGGGAGCTTATCTCGATGCAAGGGATAAGAGAATAGTGAAGAATCATCAACCTAATCCTAGCGGCAAGCCCAGAAACCCAGATCCTCAACCCGCACCAGTGCCAAAATACAACACAAGAGTAATAAACATGACAGACGAAGCAATACCCAAAGATTCTAAAACCCTTAGAGAGATGTTCTCTAGAATTGATTATGTTGAAGAGTTAAGAGACCATGTGCTCTTCTTCTCTGCCTTTTCCGTGTTCGCCGCGATAGATATAGCCAGAGAGTTTCCTAATTCATCCTGGCAACTTGTCGGGACAGGGCTTGCGCTCTGTCTCCTCATATACCTCAGCAACTTCATCCTCAAAGAGGTAGGCAAGCTCTTTATCGTCGATTTGGCATCTCTTTCATACTTTAAAAGGATATACTGGGGGATGCTCGGCGTTAATGCCTTTGCCCAGATGCTTGCTACTGTGTGTTCTTTCGCAAAGGCAAGCAATTTAACCACTCCTGAAGGTGTGCTCACAGCTTCTGCCGTTGGAGGGCTTGTATCACTAGTTGTTACGATCATTATCTTGTTTTTTATTGTTCTTCCGCCAATGGGAGCACTCAAGAAGCAAGAGGAAGGTTTCACAGAGAACTACATCAAAGGAAAGTAGATGGAGGCCTTCGATAGAGTCAAGCTAGATGAAAGAAGCGGAGCCACTGGTGTTGTCGCAGGACTATTCTTGACAGACTGGACTGACGGGTGGAATAAGACTTCCCTGGAGATGTGGCGATTCCTCTTTAACGAGGATCGCCCGTCTGATCATGATGATTTACTCAAGCTTGGCAATTGCTCTATATGGTTTTATGGCGACAGAGCAGTAAAGAATGTAAGAAATAACCTTATGGTGTTCTATAAAAACGTGGAAAGGTAATGAGTAAACTTGACTTGGCCAAAATTGGACTTAAGATTGTCGCATCAGCCGCATCTGCTGCGGCTGCCTTCGAGAAAGGACCTTGGGCAGCCGCAGCAGCAGGCTTCATGGGCACTCCTGATATTGTTAAAGATATCAAGGACTTTAACAATAGAGACTTTGACGCGAGAGGCTTCGAGAAGAGAGATCTAGGAGAGGTAAACTATATCTTCGCGTATCGCCTCAAGGATCATCATAAGGACTGCACATTCATTGAAACAGATGATTGTATGAGATATACCTTTAACATAGATGGCATAGAATTGTGCTATTCTTATTATAGCTCTTGGATATCGGGGCCTTGGGTAAAGCCCGAAGTTACTGATAAAGAGCTTAACATGGTTGTTGGCAAGTTCTTATGGGAACAGCTTGGGCATAGCGTCTTAATTGATTACAAGTCAAAGTATGGCATCGTTCTCCGTGAAGATTACTTGACAGATAGCAAGACCAGTAAGCTTGCCACAGATCTTATATCTTACGTGAAGAAGTACAACCAGCACAGCTTTAGCAGAGCCGTGTTGCTTTGCGGAGAATCAGGCACAGGCAAGAGTTATGCAGCAAGGCATGCGGTCTCGGGCCTTGGGGGCATGAGCCTCAGGTTAACGCCAGAGGCAGCAGCGAGCGACATTGATTTTCCCAAGCTACTCAAGATATTCTGCCCCAGCGCAATTATCATAGAGGATTTGGACCACAGTAAAGCCTCCAAGGGTGTTGTCAAGACATGGGAAGAGATAAGGGCAACCAACGCCAATATCTTTGTCACTGTTAACAACTTGGAGAAGCTAAACTTCGCATTGTTGAGGCCAGATAGATTTGACAAAATTATTGAAGTCAAAGAGATGGATGAAGAGGTCCTGGCTTCAATGCTCGAAGGAGTCCCAGATGAGGCAAAAGATCTTCTCAGAGAATTGCCTGTTGTGTATATCAACGAGTTCAAGAGAAGGGTTACAGTTGAGGGGCTGAAAGAGGCTATCAACGGCTTGGGCGATCTAATCGAGGCCAGAGAAAGAGTTTCCAGGGTACAGCAAGAACAAACACAGAACACCAAAGGTGAAGACAATGAAGTTGTCAAAGATAGCAAATCAATTGTCTAGGGAAGTAGGCCTCGATATCATTTCCTTGAGTGAGTATGGAGTATCTTTCTCCATCGAGGGTGGTTACAACATCAGCATCACCGATGATGGGCAGTTCCTTTTCGATGATGAGGTTAATATTGGCGAAGTGAGTTCGGAGTCCCTAAGGGATCACGCCGACAAAACAAGAAAGACCTCCAATGAGCTAGAGAAAATCGAAAGGATTTGTGCCGAGAGCCTTCGAGAGTTAAGAGAGAAGCCCACTCGCGAAGTAGCAGATACCACAACTCGCGAAGTAGCAGATGCTATAACAGAGGATTTCGAGAGACAATTTTATAGAGAGATGATAGAGAGAAGTCGCCCTTATGGGAGACTCAGAGAAGAAGTCGAAAAAGAAGTGCGGAGGGGTCCTTATGGATACAGGTATGATCCTGTTTCTGGTGACTCTTGGGATTATGACGACGAGTAATAGGCATAGCTAAATGAAAAATCTTACAATCGTAACAGAAGAAAAAGAGTTTGATGATCTTCTCGAGAGGATATTTCTGACAGAAGAATTTAGAAATGAGGTGAAAAACCCTGATTCTTACCTGGCTTATGTCTTCAACAAGCTAAAGAAGAGGCCGGTTATATTCTACGAACCTTCGGGTGATATAGAGAGACACCACTTCCTTGCCTGGATGGGCTGCGTTCAGTGGAGGGAGTACGAGAACAATACCATCCACGATCTGCACATGCTGCATGAAATACTGCACGTTGCCACAATGCAATATCAATATGAAAATAATTTTTGCAAGTGGCACAAGAAGATGTGCGATAACGAGTATGAAGTAGCGACTGCATCAGAGGCATACATCTATATGGTGATGCCCGAGATAAGAGAGAAATCATTTCCGTTCGAGATATGGGTAGATAGGTTTTTTGACTACAGAATAGAAGAAAGCATCAAGAAGTACACTCCTCCAAGCCGAGACCATGGGGTGCTTGCCTACCTTATCGAGAACCTTATTCATGATTCTACAGACAAGGAAGGAAGGAGAACAAATAGTAGCTGGAGGCTTTTTCAGACCCTTGTAGAGATGCGCAAATCTGCTATGGTAAACCCTGACCCGTGGGATTTTATCGAAATGCAGATCCACACGTTCGCCAGACAGAATGTAGAGTTTTCTATTGCCTGGAAGGATAACTGGCTCAAGGTAGAACGTCACATGGCTGAGATGCTTAGAAGGTTCAAGGAAGCATCTCACGAAGAGGCTAGAAAGAGAGTTCTTAAGGATCATATCTCATGGCTTCAAGACATAGGCCACGCACGTCACTACTTATCTCGGCACGATTTTACGCCATTCCATAAAGAGGCCCTCGCCTTTGCCAGGGCGGACCAAGATATCTATAGAAGAGGCGGAAACCACTTCTTGGAGAAAGGCAAAAAGGATAACAAATGAATTACGCACTATTCGCAATTATTCTCCTGTTCCTTGGCGGTGCCTGTTATCTCGCGGGGTACAAGAAACGCGAGTGGGTGGCCGATGAGGAGGCCCGAGAGCGCCGGGAGAGGCGCGAGAAGAAAAAGCCCAAGCCAGACCCCGAGAAATTTAGTCAAGGCCCTTGACGGCGCTCCTGCGGTGCCTACAATTGGATTGTCGAGGGCAACAGCCCTTCTGGACCTTCCCTAAAAACAGAGAGAGCAATCAATGAGAAAACTAGCTTTTATTCTCACCTTTTCTGTAGTCCTGTCCATCATTTGTTTTACCTTGGTGGGTATATGCTTCATTCCAATTATGTATTTTGGATACGCGGGAGTTGATATTTACCTGATAGTATCAACTATCGTATCTGTATTTTTTACTGCTTTCGGGCTCGATGATAACTACAACAAGTGGAAAGATCTCTAGAGTAGGAGGGCACATGACACTTCGTAAGAAGTGTCGCCTATCACGGCGATAAGATTACTCGATAACCACCCTGAAGAAGACAATAGCTTTAAGCTTATTGCTTGTCTCTACAGGGGTTCCAAGCTTCTCTGTTTTGGTTACAACAAAGAGAAGACATCACCAACAAGTTATAACGCCATTCAAAAAGATAACATAAGAACAATGTATGACAAGTATGATCATTGTTTCCTGCCTCTCTCTCAGCATGCAGAACAGAGAGCTTGCAGAAAGAATGATTCGAAAGCAGATTACATTGTTGTGTGTAGAAAGCTCAAGAATGGACAGTTAGCTAACGCTAGACCATGCAATATATGCATGAGCGTTATAAAACAGAACGGCATCAATGTCGTTTACTACTCTAACGACGAAGGAGACTTCGTGAAGGAAGAAATATGAGTTACAATAACTCTATTGACTACAGGCCACTGGCCCTCATTGGCGGGTCTGTTGTGTTAATAATCGCGTTCTTTGTGGTTGTCCTCTTTGGCAGCACAGCATTTCAATTGTGGTGGGCTCCCCATCAGGCAGAGCATGAGCACAATGTTAACGTGCACAGCCACCAGTACCAAGAAGCAAGGAAAGAGTCTTCTCTTGTTCTGGAGTCTAACATTGCCAAGCTCAATACCGAGATTGACAAGACAGATGACCCCAAGGTGAAAGAGAGTCTGAAGCAACAAAGAGAAGTTCTCGAAAGAAGATACGAAGCCGAACAGAACAAAATCAAAAGCACCAAGTACAAATACTGAGCAACACAAAGCTCCAACAACAAAAAAGAGAATAATATGAAAAAAACAACATCACTCATCGTACTTATCGCAGCCCTCTTTGCTTTATCTTCTTGCGTCGAGTATAAGCCAGAGAAAACAACAGCAGACCAGAAAGACAAGATGACGGTTGAGCAGCAGCAAGAAGTTTACAACAAGGCACAGCCTGTCCCCAGGTTTGACTATAGCCTCGAAAGAGATATCGTAAAGCAACTCTATAGGGCCAGAAATGAGAAGGTTGCCACGCATACCGTTTGGCGTGGCGATACATCAGAGGTGGAGGGTCACTGTCCTTCAATCGGGTTTCCTATCCCTTATGATACTTCTTTGACAAACCCTCTCAAATCAGAGTGGAAGAGTGCCTGCACGACACATGATCACTCTATGGCTTCTGCGGTCGTAGAGCAGCCTGAGCCAAATGGTGTCTTCGCCTCCAAGAACTCTACTGCTACATGGGTAAGGTGCGTCGTCAATGGCGAAGAAGCTCCTGTCTATGTTGAAGGAAAGGTCACGGCTTACCCGTATCCTGTGAAGGTCGAGGGGAATATGGTAACTCCTGTTAGTGGTAAGAAGCCGACAGTTACAATCAAAGATAATAGGGCAAGCAAGTAAGATGGCTAAGAAAAAATTTACAGTGCTTAACTGTCATTGGGTCGGCGGGAAGCTCTCCTTAAAGCCCTGGGGTGGCTATAACGAGTTTGATACCTGGGACGAGGCCCTTTCTTACAAGGAGGGCCTCGTCCATGGCCATGAAACAGAGTTTTCAAGATGTTATGCTATCTTTGATGTCAATGATCTGGATCTGATGTTCAGATATGACGGAAACTTTTACAATGCCATGATCAAGAGAGCAAAAGAAGAAGATTGGTATGTTGCCTTTGGCGAGACCAGTCCAACAGGAGAGTTTATTTTGAGCACCAAGGAAGAAGTAGAAGAGTTTATCAAGCAAGAAGAGGAAAAGAAGAAGCGAGAATTTGCTGACCTCTTGAAGCAAACTCTTATAGTAGAGACCGAGATCAAAGATCATATTGGCCCGACCAAGAAACTGCACGTTAAGCTCTACTGCGATAATGAACTCGTAAGCGAAGACTACGTGGAGTTAGATCAGTGCGATTGCGACTGCAACTGACAATAAGGGAAGAGATATGAACGAAGAGAATACAGAAGAAGACTTCATCCCGATTGATACCACAATCGTCAAAGGAGACCTCTCCAGAAAGCAAAGAGACGAAATTCTTGAGGGGATAAAGAACAAGGCTTTTGGACTGGATCTTGAGACAGGAGGACTTGATTACAATACGACAGATATCAAGCTTGCCACTCTTATAGATTACACAAGCAATAAAGTCTTCATCATAAGAACGCACAAAAACAAGAAGCCACCAGCGAACCTCATCGAAATCCTCAAACAAGATGTGAACATCGTCTATCATCATGTTATGTTTGATAATAGATTCATCTATAAGCATTGGGGGATTGTTCCTACGGAAGAGGGGCACACAGATATGGCAAGACTCTTCTCCCCTGTGAGGACAAAGCTGGCTTGCACAAAGATTATCGCGAAGATAATCGACCCCAACAGATCTAGCTATAGCCTTAAGGATCTGGTAAAGGACTACCTTGAAGTTGATATCAGCAAGGATTACGGGGAAGGTTCATGGGATGATGATGAGTTGTCTGATCAACAGATTCAGTATTGTATTGATGATGTGGCTTACCTTAGTGAGCTTCTTCAAGCGATGATGAAAGACAGCACTCTCGAGCAGCAGCAAAAGATTATGAGGTATAACTGGCTTGTGCCCGCTGAAGTGAGAAGGCAAGTCGATAACGAACCACACCCTCTGGAGTATTGATTTATGATCCTGTTTGCCGAGTCAATCGTGGATGCGATGAGCGGTAGCCCCTTCTTTGAGAGAGAAATATGGGGTTGCTTAAATTTTGCAGACAACTATCATAATGGTTTAAGGGGGAAGTATCTTTACCTAGGCCTTAGTATTGATCAAATACTAACGAGCAAAAGCCTCTGGCGCGCCATGTCCAGAGGTCAGGCAAGCCTGCCAAGAAGTATTTATTCGTCATGATTTTATTTGTTGAGCGAACTATTGCCGTACTCAGCGAAGACCTCCCAGGAGGATTTAACTTTTGCAACATTGCCACTCTTCCCAATTCGAGGGATAAGCCTTCACTGAGGAGTGATTATACTAAACACAAGAGAAAGATTGTAACTCTCCACCTAGAAAAGACGTTTTACATTGATCAAATCATCGCAGGAGTTCATACCTGGAGGTTGTTCTCCCGTGGCTACGCTGCACTTCCAAAAGGATTGTATTCCGTATGATAATCATAATACACCCGGAATGGCGCGACAGAGATGGTCGCGAGCAGCCAGAAGACCCGTTTTACAGAGAATTTCAAGCCTTCAATTCTGACAGGGAACATATATGGTTTTGTGGCGAATACGAAAGAGGAGAGATTTGCAAACTTTTTAACGAAGATGATCTTTGGCCACTCTTTTGCTGTTACAGTAATACCTTGATGAGGAACCCCTACTCGTTATGATTTTATTCACAAAATTAATAGTGTACGATATTGGGGAAAGGAAGCACTCCTGGCTCATGGATGTTTATTCTGTTCATGCTGGCATCAGTAGAGTTCGCCCGTTTGGTTTGCATGCAGAAGGACCCGCCCTCGATCAAATCCTCATCAGCGAAGATATATGGGATCTCTTCTCTAGAGGAACAGACACGCTGCCCAAGAGCCTGTACTCATCATGATAAACTCACTAAACTATTCAGTCCTCCTTAGAGAAGAAGTATATGGTGCCGTGCGTATGGCATACTATTATGGCTTCGAATACTCTGATATTACTTTGGCTGTAGATTATAATTCAACCCTTATCGGGAAAGAAGTCTTCTATGATAAAGTCCTATGGAGTCTCTTTTGCCTTGCCCCTCAGACGCTACTAAGGAATCCTTACTCATCATGATATTAACCGTAGACTGTCCTGAGTTCTACAAAGACTCGCTCATAATATCAGACGCTCTTGATGAAAACTGTTGTTTTATGCGTGATAATTTTTACGGCTTTACCAGAGAAGATGATTGCCCTATCTTACTGGACTACTTTGTAGAATCAGATAGAAGAGGGTATGCAGAACTCTTCAACGAACCTACTTTGTGGTCTTTGTTTTCTTTCTCTTCCTGTGTTTTGATGAGGAGTCCTTATACTATATGATAAACTCGACAGACATCTCACTTTCTATCATTGCTGACCAGTATGATGTACTCACAAAATCCCTTTCCTTTGGTGATATGTTCATGGCAAGGGTCGAAATTTTCTCCGCAGGACCAGGAATCATAAAGGGTTGTAGAAATCACTACGACAGTGCCGAAGATTTAACCGGAGCACTCTCCATACCAGGTTTTGATCTTTTCTCGATAATTGGCGGACTTTTGGGCGGCCCATACGGATATTAGGGCTTGACTCGCGCTCAGGCGTGGTTAACTTCAGAGTTGGAAATAGCAACCGAGAGAAGAAATGAAGAAAATATATGTCTTCGATGATGAAGAGAAAGCAAAGATCTTCAAATTCGCAATAGAAGAGTTTATAAGCGCCTGTGACTATATCCCAGGAAGTATGAAGGTGGGCGAGGTACTAAAGCTTGAAGACGAGTTTACTGTCTCCATCATTGATGATTGCGAATGGATCACCAAGGTTCCTACACAAAAGATAATATACACGGGAGAAGGGTAATATGAAGCCAGACATTATTATTGTATGTGGGCCGGGCGCAGCAGGAAAATCTTCGACTGTTTCGAAGATAGTAGAGCTTCGCGATGATTGCGTAGAGCTTGTCTCTTACACTACAAGGCCCATGAGAAAAGATGAAGCTGACGGTATAGATTACCACTTTGTTGACGAGGCTACGTTCATCAGCAAGGTTAACTCGGGTGATATGTTCGAGTATACCAAATACAACAACAACTACTACGGACTCTCGAAGACATCGTTTCAAGATGATGTTGATAAGTTCAAGTTTGTCATTGTTGATGGCGAAGGCATGAGGTCGATCAAAGAAACATTTGCGAACACCAGGGTAAGGTCATTGCTTATGTTGCCACCCTCCACCAAGGAGATGATTGTTCGCATGAAGGCTCAAGGCAGGACAAAAGAAGAGATAGGATACAGACTCAACAGACTGAATAGGGAGTCTGCTGTTGTTAACTCAGGCTTTGATTTTGTGGCCATAAACCGCGACATTGAAGATTGTGCCAACCTTGTTGTGAGGATGCTAGATTTACCATGATATTGATTACAGACTATGCATCAAAATATTCTGTCTATGGCCACATGATCGGTGATGTCACCGGCTGCTACTCAGTATCAGAAACAATGATGAGAAGGGTGCACAGAGATGATAGCGTAAAATTTTATAGGTCAGGCATTTCTATTCGCGAAAATGATTTATGGGTTAATAATTTTTCAGAACTTAACTTCTATCGCTACGTTCGCTCCATTGGCGGGCTACCTTTAAAGATAGGTCGATCTTACATTGCTGAGATTCGGTTTTGATAGTATTAACTGATTATACGTTCACCGAGATCGTTCAAGAGTGGCCTTATAGCGGTATGGACACTATTATCGTGCGTCACTTTTGGTATCTAGAGAATAACCTTAGAAGGGCAGGGCAGCCTGTGTGCCCTATCTCCAAGCTCTCCGGGGTCTTGTCGGGAGGAGAATTTTTGGTGCTCGATACTAACTTGCAATGCTTGCTACACTTCACCAATAGCCCAATACTATCTGGAAGGTTTTGATGATTGTTTTTTGTGATTCCTTGTTTGAAGACATCCTCAGCGAAGATAATCAGGGCGATATCCTCATGCGCAATTACTTCGGGCGTGTTTTCGCCAACACCCAATCTAGACAGGTATACTGTTCGGATAATCTTGCATGCGGCATTTATTGCTATGATGACTATTACCTTTGGCGTAACCCCATAATGGAACTTGTAATTTATACCCACAACCCTATTTCGTATCCGAGGATCTAATGCCTGATAAATTAAGCGATAAGATCAAATCGTGGAACAGACGCATGAGAGACATGCAAGCAGAAATGAAGGAGGAGATAAAGTTATTAAAACAAGTAAGATCTAATGACGGCAAGGTCGTCGTTGGACTTGAGCATGTGATCGAGAGGATGGAAGAGTTTCAGGAGGCTGTTGACTTCATAAGCGAAGATGTCAGAGGGATGCAGCTTGATGAAAGAGTAAGGGGCGTTAGTTTCCACATGGATCGCGCCCGAAGGATCTTTCTTGAAGAGCAAGAAAGACGCGAAGCAATTAAAAAAGAGTTCATGGAAAGGCGTAAAAAATGAGAAACTTCAGATTTGTGATCGAAGGACCTGATGGAGTTGGCAAGTCAACAATTGGCAATATGGTGAGAGATTTCTTTGACCATAAAGACAGGTACTTTATTAGTACTTCGAGCGAAGATAGAGAGATTGATGACATTCACTTCGAGCATTTCCCAAGGGAAAACTCAGACTTCGAATATACAGATGATCCCAGGTCCCTCCTGCACTGCTTTCAGCATTACTATTCAGAGTTTGAAGATCACTCTGACATGATTCACAGTAGTGATGGTGGCACTATATGGTTGTGTGATAGGTTTACGCCATCCACAACTTGCTACCAGGGAGGCGCTGTTGCCCATAAGTTTTACGGGCAATCAAGGCTAAACGAGTGCATTACATCGGCTGAGAAGTGCTTCTATGAGGTGGAGAAGCAAAGAGATATTCTTACTACTATCTTCCTCTTGACTTGCAAGCCGGAAGAAAGGAAAAGTAGGATCACTCAGAGAGGCGAGCAGTATGACGAGAGCTTCGAAAAACATCTGCGAAACTCTTACTATAGTTATACCTCAAGAGAATATAGCTATAACAATCACGTCACAAAGGTTATTCTGGACACCTCTACCATGAAGGGCATGACTCAGTGCGAGACATCAGTTCATGTAGCAGGAAGGATGATCAAGCATATCATTAACACGATCGAAGACTCGAAATTCAAGTTTGTTGACTTAAGCCTTCGAGCCTCCACGAAGGTCAAAGAAGATGATAAGCGTCAACAACGCGACCCTAATTCATCATGTGTATGCCCAAACTCAAAAACTGACGCGCTTTGAGTTTGAATACTCTGGCGGGTATGAGTGCCCTGATGTTTATTCAAGCGATGCCATTTCCTTTGCTTGTTACGAGCATGGGCCTGGGTGCAGTGCACATAGAAGCCTCATGCTTATGGCGCTCTCTTTCCCTTTTCCGTTTCTGTAGGCACGAGAGAAGACATGATAAAGATAAACAATGCCTGTGCAGCTTATGATATCGGTTGTGGTGTAACTACGTCTGCGGACGGACCAGAGGTAGACTTACTTTCTTCCTATTTGTCAACAACCCCTTACTTCAGGCAGGCAGACAGGCCTATGTGGTCTGGCTTCATAATGTTTCAGTATTATTTTGTTGACATGCTCGATGGGATCTCTGAAGAGCATTATGCAATAATAAGCTCTACTACAAGATACCTACCCTTCATATAGGCATAGGGCAAAATATGAATATTGTAAGATTGAAGTGTTATAGTTGTGAACATGAAATCATTCTTATTTCTAGGAATGAAAAAAACTATTATTCATGTTTCGGCAAGGGTGATTACGTAATACACAACAACTATGTAGGTGATTTTTACTGGGTTTGTCACCATGGCGATGAACATGATTATGAGTACTGTGAGGATTGTGAGAAGGTAAGTGGCGCAGCAGGAAGTATTAAGATTGTTGATTTTAAAGAAATGAGGCCCTTGAAGCTCGTTGGGCTTGACGGCATCGAATGATACTATAATGTCCACCCTCCGCGTAAAACAAGAGAAGACGTGGTAAAGATAAACAACACCATAATCAGAGATAAAATCTGCCAAGGGAAGCCATTTTTTACGCCGTATGCAGCATTGTACGGTGGCTATCAGGCAGAACAAGCATGGTCAAAGAGGAGGCTATTTGTAGTGGAATTTATAGAACGGCAGGATATTGTGGATTCAGTAACCCTGACTTCTATCTGGAGCCTGTCAAACTGGCACTATTTTTTGTAAAAACCCACTTGACCCCCGGAACGCCGCGCCTACATTCATATACGAAGCGGGGGATGACCCGCTGGCACCTAGCAACCCACTGGCCCGCGAAGAAGGGCACCAAAAACAACCAAGGAATAAGATGTCAAACCAACCTCTTAACGTTATCGAAAAAGCAAAAGAGTTCTTCAAGGATAAGACCACTGAGTCTAACATCTTCTACAAAGATGAAGCCTTCAAGGGGAACTATCGCCTCCCATGGCAGCACAGCGACGAAGAATATGACCAGCGCAGCATGGGCGAGCGCCTTTATTGTGGATGGTCGAGTGTGATCCCCTTCGGCCCTCTTCAGTACCTGTGTTCAATCAAGCCTTCAGTGGCGAGCCTCGATGGCTACAACCACATCTTCACATCATTCTTGTACGATGATCAAGTGATCCTCAACAAGAAGCACATCTACGACTTCGATACGGAAACGAGCGACTTCATGGTCGGCCTCGCTCCAGAGAATCTGCACGATGATATCCGTAAGCAAGTTGCGGATATGTGGGACAACAAGGCTGAAGAGATGTATTACAACTACACTCTGAAGAACTTCCTCTATGCAGATGATGTGTGGATGCCAAAGAAAGTCTACGATATGCATGTGAAGGCATGCAAAGAGTATACTCGCCTCGCGATGGAATATGGTTGCGATGTGGACATGAAGAAACTCGACCCTAGCGATCAGAAAGAGTCTTGGAAGCTCATCAAAAAGCTCGCCAAGCACTTGCCAGGGGGTGAAGAGGAGGCTTACTTCTACTACCTGTACGGAGAGCCTACTTTCTTCACAGAGAAAGAGCACATCAAAAACTACATTGGCGATCGAACAAACTTCAGTGATTGCTACGGCAACTACTCGATTGATTGCCTGCTCGCCGCCTCCAAGCGCATCTCACACCTCGACCGCTTCAAACTGAAGGTTGACGCGGCAAAGAGAGCCAAGATGTTGCTCAAGCAAAAGGGGCAGCCTGTTCCCAAGATGTTTGATTACATCGACGAGCTTGATGTGGGTATGTTCGAGAAAGCTGCCGAGGACTACATCGAGCACCTCAAGAACAAGTGATCTAGCTTGCTGATGAATGGGGGTAGGCAATAAGCCTACCCCCATTTTTGGTTATAGGAAGTCAAGTGATAAAGTCAATAAGCACATATGACTACGGCCCTGAAGAAGATAAGTTCGGCCCGCCGTGTCTTAAGTTCTTTAAATACATCTCTATCATAACTCAAGGAGAGCGTTATCTTCAAAGCCCTGGGAAGAGCAAGTCGTATAGCGATAAGATGACTATATTCCCTCCCGCTGAGGTAAAGTTTCACACAGATTCCGTAAAGCTCTACCTTATAGCGAGCGAAAATAACATAAGCCTTATAGCAAGCAACTCTATGTTGCCGAGGTACCTTTAAGATGTCTAGGAACGCAAAGATCTATTGCTTTATTGGCACCTCTGCCTTCTTATTCGGGTTTGGCATGGGCATTGGCTATTTGTCAATATCATTTGTTGTTCTGCACTACGCACTTGCTTCTATAGCCTTGCCTTTCCTTATCGCCGCGAAAACAAGCCCCTGGCTCGATGATAAGATGCATGAAGAGATGGGGTTACTGGCCACAGATAATAGAAAGCCCAAGTGATTTTAACATCGACACTAGGGGCCTGGGAGATTGGCTCTGTTGATAACTGGAGCGAACATCCTCCCCGGCTTGTAAACTGGAGACTTATTGATTTCTGGGGACCGGGGCGCGAAGTATCAGTAACATTGTTTTCGGACTATCTTCTCGCGTATTCTATGGGTTTTGCAGGCCTCCCGAAAGGTGCGTTCAAATTCATCGAAGAGCTTCTCTAAAGTGGTGGTGTGTGGCCAAAAAATACCCATGATAGCGCATGAGTTAAAGAATGCAAATATACGGTGGAATGCAGGGGAGGTATGCTTCGAACTCCCTATCAGAGAAAATGAAAAATATTTCAAGGCGCAGCTATGATAATCATAAATTGCAATGTTCTTGTTACAGAATTACCGATACATCAACTATTACAAAATCGAGTTTTCAATTCTAGTAAAAGAAAAGCGAGTTTCCTCCTCGAACCTTCAAGAGCTATAGTGCCAGAGGAAATGCTGGACTACTACTTTACGACATCGCTTGAGTATCTTCCTTGGTTAAGAATATGATAACAGTAAACACAAAGATACTATTTTACGATGGGGATGATTGCATACTCAGTACACATGTTGAATGCCTTCAGTATAACCTATGGACAGAAAGGTGCAAAATAGATCTGGGCCTCATTTTCATTAAAGACAGGAGATTAAACAGTTCTTTATTTCGTGAGACCCTGGAGATTATAGAATTTGTACACTGGACGGGAATATGATTCACGGCTCAAGTTGCTTGTTTACGTATGACTCTTCGGAACATATCTGGACTATTAGGGATCTGATCAAAAGCAGGATCGTTAAAAGATGCGACTATCCTACAGTGGGCACGAGGCTCTATGTCCCAAAAGACACATTGCGACGATACTATAAGATCGCAAGCTATTACACTTTCTTGGGCTCCAGAGTATTCCCAGTCTTAATCAAGGAAAAGTCCTTCATGGGAGGCTAGCATGATAACGCTTAACAATTATGGATTCTCTCCCGAGAGCCTTGAAGTTTGTAAAGGGTACAAGCAAATTACTTACAAAAGAGAAAGGTTTTACTTACTGCATTGCTTTGTAAAAGAGATGTCAATACACAATCACTCTGGTTGTGCCGATTACTTCTTCTTGCTCGGTAATCAAGAGTTAGGTTGGCCATGATAAGCCTTAACAACAGACTTGCATACCGGATCTATCTTGAAGACTTGGGTGATGATAAAGAGCCCTGCTTCCTTAATCAATTTATGGTATCAGATGGAGAAGTGCTAATATATGCCAAGGATAATCATAAGGGAAGCTTTAAGCGACGAATTGTGGCAGTACTAGAAATGCGCTACGTAGACTTTGGGATCTACGACCTTATCCAGATGTTTAACTTATGGATATAAGGACATAATATATGATTAAACTATTAAGGAGTGAACTTATGGTAAGCGATTCTAGCAGGACTGGCTTTGAAGTTATGCAGGGAGAGAGGCTCTATGTTCTCTTCATGCTAGAGTATCGAGAAAGCGTGAAAGGCTCTTCTAGTTACTTTTTCCTGTCAGATGCGCATCTTAGCTGCTGGCCCCGATGGAATAAAATCGCCAACCTCGCCAGTATTGACTATCTATGGCTTGCAAAATGATAAAAGTATTAAAGGGAAGAGTCCAGTTTATAAATACAACGACACGAAGATTCAATAGGCAAGCAGAGCGTATCATTATAACAGACCTTGTTCCCGGCTTGGGATATGCCGTTAATTTTCCTGTTGCCTTCTTGGCAATCCCTAATTGTGAAGGCTATGTTGAGGAGTTCCTGAGGGTGGGCTTTATGAAGAAGGTAATAAGGCCTAAGCATCTGATTTTAAAAGACAATTGCGAAATATCTAGAAGTAACGAGCATTACATACTATCACAACTAAGTGGTTCTTTTTCAAGATCTGGTGGCACGTATCACGGGCCTTTGATATGGGTGTAAAAAGATGATAAAAACAAATTGTGGGTTTCTCGATAACTCAAGAACCAGCATGGATTCTGATTCTGTTTCTCTGCTTGAACTTTACACAAGTAGGATATTTGATAGCGTAAAAGTTTCTCCCATCATATTTTCGCACGGCCCGAGCAGGGCTAATACATGCCATTACTTCGAAGGAGATATTTATGTCCTCATGATCCCTAGAATATGGGGGCTATAGATGATCACGATGAATAATGATATTCTTGTGCAAAGCCACTACCACAAAAGGACTGGACTCTATTGTATTAGCGAGGATAAAGTAACAACTAGAGATATATTTCGCTTTACCCTGAGGACATTATCATATTCAGAGAGGAGTCGCCTGGAAAAGAGGGGTAGGTCGATAATTCCTCATATATCTTGCAGTAAGTTTGTGGCCCTTATCAACCGTTATTATTGGTGGTACTAATGATATCTCTAAACAACAGGTTCTGCGTAGAGAGATTTGATAAAATATTAAGGGTCAAGAGTATTCATTTTTTGATGAGTGAAGAGTGGGACTACTGCGATGAAGATATCGGCAGAAGAAAGTCCTCCACCAATAAAAAGGTTATAGGATTCCCTCCCTGTTATACTACTGCGAGACGATTAGATGATATTTTGACTTACTATGTCTTGTGGCCGTGAGTCAACACAGGGCTCTCTGAGGCATTCGAGACTCAAATGCGACCACCAAGCCGCAGGTCGCATTCAAGGGCCTCAGAATGCCTCAGGGCGAACAACAGGAACAGATATGATAAAAGTAATAAAGCATGTGACACGAAGTTACGGAAGAAAGACATACAATGAAGATTTTTCGGTCAAAGGCAGTCATGGAGTTATCCCTAATAGTCAAGGAGTCAAGTGTTCGTACCTATTAGACTTTATGGTTGCCAAAAATGAAATCTACTCGCATCCTTTTGTTTCCTCATTCTTGCCCGAGAGAAGAGAACTTATTGGCTTTCTCGAGTATGCCTTTGCTCACTCCCACTTCACAAGGATGATGTTAGCAAACCCGGAATTTACAGAAGAAAGAACAACAATAGGTCAGAGGAAATACGGCAAGCTTGGCCAAAGGCCGCATGACATAGAGACTTCCCAGAGAAGCATTACCTGGAAAAAGGGCATACGATGATAACTACAAGCTGTTCCTGCTTCGAGCCCAGATATCTTTATAAAGAGAGCCACAGGCTTTATCAGTACTACGTTGATATGGTATGGGTGGATCTTCACTACTCGACCAGAGTCGCGAGAATGCGCCCTCGTAGTTGGGTAAAGGCGCAGGTATATTACTTAATGACTCCTAGAGTGTGGGGGATGTAATGAACACAACAAATACACACCCATTTCAATTCTCTAACCACACCTTGAGTCACGAGCAAAGATATCATATTAGCACCTTCAATAAAAGGGTTTGGCTGCTATGGAGGGCAAGTCTGGATATCAAGAAGAGGCTCTTTCGCTATCACTTATTTCACCTTGCCTTGTATTCCACTATGCAACCGAAGATATGGAGTCAGTAATGATTGTCGTCTTAAAGAAATACTACGTTTACCAGCCACACGAGGGAAGGATTATGCCGTCCGGGTTTGGAGATACTGTTCCTTATGTTACTATAACTCTGGGGAAGAATGTGTTCGTCAGTGGAAATATGACATACGTCTTGTCTCGCTTGGGCATGTCAAGACGGCGCAATTTCGCGCGCCTGACACCGTACAGGATATTCCTACGCCCCGGCATCCTCCCCTTTGACAACTTTCAAGCTCCGAGGCCATTCTGAGGCCTTGACTCTTCTCAGTGCGCGCCTAGATTTATTCCTGAGTCAGTGCGCTCGTTAGCAATACCACAAGAAAGGATAACAAATGCTGTGTCACGATGTAAACGGCCTTACAGTCATGATGAACGACAAGGAGGCAGACTTTTGGATCAAGACAGGGAATTATAAAAGAATACCAGAAGGAGATGATGCCGATGAGGACTACATCAACTTGAGGGACAAAATGTTCTCCAATGGAGATGATGATTATTATAGGTGGCTATGTCCACCAAAAGAATCAACCCCGCCCTATCTGATATCTTCTACGAACCCAAAGACAGAAGGACCTCGGGATGATTAGTTCTAATGGTGGCATAGATATCGTATTCGACAAGGGCGAAGTCTATAGAGGCATGGATAGACTGTTCCGAAAAACAATAGTCAGGAGTGGTTATCATCGCGGAACACGAAAAGAGGATCTCTGCATCGTTATGTCCTACCAGATGGCCGACATCCTCCAGTTTTACTATTGGTGGCATTGATGATTACTTGCAACACCTACTTTTCTAGCATCATCGTAAAGCCTAATAGGTGCCTTCGCCTCTATACAGAATCCAACCTCAGGGCCTTGATGCGAGACGACAACGAGCCCAAGAGAGATTGTTCTTTCTTCTTGAGGGTGCTGCACAGAGGCCTCTCCAGTCATGTTTTGATCTACCATTCTTCTCAATTTTATGGGTAAGACAATGATCACCAGTAATAGTTTAGCGTTCCTGTCTTACGGCATGAAGACATGCAGTAGTGAAATAAAGATAACCCTCTTCGAATGCGTTAAGAAAGGGGTGCTAGATAAGAAATGGGAATCCGAGCTTATCACAGGGGTGGAGAAGCCTAGATGGTTTGAGTACCGATATATGGTTAGAGAGAAGTACAATATAACTGAAAGGCTGATGGGGGGAATGTCGCAAGAAAGTGTCCTTGTTATTCAGTTTTACCATTGGTGGCACTAAGAGAGGACAGGTAATGATTACTACGAATATCGAGTTTTATACGCTAGAGTGGTCTGATCACGGGGTTTCTGAGTTTTCGAGTGAGCAAATTATCCATTCTATCTGGCACCTTCGCCTTGGTATTCGCATCTCAGCACCATACGAGCTTTGCAGATCAGAGTTATGCCCCGAGACCCTGGAGGAAGAGGCCCTTGCATGGTTGCTGCGTTACGACATATCTTTCTTTATTTGAAGAGAAAAGGATAATAAATGATTAGTTCTAATGGCGGCATATTGACCACGCATGTATATGGCCACGCATGGCGTGAAAAGTACATATTCGTGACCGATCTCCTGGCGGTCCCAGGTATCGTAAATAACCCCCCTTTCCACAGGGCTGCTACGAGAAAAGGTATCTCAACACGCTCCGCGAGAAAAGATACCTTAAACAATATTCAAGGACGCAAAGTGACAACAATACTCCAGCACTATTACTGGTGGCACTAATGATAATGTCGAACACACTCTTCGAAGAAGAAATACTCCAGCCTAATATTTTTGAGAATGTTAGGGTTAGAAATTCATACACCAGAGTTATGGCGATAGGGGCGTCATACTCAACAAATAGGTTTTACATCCTCGCAGACAATATAATGATAGGGGTGGCAGATGCCTTCTTTTACTGGTATGAGGTGTTATAGTGATTAACTCAAACGTGTCGCTTGTAGTTTTAAAAAGATTTTCCATTTACGGCATGGAGCTTCCCCTAAGTGTCTTGGCAGTTTCGGTAGAAGAATATGAAAAAGACTCACACGATACTCTTGGGAAGTTAGAGACATGGGCCTTGTTTGGATTGCTCCAATACTATAGATGGTGGGTGTGATGATTAACTCTAATGGCGGAATAGTATTAGGGGCGAAGATATTGAATCCTATTTTCATCAGTTATGATAATAATAGCCTTCCTTTTAACTATCCCTTCTTCAACACTACTGCTTGTTGCGAAACGATAGGGAATTATGACACCCACAGTCAGAGAAAGCACTTAATGAGTACTTTGTGCGGCTTTACACTAGCCGAAATCCTTCAATACTACTATTGGTGGCACTAATGGCAAGAGCCAACACATACGCAATCGTAATGTGCGTTAATAGTGCTTTCGAGCCTCATTACGCAGTACCTAGGTATTCGCTTCACTTAAATTGTGAGGATGCGGCACTGGACTTTAAGTTTCGGTATTTGGAAAGTATAATGCCCTCTGGGCTGTTCGATCAGATCATTTACTTTAGAGAGAACATATAAGGGAAGACATTGATATCTTTAAACACAACAGGCTCAGAGTTAGTAAGCGGATTCAAGGGCATGGTCTGGGTAAGGCGACAACTACTTACTGGTACTTTTGATGGGAATATATTCGCATGGAGAAATCCTAAGGTCAATATCGTCATAGAAGAATTGCTGCCTTACTCTTTAAGGCAAATTACTATCTACTGGCTTGGAGACTATTAATGATAACAACGAACGTAAACTTTGGGTTCCTGAGCAAATCATATACCCTGAATGGGGTGGCCCATATAAATGTAGTAAGGCATGACATAAGTACTTGCTATGAAAGATCGCTGCTGTCGCTCTCTTCAGAAAAGTTTGAAATGGTCGTGTTTATAATGCGTGGCAAAATAACTAATCAATTTCTCTTTTATTGGCTTCAAGGCATATGATTAATAGCAACATAGAGTTAATTCAAGAGGGGAAGCTTTCGTCAATGCAAATTGTGCTTAAGGTTTTGCCCGATCACATGCTAGTGAGGAGCAGTGTTGTTGAGTGCAGGGATACTTGCGATATGTTGATTCACCTCACCGGCCTACAGCTAGCCGGAACCATTACGCACTTTTACTGGTGGCATTGATGATTAACAGCAACGTATGGATAATTCAATCTTCGAACTTCACGCAGCCTGGGGTTATTCGCAAAATTTACTCAGGGCGCGCACCCAGGGCTGCTTGCCCTTCTAGAGAAAGAACGGTCCTGAGGAGGTTAAGGTTTCTTTTTGGGAAGAACTACGCTTCAAGCATTATGTTTTACTACTGGTGGAGTTAGTATGATTAGCAGCAACACAGAGTTAGTCCATAATTCAAAATTCTCTACTGAAACTATAATCTATAAAGCATTCCCGGGATATGTCTTTAGTTCAGCCCCTATCAGCCTGGAGAGGAAGACTAACGGATTCCTGCATCGCCTAGCAGGAGGTAGTATTGCTGCCCATATTATGTTTTATTATTGGTGGCATTGAGAGGAAATCAATGAATACAACGAATACAATATGGACCTTAGCATCAGGCAGTGAAAGGTTCTATTACCACAGACTAAAAGAAGCTGCCTTTGGGGCTGGTCATTGCGGAAGAAGGAGAAGCGTTATGTATAACCTCTGTAATTTGATGCTGCCTTCTGGACAAGCTTATCTTGGCGATACGGAAGATAATGGAATCTGCTGGATCATGCTTTACTTATTGCGATAGGTCTTTCGCTTCTATTCATGCAGACAAAGAGAAGTAAATGATAACATCGAACACAGTATGGGCAGCTAGGACTCACTTGGATTCCTTTTACAAGATTTATGATCGCTTGTGTGTTATCGGCCACACGGAAGACGTTAGAGGTGATAGATTTTATCTGTTGAGAGTGTTGCACATGCACAAATTCTCTAGCGCAACAGTAGATATTGTATTCTTTTATGCGAGGAATATATGATAAGCAGCAACGCAGAGATAATCACAGTAATAATAAACACGCGACACGCAGAAGAGAGGTTCGTAGGGCTTCGCGGGGCAATCTTTCCCGATAGTATGTTTAAGACAGCCCCCAGTCGCCTAGAGAGAAAGGTGTGTAGTACGCTTCGGGATCTGATTGGTTACGGGCTTTCGGTGCAGATCATGCACTACTACTGGTGGCATTGACGACCCTATTCATGAGTGTAGATAAAGAGAAATAAATGAACACGCTAAACACAATGTGGGTAATGAGTCATAATCGCACTTTTACATACGTGATGAAGGGCCGCGATAAGCCTTACTCAAAGGGTTCTATAAATTGGAAAGTTTTCTATTATATGAATCATCTCAGTGGCCCTCTCTTAAGATGGACACTCATTTATCTCGAAAGGCATTCGTAAATGATAACAATAAACACTCTGTGGTCAGATCAGGCTTGTTCGCAAAACTTTAACACTATACGCTTTGAGGCTTGCTACGGCTTGCTTTTATCTGACTTCGAGATTATGAACACAACGTACTATAATCTCGAAACCCTCATGGCAATAAACGGGGAATGGCAGTTAGTAAGGTGCTTTGTATACGAGCCGTATATCTAGTTTCATCGCGAGACAAGGAATAAAAATGATAACACTAAACACGATATGGTCAAAAGACCAGGGGTCGGTCGTGGGAAGCAAAGCTATTAGTTCATCCAGGCCATTCGCCAAGGCTAATTTGCAATCAACAGCTTATAATGAGTATTTCGCTTTGGTCAATCCTGAAGTACTATGGCACGTTCTCTACTACGATAGAATCGTAACATGAATACAATAAACATATTTTGGACAACAGAACCAGAAGTGCACTCTTCCATGATAGAGAATTACAGATATCAACATTACAGCGAAGAAATTATTGAACTTGAAACCTTCGAAATTATTCAGACCTTTCTAGGAAAAGATGTCCGCTGGTTACTCATATACTTCAATAGGTTCAGATAAATGATAACAAATAATACGATATGGGCGAAAGATCATTCATGTCTTTTCTCACAGGCAATAGATGCTGATAGTCACAGGGCGTCACGTAAGCGCCGCTCGCTCGCCTCAAGTAACTTATCTCTCTTGATGAGTTATAAACTAAAGTGGACCATATTGTTTTTCGAGGCATACTCATAGATGAATACAGTAAACACAGCTTGGACAGCAAGGAGGGAGTTGGACATCTTCCAAATGATAGACTATGAAGTCGTGTCCTACTCCAAAGAGAAGCTCGAAACCTTCAAAATTCAATTTGCTTTAACAGATAGTGGTTTGCGCTGGTTACTCATATACTTCAATAGATTCAGATAAATGATAAGAGCAAACACATTATGGTCAAGAGATCAAGTCGAAATCTCCACGTTTCACGCTGCCCAGAGGGGCTTGAAGTTGGCTAGGCCCGGTATAAAGACAGGCACCTTTTACTGGCTTAATATGCTTGCGAACTACCCCGTAAAACAACTCCTGTGTTACTCTAGCAATCATATATTATGAATACACTAAACACATTATGGGCGATTAGGTATGGAAGAGTACACGGCATGGCGTGGTATTGTGAAAACATGCAACGCGCCAGGGGAAATATTGCACTTGAAACCTTTGACATTCAGTATATCTTGTTTGGAGTTGAAGCCCGCTGGTTACTCATATACTTCAATGGGTTCAGATAAATGATAATACTAAACACGATATGGACAATGGACCATTCAGATGCTTACAGATTAGATGCTCACAGGCAATTGCTGCCGCTATCATATCCCACGTCCAGTCATATGGGCAACGTAGGTAAAGAACTAAACTTCTTCCTTCTTTTGAGCAACTTAGAGAGTTACGAACTAAGGCGCATAACTCTCTTGGCAGGGAGTTTCAGATAGATGATAAGAGCAAATACAATATGGACAAGAAACCACGTCGAATCCCCCGTGCTTCATATTGCCCTGGGAGTCTCGGGATTCTCCAAATCCATTATAAGAGCATGCACCTTTGAGCATCTCTACTTGCTTATGGGGTATTACCCAAAGAAGCTTATCCTCTACTCCAACAAGTTTGTGCTATGATCATCACGAACAATCTATGGCTGCTCGAATACGAAACAAGAAGGCTTCTTCCACCGCAGACAACAATAAATAATAATACATGGATACTGGGAAACGGAGACAAGGAAAGAGACTCTATAACTCTATACAAAGGATTATTAAGTGTAACAAGAGCTATAGGATATACCATGTACCCAGATAAGAAACTTCATACCATTCTTGTTATGCATTAAGCTCTCTTTATGAGAAGCAATAATAAGAACCAATAATAAGAAGATCATATATAAGCAACAAGAAGAGATGAGCAATCCCATCCGGGGTTTCTTTTTTCTCCTTGTCCGTTCATATTCTTTGTCCCTTTCCCTTGACCCGCCAGATCCGGTGCCTAGCTTACAAGGGAGCCCGGAAGGTGGTGCAATAAGCACTGACGAGTGTTGAAAAGTGCTGAAAAGTGGTGCAATAAGCCCCGGAAGGCGGTGAACGAGGTTGATTATTTTTGGGGTTGTTGGAGGGGGGTCAGACCCGCCCAAATATCAACGAGAAGGCCCCTAGAAAGCCTCAGAATCAACAGAACGCCCCCGGCGAAGGGGGTAGCCTACCTAGACAATTCGAAGCCCTTAGGAGGGCGTATGGTGACTCTCAACAATACAGCAGCTCTTCACATATTGCCGGCCAGATTGTGCCTTGAGTTCCCGTATCAGTTCCAACCCCGCCCAGACTTGGTGAGGCACCGCCCTCTCCTTTATACACAAGGTGCCGGAGGGCTTGTTAGCCTTCTCGCTTACTTCCGTATGAACCTATTCTCCATTGTGGAGTTAGAGCAATGATAACACTAAACACAGTAAGTTCTTATACTATATCAGGATACACCTTGTTCTACTTCCCTTATTACCACGCTGCTGAGAGCACTGAAGTTGTGCATAGAACGCCTTTCTGTGGTCTTATGAATTACTCCGTGAGAGACATGTTAAGGTTCTTTAATATAAGCTTTTTCGGCGTCGATGAGGTAGGTCCATGATACACTTTAACACATCTTTGATCTTGGATTATGGTAATGTTTCTCTTGCGAAAGGCTATAAAGTTGAAGTAGTGCCTTCTGCTTACCTCAAGTACGCAGCGGGTGGGGCAGACAGAAGAAGCGTGTCAAGCCCTCTGAAGGCCTACTTGGACTTCCTTACTCGCCCCATTCTCTATGATACTATAATGTTCAGTAAGCCGTTTATCGCGTACCACGTCGTTAAGGTTTAGGCTAATGAATACAATAAACACCTATATGGGACTAATAATAATCCCAGAGCAAACAATAGATTGCGATCCCCCTCGCCACTATGCAAAGTCAGGAAGCTCCAGGGTGCGCATGATCCCCGTACCATCCCGTGACAGCATAGCTTTATGGGAGATGCTGTCATACTACCACTCACAGATGTTTAGCGTGGGATGGTGCGGAGATTGGCAATGATAGACTTCAAGAATTATCTTGTCTTTGACTATATTGGTTCTGAAAAAAGAAACATCAAGACCTGCATCAAAAGTTGCTACTCGAACGGGAACAAAGACCTTATAGGGATTCAAATGATGATGGTTGAGGAGCTTAACTGTAATGGCAATCTCCATGATCATATCCTGTACTTCGATTGGCACTTTGTGATAAAGAAGGTTGTATGATAACAATGAATTGTTCGGCACTCTATAAATCCCATGGGCTGCTCCAGGGAGAACCCGTTCTTCTACTGGAGACATGCTATTCTCTGGACTATTATCTGAAGCGGAACACAAGCCACCTCTCAACCAGAATCATACCAGGGAGAGTCCTTTATCTGACAAGGTTCTTTAATCAAGGATTCGTTCTTTGCTCTACCCTTTGAATTGTTACCTAGCGTATAGGGAAATAGAGCAAGGAGGCATTTATGGATATCCCCCTCTTAACCGCTTATAATCAACAGGAGAAAGCATTATGGTGATTTGCAAGCTTTATGACAACCTCTTCCCTCTGAAGTCATTTCCTATAAAGGGCATTGTTTTGGCAACAAGTTACCGATTCTTGTGTGATTATAAGCTCAGAGGCTTCAGATCCGACCCTTTTTACCTCTATTCTTACACCAGAGACAACTTCACATCTCCTTCAATCATCAGATACGTAAAATAGGCCAAAAAATAAAGGTCAATAATTTCAAGCACTTAGTAAGGGTTTCCCTATATGCTAGGTAAAACTATGTAAGGCCTCAGATAAGGAATAAAAAATGATGTACAATAACAGTTACTCCATGCGGATATTGGATTGGACTTCCTCGCACAACACGTTCTTAATGATGTCCAACCGCGCCCTCGGTAGTTTCCAGCCCAAGACCTCTCAAAGGACCTACCAGGGAAGAGGGCGCGCCATGAGAAGTCTTATAGGGCATAACTTAACAAACATGTTCCAGTACCATTGGTGGCTGCGATGATAACAACAAATAGTCATTCTGCGTATAGAATTGGTTGTTCTTCTTCGCACAACATGCTCTTGAAGGTTTATATCTGCGTGGCTAATGATCGCGTGCCCAAGGCCTCCCAGACTCCCCGCCAAAGTGGAACATTTACGATGATAGATCTCATGAGTCAACCGATGGCTAACATGCTCCAATACTACTGGTGGTTATAATGAATACTCTGAACACTTATATATCAACACGCTTATCCTTGGACAGTAATCCCCTCTTTGAATACGGCGGGAACTTCTTCACCGAAGTCTTTAGTGGGTTAGTGGACACCAGCGGGGTGCTTAGTCACGGAAGAAACGTTAGGCTTTCTAGAATTAGTGATTTGAATACTAGAGACATCATATCTTACTACCATTGGTGGATATAATGAATACGTTTAACAATATTCTTGTCTGCGAGTTTACAGGCCTCGTTTTCCAGAAAAGCTTGGGATATCGTAACATATACCAGACGCTTGGAGAAATTACCAAGACCGCATATTATCCCAAAAAGTCCTTAAGGATTGTGCGCGCTTCTGCCCTTAACGGAGAGGCTCACCACGTCCTTCAATACTACTATTGGTGGCTATAATGATAAGCAATAATGGTGGCTCGCATCTAATAAGCCCACTTAACATGTTCGAGGATGTGTTTACCCGCCCTGTGCCACCTGAAAGACGTGAATCTGTTATATGCACCTGTGCATATAAGGATGATCGGAGGAGCCGATCTAACCTACCTCCTCTTGACAGCTCCTCCGAGAGAAGGATGGTCATAGCAGTCTTGGTGGGCTATGACCTGACCTCGATACTACAGCGTTACTTTTGGTGGCATTAATGATAAAGACAAATACAGTATTCGAATTAGAGATACTGAAAAATCAGGCATCATTACGATTCATAAGGCATCAAAGTTTCATGAGGCATGCTGATGATTATAGATTGGTTTCTAGTGTAATTGCAAACTTGGACTTATTTCTAGAAGGCGACCTCGACAATGCCCTCCAGCTCTTCTTTTACTATTGGGATTCATTCTGATGTTAAAAACAAACACATTGTTCGAGTTGGAAGTGCTGAAAAGTGAAGCAGCATCCCATTTCATAAGGCACGAATACTTCATGATTCGTACTGGTGACTGTAGATTGCAGGCTGATGCAATCAGAAGCTTGAACTTTTTACTAGAGAACCGCCTTGAAAATACTCTCGCTCTCTTCTTCTTTTACCAGGATTTGTTCTGATGATAAGCTCTAACGGTGGCATATTCGCGAACTCGGGCGCAAGAGGTTACTTTATAGTCGGAAGGGATTCTTATGTAAAGCCCTTTAGAGTTATGAAAGGCCTCATATCAACTTGCTGTAATGTCGATAGCCCAGGAAAGCTTTACGAGGAGTTCAGGCATAACAGAAAGGAGACATTAAAGATGATAATAAAGCCTGATGGCTTCGATATGATCACCCTCATCCAACACTACCATTGGTGGCATTGATGATACACAGAAATAACGTATACTTCCATAATATCTTCCCTTATAACGTAGACAGAGGGATGGATGTTTCGAAGATATTGCTAGACTGTACGGAAACTAATATCAGATTTGCAGATCATATCTTCGAGACAAGAAGATTTAGAACGCTAAAGGCCCTGACGCCTGGAGGAGGTCTGATTCTCATTTCGTACTACTTTGAGGTGCTCTAATGGTAAAGACAAATACAATATTCGAGCTGGAAGTAATCGTCAATGACAGTACACCATTTATAAGGTTTGTGCAGTTCTTCGAAGGACCTGCACACACAGACTCCAGATGGAGGACCCCAGACTTTATAGAGTACATAGACTATGATTATTGCTCCCTCTTCTTCTTCTATCGAGAGACTGTATAATGGTAAGAAGCAACACAATATTCGAGCTGGATATAATCCAAACTTCGGAACTCATTTTTGCAAGACATGTAGGGCTTTTCAACGGTTATGCTTCCATTTCAGGGGCCTGTACTGTGCGCTCTACCATGATAGCAATGTGCGAAAGTCACTTCTTCTTCTCTTTCTTCTTCCAAGATGTGATATAATGGTAAGAAGCAACACAGTATTCGATCTAGAGATCATAAGCGGCATAAATGTCTTCTCTCCAAGGGCAAAGTATTTCTTACCAAAGCCAAGCACTTCCCTGTATTCTTCTTTCATCTGGAGACAAATGACCCGCCTCCAGAATGCAGGCGCAAAGAGCCTTTACTTTTTCTACAGCGATATGATCTAGGGAAACCAGATCCTATTTTATCCTGTTGTACTTTATCCTATTTTATTTTATTATATAAATCTGAAGGGATTCAGCGGTTGAGTCTCTATGGAATATCACAAAATAGGATAAAATAGAATGAAAAACATCAAATTATTTCTCAAAAATCTAAAAGAAATCAAAAGAAGTTTCTCTGAGGAGCTAAAGTTTCATACGAGACTCGCCCTTATTGAGGTCGTAGACTCACTGAGCGGCTTCAGGAGCAACTTCTTCATCTCGCCCGATGCAGATGCTGCATTCGAGTATGGAAGCCCTCAGAATCGCTCCTACGAAGGCAAGAAGCAAAAGACAGGTGGCAACTTGGACATACACGCAGAGAAGGTTACAGAGTATGTTATTAACATCAAGTATAAAGATGGCCTTGTTAGAGCATGGCCTGTGAGGAGAGAACTTGTTGAAGCAACATTCCCCGAAGGCCTTGCTCTCGCAACACTATTCGAGTTGCTCGATAACCCTGATACTTATGGGCTGGAGAGGTATGATATGCTTGGGAATGAGGCGGTAAGCTTTGATTCCTTTAACGCCACTATAGAAGATGGCACTGTTATCAAGGTATCATCGGCGGAACATTTGAACTGAGCGTTCTGCACAGAGCGTTGGTATTGCCCCCGGTCTGCCTCGTTATCAAATGTAGTCACGGTTCCTCTGCTGTCAACCGGGGGGAGTGCTGTCGGTCGCGGGGCGGCCCCCGAAGGGGCTAGATTAGTATGTGTTGTAGAAGACAAGGAAGTCTGGCTCGTGGAACATCTCGTACAAGGCTTCCTTGTCCTTGATACCAGCAGCATCAAGCCACTCTTCGAAAGCAATACGACAAACTGCTTGCTTCGCCTTGAAGGAACTGAGTTTGTTCAGCACCCTATCCATCGAGATGGCTCGATCAGGACTGAACATCGCACTTGGTTCTTCGAGAGAGAGGACATAGAATCTTCTATACTCTTCTCCGTACTCCTCGACATACGGCTGAAGCTCTACAGGGATGTCTTCGAAAGGAGTGTATTCGAAGGCAATGCCATACTGAATCATGATGTCTGTAATCAATGTTCTTCCTTACTTCTTGATTGGTTTGTCCAACTTAACCCATGCTTCCCCAAGCTCTTCTGATGGGTTAAAGTTATTGTGACCGTTGTGAGTCTGTACCCACATACGCCTTACCTTGCACGGTCCTGGCTTTGGCGCTTCGAGATCAGAGAGGATGATGAGACCATCAATGTTCTCTTTCTTCCTGTTCTGATTGACGTAATCTGTAACGCATTGGAAACAGGTTCCGCCACATCGAACGCGCTCGATCTGCATCTTTTGGCCCTTTCTCCACACATAGGATGCATCCTCAACAACTTCAGTATCGAAGGGCATCACAGTAAACTGCGTGTTCTTTGCCAAGCTGTTCATCTCAGCCGAGAAGGCTTCGAGGTCAGCATCGCTCACGGAGCCAGACATATCAACAGCGATCATGATGTGAGCACCATAGGACTTCTTTCGCCCCGGCTTCAGTCCAGGCATCCTCTTGTTGACCTTGCGCCAAGAGGTGGACTTATTCATCCTGATCGTATAACCAATGAACCTTTTAACGATTGCGTTCCACTTGATCTGTGGCATGATCGTGTCATTGATCATCTTCCTCTCTGCCTCTGACATGCTGCCCCAACCGTTAGCATCAGCTTCGGTCTTGGCCTTGGCGTCAGAGAGGATATCTTTCAAGGTAGCATCGGCCATGCTTCTGTCAGGAGAGTAAACATCTCCCTCTTGCTCGCCTTGGCCATGAGAGTCCATACTACCCATGTCTTTAAGCCACTCTGCAAAGCTCTCGTTATCTTCCTCGATCTTCTGTTGGTACTTCTTCAGAAGTTGATTCCAATAGAACTCGGCAGACTCAGCAGGAGGCATGTCTGCAAACTCGCCCTTTCCGGGGAAGCAGCAGAACTCGGGCAAGTGCGGGAGGTAGTGGTTGATTGCCAAGTCGCAAGCAATGTTCCAGAGCTTGAAGTATTGCTTGGAGCGTCTTGACTTTGCTGCCACATCTGCGGAAACATCATCCCTGATGAAACCATCCCAACCCTTGACCTCCTCGGGAATCCTCGCGAGAGAGGGAATCCTGTCATCATGCAAGTGATCATGCATAAGGTGCATAACTTCATGTCTTACGACATCCGCAACGCCATTTGTGCCTTTGTCTTCAAGGCACTTAAACATGAACTCAGGATTGTAGAAGATGTGAAACCTTCCATCAATGTACGAGACGCCTGCTGTAGGCAAGTCTCTTGTTACGTGTGGGACCATGTTCAAGATGGCCCATGAGTAGAATGGAGCGCATTGTTTGACGCTCTGCTGGATCATTGCCATTGTGAGGTAAACATCCTCTCTTGTCAATGGTGGCAGATCCTCTTCTTGCTTGGGTGCGTTCTTATCTTCGTTCACTCTTCTTCCTCTTTGCTATTGTCATCTTTATCATAATCAGTATCGAAGTCAACCGCTGCTGTTGACAATTCAGCAGTGTACTCAGACACCTTGCGCCCGTTGTACTTGGTCTCCAGCCACTTCATAAGGAGAGAGGTGTTGAGCTTCGTAAACTTTCTGGAGATGAGCTTCGAGATCTGTTGTGCAATCTCTCCACTTCCGCCGAAGACGAAGGCAGCAAGGTTGTTCATCTCTTTGGTCTTCAGACTAGAGAGCTTATCTGAGTAGTGATCCTCATTGATAAGGTTCGTAACCAGATCGACAAGCCTCCCTTGGTCCTCAACCTCTTTGTGCATCTTGGCACCGAGCTTGATGATATCGAGAGGTTCATAGACCTTCAAGCTTTCAAGGTGCTTCTTCAGGTTGATGGCACACGCCTCACCGAGCATGCTTCGAGAGAGGAAGTAAATTCTCTTCATCTCTTCGGAGTAGTTCTCCTTATTGTCACGCTTCTTGGTGTAAGTATCGTACAAGCCACCAGTCTTGATGATCTGGAGGAAGCGAGCCCAGGAACGACGAGAGGGATAGACCACATTGGGGTCAAACTCAGACTTGTGCTCCAAGTGCTTTCGTTCTGCATTCACGAAAGCGATGAACTCCGGCGGGTAGTCTTGATCTTTTGCCCACTGGACCCACTCTTCAGTGGTAGGAGTCAACTCGAAGATAGCCCAGCGATCCTGTTCAGCCGGGTCCATATCCAGAACATCATAGTGTTGCCCTGTTGGCCCGCCGTTGATGGCAGCGCCGATCACCGTTTGGGGGTGGAGCTTGACATCCCACAACTCGCGCTCACAAGCAAGCTGCATGAACGCCTTGCGGACAGTAGGCTCTGCCCTGTCGATCTCCTCGAACACGATCACAGAAGGCTCGTTAGCGGCCTTGAGAAGCCACAGCGGGAGACAGAAGTTGGTGGCCTCTTTGGTCTCACCTTCGAAGTTTTTAAACTTCACAGTGCTAGGGATTCCGAGGAGATCGCCCTCAGTCAGTTGAGCCCCGTAGACAGCGAAATACTTCCTGCCTGTCTCTTCTGCAAGCTGCTTGAAGACTTGAGTCTTGCCGATGCCATGACGACCTCGAAGCATGACTGGCATGATGAACTCTGATGCTGCGATACACTTAATGGTTTCAACTGTTTCTTGGATTGTAGACATTTTGTTATCTCTTTTTGACCTGTTAGTGGAATGCCGTCACCGTGACGACACCTATAATGTAGGCACCTCTGACGAGGTGGCAAGGGTTTATTTCGGGCTTAAGGGGTGGGCGGCCCCCGGAGGGGCCATGCTCACTCGCCTCTGTTGAACTGCATATCAGGAGAGAATACGAAGTTCATGCCGTTACTGCACCGCTTCTCGAACTCCTCATTGAGGATGTAGTGCTGATACTCTTTGTACTCCAGACGATTCTGCTCTTGAAGGTACTCTTCAGTATCCTTTTCGAGGGTATCGAGCCTGAGGATAGAGCAGATCTTCGAAGCCTGGACAAGACCTAGAAGGGCACATAGAGTTTCGTTACATACAACACTAGAAGATTGAATGTCTTCTTCTGTGAAGGTAAACGCAAGGCTGTTAATAACTTCTCTAATTGCATAAGCTTTATTACGCTTACGATTGCTTTGTGACATTATCACTTCCTGTTTTTGAAGGGACAAAGGTATACTTCAGGAACAACGTATACCTCGTTGGTTGTTATGTCGCAGACAAGATAATTCCTATAATGGGAATACTTTTGGCCTGAGACCTCACTGTACAGACTTATGAGCATATTAACTTTCTTTGGTAGAGAAAGAAGCTCGTTGTTTATCACCATCAAAGGAGTATGGCAAATCTCTCTAATTGAAACGTAGCTACGTTCTGCTTCTGTCGCTTTTGCGATGCCGTGATAGGTTTCATTAAACCTTGGTTTGATCATTAAGAGTTGATCTTTCTCGTAGTTTGGTTCCGAGACAATAGCATTGAACTGAAGCAATGATTTGGTTGTGTTCGGATCAGACAAAGCTCTCTTAACAAGATCTGCTTCTTTGGGGTGATCATTAAACTCGAAGTAGTCTACGAAGTTTGAAACACTCAGGACAGGAGTCCCTTGAAGCATCGCATCGTAAGCAATGCGTACAGCTTCTTTGTGTTTCGTGAAAAGAGGAGACAGCTTAATAGAGTTAAACTTCATGCTTAAAGACTCCCTTACTGGAGAGGGTTACTTGCTTGGCTTTGACTACTGGGACCTTCTTACCATCTACAATTTCATAGAAGTATGAAGTATCCCGAGGATTGTAGTAGATCTTATTTTTTATATTTTTATTTTTTATATTTTTTAAATTATCAATTTCCCCTTTGACGAAGGCATGAACATTCTTATGTCCGGTGTCCAAGACTCTTTGCCTACCATTCTCTCTCACAACAAACGTTGCATTTTTGAGGACTATCTTCTCAGTATGAAAGAGTACACCGCTCCTGTCTCTTACTGAGTAGCAGTCCTTTGTCAAGTTGCGGTAGACCTCCACGATCATGCCAGGAAACCCTCCTGTTGCTCGATCTTATCGAGGACAGGGTTAATCTTCTCCAAGATGTGCTCAATTTCTTCTTGGTCAAAGGACTTGAACAGCTCTCTGATTCTGTGGACGTGTTTCCCTCTGTTGCCAAGCATCATGCGATTTTCGACTGGGGCTTCGTCTGGATTGAAGTATTCGGTTAGGGCAAGCACAATTTCGATTGCTATGGTGGCGTCAGTATACCCTGAGTCCCTGTAAGTCGAAATCGAATCTTCCCATACGGTTAAAATCTGCTCTGTATCGTACATGCCCTTCTCCTTGTGTTGGCGTCGTCTCAGTTATAATATTAAGCACGGTTTGGGGAGCGGCAAGGAAAAAATGTTGGCGGGAGCGGGGGTCGCCCCACAACTCCCCTTTGTAAAGTTGTTGTTAGAAGATGTCTAGGGGAGTTGTGGGTTCCCCTTAATGGGGTGGTCCTCTAATATACAATAGAGAATTAGGGCTCATCTTATCCTCGGTGTTGCCTTATATCTGGGCTATGCTTGCCAAACCTGTTGTATTTGTGTTGTAGAGCGCAACAGGCACGCTCTTTAAGACTGGTTCATAGAACTCTCTTAATCTAGGTTGGAGTGTTGTTTAGAGACCTATATTAGAAGTGCCTTGCCGCCGTCTCTTCGAAGTGGATGATAGACGTGTGGGAATCGTCACGGCGGCGAGGACGCAGGGATTCAGCAACCCTCTTCATATCTTCGCGTTGCGCGAACCACCTCTTGACCGCTTCGATCTGCTCCTGGGATGAGCAGGCGATACAGTAGTAACTCAAGCCACCCGAGGCGTTGCCCCACCCCGAGAGGGCGGAATCTGTGGCGTTCACGAATCCGATGGTGGTTGCTTTTTGTTCTTCGGTGCGCTTGTCTTGAACCTGACCCATAACGGCCTCCTTTGAATGTTGCGGCAAGGTCATCTCCCTGCCTTAGTTATAATATATGCACCTCAGATGGGGCGGCAAGGTTTTATCTGAACTTTTTCGGGGGTGCGCGGGGCGGCCCCCGAAGGGGCGCGCGTCAGGCAGACACGACCATGGATTTTCTGATGGCCCCCAAGAGGCTATCAACGGTAACGTACCTGTGAAGGCTGCCCACGTTGTGCAGCAGGGAGGCCTTATCGACCTTGAACGTCCTTGACCAGTCGTGAGCAGGATGGTTGTAGGAGGCCTCTCGTCTGTACTCGACATTTGCGAGACCTTCGCCAAGGTCCTCTATCTCGACAAAGTAACCATTCCTGTTCTCATACAGGATTCTATTCATCTCGGCTTGGATGGGGCCAACATCAATGGTTTCATCCTTTTCGAACATGGAGGAGATATCTTTTATGATCCTATCTCTCGCCTGTTGCGTCAACCCGACCACATTCATGACCTCGGGAACCCGCTTGAGGTCGTGATTGAAATAAGTCTCCACCAAGTTGCACTGCTTGGCAGTCAAGTCGAGAGCAGAGCAAATCTTCACGATCAGAAAGATTCTGTCGGCGTGATACCCGACATAAAGATGCGTGTTGCCTTCGAGGATTTTCTGGATTTTCTTTTTCATGGCTTCCTCTCTTGGGTTGTGTCGTTCCGGCTACAATTAGAAGTTAAGCACGTACAGTAAGAGTCAAGGAATTAATGTTGGCTTGGAGGGGCGGGCGGCCCCCGAAGGGGCGCAAGGCACCCCTGGTATCAGCTAGGCGTGATCATGAGATCATCGTGTTTTGCTTGGATGATGGCGCGCATGATGTTAGTGCGCTCGTGGATGTTGGTAGAGCATGGTTTGCACGTCCCTTGACCCCAATTCACGATGGTCTGATACGTGACCCCGTGGATGGTTGCAAGCTCCTGTCGAGAAAGCCCGGTTGCTTCCATCACATGCCTTGTCAGGGCCATCCACGAGAAGGTGTGCATCTTCTCAGGGTTAACCTTTTCGAGGAAGCGAAGCACGACTTGACACTTGGCGAAAGCCTTGCGGTCTTCGCCGTTGAGCCTCTTGCGCGTGCCGTCCATAACATTAAGGTTATAGATGCGCCGGATTTTTGCGATTCGCGCTCCGGTAGTGGCATCGGTGAAGATGCAGACCTCTCCATTGTAGAGGTCAACCTCCCCAAAATCATTGGTCCCGCCCGCTTCTCGCAGCAAGCGACCACCCTCCAAGATGTAATACTTGTACTTATGCTCCTTGATCTCGAAGGAGGAGGCGAAAGCGATGGCGTTGTTCTTGACCGAAGTGACGATAGTCTTAAGCATTTTCTCTCCTAGAGTTGGCGGGAAGGCCATTCCCTCCCGACACTATAATATTAACCACCATACAGGGGCAGACAAGGTATTATTTTAAGAAAGTTTGTGGTGGAGCGCGGGGCGGCCCCCGAAGGGGCGCAAGCTATGAGAGCAGACCCCTGACTCTGTAATCATCATAGGCTTCTTTCTTGTCTCTGAAGTAGTGCCCTCCAGAGTACGTCTTGTTCGTGGTATCATAGACCCACGTCACATAACCACCATTCTCGTTATCGCCAAGGACAACCATCAGGTGCCTATCACGGTAGTTGCCGTTAAGTTGCCTTCTTTTGATGATATCATAACCGCAGTGTGTCATGCTCGCCTCTCTTGTTCTTGGCTGTCTTGCTTTACAACACGAGCAAGCATGGCACAAAGATCTTTAACGGTGTACTCGTGTAGGGTCTGGCAGTCCATATCAGGACTGTGCCAGCCTTCTGCAAGATAGACCCAATAACCACAATCATAGTGTCTTTCATCTTCGAAAGATTCGACTGCTGGGTGGTTCTTGATATCTTTAATTGTTCGTGGTTTTCGCATGCTTCCTCCTGTGTTACTTTGAATGTAACCACGCGCACAGGAAGTCAAGCATTTATTTTGAAGGGGCGGGCGGCCCCCGAAGGGGCTCAGGCTAGTCCCATTCAAGCCATGGCCAATACACGACAACGCCCATCCCGAGGGTTTCACTGGAGTAGTTGAGCATCTCTGCCACAAGCTCCAGGGCCTCAGCAGCCGTTCTCTCGTCATCGTAAGCCGTGTCCTCCTCAATGTCCGCAAGGACCTTCTGGAGGGCTTCTGTGACCGACTCAGCAGCCACAGACACGCATTGCTTGCCGTACATGCCACGACCCGAGTAGGACTCAGCATCGCATCGTCCTTCCACCATGATTCTTTTAAGTTCAGACATATTCTCTCCTTTGATGTTCTATTAGACCAAGCCCCAGTAGCGAGCCTTGCTCATGATTTTTGTGCCATCGCCACAGTTAGGACAGGCAATGCACCCATCTTCGCCGCCAGTCCAGTCGGCATCAATCTCTGCCCTGAATGTGACCTCATCTCCGCACTTGGAGCAGTATGCTGGTTGCACACTGTTCCACGAAAGCTCTTTCATCTCGGCTTCGCCGGGTTCGTCAAACAAGCTCATGTTCTCTCCTGTTGTAGAGGAAGGCCATCTCCCTCTCTCAGTATTAATAATAGTAACGGATAAGGCACAGGCAAGGGATTATTTAGAGTTTCTTCAAGTGGGGCGCGGCCCCCGGAGGGGCTCATGCTAGCCGTAGTACGCCTGCAATTCCTCATCGGAGCACCAGGGGATACTCGTCCAACTATCAAGGTAGAACTCCCATGCTCCGTTTGTGGTCGTCCTCTTCTCTTCTGCGATGGTAGAGAGACCATGATAGAGGTCATTATCATCTATGGGTTTTTTCTCGTACTTCTCCTCATAGATCTCTGTAAGGCTCTCTCTCATACCAGGGTTCTCTCTCACGTATTTCTCGATTGAGGGCCTGATGTAAGAGATCATATGTTCTTGCATTGTCCACGCCATAGTATTTTCCTATGTCTCTTTCTGTTGTGAGGAAAAGGATTACTTGCTCACTTTTGCTTAAGCGAGTCCAGTTCGTCTTGCACCCTGATGAGGGTCTCTGACCACTCCTCATCGTATCCTTGATCGTGCTTTTCAGCCTCGTGAAGTTGATCTTGAACATGGTCAAGATCATCGTAATACATTGTGCCGCAAGAGATGCGGTACATCGTGCTCCACATGCCGTTATAATAGCGGGGAGCAAAGTCAAAGAAAATAGCTGGTGCATCTTCAATAGGTACTTGTTTCCTTTCTGCCACATCATTCTCCTGTTGCTATGAAGAGAGTCACTCTCCCTTCCTCACTTATGAATGTAACCACGTACAAAGAGAGTCAAGGAATTAATATTGGTTGGTTGGCGTGGGGCGGCCCCCGAAGGGGCGTGGGTTAGAGCACCTCGTATTCATGCACCTTTACGTATGGAAACTTGCCCTTAGTCTCCTTGGCTATATTGTTGTAGGCAGCATGCCTTTCTCTATGCTCTACAGGGTTATCTGTGTCATGATGAGAAGCTATAGCGCTCGCTTCTGTAGCCCTGAAGAGGTTAGAGCTTCTGCCATCGCTTGAGATAAAGCGGGTATAAACCATCTGTGTCAAATTCTCATCAGTCAAAGCGATATCGCAATCGCGCCAGTATTTACTTGGCATATACTTTTTGACCTGTTCGTTGGTCCCCCAATAAAACAGCAAAAGCCTCAACTGATTTTGATATTTGATTGTGTAACAGTTGTCTGAATACTTTGACTGCACCATTGCCAAGAGACCTTTGGAAAGGTGCTCCAAAGAATCAAAGAAAAAACCTGTTTCTTTACTTATCACAGATTTGTTGGTGGAGATAGACCCTCTATCTGACAGCGTAAAAGTCCCACTGCCATACAGGTTTAATCTGGCGATTGCCCTGGGGCATACTTTTTCGTAGGACGCCACAATATCCAAAGCCTCGGGACCTCTCTTGTATTCGCCCTTGTCATCCTTCTCCAAGAAGATGCTTCGGATGTAGTCTGCTATAAAGTGATCTTGAGGATGGGTACTGTTACAGAATGACCTTAGTTCGGCCATAAGCTGTTTATTCGTCATTTCTGGGAGCTTTGCGATTAGTTTTACGCGGTCTGACATATTTTCCTCCTCGTGTTGTGACACTATAAAACTAATCACGTACAGTAAGAGTCAAGGAATTAATGTTGGCTTGGAGGGGCGGGCGGCCCCCGGAGGGGCTCAAATCATTTGCCGTACTGTTGAGCGATGTTGGTTGCCTGGATTGGCGTTATAAGTGCCCTGTAATGCAGCCGAAGATGAGAGAAGATTTCTTCTCTGGTCATAGGGTTGCCACTTGCCTGGATCTCTTCGATCGCGGCGATGATATCTGCCACTTTCTTTGCGTACATGTTCATTCGAACCTCTCGTCTTCCATTCTGTTGATGTGAATCATGAAGAGCCTCTTCAACCTCTTCATTTCTGCCTGTCTTTTCACCTCGGCCTTTCTGGAGTCTTCACGCTCCTGTTCTTGAAGTTTCCTGTACTCCCTAAAGGCATCTTTGGCTTCTTTCGGTATGTTCTTCATACCTCTCCTCCTCTGTTAATATGAATGTAGGCACTATACGGGTGCAGACAAGGAAAAATATAAAAAGGTGGGCGGCCCCCGAAGGGGCATAAGTCATTGCTCGCTGTGAAGCACAGCCTTGTCAGCAGGGTGTGTATTGTATCTGGCCTCGTAAGCAGGGTGGTAATCATCCACCTCGTAGACATAGCTTGCTTCGTTATGCATAAAGATAGCAGTGCAGACGTTCATAAAGTGGGAGAACTTCTTATTGTACTCATAAGGGAATTTGGTATGAGTAAAGTAGTAGTATGTCTTTTTCCTTTTGCCATGGTCGTAGTCATAGCAAAGTTCGCCAGGGTATGGTTCCCAGTAATCATCCTCAACATGCTTGAGGTCTAGATCTAGGCGAGTGATATCCTCTTGGTTGTAAGATTCGATCTCTTCTGGTCCCATAAGCCAGAATTTCGCCACCTCCCAGAAGTCCTCCCATAAGCACATCCTGTTAATAGGAAGCTCCTTGACTTCTGTGCTAGTGGACCATTTATCATCGCCTCCAAGCCTCACGTTGTAGTGAAGGACACCGTTCTCGTTGGTGATGACGAGTTCGCAAAGGCCCCAGTCTTCAGTTCCCACCTCGACATCGAGAAAGACGCCGGGCACATCTTTCATGTAGTAGTCATATTCTGGGGTTTGCCTGAAGAGTTGCTTGCGTCCCCTCGCCAAGAGAATGATATCCTCCCTATCATTGACCTCTTTCATCATGATAGAGCGAAGTTCAGAAAAGAGTTGTTTGGCTTTCATGTTCTCCTCTTAGTTGGTGACACTATTAATGTAATCACGTTCAGATAAAGTCAAATAAAAAAGCCCCACAGAAGGCCTTATTCTTCTGTGGGGCGGCCCCCGGAGAAGAGGAGGAGCCAACTTGATATCTAGGCGAGCATGTGACCATCTTTCACCTTAGCTTGCCGTCGCATCCAATGCTACGAGGCTTACTGGGTATCATGATCTGGTACTTTTTGTGATCGCCATGTTTTGGCATAAGTCTACTGATATAGACTTAAAATCCCATGCTTTGTACATGCTCACAACTGCTGGTGATGGATTCGAACCATCGTCTCTGCCTTATAGTGACAGCGTTTTTCGGCACTCGGGTAATTAATCCACTCGCCTTTTTGTCCTCGTAACGTATAGGCTCTAGAAACCTATAGCTCCAAACTAACCAGCAAGCGCACCCTGTAGGATTCGAACCTACGACCCACGGTTTAGCATCCAGCATCATGTTTCCATGACCACCTTATCAAAGGCTTGCTGGCTGGACCATCTCTTCACCATTTCAGGTGAGCGGCGTATGGCCTCTACGGTTCCTGATTGTCGTCAGTTACCTCGGGATTGTCGTGAGACTACTTGTCGTATTCTCTTACGATGTTCCCCGATATAGCCGCTTCCACTTCTGCGGTTGATAAGCGCTTTAGCCTGACTTTGCTAGAGAATTTACCGGAACAACTTCTAGAGCAAGCAGTGTAACTTGTCCCTTTTTGAAGATGTGTCTGATTCTTTTCTCTAATAAACTCCTTACCACACTCAGGACACTTAAGGTCAACATACTTCCTTGATATCTCTTGGCCATGATGTCTAGCATGTTCGCTAACTGACATGACTTCAAGATTTGAGAGCAGGTTGTTCTTCTTGTTCCCGTCAATATGGTGGACAACTTCGCTTGATTCGAGAAGGCGACCAAGATGATTTTCTACGACCACACGATGGTGTAAGACATAATCATTCTTAGTTCTGTTTGGATGATCTCTGACTATTGCATAGTCATAATCACCCTTGCTGACAATCTTCTCGATCTTCCACACAGAAGGCTCCATTTACTTAAAGACCGTTGCTCTATCCAACTGAGCTAAGGGTGCTTGTTTGACTCCCCCTTATAGTATTGTAAAGGCTTTAGAGGAAGCACGTTTTGGGTTTGCCTTATCTCGTGACCTTACAGGTTTTAAAGTAATACTCACCTATCCGGCACTTATGTACTCTCGTGTTACACTTCGGGCATTCCTTAATAGTATACTCAGAATCAACAGTTTCGTTGTGGTTTTCGTATTTGGTTTCCCATTCATGGCGGCACGTCCATCGCTTGAGAATCTTGAAGATTTTCATGTTACGACCAAAGCTCTGTTAGGAGATACGACTTACCATCTTTCTCGATAGAAGGAACGATATGCCATCCATCATCCTTTGTAAGGTACATCCTCGTTCTGGAGAAGACCTCATTGTTTTCAAAGTCAGGGTCGTTTCTTATGTAACCTGCACTTGCCTTTGACTCACTCGGGTAAGAGTTAGCCAGCATGTTCACAAGCTGACTCGAAGTCATTGGCTTTTGTTTGCCCTTATGGTCAGGCAACCAGATGATCCCCAGATACTCACCTTCCTTATCAAACAAGGCTGGGAACCAACCAGTTCTAACGATGGTGCCTCTATATTCCCTGAAGAGGAATGCGTTGCCCCTACCATCAAAAGCAATGTACGAAAGTTTTAATTTCATGTTCTCTTCTCTCGTCAAAGGTCATGGGCCTACCCGGATTCGAACCGGGAACCAACCGCTTATGAGGCGGGGGCTCTAACCGTTGAGCTATAGGCCCTTATGCTCGCGACCCGTGGCGGGGCACATTTTTTTAACTATCCGGGCAGGATAGCGCCTCTAAGGTAACAAGCAATCCTCCCACTGGGATTCGAACCCAGGTACTCACAGTTATAGGCTGTGCGCCTTAACCAATTAGGCCATAGGAGGGAAGGAGGCAGTTTTTCGACATGCTCAGGTCTATGAGGGTTACTCCCCTAGAACAAGGGCGCTTTGTGCCGTGCTCTGCTCTGTGCTGCTGCGGGGAGGCGAAGGGTTGCAAAATCCTGGGCTGACCCAGGTATCGTACTGCCTTTCCGAGATAAGGCGAGACTTCATGAGATAGTCAGTGAAGACGTGCCATTCTTCTCGCCGCCTCGCGTAGTCGATGCCGTTCTCCTCACGGTCGCGGATAGCCGGGAGATACTGACTGCGGAAGTGGCTTTCTGCTTGTTTCTTTGTCATCTGCATGATGATTCCTTTCTGTTGGTTTTTTGGGACCCTTGCCCCGTCTCACTGTTAATTTTAGTCACGGCTGGCTGAGGGTCAAGCTATTTTCTGAGTTTTTTGTTGGTTGGCGGGGGCCGCGCCCCGGTCGCAGGCTATGCCTGCTTCCGAGGGTTGTTCAGAACTCGCCCCATTCCTCTTCAGAGGTGTCCTGCGTAGGCGCAGGTTCAGGCGCAGTTTCCTCGCTATCGCCGCCCATCAGGAGCGAAGCGATATCCTCACCGTTGAGGTAGGCAGTCAGGACTTTCGCGCCCTCGGGGTTAATAGTCACTTCCTCACCGTCGATGGTGATGAGGTTCGCGTCTTTGAGTTGATTGAATCGGTTTGCGTGAGTCGCTTCGCTCACGCCCCCAAAGACCTCTTTAATCTCCTCTTTGGTCGTGACGCCCTGGGCCATCACGTACTGGTAGATCTCACGCTTCTCGCCGTGAGAAAGCGCCGTAAAGAGATTCTGGAGTTGCTCGGAGATAAACTTTTTGATGAGTGCGTTCATTTTTTCACCTTTTGGTGTTGGGTTGTTGAGAAGGACCATCCTTCCCTTGTCTACTAATAAGTTAACCACCGCTCTGGTCCGGTCAACCTATTTTCTGTACTTTCTTTGGTCGGGAGACCACCTCTCCCTTCCGACACTTATAATGTATGCACGCTGATTACTGCGGCAAGGTATTAATTGATATTATTTGGAGTGCGGGGCGGCCCCCGAAGGGGCCAAAAGTTGCCTCCCCGGCTGTACTATACTATGCCAAGAAGTTGCCGGGGAGGCGTAACAGAAGCCCATACAGCTTCCGAAATTAAGGCAGGACGAGGAGCCTCGATGCCTCTGGTTGGCGCTTCTTCAGGTCCTCGATGAAGCGTTGCGTCTCCCTGTTTTCGAGGCAGTCTTTGTCAAGGCTGACCACTTTCGTGATCGGATCTACCTTCAGGGCAAGGGTAGGCCTCGCACCGAAGTAGTGATCGTTCGGGTACATCGCGTCCCGAGCCTTCTCCATCTGTTCACCGACAGCGCGCGCGTGGCGCATTGCTTCGATCGAGGTTGACTCGGCGTCCACCTCTTCTACCTTGTCCTTGTCCCTCGTCGAGAGAAGGTTCTGGCAGACTGCGAGGATGGTCGCGAACTTTTGGATTTTGATTTGCATCTTTCTTCCTCTTGTATGTTGTCCGGGGAGCCCTTCTCCCCTCTTCACTATTAATTTTAGGCACGGTTGAGGCGCAGACAAGGAAAAAGTTTAAAGAAAATGAGGGGCGGGCGGCCCCCGAAGGGGCGCAGGTTATGGAAGCACTTTAGGGAGTATGAAAGTGCTTATCCTTTTCCTGATGGCTTCTGTTGCTTGGATGCTCTGCCACGCCACGTTTAAATCAGAAGATTCGTCAAAGACGCTCCTCCAGTATCCTTCGTGAGCGTCTTTGACGAACGTGCAAAAGTTGTTTACAGCAGGAGACCTTAAAGTAAGTGCACCTGTTGCCAATAAAATCCTATATAACCATGATCTTTCGTAAGAGTCTTTATCGAGATGTATGTTTCTGATCTTGCTTTTCTTTTTATCAAAACTAGCTACATGCAAGTCAGTCATCTCGTTAATTTCGTGCTTGCCGAGAGTGTAAACAATATCTTCAAGAAAGTGCGTAGCCTCTGGGGCCTCTTCGGCACAGTATTCCCTCCACGTTGGTATGCAAGAGGTTAGTTCATGTAAGGCCCACTCAACTGTTGCATCAAAAATATCGGCGTAAAAATGACCACGCTTAAAGCATATCATGACATCTTTGCCGCGCTGAGATTTTAGGGTCGGAGACCACCGATAAGCATTGCGCCCGAATCTAGTATATCGAAATTCAACCAATTCCTCTCCTGAATAGAGGCTCTTTACGTATTCACTGGAGGATGTAGCCAATTGCCTTGCGGAAAACCTAAGGTGCTCCGGCATCTCCTGAAGAGAGGCAATAATTCTTGTAACGTCGCCTTCCGAAACAAAACTTCTGTACTCACCGTAGTCAAAACTCATCTTTTTCCTCCTCTCGTTTGGTGGCAATTACAATGTAAGCACGCTGACTATAGAAGGCAAGGAATATCTTGGCGTTGGGCGGCCCCCGGAGGGGCGCAGGTTATGCAGCGACGCTAGACAGCCAAACTTTATAGTGATCGGCGTCCATCTCTCTCGCGAGCGCGAGGAACTCCTTTGCAGTCTTGTTCAGCTTCTCATTCTTGGAGAAGTCCGAAAGGTAGCTGCTAGAATAATTCTTGTAGAGCATGACGACTCTCCTGCCAAGCTCTTCTTCGGAGTATTCCTCTGGGTGGTCGGAGACAATGACGTAACCGTCAATGTTCCTGTCTCCATCATAGAAGGCAATCTTGTTTGTGCCGTTAAGGCGTGCATAGAAGATAGGTTGCTTACGCTTTGTGTAGAGGCCACCCGCGAGAACCACATCAATATCTTCTTTTTTCATTTTTTCTCCTTTTTATTTGTTTATCAAAGGGACCATCCCTTCTTCACTTATGAATGTAAGCACGAGAAGGGATGGTCAAGGGATTAATTGTAGTAAATGAGGCGGGGGTCGCGCCCCGGTCGTGGGCACAAGGCCCACTCCCAGGTTGCTATTAGCTTTCTGGCGTTGGCTCGTTTCCAAGCTCTCCATTCAGGAAAGCCTTGACGAGATCCACCCCGTCATTATTCGGGTAGTAACCGCCATCCGCGTTGACGACGAGGTTGGCCGTGCTCAGGGTAGCAAGGTAGGAGCGAACCGTGGGCTCATTCAAGCCAGTGCTCTCCACCAGGGTATCGACGCTGGAACCTGGATTGCTCTTGACCTCCTGATAGAGGTCACGGCGAGACGAGAGAGTGAGAGCAGCACAGACGACGCTAACTTGAGCCAACAGGATGTTTTTCTTGAACGACATTTTGATTGTCCTTTGTTCGGGTTGTGTTGTCATGGGAGAGACCACCTCTCCCTTCCGACACTTATAATATATGCACTGTATAGAGGGCGGCAAGGTATTATCTCAACTTTCTTTGGCGTACAGTTACGGCAGCGGGGGGCGCGGGCTTTTCGCGATAAGATAAGATATAATATAAAATAAAAATAAGAAACCCTTCCTACTGGCTCTCACCGCTTTGGAGAAGTAGGAAGGGTTTCTTATTGTGAGGGAGAGAGGCCCGGAGGTGGTAAGTGTGCCCGATTCTCCCTCGTCTGATGTTATTTTGTTCCCTTAAGATATTGCCGTACCTCAAGAGTCAATGACGCGCCACCTTCAGATGGGCGCGGGCAGGACTAGGCGCACAAGCTGTTACCTGTTAAGGTTTGCGTTTACCACGCGCAAAGTTCGAGTGCGTTGCTCTACTGCCTCTATCCAGTGGCCCTTCCGGGGTTCGAACCCGGACTGTCTCGATTTTAAGTCGAGTGCCTCTGCCAGTTGGGCTAAAGGGCCTGTTCGCTACCTATCTCTATACTTTGCCCAGGTTGACTCTGGGATGTGTGGTCTTACCGCTGCGTACAAGCAGAGGCCAACGCTTATGAACGCTACGTATGCCGCAATTTCGGTGATGATCATCGTCTTCTCCTGTTGTTGCGAAGAGAGCCCATCTCCCTTCCTCACTTATGAATATAGACACCAACAGGCAGGGTCAAGGTATTTTCTCAACTTTCTTTGGTGGGCAGTCGGGACCGAGCGGCGGCCCCCAGTGGGGCATATCTTATCCTATTTTATTTTATTTTATAAAATCTCATCTTCGAGGAAGTCATTGAAATCGTCAAAGCCAAAGTCCACGAAGATAACGTTGCCATGCTTTCCGCCGACCACGTTACCAAGCAGGTCCTCTTGGATGGTCTTCTCGGTAACGTCGCGGACGATGAGTCCACAGCAGTGACACCTGCCTTCGTGGTGCCATTCCATTTTCTCCCACATTAATTCAATCTCAGTGCCGCACTCGCACGTAACAAACTTGTTTTCCATGGCTTCCTCCTGATATGGCAAAGACCCTTTCCTTGCCGACATTACTAATGTATGCACGCTATGATTGCAGACAAGGAATTAATTTAAATGTTCTATAAAGGGAGGCGGCCCCCGGAGGGGCGCACGTTAGTCTTCAGGTTGGTCTATGATGATGCCATAGGCATAGCCCTTGGTGGTCTTGCCCTTGTAGTAATACTGGAAGCCCCATGTGTTAACGAAGTTCTGTACCTTTGCCATCTCCTGCGGGGAGTAAATGGCGACAGCGACCTGGGGGCCGTCATCCACGGCAAAGATGCCGATATCGTCAAAGTGCTTGATGGTTTGGCTTACGGACAGCATAACTTCTCCGGTTGTTGTGAAGAGAGTCACTCTCCCTTCCTTACTATTGAATGTAAGCACCAGCAGGTAGAGTCAAGGGTTTATTATCATTTATTGACCGGGGGGCCGCCCCCGTTAGGGGGCTTGGTCACTCGCCCTGGAGGGTGGCCTTGGCTCGGACAGCAGGATGGAACAGGAACGCCTGCCTCTCCTGCTCGGAGCCAAAGAAGATCATGTCATGGTCAATGCGCTCTGCCTGGACTCCGGTTGCGCGCACGAGCGCGCGCATTTGTTTTTTGGAACCACGGGCCTGAGGACCCGTGACGCGAGTGACACTGGTGTAATCTTTTGCTAATGATGAGCTTCATTTTAAATCCTGTGCGCTGCGAAAGGAGCCATTCCCCTTTCTTCACTACTGAATGTAAGCACGTACAGACCAAGACAAGTTATTTTATTATATTATTTTATCTTTGTTTCTTTATTCATCGGGGGGCGCGGCCCGCTCGGGGCCTTCCCGGGCCGCCCTGGTCAAGCCGGAGTGATGCGCTCTAACTTGAGCGTCTTGATGGCATCAGGGATGTATTCCCCTTGCTCGCTCAGTTCCCAGAACCATGCGCACCCGTCGGGAGTGCTCTCGGGCCTTTTGATGGGCTTTTTGCCCATCCTCAAGACCTCATCAGGCACTCGGCTAAGGGGCACGACGAGCATCTTTCTCTCGTCGCCATTCGATTTGGTGTAGTTGATCTGCGTCGCTTGAGTCATGTCGGCTTTCATTGCTTCCTCTCTTGTGAGGGTTTCAGTTGCTGTCACTTTATAATGTAGTCACCATTCGAGAGGTGACAAGATATTTTTGTTAGAGGAAGGGAGAATGATGCTTGTGTGCAGATTCTCGGCATGATAGTGTGGTAGGACACACTGAAAGGAAAAGGGGTAGGTTCGTTCGGTTGGGCATCCCCTCCCTTCCTCACTTATGAATGTAACCACGCACAAAGAGAGTCAAGGGTTTTTCTCAAACTTTCTCTCAGGCTCAACAGGGGGCCGCCTCACGGTCTCCATAGCGTTACGCGACTCCTAACCCTCGTAATCTTTTTCTGTCCCTTACGCTTGACCACAGGGCTTATGTGATTAGATTATAAGTGTTGACATAGAACACTAATCACAAGAGGTTATCATGAACGCTTCGCTCCTGCTCTTTACCCAAGCCGTTCTGTGGCTTGGGAGGGAGCACGTCGAAGAGGTTTGGACAAGTGAAGGCTTACCGCTGTGTTTCCTCGATCCCTTCCTTGCTGATGAGGCGAGGTGAGGAAGTGCCCCCAAGTGGGGGGCGGCCCCCGGAGGGGGCACTCTCTATCCGGGTTGGGTCTACCTGATACGGTAGCCCTGCTCGCCGTATGCCTCGTAGGGGAGCGCGCGGGGCTCCACCATGCCGTCGATGATAAAGATGGTATCATCGACATATGTAACGCGATAGCCTGCCTGTGCCATCAGCGCCGCTTCACTGGGAGCGCTAGGCGTAATGATTCGGACCTCATCGCTCCCCTCGTCGCCCTCGTCTCGTTGGAGGATTGAGGGGTAATAGAACCAGTGCCACCCACGCAAGCGGCGGAGGTCCTGCATTTCCTCGAAGGTCACTGCCATTGGCGGCAATACCTCTGCGATAACTTCTGTCATTGCGTCAATGACCTCGTTGTAGCCGAACCCTTCGCGGTGCTGGTGCGCTCGCGCATACGACGCGAGCGACTCACAGCGCGAGCGCATAACCTCTTCGTGGCTCCACTCTCGAATCCATATATCCTCGCAAGGAGCGTGCTCTGTATGGTGTGCCTTGACTTCCTCAAACGTGTTGTCGATGCTGTTCATATCGTTCCTCCTGTTTGTCGAGGGGAGCCACTCTCCCCGCTGACAATACAAATCTAGTGGCGAGGCGGCGAAGGTCAAGCGCTTTTCTCAGATTTATTTTCTGCTTGACTTATGTTGGCATGTGTTTATCGCAGGGGGCAGCGGAGCGGCCCCCGCCCCCCGGAGGGGGAGCCCTTCGGCCCTTGGGGTTCAGTCCTGCTCGCGAGCCCAGGCGGGCTCGCCGCCCGCGATGAGGGGAGCGGTACAGCACAAGCCAAGCGAGCAGATAGCGACGACAGTAGCGATAGCGACCATGATATTCTCCGGTTGTTGCGGAAGGAGCCAACCCCCTTCCTTACTATTAAAGTTAGGCACGATTGAAGTAGAGTCAAGCAGTTTTTTGACTTGCTTAGGTCCGCTGGTCAGGTCAGGCATGCCATGTGATGCCGTCCGTCTTGACTAATCCGTAGTGCGAACATACCGCTGCGAATGCTCGCGATGCATATTCAGGGTTGCGGTAGTTATACCCGTAACCCAACTCGAAGCCTTTGCGCCCGATGCGGGTCTTTACACCCTTTTCTTTCAAGCGTTCGTGAGCGCGCTTGACCTTGGCTTTCCTCTCTTCAGGTGCGAGGCCTTTGAGAGCCTCTCGTCTTTCTTCGTTCGTCATTTTTCCTCTCCTGTTTATCGAGGGGAGCCACTCTCCCCGCTGACAGTATATAATCTAATAACGCATCGCTTAGGGTCAAGCATTTTTCTCAACTTTCTTTTTTGCTTGACTCGAGCTGGCATGTGCTTATCAAACTTTCTGCTTGACTCGAGCTGGCATGTGCTTAGGGGGTGCTCATGGGGGCAGCGGAGCGGCCCCCGCCCCCCGGTGATTAGCCGGGGCAGGGTTAGCCCCTCGCGCTCAGTAGTAAGCGCACTCAGGATCAACGGGCTCTGGAGCGAGCGAGCCCCAGTTCGCCTGGATGGTGGAGGTAACGCACTCGCTCTCCTCAACAGAGAGGGACTCGCTACCTCGGAAGGACCACGACCAGTAGCCGTGGCTGGTAAGGTAGACAGTTACATCAACGTAACCCTCTGCCATGAAGATGGCACCGTCTTGGACAGCGCCGTCAATAGCCTGCTTGAGCAGGTCTACGACGTGTTGTTGAAGCTCACGCTTCGTCATTACAGTCCTCCAGAAAGAGAAAAACCAGGGTCGAGGTATATCCCCGACCGACAATATGAATCTAAGACCGACAGCATTAGAGTCAAGCGATTATCTCAAACTTTCTTTTTGCTTGACTTGCTTCAAGATGTGTTTATTGCTGTAAGAAAAGAATATATTTACAAAGAAAAAACTTTTTGCTTGAAGTCGAAAAGCGGCCCCCTCCCCCTCCCCGGAATCTATCTCAGCCCTACAGGGAAGCGACCCTCTCAAATCGGGTATAGCCCCTCCACAACGCGCCCATATTTTTTTGCCTCAAACCTTTTTCACTTCAACCCATATTCTTTGTCTCAGGCCTTATTTTTCACCTCAGACCTTTCCACCTTCACCAGTCGTGCCCATTGAACTCCAGCAATAAAAACCTTGTCCTTATGAGTACCCACAGGGGATATTGTGAAATCAGATTACTGTAGATGCTACCTCTAACATTGTCTTTATGTCCATCTCTATGAAAGCTGACAAGATAATAAATATCCCATGGTATTTCAGCATCTTCCGATTCTAGCGCGAAATCCAGGCCTTCTGATTTTATCATCACGAATCCCACTTAACAATGATTTTGGCCTCATAGTAATATCCTTTATTTTTATTCAAGAAATGTAGCCTCCCATCCACAACGCCCCATATCTTATAATCACCGAGGATATTTATCTCGATTGTACTAGACCTTCTTACCTCGGGGCTGGTGGATAAGTGTGAAGGTTTATACATTGAAGCTTTCCAAAATCTTTCATCCAGGCTCAGAAGAAGTTTAATATTGTTTGTGTTTATCATTTCTTCCTTCTATAAAAGAAATCCAGGTGCCATGTTGCTATTGCTCTCTCGAGAACCCTTCGTCCAACAATATCCATGCCACATCTGCCATAGAGTAATAATATATTATGCGATTCAACGGAAATCTCAGGAGCGAAATAGTGACTGAACATATAGCCGCAATCCCAAAATCGACCATCCTCCAGGCTCTTTGCTTGCATTAAGTTAATCATAAAATTGTCCTAAGCCTCATGTGCCATGTTGCTATTAATCTCTCCAGCAATATACTATCGACGCCGCAATAATAATAAATTTCCGTTATGATAGGTGTTTCAGTGGAAACTTCAGGAGCCGCAAAGTGGCTGAACATATAACTGCACCCCCAAAATCGACCATCCTCCAGGCTCTTTACTTGCATTGAGCTAACCATGGAGAATACCTAAGTCTCAGATGCCATGTTGCTATTAATCTCTCTAGTACCCTTCGTCCAGCGACATCTATGCCGCAACAATCATAAATCAACATTACATTTAATGATTCAGTAGACTCTTTAGGAGGAGGGTAATGGCTGAACATATAACTGCACCCCCAAAGGCGATCATCTCCCAGGCTCTTTACTTGCATTGAGTTTATCATTTACTTTCTCTTGATGCGAAAAAGTCTGGTTCTGTCACTTGTTATAACCCACAAATCAAAATTTCTTATAATTTCAACTGAATCGAAGCCCCTCTTCAACATTGGCATGCAAACTCCGCCAGGGGAATATGAGTACCAAAATTTTCCGGGCGGATCTATACGATTAAAGGCGTTGAAATTTATCACGGCATTGTCCTCATTTTTATATTATTGTCATAACGCAGGGTTGTTCTCTTCATGGGAATCAATCTGATAAAGAAGATCATATCAGAATGCTTTAAGCCATTCCAAAGATAAAGCGTTAATATGGTCCTGTCGCTGTTTATCCTCTTATCGTGTACTGAATTAGCAAACATGTAATAACACTCCCAAAAGCGAGCATCCCCTAGATTCTTTACCTGCATTAAGTTGATCATCTCTTCACCTGTATGATTTGCTCATAAAAGACTTGTACCGAGGCCAGAATTTTTCTGAGTATTCTATCAGTATAAACCTTGTCAAGATAACCTTCCGCAGGTTTATACTCTCAACAACTACTCTGGGCACAAATCGCCTGCGTACATCATTTTCCAGCAATTCACCTTGTTCCCTGAACACTGTAGGAGAATACGCCACCCACTTAAGCTCACCGCGAACGGTTGAAGGGATAATAGTTAAACTTAGTACACTTAGCATGTCTTCACCTGTATTCTCTCGTCACCTCAAGGATCGCAAATCTCGTCCTTAGCAAAACCCATAAATCATATGACGGGATTACTTCACCATGAATAAATTCTCTTCGAACATTTATATTGGCTTTGCTGTCATAAGCCCGGATTGTGCAAAGCACCCACAGCTTCGGACCTCTTTCCGAATCGAATATATACCCTGCGCCTTCTGCTCTTATCATTCATAACCTCCTAAGACTTTGCCAGTATTAAGAATCTTGTTCTTGTGATAAGCCAAACACTGTAATCCCTGGCAACAACAGGAGGAACGAAATCCCTCTCTAGGCTTATAATGCTTTTTTCGCACACTTGATGAGTAGATAGCAGAGCCCATGGCCTTGCTTCGTTGACGGATTCAAGCACCCTTAGCAAACTTTCTGCTTTTATCATTTCCTTCCTACTATTTTTAAAACACTATCGGAATAGGTCAGGAAAAAAAGATCGTGCTTGTTCAAGTAACTTGGATGTGGTCTCCTCTGTTTTATTGGTAGAAAGCCAATGTCGTTGCGCAAGATCGAAAAGTACAGTATACTCACGCCTTCGCCAGTGAATGAGTAAAACATATGTGTGTTGATCATTGTTACCCTAATGGCTTCAGCCTAAAAGTTTGTTTGGAGATAATTACGGAAGATAAACTATATCCGCTAAACGATTCGTTGATGGCTATGCACTTCCTGTGAATCTCGAAGTTTTCGTTAGTGGTGTATATCGTGTGGAACTGCAAAATCGTCACGCCCTCTCTCGTGGCTCGGTAGGCTTGCTGCAAGATAATCATAGGTTCCTCAAGATAACATCAGAAATGAAGACCCTATCTCTCGTAAAGGCCCAGAGATAGTAATCATCGTAAATTTCTCCGGGGACAAGGAACCTTTCCAGATCTTCCGTTCCTTTCCTTGAAACTGCTTGCACGATATACAGCTTGAGAGCACTATGCCTGTAAGACACAATAAAGTTAAGCTTATCTGATGTTATCATATCAAGTCCTCGATAACATCATTATTTTTCTACTGATAATCTCAAAGTAGTAATATCTATTCTTTAAGTGTCCGCCCGCATACAAGTATTGATAAAATTGAGAAGTGTAAATTTCAATGCTCTTGAGATTGGTCTCCATGGGATATAGGTATGTCTTCCGAGGCATTTCCTCTGAGAATTTAAACGGTAGTGCTATTATCATTTGCCGCCTCTCGCGCTAAGGATCGTGCCGCCCCAGGGCTTTCTCGATCTCTTCTTTCAAGTTTGCATCGAAAAAGAGAATATACTTCTCATCGCACAAACTTACTTGGCTTATGTCGAGCTTTCCTGTAAATTTGCTCTTCAGGATTTCAACTTCATCTATCGTAACAGAAATAGAATCCACCGCTACGCTGCTATTATAGTCTTTCATTTATAGGAATATCGTTGTTGCATTTAGTGTTGTAATTCTGTGTCTGTTAAAGGTCCACAAGTCATACCCTTGAAGGGTTATATGGTTAAGGCGGTTTCTTGTTTGCGCAAACCTCCAAGTTTGCGCATTAATCGTAGTGGAAAAATATATCGGGCTTTGTGCAAGCGCAGAACTCACCATTATCGCGTTGTGAAAAGCCTCCAGAGATATCATGACATGTCTCCTTACCTCACTATCATCCACTTGTGAAACAGTTCAGACCAATCTTCTGAAGAAATCTGCATGCTCATCTGGCTATCGAGCACGGCGATAACAACGTCTGTCAGGCCCTTTTCCCTATGAGGGCTTTCTACATGAGTGCTAAACATACCCGTTACACTTTTGAGATCAATGGCGTGGATTCGTTTCTCTGGGTATTTCTTATTGAAGTCCTTTGTGAAGATTGCATACTGATCGTACTTGATTTCCATCGACCATGCTTCGCTTTTCGAATCTGACATTCGCCTGCTCCCTTGGTTTTATTTGTTTGCCGTTTCCGTCCTGCTAATAACGTATGCACGACTGGGAGTGGGTCAAGGGTCTAATGGCGGAATTTCAACAAACAGGTGGCATCGAATACAAAAAGCCACAAGGGATATCCTTGCAGCTGTCTTAATTCCTGGGCATCTCTCGTCGAGATCTCAAAAGCCTTTCGTCCTGAAGGCAGCAGATAGACAAGGTAGTAAAAATCTTTGTTGCTCTTTGTTATACAATAAAATGGTTTTATTACATTCATTCTCAAGACATTTCGTTAGGGATAATTGAAGATCTTTTTCTACCCAAAATCTCAACCTTAAGCATCATAGATGTCCAGTTGATATCTTTTGCGATCCTGAAAAAGAATCTTGTGTTGATGCTTTCATCTTTGGTCTCGGACCAATAAGCAGAACTCATGTTGAATGCACCACTTTCTCTGGTTATGCGCCATGATGGCCTTAGCAAAATCATCTCAGTCCCCTAGATGCCATGCTAGTTTGCAGATTTTTATTTTAATCAAGTTTCTAAATGGCACATGATCATTAAGCAAGTCATTTGAAGAATTAATCATGTGAAAGAAAAAAGGATCTTGATTAACCTTTCTGGAGTAGTGATATTGTTCGTATGAGTATTCATGAATTACGACTATGAAGCAACTCCCTGTTTGATTAGCCTTAAGATAGTTTGATGGTATGGAAATAATCATAATGATGGCCTAAGTTTTACCATGTCGTTAAGCAAAAGATACTTGAGGACCATTTCATCAATAGCACCTAAATCATGAAGCAGGTAAGAATGAAAATATCCATATGATAACTTATTAGAGATGGAGTTATTCGGTCCCAAGTGATGGTACTTAAGCGACCAGTCTCTATCAGCAAAAGGGACCGCAATTTGCACTGGTTTTGATATAATCATCACATTGCCCACAAGCCCGTCACCCTCAAGTGGACGCACCGATAAAACAAATCTCTATCAGTCCCAGGCATATCGCCCCAAGAGCCTATTTCGTGCAGAACCTTGAATGTTGTCAAATAGCTTTCGGCGGGATTTTGGTGCATGACGCTAAACATATAGTTGCAACCCCAGAACCTATCATTACCCACTACATCCTTTAAGTTTAGAGATCTAATCATAATGTATACTTCTTGTTGTATTTTATTGTCACACGCCTATTTGTAGTCAGGTTCATAAGGCACCAAGCATAATAAATGCCCATATCGCCATAAGCCTTCGTGAGTATAGATCTTCTCGAGATTCTGGAAATTTCCTTGACCTGTTTGAAAGTGTAGTCACATGACCAGAAAGAGATTTCGCCTACATCGGTGAAAGGTAATACTAAGTTCACTCTCTTCGCCTCGCAATCTTCGTTACTCGAAGAGTCGTAGTCCGAGAGAGAAATAGATCTGCATCCGAATTAACACCTGAATACAGATATTCTACAGGAAGATACAATTCTCTTGCTATCCCAACGACTTTCCTGGGTTCATTATCAAAGAAGTGATAACAATTCCAGAAAGTCAACTCTAGTATGTTTTTCGATGCTAATATTGTATTCATTTTGCTAATCCAAGATCGAACATTTTCTTGATACCGTGAAAATTATCAAGTCATAAGAATTGCTCGCGTACCCTCCTCCATAGCATTCCACGAAGAGATCATAAATAAATCTATGATTACTAATATCGACTGTCTTCCAAGAGTAACTTATATATTTGTAGATTATTTTGCGAAAACTAAGTCTAGGCACATTATCAGCAGGCTTGGAAGTGATCATCCTTCATTCACGGCAAAGATAAGGTGTGTCATGTCCTTCGAAAAGAGCATCAAACTCTTCTTGTTCATATTCGAAGCAAGAAGGGCACCCATCAGCATCCCAATGGAATGGCTCGCCCCACGGACAACTAATCTGCGTACATTTCATACAAGTGCAAGAAATTTTTCCGCAAGGCAACTTGCCGTTGTCCCCGAGAAGCCCCAGGAGAGCCTCGAATCTCTCAGGCGACCCTTCCCTCACTTCCCATGCTTCGCGCCTCACAGCGGCCCAGAAACGTTGCCTTTTGAGGCTTTTCGCGCGCGCCTCAGGGCCATTATCAACAAGAGACTCGCATGGTTCCAGATGAAAATTAAATTTCACTTTAGCAAAAGACATTGAAGATTCTCCATGGCGGTTTTGTTCATTTCCGTTGCGATCTCTTCTTGGGTTATCCTATCAATTAACATTTTCATAGTTCTCTCTTATTTTTATTGAAGATTCTCGAAGGACTTCATGATCTCTTTTCCTTTTTGCCCGCCAACAGCTTCGCTGATCGACGCAGCAGCACCAGACTTGATTGTATGTCTAGCAAATATCATAAGCTGCATATTAAAGGAAGGGGCAAAGAGTGTTGCCATTCCCGACAGTGAAGTGATCCCTAGCAGAGATGAGGGCATATTGAATATATTCCTTGACACTCTTCGTTCCAATTCAGAATAGTAGGGATATATCCTGTAAAAGACCCAGCACCCTTCTCTATCAATGGCTTTGGCTGGCCTGATTACAATCATGTTGTTGGCTCTTGGTTATTTCTTTGCCATAGAAGGCAGTTCTTAGTTTAATCGCAAATCTTGTATCATGAGCAGTAACTGATGCCACAATAATTGCAAGACTTACAATTAGAGAAATGATTATGCACTTTAGGGAATCTCTATCTATCATATAGAGAATGAAACTTAGAATTAAAGGTAAGGTTCATAAATCTTACTTCTGTGGTTGCCCTAAAGAAGTGTTTCGGGGGATAGAAACTTCCGTGTATGTGATTTCTAAATTCTCTTTCTGACTTCATCCTATTAGGCGTGTAATCTAAATTACCAAACATCAAAAACAAACTCCAGTGAATGTCTTCTTTTACCAATTTCAAGGATGAAAGTATATTCATGGTTACTCCCTGTAATAAATATCAAACTCAATTATCTCCGGTATCTTCATTGTTATTATAGGAGAGAGATCAAATTTAGGTTTCAAAGTGGTGTGTAGTGAATCGAAAAGAACCCGTCTCGTTGGCTCTCTAATCTCAGCGATAAACCTTAAAGAAAGTTCATAGAATGAATCTTCATTGAGGCATATAATGGGGAACACTATATTCATACTTTCACCAGTTGTGGATTATTGCCCTAAATCTCTCGAAGCCCATAAGATCTCTACTATTAATCTTGTAAATCTCCCACCTCAACCGACCAGCTCCATACGGTGATCTGGATTTATCTCGATTGTTGTCGATGCCCCTATAGAACAAAGGTACAACGCACCAAAATTTTTCATGACGTTCTACTAAAGCACCAAAGTTATTGATGTTAATCATACATCATTACCAACTAACCTTACTTTTCTGCCTATCGAATATTCTACCAAGCCTTCGTTTTCCATTTTCATAACTTCAATATGGCATGAAGATTCCTTATGGCCTGTCATTCTAAAAACTTTAGAAAACAAGGACCTCATTGAAATAAACTTGCTTTGTTCTTTTAGAACAGTAGCAATTGCTTCTCTAAGTTTCATTATATCTTCTTGACGTGCGTCTCGTACAACCAACGCATTCTTAGCAAGACCCCATAGCTCCTCCCTATCTCCAGTAAGATCGTAAAGGCAGATATTGCTTGTTGGTTGAGTGCCATATAGATAAACAGTTTGCATTGATCTAATATTCTTCGAGCTTCTGATAACGTGCCTCCCGTCTAGAACCCAGAAATCTTTTCCTACGATTCCTACTATTGGCTTTACTAGATTCATTTTTTCTCGAACATGCTAAGACGATCTATTGTTATGACAGGTATATCAAATGCACTGTAATGGTAGAAGTTATAGTAATGAAAGAATCTTTGCTCATCTATGCCATCATCCCCATGGTGTACCCTCATAAAGAAAACTTTCCACGGCCTATCATTTCTATTCTCAATATAACAAACACCAATTGAATTAATCATGCATGGCCTTGTTGTATTTTATTGCTGTCATTCTAATCTCTATGAACTTGGACAAGGCACTGTCTGCAATAAACCTGTTAGTCAAATGCCAAGACTCAAACTTCCTGGTAGTGAACCTTCTAGTAACATTGTAGGGGTAAATGTAGTACATGCGAAGGTGGTCACTATCTGCGAAGTAACAATACGGCTTTAATATATTCATTTTTCTACCTCTTATATTCTATAATCCTGACATTATATTGAAAGAAAAAATCTAACGAAAATAAGTGTATGCCGTATAAACAAGCTTTATCAATGAACCTTGTTGTAAAACTCTTTTTGTCGTATGAAAGGCTCTTGCACAACCAAGGTCTTTCACCGTATGGTTCCAGGCAAACAATTGATCTAGCTGTATTCATCTATTGTACCCTCCATAGAACTAATTCTCGTGGTATCACATTTGTGATTCTATAAGTTGCTATTCTGTGAAAGTAGACATTAGGATAAAAATCTCCAGATATGTATATCTGATCTCTGGAAAAGGCGGATCTTCCGTGCTTGAAGTAAATCATGTTGGTCTTCAAATCATTTGTGTAGTTATGCGGATATAAAATTATCATAACTCTAGCACCTGAACATGATGACGATATACACTCAAGCATGCGTAAAACGCCATAGAGCGATAAAGGTCTAGTCTACTCAGTATCTTTGGTGCTTCAACGTCTAAATTAGTAAACATATGCAAGTATTCTACACTAAAGAACCTATCCTCTCTATGAACAAGTTTACTGTAGGTCGAAGATGTAATCATTTATTTGGACCTGCCATGATAGGTTATGCCCCACGGAATGATAAGGTTAATCACCGGCACTACAAAATGTTCTAGTTTGTTATTGATTGAAAAGTTTATTTCACGAGTATCTCGAATGAAATCCCGACCCATCTTGTCGCCCGCAAAGTAAGTGGTTACAAGCATAGGCCTATCTTCAGAATCAATCACATTGCAGGAGAACGCGAGATTAATCATATCCTCTCTATCCTCGGGTACAAGACAAACAAACTAGGGGAGAAAACATCTTCGCATGAAAACACATCTTGAGCGATATATCTTATAGATGCGAAGCCAATACAATAACTTTCAGGACAGTACTTCAGATCTTGAATCATAAAATCGCAAAGGATGATTCCTTCTTTGCCTATCTTCTCTATCGCTTCTGTGGATAAAATCATTTATACGATACCTCAAAGTTAATAAAGGCTTGTCTCCTTATAAAGGGATAAACATGGTAAATAGATAAATTGTAAATCATAGTGGTTATATTATAGTTACTGTATCCTTCTAGGTGATTAGATAGAGAAATATTATAAGCCATGTTTCTATAATGAAATACTCTAGGGCAATACGGTATTTTAGAAAAAACAAGAGAATTAATCATTGTGACTTACCTAGTTTTTAGTTATTAGCTCATACTTATAGCATGACATTTACTTGAGGAGCAACTTCGGAGGAGAAAAATGTGGGAAGCAGTTTCATCACTACCAAATTGGAGCGTTATAATAATCATTCTTGTTAGCATATTGACTACAGGAAGCACCTTAAACACCATTACTTCATTTTGGAAGTGGCTATTAGAAAGATCAGATAATAAGAAAGGAGAGAAGATGGGCAACGTCATTAATGAAGTTGCCAAAATCTTCTCCCATCTTAACCAAATAATGGCAGAGTGCAACGCATCTCACGTCGTCCTGCTAAAAGCCAGCAACGGCGGCAGCATACCAAGGCCTGGGTGCAAACTATACTCCAGTGTAATCTATGAAGTATACGGCCCTTCTTCTACGTCTGTGCTTAAAAGCTGGCAAGATCAACCTCTCGATCAGCAATATATTCACATGTTGATGGATGTCAAGCAACACGGAGAGACACAGATAATCATAGATGAGATGGATGAAGGCATTCTAAGAAACCTTTATTTATCTAAGGGTATAAAGATGTCCAAGGTGGTGAAATTACTTGATATCGAAGGGGCTTTTTATTACTTATCCATAGTATGGGCACACGGAGATTCTATTTCGGAAGAAGAACTAGGAAGAATAGATAACATCATAAGAGTTGGAAAAAACAACATCTTCTCGGTCTTGAAGAAGGGGCAACCTTAAGATAGCATCTCTGAAGCGTAATCAGGGTTTATCTGTCCATTCTCATCGTAAATGTTTCGCATAATATCTTCGACCTCCTCTATGGCCCATTGACCATGATGCTTGCCTAATACAACGAAGTCTACAAAAACCAGAGAGATTTGTTCATAGGCAACCAAATACTGAAATGATTCATGGACCTCTACTCCATCAAGATCATAACTATAAAGAGGCACGTCGTTCTCCAAGACTGCATCTGTATAGTTTGTGTGAAACTGCTTGTTGGAAAATTCTTCTCTTAGTGAAATCATTGCAGGGTGATACATCTTGATAATCATTTCACTTCCTTCTCTTTAGTCATCTCTTCCAATTTCTCCCCAAGAAAGCCTTTTTTGGAAAGCAAGTACAGGACGGTATAGCTGCCAATATACATCAAAACAACACCCAGAATTACGAAAAAATAAGCGCTATAGGTAGTAAGAGCGCTAGCTTCTCCTACTTGAATTATCTTCATCGAACGACCAAACAAGTGGACAAACGGAGCAAAGGTGAGCATTAGAATAAGGGTGAAAGTTGTACGGAATTTCATTTTTTCCTCGTGAACACAGTCAAGTCTCGTGTCGGTCCCGAAATCAAAACTATGCACTGCTCCGCCCCGGTCAAGCCTTTAGTCTGAAAAATCCTCCCTTACCCTACGGATAAACTCAGAGAGTCCTATAACCTCTGTGGCGCTCCCCGACAACGCCTCCAAATTGCTTTCCGGGGCCACTATCGTGTACCCGATATCGCGCATCTCCTCTGTGTATTTAACAGGGATGTTGTCATCCAGAGTAAAGAAATACCTGTTTTGACATTCTGTAGCCTCATTGGTTGCCGTTCTCCATCTATCGTTGCAAGTAGACTTAACACTCAGCATATAGTAATAAGGCTTTCCATCTCTAATGCTTGCCGAAGACGGGAATGTAAAATCTACAACATGATGCCCTACTTCATCCTGATAAGTGTAATCCAGTCCAGCAAGCTTGAATAAAAACTCTAAATGCTTCTCAAGTGTAAGGCCCATTCGTCTTTTTCGCCTATTTATAACAGAGTAAGCGTAAGAAATGAATTTGTCCGGGTCATCCAGAGCCCCGGAAGCTATCATCTCTTGTATCTCAGCCTTCTCTTGTTCCATAAAGAGCGTGGTTTCTCTGGAAAGAAGGCTATCGAGGAACGCGCCCCAACAACTATCTTGAACCTGATTTGTGTTTTCTTCGGTTCTTTTCACATGTTTTTTCATTATACTGGCTCTTACGTGTATATCGGTGACTTTTTAAAAGCTAAATTCTCGAAAGATGATATTGTGATCCTATATCCAGAACACCACTCCAGAGAAAAAGTTTTAATATTTCTCATGGTTGATGACAAGAAGGAGATTATTATATTTTGCGATCCGATTACGAATATGATAATATCGTTTCATGAAACATATATATACGATATGATAATGACTGATAAATTAACAATAATGGGAGAATAACTTGGATAATCTAGAAAAAGCAATCTTTGAAGAGTATGAAAAGTTCATAAAAGACTACAAGCTCGTCAATGATATCCAACAAGATAAAGATCCTGAACAAAAAATAGCAGAGTTTCTGAAATATTCTACGAAGATTATGCTCGAAGATATTATAATGGTCGCAGAAGAACTACAAGAAATCATGGTTGATGATAACGACTTAGAGGAAGAGGATCTCTTGGGGATGAAAAAAGTCAACTTCGAACTAAGAAAAATCCTTGACAAGATCGAAAATCGCACTAAAAGAGGTGAAATATGAAAATCAAGAAAGCTGACCTAGAGAATATTATCCGAGAGGAAATCCTGAAAAGCAAGCTAAAAATGCCGCTTTTGGAGTCCGCAGGACCAAAAAAGAGTATATCTGAAAATATTATAATGAAGATAATAGAAGAATCAGACGATATTCAGTTTGGACTATCCAGTAAGCAATTAAGCCTAAAAGAGGCCGTGAACCTTGCCTCCCTCAGATACGCCAACTTGCTCCACGATGAGCTATTGGAAAGCCTGTTAAACGAAGAGTTCGTCCAAGAAGTAAAGCAAAAGATAGAGGTTCTAAAATGAATAGTGATTATGAGAATTTATCAGCAAGCCTCTTGGAGTATATGCAAAATTCTCTATCACTAAACTCTTCCCCAGATATTGAGTTAAAAGACAACGATCAAGAGAATTGCGACAACCCGCTAGGGAAAACTGCCTATTATTCTCCCTCGGATAAGAAAATAACTCTGTATACCAAGAATAGGCACGTAAAAGATGTCTTAAGGTCTCTCGCGCACGAAATGATACACTATCATCAAGATGTAAGAGGAGACCTACAAGGAGTGTATTACGAAGGAGAAGATTACGCTCAGAAGGACAAACATCTGAGGGAGATGGAAAGAGAGGCTTACGAAAAAGGCAATATGATGTTTCGAGACTGGGAAGATTCGAGAAAGAAGATGGTTAACGAATCGAGTGGTAACTTCGAGAGAAAAAAGCTTGAGAAGACTATCTCTAGGAATAAAAAGCTTGAAAGGATGATATCAGATAGAAACAGTAGAATCCTTAAAAATAACGTGAAAGGGATTCTTAAGGATATCAAAAAAGATAAATGATTGATGATAAATATACAATCAAAATTTATAACCTAGACCAACTAAGCGATCAATACGATAAGCTTGGCGGATTGGTACAGGTCCCATTTTCTAAAGGCCTCAATGGTGTTCCAAACATAAGGTACAGAGGTGCATACTCTACCTCCAAAAACTTCGTAATGGAAGACGGTACTTTTAATGAGATTGTAGATTTTATACCATACATAACAAGCTTCACGGTTTCTAATTCTAGTGGAGATTGTGTATTCCCAAGGCAAGTATACTCTTACGGGGCTGTAGTAACCCTTGCCTGGACATTGCTTGATAGGGCAAATTCTCTTACATTATCCTCAACAGATTCCACCACCGCTCTTGACGGAACCCTTTCCAGCAACAGCACTCAAATACAAATAACCCAGCCAGAAATACTAACACTAACTGCGACAAATGTACTCGGTACAGATACTGCAATTATTGTTATAGATAAGATCGGAGATTCAATATTTGACGCCAGTGATTTATCCAACTTAACGCTGGCTGCCTCAATTTATTCTACTACTCTTCTAGACTCTACGGGAGAACTTATAGATTCTGTTAATGATGATTTAGAAACTTGGTCAAACCAAGCATCATCATCATATGATATAATCGCTCAAGACACTAGAAGTAATGTAGATCCTAATGGCTTTGGCGTAACATTTTCAAACTCAGATAACAGAAATTACTATCAAATAGAAGATTCTACTGATTTAGTAACTGGGTCTTTGTCGGCAGGGGAGTTTTCTATTGGCATCAGATACAGAGTTGACAGCGCCACAGGCGAGGCTTTACTTTTCTGTTCTAATAATGCCGCTCAAGGAATAGAGTTAAAGCTAACAAACTCATTGGCAGATATAGAGTTCAATTTATACAATGGAGCAGGTGCAGTATCTACGACGCTAACCCATAGTCCAGGCGCAGACAATGATTTCCACACTGTATTTGTTCAGGGGGACACTTCTAATGTATATTTGTTCTATGATGGATCTCAAGTAGATGTTGATTCTCAAGTAGACACAGGAGAGTCAGAACATGAAGAATCTTTTAGGATAGGTCAGTTCATTAACGCCTCTAACGGGGAGTGGAACGGAAGAATAACCGGAATTACTGCTTCTGATTCTTTCCTTGATTTGGATAACAGAACAAGAGTTCAAGAATTATTCGAACAAAATAACAGCTTTGATATAGAAGGCGCAACAATATCTCCTGACCTAGGTCAATTATACTGCTATACAGGAGATGCTGTTAACATCTCCGGTGATGTGACATCCTATCTTTATGAAAGAGAAAACAAGTATGATCTTTCCGCGACAGGAGCAAGCCAACCTGCTGAATTTTTGGAGTGGGACGAAGAAAACCACACCATCGAATTTACTGATGCAGGAAACTCATGGTTTGATGTAGATCCTTCGATACTCTCAGATGTCCCAGGTCTCAGTGTATCTTTTATTATCAAAAATGAAACCTCCTCAACTTATAAATCGCTATTCTACGCCAGCCTCAACTCAGACGCAAATACCCCTAGAATCCACGTAGAAGTCAAAGAAGACGCAATACAGATCAGTGGTAGGTCAGCAGACGGATCTGCTCTTACAACCTCTTCTGTGGGCTACAAGCCTAGCGATAGCGGATATGATATTCTTCAAGTTACGTGGGACTTCACGACCGGAGATATGGTTCTCTACTTAGAGGGTGCTGAGGCTTTATCAGATACATTTACTAGCTCCGCTTCTAACTACAATGACGGAGACTCCAGCACCATAACTTTGGGAACATCTCAAGACTCCAATTCTAATGAATTTATTGGGAAATTAAAATCTTTCTACATATGGCAAGAAGCTAGAAGTCTCGCTGAGGTGGAGAGTGATTATGATGAATTGTGTTCTCTAAGAGCATTCTTGAGTAACGTCGTTCCTGTTTGCAGTATGAGTCCTACGATATCGTCTAGTGAACCTGTAGACAGGGTAACGCTCTATGGGGCAGATAGTTATCCAGAGATAAAAAGCACAAGTCAAACATCTACACTGCTCCCCGAGCCGGATATAACAACGACCTCAGAAGTTACCCTGGATCGCATCACTCATTATGGTGCAGATAGCTATCCAGAGATAAAGAGCACAAATCAAACATCACTAGTGCAAGTAGCGCAAAGCGTAACAACAGAATCTCAGACTTCAAACAAATTTAGAGATGCTGACATATGGTTATATGGAGATGAAAACCTAACCATCCCTAGTGGTTCTGATGTAAGCGATTGGTCAAACTATTCCTCTAAAGAGTTAAGCTTTGCCTCTGGCGGGGTTACTACAGATCCTCAAAGTGTCGCAACTGGTGTTGATATGGATAACTCGACAAACTCTAACTTTATGATATCCGACACGACAGAGGCGCTTCGTGCAGCAACAGAAACGGGAATTTTCGCACATGCAGTAAGAGTGAATCTGCAAAGTATAGTCGCAGATGTAGGCTCATATAGCGCAACATTTATAATGTCTAGTGATGGCACAGGAAGGGGAGTCTTTAGCGGTCTATATGATTCTTCAACTAGGTATAGGTTTGAAATGTATGATTCGGCAGGTGCATCTCTTGGTTTAGTAGAATATGATTTTGTAACCGCCCCTACCTCTACTTTTTTTGATGCAGTTGTAATAGGAGATGGATCTAACATGACACTATATATTGACGGCGTATCAGAGGATACATCTGCAATAACACAAGAGTCAGGCTCTCACGATATAACTGAATTGCCGATCGCACTTAGAGATGGGACATCTCAATACGCAGATTTTATAATGCAAGGCATGTTCTTCGATGACAAAGAATATGACTCTTCAGAAGTGACTGCCTTAAGGTCGCTTGTAACGATATAACAGGAGTAACAAATGGCTAGAATAGCTTCAAATTTGGTAAGCACAAACTTTAGATTATTTTCAGATTATTATGCGATAGGTGGCGCTGGTTCTGTTGCATTTGATGAATTATCTCTGACAAATAATCCCTTTATAAGCTGGAGGGATAAACTCAGAACAGATATTGCAACAGCCTCTCTGAGTGGAGAGATTAAAGTATCAGATATATTTTGTTGGAGCCTTGGCTCTAATGAATACGGACTAGGTTTCATATTAGTTGATACAGATTCATCCGCAGGTTCTCCCAGGCCGCGCTCTTGGCTGTTCATAACGGGATTGGGGCTTAACAATGTCTCCACTCCTCCCTTGATTCATGAATATATTTCTGGCAGCACTACTGAAGTAGAATATTACGTACAAGATGCAGGAGATCCTATTGATGCGATAGACCCGGGAAACAACTTGGGTTCAGAATATGGGATAACTGTTTTCTACGATCCTGATTTCGATAGAGCAGATGGTGATAGCGAAACTTCTTTCGACTACGAGTTCGATGACACTACAGAGTACACATACACAGGCGGAGACGGCTTTGTTCTCACAGTCGAGGACCCGTCAACAACTGCTTCCTTGAAAAGAATGGTAAATTGGGATCGCGACACCTCCACAGGGAACGCATTGCCAGGAATGTTCTTCCCAAACATCGGAACTGGCGGTCAGACTTATTCATACTTCTCTACGTGTCTCGACAATACACGAAAAACCCTTACCATATTTACCACTCCAGATTCTAGTATGGCTATTAGAATGGTAACTCAACTTGGCGAAGGCGGTAGGCCTGGATCAGGAGATACAGATGCTATCAAGGCTAATTTAGTAAATTATGCTATCGAATACAATGCAACTACAGACCTCTCCTACACAACAGAACAGGCAATAGCGTTTGACGCAGGAGGCACAAGAAGGTATTATGATTTATCAAAAACAAAGACCTTCACTCCAGAAAATTACAAACTAAGGAGCGGGCCAGACGAAGGAGACCTTGATTGGGCCATCCCTGAGATAACAAACGGTTCTGGGTCAAGTGGTACGAAGGGTAATTCTCATGAGCAAGCTTTAGTGCAAGTATTTCCTGAAGGTGACTTCAGAAAAGAGTTAGCTCAAGCACAGATGTTTGATGAAGACAGCCCAATGTTGAAGTGCGGGGAGCATTACGCCTTCCCTTGGCAAAAAGATATAACACTTCCATTCGCTTACAATAGTGGTGAACTGCAATGAATATAAAAACAAATACATTAGTAAAAGAAGTTAAAGAGTTTTACTTGTCTAGTGATATAGACAAATACAAGGCTTTTATGTTAAAGTGCGAGAAGTATAATATAAGCGATGATGATTCATATTTTGAGTTTATGTTTGTTGATAAACTTAATGAGTCTGTAAGTGAAAAGACAAAACCCTCTCCCAAACTAAAAAAAGAATTGATGGAGAAGGTTGACAACATCATCCTTAAAGAAATGAACGCAATGTCAGCAGGATCTATTTCCTTTGCTCCAGTAAAGATGGGAGAGGAGGATAAAGATGATATGCTGACTACAATACTAAGAAGATTAGAGGGCGGATATGAAAAGAAAGCCAATCAATAATGTAATCTCTAAAAGAGTTTTGCAGTTTAAAATCAAGCATCTTAATGAAGCCTTAGAAAAGCGCAAGAAGGTTAATGTCTTGAGAGAAGGAATTAGGAAATATCTTTTCGAGGCAGAGCTAGAAGGAGACAAGAAGCCTTACGAGTTTACAGGGATTAATGTCCTTAGGGATCTCTTGAAGCGGATTATCCCCACGCTCGAAAGCGACTACAAACAGCTTACGACAAACGTAGAGCAGCGTCAAGCGTTCAGGAAGCATATTCTGTTAGGACTCCAGAACACGATCCAAGAGTATGATATCTACACTCAGAAGGGCCTTTCTGAGGCCGTAGAGGACGATGAAGTACCGGACATGGACCCAGACAGGGATGGAGAGATTGATGTCGCTGTGGAGGACGACGTGGCGACTGAGCCAGAACTAGATGATGTTCAGAAATTCATCGACATCCACAGCAAATCAAAAGAGTCCCAAACCCCAGATGACGAAGAACAAGAAAAAGATATCTATGCAGACGAAGCTCCTGACGAAAGAACTGGGAGGATGTTTGCCAATGACACTATTGACAAAATTGATAGCCAAATCTCAAAGGCATACGAGAAGTTAAGCAACAAACAAGATAGAGAAGTCTTTATGGAGTTTCTATTATCTAACGTAAGACTCTACTTCGAAAAGTTCGAAGATGAGATGTTTGTAGATAATGATTTAGGTAACGATGCACTAGATAACATCGTGGACGATGGTGACTCCACTAACAACAGTGAAGACGTAAACCAAGACAACATCTTTGGAGAACAGTAATGGGAAACCCAAGAAGAAGAAGAATGAAGAAACTTTTGCTGAGAAAAATGGCCGCCGAAGAAAAAAGGCAAGCTGAAGAGAAAGCCAATTCAGGCAAAAACGTAGAAGAGCCTCAGAGCGATCCTAAGGCCATCGAGAACGAAACACGACTCGATATGCCCAAAGAAGATTCTAAGCCGTCAGAAGAGCCAGAAATGAGCGAGAAGGACGATTTAGAAGAAGTTGAAGGTGTTGTCGGGCAAGATTTGGAAGATTTGCTAGAAAACGGCTACAAAAAAGATCTCGTTGCGAAGTGTGAAGAGCTTGGCCTCGATAGTTCCGGCAACAAGCCTGAGTTAATCGAGCGCATCCGAGATTTCATGGAAAATTAAAAAACAGCTTGACTATTCTCTGCGGAAGGGGGACAAAGGGGGCCGTAAGGGGGTAAGGGGGGATGGCTAATAAAGAAGTAGATATTAGTTAATATAAATAACTATTAAGAATTACTTAGTAATACTAAAGAAGTAGAAAGAATAACTATTAAGAATTACTAGAATAAGAACTAGAAGAGTTAATAGAAGTATTACTAAGTAATTCTTAATTCTTTTAAAGTCTTAAAGAAGTAGAAAGATTACTAGAATAAGAACTATAGAGACTCTAGAAGAAGTAGAAAGATTACTAGAATAAGAACTATAGAGACTCTAGAATAAGAATGTATAAAGAAGTAGAAAGAGAAGTAGAAAGAATTAAGGAGAAGAATAACATTTCTTTTTCTCTGGAGGAAAAGTTAAAGGAAATTCCTCTGGAGGAGTTAGTCTACTTGAAGCTCTATGTTAACCTAGTAGAGCCTAGACTCTTAGATTTTTATACTGGAGGGAAGCTAGGAAAAATTCTACTTGACCAACTTAAATCTTATGTAGTAAAATTCTTCATAGATCTCAACAGAGGATCTATGAAAGCAGCCTCAGAAATGATGGGGTTGAACAGAAAAACAGTGAAGAAATACTATACTCAAGTGCGAGAAAAATAAGTGAATAAGAAGTGGTACGTTGTTGATACCAATATTCTTCTGGAAGATCCTAATGTCTTAAAGACTCTAAAGGGATCTATAATCATTCCTAGTCTAGTAATTCAAGAACTAGATAATTTTAAGACTAAAATGAATGCTATAGGCTATAATGCTAGGCAAAATATTAAGTTCATTAAAGAGTTAGCTCTTAAGGGAAATCTCTCTACAGGAGTGCCTTATGAAGAGTCTGAGATATTCACCCAATCCCCAGCAAAAGAACTTTTTGAAGGACTAGAGTATAACGCAGATAATGAAGTTATTGTTATTGCTAAAGATATTAACACTATAAAAGATAAGTTAGGAAGCAAAGAAGAAGTAGTTGTTCTAACTAACGATTTGGTAGTGCAGATCAAGGCAAATTGCAAGAGCCTTAAGTTTGAAGAATATAGACTTTTAGATAGAAAAGTCTCTAAGGAATCTTTTCAAGGCTTTTCAGAAGTAGAATACTACATTGAAGATAAAGAATTTAATTCTTTATTTGATTATCACTACAAAGAACCAATTTTTCTTTCAATTGAACCTAATAATCTTTCTGTAAACGAGTTTGTTATTGTAAAGTCTGAAGGTTTTTTGAACAAACAATGTTTGTTAAGGTATCGAGGTAACAACACTTTCTTAAGGGTTAGAGACTACAAACAAGAACCTGTTTGGAAGGAAAAGCCAAGAAACCTAGAACAGTGTTGTGCTCTCGATTTGCTTATGGATGAAGATATCAAGCTTGTAACCATGACTGGCAAGGCAGGCTGTGGTAAAACATTTCTTGCTTTAGCATCAGCACTAGAACAAACAACTATTTTCAAGAGTAGCAAGACTTATGATAAAATAATTGTAACGAGACCCCCTGTCCCCGCTGGTGAGGATATTGGCTTCTTGCCCGGTGATAAGTTTGAAAAGATGAGGGAATGGATGTCTCCGATTTACGACAACATTGATGTTCTTATGTCTGGAGAAGCTAGCAAATTAGATTTCATGCTGGATAATGGCTCTTTTGAAATCGAGGCCCCGACATACATCAGAGGTAGATCTCTCAAGAATGCTTTTATCATCGTTGACGAGGCTCAGAACCTGAATCTACACATGGTAAAGACTATTCTTACCAGGGCAGGAGAAGGCTCCAAGATTGTCCTCACAGGGGATGTAGAGCAGATTGACAACAGGTCAATTAGCGAACACACAAATGGCCTTGCCATCGCGGTCAACGCCTTCCAGGGACAGGATATATTTGGGCATATTACTCTGCAAAAAGGAGAGAGATCAGAGCTTGCAACTTTGGCTTCGGAATTGTTATGAAGATACTTTCTGAGTTCAAGAGAATCGGTCACATTAAAGTGACCGGAGGCTCCAAGCTAGAAGCACCATTGGAACAAATTGTATATAAAATTCTAGAAACTCTACCACAGTCTCACCTCTCTTTTGTTAAGGAAATCAGAGTTGGGGATTATGAAATACAAGATAGTTTAGGTATCTACTCCCTCTACGATTCTGGAATAGTTTACATTGATAGAGATATTAAATCAAATGAAGAACTATTTTTGTCTCTTATTCACGAAATAGGACACGCTGTTGAAGAGAATAACTTTGATCTTTTATATGGAGATGAACAGGTCATTAAAGAATTTATTTCGAAGAGGAAGGCGTTAACAAGAAAGCTCGAAGTTCATGGTTATGATGTTTCAAGTTTCGATATAGAGGAGCTTTCTTACAGTAAAGAAAATGATCTTTTTCTACTTGACTACATCGGATACGATAAGCTAAGATCGCTTATATCGGGAATTTTTCTCGATCCGTATTCAGTAACTTCGCTCAGAGAATACTACGCGACAGCGTTTGAGAGATACGCCACAGACCCACAAGCCGCCAGAAGATTGGAGGCGGTAAGCCCGAAACTACTAGAGAAACTGAAACAGTTGTTCGAGGAAAGCAGATAATGCAGAGACTAAAGAGATCAAAGTACAAAGATATATCAACCTTGATGACTTACGATATTGAGATCATCAAGGATAGAGATAAGAATTTCCTTCACTTTCACGGCACAATGCACCCCAGGAGATCGCTTGAGGAGAAGGTAGAGAGGGTTAACACTTCTCACGTATTTCAGTATATTTCCAATAAGTACACTAAATACAAGATAGAGAGCTGCCACGTTACCGATGAAGTGAACAATGGTTACACTAACGGTAGAGGCGTCGAGAAAGCAAAAGGCTTGTGGGTTTTTGAATTAAAATCTCCACAAAGGAGATCTAAACCAAAGGAGCAAAGCGTTGGAAAAGAGCAAGAAAAAAGAAATACTGAAGAAGATAAGCAATAAAGATATCAGCGAAGAAGAACTCAAGAGCATAATCATTGATGTTGTTGAGGAAGATAGCGATAAAGAAGATATCAAGGAATCAGCCAACAAGAATGTTAAACTTCTATTTGGTTGAGAAAAGTGCTCTTGTTGACTTAGGGAAAATTGGTTAAACGAGCCCTGTTGTTATATTTGATTATTAAATTGGCAAGGTTAAGAGATCTTGCAAAAGCGCTAAGGCCATCGCCCGATAACGAAGTAACTGCGCGGTTCCGGTCAATAAAGCATGTGAAAAGCCTGGAGCAACCCTCCAGGCTTTTCTGGTAGGTGATATGGAAGAAGAAGAAAACAAGATAGATTATGTGTCTTACACTCAGTACAGAACTTATGGAGAGTGTTCTAGAAGATATAGACTAAGGTACAAAGAAAGAATCAAGCTAGAAGAAGATGTCATTTATCTCGATTTTGGTGATGCTATTCACCTCGGTATGGAGAATTTCGTCGGGAAAGAGAACGAAGTAGATCCTCTTAAGATATATGATGATAGGATAAAACTCCTCACGGATGAATACAATAACCCTCCTGATGAGGAAGAACTATTAGACCTTAGAGGTCTTGCAAGCGATTATTACGAAGTTATACATGAGTTTCTCTTGGAGACGTTTCCCTCTGGTTTTGAGGTTATCCACAGAGAACTTGAATTAATGGAGGAGGTTGAAGGAAGAGAGAAGAAGTTTACTGGCTTCATAGACTTGATCATTAAGACAAAAGCTGGGAGATATGTCATTATAGATTGGAAGACATCCAAGAAAGATTGGCACCCCAAGAAGAGGGAAGATCCCGAGGTCTATAATCAACTTCTCCTGTACAAGTATTTCTTTAATAAAAAGTGTGATATACCTCTTGACATAATAGACACATACTTTGTACTATTGAGAAAGGATAAGCCAAGAGAGCCGACAGCCGTAAAGATAGAAAGCTCCGAGAGCGCAGTAAACAAAGCTTACAAAAGCTTGCATCACAGAATGGGTATGATGAAAACAAATCTAGAGTTTTTGTCAAAATGGAAAAACAGGGGCTGCTTTTGCCCTTACAGCGGGACAGAATATTGTGGGTAGAAAACTAAGCCAAGAAGAGTCAGATAAGATTAGGAAACTAATCAGGCAAGTGCTAGAGAAGGTAGGATTTCCTAAGAAAGATATTGGGTTTAAGATCCATGAATTTAATATCACATCTTCAGATCCCTTATGGGAATATAAGAAGACTACAGATGGGATCGAAATTTGGTTTCATGGCGTAAGAAAGACATTCTTTCTTTATAGAACAAATCAGTTTTATTTTGAGATTCAATTAAAAGATGATCAAGTAAGAAACACTATAGGAAAACTAGTATGAACAACAATGAAGAGAATGTGGACATGGAAGAAGAAGTTATTCTGGAAGAAGCCTCCTACAGGCTCTCAAGGTCGGCTTCTGCTGCCTTGGCTATGGGATTCCGTCATGCATTATTCAATAATGTGAGTATTGCTGATACGCTTCAAGATCTAGAATTTCACACGATCGGGGAGCAGATCCACGTCAACAACTTCCCAGAAGAGTGGATGACCCCGCCAGATTCGTTACTAAAAAAGGATGAGTGAATGCCGATTTACGCCTACAAGTGTGAAGAGTGCAACAACGACTTTAAAGCTAATAAAAGAGCAAAAGAAAGAGACAACGCTGAGTGCCCTCTTTGCCAGTCAAAAATGGTGAAGAGGGCGCTTTCTTTTGCGATGCATGTTAAAAAGGCAGAAGGCCCAAGGCCGTTAAGCCAAGTTAAATCAGAGTTGTTAGAAGATAAAAAGAAGATGATTAAAGAAGCACGAAGAGAAATGGAAGGAGATATAGAATGGTAGTAGCTATAGTAGTTTTGGCTATAACAAACGTAGTGACCTTGGTATTACTTTCTGTTTGCGCAATGTGGATTAATAATTCACTAAAAGATGATAAAGATACTTTCTTTAATCTTATGGTGGGAACAGAAGACTTCCTGAAGACAATGGACGAAATTGATATTGAGCATTTCTTATCCTCCAAAGAGTCTGCGAAAATGTACATGTCTGCTAGGATGCTTAGAGAAGATTTAGTAAAAGTATTGGAGGCTAAGGGTGTTGAAATAGAAGATGGCTGATAAATATTTTACTCAAGAACATGAAGATGCAATAGTTGCTTATTGTAATTCAAAAGATTACGATGAAAAGAATAGATTATTCAGAGAGTATATCAATGATGCTCTTGACGACTTGATAGACGGTATTGCGGCAAACTATGAGTTTAACAGGATGCCCAATGCTCAAGATGTAAAGTACAGATGCAAGATAGATATGATTTCTATCTTGCATAAATTTGATCCTACCAAGAACAAGAAGGCTTTTTCATACTTTACAGTATGTGTAAAGAACTGGTTTTTCGGGGAATATAAAAGATTAAAGAAGAAGAAATCGAAAGAAAGTTCTCATAGTGTTGATGTATATTTGCCTTATATAGAGTCTGCAATGTCAGAAGAAGATAGTTATCATAGCTACAGGGAAAGTGCGGAGTTTGTGCACTACTTCCTGAAGAGGTTCAAGGAATTGGACTTGGATAAGTATTCTGAAAAAGAAAAGAAAGTCCATGCTGCCATTGTGTATCTTGTCGAGAATGAAGAGAGCATAGAGATTATTAAAAAATCTGCTATGAGAAAGTACATCTCTGAAATTACAGGTATAAAGCGCTCGAGGATATATTCTTTACTAAGAAAGTTTACCGATGTTTTTAAAGATATATTATATGACTGGGAGAATTTAGATGTCATCTGAAGATGGTAATAGACAGGAGAAAGAGCTTTATAAGACTCTGAAGAATATCTACGAAGATAGGGAAGAAATAATTTCTCTTATCGAGGAATGTAAAAATGAGATGAGTTCCAACGGAGGTCATTATGCGATGGGTGAGGTTATGCAAAAGTATATCGACAAATTGCTTAAGACCAACGATCAGTCTATCAAGGCTGCTCAGGCGCTTGATAAGATGCTGAAAGAGAAAGAAGATGATTTGCCTTCGGAGCTGACACTTGAAGACATAACGTAGGAGTAATATGAGTTGCTTTGATAAAAATTTATTCTTTTCCCTTAATAAAGAAATAAATTCTGAGAACCAAGGAAAAGAGAGGGTTGTCGATCCTTATAACTTTGATCTGTTTTCTTCTTCCCTGGAGGTGGTCACACGAACGCTATTCACCCCAGATAAGATTGAGTCAATTGGGCCTATCAAAGCAATCGTTTATTACAAGGAAGAAATACCGTTTCTGGACCAAGCCCGCCAGTTCTTCGGCAACGTACAGAACTCTATAGAGCAATCTTTCTGTGTCGGGGAAGGGTATGGAGGTGACAGTAATGGGGTCATGACATCAGCCATGAAGGTATACCCGGTTGGAATGATGCCTATCTCAAGCACGTTGCCTAAATTTCCTTATGAGTTTAATAGTTTACCGGATACAGAAAGGAAAAACGCAATTAATCAAGTTGTCATGATGCCAACGGTCTTTGTGCACTCTTCTGACGAATATACACCTGAGATTGGGGATATCGTCTATATTCAGTTTGAGAATAATAGAACGCTCGCTAACCCAACATTTGTTAAAAAAGCAGGTCAGGCCAAAGTTAATATAGGTGCCGATACGTATACCTCGACTAGTTCGGCGTTTTCTGGTTGCTCTGACCTTGTTGAGCATGACGCTAGAAGCCCGTCAGGAGACACCGAGGGCAGCTTTATGGAGAAGGCCAAGGCCAAGCTCCAAAGCCTGGAAGAAAGGCAGCAGAGAGCGCCTGAGTGCACTTCATTTCCTAGGGTTTCTGGTGGCTCTGCGGGTGTTGAGAATTTTCAATCTACAAGCACCACAGTAGAAATAAAGCCCTCCAAGAGATATTCTCAAAACAGAGTGAGGCTAGATAGCTTTGCACCCGGAAAGAAAGATTTCAGTAATATGGTCAAGCTTCCTGAAGAAATGTGCTATGCAGGGAGAACGATATATGTACACAGTTTGGTATACCCTAGGCTTGTTGCGTTATCTAATCATTGGCAGAGAGAGTTCGGGGGCAAAGTAATTGATAGCTTCAGACAACATAACGATAACCCGTCAAAAGACTATTTTCTGAGAGAAAGAGCGGAGCCGATAAAAATAATCTCAGGATTGAGAGCAGTAAAGAGCGAAAAGCATAAATGGTTAAAGACTTATAGTGAACAGCAACTCCTCTCTAGAAAGACGCCATTAAGGAATGTTGTCGCATACAGGAGAAGAAATCCTAATGCTACAGTGCGAGAACTGTTTGAGCAAAGATTGATAGACGAGTACGGCTCTGTTTCTAGAGGCAGAAAGTATCTTGCCTGGGATTCTCCTCACGGGACTGGGCTATGCATTGATTTTTATTGCAACGGATTATTTACTTCTTCTAGGAGAGAGTCCAAGTATAAGCAGACTACTTTTTGGAAATTCTTAAGAGATAATGCTCATCTTTACGGGATAACCCCTCTTAGTATAGAAGCTTGGCACTGGGAGATTTTGATACCAAGAGAAAACTGGAAGACTGGCGAGGAGTTTGCTCCCGAGCTAGAACAAGGAAGATATGATTACTCCATAAGAGTTACCGAAACTAGCAACAGAACTGGCCTAAAGACTACTTCAAGGAGCTTCGGCCCCAGAGAATTTGGCTTTGAGAGCGATCGAGTATGACAGACTTAAAGAGACTAAAGAAACTCTCGCCCGAATACTACAAGATGGTAGAGAGGATAGAGCCGGTCAACAGGTCTGTTGTAACTTCAGGTAAGGCATGCAGGAACAAAATAGAGCCACTGCCGGAGTTTAATAGAGCAGATTGTGAAAAGGTTATCTCTGGGAAAAACAACACTTATATTGTACTGGGGAGAGATAGGCCGAACACGAAGATAAGTGGCTATGGGGGCTCTGGCTCGGAGCAAGCAGGCATGGTTGATATAGTTGTCGGCAGGATGTCTCATAACCCTACCGGAGTTGATCAATCAGGTTCTCAGATTGTTGCGGAACCAAATTTTACCACAGATGCATCAAGAATATACATCTCTCAAAAGTCAAATATAGATGAGTACATGAGCCTTGCTGATGGCAGAATAGGCTCCTCAAAGGCTAGATCTTCAATAGGCCTGAAGTCAGATGAGATAAGGATTGTAGCGAGAAGAGGAGTAAAGATTGTTACAGGGACTGATGTCTTGGATTCTAGAGGAGAAAGAGTTGATATCATCTCAGGGGTCGATATTATAGCAGGGAATAACGAAGATACTCTTCAACCAATGCTACTTGGTGATAATGTTAACGATCTAATGATTGATATGTGTGATAGGCTTCTTGATATATGCTCATTAATGAGAACAACAAAGAAAGTGTATCAAAAATATTTTAGCGAGATTGCTAGACATATGCATATTTCTCCATTTTTTGGTGCCCCAACATCACCTTCTGATGCTTTGGTGATATCTGGCGCGGCAGCTTCGTCATACAATTTTACGTTATATGAGCAGCAAATTTCATCAATCGAGAGAAATATTATCAATATAAAGAACAACTACCTAAAGAAGGCAAGTAACAAAAATATCAGGAGTTCCTTCAATAATGTCAATTGAGATAAAGACAAATAACATTTTCTCAGATTCACGATATGAAAACATTAAGAAGGTATTCTTGGATGAAATTGCGATTCGTGAATCTGGCGAGAGTGATTCTAGGAACTACAAAAGATTCCTGAGAATGTCTCAACCGGATCTTATTTCCGCTTCGAGGCAAGAAAATGGAGTTGTTACTTTTGATGAGGTTGAGCTTGAAAAATTTCCGTTAAGCGAAGGACGAGACCTATCTTTGTTAGGGCCGGGATGGCAGTTCTTGAAGGACGGGACTGTGCTTGAGGGTGATGATTTTTATGATTATTTCATCCAATTTCGCCCAAGAATGAGCAACGATATAACGCTAGAAGAAGAACTTTCTTTCATTAGAGAAGAAGCAAAGAGCAGGGTATTGGAAAGATTCTCTGCGAATATGTTCGAAGAAAACGAATCACTAAAGTCTCTGTTTTACGTCGATAGATACAAGATATTCCCTGATTCTGGCGGATCTTCAGTTTCGCTGGTGAAGTTTCCGAAATCAATAAGATATCTTGTTGACTTCAAACATGATGTTTTTGAGGATGGCGACAAGATATCTTACAAGAGTCTTCCCTCGGAATATAGAAGCCTGGAAAAGCATAGTTTTAGCTTGAGGGAGGTGAGAAAGCATCTCGAAAAATCTCGTAGAAAGATTTCATTCTTTAGATCATCAAGCAAAAAATCGACTAGATTTAATAGCAACTTGTTTGATTCTAGGATCGAGTTCTTGAAGACATTTTCAGAGTTTATAGAAGATAATTTTAAAGATTCTGATTTGTTGAGTGTTTATGTAAATTCAGAAAAAATTCGGTACATATCCCTCGTGAAAGATGGAAGGGGATATTTTCCCTTGGAATCCGATATAGAGATAATTCTAGATTCAAAGTATAATAATCCCAAATCTGTTAACATTATCAGGAATTTAAGAAAGATTTCTCATATTGATGAAACCAAGATTTCTATAGATTCAGTCCTTGAGTTCCTTGGTGAAGGCGAAAAAGTTAATTTTGGCGAGTCTAGATCAGAAAATCAAGAGATTGCTAGAATTGCGAAAGAAAGGTCCCTAGAAGCACCAAGAACGGCATCCTCCAAGAGAAAGGAGATAAGCAGAGACCTTCTCCTCCAGAGCCCGCAGAATCTAAACAAACTGGATGAGTTAATCGTAGAGGATGATCAGAACTTTGATCTCCTATCCTCAATTGATTCTCTCTCTATAGGAGATTTGTTAAGGATTGATGTAGGTTCTATCTTTAATGAGTTTTTCCTTTGTGAGTATAATATTGATGTAGGCGCTGGAGATTTAATAGACAACAGACTATATGATGACTTGAGGGAGAAACTGTCTAAATTTGATAGAAAATCCAAGAAAATAAGAGAAGATGTTGAAAATTCTATAGAGGAAGCTTCCGAGGCTTGCGTGTCATATGCTCAGGAAGTGGCTTCAGGTTTAGAGCAAGATATAGATTCTGTAGAGTCTCAAATAAAGAACCAAATAGAGATTGCAGCCGATAAATCAGAAGAAGTCCAGAATACGATTAACGAGGTTACTGGTGTTTTAGAGACAACTGGCGAGGCGGTAGTCCAGAAAATATACGACCACTTGGTTGAATTTAAAAAGAGCGTGGAGCTAGGCAGGATTCCTTCTAAAACGTTATCTGAGGGCTCTCAAGAGGTTTCAAGCGCTGTTGAGGGGTCAGTATCTAGCGAGGCGGATGTAATCGCTGAGGGCGTCTCTGAGGCTTCCGAGGAGGCTATTCAGGACCTGCCCTCGGAGGCAGAAGAAAACTCCAAAGAGTATTACGAATCTGTTGAATCAGGAGAAGAACCTCCCCCGATAAGGAGGCTGGGTGGTATTATCCCTGACTCGGTTGCGAAAGAAATTGAACAGGCTTATGTTGATATTATCTCTGAGCTTGGGGGTATCTTTAATGAAGATGCCAAAGAGTCTTTTATAGAGATTGCAAAAGAAAAGCATAAGCAAATCGTATTAGAGTCTGAAGAAGTTGTTCAAGCTATCATAGGCACTGTTTATGATAGAGTGGCAAATCCATATATTGAGAAAGCAGAGGAGGTAAAGGGAAAGATATTAGAGGCTATCTCGAACGGAGAAGAGATAGACGATATCATAAGAGACGCAGAAGAGGTAGTAAGTGAAGTAGTAGACGAACAAACTATTCAGGATATTCTAGAGTATATTAGAGATAACCCAACCGTAAAGATAAAGGACTTGTTGGATGATTTTGTTGATTTCTCCGAAGAATTAGTAAACTTTATAGAGGCATTACTAGAGAAAGAACAAGAAGTTATTGTAAGGTATAGAGTAATATCTTCTGATATAATAGAAATAGCCTCAGATGTTCTTGATCGTTATTCTGATCTCTTTCTAGAGGGATTCAATCAAGCCTTAATCTCTTTTTTCGAGTTTTTACTTGGCATAGAAATGAGGTTGCAGGAGATTTTTACTTTTACAAAGTCCTGTTATCAGCAGTTACTGGAAAAGTTGCAAGGCACTCCTTTAACCTATGAAGAGCTTAGAAGGCTTTACTACGATGTTCTAGACTCATCATCTAGGTGTAGGGTGGAAGTATCCGGCAAGATAAGCGAAGTTATAACGGAAATCCTAAGAGAGGTAGAAGAAAGCAAAGACGAGCTTATCGCCTTATTGGAGCAAGGATTAGAAGAGGCCAGGGAATATTTAGAGAATGTTTCTTTTGACGATGCGATTAATATCATTGATGATACTATAGAATCTATACAATCAAGGGCCAAGATGACTAGCGAGTCCTTGGAGTATGTCTCAAAGAAATTTAGCGGCATAGCGAACGGCGCACCTTTTGACTTCAAGATGCCTTTCTTGCCGTATCTTCCTATAATAAACTTAAAGAGTGTTGATTTATCTTTCTTACTAGAGAGGCAATTTGATATTGCACTAGAACTATTCAAAAGAAAGATTAAGCTTGCTCTGGATTTCTCTCTCGACATTAAATGTGACGGTCTTGGGATTGGTTTTGGTGGAGGGCCTATATTCTTCTTTCCTCCTATTTTCCCTGTGTTTGGTGATGATGCCAAAGATAAAGGAGTCCCGCCCGAGATAATTGAAGAAATCACAGAAGAGGGCAAGGGGGCTTTTGGAGATGTGGTTGATGATTTTTCTCCGATAGATATATGCAGATTGGTAAACGGAGAGGCTGGGAACCAAACCCTATCATCGGCAAAGAGCAAGATAAGGCAAGGGTATCCGCTACTCTCCAGGTATTACAACACCGAAGACAAGATAAGAGATTTCTTTCATAGTTTTGGTAAAGATTTTGCTATTGATCAGTGCAGAGATTTTCTGGATGAGGTTGGTATAGATAACCCTGATCGAACGGTTGATATATTGTTGCCAAAATCTCCTAATTGTGAAGACGATTTTAATGCACTAATCAAAAATAGACTTAGGCTGTACAACATACCGGAAGATGAGATAGATAGGCAGATAGAACAATCAAACAGAGAGATTGATGAATTAAGAGATTCTATACAAGAGTTGCTCGAAGATCCTCTCGCTAATGAAGATTTTAATAGATGCTATGAAAATGGAGAGATTACTGAAGATAAGAAGTTTGAGCTTCAGTCATATATGGACGGGATTTCGTATATGTATGATTCCATATCCGAAGAGTTTACTTCTGCCGCATCTCGATGGTCAGATTCTGTTATTTTTCCTTCGCTAGAGAAGAGGCAAGTACCAAAGACTGTAACACCAACCCAGGTGGGTTTAAGCACAGATAATAATGATCCTATCTTAAACCCACTACTCGTGAGTCTGGTATCTAACGGGGTGGAGGAAGAAGATATACTTTCGTATAAAGGAGAGGATACTCCAACATACCCTCTCGACATACCAGTCAGGAGAGTAGCCCCTGAGTATACTTCTGTTGTCAGTGATTTGGGAGAAAATGATTCTGGGCTGTTTGTGCAGACACTAGAGATTCCGGGCAAATCTTCAGATATAGATTTCATCAACTCTGCTGTTTTTGGCCCTCAGTTAAGAGATACTAAGACAACATCGTCTAACATGTCTCTGTCATACATAGATGAACTTGGAAGAGTTTCAATCTCAAAGGGTGTTAGTAGTATCTCAAGAATCTTAAATAGAGATAGGTTTACCAGAATAAAGAGTCTATCAAACTCTGGCGATTCGTTTAGTGAAATTGAAAGAAGTGCTTTTGCTACCTTTATAATCAACAAATCGTTAAGCGAGCCAGTCCCCTCTGACATAAGAGAGGCAATTGGATCTGATTTATATGATAAGATATACAGTAACTTTTTTGATGTAGTATCTGAAAATATCATTAGAAGTAGATTTCTTATCGCTGAATCGCAAGAAGAAGGGGGGTTACTGGGTTCGAGTTCGTCCTACGAGATAGAAGGAATCAATTTGGCCCCTAGGGGCATTAACTCATGCGGGGCTAACAACCCTCTCAAAATCGGTAGAGAGAAGGTAAAGTCAAAAGATTCGTTATTTAATTCCAACTGCCAGAAGATTAATGCGGTTCCTGAAGAAATAATGAAAGACAGTACTCAGGACAGCTTCGCTAGAATTTACATGAGAGTATTTCTCTTTGATTACCTTACAAGAGCAGTGTTCTTCTTTGGCTCGTTAGGAGTTATAGATCCTAACGATAAATTCTTGAAGAAGTATATTCTTGGAAATATAAAGTCAGAAATTAACTCATATGTTAGAGAAGACAGGGAAACTGTTAAAGAAATAATAAGCAAGTCGGGTGATGGAAATGGCTTCGAAGAATCACTATCTTTGCTGTATGATGATATTATTACGTCTTCTCTCACTGATATATTTTCAATATTTAATTCGTTAATCGAGTCGAAGAGACTTATCCCGTATATTTTTGACTCACTTAGCGAGAGATCCCCGGCAAGGACTGATCTTGATTTTGAGGGAGATGCAGATCAGGGGCTGTATCTAGAGAGGTATGCAAGAATAAAGTGTGACAATGATCAACTGTGCTCTTCTCTTGCTATAGAAAAGGGAGTCCTTAGTGTAGTTTCCCTGGAAAGACTCAATTCGGCCTTGGTGTCTGGAGGATTTCTTTCCGATGCTGTTCTTGATGTTTTCGATAGTATCAATATAGGAATTAGATTGGTTTCTGAGAGTATATTGACGAGCAATAATCTCACGAACACTCAGGCGGCTTTTTCTAGGTCAGAGCAAGAAAAGTTATACGGCTTGTTTGATGTATCTGGTGGCAAAAGGTATGTTGTGCCTATTTCGTCGTTTGAGACTCCGTTCTCTACATTGTATAGCGAGAATACGAAGGTTAGCGATGTAGACAATAATATATTCGGATATGACGATAACATCAGGACTTTCTTGGTTAATGGCTTATCAGAAAGTCCTGATGTTAAATTTCTATTTGAAGATATTATGCACTTTAAAGATCTTGTTTCTTTTTTGAATATACACTGTATAGAGACTATAACGAGTGTTACTGGCTTGGAGGAAGTGTGGCTCCCTGTCAGGCAGGAGATAATAAGGCATGTGAAGTGCATGAGCACAGATTATCTCTTGAGAGACGAGGTATTTCCTGATTGCTTTGAAGATAGAGAAGATTTATTCGGTATGCAAAAGAGTGTTATAGAGAACGCATTTTTCAATTCCATCTTCAAGAAGAAAAAGAGTAGGTGCGAGTTATTTGTATCTGGACTCCCCGGCACGAGTTTCGGAATAAGAGCCGCCCTCCAGGCTCCTATACAAATCTTTAAAGGGTTTGTTGAGTCTGCTGACCCAAATATATCTATCGCTTCGAAGATACACATTATATCCGGTAAGAAGATACCAGTTCTGGCGGCTTCTCTTAGTTTGCTGCCTGCAAACGTTATCCCGTTTGGAATAGGGCCTCCTGTTACTCCTTATGGGTTTGTTTATCTTGCTTTGTTCGGTTCGAATATAGATAGAACAGACAAAGATTCTTCGAAGGATAACGAAACGGACAAAGATATTCTTTCTGAATCTGGGGAGTGTGATTTATGAGTATAACTGTAAAACTACCTATTATTGTAGATGATAATACAGATTTTAGGATGATAGAAACGTATAAAGAGTACATCGAGCAAAACCTTAAACATCTATTGCTCACTTCTCCTGGGGAGAAGATTATGAATATTGATTTTGGGGTAGGATTGAAGAATTATTTGTTCGAGAATACTAATGATCAAAACATAAGCAATATAGAATCTAGGATAATAAGTCAGGTAAGAAAGTACATGAACTTTCTAGAGATTATTGACGTAAGTGTCTCTAGAGACTCTACTTTGGAAAACAACTTAAAGGTGAATGTTTTTTATTATGTAGATGTTCTTGATTTAGAGGCATCCTTGGAGATTTCAGTTTAATGAAGAAAAATAACCCTATAATCAACTATACTTCTAGAGATTTCCAATCAATTAAAAGAGATCTTGTTCAGTATGCAAAGACATATTATTCAGATAGCTTTAAAGATTTTAGCGAAGCTGGTATCGGCTCTATTTTAATAGATATGGTTGCTTATACCGGAGATTCTTTATCTTTTTATCTTGATTATGAGTCAAACGAGAATCAACTTGATTACGCTATAGAGATAGACAATATAATCAAGAAGGGTAAAACGCTCGGTTATAAGCACAACCCTACCTCGACTTCAAATGGCATCTGTGCCTTTTATGTCGAGGTCCCGATCACCAGTGGCATTTCTCTTGCACCTGATTCTGCTTACATACCAATTTTGAAGAGAGGTACGGAGTTATCATCTACTAGTGGTTCAAGATTCATTTTGTCCGAAGATATAGACTTTTCTGCGGATGGAGTTGAAGTCGTCGTTGCCCAACAGAACTCTACAACAGGAGAGCCAGAGACATATGCGATGAAGTCATATGGTCAAGTAATTTCTGGCACAATAGATCAAGAGTCATTCGAGATAGGCGAATTTACTCCATTCCAGAAGGTGGAATTATCACAGTCTAGCGTAGCAGAAATACTAGAAGTCAGAGATTTAGAGGGAAATGTTTACTATGAAGTAGAGAATCTTGCACAGGATGTGGTTTACAGATCAGTTACGAATAGGGCGTCTGATGTTGCTGAGGTTTTAAAGCCATACGTGGTTCCTAGAAGATTTGTAATGGAATACAGGGGTGGAGTGCCTTACCTCATTTTTGGAGCGTCTTCTCTGGTAGAAATCCCTGAAGATGAACTTGCAGATCCTTCAAAGGTCATAAGTAGAAAATTTGGCAACACTGTTTTCTCCAAAGATACTTTCGATCCAGCCAAACTAATCGAGTCAGATTACTTTGGAGTTGGACCATCAAACACAACGATTACTGTAACTTATAGAACAAGCGCCTCTAGTAATATTAATGCGTCTCAAGGAACAGTTACCAGTGTAGTTAATCCTATAGTTGAGTTTAGAGACAGAACTACATTATCAGAGTCTACTATTACTGATATAATATCCTCTATAGAGTGCGAGAATGAAGAAAATATTGTTGGTCAAGTAATCGAGATAACGCCTGAAAATCTGAAGAGGAGGATTCAGTCAGAATTTTCGTCTCAGAACAGGGCGGTTAACAGCAAGGATTATGAAGGTCTTTGTTATGCTATGCCTAATAAATTTGGTTCGGTCAAGAGAGTAAGGGCAATAAGAGATGTTAATAGCCTAAGGAATAATCTAAATCTATACGTCGTATCGGAAAACTCAAATGGCAACCTAGTCCAGTCTGGTGATGTCTTAAAAAATAACATCAAAAACTGGATTCTACCTAGAAAGATGATCACAGATACGGTTGATATACTCGATGCTTATATTGTCAACATAGGAATCGAGTTTATAGTAGTATCGAAGTCTAACATCTCAAAGTATCAAACACTTAGCAATTGCTATTCCAGACTAAGGGATAAGTTATTGGTTACTCCTGAAATAGGAGAACCTTTCATGATTACAGATATCTATAATTTTCTAAAAGAAGCAGAAGGTGTTTTGGATGTGGTGAAGGTAGATATAGTTCAGAAGAAGGGAGGGTTGTATTCAGACACGTCTTACAATCTCAGAAAGAACACCTCTCCAGACGGCACCATGATTACATTCCCCAGGAACGTAATTTGGGAATTAAAGTATGTTGACGCAGACATTAACGGAGCAGTTAGATGATCAAGAGGTACATTGCAGAAAAAGATACTACCATAGCGGATAGCAAGGTAGGGAGAGCATCTGGGGACACTACCCTGGCTAACACTGGTGCATCAGATTCCCTGGAGGTCTTCACTGTGTATGGCAGAAATGGGACTACAGACAGGGAGAAAGCAAGGATACTTCTTAGATTTCCTTCTGAGGACATCAAGGCAGATTATGATGCTGGCTTAATCCCTGATGGAGCAACATATGTCTTGAGGCTTTTTCACGTTAACACTGTCTTTAACACTCCGAAGAACTTCACCCTAGAAGCGTATAGCATTTCCGAATCATGGGACGAGGGGTCAGGCATAAATCTAGACACCTACGGAGACGCAGGAGCCGCTAATTGGAATGAGGCTAGTGAGGGCACATCTTGGACGACTGCCGGGGCTCTACAGGGCTCAGATGATCTCTTGGGGTCGGAAGAGTTCACTACTGGCTTGGAAGATCTTGAGATAGATATTACTTCAGAAGTGGAGACGTGGCTTGTGGACGCCAATGTGCACAGTGGCATTCTAATAAAGTTTAACGATTTTGCTGAAGATACATCGGAAGACACATTTTACACGAAGAGATTTAGCGCTAGATCTTCCGAGTTTTACCTGAATAGGCCTATAATCGAAGTAAGGTATGATGATTCCATTTCAGATGATAGATCTAGGTTCGAGACGGCCTCGCCAATACTTCCCGCTAGTGACTCAGAGAACACAAATACTTTGTATTTCTTCTCGTACTTTAAGGGGGCTTTAAGGGATATTGATGACGATGATACTTACTTGCCGGATGTTAACTTCTATAAGGATGAAGACAAGACAATAGAGATAACTCCTGATTACATAGATATCACAAGAGAGTCAGAGGGGGTTTACAAGGCAGTTGTTTCTATCACAACCCTAGAAGATGAAATATGGGAAGAGTGGGTAGATTCTATCACAACAACCAGAGTCTTTTACTTCAAAAAGATAAATATAGAGCAAGAAGATAACATAGAAGATGCTGGCTCCGAATATACATGCTCGATAAGGAATTTGAAATCATTTTACAAGGAAGATGAGCTAGCTACATTCGAGGTATTCGTAAGAAAACTAAATAACTCTTCCAACATATTTAACGTCGCCCAGGCAAATCCAGAAGCAGATATTCCGAGAGACTTCAGGTACAAGATGATAAGGGATGTTGACAACCGTGAAATAGTGGAGTATTCAACATATACTAGATTATCTGCGAAGAAAGATTTTGCAGAGTTTGATTTTGATATGTCGGTTTTGGAGCCTGGATATACATACACAATAAGATTCGCTAGATACTTCAATGGTGGCCTGAGAGAACTTAGTAACAGATTCAGGTTCAGAGTAAGAGAATCAACAGGATAGATATAGATGTCAATAAAAAGTTTGTTTAGCAAAAAAGGCCTCGGTAGTACTACACAAGAAGATATCGAGAGAAAGATAGAATCCTCTGGCGCTCTTGAAGAACGCTTAAAGAGGATTTCTTCTTTCGACCCTCCTGTTGATTTTTCAAAGTTTAGAAACTTTGCAAGATATGGTCAGGCGAGCAAATACGTTGAAGATGCTTACAACAGAATATCGAACACGTATCCTTATGATGGCTCGGATAAAGAAATAAACGAATGGTATAATAACGGCCACCAATACGATAGGTATATCGCAGAAAAAGAGTGGCCAAGGGCCAAGGGAAGTGTAGATCTTAATACAGAGATAGGCGCAGTTTTAAATACTGTCACGGTCCCTGGTAGTCATGATTATGAGTTGAAGGACGAAGTTCAATACATAAAAGTCTTGGGAGGTCCAAACCCATCTTTATCTGGCGAGCGTGACGGGTCAAATTTTTATTCAGAAGAAGATGGGTTGACCAGCAATCTTCAAGTGAGCCCTGAGCTTGGTAACACTATTGAGTTTTGGGCGAAGGATTTAGATGCCGTAGACTCTTCTTGCATCATTGATATCTGGAATCAAGAATCAAATGGGTCTTCTGATTACGGTAGATTTTCCCTAGAATTTATCTCTACTTACACAAATCTCTTTAATATCGTTTATAGGTCCGGGGCCGATGGCCTTCAAGATGAGGCGATAGGGCCTCTGAAGAGTTCCTTAACCGATGTTGATTTCTCCGAATGGAACCATTTTGCAGTCTCTATAGAAAAAGATGGAGATTCCTTACTAGTTAGGACCTACGTGAACGGCTCCTTAGAGTCTTTGGATGAATTTACAGGCGTATCTTCGATGACAGATACAGATGGGAACACCATTGGCGTTATAGGGGCTTTACAAACTAGCAAGGAAGGATACCCAACTACTGATTTGGGATGGGCGGCTTTTGAGGGTTCTCTAGACGAGATAAGATACTGGAAGGCGACCAGAACTAGTGAACAAATAGGCTTTAGCTGGAATACGGATATCCACGGTGGTGGTAATTCTGATAAGTACAGATATGACCTGGGAGTTTATCTTAAGTTTAACGAAGGCATATTTGATGATACAGAAACCGATGAACGAGATGCTACTATCTTGGATTATTCTGGGCGCGTTAACAGGAGTTCTTTTGTTAATTACTATGTTGGGTCGAGAAGCAGTAGCTCTGCACTAGAGGAAAGTCCTTTATCGGGAGATAGAGATAATGAGCGTGGTGATCTTATAATTTACACCACCAACCCTGAAGTTGTGGAGTGGTACTCTGACAAGGTTCTTGAAGCCGAAAGTCATGACCAGACAAGCTCAAGGTCGTTGTATGATCAGCTTCCTTCATACATTATTGATGAAGACAAAGAGGGCCAGATGTCGAACCTTATGCAGATAATCGGTTCGTTTTACGACAGGCTTTATCTTCAGATAGAATATTTGTCTTCTCAAGGAGATCAAGAGTATTACTCAGACTTCTCCGAAAGTAATGCATTCGCAAAGTACAATTTGGAATCTCACGGCTTCAATATAGACGACCTATTTTCCGAGGCGGGCTTGTTAGAAGAGTTACTATCGAAAGATCAGGACGGGTATTTCAAATACAATATAGAAGATGTAAAGAACGTACTTTACCAAAACATCTATAACAATATCTCTTCCATTAATAAATCCAAGGGAAGTCTTGAATCGGTAAGAAATATAATGAGATGTTTCGGCCTGAGCGAGAATATAGTTACGCCTGTTTACAGGTCAGAGGGCGAATACGAGCTAATTCCAAGGAAGAGAAATGTTTTAAGTAAAAAGGCTTTGATTAACTTCAACTCAGAACTGAACTCTTCTGGTACGATATATCAGGATATCATTGCTTCTGATGCAGATTCAGTAACCGCTATACCTGCTGATTCTGGTGGAGATCTTGCGTTTGTTCCGCAGACTACAGAATGTATAGTCCATATACCAAAAGAGTATGATGTCACAAGCCCAAATTATTATGCAAAACCGTTTACTGAAACGAGTATTTTCGGTAATCATGAAGGCTCGGTTAGCCTTAGCAGGACAGTAAATGATGTAGGTTCTTTTGTTGTCAGCGTAGAGAAAGATACTTCAGATCCACTGAGAAGAAGGGCTAGATTTAAAGTAGAATACTACACTGGAGTAGGAACTACAGATACGCTAACTACAGACTACATTAATGATGTCTATAACGATACCCTGTGGAATATTACGTTCAGAATTTACTCTGAACAAACAAAGATGGGAGACCTGCCAGATGGGTTCTCTGGTAATGATTTTGTTGTAGAGTTTTATGGAGTAAGTCAAGATGTAGCTTCTTCTGAGTTTTCGTTTAGAGAAACCTCTACACTATCTGCGGCTGTTGCTGCTGATTTCTTATCGGCTTCTAAAAGATTTTTCGTAGGCGCTGATTACACAGATTATTCTGATAGCAGCACTCTCGTGACGAATGCTGATACGCAACCTGTCAAGCTAAGGCACTGGTACGAGAAACTCGAAGATGATGAGATCTTGGAGCATCTTTTAGACGTAGAGAATAGGGGTATCAACAACCCCGAAAAGAGTGCTTTTGTTTCTACTTCATCATTCTCTGACGTAGAAGTTTCAAGAATGGACACTCTTTCTCTGGAGTGGGATTTTTCGGATATTACTTCAACTGATTCATCAGGCGAGTTTGAGGTTCAGGACTATTCTTGCGACTTCAACACTAATGATGATTTGTATGATTTCTTTGGCCCATATTCGCAAGGGCATCACACTGGAGTGGGGGCATTTTTCCCCGTCAGTAGTTCTTCGATCAAGATAGTAAAATACATCAATACACTAAGGAATCTATCACCTGATGAGATTTCCTACTCAGATACTGTTAATGTTCTATCTAACGATGATTTATTCTTTAATGTTAATAGAGATTCTCTTAGTTCGTATTTCACATTCGAGAAGAGTCCTCAGAGAGTTGTGTCAGATTTGATGATGTCGCTATACAGTGATTACACTGATTTCTCCAACTCTATAACAGGAGTCGAAAGATATAGGCAAGAGTATAAGGCTCTAGAGAAGATAAGACAAAGATTTTTCGAGAGGTTAGAGTCAGAGCCTGATGTAGAGTTCTTCTTGGAGTATTTCAAGTGGGTGGACTCAGCAATATCCAGTGCACTGGAACAAGTCCTGCCGGGAACGATCGAATCAGGTAGAACGATAAAAAATGTTATCGAATCTCATGCACTAGAGAGGAATAAGTACTGGAACAAGTTCCCTACATATGAAATCAATATTCTTGAAGCAACTTCCTCCACTAGAGGAGTACAGGAATTAAAATACCCATGGAAGACGGGACACGCTCCTGATTATAAAGGAACAACAGATCAGTCTATACATGCGGATTACTACAAGAAGAGGTGGTTGGATGATGTTTCGGGATCTCCTGTCGCAGAGAGTAGAGATGCAATAAAAGATTCTGTTAATAAAACCACGGTAGTGGAACCAGATAGATTATATGATCCTGTCACAGATTCCTTCTACGATGGTAGATTCTTTCAGGTTACTTCGCTGACAAGGATAGCGGATCTATACTCCGATAAGAACGGCAAAGAGCTTATCGTGTCTTTCAAGCCTGAGTCTCAGTTTACTGTGAATGATTTCAAGGGAGATCTGTACTCAAGTGGGCAAGATCTAGTTATACAGATAGACGGAGATAATCCATACAATGAAGATGACCTAGAGTCAAAGTTTCCTTTAGGATCTATACCTGTTTATGATGATGCTGTCTTTGGTGATGTCATACTGAGGTCTAGCAAGGATCAGCCTGTATTAGGGATGACTTATGATTATACCCTAGATGAGAGAAGATATCATAATAAATTTATTGTCTCGAACAGTGACTCCATGCAAACTACGTTTACTAGGCAGTGGGTTGGTGGGTTCGATAATATTGATTTGGCTGACAGCACTACTGTCGCAACTGATAGGCCAGAACTGTATAATATAACGAAAAATGCCAACGATTATACTATTTCAGCAGTCCCGAATGATGAGGCAAAGTTCTATTATAGTCGTGGAGTGGGGGTAAAGTCCCCGGTTAGCATAAGGAATATTCAAACTAGTACAGATTCTAGGTTCCTGGGCAACTACAGGTACATCAATGAAGTGGCGCAGGTATCATGTAGATCTGGCAATAGTCGTGCCTTTATCGAGAATGATGGCTTCTCCATTTCCGCATCTGTGTCGCCTTACATTGACGGCGTGGCAGAGTTTACTTTGCTTCCGAGAGGGGACAATAGGCACATATTCGTAACAAGGTTCTCATCCCCAGGTGGTTACGAGAGCATGTCTAGAGGCTACCTTGACATAGAGGCAGAAGAGTTTTCAATCTATGATACTGTAAACTATCGCAATCTTCAGGTCAGGAGGGCATATGATAGGTATAGTCAATTTAGCTCGGAAAAGATTGCATCACCAACTGGATACAACTTTAACTACATTACTTCAGATACAACGCTTGGGTCTGAGATCGCTGCTTATCACAAGATAAACAGAAACAGGAGATTTGTAGCAGAAGATGTTTCAGGTACGGTTCAATACAAGGAAAGATTAGATAATAATTTTGTATCTCACGCGATACCTGCTAATCCATATAGCGTATATTGGATTAATAACGGGACTACAGGATCTTCGATACCTGAAGATGGAGATGTTGTACCAGATCTATCTGATGGCACGGGAGAATCAATTAATGTCTATGATGTAAATCCTGACTATAAGGGTATCCAGTATGAAGACGATACAGTTACCTTCTATTACCTCCCTAATGGTACAGAAGTATCTACTGAAGATTCGCACTTTGCTAAGTTGAATGGTGTAGATACTGATAATCTTGAGTATTACGATGTTACTAGAAATAGATATGGATTTTCCTCTTGGAGGCAGCTAAGGGCATCAGAGCACCCTGAGGCAAGAGACCTCAAGAGGTTTAATCAGATCTCGCTGCATGATGATGATGTTTATGAGAACAGATCTTCTATTTCTTACGAGATCTTGGAGAGCGAATCTAGCTACAGGTTATCCGATGGTTACTTTCAGTGGCTAGAAGGCCCTGTTTCGTACAACGATCCGGTCAAGATTTCCCTAGTGGTCCCAGGAGACGGCTTACAAGGTATCGAAATATCTCACCAGAGTACGCGAGAGCGATTCTCAGCGGTTACTTTAGACGAGGCCTTAGACCAGTTCACGATTAATCAACAAACGCCATATGAGGCGATCAGAGAAGGATACCTAGATGCGGAGTTATTCAAGCTCCATGGCGTTTCGAGATCAGACAGGGTTTATCCTTCTCGTAGAAACTCTGGGACCTTGTTGGCGAGAACCAGATATTTTTACAGGGACGAGCCTTCTACTACTGTAAGCTCTAACAGTTTAAGACTTTCATGGAAAGAAGATGAAGCTGATAGACAGAATAGAGATAACGTAGGATGGCATCACGTAGAGGATAGAAACGATACTACCGTTATCTCTGGTTCTTGGACATATGTGTCTCCTAGTTTCGCTTCTGATGATGAGGTTGTTTACTATCCTTCGTCATGGCCTACTGACGGTGCTTTTGATTCGTTTGTTAATCTAGAATTGGATACTATAGGCCTGGTGTACCTTGGGTATCTAAACGGCCCGAGAAATGATTACTTTGCAAGCAAATTTGTTAAGTTAGCTACGGATACAGATTCAGATAGGATTTTTACAAATTTCTATCATGTATATTCAGATGCTGTGTATAACACAGGAACATCTTCTGTAGATTATACATTACTAAACTCTGCAACATTTAATAGTTATGATAGCGAGGATAAACCTTTCTATGATACGATTGAAGAGTGGGAGTGTGATGTCAAAGTCAAATCAAAAGATTATAATGTTGTACCTGAGTTTAACATATCTAGGAATATGTCTTTTTATGTGCAAGAGGCAGGTGGAGAGTTTGTAGCTAGAAATGATAAGTTTCTGACTCTCCAGGGTTCTGCTGTTGATGCCGAGTTAGAATCATCTTCTCAAGGGTCTGATGAGGATTCTGGTTTAGAGGAGAAATTCTTCAGGACTTATGCTTTTTCAGATTTAATGCCCGACGCCATTGAAGACATGGAAGAGCATCTGGATAAAGAACCAGATCTTGACCTACATTTTGAGCTTGATGTCGGAGCCATCAAGAAGATGATTCCCTATAATGGCTTTTACCCTGTAAACAGAGTTTCTCAGTTAGCAGAACAATTTCTATCTGATTATAAGCCTCATTTGTATAACGAGGCAGAGACAGATACATCCGCAAACTTTAGATCTGCACAGGCGTTTACGCAGCCTTTCTACGCTCCTGGGATTGCACTTAACAGCATCAAGTCAGGAATTGCCATGGACTGGGCAACCTTCCAGGGGAGAGATGCGTGTCTTGAGATTATAGACAGCAGAGAGGATCAAGCATCTTATGGCTTTTATGATTTAGATAATAGTGATGCTGTTAATGATATCTTGTTTGGCATCAATCATTGCTTTGCGGGAACAGATTTTGTTGCATATCACCCAGGCAGGTACGATGTTACACAACAAGACGCTAACGGGGTTGATTTCAGTCAGGATCAAGAATCTGCTGATAGGTTTAGAAAATATGGCGTAAGATATACCAATCCTGGCGTAGGTGAGACTGGCCCCAAATTCTTCTGGTACACGAAAGATGAAGATGGCACTTATGCCCTGAAGTACGAGATTGATTTCTTCGAAGACTTACTAACAGAGACTCAGGCTTCTTCTTTCCATTGGGAGTTTATTGCGAACGGCATGGTTGATACTTCGACCAAGGATGAGAACTCGTTTGCCTTTATAGCCTTGAGGAGGGGTCCTGATTCAGAAACGGGCGAAGATCCAAGTGATCCTAAGGGAGAGTTTCCAATTTACATCTACCATGTTTGGGATAGGGGGGATCGGTATGATTTTGTCAGAGTCAACCCTCATACACTTCTTACGGCGGGCGGAAACCAGACAGTTAATGGCAGCAATAGAGCCGAATGCGTAATCGAGTATTTCCCTTCTAGGGTGTGTTTTGGTGCAATAAGAGATGGCCAGACAGTTAATTTTCAATCTATTGGCGTTAATTCTATTCAGACTAGTAATGTTCTGAAATTCTTTATTGGGTATGGGGTTAACGATACAGCAGCAAGGACTTTTGATTTTGATTCTCTTCACTATCAGATAGGCTTAGTGCCTCTAGACAACGAGATTAATAACGATAACAGAACAATAAACCATACTGACTATATTGTTACTTTTGATGATGGAGTTACATACGAACTCGATCATGATGTAACCATTGAGCATTATGATATAGCTACTGGGATGACCGTTGTTTACACGATAAACTTCCCTGATAATGTAGGGAGTGGTGCAAACTTCATCTACCCAGGATCTGCTGATGGATCTACGCCACAAGAGTTAAATTCTTACGGAAATTCAGTGTGCGCAGAAGTTTTAAGGTCAGAAAACTTGGTTGTCTTTCCTATACAGAGAGATCAGTCTGCAAATGATGTTGAGTATTATCACTACGTCCTGACTACTAATATCCCAGGCGCGGATATAAATGATCCAGCAGGTAATATTGCCTCTTTTCCTGTTACTCCTACAAGGTACTCGGATATACATCAAGTCTATACTTACAATAGTGCAGACAATGAGACATATGAACTTGTTTTTGGCTCTTCCTGTAAGTCAGAGGGAATACTCTATTACGATGATAGGGTTTATTATGTAGATCCAGATTCTGTAACATATACAAGTGGCGTACTTACTGCTGGTCCTACATTGAGTAATGTTCAGTATGAGGCAGACACAGGGACTGGATACGGCATTAGTGCTACAGCTACTGCTGGGCCTCTCATTCAAAATGCAGTGGAGTCCAGAGCGTGTAAGAGGCTTGGGAATATTGATATCGTAGAGAATACGCTTATTGCTACGTTCTCATATGGTGATCTTTCTACCTTCGAGAGTGTTGAACCTACTTTGCAGAGGATGGTAAAGCAAATATACAAAATTGATGAAGATGCTGTTCCAAACTTTATAAGTGAAGAGTTGATAGACAATGTTTTCCTGAATAACTCATTAATGAGAGATAACTCATTAAGGATAGATAACCCACTAAAGTTATCCGCTTCTTACAATGAAGATTTTGCGATAAACAATAGTTCTTTTGCTTCGTCAGATATACAGATTGGGAAAACCTGTTTGGAGTTCATTTCATATGAAGGTAATGTGAACTTCCATCAACCACTTGAAAATAGAGGCTATGCGCCATACTTCTATACACAAAGGCTTAACGTAGAAGATAATAATACAGGGACGAGCTATTACTATCAGAGGATGATAGATTACAAGCCAAACTTGAGAGTTCCCTTCGAAGCTATATTAGATCCAAGCCTCGGAATCCCTATAACGCCTGCTACATCTGCTGAGAACGGAGTATCTACAGATTCTAAGGTGTGGTGGCTAGGCCCTGAGTACTACACAGATCAGGACGAAGACTACATTTATCCATACGCCCAGTGGACAGGAAGAGAAGAGTCTCCCTTGTATAGGTTAGCTGCTAATAACTTCTTCGGGGAAGCTGTGAGGTTCTTCGTGGAAGGGAGCGATCTTACTACCTTTACCTCAATGCCGGAAGAGAAATTCAAGGATGTCGAAGCCGGTAAGACTTATGTTATGGATGTTTCTCTGAAAGCTTTTAACTTTAAACCTGTAAAAGAAAAAGTATCTGGGGTCGTTCAAGACGATAATTACGGTAAGTTCTTCGGTCCACCCGCAAGGTATTTTAAGGAAAGTTTGGATTGCTCAAGGATAGAATATCCATCAGGGGCGATTACTGATAATAGATCAGACTTCATAGAAGATCCTGCACAGGCACCATGGGCTCCTCCTTATATTTACGGTGAATCAGTTGCTAGAATAAAGTATACTCCTGAAGTTTCAGGTAAGCCTACGTTAGGCGACATACTTTCTAATGCAGAGATAGAGTATATCAACAAGGACCTTAATGAAAAGTTTTATGATGTAGGTGATGGAGCCACAAACCTTAGTAACCCAACATCACCTGCGTATGAGGGTAGGGTTAGGTTGGATTCTTGCTTGAGCCTACTTTCCAAGACGAAAGTCAAGAAGGTTCAGTTTGATACAGATAACCTTACTTTCTCAGAAGAGAATGGTTACAGTTACGCTCCAACATCTATAAAAGATTCAGAAGGCAACGATGGTGATGCCTGGGCAATCTATCCAAAGTGGGAATGTCCAGTATTTGATATTGATGAAGATACAATTGATGATGATGGATTCGGGATGACATGGTTTAATGACGCGAACCAGCTAAGTCAGCAATCAGGAGTCTTTATGAGTATAGAGAGGACTCCTAATTTGGACAGGACAGTTGAAGGCAGTCTTATTGATATTTGTGGATTTACTCCTACTTCTTCAAAGCTAGGGAAGGTGGCAGGTAGCAAGAAGATATATGAAGCAGTTGCGATAATCCCCATAACAGAAACTCCAAACAGCGAAACAGTTTATGTGAATGGATTTAACTGTATTCCTGTCAAAAAAGACATTTTCAACAAACAGTTGGTTAATATTAATTCTAATAGACCAGCAGTAACAGTAGGAGATTTTGATAGTCAGGTTTCTATTGATAGCACTTCTATCTCTAACACGATTACTAAAATGAAGGAGTATGTTGTTCCTCCGTTTATGAATTATGTCGAGGATAGGAGTATCGACCCGTTCGTTTTCTATATTGCAGAATTTAGTGAGGAATTATCAAAAGATGACCTATCGAATATATGGCTTGGCAAGATGCCTGAAATTGCTAAGACCATGAATATTGCCTCCAAGAATATATCACACAAGATAGATAGGTTTGAGTTTTTTGGCGGGATAGTCCCGCCAAAAGACATGAAGTTTCTTGTCTTTAAGATAAAGAAGAAGGCTGAGAAGAGCTACTTTAACCTTACTGCTGACAAGTCTGATGATAGTCGGTTCGAGTTTGAGGTATTTGATAACAGTACACCGTCATATAGTTATAACTGGCCATATGATTACTTTTCTTTAATAGACAGGGTAAAGATATCTGCTGGGTTCTTCGCGACGGGAGAGGGCGCTTCTGAAGACAGGGATGTTAACTTTGATGAGGCGATAAGAATAGGCGATAAGGTAAATAGAAACTCTATTATGGCAAAGAAGAATGTCCTCATAAGCAATAGTATCAACGAAGAGCAAATTGATATAGGCGATAGGATAAGTCTGGAGTCTGATTCTTCTGAGCAGAAAAAGAGAAACCCAAGAGTATCAAATAAGAAATGAGCTTTTTAGATAAAAAAGAAAGGGAAATTGATATAAAACTAACCCCTCATGGAAAAAGATTGTATTCCGAGGGGAAGTTGCATCCTTTTTATTATAGATTCTTTGATGATGACATTCTTTATGATGCCTCATACGCGGGTATAGAAGAAAACCAAGAAGACGCAGAGTCTAGAATCACTAACGATACTCCTAGGCTGTCTACGCAGGTGACTTTCAAGTCAAGAGAAGAGAGTTTAAATTATCAATCTCTTGATGTAGACAATCTTTCTATAGAAGATCAAGAAGAAGTATTCGGCAAAATTGAGTCTGCTCTTGGTAATAGTGGCATAGGCAACCAATCAGCTAGTAACCTATATTCTAGGGTATACAACCATAAATTTGAATCGGTAGAAAAAGATAAAGAGGACTACGAAATTGACTTGGGAACATTCTTTATTTCCATTAACAAGGAAGAGACTACTCCCTTCGTTTCCAGGGAACCCCAGGATGGAGGTTTTTTCTCAGAAGGTGTTGACGATTTATCAAGCTTCGATATTACAGAATTTCAATATGCGTTTTCTCCATTTAGTGATGGCGGGACTGTAATAGTAGAAAATGGGTACTTGCTTTTTGAAACTTCAGAAGATAATGTTGATATACTGAATGAGATGTTTGATATCGAGATCTTTGAAATAGAAGAGATAGGCTCCGAAGAGTTCATGAAGAGGTTGTACTTTGAGAAAGAAGCGACAAATGTTGTCAATGATGTAATGATTGATAAGAATCTAGTATCACTCGAAGAAATCAGCATACCTGAAGATAGGCGCGTAGAGACATATTTTGATGTAGAAGTTGATTTTGAAGTCCCGAACGAAGTATATTGCAGGCACGGCATAGAGAAAAAGAGCTACAACATATTTGTAAATGATGATGTTGGATGTGGGTGCGACAAGAGAAAGCTGAGGCCTGATGTAGAAACCAATTTAACTGGGCCTTCTGGAGATGAGTGTGACTAACTTTATAGCAGAATTTAATTTATCAGAACTGGAGGAGAATTTTCTTCCAACTAGCAGAATTAGTTCTGTAAAGGTGTCAGAAAAGTCACTACAGGGGATAGGGCTAGAGATAGAGATCTCTTCTTTCTATAAATCAAACATACTATCTGCGTCTTCTTGGCTGGAGTCTCTTGATTTCTCTGAAAGTTTGACCTGGGAAGTTAACTTGTATTCTGATAAAGCCTTAAATAATCTTCTTGTTCGAAGAATTTTGACTGTAGAGGATTTTAAAGTAGAGAAACTGGACTCTGTTGAAACAGAAGTACTATACCAGCTAAAACATTCACTAGAAGCAAGTATCCCTAATACAGATAATGTATACCTAACTCTTCAGGTCTCTGTGGACCTTCAGGATGTTCTCGATGATATCGCTATTTTACCTACCGAGGAAAGGTTCCTAAGGTCTGCTAGGAGAACTATTCCTGTATTAGAAGGCGGAGAGGCTAAGGAGGTGATGTCTTTCTTCAGGCTCCCCGATAGGAAGATATTTGGTGGCGAGGTAAAGATCGAGAACCAGGTGTTTAAGACAATTAACGGGCTTCCATTAGAGAAGGTAGATATTCCAAACATACTGGTGCAAGATATTAGGGAGTCTAGGTACAGGATACCGTCATTTGGTGCCCCCAAGGGTAGGGATGTAAATCCTTTTAAAGTCTTTTCAGAGAGGCTCTCGCCTGATTCGTTTGATTGCATTATCTCCTTTGACCACAAACAATACTACAATAGCACCACTTATAGATTTATAGGCGAAGATGTAAAATATGAAGATTTCTTTGGTATAAACGCCTTTAGATGTTCTAGATCACTCAAGTATGATAGAGAGTTTAGGGAATATAAGAATATAGCATCACTAGGGAAATTAGATAGACAGACTTCTATACAGTCTGAAGAGTATGATTTAATTCATATATTCACAAAGAAGTCTGTGTCTGTATTTTTGTTTAGAGATAAAACGATAAACCTAGATAGTCCATCATCTTTCAACTATAACTTCTATTTCGAGATAGAAAACAGACTAAAAGATACTGCGTCCAAGGATCTAGTGACTCTTGATACGATAAGATCAGAGCTTTCCTCTATAGAAAACAGATCCAGAGGCGGAAGCCAGGTTAGCGACAGGGAATTTGAAAGAATAAGGAATATGACTACGGAGTTTGTGGATATCCTAAAGAGATATATTCCTCAATTCAATACTGGCATATTCTCTTTATTCATGAATCCTATAACGGTTAGTGTTGATATTCTTTACTTACTTAAGATGTCAATTAGTGACCTGATCACAAATATAAATAATGATATTACTCCTGTTAACTCTTATGGATTCGAGAACCAAAAACAGAATAATAAAGGGGCCGCAGATTCTTTCGAGAGAAGCGTTGATGTAAAAGTTACCGGATGGTCTAGGTTGAGGTTTTTCGATTCTAAAATATTATCAGTGCAAGAGTATAGGGACAGGATAACGGCAGAGGATATAAAAATATTCAATACCGAGAACCCTAACTTATCTGTTGGCTCCACGGCCATCACAGGTGCATTAGATAGGAATAAACTTACATACGTTACACCGCTATCATTCCTCTCCAGAGAAAAGACATTACAGATCGAAGATGTATCTGATATCGAAGACATTCTCAACGGAAGCGAACCTCTACTTAGGGGAGAGATTTCTAAAATAAAATCTGGTGTTTATAATTCTTCGATCAAGAACAAAATCAGCACTAACGCAATACTGGATAAGACTACGAAGGAAAAGAAAGGGGATCGAGTCATAAAGAAACCATCTATTGTAAAGATAGAAAAATATATGTCTAGGAAGAAGAATAAGGTAGATGAATCTATACCAGTTATTTCTCAAGAACTATTATCCAAGCTACTGGAAGGCGATGTGAAGATTGTTTCTGGGTACGGTAGGCTTCCGAGACAGGTTAAGGGAATTATGAAGGCGTCAATGCAAGGATCTCAACAAGGACTGTCCAGAATCTATTCCAATAAAGAGGCACCCGGTTTCAACGATGAGATGTCTGCTTTCTTGAACTTCTCTAATATCATGGAGATGAGATATCTTGATATAGAGAGAAATGGAGATAACCTCGTATTCTCGTGGAAGGTTTTAGATGAAGATAGCATTGGTTTTGGTAGTTTGGTATGTAGAGGAAACAGGTACAGAAATCGTAACGTAAATATTAAAAATGTCTCAGGATATCAACTGCAAGATAATACAGGGCTGATCGTCATCGAAGGCTCACGCAGGCCAACGAGCACGGAGGTGACGCCACCGGGTCCTGTCTCTAGTTTGCCACAAGTAGTATTCAGCAGGTTCTTATAATGATAAAGAAATTTAGGATAAAATCAGCTCCAAGACCTTTTTTGGAGATAAAGGAAAGGTTACGTTTACCTGATGTGAGGAATACTTCTCAAATCATCGAGGAGAGGCAACTTGTAAGGCTTACGATTGAGGAAGGGCAGGCTTACCTCTCTCTTGAGCGCACATTTCCTCAAGATATACTGGATATCAACAGAGTGCCTGAACAACCAGATCAATTAGATCAGTTTTCAGGGCTGAACATACCCGATCCTGAAGGAGGCTCGATAAATTCGATACCCGGTGCTAGACCAATCGAAGAACTGGCGTATGAGGCTCAATATAGAGAATATGTAACTACTAATTTTCAATACTCAGAAACAGAATATACTTCTTACGAGAGATATAGTGATAAAACCAATCCGTACACAAGATCTAACCCATATATTGAGGTAACACCAAGGTACAACTTCTTCGACAGGGAGCTTGAGCAAAGAACTTCCTCTAGGGATATTGATATTATAAGGTCGATAGATAACTTTTCTTTGAGACTTGCATCAGAGATCGGGAATCAAGTCTTTTCATATGATGATAGGAACTTATTTATTGATTCAGAATTTTCATCTGATTCTAATTCTATTATGTCTACTCAGTTTGAAGAGCCATTTGGTGTAGATATATTGCTATCTAACACCCTAACAGGGGCTTTTGGAGGTTTCCTGAAGAAACTTGATGCATATGAATACTTCATGAGGACTATCTCTACTACATTCACGAAAGAGATAGAGATAGAGAGCCAGGATGAATTGACCAAGGTAAGAGAAGCCCCAATAGATTTAGTTATATCATCGTTACTTGCGGAGCAATTTAACTCTTCTTTCTCTACAACGAATTATGAAAAGTTTACAAAGTTTGGAAACGAGACGTATAGAAGGTTTTTCTCTGCATTACTCGAGCGTTTTCTTGGCACGATACGAAAGAAGATGCCGAGCGTGGAAGATATAATACTTGGAGCGCCCGTCTATAGCGAATTAATCGGATATAGAATAGAAAAATCCACGAAATTTGGAGAACAGAATATCTATATCCCCAATACCTCTAATGAAGAAGATCTGAGGTATTTTGATAATCAAGTAAGATACGGAGAAGAGAATAGTTATAGGTTTTATTCTTATGTCCTGGCAAATACAGCGGAGTACAAGATAGTGCCCAGAGGAGAGGCGGGTTTCGAAGGGCTTCTGGAATTGGGTAAAATACCAGTAGACGTTATTATAACGCCAAAGATAAGATTATTCGAGATACCTGTTGTTCGTGATGATGATATTACGGTTGTGGATTCGCCACCGCCACCACCAGAAGTAAGGGTTTACAATAAACCTCAGCAGGACAGTCGAGTTTATTTCGCACTTACTCCACAGGCGAACTCGGTTATAGAAAAGCCAATTATGGTTGACAGAGGAGAAGTAAATTTATACTCGATGTACTACAAAGCCTTTGATTTGCCTGAAGGGAGTGAGATTGAGTTTTCTGGAGATGATTCTATTACTAGGTATATCATCTACAGGTTGGATCGAAGGCCAAAGAAGTATACAGATTTCTCTTCAGGGGAAAGGTTTACGATCTTAACAACTGTCCCCGATAATAATGGATCTATAAAGTTCGCAAATATGAAGCCAGTAAGAGAGATGCCCCAAGAACTGGATAAAACATATTACTACATTATAAGATCACAAGATGTTCATGATAACATATCTAATCCAACTCCTATTTACGAACTGAAGGTGCGAAGAGATGGAGAATTATACATCTTGGACAGAAAGATATTCGATATTGAGAATATTTCTGGAGCAGAGACGAGTAAATCATTCCTAAGGTTCTTGAGGATAAAGCCTAATATAAATCAGCACCTAATTAACGAAGAAGCTTCTGGATTAGATGGATCTAAGACTTCTAAAGAATATAGCCTGAAAGATGTAAGACTCGGAAGAGGGGTTGACAATGTTTGGGGCAAGAAGTATATGATAAAGGTGAAATCGAAGAATACTGGAAGAGAAGTTAGAATGAAAGTAAGATTCAAATACAGAAGTGAGAGAGAATAATGGGATTTTTAGACAACAGCGGTGATATAATCATTGATGCCGTACTTACTGATGCCGGTAGAGAGAGATTGGCCCGAGGAGATGGCTCTTTCAAGATAGTGAAGTTCGCTTTGGCTGATGATGAGATTGATTATAGTTTGTACGACGACACAAATACATCAGGGAGTGCTTACTACGATATAGAGATCTTGCAGACTCCTATTCTTGAGACTCCTACCAACAATACATCAAACATGAAGAGCAAGATCTTGACAATCCCAAGATCTGATTTGCTTTATTTGCCTGTTATAAGGCTGAATGAAGAGGAAGGCTTGAGTAGAGGTGCAGAGCCAATCTTCTATGTCGCTGTGGATCAAGAATCTGAGGACAACCTTGTCTCAGATTCCATCTCAGGGACGCTGTTTGGAGAAACGCTGGGAGGCCAACCGATCGTACTAGATCAAGGCCTGGATACTACAGAGATCTCGCCAGAAACGCCTCTACAGGATGATCTAGTCGAGACTCAGTACACAATTATGGTGGACAGCAGGCTTGCGAGGATTTCGTCTCCTCAGAACAACGGTAGCCTTGCGAGTATTAGCTTTATAGACGACGATGGCATCGCAAATTACCCATTTAGCTTGTCTACGGACCCAGGGTATGTCTCTACCAATCAAAATATAGGTTCTGGAGGCCAATCTATATCAGGCCCGAGAGGAACAAGGATCTCTTTTAAGATCGCAGCCTCTATTGAAACCAATTCTAATGATTATTTGTTTGATCTCCTTGGAGGAACCTTTACTCTAGGCGGGGATACTTACAAATACATTGATTCAAACATAAGAATTGAAGGAAATACAACTGGCTATTCGGTTGATTTGCCTGTAAGATTTGTGAAATTAACCTGATAGGAGTAATAATACATGAGTTCAGTATATAAACGATTAACCGCCACTGATATAGGCAAGACAAGAAACAATCTTTATGAATCTATACCTATTGATGGGCAGATTCTGTATGGTTTCTACGTGGATGGCGGTTCTTCACCCGAGCCGGACCCTGAGAATGTTAAAAAGTTCTCTCACGGTATGTTCCAAGATGTATATGATTACCCATATCTTCAGTCATCAGCCAACAAGTTGTTTTCACTAACAGCGGGTTTATCTTCTGACCATGGGCTTGGCACAATTAATGTTCAATCGTCAAAAAAGTTGAATATCTACTCTCAGCTTGCCCAAACTCACGTTGGCTATGATGAGAATGGAAACATTCTTGACTTCGATCAAGATGGAGACTTCTCGTCTGGAGGCTACAAGATAAAGACTCCGATCTTTTTGAAGTTTTCGAGACTCTTGGTTAAAGACGAGATAAGAAAAGAAACTTTCTCGATGGAGATAGACATCACGGCAGCCTCTGCGGCTGGTACAGACACGATTGTTATTACGGATACGGGCGCGAATGACAACTATAGAACTAACTCCCCGGCAGGAGAGTACGGTATCTTGTACGGAGTTAGTAGTACAGACACTAATTTCGAAGAAGCGGACAATGTTCCTGTTGGCTTGATATATTATCAGACGGGTTTAGTAGTCTTAGATAGCAATATCTTACTTACCGGGACTGGATATGACGGCACTTCTAACTTCGAGCCGTTTAACAATGGCGGGGATACAGTCCTTACTCACGTAGATGAGGGAACTGGGGATACTATTTCTGTAGGTTTTGTTGATTATACGATAGACAACATTGCGGACTCCATTCGAGAGAGGATTTCTGATATTTCTTTCAACAACACAACAGAACTAAACTCTACAGTCTTCTTTTGCAGAGTTGGGAACACAGAATTTAACTACTCGTCGAATCCTACCTATACTTCAAACTCAAAGATAAGAGTCAAGAGGGTCTCATCTGACGAGCCAAAGTCTTATATTACGACTGTAGGATTGTATTCTTCGGATAATGAACTGCTGGCAGTCGCAAAACTAAGTGAGCCATTGAAGAAAGATCCCTCTATAGAGCAAATATTAAAAGTTAGACTGGATTACTGATGTCATATTATAGGTTCGGCGCAGGAGACGTGCTCAGGAACGTCATGAAGACATATCCTGAGCACGAATACATTATTTACGGAGGGAACTCGTATCTTAATGGTCGAAGAGCTATAACAGGCTCTTTCGATCCTATTGTAGGACACAATTCTCTCGGCACGGTAAACTTGTATGAGTTGAACCCCGATAAGGATTTCACCACGCCCTCCAGTTCTCCCCCTATAGAATTTTTCAGAGTGAATAATGGCTTGCACAACACAACAAAGCTTATCGACACTGATGAATTGATCTCTACGGCGATAGGAGAGGACATAACTTATAGTGCAGAACTCGAATCTGGCATCTCTTTTAATTATTTTAGGACTGGTGACGACAGAAACCGCTTGAGAGCGATCAGAAACCACTTCAGATCTATTGATAGGCTTACCCCTTCGTTTTCTTTTACAGACGCTCTGACGGAAGACAGTGCGCTTATAGAGATACCTGCGGTGATGTTCTCTAGTTCTATTAGAAAAGGCAGCGTCAGGCTTGAATTTTACGGGGATTCTGGTCAATTGATGGCATATTGCGAAGATACAGGGAATAGAGGGGAGTTGATCGACCAAGATGGTAACATTGTTGGCTTTGTTTTGTATGAAGTTGGCTTTGTTTACCTAAACGATTCAACAAATGCTATATCTGGCACGTTTACAGACTTCTATGACTCTGATTCTGCTGCCGAAACTCCTTACTGGATACATTTTGGAAGATATCAAGATGATGGAGTATCCAATCAGACAGAATCTAGTTATAGATTTGTGTTCCAAGGCATAGAAAAGATACCAGTTCTCACCATGTATGCGGATATGCCCAAAGGAGAGGTGAACAATTCTACAAATCCTACCTTTATAGACAAGGATACTCGAAAAGAAGTCGTCATAGGTAGTGATTTTATAGAAGAGAGAAGCGGAAGTATAAAGAATATCAATAAAACACCATTTGATTCGGAAACAACATCATTCGATAAGATAACTTACATCACGAAAGTTGGAGTTTATAACGAAAAGAAAGAGCTTTTGATGGTTGCCAACTTATCAAGACCTTTAAAGAAAAAAGAACTGCGAGATCTTTCAATAAAACTAAAGGTTGACCTTTGAAAGATTTATATTTGTGCCTCGATATCTCTTCTACATGTACCGGATACTCATTTTTGGATGAGGATGGTAATTGCCACTTGGTTGGATGCATCAGGACAGGAAATAGGAAGAAATTTTCTACAAATTACGATATCATAGATGAGATTTGCCGTGTTTTGTTTGAGGAAGTCTCTAATATTGACGGAAATGTTGTTGGGATATTCTCTGAAAGCGCCCTCAAGAAGTTTTCACGCGGCAGGAGCAGCGCTTCTACGATAGCCAAGCTGACTTCTATCAATTTCGCGACTAGATACGAGCTTTACAGGAAATTTGGCTTGACAGCGGTGGAAATTGCACCTACAGCGGTCAAAAAGCTGGTGGGGTACAAGAAGAAAGAGGACAAGAAAGAGAAAACGCTCGAGTTTGTAATTGACAGGTTCCCAGATTTCCCAATAGAATACACTAGATACGGAAACACTCACCAGAAGTGTTATGATATGGCTGACTCTATAGCAATAGGATGGATAGGCCTTGAGACAGAAAAGAAAGAAGAGTCCAAGTAAGATATTAGATGAGATATTTGGGTCCCCGCGCCTTTCTGGTGAAGAAAGGCTTTACTTTTGCCCTAAGTGTAACCACCACAACAAGAACTTCTCTGTAAATGTACAAAAATCGTTATGGAAGTGCTGGGTATGCTCTTTCAAAGGCGTAGGTTTAAGAAATTTACTTCTCGCAACCAATAATTCGAATAGAATTAATGAACTTCCACTTGAGAAGTATGATAATAACATTATATCCCTCGAATCTGTAAGGGAAATGCTCTCCACAACCGAAGATGATCCTACATCTTTACCGGAAGAGTACGAACCTATATTAATAGATGGTCACAAGAAGGCAAGAAAATACCTAGAAGGCCGAGGAATAACTACAGAAGACATAATCAAGTATAAACTTGGCGTTTGTTACTCAGGTAGGTACGCAGGAAGGATTATATTTCCCTCTTTTGACTCAGAAGGTAACTTGAACTACTTTGTGGCAAGAACATACCACGAAGATAACGATTATAAGTATCTCGCACCCAGAAGTCGGCCCAATATAGTGTTTAATGGCATTTTTGTTGATTGGAGCAAGCCTGTGTGGCTTGTAGAGGGAGCTTTTGATCACCTCTTCGTACCAAATTCCATTCCTTTGCTTGGTTCTTCTATTAAAAAGGATAGTATGATCCTAGAGAAGGCTATAAAAAACAACACAACTGTTATTCTGGCCCTGGATGGAGATGTGAGGGCAGGAAAGGTGTTTAAGATAGCAAAATTCCTATCAAGTCACTCTATAGAAGTCTATATCGCACAAAACAATACAGAGAAAGACATCAACGAGCTTTATTTGTCCGGCGAATTGCCAGATATACTAAAGAATGTAAAGAAATACAGCATAGAACAGTCTATACTAGAGAAAATAAGGGAAATTTCATGACAAGGTTTGCTCACATCGCAGATACTCACATCAGGAACCTAAGATATCACGATGAGTACAGATATATCTTCGAAAAGATGTATAAGGACATCAAAGAGAGGAATGTAGATTATATTGTCCACTGTGGGGATATAGCGCACACGAAAACAAAGATTAGCCCTGAATATGTGTCACTTGCAACGGAGTTTCTTAATAATCTCGCAGATATTGCACCTCTTATTGTTATTTTAGGCAATCATGACGGTCAGATCAACAATAAGAGCAGAGAAGACTCTGTTAGCCCTATTATAAGATCTATGAAGGATAAAAATGTTATCTTTCTAAAGGATAGTTGCGAATATAGACTCACAGACGACATAACTCTTAATGTAATGAGCATTTTTGGCGAAGCAGAGAAGAGTTGGGTTGAACCTTCTGATGAAAGCAAGATAAACATTGCCCTTTTCCATGGCTCTGTCAATGGCTGCGAGGTTGATAGCGGGTTTACTATCACAAATGGGGATATAGACCTTGAGTACCTGGAAAAGTTTGACTTTGCTTTCCTGGGAGACATTCACAAGACAGCACAGCGCATGGACTCAGCCGGTAGATACATGTATCCCGGCTCAACAGTCCAGCAGAACTTTGGAGAGACAAACGATAAGGGATACTTGGTTTGGGATATCTCCAGCAAGGATGATTGGACGTGTGAGCACATTCCTTTCCCTAACCCTAGTCCATTTATAACTGTAAAGTTGGATTCTCACGGCAATATAGTTGGCGATGACATACCAGAGAATGCAAAGATAAGAGTTTTTTCGTATGTGCCCCTCAATTCCCACGCCAGAATGGCGAAGAAGAGGGAAATAAAGTCCAAATATAAGGCGAAACAAGTAAAATACGTTTCGAAGAGCGTTGGCAAGTACAATTTCGACAAAGATGTTACCGAAGACGTGAAAATTAGCGACGTGAGAGACCCTGGAGTCCAGGCTGATCTCATCAGGAACTACTTAGAGACTCTTAATATCGAAAAATCGGTAATTGATGAGGTAGTAGAGCTTAACAAAGAGTATATCATTACCGAATCTTCTGATGACGTAGCCAGAAACCTTCACTGGAAGATTAAGAAGCTTGAGTGGGATAACATTCTTTCTTACGGTAAGGGCAATGTTATAGATTTTGATAACGTAAAGGGAATTACAGGCATCTTAGGGGAGAATTACACGGGTAAGTCTTCTTCTATGGAGATTTTGATGTATTCGATCTTCGGGAATATGTCGAAGAACATCAGGAAGACTTTCGATATGATCAACTGGAATGAAGAAGAGGCTTACATAAAGGTTTCTATAGAGGCTGAAGGGAAAAATTACGTTATCGAGAGGAAATTTACGAAGCTGAACGAAGAAAAGCGTACAGCGAGGGAGTCTATCGACTTTTATATCGAGGGCAAAGACGCCATATCTCTAAATCAAGACAGTAAAAAGTCAACAGAAGCTTACATAAGGTCTATATTTGGCACCCATGAAGATTTCTTGCTAACATCTTATATGTCTCAAAAGGTTCCTGACACATTTATTGATGGTGGCTCCACAAACCGCAAGAAGATTGTGGCGAGATTCTTGGACCTTGGGCTCTTTGAGGAAAAGTACAACTTAGTGAATGAGGATAGCAGGGATATCAGGGCTTTACTGAGGACAGAATACAAGGATTCCAAGAAACACATAGCTGTAGACATAAGAAAAGAAATCCAAGCGCTTAGAGAGAGACTGAAGAACACCCTGAAGGAGAAAGAAGCTTTGTCCTCGGAGGTGGAGAGGCTGTATGGGAATGTGCAACTTCTGAAGAGGGAATACGACTCTGAGAACGGGAAGCATTTCGATAATTTGGACACCTTGTATGAAGATAGGGACGAATATACTGAAAAAGTTAAGGAAATAGAGGCAAAACAAAAGAGCCTAAAAGAACAGATTGATATATTCACAGAAAGAGAGATGAGCTTCAAGAAAGTCTTGAAAATGTTCGATAAAGAGAACATGCAAAAAGATTTGAAAGAGTTAGAAAAGAAGAAACTAGAAAGGGAAGGCGCGAAAGCCAAGAGGGACAGGTTCGCCAGAGATCTGGATAGGTCGAATAAAGAAATAGCGATTATCAACAAGGTTCCTTGTGGTGGAAAGGGTCAATATTCTTCTTGTAAGTTCTTGAAGAAGGCTAATGATGCAAAAGATTCAATTAGTGATATCGAATCCAAGCTGGAGTCTGCTGAAAAGGACCTTTCCTCTATTGAGGCAGAGATAAACAAGTACGATGGCAAGTCTTTGAGAGAGACGCTAGAAAAGATTGCCAAACTGGAAGGAACGTTACGTGATGTCTCAGGTAAACTATCTGAGATGCTCAAGGAATACGAGTATCTAGAGAAAGACAGAGAAGAGAAGCAAGACAAGTTGGATGATCTTGAGTTTAAAATCAAAGATTTAGAGAAAGATAAAGAAGTCATCGAAAAGATGAAAAAGATGGAAGATTCTATCGAGAAAGCAAAGAAAAGATGGTCAGAAAAGAAGTCTGAACTCGCCAAGAAGGATAAAGAGTATTTAAGCCTTAACTCTGAGATTTTATCTAAAGAGGAAGAAACTGTAAGGATAATGAAGTACGAAGAGAAGAGAGATAAATATAACAGAAAGTATCAGGTCATGGACTTGTACAAGAACTGCATGCACTCGAACGGGATCTCGCTCTCTATTGTTAATAAGATGATACCAATGATCAACAAGGAAGTTAACAAGATCACTGAAGAATTGTCAGATGATTTGAACATTATTCTCGGTCTTGACGATAGAAAGCTTGATGTCCTTATGGAGAAGGATACGGGCATGGGACCCATAGAGTCTGGCAGTGGCGCAGAGAACGGTATATCTTCCATTTCCTTGCGCCTTGCACTGATGAGAGTTAGTTCTTTGCCGAAAGCGAACTTCTTTATCATGGATGAACCAGCAACTAATTTTGACGAGAAACACCTTAGTGCGTTTAATAACCTATTTAATATCCTGGGCGAAGAGTTTGAAACAGTGTTTGTAATAAGCCACATAGAAGACACTAAGGATTCTGTAAAGAATATAATTAACATCGAAAGAGAAGGTGGATACTCTAAATTAAGGATATAGAACATTAACGGAGACAACATTTGAACGAACAACAACAACCTGCTAAAGTAGACAGCTTCCTACACAAATTATTGAGTAGGAAGCTTCTCGTGTTTGTGGTAGCAACAATTGCATTCTTTGCTGGACTTATAAATCCAGAGATAGTCTTGATTAGTTCAGAGAATTGGACTAATATAGCTATTATGTACATCGGCACAGAGGGCGCTAGAGATTTCATAATAGCTCTCAGGAACAATAAATCTCCGAAGGAGTAAGGCATGGATTACGAAGATCTATACAACAAGTCTGAAAAGAGTGGTGAATATGGAAAAGCATTTGAAGCCATATTCTCTCACCTGCTAGATCAAAGCGACGAGGGGTTTCAAAGAGCCCTGCTGGCCCTCTCCAGGCTAATAGCCTCCAAGAAATCCAAGGGAGAGCGCCTTGACAGGATAAGTGCACCACTATCGCCTGCTTATAAGTGGTACAAGGCTACAAAGATGTACTATAGCAGTATTATAGGCACAAAGTACGAGAAGAAGTTTTTTCAGGGTATGATATTTGCGTTAGATAATCTCGGCATGGCGAAAGAGATGAATTTGCAGGAATTATACAACAAAGAAGAATATACCAAGATACTTTCTCGGGTGGAAAAGCTAATCTATAATTACTATCTTCTCTCAATGGAGGACAGTAACTTCTATGAGCAGAGCAGGTATCTGAAGACTGCCTTCGATGATCAACAAGAGTTTGATGATTGGGTTTTCTCTAATGTTAATGTTGATGAAGATCTTTATTCTGCCTTGCTACAAGAAAACTACGAAAGCTATGAGAAGGCTTTTCAATACTATTATGGCTTGGTGCAGCAAATTTTTACTCCTGATGATGAAGAGAGAAAGAAGATCTACAAGAGAATGTGTAGCCTCATCAGTGGCTTCGCGAGAGGGGGATACTCATATCGAGTGACTCCTTCTAGTTTCCTGGGCACCAAAATAGAAGAGTTCTGCACATCCCCTCCCAAGTTTGATGATAGACTGAGAGAAAAGTCTATTGTGAACATAATAAAGAAACTTGGAGTGGAGAAAGAGTTCGGTGTTGGCGTGGAAAGTATTTTCGATATAGAAGAGAACTTTGAAATGTCCCTCGCTGCTGTCTATTATTTTATATTCTATGATAGCCCTATTCTGGAGGTATGTCCTGCACTTGACAAGATGTTCGATACCGAGGAAGAGGCAAGAGAGTGGCTGGACAACAACATAAGGATAGAAGACCCAAATTCTTTCTTTGCGTTTTTGGAGTGAGGATAACAAAATGGATAGAGATACAAACTTAACACTTGAAAAGATTAGGCTTTTTCTCCTGAAGAACAAGAGGTATGCTATTTTTATAGGAAACTTCTTTGTCATATTGCTTATAGCGATAGTGTTGTTTCTTATCGGGAAGTCGAACTCTAAATTTTTGGATAGGAAGATAGAAGACACCGTAAAGAAAGATAAGCTTCGAGATGAAGAAGTAAAAACCATAGAGGATATGGTCAAGAAAGAAGCTAAAATGAGAAAGATAGAGGATCAAGTCCTCAGAGATATAGACAAGAATACAGAAGGTAAGAAAGAAGAGGTTAGGGAGAACGCCAAGAAGATACTCGAAAAGAGAATAGAGAAGGCCAAAAGAGATCCTGATGAGTTCCTCAAGCAATTTTCCGAGACCTTCAAGTTGAGGCATAAATGAAGAAATTGTTTATTAAGACTATAATATTCTTGTTTACCATCGCCATTTCTGTACCGACCTACGCCAAGAAGCCGCCAGAGTCCTTCAAATTTGATGTTGCCTACATAGAGGAGGGAGAGCCAGCACCGGCTAATGGATACTTCTTGACCCCGGAGGCGATGGCCAGTATTCAGGTTCAATATGAGATATTGAATAAGGAGAAACTGATAGACGAAGAGTCATACAAATTAAAACTGAGGACAAAAGATGACTTCCATGAACTTCGACTTAAACTTCACGAAGATACATACAAGGAGAGGCTTGAACTAAGAGATCAGAGCCTCAGTATAGTTAGGGCACAACTAGCAGAAGAGAGAAAGGAGAATATGAAAAATCATAATAGAGTTATGATAGGACTATTCCTTGGTTTTGTTGCTGGTTCTGTAACTTCACTGGTGATTTTTCACTTGAGCGGGAAGTCAATAAATTCTAATAGCGAGGCAAGGTAAGGATGAGGGATTCTAGAGACACCTTTAAAGCTTTTATGGCTAGATTAATCAAGACGATAAAAGAGAACGAGAAAGAAAAGAAGAAGGAAGAAGTCGAGGATGAAGAACAACAACCCTGATAGAAAGTTTCTTATAGAAAAACAACTGACAAAGGCTTATGGTAAAGAAGTTGCTAGAAAATACTTTGCTGACGGGAAGACAAGTCAAGAGATAAAAGAATACCTGTCTAGTAATCCTAATTCGATCGAGCGCAAAGAGAAAAAGACATCTAAGCAAAAGAACTGTTGTGTTTGCGGGAGATACATCTTCGGTAGGCACATGAAGCACTATATAAGGTTTGGCGCATGTGAGAAGTGTTTTTACCAATATATTGATGAAAGAGAGAAGCGCTGGATAGACGGCTGGAGGCCTGGGAAAGTTTTAAATGAATGATATAGATGAAAAATATCCTAGAAATTCTGATATAGATTACGATGATAAGATCTACAACTCTATCGGAAAAGCACTAAAGCACATGGAAGAGTCTGAAGATGAGACTCTGGGCCTTAACAGTGTTAATTTTGAAGATGATGATATAACTCTCGCTTCTCTAGAGTCTCTTACTGATGAAGAGTTGTCTTATGAACAGAAGAAAGAACTGAGGAGAAGGGCTTCTGAGCTTCGCGCCAAGTTTGAGGACAAGATAGAGAGGGCGAAGAAAGATATTGATAGGCTTTCTAGGATGGAGAACCCTGATCAGGATAAGATAACAAAAAGAGTCTTGTTCCTGAAGAGAATTAAAGACAAGGCTATGTCTGCTGAGGATATAGAGGCACTGGCAGAATGTGTATCTATAAGCCTTAATGAGGAGCTAGAGAGAGAGCGTAATCCCGCTACGCCTACTGCTGCTATGCTAAGAATAGTGGTAAAGTACGCGAGAAACTTGCTCGCCTCGATGGATAAATCTCAGAACCTTACAGTAGAAGATCTCTATTCAGCCAGCGAATCCTTTAGGGACGACATCAACGGAAGAATGATGGAGTTGGTCAGAAGTATGGACGATTCGCTAAGGGGCAATAAGGTAGAGATGATTGCTGCCTTGAAGTCCAAGAAGAGCGATATACTCGAATATGGAGCAGCTTTTATAGGCGATAAGATAGGAGAGAAAATTGCTTCTTCTTATTTCACAGATAGGCCTGGATTTAAGGAGCAGTTCGAAAAGTTGTCTTCATTCTTGGAGAAGAACGTAAAGGACCTCGAAAGAAAGAATATCATCATTCAAAATATCTTTGATAAAATAGAAACTAGAATCAGAGAGTATGATGGTGATGAGGTTGCTGATTCTTTCAAGCAAGCAGTAGAGGCTATAAAGCAGGGAATTGACCCCAAAGAACAACCAATAGACATCTACAGAGAAGATATTTTTACCGGAGGCTTTAAACCTAAAGGTTCAAAGAAGACCATGAGCAAGAGTAAGGTAGGATTTGCACCTGTAGGTATGGCTTCCGGGGAGGATGGCGGCAAGACAATGGGGGCAGTACCCCCGGAAGCCATGGAAAGGTCTGATGGCATAGGTCTCCCTATGGCTCCCGAGCCTGATGATGAAAACCCTAGAAGAAACGCCCAAAGATTATCTGCGATTGATAATGGTAGTTCTGTTTGTGATTATAATAAGATAACTACCATTATCTCAAAGAAGACAGGAGTTAACGGAGCGAACATAACAAGCCCGCTTCGAGAGCAGGAAGAGCAGTCTTCGGAAGATGTCCTCCCGGTGTCTCTGAATGATCAAAGAGTTCAGGCAATCTCTCAGGTTCTTGAGATAGTTAATGATGAAAGATATGATGATGTACGAAGCATAGAAGATTTTCAGAGCTTGATGTCAATTGCGGATGAAAACCCTAGGTTATATCAGAAGGCAATTTCATATGCTAAAAGAATTAACAGAATTTACCTGAGAGAGATACTTTATCTCTACTCGGAAGATAGAAATAACACAAATCTTCCATATTTCGAGATAAGGTCTATCATTGCGAACCTTAGGTCGGCAATGTCAATGTCGGATAGTCCATTCATGTATTCCCCTAGTCAGATAGATAGAAGGATTATGGATTATGGAGGGGATGATTGCGGATTTTCTTACATACTACAGTTATATAAGTACGCAGTACCCTTTAGGATTGGTAGCGCAGCAAATGCGCCTGCTTCTGCATTAAAGAAGATACTGGAAGATGAAGGCGTCAAAGAGGATCTTTCGTCGCAGATATCAGAAAAGATAGCGGCTGCTCCGAAAGAAGAAGAAGAGAATAGGGTCTATATCTCGGATAAATCAGTGTCTGAAATTTTGCAGTCTATAGAGCCGCAAGAACAATCAAAGACGCCTAGAGTAGACGCGCTGAAGGCCTTCAACGCAACTGCCGAACTGGCTGCCGGAGGAGAAGACGCAGCACGAACTGAGGCCCTTGTGGGCCTCAGGGATAAGTTCAAGACTTCAAAGATTAAAGAAAGGATATCCTCCTTACTAGTTAAAGCTATGAAGCTTGATTCTGGGGCTGCTCAGGGAATATTCGGAAATCTCGATAATCCATCCCTAAGAAATGATATAGAGGATATGGTACTCGAAAGAGTTTTAGAGTTTATGGAGATCGAAAACTATGACCCTGACGAGTTCGAGAGGATAACAGACAACCAAATTGTAGATATCATAAACGAGCTACAAGCCAACTCCCAGGAAGAACCAGAGGAAGTTGAACAACCAACGATAAGGCAGGAGATATAAAAATGAGATCACTTGATATCAAGAGCAACAGCATAGAACAGGTTATTTCTGATCTAAGAAATGCAATGGAAAAGGTACGGCACGAGGAGTGTAACTTAGAAGTGCCCCTGGGCAACTATGCTACTTGCAATATTACAATTGGCGGAGATGTCATGAAGATGGTTTGCCATGGAGAAGAGATCAAGAGAGAAATCTTTTCTGATGATGAAACTATTCAGGATTACACGCGAATGTGTTACACAATGTCTGATTTACTAAAGAAGCAGTACAAAGAGATGACGGGCAAAAACATAACTATGAATATGATTGGAGGGCCTGATACTGTAATCGAGCCTATTAGCACTTACAGGGTTCAAGTTAGGTCAGTTTGCGTGTTCAAAGTAAAGCAATTATCGAAACAAGATAGCCTTAATGAGGGGAAATCTTATAAGCAAAAATTCCTAGATTCTTTAATGGGATAAAATATGGTAACACGCAAGAGATTAGAAATAATAAAGAAGGAGGTCCTTAAGTGTAAGTCAAACATGAGGCACTTTCTTCATAATTATGCGAGGATTTCGCACCCAATTAAAGGTAGGATACCCTTCAAGACTTACAAGTTCCAAGACGAACTTCTCGATAAGTTTGAAGAGAATCAGTTAAATCTTATCTTAAAAGCTAGGCAGATGGGTATCTCTACAATTGTGGCTGGCTACATTGCCTGGATGGTTAACTTTCATTCGGATAAAAATGTTTTCATTGTTGCTACAAAGTTAGATACTGCTGTAAACGTACTAAAGAAGGTTAAGTTTATTCTTGATGGCCTTCCTGACTGGATGAGAATTAAGCCAAGCGGCGCAAGGGAATACTACAAAACCAAGAACAAGAGATCAATAGAGCTTGCTAACAACTCTTCAGTCAAAGCGATCACAACCTCTTCTGATTCAGGACGTTCTGAGGGTGCTTCCTTATTCGTTATTGATGAGGCTGCATTCATTAATGGCCTGGAAGAATTGTGGATGGGCCTCGGGCCTACTATTGCCACTGGCGGTAAGTGTATCGTTCTCTCTACTCCAAACGGGGCAAGTGGCTGGTTTTATGATCAGTGTATGGATGCCGAAGCAGGCCTGAACAACTTTGAATTAACGACACTTAAGTGGGATAGGCACCCCGATAGAGATAAGAAATGGTTTGCTAGAGAGACCAAGAATATGTCTCAAAGAGCAATTGCTCAGGAGTACGAGTGCGACTTTAATTTGTCTGGTAATACCGTTATAGAAGGTATTCTCCTCGACAAGCTCCTCAGTAGGGCCAAGAGACAACCATATGATAAGTTCATAGGGAATGAAGATCTTTGGGTTTGGAAGGACCCTGAGCCGGATAGGGAGTATATCATAGGAGCAGATGTAGCAAGGGGAGATGGAGAAGATAGTTCTACGATACAAGTCATAGATGTAGATACCCTTGAGCAGGTTGCAGAATATAAAGGACAAATAGAGCCTGAATTGTTCGCCGTTTTACTAGCAGATGTAGGAGAGATGTATAATAATGCTCTGGTGGTTCCCGAATATAATACATATGGATACCAAGTTTCCAAGATACTGCAAAAAAATAATTACAAGAACCTTTACTTTCAGAAGAAAAACGGAGAATATGTTACGAACTACGAAGCAGAGATTATGGATAACGTAATTGGGGGATTTTCTACTACATCTGCTTCAAGACCATTGATTATAGCAAACCTAGAGAGGAAGATAAATAGTGGGCAGTTTACTATCAACTCTAGGAGAAGTATAGTTGAGTTAAAGACATTCGTATGGAAGAATGAGAAGCCTCAGGCAGAAAAAGGTAAAGATGATGATCTTATCATGGCCTCAGCTATTGCACTTTGGGCACGAGAGAAGGTTTATGGTGAAATAGGATTGACAGAAGGCTTTACTAATGCAATGATATCAGGGATATCAAGAGTACAGAAAAAGATAAGTACAGATAATGACTTTGCGAGAAAGAGAATAAGGTCTGATCAGAGAAACAGTAGCAAAACTGTCAAGAAGAGCAAAAGCTTTATCTGGAGATTTTAAAAGATAGTATAATGAGTAGAAGAAGACGACAAAATGTTAACCTGAGGAATGAAAATTCTCCGCTCTATAGGAAGCTAACTAGGCTTTTTTCTGGCCCTATAAACAACTACCAAGCACAAAGGCCGACCAAGTTTGTAAATCCTCAGGATGTCGATAAGTTTGCCCCTGATTTCAAGTCAGCTACAGGGCAACCTTATAAAAGAGGGCAGAAGTCTCCATTTGACGCACTTTATTCAGATTATATGCTTAACCAAAGCAGACTGGATAGATATATTGATTTCGATCAAATGGAGTTTACGGTCGAGTGCTCAACTGCTCTTGATATTTATGCAGACGAAATTACATCTCATAATACTCTACAGAAGATGCTAGAGATTGATAGCCCAAACGAGCAAATAACCCACACACTTAACGCCTTGTACTATGATGTACTTGGCGTTAATCATAATTTGTATAGCTGGGTGAGGTCTACTTGTGCAAAAGGGGACTTTTTCCTATACCTCGATATAGATGACAAGTATGGGGTTACAAAAGTTATCGGGCTTCCTTGCGAAGAGGTCGAAAGGCTTGAGGGAGAGGACGAAGATAATACGAATTATATTCAATTCCAGTGGAACAGAGGAGGCTTGACCTTCGAGAGTTGGCAGATAGCTCACTTTAGAATCCTCGGGAATAGCAAGTATGCCCCATATGGAACATCTGTCTTGGATGGAGCCAGAAGAACATGGAGGCAGCTTATTCTCGTGGAAGACGCGATGATGACTTACCGAGTTGTCCGCTCTCCAGAGAGAAGAGTCTTCTACGTTGATGTTGTTGGTATCCCCGAAGAGGCTGTTGATCAGCAGATGGAGAAGATAAAGAATGAGATGAAGAGAAACGAGATCATTAATCAAGATACAGATCAAGTTGATCTTCGCTATAATCCATTCGCAGCAGAAGATGATTTCATTATCCCGGTTAGGGGCTCAAAATCAGGCACGCGAATTGAGACACTATCAGGAGGGCAAAACACAAGTGATATTGAGGATGTTCAGTATATGAGAAACAAGCTTGTGGCGTCTCTAAAGATCCCACAGTCTTACTTGTTGCCTACTGATGAAGGCGGGAATGATGAAAAAGGCGCTCTTGTCCAAAAAGATATCAGGTTTGCAAGAACGATTCAGAGAATACAAAAATCAATTATCACAGAACTGGAGAAGATTGGGCGTATTCATTTATACACGTTAGGATTTAGAGGCAAAGACCTTATTAACTTCAAGCTAAGTCTCGCCAACCCATCCAGAATCTCAGAACTTCAAGATTTAGAATACATGAGAACGAAGATAGATGCTGCATCCAACGCTTCGGAGACGTTGTTCTCTAGGCACTGGGCCTATACGAACATCTTCAAGATGTCTTCTGAGGAGATTATCAGAGAAGAGAGGCAGAGGATAAGAGATGCCAAGATAGACGCACAGCTAGAAGCAGCGGCCACAGACGGCACCATGGAAGGCGACGGGAGCGAACTGGGAGCCATGGACGAAATACCCGAAGACGAGCTTGAGGCGGAGCTTGAGGGCGGTCCTGAGCCCGATATGGACTCTGAGGGAGGATCTGAAGAAGAGGACATACTCCTTACCGCCCCTGGTCGAAGATCGAAGCAGTTTACGACTACAGAGAAATCTAAAGGAAAACTATATCGGCCTGCTAGATTCAGAGGTGGTGATAAGAGGAACATGGGCGCGAGAAACAGGTCGTATAAGGGCAAGGCAGGCGGGGTAACGTTTGATTTTGGTATGGATAACATTTCAAACGGTATTTTTGAGGAAATAGAATCACTCAAGAAGATGAAGGAGAAGCTAGAGGAATGAAGAAGTACAACAAGAAAAGAAACCCTGCCTTCATAATGAAAAGTGTATGTATGGCATGTTCTGGTGACGACAGGGATGACTCGACAAAGAGAGAGTTAACCAAGATTCTCAAGGAGCACTTCAACCCTAGTAGCGAATCGTATAAATTTCTGAAAGTCTACAATTACTTCCTCGATTTCAAGTCGGACAGCGAAGAAGAAACCAGGGCTTTTCTAGAGGAGTGCAGAGAGATTTACAATTCTCTAGATAAGAGGAAGATGTTTAATGAGCAGACTACATTTTTATCCAAGATAAGCAATAAAGATCCTGATGTTTTTAATAGCTTCGTAAAGGATTACAGAATACTTGCAAACTTGCATAACTACTTCGAGTCAAACTACAAGCCCGGAGAAAAAGAAGCCCTTCGAGAGAGTATTGTTCAGTATGTTGCTAATAACAACAAGGAAGATCTCGTAGAGCATGTAGATGAGATTTCATATAAGATATTTGTAGACAAATACAATGAAAAATACGGCAAGGCGTTGAGTGACGAACAGAAAGAAGTTATTAAGCATTATGTTTCTTCCTTGGATCAAGAGAGTCAGCAAAGATATTTTGTAAGAGAGCACTCAAGATTTATATCCAAGACTCTTAGTGAAAGCTTTGATGTTGAAGAGATTTCAAAAGACCCGGAGATGAGGAGTACCCTTGAGAAGGTTATCGAGAAGATAGATAACCTCCCTTCAGAGGAGATAAACGAAGAGACATTCATCACTTTGATGTCTGGGTATGACCTGATCAAGGAGATGAAATGATTAAGATAAACATAGGCCCCACAAAGACTCTTGAGTTAGATCTAGATGTATCTCAGATGATTAATGGTGATCTTATGATTACGAACCATCCAAGATTCGATATAGTAGTCTCAGAGGCGAGCAAGAAGATAGTAACCTTACCGAAGGACAGAGAAGATACAGATTCGTACAAGATACAATCAGAGCTAATGAATTTCCTCTCCAGGGCAGGGGTAGTTGATCATTCGAAGGTAGAGGGAGCTTTATCTTATGGTGCCTTGGAATGTCCGTTGCTTACTCCTGTTGGGGATAGAAATGTCGTCAAAGCTGCGCTTTACTGCATTGATAAATTTCTACAATTGGAAGAAGGAGAGTACGATAGAGTAAACGAATATGATGATTCGCTAGAGAGAATGTTCCTTAACCCGGAAGATAGAATCTCCACAGAGCTTGGCGACGTACCCCACGAGGAAGAGAAGGGAAGCATGCCTGCGAGGATGGAGTATTGGTGGGGGAGAGGGATGTATGGATATTTTTAAACTAATAACATTTATCCTGGGATCATCAGGTGTTACTTTTATCTTGTGCTATTCAGCATTATTTTCTAAAATACGTCCTAAACATCATTTTTTTCATTGCTCTATGTGCGTCGGATTCTGGGTTGGCCTTTCGATGTTTATTTTGGCTAATCTATATAACTTTTGGGATATAGGAATAAATATATTTACAATTGTTTGCTATGGTAGTATAACATCACTTAGCTCGTATTTGCTAAGTTGCGTAGTGAACGATGATGGAATACAAATTTCAAAAGGAGACAAGAAATGAAAAGATGGATGTTGCAACCAGTTAGAAGGTGCAGAAAAGGCTGCTAGATCGCTCGGGTTGCGCCCGAGCCGGAGTTATATTATGTCAGAGATCAAACTTTTAAGAGAGTTTTATGAACTAAAACCTTCTGGAGATGTTATAAAGCATCTTAACGAAGCAGAGGTTCGACTTCACAAGGAGGGTAAGGTAAAATTTCTAGTAGGTACAATGCAAAGAGCAGACGCGCCTAACAGAAACAATAGAATTTACCCTAGGAGCATCCTTGAGAAAGAGATGCAGAACTATCTGAAGCTTGTAAAAGAAAACAGAGCCCTTGGAGAGATGGATCACCCTGAGAGCTATGAAGTATCACTCAAAAATGCATCGCATATCGTGAAAGATATGTGGTGGGAGGGTGATGATATGAAGGGTAAGATACAGATATTGAGCACTCCAAAGGGTGAAATATTAAGCTCTTTAGTGGAGGATGGAGTAACAGTAGGAATCTCCAGCAGGGGCCTTGGTTCGACATCAAAAAGGAACGGCTCTACGATGGTAGAGAGTGATTATCAACTTATATGTTTTGATGTCGTAGCTGATCCTTCTACAACTGGCGCTTTTATGCTTTCTGAGAGTGTAGATATGAACAAGATATTCTCGAAAGAAGACATTCTCTACAGGAAGATGAACAACATTTTAGGTGTATGATGAGAGATAAAATAGAAAAATTTGTAGCAAAGTATTCTGTAATGAATACGCTAATGGAGTCTCATATACCGGACTCGAAATGGAGTGTTACTCCTATCTTGGAATTTACTAACATCTTAGTAAAACAGTACGATAACATCTTAAGCGAGTCCAAGAATCATTATGATTACAAGCTAGAAGAATCTATTAAGCCTCACCTGAACCAGATTAAGTCAAGCATGCTGAGGCAGTCTGTAGGAAAATATCTGTACTACAGAAGAAATAGATTTCTTGATTTGGAGCAAAAATATCTGGAGGAATCTCTGGAGTATTGTTTTAAGCTTGTAGATAAGATTGAATACAAAGAACTCATAAGAGAGAGCAATGAAGAAGTCTGATATACAAAAAGCACTTAGGCCTCTGGTAGAGGAGATGGTGAAAGAAGAGTTAGTCAAAATCGGCGTTAGTTCCTTGATGGAGTCTTCATCTTATACAGATAAAGAAGTTGAAGACCTTATTAGAGAAAACAAGATGCTGAAAGAGCAGCTTTCAAACCAAAACAGGGGATCTTCTTCTAGTTCTGATATAGGAAAGAAGATGTTAGAGCAATATAGAAGAGAGGCTCGTAGTCAGAGCAACGAAATGGCTATCTCTATGCCGGGGCACGTAAAGCCTAAAACTAATAAACCGAAGACTAGGACTGCTAGCACAAATGATGCAAACTTTTCATATGATGATAGGAATACTAAAGCAGTCACAGCAATGCAAGAAATGTTCAAAGATACTTGGAAGAAGCTGAAATGAGTAAACCATATAACGTAAAGGTAGATTTGCGAAGAGGCGAGTCAAGCGCGAAGCTGGTCTCCAGATTTATTACAAAATGTAAGAATCATGGGCCTAATTACGATGAGAATCTAGTAAGGGAGTTGTCTGAAAAGTCTTCAATGACTAGAAGGCACAGAAAGAAGTCTCTTGCGAAGAGATACAAGAGAAAGAAAGCCGAAGCACGAAGGCGTAAGGAGAGCAAGAGAAATCGCTAAGAGATAATGTCTAGAGGGAAGTTAACAAAAATAGAGATGACCAATCTGATAACAAGGCCTTGCCTTCTTAGCGGGGTTTCTTGTCCGATAGTAGATTGGTCATCAGATATTAAGGAAGAAGATCCTGAAGGGGGCATTATAGAGTTTCCCCATATGGCAATGGATATCCTCATCCACAATACATCTTCTGGAATTGGCGCGGGAACAGCAAGAATTTATCTTGCCTCTCTGGACATACCAGATGAGGATACAGATACCAATAGCGCCGTGAAAGTAGGAAAGTGTTATTACGAGCTTGCCCCTGGTGAATCTGTTAGAATAGAGGGAAAGGTGTTCAATCTCTATATGTCTACATCTTCCTCGATGACATCGGAAGCCACTTTAGATATTGTGGCTCAAGTATCTTCCGTAAAAAGACGAGAAAGTGTTTCAAACAGAATATACCACCACTACACAATAGAAGAGTTTACCGAAGATCCAAGCATAAACAAAGTTCTTGGTATAACCAAAGGAATATAAGGAAGTAGAATGCATAATCAAAGACCATCATCAGGAAGCAATAATGCTTCTTCTTATTTAGTAGCGGGGAGGCCGTATCTAGTTTCAGGAAAGGAGATAGCCGGGGATGATTTCACCGCAGATCTCCTTTTCGATGATATATCTGCCGGGAATGTTATTCAGTTCCCGTCAATGGCAAAGAAGATTGTAGTAAGAAATGCAGATGAGGGAGGCACGCCATCCGATCTGTATGTCTCATTTGCTTCTCTTAATATCCCTGACCCTGATGCTGGCACTAATAGCGCTGTAAAGGTCGCCAAGGCATATTGGGTTATTGCCCCCGGAGAGGAGATGACTTTTGAGTGTAAGTGCTTCAATATCTATATAACAGCAGATGATCTGGCTACTGCTGCTACTGGAGTAGCGGATGTTTATGCAGAGCTTACAAATATACCTAGAGCGATAAACGGATCAAGAGATCCTTATCCTACATTTACACCGGAAAATGTTGCAGAAGATCCTGATAAAGAACTCGATCAGATTTCTGGCATCACTTCTGAATAATAGAGAGAGATAATATGAATAGTAATTTACTAAGAGAATCTATCTTGGATGCCAAGAAAGTAAAGGAAGCGGCAAGGAAGGCTTCAGAGAAAGCTATCTTGGAAGAGAACTCCAAAAAAATAGAAGAAGGCATTATGCGTCTCCTCTCAGAACAAGAAGAGATGCCCGAAGAGGATCTGTTTGGTGATGAGCCGGAGATGGACCTCGAAGGCGATCAACAAGCCTCAGCAGAAGTAGCCGACGACATCAAAGCCCCAGCATCATATGTTACTGATGAAGATCAGGGCGCTGATGAGGAACTGGAGATCGAATTTGATTTAAGCGAACTCCTAGAAGCCTTTAGTGATGACGAAGAGGAACTCGAAGAAGAAAACGAACTCGAGGAATCGGAAGACTCAGAGGAGCTTGAAGAAGAAGTTGATAGGAATAGAAGGGAAAACTTCTTTAACGAGCAAGAAGAGGTGAAAGAGGAGACGAAAGTTGATTATGATATGGAGCCTACTGATTCCAATGGAGTTATTGGCAACAATGTCGAAGAATTAAATCGACATGAAGAAAGACTTGCTATGAAAAAGCGCTATGAAGATGTCTTGGAGCTTAACGAGATGTTAGATCATAGACTAGACGAGATGATAGAAAACAAGTCTAACTTAAAGAAAGAATATAAACAATTACAAGAAAAACACAAGCAAGCCACTATATACATGAAGAAAAGCGAGGCCGTGATTAGTAAGCTGCAAGAAGTCAACAAGGCTATGCGGGAAAAATCTAATCGAGACAAGCTTATGATACAGTTTCTTTCTGACGGTTCAAAGAATAGCCTTCAAATTAAGAAAATGATGGAAGCGTACAATAAAGGCCTTGATTATCAGAAACTGGAGGCGCTGAACGAAGCAATTTCAACCTCATTGCCGATCATGGGATCGGAAGAATCTATCGAGGAAATGGAAGGGAAAACGAACAAGTCTTCAATTAGAATGATAAAAGAGAACAGAACGCCAAAAAAGAAACAAAATAATTCGCAGTTTTCTAACCAGACAAAATATAGATTTAGAAAGCTCGCAGGTATCACAGAGGAGTGAATTAAAAAATGTCACTATTAGAAAAATTATCAGAAGGCATTGTCTTGGAGACAGCCGCTGAGAAGGCAGAAATGCTTATTGAGCGTTGGGAGGGCACAGGCCTTCTTGATGGCATCAGCGATCGAAGAGATCAGGCCAATATCGCGCAGTTGCTTGAGAACCAAACAATTGCACTTCTTAGAGAAGCTAACTCTATGGCCGTTGGTGCTATCGAGGGGTATGCTTCTATCGCTATTCCACTTATCCGAAGAGTCTTTGGCGAAGTCATCGCTCAGGATCTTGTTTCGGTTCAGTCTTTGAGTCAACCAAGTGGGCTCATCTTCTTCCTTGATTTCACCAAGGGCGATGCTCAAACCGGAAGACCTGATGAATCAGGAGTTTCTCTTTACGGTGGCGGCGTCGTTGCTTCGGAAGTCAGTAGAGGTGTTGACATTGGCCCTGGTGCTAATGATGAGACCAGCTTCTACAACTTGGCAGATGATTCGTACTCCAATGCACTTGGAGCATCTACCACTTTTGAAGATGCAGACCTTACCCTCGCTGCTGATGCTATCGACCTCGATGGCTCCCCTACAGATGCACAGCTTAAACTAATCCGTCACGATGCTGACTTGCTTGGCCTTGAGGATGTTCATGCTGTTGTTTGCGACTTGCTCTTGAGCAACGTCGGCGGCGATATTGATCAAGTCTTTGAGGATGCTCTTCAGAGTTTTAGGCTCGATGACATTTCTTTGATTGCAGACTTTGCAGGCACTGGTACTCCTCGACAAGTTCGAAGGCTTACCAAGATCGTAAGAGATTACGATACCCCTGCGAATGATTATCTCAGGCTTGTCTTCGTCGTCCCTAGCGACTCGGGTGCTGCTTCCCTCACCTCGGGCGATACCGTTGGTACTACCAGTACTACAACTGCTGAAGATCTTTCAGCAACGTTCAAGATCTACGATAACCTTACAACTTCAACGGCTCTAGGGTCATTGGTTGGTGCTTCTTCATGGGGCCTTGAAGGTAATCCTAACATGGCAGAGATTGATATTCGATTGGATTCAATTGATATCAAGACTACTACCAAGAAGCTCAAGACCAAGTGGACCCCTGAACTGCAACAGGACTTGGCAGCTTACCACAACCTTGATGTTGAGGCAGAGCTTACAGGCATCCTTGCAGATCAGATGACTCTTGAGATTGATCAGGAAATCCTTAACGATCTTATCCATGGTGCAACCGCTGGCGTTGTCTACTGGTCAAGACGCCCTGGTAAATTCCTTGATTACAGCACTGGTGCTCCAATCTCATCGTCCGCCAACGAAGCTTTGCTTGGTGCAGACTTCACAGGTACTGTTAGTGAATGGTACGAGACCCTTACCCACGCGGTTAATGAGGTTTCGGCAACAATCATGAGAAAGACTCGAAACGGTGGAGCAACTTTCCTCGTCTGCGGACCTGAAGTTGCAAACATTTTCGAGAACACTGCTGCATATCGCTCTAGCGTGGTCCATGACCAAACTAAGGGTGGGTCTCTTGAGAAAGGGATGGATGTTGTTGGTAGCTTGAATAAGAAGTTTGATGTTTACGTCAACTCTTATTTCCCAAGAAATGTTATCTTGGTTGGTAGAAAAGGAACAGGTGATTTCGACACCGGGTATGTGTACGCCCCATATGTGCCATTCCTCAAGTTCCAGACCATCCCAGACCCAGATGACTTTACACCACGCACGGCAGTCATGTCTCGCTATGGTAAGCGCATGGTCAGACCTGACTTGTACGGCTTGGTTATCGTCACTGATCTTGGTGGTTGATAGGTTAGATAACTAACCAACCCTGACCCCCTCTTGGGATTTCCTGAGAGGGGGTTTTCTTTGAGGATCAATATTTAAGTTGCTAACAGGAGGATAAAATGGCTTTACCTATACTAGAACCAGAATCATTATCATCAAAATCTATACTCCCGGCAAGAGGAGATGTAGATAACGTAACATGTGAAAGCTTGCCGTTCGCGACTTATATTAATTGCGATACTCATTCTTATTGGACTGTAGAACAGGAAGATAGCTTCAAGAAAGGAGCAGCAGATCAAGTTGCATACACCTACAAGCAACTTGGTGGCGATGTTCTTGATATAGAGTTAGATGAATGTCAGGTTTATGCTGCATACGAAGAAGCTGTCCTTGAGTACTCATACCACATTCTTCTAGGGCATGCTAGAAACACTATGTCTGACTTCCTTGGGTCTACTACAGGACAGTTTGACGAAAATGGGCAGTTGCTTGACGATGCTGAAAACGAAGAACTGAGAGGAGCCAACCAAGCCTATCCCAAGTTTAAGATAGGTTATGCTAGACAGATAGGTGAAGGACTAGCAGGAGAAGCTGGTGTAGGCGGGGACTATACATATCACATGTCCTATATTGATGTGGTTAACGGACAGCAGGATTATGATCTTGAAGCTGCTATATCGAATGATCCAAGGTTTAACGGCTTGGTCGAAGATAAGAATATCATTATTAAAAAAGTATTCTGGAAGACAAGGAGGTCTACGTGGAACTTCTATGCTTACTTTGGAGCAATATCAGTAGCTAGCAACGGATCTCATTATGGATATGGTCAATACGCAGATAGTGCAACATTCGAAGTTGTTCCTGTCTGGGAACACAAGCTCCAGGCTGCTGCTTATCAGGACGCTCTTGAAGTAAGGACTTCGAACTTCTCCTATCTCGTGAGAAACAACAAGTTAAGGCTGTTCCCTACGCCTCAAGAGTATAGTCCTAGAAAGTTTTACTTTGAGTTTATCATAGATGAAGGTCCATTCGATCCGATACTGGAATTTGATGAGGACGGAAACCCTACTTACGTGAATAGACCAGAGCTTAATGGAGTTTCAGGACTTAACAACTTACCATTCGAGAATATACCGTATGATTCGATTAACTCTGTAGGTAAGCAATGGATAAGAAAGTATGCCCTGGCCAGGACCAAGATAATGCTCGGTCTCATAAGATCAAAGTTCACTTCCATCCCCATCCCAGGAGAGTCGATTACTCTTAACGGGCCTGAACTTATAACTCAAGGCAAAGAAGAGGAAGAGGCGCTAAAGGATGACCTTAAGGATATGATCGAACAACTCTCATATGGCAATTTGCTCGAAGAAGATGCCAAGAAGGTAGAGAACGCAGAGACAATTATGTCAAAGATACCTTTAAAGATCTACAGAATGTGAGGTAATAAGTGGCAGACGATGAAAAGTACGAAAAACAGGATGCTCCACCACCTCCTCTGTTCCTAAACCAACCAGAGAGAGACTTTACCAAGCAGATTAGCGATGAGATTGTGGAAAGAGTGATAGGACAGGATGTCTTTTACTTCTCTCTGGACGTAAAGGCTTCTGATTATCATGAATTATATGGGGAAGCTATAGTAAAGACATATAAGCCGCCAGTACATGTTAAACTAAGGGCTGAGTTTGATGAGGAATCGACAACAGGAAAGTTTGGTATAGATAGAAGGCCTAAGCTATTGCTCTACTTTCACAAACGAAGAGTTAACGAAGACCAAAATATGGTTGTAAAAGAGGGTGATGTTGTTAGATACGGAGAATCTTTCTTCGAGATAACAGAATTAATAGAAGAAAGAGAGCTTTTCGGGCAAAATGAGTTCAGATTTGAAGTAAGGGCTACTTGCTCCAAGTTAAGAGATGGTGCTTTTAATGGAAGATAACAACATAGACACAAACGAGCTTCCTTACTGGGAAAAATCTCTTGAATCCAGCCTTGAAACTATAGATGCTGCTTTATTCGAGTATTACAGGGACCATCTGAATATCAATGTTTCTACTAATAGGGGTAATAAAAAGGTTCCTGTGCTATTTTCGACTTTTGAAAGGGCATACGTAGCAGAAAAGTATAAAGATATAAGAGATGGCGATGGAAGTCTGATTTATCCTATTATTTCGGTGACAAGAGAAGGTTTCTCGAAGGATATCAGTAAGAAGTCTACTTTTTGGGCGAACATGCCCTCTCTCTCTGGCGCGCAGAGAGGCCATATAGCCGTTTCAAGAAGATTAAGCGGTCCTACTACTCAGAAGTTCACGAAATCGTACAGAGACTCATATCCTAACTCTGGCGTCAGGTTTCAAGTGAAGAGAGAGAAATCTCCGAGATTAATTTACGATGTAAAGTATATTCCGCAAGTCTATTACGTTGAAGTCTCTTATACGGTTTCGATAAGAACAGACTATAGACAACAGATGAACACTATAGTGCAGACTATAATGGGAGAGTTAGGAAATCAGAATTATTTCGTTGTTGAAAAGAATGGCCACAGATTCGAGGCCTTCATAGACCCAGATTTTAACCACAACGATGATTTAGATGATTTCACCGCAAAGGATAAGTTTTACCAAACAGATATATCTGTAAGAGTTTTGGGCTATAGCTACGGAAAATCTCAAAACCAAGAAAGTCCTTTCAGGTCCGTGAGGCAGACAAAAGGACAGGTTGTGTTCGATGTAGAATTATTGACAGATACAGATACTCTTCCGTTTGATGAAGCTTTTATATCCACGCCTCTAATTGATACTGCCCCTACTCTATCAGGAGATCTTACTATTGGAGGCACCTTAACGTTAAGTGACGGGGTTTGGACTGAAGATGTAGACTCTTATCTATATGAACTGCTAAGAGATGGTGTTGTTGCCTACTCTTCCGGTGTTTCAGGCTCCTTCGTGCTTACAGAGGATGATATAGGCCCCGTCTTGGAGGGCAGAGTTACTGCCACCAACTCAGCAGGCACTAGTGCTCCATCGCTCTCGAACTCATTACAGTGGACGCCATTAGAGATAGACAATCTTTCCAACTGGTATGACCCTACTGATGAAGATGCGAGGTTTGTGGATATAGGGGGAACAGTACCGGCTGATAACGGAGACCCAATTGGAAGACTTACCGATAAAGTAGGAAATGAAGATCTATTGGCCACCGGCTCTGTAACAAGGCCAGTGCTGACAGATAATACAGGGATATCTGTGCTCCAGTTTGATGGCATCTCCTCCAGAATGGAGAATAGTTACAGCATAACAAGCGATAATTCTATTATTGCAGTCCTGCAAAAACCAAATATAGCAGCAGTGTATGCCATATGGGATGGGCAAACAATATTAGGAACCAGCAGAGCTTACTTGCTTCATAGGTCTACAGGAGTTGACTGGAGATTCCTGTCTGGGGGTGATGATGTCAGGGCAGATGGCGTAACAGCAGGAGGGGATTATTTACTTCTTGAAACTCAGGCAACAACATCATTCTTGGCCATATACGAGAATGGAGTTCAGATAGGACTGGAGAACCCTGGCATTGCTTTAAATGTTGGTTTGGATCTTGGCGTTATCTTCGGAGATGATGCCGGGACTTTGGATTCGTACTACCCTGAACAGATGGCGCAGATGTTTGTTGTAGATGGTGTGTTATCTTCTTCTGATAGAGCAGATCTTGCTGCGTGGACTTCGTATACATTTGAGGATTTAGGACTATGACAGATTGGCGGTACGCAGTTTTGCTTGTTATTAAAAGTGACACCCTCAGGATAGCAGCAGCAAATTTGGAAACCGTTGATATAACAGAAGAGCTTAGGGACATAAGAGTCTGGGATAAGGCTCCGATTTACGATAACGGAGGAGTCGAGTACAAAGTTTTGTATAACCTCTTTGGAGAAGGAGAAACGAGCAAGATACCAACACTTCTCGCCAAGTGCTGTCCTGATGCAGCTTATTATCAGAATGCCATGGGGTATGATAGCGACGATAATTTGCTTGGTGGAGTCTTTATTGTTAGATCACCCCTGGTGGATAATGGAAGCCCTATTGATGTGCTCGCATCATTTGGATTTACTAGAATACTAGGACCTGAAGTATGATTGAATATGATTTTGGAAAGATAACAAATATAGTTATATGGGTTAGCATCATAGGATTAATCGCGTATGATATATTGCCGCTTCTCAGTAAGAAGAAGAGGGACACTATATCAGAGAAATTAAGAATATCCTCTTATGTAACATCGGCAGCCCCTCTGGGCTGGAGCCTCCTTTATGGGCACTTTTTTGGCATATTCAAGGGCCATAATGGGCTCATTAGCTTGCTGCTTATCCCTGTGTGCGCCTTGGTATTACTGTTAGATTACAAGATAAGACAAAAAATACATTTAAAACCACTATATAATGTCGCATACGGATTTTATATGCTCGTTGTTGGAGCAATAGGATATTTACTAGGATCATATTTTTGGTCTTTAGCATAAGAAAAAGACAAAACAGAGGATAACACATGCCAGTAGAGAACAACGCCCTGGAGTCCCCAGGAGTTTACATTAATGAAACGGATAATACAGAACTTGCAGGTAGACCCAGGCCCACAGGCCCAGTTGTTGTCGGGACCGCAAAAAGAGGTCCTGCAATGCGACCTGTTACGGTTAAAGATAGTAAAGAATTAGTAGAGATGTTTGGTCAACCATACTCTTCGGGCATCTCGCAGGATGTCTGGAGATCTGGTGATGTTATCGAAGCTACGTTTGGTATGTACGCTGCGAAGGCTTGGCTTGCTAACAACGATACTCTTACCTTCGTGAGGCTCTTGGGAACAAACCACCCTGATGCTACTGCTGGCGGGGGTACTATTGAGGCTGGTTGGACTACTGCCAACACTCCCGTAGATAATGATGGCACTAACGGTGGTGCCTTCGGGGTTTATCTAACTGAAACCTCCGACAACGCTGGAGACACATATATTGCAGAAGGCGGCGGAAGCTCTTACCTTGCTGCTATCTTTTATGTTGAAAGTGGCTCTGTGACCCTTGAGGGCGTTGCCCTTGATGCTGGTGCTGGCTCTGAGGTTGCTCAGACAGCTACGCTTGCAGATGGTGCTTATGTTGCCTCTAATGCTGCCAATGCTGGCTTCAATCTCGTGGTAAGGGATGATTCAGGTACTGTTGTAGAGACTAAACCTATTAATTTTAATAGAACAAGCGCAAACTACATTAGAAAGGTTGCCAACACCAACCCTACCAAGACGAACACAGAACTAAGTGATTCGGGCGTTGGATACTGGTTAGGTCAGACATATGATCAATTCATAAATGATCAACTTGATATTTCTGGTGCTGGCACTGGCGAAATAGCTGCTGTTGTCTTGCCTATCTTGAGTGATGATCTCTCTGGGCAGGATCATACAATGGAGGCGACCGCAGGCGTTACTCCCTGGATTCTCTCTCAACACGTAGGCACGAACACAGACTTCACTGGTGATGCTACTACTGGCAAATACCCTGTGGAAGAGCTTTTTAGAATCCACAGTCTTGAAACAGGCTCATGGGAGTCCAAGAACCTTAAAGTTTCCATCAAGAACGTCCAACCTCCAAGAAGTAATTTGGATGATTATGGTACGTTTACTGTGGAAGTGAGAAGTGTTTCTGATAGTGATGAGGTGCCTAGAACGATTGAGGTTTTCTCAGGTCTTAAGTTAGATCCTTCTTCGCCTGACTATATTGCTGCTAAGATTGGGGATACGACTACTACTTGGAACGAGACAGATAAGTTGTATGAAGAAGTCGGTAGCTACCCTAACAGGTCAAAGTACATCAGGGTTGAAGTTTCTCCTTCTCTTGACAGGGGAGAATTGGACGCTGCATTGCTCCCGTTTGGATATCACCACCCAGCAACTTATATTGAGAACGCTCCAGGCACAAGTGTTCTTGCCCCTGATGACGATACAGAAGTTATCGCATATGCCAACGATGTTGGTAGCACTGGCGGCGTTTACGATTCAGGGCAGGGCGCAGCTAATGATTTGGTTCCGCCAAAGCACGTTCACAGAAGTACCTCCTCGGAGGGTAACTTAAGATCAGCAGAAGATGCTTATTGGGGTATCGTTACTTTTAGAGAGACAAATAGGAATGTTCTTGACGCATCGTATTCTGATATCGTGCACGCAAAACCAGCAGGCATTGACCCGACAGAGCCTACGACTGATGTCTCCTCAATTCCTTATATTGTGTCTCTAGATGACTTGGTGTTATCTAACGGCGTATATACGTGGACTCTTGGCAGTAGAGCGGGCGGTACTTCCTACACTGCAAGCGGCAACGATGCTTATGACTTGCTTGAAGCTGGTCAAAATTCGTTCACTGTCCCTGTTGTAGGAGGTTTTGATGGTCTCGATATCACAGAGACCAATCCCTTCAGGAACACCATGCTTGATGGTACTACTGAGCTTAATAATTACGCTTACAATAGCATCAAGAGAGCAATTGATAGCGTCAGGGATACAGATGTTGTGAACACAGACATCATGACAGTTCCGGGGCTCACAAATAGTTCTCTAACAGAGTATGGCGTTAACATTTGTGAGCAGAGAGGAGATGCATTGTTTATCTTCGATCTAGAGAATGATTATCAACCTGCCTCAGAGGGACTTGCGAGCACTTACCCTGTTGAGCCTGATCTTAACTTGATGATTAACGAGGTCAAGGATAGGACAATCAACAGTTCTCATGGGGCAGTTTACTCATCATGGGTTCAGATTAGAGATAATAGAACTGGGAGGCTCTTATATGTTCCGCCTAGCACTATAGCACTAGGAGTCATGAGCTACTCACAGGCAGTATCGCAACCATGGTTCGCTCCAGCAGGGTTTAACAGAGGTGGGTTGTCGCAAGGCACAGCAGGGCTTCCTGTCGTGAATATCAGAAGGAAGTGGAATAAGCCACAGAGGGATAAGTTGTACACGAACAGCATTAACCCTATTGCAAGATTCCCCTCTATCGGCTTTGTTGTCTACGGGCAGAAGACGCTTCTCTTGGAAGATTCGCTCCTTACTAGGATTAACGTTAGAAGAATGGTTAACTACCTCAAGGCGAAGATGAGAGAGCTTGGCAGGAACGTTCTCTTTGATCCTAACGTCGATGTTACGTGGCAAAGGTTCAGAGGTCCGGCAGAGAAAGAACTCAACAATGTTCAAAGTAAGTTTGGTATCGAGCAGTACAAACTTCAACTCGATGATGCCACTACGACTCAAGATTTAATTGATAGGAACATTGTTTATGCAAAGTTACTAGTTAAACCCGTAACAGCAACCGAGTTCTTGGTGATTGATTTCGCGATTACTAATAACTCTTCAGATTTTGAATAATAGGAGACTAATAAATGCCTACAAAGCCTAATTTTTGGAGCCAGCCAGGATTTCCACCAGAACCTAAGAGGAAATTCCAGTGGATTGTGGCCTTTGGTATAGATGATAGTAATTCGAGAAATCCTTACTCTATACCAGCATATGTTGTAAAGAATGTGACCAGACCATCTTACGAGATCAGTAAGGGAGAGCATGCTTACATCAACCACACCTACAAGTATCCTGGCAGGGTCACTTGGAATGATATCACGATCACTATGGTTGATCCGATAGATCTTGACTTAACTGGTCGAATCTCGGAAATGATCAGACAGTCTGGGTATATCATCCCTTCGAGACACTATGAAGACAGTCAAGGTGTTCCTCACGGAAGAACTATCTCCAAGACCAGAGCTACAGATATTCTTTTGAATTTCGAGCTTATCTTGATGGACCCTGATGAGAATCCCGTCGAAAGATGGAGATTGTATCATCCATGGATTTCCAATGTTGATAACGGAGATCTGGATTATACTTCTGAAGATTTGGTTGACACGACTCTGACTATAACATATGATTGGGCTTCGCCTGAGACAGTTATTGTCGAGAATGGCATTATTGTTGGAGATTCCAAGATTGTTTGGAATCCTAACGCAGACGCATTTAGTCGATAAAACAACAACCAAAAGAGGTTTAAGTGAGAAATAATCAAGAAGCGCTAAGACAAGCAGGAATACCAAAGAATCATAAGAGTAATACGGTTGCTCCTGCGGCAATGCCACTTCCATTTGTTGAGAAGACAGAGGAAGTGGCATTGCCATCAAAAGGTCTTCTTTATCCCGAAGGGCATCCTTTGCATGGAAAGGAAACCATCGAAATAAAGCACCTGACGGCAAACGAAGAAGACATCCTTACCAACCACACCTACAGTAAGCTCGGCACTACAGAATTGGAGTTCCTAAAGGCTGTTATCAAGGATGATGTTGATCCTTCGACTCTTACCCTGGTAGACGTATCTGCTATTTTCTTGTTCGCAAGGATTTTCGGATACGGCAACAGTTATGAACCAACGGTAAAGTGCCCAAATGTTGATTGTGGCCACAAAAAGAAGCATGAGTTTGATCTGTACGAGTACACTCACTTTGGGCACATAGACACAGAAGAGTTCCCTGGCGTCTCTATTGACGAGAAAACTGGTGTTATCTCTTTTACTCTTAGCAACACAGGGTGGAAGATCAAGGTAAGGCCAATGACTCTTCGGGATAAGATGGAGCTTGATGCCGAAAAGAAAGCAAAGAAGAAAAGAAAGACGAGCAAGTACAAGAAAGCGCGAAGGGAAACGCCCTACATCAACCAACTCGTCAAGATTGTCGAGTCCATCGCATTCCCAGATCCAGAAGGAGGAGATAACTTTATCGTAGCAACCGATAAGATCCACCTAAGGGAGGTAATCAAGGTTATGCCTACAAAAGACACTACAGAGCTAAGAAAAATTAGTAATGGCCTTGGTGGAGATATTGATTTGACATTTGATTTCGAATGCGAAGAGTGTGACTATGAAGGGGTTATGGAGGTGCCTCTAGACAGTAGCTTTTTTCGACCTTGATTCTATATACATGGAGAAGGTTTGCTACGAAGAAATCTTTTTCTTGATATACAGAGGAGGCTTTTCTTTAATAGAGGCATATAATCTGCCTGTTCTTCTCCGAAAGTGGTTTGCCGAGAGGATCATAAAAGAAATGAAGCTCGACATAGCAGCTATGAACGGGAAGCAGGTAGATCCAGATTCTATTTGAACAAGGAGCCATGAAAGTGGCTCCTTTTTTCTTGAGACTTTAATATGGCAGAAGATAACCAAAAACCAGCTACAAAAGAAGATATAGAGGCTATGCTTGAAGGCATGGAAAAGCTCTATAAGATATCAGGTAAGACAAGGAAGACATTCTCCGATATCAAGACTATCAATGCTTTTGAAAATAGCTCGGAATCCCTGGAGACCATGCTGAAAAGTATCTCTACTATCAACAAAGAGATAGAATTATATAACCAGCAAAGCCCTGGTGCTACTGATTACATGCGTATATTTGACAGTACGCAAAAAGAGATATCGAAGGCAAGAAAAGAACTATCTGCTATCATAAAGCTCAAGAAAGAATATGAAAATATTGATAACAATGCCAAGGATAGAATAGAACTTCTGAAAAGAGAGGTTCAGGCACTAAAAGACAGTCACGATGGCAACGAAGAGACTTTAGAGATCATCAAGGAGAAAGAATCTGAGATCTCAGCCTTAAATGAGGCCCTCGATGGACAAGAAGAAAGGCTTCTTAAACTAAAGGATGCAGTTGATAAGTTTAACACAGAGACCAAGGCCTCTATTGTAGGCATGGAACTGGCCGAAGAGGCCATGGAAGGATTGGAGGATGCGACTTCAGGTTTTCTTAGCAAGATAGGTTTTGCCGGGGATGGCCTGCTAGACTCTGGTAAGAGTGCCGCCAAGTTTATGAAGGCCATCCAGAGCAACCCTGTTAAGGTCCTCAATAGCGGCGTAGATAGATTAAATAAAATACTCGTTAATCATAAAGCTATACTGATGGGCGTTTCTGCTGTTATTGCAGGAGCGTTTATTGCTGCTACTACAAGAATGATAACAGAGCTTGATGAAGCCTCTGCCATGGTTGCAAGGTTAACAGGTAACAGCAGAGAAATGATAGGAGTACTAGAACAAAGCAATACCCATATGATGTCTATGGGGGGCTCAGTGCGAGATGCAGCAGAGGGCTTTATTTCTCTCTATACTCAGGTTGCGTCATTCTCCAAGATTGCAAATAAGACAGACATTATTGGTTTCACGAAGACGATGGAGAATCTAGGGGTCAGTACAGATGACACAGCTAGAATGTTCGACCACCTCGTATCATCACTCCAGATGTCGTTTGTAGAGGCGAAGAATGTTTCTGTTAGATTAGTAAAGGTGGCCAAGTCTCTTGAACTTCCAGTGGAAAAAATGGTACAAGGATTCATAGATGCTCAACCAAAACTAGCCGCTTACGGCAGAAAGGCAGTCGAAGTATTCGAAGAGGTTGCGGCAGCCGCCAAGGCGACCTCCCTGACCACGCAGGAGCTTCTCGGGATCGTTGACCAATTCGACACCTTTGACGGGGCAGCAGAGGCCGCAGGGAGGCTCTCAGCGGCTCTAGGGGGCTCTTATCTAAACGCCACTGAGGCAATGCTCGCCACAGAAGGCGAAAGGATAAAAATGATCCAAGAAGCCATGAGACTTTCTGGCCTTGAATATGAGAATATGAATAAGTTCGAGAGGATGAATATCGGTGCTGCTATTGGCATTACAGATATATCCGAGCTTAATAAGTTATTTGGTACTCTCTCGCAAGAAGTTGGAGAGTATCAGGCAACGCTGAATGTTCTTGGGGTGTCCACAGAAGAGATAGAGGCTGCTTCGAGATCTGCTGTTACCTTGTCTGATAAGCTATCTGCACTATGGCAAGCCTTCGCCGTGAGCGTAGCCCCTGTTGTAGAGACGCTTAATGATATACTCGATACAGTCTTGGAAATAAATAACAGCTTCGATGGCAAGCTAATCCCCGCTCTTGCCATTGCTGGTGCCGTTGGTGCTCTTGCGTTTGCTGGTATCCTTGCCCCTGCTCTCGCTGTGGCTGGTGTAATAGCAGGAATGGCTGTGTCACTAATGATCGTAACCAAGCTCTTTAATCACTTTAGAAAAGCTGGTGATAGTGTAGCGCAGGCGATGATGAAAGCTGGCATAGCTATATCCATACTAATGCCACCGCTAGGTGCACTTATAACAGTAGTGTCATTCCTGTCGATGGTTTTTGACGAAATATCCAAAGAGTTTAATAAGGTAAAAGATGATATTTACAAGGACCTAGAGCCTGCTATAAACACACTACGAGAAGCTTTCTCCCCCCTGATAGATGTTATTGGCATTACAGGAGAGTCGTCAGGAGTCTTGGGGGTGGCCCTTGATATTCTTACTTCTATTATATCGCTAGCAGCAAAAGTCATAGCAAAGTCTTTGGTGGGTACACTTCATACTGTCGTTGGGATATTCTCTGCGATCATTGAGGGCATTTCGGCGTCAACAAACCTGCTTATGGGGTTCTTTACTCTATTTACAGGAGGAGGATTCGATCAAGCATTAGAGTATTTCTCTTCGTTTGTGACAAATCTAGAAAATATGTTTTGGATCTTTATCAAGACTGTGGCTAGAGGTTTGAAATCTCTATCTGAATTGATGCCGGAAAGTGAGCTTGCAATGAGCATCAACAAGGGCGCAGATAAGATAATAAAGGCGGCAAATGATTCTATAGAGAGTAATAATACAATCTCTAAAGAAGTTTCCAAGTCCAAAGAAAACTTGGAGACAAAGAATACAGAGACAGTTGACAAGATAAACAATGTAAACTCGGAGATGCGGTCAAGGACATCCGCTTCTACGCGAGAGAGGAAAGAATTTTATTCTAGATTTGAAAAGAACACGACCCTTGATAGAGTCGCTTCGTCCTCTGATGCGCCCACGATAATAAGACTTGAGCTTGACGGGAAAAAGATGACAGAGGTCGTGGTGGATAATATAAATAAGAGAAATAACCCCGATAGGAGTTAAGAGTGAATAAAAGACAATATGCCAAAGAACTAGAGGGCATAAGCGCAGAAAACGTTGATTGCAAAGAGTTTTTCGAGACCATTTTTAGAATAGATTCAAAAGACTCCATAATCATGCCTTCCCAGAGCACGTTTCACGTTGACTCTTCTATAATATCTCCAAACTTGTTAAGGGAGTTTGGAGTTGAATCTGGAGAAGGCAACTACCCCAGGCTGGCGGAAGAGATAACTGCTGAGGAATTATTGGGCATCTTAGGCAGGCAAGAAGGTCTTCAGATCGACAAGACCTTCTTTATAGGGGAATATAATTCTCTTGATGTCAATGGAAGGGCTGTTGTTTTAATGTTTATCGAGTTCGCAAAAGCTTTCTCCATGTGTGCAGTGGAAGATGGCATTATAAGTGACTCTTTAGAGGAGAATATACTAAAGGCGCTGCTTCTTCATGAAGTTGATATTGTGGAAGTGCTAGAAGGGAGAGATAAAGCTTTTTATAGCAGAATAAGTCAAATGAAGGAAAAAGGACTGGATATAGAAGTAGAGGACATAGCACACATTGCTTCTACTATTATGAAAAGAACTATAGGAGACAAATATCTTGAAGTCTTGAAGGCGGTTATCAATCCGAGCCATTTTGATAAATTAAGAGATATAATACGTTTTGATTTTGGCGATAATGCTGAGGTCACAGATCTAGAGTTAACGCGAAGACAACTGAATTATTTAAGTTTGGTGCCAAACCTTTTAAAGAATTTCAAAACCAAGTTAAGCAAGTCTGGGGGGTTTCTGGGGAGCCTCAACAAGAGAACTGGCACAATACTTCAAGTTATATCTGATGTATCGAAGCGCTTATCTCCATTCTCAGGGAGGGACAAGGAGATGGAGATAAAGAACTTTGTGCAAAAGGCAAAGATGGGAGACCCCAATAATCCTGATCTAGATTATGATTTATCTTACTTCATCAAGGCAGTGAATAGTTTGCAGGGTGTCATAGATGAACTTGATAAGGCAAAGGAAGGATACAAATCTTCGAGAGCAGATGATCCAGATTCAATAGGCTTTGATAATATCATGCAATATTTGGCAATGATCATATATTCGAAGAAAGAACTGGAGTTGGACCCAGGCCACGGGTACAGAATAATGCAAGATTATATCCCTAATTCGAACTTTACCGATGAGGCCAGATATCTGATTAGTGATATTGCAAAATTACTAGGAAAACAAGCACCAGAGGATATATCTGATGCGGAAAAGTCATCAATGTTCCAGCAATTGTTTCATGATGTTTTCCGTCATCTTGAGATAAGACAAAAGCAAGATTCTTCATTTTGGCCAAATTGGAGAGGTATGGAAGATTTCTCCATAGGGATTAAGGGCTTTTCCGGTAACACTATCCTTGAAGAAATTTTCGGCGCTTACTTACTCCAGGGTGAGTTCCCTAGGTTCGATAAGAAATTTTACAACGTAACAACCAAAGAGAAGGAATAAAGAGAGATGGAAGAAGACGACTTTAGGTTTATATTTGATAGGGGGATATCTACTGAAACAGATCTTATGGCAAATGCTACTGGGTTTGTGCTAGACTTCTTCCACCTCCCTTCTGGTGATAGCGTTACCTTTAAGGCAATGCTAAAGAACTACAAGCCAAATTATGATATAGATGTAGATAAGAAGAAATCATATGGCAGAATGGACCCTGTTCTACATTATGGCGGAACCTCCAGATCTGAGAACATTTCCTGGGTTGTGCCGTCTGTGTCTGAAGTTGACGCTATAGCTAATATGGATCGACTAAATAGGTTGATACAATTTCTCTACCCTGGGTATGATAAGACATTGGGTGAGTTTATTGGTAACTCGAATACGATATCTACCTCTCCTCTTATGAAGTTAAAGTTTGCAAATCTAATCATGGATTCTAACAGGCCAAGAGCGAAGACTGCTAAAGATGGTGGCTTACTTGGCATGATAACTTCTTTTGATGTAGAGCCTAATATTGATATGGGAATGTTCGAGATTGAAGATCATTTATTCTTCAAGGAGTTCACTATATCGTTAACCTTTGATGTTAACCATCAACACTCCCTTGGCCACGATAAAACAAGATTCAAGAGGCAGGGCTTCCCTTACGATATCAAAAACGAAAGAAGGGTTGACGCTGACTTGATATCAGATGAAGGAAGGATCAATGCTCAGGATGGCTTCTCGGAGGAGGCCACAGACCTTACTATCATTAGCGATGCCTCGACGGGGGGTACGCTAAATCAAAGACAGAAGGATCGCCTCAGGGAACTACAAGAAGCAGCGCCTAGTAGAAAAAGAGAAGTGAACAAGAGAAGTAATAATAAAATTGCGAGAAATATAACAGGGGTCTGAGTATGGCGTCAAGATATGAAGATAGGCTTATAGCGATCAACAAGGACGAAAGGTACAAGAACATCTTTCGAGAGAGAAGAATAAACTTCGTAAGGCAGTATAAGAGTCCCAGTATGCAGCATATACAACCAGAGGATAATATATCGTTTAACGAGATTCCTGTAATCTGGTCCAGAGAAGAGGCCTTTTGGAAAATATCTGCTAGACTATACGGAGATCCTGAGTTATGGTGGGTCATAGCTTGGTATAACTTGCTACCAACAGATCATCACGTTGCCATAGGGACAGAGGTGCTCGTCCCATTTCCTCTTAGCAGCGTTCTTAATATCTTAAGGGATGTCGGATAATGTCAACTGAAGCACAAAGATTCTCAGAAGAAGTGAGAGAAAGAGAGCAGTCTATACTGCTCTCTTATATTGATGAGATTATAAAATCATCAGGACAGGATGAGATTGTCTACTCTAACTTCGTTCAGGTCGAGACAAGTAAGCCATATGAATTTATATCCAGGGTAACTGGGAATCCTTCGGCAGCGGTGCTTACGAAGTTGCCACCTTCCATTTTATCCCTACTTGTCCCCAGGATAAGATTATTCGTCATGAAGAAAGATCCAAGGTCTGGCAGGGATACGCCTGTAGAGATGGTGTTTGATGATTCTGTTTCTGAGAAAAGTCTGGAGGATATACTAGAAGGGAGGGCAACGACGATTGATGCTGTCAATGTTCAGAGGTTTTCCTACAACTATAACGCAACTGATTATTCGCAAGTCAAGAACAATGTTACTGCTGAATTAGTTCTAAGCATGAGATCTATCGAGTCTTTCACGAAAGTAAGGACAAAGAAGTTAAGCGGCACGGACAAAGAGATAGAGTACCAATATAGTGATTTGGTTTTGCAAACCGTAAAGAGGCCAAAAGATCCTGGCAATAATGAATTTAAGATGTTTGCGATCATAGGATATGCTACGCCTACAGATGAATCACTTGATTTACTAAGAGAGGAAGCGAGCAAGCTTAACTCAGACCCGTTAGGAAATTTTAGCAATGGGTTTGATTTTGGGGTGAACACTATTATCAACGCCGTAAAGAATAACTCTATAGGGATGTATCTTACCCTTATAGGCCACGATATAAAGTATGAGCAAGATGGTAGCGTTGAGATCACCTTGGAATATAGCGCGTGCATAGAGGGGATACTGACAAACCCCAAGAGCGATGTTTTCATGCTCTCTAGAGACAAAGCCCAAAACCTAAAAGACCTCAGGGCAAAATATAACGAAAAGATTACGAACCTTGAAGAGTCAATTAGTTCCTATGGATCGGAGGAGACAAAGAAAAGAATTAAAAGGAAGAATCCCGAAAAAGACCTAGAAGAGGTCAAGGAAGAGAAGAGATTACAACTAACAGCAGGAAGAAGAGCTTTGCATGGTGCCTTGATACAAAAAATGCTTGATAACAATCGAGTGTATACGCTATCTGTATCAAGAAAGTATCAATTGCCTGATAACATTAATGATGAGGCAAAAGATGATATCATAAAGAAGCAGGCAAATTCTTCGATAAGAGATTTGTATCAGATAGGGTCGGTTCAAAGGGCATTTTCGGGAGATCGACTTTCAAAGAGAATAACAGGAGACCTAAAGACTTACCAAGATAGTAACGATGTAGATTCCATCCTAAACTTTAGCGATGCAGTAAATGATAGGTTTGGAGCAGATGAGATTATCTTTGGGGCAAAGAACGATATTAAAATAAGCTATTTCTTCTTTGGAGACTTGCTCAATATTGTATTTGATATACTATTCGATGAAGAGTTATCAATTACTAACGGAGGTGAAGTAAGGCCTGTTGTTGGGCCTATACAGTTCTTCAGAAAAGATGATAGCGCCAAAGGGATTGAGGATAGATTCATTGAGGCGTCTTATAATCTTTCTGATATTCCTGTATCTGTGAACATGTTTGTAGTCTACTTGGTAGACAAGATAGTCAAGAGCAACAGAACCACCTACCCTATAAAGATATTCATAAGAGACGTAATAACAGACCTCATAGGAAGAATGCTCAACGCCCGAACAACAGGTGCCAAGTTTTACACTCAGGCAAGAGTCAATATGAATATCTTATCAGGTACAGACAATGGCATTGATAAGCTGACTGGGAAGTCCACCAACAACGGGAGACTCTCCAGCTATGGACTAGCCAGGGTTACGGATAGAGACTTGAAGGAAAACAACATTAGGTCGATAAACACGATAGGAGAGCTTGAGAGACTTCGAGCAGATATAACGCCATTCAATTATGTGTTTCTCTTTGCCTCTTTAACTGAGTTCTCTAATCTCGTCAGGGACAGATCAAAGGGACAGTTAAACGATGAAGAGAGAGGAATCTACACTTACAGGATAGGTGAGGACAGGGGTCTTGTAAGAAATATTAACTTTTCTAGAAGTGATCAACCTTACGCGAGAGAGGCAAGAATACAGAGGGCAGCAGAGCAAGATGATAGATTCCCCGATATCTTCACGTATTTCCAAGAGAAGTATGACGCGAATCTTGAGTTATACGGAAACCCTTTTGTTCAGCCTGGGCAATATATCTACATAGACCCGAATACTCTTGGCTCTAGGAGTAGAGAAGAAGTGTCAGAGACTGCGAGGACCCTTGGCCTGGGGGGTTATTACATGCTCGTTAATGTATCTGGGGAACTCACGAGGAACGATTACGAGGTCTCTGCAAAAGGCGTCTGGCAGTCAGACGGGAACAAGGTGTCTAGAAGAAAACTTAATCAAATAGAGGTTGATGATGGTTATGGTGTACCGAGGAAATAACTCTCTCGGAAGCAAGGATTTGTTTAAAGAGAGGAAGAAATATTCAGATAACGCTTTTCAGGATATGCCATATCCTCTTATAGATGATCTAGAGAGCATAGGACTCGACAAAAACGGCTTCACTTTATTGCCCAAGGAATCCACGATAAGAACACTCCCAGAGGCGTTTGGAGAATGCTCGCTAATCTCCCCCGTGGCTGATTGTTTAGAGCAAGCTATAAGATTCTTTAACACTGTTATCGTTAAAGGAAAAGCCTCAAGTGCCCCTTACGCGATTACCTCTCTCGACGTAAAGAGTGGCTATGAAAGAATAGAGCAGAGTTATTCTTCTGAGATAGAGAAGCTGTATGAAAGCTTTAAGTTATTTATCAAGACAAGAGACGAAGAGAAACTCATAAGAGATTTTGATAGCTTTTATGATTTGTTTTCAGATTTTATGGTTCTGTATTCCAAAAGAAGGCCTGTCACGAAAACAGAATATGCGTTTAAATCTTCGAAGAGGGTGCATGCAAGCTCTATGTTCGTGAGCTTTCACGATTATAGTAATGATGATGATTTCTACAAATCAAAAAACATGCTTCAAAATCCAAATTATTACATCTTCCAAGATGCTATGGCTAGGTATGGATTTCAGGCCTACAAGCACGCACCAATGTCAGTTGCGTTTCAAGCTGATGCGTCCTTCCCTAAAGAATTACTAAAGAGGTACAGCGTCTCTAGTTTGGATGAGTTTCACGCAAAGTTCTTCTATTATCCTCATCATGCAGAACCTCAGAATATAAAGTGGATGTGCATCAACTCGTATATTAACTACATCTCAGAATCGGCATCTTTCACGAAGTACAAAATTTGCTCAGAGAGTACAAAAAGTTATGGAGTTTCGAGAAAAATTCCCGATTTTGACTTGATAAACGAGAAATTCCCTCCTAATCTATGGCTCGAACTGACAGCTAGGATAAGACTGTCGGAGAGAAGAGAGAGGTTGTGCGAGGAACCTGAGGCGATCTTGGAGTCTACTATGAGAATTGCTAATTCGGGGAATCCTGTCGCAGCTTTGGATTACCTAGAGAAAAGAATCCTATGAGGACAGTATGCCAGTTAGAGATTGGTTTTCATACGAAGGAAGAATATACACCAACGATATAGAATTAGACCTAGAGAACATTAACGGCATTACATTCCATGATAAAAGCTCAGGCAACTGCCTAGAGTATTATTACAAATTAGAACATCCTAAAATCGAGGATATCCTAGAAGTCCACAGAAAGGCGTATAAGGCCTGCAAAATCCCAATGCACTTGGTAGACCTTGAAAAGCTCCACGAGTCCTCTATGGAGCGTGTGTTCGCTTTCAGGGGCAAGTTTATCAAGGAGCAGCTCACTAAAGACAATGAAAGACATGACCCAACTTATTATAAGAGGTTGTTCAACTTCGTTGATGATATTTCCAAAAACAAGCTAAGACTAGGCGGGAACCTCATTAATGATTATCCCTACATTCATTATAAAATTGATGGAACGGTAACGGGAAGATTCACGACATCGAGGGATAGCTTTCCTATATTGACACTAAGGAAAGAAGATAGAGTTGATATACTGCCAAGAAACGATTTCTTCCTAGAGATTGATTTCAACGCTGCCGATATAAGGACATATTTGGGATTGAGCGGTAAGGAGCAACCTAGGGGAGATGTTCACGATTGGAATATAAAGAATGTATTCGGCAAAGACATGACCAGAAACCAGGCCAAAAAGGGAATCATGTCTTGGCTTTACGGCACCAGGGCACCTTATTGGCAAGAGGCAGAGTACTACCCTCGTGACATAACTAACAACTTCTCAGGACAGGGCGAAGAAGTTGTTACACCTTTCGGAAGAAGGCTGAAGCCTTCGAAAGGCATGAGAGTTAGTCACTTGGTTCAGAGCACAAGCTCAGAAATAGCGTTGAGGTCGGCAATGAATGTTCATGATTTACTGAAGGACAAAGAGAGTTTTGTATCCTGCACTATTCATGACAGCATTATTGTGGATCTTTCAAAGAATGATATAGACATTGTTGCAGATATGATAAAAACTTATAAATCAACTATATTTGGAGATTTCCCTGTTAACGTATCATACGGCAAAAATATGTTTGAAATGCAGAAGAAGGGATTGAAATGATTATATTGCCGCTTGGACCCAAGATGAACAAACTTGGGAAGAGCCTCGTTACCATCTCTAACAACAAATGGGAGATGCACGATACAAAGTCCTTTATACCTCACATGAACTCTCATAAAGAATATAATGACTTGGATTTGGACGTTCCCGAGGAAATATTAAAAGGCGATAAGATAACTATTCTTGTTAATGCCGGTACTGATATTTCTGGCGTTACCCTGAAATTGGCGGAGAAACTGGTTGACAGCGAATTATACCTGATTTACTGTAGGAGAAATCCCGATGGGATGATTCCAAAGTCTAAGCAAATCGAGCAGTTGACTTTTGGAGTCCTGAAGGAATACGCTAGATCTGGGAAGTTTTCGAAAATGATCATTTACGACCCGGAAATAGTATGGCAGAATTGCCTGCCAGATACCGGGCTCATGGATTACGAAAATAATGTCGCGAGAATGGTAGCATACTATTTTTATCTCTTGCATTATCTCCCAGGCCAGGATACAGTCACGGAGTCATTCGGCGGAAGTTACAATACGGCCAGAATCGGAACATTTGCCCAAAAGAGACTTGACAGCACTTCACTAAGAATGTTTTATGATCTTGGCGACGCGATAGAGATTAATTCTTACTACTATCTTTCCGAAAATACGCTCAAGAACAACAAAGATGTTCTGGGTAACATAAAAGCCTTCTCGAAAGAGAACAACAAACAACAAATAGCAAACAGTTACAAAGTTTATTTATCACCTCATGATGAAGATCTCGTTATGTGTTTGGTGAGTAGTAACAATCCACAAAAAGTAAAGTGAGAAAAGAAATGGGAATTGACTTAGAAGCACTCAAAAAGCAACTTGCAGCAAGCACAAACACTGGATCATCAAGCCGACGAAAGTTTGGTTTCGTTAACGTCCCCAAGCCGATGCACAGCACGGTAAAGCTCAGAATCTTACCATCTCCAGATGGAATGCCACTGAAGGACTTTAGTAAGCATAGGCTATCAGATAAGTATTGGGGTATCTGGTGTCATGATACGAACTCGCACTCTGAGGGTAGTTGCCCTATCTGCGATCTGAGGGGTGCGATGTGGGATCAGATTAACGAGCAGGAAGAGCTTCTCGATATTGCTCCCCCGAGAGATGAAAAGCTCTTGGAAGCAAAGAAGAAGGAGATCGAAGAGATGCGAGAGATTGCAAAGAGTCTCTTCCCTCGAACAAGGTACTACGCTGCTGTTATCGTAAGAGGCCAGGAAGACCAGGGCATTCAGATTTGGGATTTCTCTCAGACAGTATATCAGTCAATCGTGCAAGATATTCTTCTTAACGAAGAGTATGGTGATATCACTGATCCTCACAACGGCACAGATGTTATCTACAAAAGGATTCCGCACCAGTCGCTATCCTGCACTTACTCTGTAACTGCGTCGAGAAATGACAGCCCTCTCTTGCCCGATGCCACAGAAGAAGAGATTGATCAGTGGCTGGAAGACAACACTTACCCTGATTTCGTAGAAGAAGTCATGTACATTAACTCTATCGAATCAATTGAAGAGTCGCTCCAAGAAGTGATGGTTGAGAAGTTAGGTGAGGATGCCTTTACTGAGCAGGTCTCATATGGAGCAGGATCTACCGAGGAAGAGAAAAGCCTCGCAGATAAGGACGAATTTACAGTAGATGACGTAAGAGATGCTGCAAAAGCAGAGGACGAGGAAGATCCTGCTGCGGCTCTCGACCAAGCAATCGGTGAATCAAAGTTTTTCTGAGGAATAGATGACAGAAAAAGGTAAAGTAAACGTAGAAGCACTAAGAAAGAAACTAAACAAGACGATCGGTAAAAAGTTAGTATGGGACCTCGAAGATGAGGATTGCCCAACTGAGGTTTACGAATGGATTAGGTCTGGTTCTTTCATTCTGGATTGCAACACGAACAAGGAAGACATAGGAGGTTGGCCGATTGGCAAGATTTGCGAGCTAGCAGGCTTGGAAGGTACTGGAAAGTCCTTCCTGGCAGCCCTCGCCCTGGGAGAGGCGCAGAAAGCGGGGTACACGGGTGTGTACTTTGACTCAGAATCGTCTCTTTCTAATAAGCACTTGAAGAATCTCGGTGTAAACACAAAAGAGATGATTTATGTTCAAGCTGAGACTATTGAACTCGTGTTTACTGTAATCAACACCTTGCTTGAAGATGGTAATAAATATTTCTTTGTGTGGGATTCTTATGCTAATACGGCCACAGGCCACCAAGTAGAGGCAGATGACTTTAACCCAACTTCGTCTATCGCGCTTGCCGCGAGGATTAACGCGGGTGCTATGAAGAAGCTTGTTATCCCGATGGCTAATTCCCAGTCTACTCTCTTGGTAATCAATCAGTTGAGGACGAACATAGGCGCTAGGCCGTGGGAGGATCAATATATCACCCCTGGCGGAAAGTCTCTTGCTTATGCATACAGCATGAGAGTATGGCTTACCAAGCCTTTTGCCAAAAAATCATTCTTATATGATGATGATGGTTTAAAGATGGGATCTACTGTAAGAGCCGAGATAAAGAAGTCAAGGTTCGGCACCGAAGGAAGAAGGTGTGAATTTCAAATCGCATGGGGCGATGAAGAAGTTGGTATCCTTGATGAAGAATCTTGGTTCCTCGCGCTCTTGAACGCAGGGATTATTGAAACCCGAGGCTCTTGGCGAGTTTTCCCTCTCTATGACGAACCTGATTTCAAATTCAGGACGGCGGATTGGAAGAAACTCTGTAGAGAGAGGGAGGATGTAAGAATGGTTGCTAAAGACATGCTCAAGGATTCTTACATCAAAAACTACAGTTATGAGAAAGCTCATAAAATGCTAACCCAGGACGAAGGGACAGATAGTAAGTGAAGTTAACCAATCATGATAATGAACAAGGTAAGATCATGATCATAGATGCCCTCAACTTATACTTGAGGGCATTTGTGGTCAACCCATCACAAAATCCTAACGGCACTCCGATAGGTGGCCTGAGAGGCTTCCTGAGGTCGCTACAGAAGCTCTTTAGAGATCACCAACCAGATTATTGCATTATTTGCTGGGACGGCGCAGGAGGCTCACAGAAGCGCAGAAACAGGGTTTCTTCTTACAAGAAGGGAAGGAAGCCAGTGAAGATGAACACAAACATCCCCGAGATGTCGAATAGAGAGCAAGAGGAGAATAAACTTTGGCAGCAGATTAGGTTGCACGAGTACCTCAATAAGACTTCTATACCTCAATTGATGTTTGATAAGATAGAAGCAGATGATATCATTTCTTATGTCGCTCAGAACATCGAGGAAGAAGCTCTTATAGTCTCTAACGATAAAGACTTTCTACAGTTGTGCACAGATAGAATAAAACTTTATCGCCCTATAGATGATACGATATACGATAGAGACAAAGTTATTGAAGAGTACGGCATCCATCCTCAAAATCTGGCTGCTGCACGTGCGATAGCGGGAGACTCATCAGACAACCTCCCAGGCATCAATAGAGTAGGCTTGAAGACGGTCGCCAAGAGTTTCGAGAAGATAAAAGATCCTGATATGTTGCTAGAGGATATCTTTACCGAATGCAAAGAGACAAAATCGAAAAAGAAAGTCTACGGTAAGGTTCTAGAAGGTCGCGATATTATTGCCGATAACTATGCAGTAATGCAGCTATACTCTCCATCTATCTCGCCTCAGACAAAAGGTAAGATCGTACATCAGTTGTCTAACTTTTCACAGAGTTACAACAAGATGCTCTTTGATGCCGAGAGGTTTAAAGATGGCATTGTAGATGATTTATATGAATTATCAGGATTCCTAAAGAGATTCAGTACAAGAGTGCTAAAATGACAGATAAGAAAAACTTCTCCAAGTACGATAGAACGTTTGAGAATAACTTAATTTATGGCATGGCCACAGATAGGGTTTTTTGCGATAGAATCTCAGAAGTGCTCGAATTGGAGTTCTTCACGCAAGAACCAGCAAAGCAATTTGCCATGTATCTCTTGAACTACAAGAACAACTACGGATCTCACCCATCTCTTTCTACCTTTAGAACGGTGCTTATAAACGAGACATCTTCAGAGAGTGATACCACAAAAGCGTCTATTATGGCCTTGCTTTCTAAAGTAGAAAGAATGAGGTCTGAAGATGTAGATGTAGAGTACGAAAAGGATACTGCGATAGCATTTTGCAGGCACCAGAAAGTTGTTGGTGCTGTCATGAAGGGCCTATCTCATATCGAGAGCGAGAATTATGAAGCCTTGATGAACACAATCTCCAAGGCTGTTAACGCCGGAGATGAGAAGACAACTGCTTACGATTATATTGCTGATTTCGATGTAAGATTCGAGGCAATATCTAGAAATCCTGTTGTAACAGGATGGCCTATCATAAACAGGATAACACAAGGTGGCCTTGGTAGAGGAGAATTAGGAGTTGTAATCGCGCCCTCTGGCGCTGGTAAGAGCATGTTCTTGGTTCACCTTGGTGCAGAAGCCATCAAGAACGGGAAGAATGTTGTGCACTACACACTGGAGCTTCTTCCTACTGCTGTTGCGCAAAGATATGATTCTTGCATCACCGGGATCAAGTTAAATGATTTGATGGATCACAAGGATAAAATCAGAGATGAGATCAAGAAAGTCGAGGGAAGCCTCAAGATTCAGTCGTACCCCACTAGATATGCTTCTACGAATACTATAATTCAGCATCTAGAGAAGCTTAAACAAAAGGAAGATTTTCGCCCTGATCTTATTATTGTAGATTATGGTGACTTGCTAAAACCCGTGGTCCATTCAGCAACAAAGAGATCAGATCTTGAAACGATCTATGAGGAACTCAGAGGAATAGGTCAACAGTTTAACGCTGCCGTCTGGACTGCATCTCAGACGAATAGAAGCGGCATGAACAAAGAGGTTGTCACCACTGAAGAGATCTCTGAAGCTTTCAATAAGGTCTTTGTTGCTGACCTCATCATTACTCTTGCGAGGACACAAGAGGATAAAAATTTCAATGATGGAAGGATTCTTGTCGCGAAGAATAGAAATGGCGCGGACGGTATTGTTTACCCAATTTACATGGATACTTCTTCTGTAACCATCAATGTAAAGGATATGGAATATATAGAAGACAAGTCTGTCAAGACTTCCATGGCTAAAGAAATGTTGAAAAAAATGGAAAACAGGAAAAATAAGTGAAGGGAAAAACAAAATACGGTCCAATTGAAATTGATTACTCGAGAGATTCGCTACTAACAGAACAAGGAATGAAGCTACTAAAGGGCTATTACATGAGGGATGATGAAGATAGCCCTCAAGAAGCCTTTGCGAGGGCAGCGCTTGCTTATTGCGTGGACGATTCTGGTAAGCATGACTTTGAATTAGCACAGAGAATTTACGACTATTCTTCGAAGCTCTGGTTCATGTTCGCCTCCCCAGTCTTAAGCAATGCTCCGAGAGGGGAGTTGGTAGGTGATATGTGGGATACAGAACCAGTAAAGAATCTTCCTATAAGTTGTTTCTTGATGGTAGCCCCTGATACAGTGGATGGCCAGAAAGATGCTATTAGTGAAATGGCATCCCTTACCGTATCAGGCGGCGGGGTAGGCATCCATAATCAGATCAGGGCAATCTCCGATAAGGCACCAGGGCCGATTCCTTTTGAGAAGGTTATAGATTCTTGTATAGGTTACTTCAGGCAAGGAAAGGTAAGGAGAGGCGCATGTGCATACTATATGGACGTGTCTCACCCTGACATCATCGAACACGTCAAGTTTCGCATCCCTACTGGTGGAGACCCCAAGAGGAAAGCTTCAAACCAGAAGTTGTTTCATACTGCTGTGAATATTACAGAAGATTTCGTAAAAGCGGTTGAGTATGATGAAATGTTTGATCTTGTCTGCCCTCATTCGAAGGAGGTTCGGGATACAGTAAGGGCAAGAGACTTGTGGGAGATTATATGCGAAGCAAGGATAGAGAGAGGAGAACCTTTCCTTTGTTTTATTGATGTCGCGAATAAAGATCTTCCTCAGACTATGAAAGATAAGGGGCTAAGGGTATTCGGAAGCAACCTATGCACAGAGATATTCTTACCAACAAATGCCTTGAGGACGGCTGTATGCTGCTTGTCATCTGTTAATTTGGAAGAGTTTGACGCCTGGAGTAAGACGGCCATGATTCAAGACTTGGTGAAGTTTCTGGATAACGTCCTGTCTTTCTTCATCGAGAACACGGGCGAAGAGAGGCTGAAAAAAGCCAATTATTCCGCAGTGATGGAGCGTTCTCTGGGCCTGGGGGCGATGGGGTTCCACGGTTATTTGATGAAAAAGGGAATACCATGGGAGTCCGGCGGGTTTAACTCAGCGGTACAAGAGAATCACAAGATTTTCGGTTACATACAGCGCGAAGCCAGGGCCGCCTCAATGAAGATCGCAGAAGAGTTAGGCGAGGCTCCTGATATGCAGGGCACAGGCCTTAGGAACTCTCACTTGATCGCGCTCGCACCTAATAGTAACAGTTCGTCTATTTGTAACTGCACCGCAGCAACAGAGCCTATTTCGTCCAATGCCTTTAATCATAGAACAAGGGTTGGTACACACTTCATCGAGAACAAATATCTCGATAAGCTAATCAGAGATAAGGCTGAAGATGATGAACAGGCAGAAGAGATTTGGGCGCAGATAAGAGTGAATAAAGGATCTGTGCAGAATATTGATTTCTTCTCAGATGAAGAGAAAGACATATTCAAGACTGCCTGGGAGATTGATCAGCACTGGTCTGTACAACACGCAGAAGATAGACAGCAATACGTTTGCCAGGGTCAATCAGTTAACCTATTCTTCCCTCCCATGTCTGACGCTGGCTACATTAACAGTGTACACCTTAAGGCCATGATAGGAAGAAAACTCAAAAGCCTCTATTACTATAGAACAGAAAACAACGTCACTCCTGATGTCGTCAAGAGTATTCAACGTCGAGAGATTAAAGACTGGCACGATGATTTGGCAGGAGTGGCTTGCATCTCATGCGAAGGTTGAAGAATGAAGGAGAACGATCCGATCGTCACCATTTCACTACACTCAGGCCGCCCTCAGGACCCACCAGACGGGATCTCCAGGGCGGCCCCCGCCTCTACAAAAATGTGGCTCAGGCTTGACTTTCCGGTCGAGGGGGGTAGGTTTGTAGAGTGGTGGGAATTGCCCCATCGCGCAACACACAAATCACTTATGGATCTCAAGGAAGTGGCGAGTCTTCTCGCTGATTCCGAAGAACCATGGTCTCAAGAGTTTATAAGAGAGGAATAGTATGGATGTTGCAACAGCACTGGTTCTGTCATTGGGCGCAGTCGGCGTTTCGTTCTTCATGTTCTTTACTGTCGTTGCTTTGGTCTGCGCTTACCTTGGTAACAAGATGATTCAGGTCGAGATCGAAGATAATAAAAGACTGAAGAAGAGGCACGATGCCCTCGCAGAGGAAGTAAAATCGAACATCAGGGCAGATAGGACAGTTATGTGGCCAAATCTTTGGAGTTCTACAACAGAATACACCACGCCAGAGGATAATAATGAATGAAGACACAAAAAGAGCGATAAACCAAAGCATCATTAGCATTGTTTCTTTTTATGGTGAAATCAGTACAAGAGAACTTGTGAGGATCTTCTACTCAACTAGAGGCCACAATGACCTGACAAAGGAAGTAGGTATGCCTATTATTCATGAATCTGCCATGAGTCTTCTAGGACAAGGCTACTTGAAGAGGGCAAGGCTTCAGAGAGTATCTATTGATAAGGACATTTGTGAATATTCAGGCTATCAGGTAGAGTGCCCGCAAGACTTGGCAGAGTTGATAACAGGCAAAGAGGCATACAGGCTTAGGAGAGAGGTTTCCAAGCAGCCAGAGTATATTCAGGCTCGATTCTATGAAGTCTTTACGGGTAAGTAATGAGCAATAAAGCGATTAGGAAAGAAGTTCATAAAGAACTAAAGAAGCATAGTGGTTTTGTAAGGCAACCTTTTGTTTGTAATAATGTCTATAAAACCATGAAGGCTAAACACGGGAAAGATAAAACTCCAAAAGTTAACGAGATTCATTGCGAGATTATGAGAATGATTCTTGACGATGAAGTTGATGAAAGCCCGTGGCAAATGATCAAATTTAAGGAGCCAGGTGAAAGAGGAATAAATCCAACGCCTGCGTTTTATTAGAAACCCCACAAGCAAAAAGGACAAATAATGACGTTCGAAACAATCATGCTATACTACTTTGCGGCTGAGATGGCACTCGCAGGATTTATGCTGATATATGCCTTCATTGACTTCATCATCAAAGCAGAATCCGCTAGGCAACAGTTTAAGGAATTAAATGAGTGATCTAGGAGATCCGAGCTACTCTTGGGATGGTCTTACGTCTTCTGACAGAAAGTCTATAGAAGAGACGAGAGAAAAGGAGCGAAGCGCGGCTGTTCAGGTTATTTTTATTTCATTTGCTATTTGCTTATTTTTTATTCTCACAATTACAGGGACGCAATCTTGTGATGTGAACAGAAAAAGAATGAGTAGCTACGATAATTGCATAACAAGGTGCACACAACACCTCCAGGGAGAAAAAGGTACTGAGGCTGATAGCACAGCATGTATCAAGGAATGCAATAAAGGCCTGGAGATCGAGTTATAATATGGACGGGTACAGAAAAAGCATAGAAGCCAATGTAGGCATTGATGATATTGTTTATCTCGTTCGAGAAATGCAGGGAGATGGATTTTATTTCGAGTGCGGCAACGAAGTTGATGACCAACCTTCGTTTACTTTAAAGAAACACTTCTTTTCTCCACATCTTGAAAGGGTTAAGCCATTAGAACATTGGGTGGTTACTTTTGATTATAGCGAATCCTGTATAACTGATGAAGACTTCTGCAAGAAGGTAGAGAAGAGTATAAAAGATTGGCTCTTGGTTAACGGCTCCCCTTACGGAGAACCAATTACAATGATCGTAGGGTGGAGGAAGGACGATAAGACTTGAAGAACATCTATGAAATAAAATTCGGCTTTAGAAGAAGGTATTACACCAATATCGTTGATGCCTTCGCGTTTTACGAGAATAATAAGGGAGCATCACGCCCGAAGAGGCTACTTTATAAAAAGTGTAAATTCTCCTACAAGGCGTCTCACTATAAACTATACGACTTAAACGGTGACTTCAAGGGAATCATCGAGTATAACGAAGGGCCAACTTATGTCTGAAGATAAAGAAACAAATGAAAGCAAGTGGGCCGAGGCTTTCTCTGATACAATATATCATATAACCTCTCCATTGGGTCTCGTTCTTATATTTGTCTTCGGAATTATCGCCGCGCGCCTAGTATTTGGGTTTTTAGAACCACCAGAGACTAAATTTTACGAAGAGTGCATTAGTGAATGTCCGTTTCGAGGGCATCTGTATCTCGAAGAAAATGAGTTAAGGGCTCTATCTGAGTGTCAAAGCTCATGCAATAGAATCGCGCTGGAAATCGCGAAGACAAAGGAAAACAAATGACCGAAGAAGCGAAAGAACGAAGCAAAGTTGCACTTCAGATGCAGACACGATCAGGTAAGATGCTTACGCCTGATGATTTAACCCCTGAGAATGTTGTCCTTGAGGACATCTCCTACCCACTCTCGAAGCTAACAAGATACAATGGGCACTTCCCAAGTAATATCAGCGTAGCTCATCATGCGATGCTCTGTGTGGCTATCGGCAAGGAGGTATTTAATCTTGACCCGTCAACGCTCTTTGAAGTGCTTCACCATGACGATACTGAAGCCTACATGGGAGATATGCCTTACATGATGAAGGCAATGTGCCCTGCCTTCAAGGAACTAGAAGATCATCTGTACGCTACGATGATTGCACCCAGGTTCGATCTTCCCAAGGAGTTAAGCCCTATTGTCAAGTATATCGACTGGCTTGCCGTGGCTTATGAAAAGATGTTTGTTCATGATAGCAAGCACAACAATTCGCTAGCAAGAAATATCAGAAGCATCAAGTCCCATCAATATGCCCAGGAATGCGTCTTGGAGTATTGCAAGGATTACGATACAGACTGGGAGCTTGCTGAAGGTTATCTTGAGATTATTACTGCTCATGTTGAAAGTGGCAGATTCCACAAAACATTTTCTATGATACAGCGCATCATGGATTATGTGCCTAGTGAAGAAAATGTTTTGCGAACTTCGAAGGAATGGGAAGAAACACACGATAGGCTTGTTAAATCTATCGAGATGTCGAAGAAGATAGACCCCATAATCAATAAAATCCTCCTAACCTGAGGAAACACTGTGAAGACAAAAATAACACTCAACATTAGAGACTGGCTCTTGAGGAATGCTGAAGAGTTCAAGAACCAGTTCCATAAATTTGCCTCTTGCTACGAGGAAAACGATCCGAGAGTTGATCTCGATCTTGTCCTCAATGAGGCTATCGAGCAAGGCCTAGCAGGGATGGAAAGGGATTTGGTTATCGACAAGGTTATGGACGATAATCACTTCTCTAGGAAGCTTCGTAGAGGAGACTTAATCATCAAGAATGATGGAAAGGTATATGAGGTTATGTGTCTTCATAGTATTCCCACGAAGTGGCATGGCAAGCCTGGGAAGTCCATGGAGACTTCGACAACAGGCTACCGCTTGGAACTGAGAGAGGTTCCCTATAAGTTGGTTGACAGAGAGGAAGGATAATATGTTAGTAGGATTTATAGGCGACTGCCACGGCGATTTCGGGCTTTTGGTAGACGCAGTTAACAAGATTCAAAATGATTGCCTTAACCTATATGGAGTTCTTCCATCAAAGATCATCCAGCTTGGAGACATGGGCTTCTACCCGGAAGGCACGTTACCTAAGTTGCCAAACCTGAAAAGAGATCCCTCACAGAAGTTTTACTTTATTAGGGGAAATCACGAGGATCACGATTCTTTACCTCTTGGTGCTTCACAGCCTCAGGATGTAGCGGATGAGTGGCCGGAGTGGGAGTTTGTACCTGATGGTTACTATGAAGATGGTATTCTCTTCATTGGAGGTGCTTGGTCAATAGATCAAGAGTTCAGGAAGAAGAAAGAAGAATACTATAATTCTCTTGGTGTTAAGTTCATCTATAAGTGGTATCCAAGCGAAGAGATAACAAAGCTAAAGATGGGTCAAATCCGTGCCGTGACGCACAAAGGCCTTAAGGTTATTGTTTCTCATGACGGCCCTAACTGTTTGTATGAGCAATTATGCAACCCGGCCTTCGGTCCTCCTAGAAGAACAAGGACCGCAGATTTTCTGGATAAGGTTTTATTGGAAAAGGCCCCAGAAAGAATCATCTTCGGTCATCATCATAAAAGGGAGGACTTTAACATACAGCATCCCGCCACGAAGAATATAAAAGGGCATTGTATAGACATGCTCAGGAACAGGCACAGTTTGGATACTGCAACATTTATCTTGAGGCTGTGATGATAAGCTTTAAACATTTATTATGTAAAATAGGGGTGCACGGTTTTAAGCTCGTTTCGAGGCTAGAACTGTCGCACCCCTATTTCGAAAAAGTAGTAATCCAAAAATGTTCCAAGTGTGGCCGGTACAGGCCGGTTCTGGTTGATTCCAGGTATTCGAGTGGCATCTTCAACGAAACCGGCCCGGTCTCCGATGAGTGGCTTGCGGCGCGCGAGTGGGCGGTGGAAAAATGTGAAAATCCCTGGTTGACAGGCGCGCCCGAGTCAGACTAGTATCACTTCTGCGGCGAGTTGCCGCGACGAATGACAACAAAACACAAGAGAGAAAACAATGTCGAAAGCAATCAACAAAACAGCAATCCTTCGCGACCTCCAAGAGAAAGGCTATACAGACTGGTATACAGAGTGGACATTTAGGCTTGCTGGCATGTCTTACGTCAGGAAGAGGACTGCTGGAAACACTTACGAACAAGATGGAGCAGAGTTTATTGTTCAGGTGAGAAAGGCTCTTCCTTCGGATAATGTCTCCGGTAGAACAAAGTGGATGATTCGTTTGAAGTCAACAAGAAATGTCTTCTTGGAAGAAGATACCGAGCAAGAAACAACAACAAGTAAAGAACAAACACTTGAGTATCTCAAGACTGCAAACACCATTCTCTTCGATAAAATCAAGGCAGGACGAAAGACAAAGCAAAAACTAAGAGAACTTGCCAATAAGGTTGCTACAGAATACCTGGGGGATGAAGAACTTGATAGGGTTGTGACCCAAATCAACATCTCCCATAAGGAGCTAGAACAGATCGAGCAAAGTATCGGGAAGATCATGATCGAGGAATTTTCATACTCCTCTAGAGGGAGCGAAGACCCTAATCCGATGACGGTGGTGTCATCTCTTACCTCGACCGAGAAGCTTCATGACAGGATCATTATGCTGAGTAATGATGGTAAGTCATTCTCTGAGATCGCAAGGCTTCTTAATCGTCGTGAAGGGTCTGCTTCTTATACGCCTTCCTTCATCAAGTCAGTATTACTAAAGAACGGAGAGTTATGAGTTGGGCGCACTATTACATCAAACAACTATTAGAAGGAAAGCAAGTTAGCTTTAGGCCTAGAGGAAACTCTATGTTGCCGAAGATTAAAAGCGGACAACTCGTGACAGTAACTCCTCTCGGGGAGCACGAGTTGTCCGCTGGCGACATTGTGCTTTGTAGAGTTAGCGGTAGAGATTATTTACACTTGGTTAAAGCAATAAGGCCGGATGGACAGGTCCAGATAGGGAATAATAAAGGTCATATCAACGGATGGACTTCGAGAAGTAAAGTATACGGCTTGTGCGTGAGGATAGAGGATTGAATGTCTGAAGTAAAAATAGGGACGATAAAACTCCCAGCAAGAAAAACCTGGAGAAGGCAGGTCCCAATAGTTGAATATATCAAGGGAGATACTGTAAAAGATTTTTGTGACAATCTCTTGAAGGAAGTGGGAGAGGCTAGATTATTTACAGAAACTATCTATGATGAGTTTGATGGACTCAATAAAGAGTATGCTTATATAAATAAAGAGCAAAAAGTAAACTCTCGCCTGTATGTCAATGAGTGCAAGCAACTTATCCTTGATGCTTATAACAGTGAGGCGACAAAATACAGGGCTCACGCTAGAAGGTGGGAAAAGATGCTCATCAAGGCGCTAGGAGGGGATGATCTCGAAAGAGCCAAGACATGCTCCGAGAAGATTCAGGAGTATACCGAGAAAGAAATGAAGATGAAAGATCTTCACCGAGGCTTAAAGAGACTTACTTCGGAGAATAGTATAATCAAGTATATTTACAATCTTGATTATGTTGAGCATGGAGCAGATTTTTTGGAAATAGCAAAATACAAAATAAAGTGAGAAATAGAATATGGGATTGACAGATTACTCGAAGACATATGTACCTGAATATGCTGATATTGTGCAGCTTACCAGAGACCACGAGAAGGCGCACTGGTCGGAAGAAGAAGTTTCCATGCAATCCGATGTGGAAGATTGGAAGACGGGCGAGATTGGCGAATCTGCGAAGAATTTGATCAAGAATACATTACGCCTCTTTACAACATCCGACGTGAATGTCGGCCAGGGCTATATTGAAAAGATCCTTCCCGTAATAAAGAATAACGAGGCAAGAAATATGATCTTGTCTTTTGCCAACAGGGAAGGCACCCATCAGAGGGGCTACGCTTTATTAAGCGATACTCTTGGATTCGGTGAGGACTTTTATCATGAATTTAATGACTATGCCGAGATGAAAGAAAAGCATGAGTTCATGATAGAAGATATCGGCAGGAGCTATACAGATTTCGCTTCTTACCTTGCGAAACAAGCCTTGATGGAGGGAGTCTCTCTGTTCGCATCTTTCGCCATGCTCCTTAATTTTGAGAGAGAGGGGCAAATGAAGGGCATGTGTGAAATTGTCATGTGGTCGATCAGAGATGAGTCGATTCACGTCAAAGGCAACGCAATGTTATTCAGGGCCTTCTTGGATGAGCACCCTCGTATTGTTAATGATGAGTTCAAGAAAGGCATTTACGAGTGCGCAAAGGAGCTAGTAAGGCTTGAGGATGCTTTTATTGACAAGGCCTTCGAGATGGGCGACATGAAAGGCTTGACAGCGGAAGAGGTAAAGCAATATATTAGGTATGTTGCGAACTACAGACTTCAGCAACTCGGGTTCAAGACTATCTGGGAGGTTCCGGTACATCCCTTGCCGTGGATTGACGAGCTTGTTTCTGGGACTTCCCATGGCAATTTCTTTGAAAGAATTATTGTAGATTACTCGAAGAAGAATTGGGTGGGCAGTTTCGAGAGCGGATACCCAGAAACGAAAGGAAGAGAATGATTGCATCGTTTTCATGTCATGATACGATCTTCGTCCCCAACAGAGATGAAAACTTTATCTGCGCTAGAGTTTATGAATTAATGCTTAAAGAAGTCTCCATTAACAAATTACATGATTACGAAAAGCGCAGAATGATAATGCACTTCATGAAGCTAGTCCTGCCAGATAATTTAGCATTAAGCATTTCTCCAAGGGAGTCTGTGGTTGACTCTAACATGATGGCGATAAATCCAAAACTTGGCTTGATAAGAAGAGTAAACGTGTTAGGTTTCCCGTGATACATAATATTACATATATGTGCAGACTTCTAAGAGAAGATATGGAGTTTGAGCGTGAAAAATATGGGAAATATAGCTCGATACATGCCTCTATCTTCGGCGTAACCACAAAGAAAGTTACTAACGTTTCCATCTCTATCAATATAAGTGTTGGTAAAGATGGGAATCCTACAGTCACGCATGATTACACCCCTAGAGAAAACTATGAAATAATAAGCAGCAGAACTCACGGTTCTATGTTTATGAGGGAAAGGCTAATTTCGTATCATGGGTTCCTTCAGGAAATTAGTGATTTTGGGCTTTTTAGGATATAATATGGATAGAGACTTAGTTGATGAATATATCGAGAAAATTCAACGTTGCTTGAGTAAGGATTTGTTAAGTCCTCGAATGAAGAAGGTTATAGAGAAACAACCCCCTAGGCACAAGACAGCCGGGCATTGTTATATTACTGCGGAAGCCCTTTACCACCTGTTGGGCGGTAAAGAAAAGGGCCTGAAGCCTTTTGTAGCGATGCAAGATACGGGCATTACACATTGGTGGCTGGAGTGGGATGGCGAGATTGTAGATCCCTCTAAGGAGCAGTTTACTTCGGAAAATAGAGATCCACCTTACCACTTAGGGGTCTGCAAAGGCTTTCTTACAAAGAAGCCTTCTAAAAGGGCGAAAATACTTATGGATAGAGTAATGAAGAAAGTCAAGATAGGTAAAGATACGTTTATCCTTGACGAAACGCCTGCATGCTCCGAGTCCAAAAAAGCCGGAAAAGAGATGGCAGATAAATTATGGAAACAAGTTAAGGGCAGCGTAGATAGAAAGAGCATTAGGCCAGTAGCTAGAAACAAAGAGGAATCTAAAGAATGAAAGAAGATAAGAAAGAAAGACTTGATGAAATCGCAGCGCTTGTAAGAAAGGAGAGAAAACCTCTGGAGGACGATGAAGAAGTGCAGAAGCACATGCGCGAGTTCATCCAGAGGTTCGCTGTTATTCAAGACAAGATGGAACCCTTGAAGCAGAACGCAAAAGAGCTTCAAGAGGTGTATAAGGAAAATGGCTGGTTGACTTCTGACCAGATTCGACTTGCCAAACGAGTCTTGACTCTGTTACAGTCTGACTTGCCTATTGAAGATTTGCCTAAAGCTATTGATATGTTTATCGAAGGCGGTGAAGAGATCGGTGGCGGTGATACAGAGAAAGGCATGAAAGCGATGCTTGGAGACCAGGGAGAATAATAAACAATGTATGAAGAACTTGGATCTTATGTTTTGACGTGCGAAGGCAACTATATCATCATGAGGAAACGGGAAAACGCCCACCTTTTCAATAGTAAGGAGCGCCCCGAGCCAAGCAGTCTTGGCATTAAGATGGGCAGCAAGAAAGAAGAGTTTGCTGTTTATCAAGATTATTTGGATGAAGATACTTTTTATATCGTCGAGCAGGGATTAGAGAAAAGGTGCGCCCTCCTTGGCGAAGATATTTACGTCATGACAAAAAGCGCGATAGTTGCAAAGCTAAAGAAGAAAAAAGGATAGTGATGAGGAACAGTAAAGTCCTACCTGGCTATAGGGAAGTAATGTTGGAGTTCTCCAGACATAAATTTGGTAACTTGGAGGCAGATGAACACGAGGAAATGCTTCAAGTGATTAAAGATCTTCACATGGATGAGTTTATCGAGTACACGCAATGTAGCGCTGTGTTACACGGCATGCATGATTCGAGCATCAGAAATCACGCCTGGAATTACTTCCTGCCCGACGAGAAAAGTAATAAACGATGAAAGACAAGATACAGTACCTAGACAAAGGCTATGTTCAATTTTTGGAGAGTGGGGGAGGGGACGAGTTCATCTGTAAATTCGCTAGGTGTTCATTCGATAATCAGGATGAGATCAAGACCGATGCAGAGAACAGGGGCCTTATTGATTATCTGGTAAGGCATGACCATACTTCTCCCTTAGAGGCTGGTGAACTGTGGTTTCAGTTCAAGATGCCTCTATTTGTGAGGGCACAGCTTGTAAGGCACAGGACGGCCTCTCAAAACCATCAATCATTCAGGTATGACAACCCTTCTGGGGATTATTATGTGCCTCCTATCGGGCGTATGGCCACCAATGATAACTGGAACAAGCAAGGTTCGGGAGACGCACTTCCAATTCACTTGGCAAAGGCGTACAGAGACCAGCTTGAAGAAGGAGCCGAGCTTCAATGGAAAAGGTATTGCAGGATGGCCAGGATTGATCCCGCCACAGGAGAAGATCTCGAAGACAAGAGCGTGCCTCCACTAACAAAAGAGCTTGCGAGGCTTACTCTTGGACCTAACTTTTATGCAACTGCATGTTGGAAGATTGATGTCAAGAACCTGATGCACTTCCTTAAGTTAAGAGATGACGGTCATGCTCAACAAGAGATTAGAGAGATGGCGCAAATTATCTCCCACTTCTTTAAAAGAGAATTTCCCATGACCTACGAGGCTTATGTGGAGCACTATGTCCGTTCCAAGAAGTTCTCCGGTAGTGAAATGGATATTCTAGTCGCGAGCATAGACGAAGAGAAGTTGGCCCATAATCTCGAGTCCTCTTCTCTTCGCAAAAGTAGAAAGAGAGAATTGTTGCTTAAGCTCAAGAGGGAAGAATGATAAGTTCCAACCTGCTGTGCCTTGCGATACTAAGCCTTGGATACGCTAACGCAGACAAGGCTTGCGCTAATATTGATACAGTTGTAGAGGCGGCCAGGGAACATAAAGTAGAAGAGGAGATCCTTCTCTCCCTTATCTATGAGGAGTCTACTTGGAAGGTTAGGTCTAAAAGCCACAAAGGTGCTTGCGGCCTAACACAAGTGGTGCCAAAGTGGTCTATAAGCGGCTATACTTGCAAGGACCTATTAGATCCCGAGAAATCAATATTTGAAGGCGCAAAGCATCTGTCTTTTTGGTATTATGATTATGCGAGAGGCAAAAGCTATACGGTTGCTCTCTGCGGTTACAACAGAGGCTATCGATGTAAAAAGCCAGGAATAAATAAAGAAAGAGGCTACGAATATGCACGAAGTATCATCAGGCGCGCCAGAAGAATCAAGAGAAAGGCCGCTCGCCTCGAAGAGGAGAGAGAGGTATGTGATCGGTATTACACCATCTTCCGTGGAGAGTGCTTTCAAGAAAGGCCTGACTATCATCTGCACCAAAGATAGGAGCATATTATACCCATTACTCTCCGAGGATGATAGCGAGCCTTCCGAGACCAAGAACCTGACAGAGATTTACCTGCGCTTGGTCTCGGAAGGCAGGGTGAAGATATACGATCACATAAAGCTGGATGTCGAGAACAAAAGAATTATTACCAACAAAGAGACTATTGATTTCAGGAAAGTCTACATTGCAGATGGCTTATGCCTTAAAGATCCATTAAGTTACGACTTCATCAAGAAGGGATATCTTTACGCATGGAAATTTAATGCGGTACAGTTTATCTCATCCAAGGATGAGATATGTGGCTGCAAGCTTGATGTGGTTAATGACTTTATATTTGTCTACTGCGATGATGATAAGCTCTCAGAGACAGATATTGCTCTCGCGTTGAGAGAAGAGAATAAAGGCTTGAGGATAAAACTGTCCCACGAGAAGATAGTCTTCGAGCATAAAGATAATATCAAGTTTGCGGAAGGAGTCGAGATTTGGGGAGGGCAAAGTCTAGTAGAAGAAGCTCAGGATACGCTATTGGAATACTTGCTATAGCATACACCAATTTTGAATGGCATCACCACCTTATGCCTCATGCCGCATATCCTGTTAATAGTATGTGCAGTCTTATTGATTTTCATCTTCATTCATTTTCCATGTCTGGCGTTGATCAGGTATGGATTATAGCCGAGGATGAAAACCAAGCAGAGCAGATAAGGAAAATAGTTCCTGCGGCAATAGTGAAACACAACTCTTTGCCTAAAGAAGAGCTATGTTGGGTCAGTGTATGTGCTATTCCAGAGGAGAGGAAGAAGTTTGGGGAGACTGAGGCGAATGCGGTCATATCAGGGATGATAATGGCCGCTTCTTCTACAACAAACCTTACCGTGAACCAGACCATCTCGAAGTTTCATCTTGAGCCGTTCGGGGCATTATATTCTCACAAATGCCTTTCCAGAAAAGGCATGAATGACCCCTTGGAACTCCAGAACTCTCTTAACATGGTCGTGAACACAAACAAGAAGAGCTTTGCATCATGCAGGTTGCCGATAGTTTTGGATACTATACTGTGGCTAAAGCACTTGATATGGTTCAATGATCATAACACATACGAAGATAGAGTAAAGGTTGGCTGGGGAACATTTAATTGGATTAGAAACCTTATCCGAAGCGGGGAAAAGAAGGTACTGAATACATCATTTTACCTTGACTTAACATCCAAGAGAAACTTGGCACTCAGTAAGAATTATAATAGCTTTTTCGAGCACCTAGATCCATACGAGATATACAGATATGAATGATGAAAGAAAGAAGTCAAAGCTTAAATTTGTTAGCCTTCACGGCCATGATGTTTTAGGTTCCCCGCTAGACGCAATTGGATACCCTTCTGAGTACATGGATTTTGCCTATGAGAACGGCATGGATGCTATTGCTTTTACTAACCACGGTAACTGCAATGGCCTTTCATACCAAGCGCTTCACATCAAAGAGATGAAGAAGCAAGGCAAGGATTTCAAGACGATATATGGCGTAGAGGCGTATTACCACCCCGATCTGGATAAGTGGCGAGAAGATTATAAAGCATTCAAAGAATTGAAGAAGGATGACAAGGATGATGATGAGGAAGCCACTCTAAACTTTGAAGACGAGGAAAGAGACTACAAGAGAGCGGTCAACAGGAGGCATCACTTGGCGCTCCTCGCCCAGAACCAGAAGGGTTTGAACAACATCTTCTCTCTTGTTACAAAGTCTTATCGAGATGAGAATTTTTACAGGTTCCCAAGGATTGACAAAAAACTATTAAGAGAACATGGCGAAGGCATCATTGTCACGAGTGCATGTCTTTCCGGCCCCTTGTCAGGAGACTTTTGGAGGAATCGCCATAAGGGCGGTACTGCTGTTAAAGAAGCCATGAGGCAGACATGTAAAGACTTCATGGAGATGTTTGGAGATAAGTTTTATGGAGAGATACAATTTCATGACATTATTGAGCAGCATATTATTAATCTCTATGTTATTGAACTATCAAGAGAGATGGGGTTCCCACTTGTCGCCACCTGTGATCACCACTATCCAAGACCGGAGCTTTGGAAAACAAGGTATCTTTACAAGAATCTTTTACGCAAGAGTGATGAAGATAAAGTCTTGCCTGATTCAGTTGATGAAGTCGGTTATGATCTATACCCTCGAAACGGTGATCAACTATTTGATTACTTTAAAACAAATGCTACTAAGCTTGGAGTCTTAGAGTGTTATGATATCGAGGAAGTAAAGCAAGCTATCGAAACAAGCTATCACATTGCTCACGATAGAATTGAAGACTTCTTTCCTGAGAACAAAATCAAACTTCCCGACTTTGTTATAGAGAAGGGGAAGACACCAGAGCAGCAACTTTACGAAGAGACCAGAAAGGGCTTCGCAGAGAAGATGAAGAAGGGTCTGATTCCTGATCCTGAAAAGTATGCGAAGAGGATCGCTCACGAGCTTGGCATCATCAGGCAAAGGGGCTTCGAAGAATACTTCCTGACTATGAAGTGGGTTGTAGATTTCGCTTGGCAAAATCACTTTGTGGGGCCTGGGAGGGGCTCTGGCGTTGGCTCTGTTGTTGACTACCTGCTTGGGATCACAACAATTGACCCGGTTAAATACGACCTCCTCTTCTCTAGATTCCTTAATGAGCCTGAATATCTTGGCCCTGTCCATGAAAGCGGAGTCGAGATAGATACTGAGGTCATCTCTGTGGCCCTCAGGAGCCGAGAAACCATCAAGGCTACACCAGGGTCTATGCTCAAAGTTAACGGACGCTACAAGGCCATAGAGCACGTCTGTAGAGGGGATGTGATTAACGGCCAAAAGGTACTGGGTACGGTCAAAGACAAAGCAAGATATAAAATAAGACACATACCGGAGAATACAGAGAAAGAACTTGATGGCATCTTGTGGTTAAACCCAAATCCTTCTTCCTTGCCTGATATTGACCTCGACTTCTCCAGACCCTTGGAACTCAAACAGTCTTTGATAGATGAGAAGGGGAGTACTTGCGTTGTTCCTATTACGAACTACACAAGACTAAAGCCAAAGTCTACAATTAAAGATGTTGGTAGATGGCTAGGGTTGGAGTTCTCCGAGGTCAATAAAGTCACCAAGAAGATGGTTCACGAGGCAACAGGTCCGGCGAAGAGAGCAAAGGGCATGACAGCCGGGGCTTATGAACCAACTCTTGAAGAAATTGAAATGTACTCTAACACATATCAAAGGTTCTGTAGGCAACACCCTGAGATAAGCGAACTAGCTAAAAATCTAATCAGTCAAGTGCGTTCGATATCGAGACACGCTGGTGGTGTCGTTATCTCGAATGATCTTACGAGTAAAATGCCTCTTATCAGGTCGAAGGGAGTTACTCAAACCCCATGGTCAGAAGGGCAAACGGTAAGACATTTGGAGCCGCTTGGGTTTGTCAAGTTTGATATCCTGGGTCTCACTACTCTTGAGATTATTGAAAAGTGTATCCACAATATTCTAAAGTATAGAAAGGGAATAAAGAACCCCACTTTCGAGCAAATAAAAGAGTGGTACGAAGATAACATTTCTATGGACGCTATTGATGTTGATGATCAAAGAGTCTATAAGAATGTTTTCCACGAAGGGAAGTGGGCAGGGGTATTCCAGTTTACAGAGGCAGGTGCGCAAGAGTTTTGCACCAGAATGAAACCAGAGAGTATCTTGGATCTGACGGCCATCACGACCATCCAGAGACCAGGGCCTCTTAGCGCCGGTGTCGATGCTGATTACAAGGACGCAAAGGATAATCCTCATAATGTCTTCTATTATAATGACATCCACAAGAAATATACAGAAGAAACACACGGTTTCCTTTTGTACCAAGAGCAGATTGCTATGCTTGCGCACGAACTGGGGGAGGGCATTACCCTTAAAGAAGGTAACAAGCTAAGAAAGATTCTAACGAAGAAAGGGAATCCATCTGTCGAGGCAACAAAGAAAAAGATCTATACAAAGTTCATTACTGGCTGTGTCAATAAAGGCATGACAGAGTTGCAGGCTAATGAGTTGTGGGAGACCTTCATTTACTTTAGTGGTTACGGGTTCAATAAATCGCATGCTGTAGCTTATGCCTCTATATCTTACCAGTGTGCTTACCTATTAACATACTTTGAAGCAGAGTGGCTTGCCGCCTATCTTGATGCCCAGGATAAGACCAATGAGAAGAAGAAGCTGGAAGCTATCTCTACTGCAAAATCGCTAGGGTATACAATTGGCCCTATTGATGTGAATAAGTCTACTGGTTCATGGGGGGTCGGGGAAGACAAGGAGCTTGTCCAATCCTTCATAACAATTAAAGGTTTTGGGGAGGCTACAGTAGAAGAGTTGGATAAGCACAGACCGTTTACCAGTATCGAGGATTTGCTATACAGAGAAGAAGTCAATAGGCAGAGATTGGACATTTCCAAAATAGACACCCTGTGCCGCATTGAAGCTTTGGATAGCATCATCAAGAATGATGATAGATTCACGGGCTATAAACACCTTTGGTGCTCGATAAACCAAAAGCCCAAGCAGAAGAAGAAAGAGACATTCGATGATGTTTGTAAGAGATTTGCCGAAGTCGTGGAAAAGTGTGATTTCGAGGGTGATTTTAGCCGTCTGGAGAAAATTAACAACCGTATCGCGCTGACCGGGAATTATCCGGTTGACCTCATCGTTTCACCTGTTGTAGTATCTGTTCTGGATGAGATGGGAATCCCTCCCATCTCCGAACAGAAGAAGAGCGGAGAGAAGTGCTGGTTTGTCGTCACAGACACCTTGGAGAAGAAAACAAGAGGAGGGAAACCTTACCTTGTCCTAACTGTCATTGATTCATCATATGAAACAAGACAGGTTAACCTCTGGGGATATAACCCGAAAAGAGATCACGTAAAAGAACACGTCCTCTATGTCGCTGCTCCGAGATATCAACCTGAATGGGGTCATAGTTTTAATGGCTTCAGAGACAAAAAGTACGAACCAAGACTAGAAGAGATAGAACTATGAAAAAGCTTATTTTGTTAATTGCACTTTGCACGATGATTGTCTCTTGCGGTCCTCATTACGAGGAAGGAGAGATGGTCAGAAGAGATAGAGAAGGATATCCTGTTTTCTACTTGACAAGCGTCGAGGGAATGGATATTTATTGTAATCCTGAATGTCCTCCTAAAGAGGATTTGATTCACAAAGTGAATCAAGTAAAAGAGAAGTTCTCTGCGCACCTAACCAAAAGGGAGGTGAGACGTGCAACAAAGGGCGCAGAGATTCTCTTTACTAGTGCCCCTATTTACTTTGGAGATAGAGAGGTTCAGGGCATCACACACACGGTAACGAAGCAGGTTTGGATTGATTACGAGCACAAGTGCAAGCCAAAGGGGTTGTGCGATGGCGTATTTGTCTATGAATTAGGACATCTTTACATGAATGTCCTCGATCCTGAGGGCACAGAAGAAGAGTGGTTGGAGTTCAGGAAAGAGAATGATCTTATAACCACCTATAATCCTGAAGAAGTAACAGAACCATCAGAAGACAAAAGCGAAATATAAATGACAGAGCGCAAGACAATCAAAGACATCAAAGTCTTCAAGTTCGAAGAGGACGTAAAGACGCCAACCAGATCTCACGAGTGGGACGCAGGGCTGGACTTCTACGCATACCTCCCAGATGAGGAAAGTATAGAACTAGCTCCTGTTAGCTCATCAGGCATGCATCATTACAAGTTCAACTTGCAATTGACTGTAGAGGTCCCCAAGGGATATGCCTTAATCTTTAAAGATAGATCAGGGCTCTCGAATAAACAAAATGTTTTTGTCTGTGGTGGAGTCATTGACCACGGCTATACTGGCGCTATCGAGATTGGTTTGATCAATAATGGGCTTGACTTTGTTGAAATCGAGCACAACCAAAAGATAGCCCAGGCCGTCTTGGTGCCAGTAGAGGTTCCTGAAGTTACTGTTGTTAGCAAACTAGAGGACCTGTACGGCAAGGAGACAGATAGGGGAGACAAGGGTTTTGGTTCGACGGGTTAAGAAAAAGAGGAGACCTGAAGACGGGGAGACCTCGGAGCTAAAGCCCAGAGAAGCCTCTGGCATGACAAGATCCAAGGTCCCCACCCTCTTCCAGCGCAGAAGAGATAAAGAGAAGTACTTTAAGACTGCCAAGTATGTCTCCAAGAACGTTTTTGATAGAAAAAGAATATCCAAGACAACAAGCACGAGATTAACGGCTGAAATCCCAAGAAAACTTTATAACGATTTGAAAGTTGAACTAGTAAAAGATGGGATATTGCCAAGTAATTTTATACTTTTGGTCTTCAAAGCATATATAGAAAATGATGATCGTATCATATCATTGTGCGAAGAATACAAAAGAGAGTCGAAAGTCGTGAAGAAGAGACTGTCAAATATCGTTAATGAATATGAAGACGAAATAACCGAAAAAGTAAAGCGTGGAGATATCGAGCTTGACGAAGAAGATATGGAAGAAATCTACGCTTTTTTACAAGAAGAAGAACAAGCCTAACGTTAGGAGTTAAGAAATGGCGAAAAAGAGAAAGAAAGTCCTGCTAGAGAGTAGCGAAAAGAAAAGGTGGCGTCAACTTGCCGACATGAAGCCTCTTGTCGAATCGGATGATAAAGAGCCGATGGAAGAGGCTGATGAAAAGATGGAAGAGGGTTGCGATCCTAAGAAGATGGAAGAAGGCGCGCCTCCTGATAATTATCCTTTCGATAAAAAGAAAGGAATGCATGAAGAGGCACCCATGGATGATATGCCTGAAGAAGAAATGCCCATGGATGATATGCCTGCTGAAGAGCCTCCTATGGACATGCCTGCTGAAGAGCCTCCTATGGAAGGTGGTGGCGACATGGAAGCTGCTGTTCGAGAAGTTCTTGCAGCCCTTTCAGATGCAGTCAGCGAAAGGTTTGGGGTTTCTATGGATGTTGAGGGCGAAGATATGCCTGCCGAAGAGCCTCCTATGGACATGCCTGCCGAAGAGCCTCCTATGGATATGCCTGAAGAGGAGCCTATGGACGACATGCCCGATGAAGAGGGTATGGATGAAGAGGTTCAGAATATGATGAGGGAAATGGACGAGCTTAAGGAAAGCTTTGCGAGAACAATGCGCAGAGCTAAAAGAAGGGTCTCCAAGAAGTAAGACAGGGCAATAACTAAAACACAAAGAGGAGTCAAGCAAACAAAGCTTGACTCCTCTTTTGCTAACAAGAGAAAGCAATGGGATTAAAGCCAGAGACATACAACAGAAAGTCAGCAGAAAAATATGGATGGACTCCAACTTGGTTCAACGCCAGTAATTTTGAAGACTTAACAGAAAACGTAAAAGAACAACAAAGAAACTTTAAAATTGAAGATGATGGACTTGTAGGGCCAAAGACATTTAGAAGAATATATTCAAAAAGACTATATGAACTAGAGAAGACAAAACTGGAAAGGGAAGAGGATAAGTTCATCATCTGTAACAGTGAAGCGGTGAAGATTGATTGGCCTAAAGTAGTTCTGTGGTTCCATGATGGAGGATTACAGGCAGCAGAAGGGGCATATACAGATCTGTCGGGAAAACCTCAGAGAGATATTGACTTATTTGTTAATCACTGGGATGTGTGTCTCAATAGTAAGTCTTGTGCTGCTGTGATGAAGAAAAAGGGTACTTCTGTACATTTCTGCATAGATAATGATGGCACGATCTATCAACTGATAGACACTAGGCATAAAGCATATCATACAGGAATAAGAGATGATAATAATCGTAGCATAGGCGTTGAAATATCAAACGCATATTACACAAAGTATCAAGACTGGTACAAAAAGAAAGGATTTGGTGAAAGGCCTATTGTCAAGAATGCAAAAGTTCACGGCCAAGTCTTGGATGACTTTACAGATTTCTATTGCATTCAGAAGCAGGCCATGAGAGCATTATGGCGTGCTGTATGCGAATATCACGATATCCCGCTTATCGCATATGGCAGCGAGGGATTGGAGGATACGTCAGATGGTGGAATCTGTTCTCATTTCCACCTCACCAGAAGGAAAATCGACTGCGCCAGTCTCGACATCCCAGAAGAGATGAAGAAGGAATTTAAGAAATTCGAGGTCAGAAGTTGAAGAAAAACATGAAAGAGTTTCTAGAGCGGTATAACAGGCCATTGTTAGAAGGCACCATACCCGAAGCCAGGGAGAAGAGCAGTAAGCCAGATAAGCCATCATTTGATAAGAAGGCGATAAGGAAACTTCTGGTTCCATCGAAGCTAGACGATAATACATTCGATGGAACCATAGGCTCCAATTCCTCTTTCGCTTCAGTATTCGCCAACAATAACAGCCCAGAAGAAGTAGCTCAAGTCTTCGCCAACCTTGCCAACTTCTCAAAGAGCATAAGTGAAGATGATTCAATACCTACGTTCGATAAGTTAAGTACTCTTTTTATCTTGTCCGAGATCAACAATAGCTTTTCACCGTCTAGCGCAGGCTTCTTTGCGGAGAAGTTCTTCTCTTATTACTTTGGGGGCGAGAAGCTAGGCGGCAACAACACAATTGTTGACTTCAAGCTAGGAGGGCACTATTACAGTCTCAAGACTGTGAAGAAGGGCTCGGAGGTTAAAGGTTCCAAGGCTCAGTTACTAAGGTTCTTTGGGATTAATCCTGTCAGGGTTACATACAACCCCGTGAAAGGTGAACCCGGCTTTATCCTCAAGTCTAGCGGTCTTAAAGAGTCATTCAGATTGCTTGAGTCTGATAACTTTGAAGAGGGCGACGATAATGTTCTTGATAGAAGAGGACTCCTCAAGAATCTTACGGTTAGGAAAGCAGATGCTGACGATGAAAGTCAGATCATCGGCAAGTACTTAACTTATGTTGGTCTTCTTAAGGATAGCGGCGAAGAGGGGGACAGGCTCTTTTATAAATCAAGAACCTTCTCCCTGAAGAACTTTCTAGAGTTCTTCGCCAAGAGTGGCCAAATATACAATGGTTACTCCAAGTTAGAGAAAGGTAAAGAATATTACGCTTTTGTCAAAACAACACAGAGAAGACGAAGTATAATATTCCTAGATGCGAGCAATACACAATTCAGGCACTCCGAGAACGTGTTCTTTGGCTCGAAGAATGGCAAGGTGAAGTCTTTCGAGGAGGAAATCATTATTCCCCCTGTGGAGAGGATGATTGAGCTTGCCGAGAAAGAAAGGCAGGCAAATTACATAAACGCTGTATGCATTGTGGAAAACGCGATGTCAATTGTGGAAGTCTTGGATGAATTTTTGCGCAACAAAGGTTCCATCAGCAAAGAGTACGCTCCATCGTGCGGCACATCGTCTGCCACAAAGAATGCCAAGGAAGCTACTAGCAACCTCGCGAGGCAGATTATAGAAAATGCGCAAACCTTAGAGCAAGAGGAAGAATAAATTGTCAGATTATCAAGATATCTTCAAGAACATAAGCATAACATCTTCAGATATCGACCAAGCTGTTGCCAATTTGGGCGATGAGGCAAGGTTGAGAATATTGGTCAAGGATTTGGTAGGAAATAGTGAAGATCCGGCTGAATCTATCAGGAGGTTGTGCGACCTCTCCAGGCTCTTTATGCAAGCAGGCTCAGATCCTTACTCTATGAGCCCTGGTGGCGGTGTCCTCGATAAACTAGGGGAGCTTGATGAAGACTTTGGATGCTTGAAACAGGCAAGGTTCGGGATTCAATATATTAACTTCATGATACTGATAAAGTCACTCACAGACATGGACAACAAAATTGCTGGTCTTGGCTTCGAGGCTCTGTTCGCTGCTATTACCGGCGGGCAGATGATTGAAGCATCTGACGAGGCAGGCACCATCATTGATGTCAGGACAGACACCAAGAAGATATCCTTAAAGCTCCTGACTCCTTCAGAAGAAGCAAAGCTTGAAGGTAACACAATGTCCTTGGGCCTGGACCTCGGGCTTATCGTTGCAGAGAGGGTTAAAGATTCTAACAAGATAGAATTGTTCTCAAGAGATAATAAAGGTAAGATCGTCAACATAGGCTCCTATGTTGGGGGTGGCAAATCTAAGCTAGAGCCCCTGAATGAAGAGAGAACGCTGGAGATGCCAAACCCGGCGGAAGCAAGAGCCAGGAAAGAGATGGTCATTCCAGAAGAGGATAGGCTTGCTCTGTTAAGTTATTGTAAACTCGCTGTGGCGGCGATGCAGAAAAGGCCAGAGGTTTATTCTGATGCGGTTATAGACTCTTATAAGGAAGCTATTAAGTTCTTTGATGGTCTTGGCGGAAGAGGCAATGATTATGATGCTTTCGAGACTTTAATGAGTAATATCAAGAAAGCAGGCGAGTCTATTATCGCCAACACTGAAAAGTCTTCTGCTATAAGGAAAAAAGAAGCAGAGAAGGTCAAGACTCTTGAAAAAAGTCTCATTTCTTTCTTCGAGAAACATCAAGAGACTCTAGAGCGCTCTGTTATCCCTGATGAGGGTAAGGTCTCTGGCGGAGAGATGGGAAGCACTGGCGATATAACTGATGACCTCTTTGCCCTTGCTGGTGGCGGCCCGTTATCTGAAAAGGAAGTCGAGTACCTCGAAAAGCTCGTGAGCAAGGTCGAAGATAAGCAGGCCAGGATAGCCTCGTTAAACGACAAGGTATCCCACTTGTGGTGGATGCCGATAAAACTTGTTGCTACTATCAGCAAACTTAAGGACAATAGTCAGAAATACTCACTTTACTTTCCTGAGTATAAGGGCAAGGGAAGCGTGGTAAAAGATACAAGTATAGCTCCTGACTTCAAAACACTTGCTTCATTGCTAGGATACGTGACAAGAGAGTGTTCTGATGCTGGCCTCTTGGGAGATTATGGCGATCTCGACTTGAATAGCGTGTTAAGAAACTCAATCTTCTCCCCGGAGTTAAAATCTCTCATGGCTATAGAGCAAGAGGGCCTCTGGCCGTGGCTCTCCAGAACAGGAAAGGAAATAAAAGCAAAAAAGCCAGACTTGGAAGAAGGCGAGGCTGAGAAGATTGCTCTGGATCTTCTTATGGACCAAACAAGAGAAATAGAGGCCTTTGTAAAATCATTTATAATTGCCCTGGAGAAACAGGCCTACAAAGGAGATTTTAGTAAGTATAGAAGTAATATCACTTCTTTAGTGAAGAAAGTTAAAGATAAATCTCTAGCGAAAAGGGTGCAGAAGACCTTCCTCGCATTCAACGGCAGCGAGATGACTTATTCAAAATATAGAGGCCCCCTTCTCTATGATACTGGCTTGACAAACTATGGCAAGAAAGGCGTAAAGTTTGATGATGAATTATATGTTGGATATAGGAATACAGGAATCACTAGAGATGTTGATGTAGAAGATCCTACAAACAGCCTTGGGAGGCTTATAGATAAGGGCTTCAGAAAGGATATAGCCACATCATCGCTCAGGGGAAAGCCCAGTGATTTTGTATCTGAAGAGGTAGAGTATATCATTGGCCTCAAGGATACAAACGGAGATGCGGTATTCAAGATTGATTTCTATAGAATATCACTCACAAAAGATTCTATCAGAGATATCTTATCCATAAAGAATGAGGATTCCAAGAGGCAGTATTTCGACTCTTCTGAGGAGTTCATTTCCTGGGCTGAACAGAATGCGGGAGAAAGTCAATCTGAGGAGTTGACAAGGGGACTCCGGGGCCGTAAGATACTCCTGATCAACAAAGAGTCGAAGGACTCTAGTGACAGTATTGATAAGAGACTAGGGGGCGAGGGTGGCCTATTGACGACAAAATCCGGGGAGGCTTATCTCGGGAGTTTGGTAACTGGTCATGATGCCCTCGAAACTATTCTGGATAACGTTTTTAATACAAATGAGGCTATGACCGGAACGCTTGATGTTCTTAGCGAGATTAACACCGCTTTTGATGGCGTTAAGAGAACATTCTATAAGTTCTCTGGTACACTCGACCCCCTGGACGTAAAACTAGCTAATGATGCTGCCAAGAACTATGGAGAGGCAGTATCAAAATACACAACCAATTGCGAAAAAGGTGAAGAATGAAAACGTATGAAAGCGAAGAGACCCTCAGAAAGAAACTACTAGAAGGTGCCTCTAAACTATCAAAGTGCGTTGGCTCTACTCTTGGGCCGTATGGACAAACAGTGTTGCTCAAAACAAAAGGACAGCAGCCGTATACCACGAAAGATGGCGTCACGGTTGTTCAGTTCTTTAATCTTCAAGACCCAATCGAGCATAGCGCAGTAGAGATTATCAGGCAGTCCAGCAGGGCGACGGGAGATAAGGCTGGTGATGGCACGACAACAACAACCGTTGTGGCAGAGGCATTATTCAGGAACGGCTCTCGCTTGGTGGCCTCTGGTATGCCGTCTATCACTGTGCAGAGAAGCATGGATAGTATCGCCTCCAAAGTTACTCAAAACCTGCGTAAGATGTCTACCCCTATTACGACAAGAGAGGAGATCAAAAGAATTGCTACAATATCTGCCAACAACGATGAAGAGCTTGGCGGGCTTATTGCTGATGCAGTAGATGCAGCAGGCTTGCATGGTGCAATCACCATTCATGGCTCAGGCTGCGAGCGTACTGAATACGAAGTTGTTGATGGTTACAGGATTGATGCTGGCTATCCTTCGGTCCAGTTTGTTACAGATACAGAGAGAGGTAGAGTTTATTACGAAAAGCCTCTTATCTTCGTGACAAATGAAGAGATCTCTACCATCGACCAGATCGAGGGGCTCGTAACATATGCTACAGAGGCAGCGAAGCCCTTCATTATTGTTTGTGCAGATATCAGAGATCAAGCGCTGGCTGCCCTTGTTTATAACGCTCAGGTCAACAACATGAGAGGTATCGCTGTAAAGGTCCCTGAGTATGGAGAACTAAGAGATAAGGTACTTAATGATCTTGCTGTCTCTACGGGAGCCAAGTTTATGGATTATAAGATCGGTAATACATTCTCCAAGCTTAACAATAGCCCTGTAAAGTTCGCGACTATTCAAGGTATGTCGGAATCTTTCGAGTGCAGAAAGAACTTTACAGTTTTTTATGGAGGTCAGTACGATGAAGAGACTATGGAGAGGCATCAAAAGCTTCTTCAAGGAGAGCTTTCAGAGACCGAGAACGATAAAGAGGCTGAGACTCTATCGAAAAGAATTGGCAGACTCTCAGACTCTGTTGTCAAAATCAAAATCGGAGGAGCAATCTCAGCAGAAGTAACAGAGAAGATACACAGGGCCGATGATGCTCTTGAGGCCGTAAGGTCAGCAACGGCAGAAGGGTTCTCCCCAGGAGGCGGTACTTCTCTCTACAAAGCTGCTTCAATGATCAACAGGGATGACTTAACTCCTGATGAAGTAAAGGTGCTTGATAAGGTCGTGCTTCCTTCTCTTTTAGAGCCATTGAAGGTTATCCTCTCCAACAGTGGTCTCGAAGAAAAGTTAATGTATCAGCCCGGAGTCTTGGACGAGTGGAACAAGGGCCTCGATATGGTAAGTGGCGAAGTTGTTGATTCTGTGGAGAGGGGCATTTTAGACCCGACCAAGGTTCTCGTTAATGCTATCATGAACGCAACCTCATCTGCGGCTACTCTCATCTCCACAAATTACATGGTTCTAGAAAACTTCACAAAGGAAGACAAGTGAACAGCGACAAAACTGATATTACCTTAGTAAGAAAAAAAGAGTACGACTCGTCAAACATTGAAAAGATGTTCAGTGATTTCAATAACGATTACCACATCTGTGTCAGTAACATCATAGGCGGTCAAGAAGATCTACTATCAGAGAGTTCCGTTGAAGAGAGAAAGAGTATTCTAGAAAAGATGATTAAAGATTGTAGAGAGCTTTTCACAGACCTCACTGAAGAGTATACAATACTGAGTTTGTATGAAGAAAAGCTAGAAGAGCTGGGGGAGGAAGATTGGGTTATAGGAAACCAAATTACAGAGTAGGTGAGTGGGTTCAGATAACCTACAGGCACAAGACAAAAGAAGAGTTGAAGAAGCACTGTACTTCTTCAATTTCCTGGCAACTTACGAAAGGGCAAGTCTTGCGAGTGGCAGGCGAACATAAAGATCCTGATTATATCATGGTCCAGTCTGGTGCCAAGAACATTAGGATGCCAAAGAAATGGTGCTTCCCGGTCGAGGAGAGCGCCATAGAGCGCCTTCGCAAGGAAAGGGAGGTCCTGATAAGGTCAGAGGGCCTGGAGAGGCGCTACAGGCGACGCAGGGACGCCGCGCTCGCCACCGTCTTCGAGAAAGAAAAGCCTTGACCCCCTGCAAGCTGCGCCTATGTTTGTAACCGAGCCCGGTAACGAATTTATCTCAAACATAGGCGCAGTCAATGAATTTTGGTGATCTCAGGTCCATCCTCCAGAATCCCCCCTCTGAGAAGCTCTTTCAAACACTCTGCAAGAAGATTGCTTTCGCAAACAAAGAACTGATTACAGATGAGATGTTGGTGTATCTTCAATCTCACTTGAATAAGTGGCCTGAAGATATCCCTAGGAACTGCAAATTCTTGTCCAAGATGGGAAAAGATAGAGAGGCTATCCTCCTTTCTAACGCTATCGTGATTAAAGACAAGGATGACTTGGAGAGGTTCCTTGGTTTCGAGGAAGTGCACGAGAATATAACGTGCCTTAAATTCGAGTGGTCTTATCGGGAACCAGAAGGCTCAGAACACGAGCTTGAAAATCTTGTGACACAAGGGTGTCTCGAAAAAACTTTCCCAAATGTTAAGGCGGCATACATAATCAATGACTACGGTGGAGAGCAGTGTGACGGCATTGAACATTGCTTGCGGCTGGTGGCCACATCTTATCCATCTCTGTCTTCCCTTACTACCTCGAATGTAGATGCTGCCACAATAGATAAGTTTCTTAGGGCGAAACATTGTTTGAGCTTGAAGCATCTCGACATTGCCTTTGCAGGCCCTAGAGATGAGTTGCCTTGCGAGCCTATCAGCCATTATAGTTCATTAGAGGTTTTGAACATTCGTGGATTTAGCTTGAGGGATCAGGATTCTCTTTTGGAGTTAAAAAACCTCCAAGAGACTACAATCGAGTGGTACGACGAGCTTGCTGCAAAGCTAACAGGTGAAGATATCCTGGCGGTTGAGAAGAAACTCGGGCGTAGTACGCTCTCCAAGCGCACTCTTAACCCCAATCTATTATCTACGGCGGACGAGGGGATTGATAAACTAGAATCTCTTGGCCTGAAGATCAAAGATAGAAGATCCTTTAAGATGAAATATATGGATCAAGTGGCTAGGCGTGCAGATACTGTCATCCACACCAGACAAAACCACCACTTGGAGTGGGATGATTCTATCTCCGAAAGTTTTGGCGAAATGTTTTATAACATCTTGGCATCATCGGAGATACGCAATATTGAGGATTTCTTTAATGAGTGGAGGTCGCTTGATTTTCACGAAACACATAAAGATGCCCTACTCTCTTGGGGCGGCATTAATGTAGCTCCTGATGATTGCATTTGGGAAGGGGAAGAATCGCCAGCGTTTTTGGCGTCCCACGAGGCACTTATTGACTATTGTGATCAATGGTTTTCGGATGAGGGATTTGGGTACAAGCAAGAGGAATCGCACCCAACGGCACCGTGTAAACTTCACTACAACTGCACTGTTAGCCTTAGTCTTCTGGTAGAAGATGTTAAGATAGAGGTTATTACCGGAGGTCATCGCGGGATAAGTAGTGGTAATAGTCTTTCGTTTGCCCTGTATGATAGAGAGACTGATGATGTAATTATCGCTCTTGATATTGAGCCGTTTATATTCATCAAGGAACTCTTCATGAACATCCTGGCTCATAAATATTCGAATTGCGCTTCTGGCAATATTGATCACCCTAAAGCCTTGGCTCGGGTTAGGTTCGCAACAGAGGACTGCATTTCCACTACCCTTCATTACGGCGTTACCTCTCACAAGACTGAACCAATTGAGGTCTAGTTATGACACCTGCACAAGAACATATAGCGTTCAAGGCTATTTCCGAGAAGCTTAAACATTCGGATGCGGGATTTTACGGAGCCGAGAGCTTCGCTTATCTCATAAAAGAGTACATGAGAATAACAGAAGCAACGCCACTAGAGTTAGGTTACTTCCTTGAGGTCGGTAAAAGCACTGTCCTAAAGTACATGAACGGACAGCCTCCTATCTATAACAGCATGAGAAATGCTGTTATAGAGACGCTTGTATTCCAAATGCAAAAAAGGATTTATGATGATAACAATGAATAACTCTAGCTTATATTGTCAGTTATTTAAGCACATCGGTGATGGAGAAGAGCGCAGGAAATATATTGGACTATACTTGATTGACAGCAGGATGTTAAGATGTTATCGGTATAATATTATTGAGCGTATCAATGGTAACAAAGTTGCTGATTTATTTTTTGATATCTATCACCCTTTAAACACCTATAGGGGCTTGAGATGATAATACTTGATAGCTTTGTTGTCAACGCAGATGTTTTTTGCATGGGTTCCTACGGAAGGCGAGATTTATTCGGAGCCGAATTTCAACACATCCAGCCTACTAGGCACAATTTCTATGCTGACTTGTCTATCAATATGTACAATTTGTTCGTAGATGTTTACTATCCGTTAAGAGTGGCGAGGGGCATAAAATGATAGGATGCAGATCTCGAACCACAAACAGGGCTCTGGAGGGAGATTCGTTATTTCGGTATAAAAGTCTTATCAAAGCCAGCAGCCGGTTTAGTGTATGTTCTCGCGCTTGCTATACCAGTCCAGAAAGGGATAATATTTATTATGCCTTGAATCTATACGGACTAATGTTTGACGCTTTCAACCCGTACTGTCGATAAAACACAAAAGGAAAAGATATGCACGACCTGAGAAAAGAATTTGGGCAACTCCAATCTGATTATAACCGCGCAATTAATAACTTCGGTGTCATCCTAAGCAGACTCCAGTTATCGAAAGATGGCACCAAAGTTATCGCTCCTCGAAGCGAGGATTTTGTTCCTGTCTTGGAGGGATTCTTTACGGTCTTGGGTGAGATTGCCACCAAGACAGGAAGGCTCCTTGAGGAGGCGCTTTCTCATAAAGAGATAATTGACAGCAATTACCACAGCAAAGCCGTGGCGTCTCCGAAGAGTGATTCATGGAATTGTCTTTCTTACGAACCTAAACATATCAGCCACGAGATTGATATTATGGTTGGCCGCCTGAAGATGGCTGCAAAAACAAACATAAACTTGCTTAAAGTGCCCCGAAATAAGCACGAGAAAACAAAGCTTGTTGCCCTGCAAAAGTTTATGTCCAAGCGATGCCCGAGCGGCACCATCGAGATTGGGGAATTGACCAGCATGTATGATGACAAGCAGTATGTTTTATTCTATAAGCCAGAGTGTTGAGTTTTGATAACAACAAACAGCAATGCATTGTTTAATTCTGTCTTGCAGTATGACTATATTAAAACGAGAAAGTTTTTCGATACGAATATCAAACAAACCTCTCGATGGCCCGTTCGTTATCAGAATTTTAGTCATGTTTTTGAGGTAGGATCTTCCGTGCTATTGATATACAATTATCCCTTGGTCGTGTACAGAGGACTGATATGATATCTCACAATAATTACTTCTCTAACACCATAATCGGGCTTAAAAATAGACAAAGAGAAACTATTTTTAAGCCAAAAACTTCAGAAGTATACTTCAAGACAGGATTGCCAAACTCTACACTCAGGAACCTGCTGAGAATTACCTGTGAAGTCCAAGAAGCACCATTCCCCAGCATGTTTGATACATATTGGGAAACTTTTCACCCTTTCAAGTTAGGGACTCTATGCTTACGATAAAATCTGCGAGAGAGGTGGTGAAAGTTGCCGTGAAAAAGCTCCATTCTTTCGCCAAATCCGTATATAAGTACGATTGGAACGTGCTCCTTCAGCGTGGCAGTCCCGAATACTACAGAAGCCTGGAGATGAAGCTTATTGAAGAAAATCTAGAAGAGTTGAAGAGGGCTGAGGATATACTAAGGAAATACATGAGGCAGCAGTTATGAAGTTCGAAGACATGTTTGAAAATGTTAATGTCAAGGAGTATGAAGCTGGCAAAAAGAAGCTCCTGGGCAAGGGGGTGAACCCACACCTTATGTCTGGAGATGAAGACAGAGTTGATTGGAAGCGTGGTAAGAGCGCCCCTCCTGGTTTCGGTCCTGTTGGCCCAATCGGAGAATCAATAAAAGATGAAGTAGCCATGCTCCAACCAAAAGAAACTCTTAATCCGGCTATCTTCACGAGGGAAAAGCAACTAAAACCTGACATCTTGGAGGGCTCGCTGAAGCTGGCTAAGGAACTATTTTTGGAACTGGAAATAGAAGGTTCCCTTGAAGATGTTACTTTGGTCGGGAGCAATGCTTCGTATTACTGGCATAGGTTGTCAGATATTGACATCCACCTTGTTGTCAGTGTTAACGATACCAGTAGAAAGGATTTGCTCGAAGATTACTTTGCTTTAAAGAAGCTCGAATGGAATATAGAGCACGATATCTTCTTCTATGGGCACGAATTAGAGCTATATATCCAATTCTCAGACGCTACAGAGGTTTCCGAGGGTAAGTATAGCCTTATGGAAAACGAGTGGATTACAATGCCCACAGCGAGTCCTGAGAGCACGATGCCCATAGATACAATAAGAAAAAAGGTCGAGGCATACGAAAGGCAGTCTTCTCACATAAAGAGGATCTTCGAAGAAGGCAACTACAAGAAAGTTGTTTCCCTTATCGAGCCACTAAAAAAGACCATCAAGAGGAAAAGAGAAGAAGGCCTGGAAGATGATGGTGAAATGAGCGTGGAGAACCTTACCTATAAGGTCTTGCGCAACAAGGGCTTCTTTGATGAACTAAGAGAACTATACAAAAAAGCTTATGATAATTCCTATTCCATTTACGAGAAGTTTATCATAACAATGATGCGAGATGAAGAATGATAAAGGTAAGATTCCTAAAAGAAGCATATGATCATATTGGCAATTTTAACGATAACATGGAAGATGTGTACAACATGCTTTATACATCAGCCTCTATGTTGGGCAAGATTGCCAATTCTGGCGCAGTTAAGTGGATAGTAAGCTTGGCAGATTTGCCCGAGGACCAGATTGCTTCAGAAGAACCCAGCATTAACAGATCTTCTTATGAAGACTTTAGAGTGATCCAAAGTTCTTTGCTGGAAGCCGCAGAGAAGCTTAAGAGTGGAGCAGAGTCTTTCGAAAAATTCCACACCGAATACCACAAGCCTATTGTCTTTGCGGCGCAAGAAAAAGACCCGAGGGCAGTAGTTGCTAACAAGAAAGAAATATTAGAACATATCCAATTGTTCAGAGCGCTTACCGGGAGCAGGGGTGTTAATATCGGTAACTACGCTTTGTCAGACCTTGTTATGGCTGACCGTGCCTTGAGGGAGTTTGATTTTATTCAGGAAGAGGTCGAGTATGTTTTAGAGAACGATATCTCACCCGAAGGCCCTGAAAGAAGGCAAAAATGGACTGATCTCATTGGTAAAATTAATGATGCTGTTGAAGAGCCTAGAAAAGTCATACAGGATTACGATAAGCACATGCCAGTCCTAAACCAGGGATTTACGCTCTTAGTACAAGAAGCAGAGAAGAACATAAATTCAATGCTAGAAGATGCAGAAGAGGAAGGGATGCCGATAGAAGACGATTTAGATGAGATCTCCGAGGCATTGTCAGGCCTCTATAGCATGATAAAGTTTGACAACAAGAAAAGAAGCCAGAGAAAAAGCCGACATGAAGAACAGTAAGAAAGAACTTCCGGCACGAGATAAAGTTGTGAGAAGGGAGCATTACTACCCTGATAAGATGACAATAACAACGCAAGAATACCACAAAATTCTTGATGATCTTGGCGATTCTATAAAGTCTTACGACTTCCACGCCAGCGGCGGCATTGTCGTAACATACGAGAAGCCTGAAACTGATTTCGAATATTACCTAAGACTAAAGAGTATCATAAGAGAGGATCTAAGAGAGCAACTTCTCGTGATGTGTAACAAGTCACTACTAACAGGCTCCAGTAGTAAAGAAACGAATAGATATCACAATGCTGTTCGAGTCTTCAGGGAGTTTGATAAGCTTGATGTGTCTTCTGTAAAGGGCAGGCGAGAGTTCTTGAGGGCAGCTAGCACAGCTTATAAGGTGCCAGGATAATGATATACTCTGATACTGGTATACTTGTCCTGGGGTCTTGCCTGTCGGATCGAGGCGAGGACAATCTGAAGCTGGATGGTGAAAACATGATAGGCCATTGGAACAGTATACGACTCAGGATAGCAAAGGATCTGGATGATATAAGGATTAGTGCTATCCTCGGTTACTGGGTTCGGAACTCTTTTCAGGTTGACCCGAGGATGACCAGAGAGGCTCTAGTTCCTGCTTCGATTCGAAATATTGTCTTCTGCAATTTGCTATAATGATCGGGTATAATGCAGCGATAATAATCCACACAGTGCAGCCCTTTTTTAAAGAAACCAACTGGATTAACGTCGTGCGATGGTCGATAGCCAACGATAGGAATGATAGTAGGTATTATCCTATCTCTTACATGTACTCGCGCAACTCAGCCCCGGCAGGGATCAAAACTTCGCACGTGCATCTTTTTGGTTGTTCTCAGCAAATGTACTTTTTCATAAAACCTTTTCTGCTAAAAAAGTAGGCAAAATGATTGATCTAAGAGGGATGCAGTTTCTAGAGAGTTTTCCTTTTCAGCGACTTGCAGACGTAATGGCTGCTGAGATAAATTACAATCATCACGATAATAGAATTAACAACTTTTCGCTTGAGTGCGCCCCTCACCTATGCAGGCGCGATGGGCCAGCCAACCAAGGCTTTCTTTGGAGAGGGTAGCAGAAAATTTACCTGAGTAAGCTTATAAAAATACCCATAGGATTCCTGTGATAAGAATAGTGAGAACGAGGATAGGGCTTCATAAAAGACTCCATAATACCATTACGAGAGAATTGTCTGAAGATAATAAGGATAATAGGTATACGGGAGAATGGGATATAGCTTCGGGCGGGTACGATGAAATATGGCGTTGGCGAAGAAACAAGTGTAGTCCTGAGTTCAAGAATGACCTCTCCGGTTTTATCTTTAAAGGAACTTTTTACTACAGACTCTTGACATACGAGATGATGCTATGGTGAGTTTTCTTTCTGTTTTATATCACAATGTATGCGGAAACGATGAAATATATAAAATTAAGAATCATTACAGAAGCTCCGTGGCGCGCGACCCTAAAGACAAGAGATACGATCTCATAATAGAGCATACTGGCGTCAGCATGTATCAATATCCTGCCAAGGTGCCTGTCGAGGAACAAATCGCGCAATATTATGGAAATATCTGTGGCAACCATCTTTTATTCTTAATGGCTTGTGGAGACAGGGCTTTATGGTGACAATAAATTCGAGCATCTTTGAACATTGCTTATACGCTCTGGAAGAACGGGTGGCGAGAGAGACATATAAGTCTCCCGGTGACAACAGAATATTTATACAAGAATTTTACGATCACTACTCTATACAATACGCTGATCGTGACTTGAGGCCTCTTTGGGAACTAAGCCCTCGTGAGGCGGGCTCTTTCTTGTGGTATATATCCTCTTTGCGCCCTATCTTGGGCGCGATGCCCTGAGCGGCACCAAAAACGCGCATTTCGCCTTGACTGGTGTTGCAGCGTGCATAAGATTAAGCCTGAGTCGAGGGCATCGCGCCCTGGCAAGCAAAACTACAACGAAAGACAAGGAAGAAAAATGCAGTGCTACCTTCAATTAGAGTTTGGTATCGTTCTTTGCGAAAACAATTGGGGAAATGAGAAAGAGAAGCTCATTCAAAAGCACCCCTTCATGGAAGACATCCTCCAGAAAGCTGATTATTCTGGCAAGGAAGACGCCGAGTCTTACGTCCTTAGCCTTCACGTTGCGAGCCTTCAAGATGACTCGACACAATCTCTTGCCGAGACCCTTGACAACATCAAGAAAGGGGTCGAGAAGAAAGACTGGCCTAAAGAGTTTCGAGAAAAGTTTAAAGACTTTCCTCTCGACAAGATCATTGAAGTGACCGGAGAGCCGTGCTTCTTTACTGTTATGCAAGACTGCTGAGGAAAGAATGAGGGCCACAGAAGAAGTAGTTGAATTACTCAAGGCCGCAACACCTGCCACGCCTGTACTTGTTGAGTTAATAACAAAGAAATTTAGCGAGAGCTTAGAGCCGCAATACAGGTTTAACGTCATAAACAAGGAAAACTTTAATATTTTTTCCGAGCTTTATTGGGTGATCTCTTTTGATGAAGATAATCTCGTTATAGGCTTGGTTCCTGTCGATCGCTATAGCTTGAAGTATTACGACAACAACAAAGATATCTATGAATACTACGAAGCAAGAGACAATCTCTTCAATCCGGTATTCAAGGCCCTGGAAGAGAGAAGTACTATTTTTGGGGATCGTAGTAAGGTTGTTTACTACTTCAAATACCCCGTCCTAAATGAAGTACCTGTATGGATCTGTAGGCACTCTAAAGCATTCGAGTTTAAAGCCAAAGGTGATGTTACTTTCGTAGATCACAGAGAGACAACACCTTCATGGATATTGGATTGGCGGGCGAGGTCTAGCGGGCGAAAGCTTTACAAGCTGACGGCAATAGAGGACAAAATAACAATAGTAGGTAAAAAATGAATAACAGAACCAAAGAAAATGCCTTCCTTCTTGTCCTTGGTCTTGCGTGGGCATCAATTACAGCACCTCTTATTGTGCTGCTATCCACAAACTTTTACGATGCCTACCCAATCATGAGACTCGCTCTCTTCGCGCAGGGTGTTATCGCAGGATACACCATTGGCTATTATAGGCCATGGGAGCTTATCTCGATGCAAGGGATAAGAGAATAGTGAAGAATCATCAACCTAATCCTAGCGGCAAGCCCAGAAACCCAGATCCTCAACCCGCACCAGTGCCAAAATACAACACAAGAGTAATAAACATGACAGACGAAGCAATACCCAAAGATTCTAAAACCCTTAGAGAGATGTTCTCTAGAATTGATTATGTTGAAGAGTTAAGAGACCATGTGCTCTTCTTCTCTGCCTTTTCCGTGTTCGCCGCGATAGATATAGCCAGAGAGTTTCCTAATTCATCCTGGCAACTTGTCGGGACAGGGCTTGCGCTCTGTCTCCTCATATACCTCAGCAACTTCATCCTCAAAGAGGTAGGCAAGCTCTTTATCGTCGATTTGGCATCTCTTTCATACTTTAAAAGGATATACTGGGGGATGCTCGGCGTTAATGCCTTTGCCCAGATGCTTGCTACTGTGTGTTCTTTCGCAAAGGCAAGCAATTTAACCACTCCTGAAGGTGTGCTCACAGCTTCTGCCGTTGGAGGGCTTGTATCACTAGTTGTTACGATCATTATCTTGTTTTTTATTGTTCTTCCGCCAATGGGAGCACTCAAGAAGCAAGAGGAAGGTTTCACAGAGAACTACATCAAAGGAAAGTAGATGGAGGCCTTCGATAGAGTCAAGCTAGATGAAAGAAGCGGAGCCACTGGTGTTGTCGCAGGACTATTCTTGACAGACTGGACTGACGGGTGGAATAAGACTTCCCTGGAGATGTGGCGATTCCTCTTTAACGAGGATCGCCCGTCTGATCATGATGATTTACTCAAGCTTGGCAATTGCTCTATATGGTTTTATGGCGACAGAGCAGTAAAGAATGTAAGAAATAACCTTATGGTGTTCTATAAAAACGTGGAAAGGTAATGAGTAAACTTGACTTGGCCAAAATTGGACTTAAGATTGTCGCATCAGCCGCATCTGCTGCGGCTGCCTTCGAGAAAGGACCTTGGGCAGCCGCAGCAGCAGGCTTCATGGGCACTCCTGATATTGTTAAAGATATCAAGGACTTTAACAATAGAGACTTTGACGCGAGAGGCTTCGAGAAGAGAGATCTAGGAGAGGTAAACTATATCTTCGCGTATCGCCTCAAGGATCATCATAAGGACTGCACATTCATTGAAACAGATGATTGTATGAGATATACCTTTAACATAGATGGCATAGAATTGTGCTATTCTTATTATAGCTCTTGGATATCGGGGCCTTGGGTAAAGCCCGAAGTTACTGATAAAGAGCTTAACATGGTTGTTGGCAAGTTCTTATGGGAACAGCTTGGGCATAGCGTCTTAATTGATTACAAGTCAAAGTATGGCATCGTTCTCCGTGAAGATTACTTGACAGATAGCAAGACCAGTAAGCTTGCCACAGATCTTATATCTTACGTGAAGAAGTACAACCAGCACAGCTTTAGCAGAGCCGTGTTGCTTTGCGGAGAATCAGGCACAGGCAAGAGTTATGCAGCAAGGCATGCGGTCTCGGGCCTTGGGGGCATGAGCCTCAGGTTAACGCCAGAGGCAGCAGCGAGCGACATTGATTTTCCCAAGCTACTCAAGATATTCTGCCCCAGCGCAATTATCATAGAGGATTTGGACCACAGTAAAGCCTCCAAGGGTGTTGTCAAGACATGGGAAGAGATAAGGGCAACCAACGCCAATATCTTTGTCACTGTTAACAACTTGGAGAAGCTAAACTTCGCATTGTTGAGGCCAGATAGATTTGACAAAATTATTGAAGTCAAAGAGATGGATGAAGAGGTCCTGGCTTCAATGCTCGAAGGAGTCCCAGATGAGGCAAAAGATCTTCTCAGAGAATTGCCTGTTGTGTATATCAACGAGTTCAAGAGAAGGGTTACAGTTGAGGGGCTGAAAGAGGCTATCAACGGCTTGGGCGATCTAATCGAGGCCAGAGAAAGAGTTTCCAGGGTACAGCAAGAACAAACACAGAACACCAAAGGTGAAGACAATGAAGTTGTCAAAGATAGCAAATCAATTGTCTAGGGAAGTAGGCCTCGATATCATTTCCTTGAGTGAGTATGGAGTATCTTTCTCCATCGAGGGTGGTTACAACATCAGCATCACCGATGATGGGCAGTTCCTTTTCGATGATGAGGTTAATATTGGCGAAGTGAGTTCGGAGTCCCTAAGGGATCACGCCGACAAAACAAGAAAGACCTCCAATGAGCTAGAGAAAATCGAAAGGATTTGTGCCGAGAGCCTTCGAGAGTTAAGAGAGAAGCCCACTCGCGAAGTAGCAGATACCACAACTCGCGAAGTAGCAGATGCTATAACAGAGGATTTCGAGAGACAATTTTATAGAGAGATGATAGAGAGAAGTCGCCCTTATGGGAGACTCAGAGAAGAAGTCGAAAAAGAAGTGCGGAGGGGTCCTTATGGATACAGGTATGATCCTGTTTCTGGTGACTCTTGGGATTATGACGACGAGTAATAGGCATAGCTAAATGAAAAATCTTACAATCGTAACAGAAGAAAAAGAGTTTGATGATCTTCTCGAGAGGATATTTCTGACAGAAGAATTTAGAAATGAGGTGAAAAACCCTGATTCTTACCTGGCTTATGTCTTCAACAAGCTAAAGAAGAGGCCGGTTATATTCTACGAACCTTCGGGTGATATAGAGAGACACCACTTCCTTGCCTGGATGGGCTGCGTTCAGTGGAGGGAGTACGAGAACAATACCATCCACGATCTGCACATGCTGCATGAAATACTGCACGTTGCCACAATGCAATATCAATATGAAAATAATTTTTGCAAGTGGCACAAGAAGATGTGCGATAACGAGTATGAAGTAGCGACTGCATCAGAGGCATACATCTATATGGTGATGCCCGAGATAAGAGAGAAATCATTTCCGTTCGAGATATGGGTAGATAGGTTTTTTGACTACAGAATAGAAGAAAGCATCAAGAAGTACACTCCTCCAAGCCGAGACCATGGGGTGCTTGCCTACCTTATCGAGAACCTTATTCATGATTCTACAGGCAAGGAAGGAAGGAGAACAAATAGTAGCTGGAGGCTTTTTCAGACCCTTGTAGAGATGCGCAAATCTGCTATGGTAAACCCTGACCCGTGGGATTTTATCGAAATGCAGATCCACACGTTCGCCAGACAGAATGTAGAGTTTTCTATTGCCTGGAAGGATAACTGGCTCAAGGTAGAACGTCACATGGCTGAGATGCTTAGAAGGTTCAAGGAAGCATCTCACGAAGAGGCTAGAAAGAGAGTTCTTAAGGATCATATCTCATGGCTTCAAGACATAGGCCACGCACGTCACTACTTATCTCGGCACGATTTTACGCCATTCCATAAAGAGGCCCTCGCCTTTGCCAGGGCGGACCAAGATATCTATAGAAGAGGCGGAAACCACTTCTTGGAGAAAGGCAAAAAGGATAACAAATGAATTACGCACTATTCGCAATTATTCTCCTGTTCCTTGGCGGTGCCTGTTATCTCGCGGGGTACAAGAAACGCGAGTGGGTGGCCGATGAGGAGGCCCGAGAGCGCCGGGAGAGGCGCGAGAAGAAAAAGCCCAAGCCAGACCCCGAGAAATTTAGTCAAGGCCCTTGACGGCGCTCCTGCGGTGCCTACAATTGGATTGTCGAGGGCAACAGCCCTTCTGGACCTTCCCTAAAAACAGAGAGAGCAATCAATGAGAAAACTAGCTTTTATTCTCACCTTTTCTGTAGTCCTGTCCATCATTTGTTTTACCTTGGTGGGTATATGCTTCATTCCAATTATGTATTTTGGATACGCGGGAGTTGATATTTACCTGATAGTATCAACTATCGTATCTGTATTTTTTACTGCTTTCGGGCTCGATGATAACTACAACAAGTGGAAAGATCTCTAGAGTAGGAGGGCACATGACACTTCGTAAGAAGTGTCGCCTATCACGGCGATAAGATTACTCGATAACCACCCTGAAGAAGACAATAGCTTTAAGCTTATTGCTTGTCTCTACAGGGGTTCCAAGCTTCTCTGTTTTGGTTACAACAAAGAGAAGACATCACCAACAAGTTATAACGCCATTCAAAAAGATAACATAAGAACAATGTATGACAAGTATGATCATTGTTTCCTGCCTCTCTCTCAGCATGCAGAACAGAGAGCTTGCAGAAAGAATGATTCGAAAGCAGATTACATTGTTGTGTGTAGAAAGCTCAAGAATGGACAGTTAGCTAACGCTAGACCATGCAATATATGCATGAGCGTTATAAAACAGAACGGCATCAATGTCGTTTACTACTCTAACGACGAAGGAGACTTCGTGAAGGAAGAAATATGAGTTACAATAACTCTATTGACTACAGGCCACTGGCCCTCATTGGCGGGTCTGTTGTGTTAATAATCGCGTTCTTTGTGGTTGTCCTCTTTGGCAGCACAGCATTTCAATTGTGGTGGGCTCCCCATCAGGCAGAGCATGAGCACAATGTTAACGTGCACAGCCACCAGTACCAAGAAGCAAGGAAAGAGTCTTCTCTTGTTCTGGAGTCTAACATTGCCAAGCTCAATACCGAGATTGACAAGACAGATGACCCCAAGGTGAAAGAGAGTCTGAAGCAACAAAGAGAAGTTCTCGAAAGAAGATACGAAGCCGAACAGAACAAAATCAAAAGCACCAAGTACAAATACTGAGCAACACAAAGCTCCAACAACAAAAAAGAGAATAATATGAAAAAAACAACATCACTCATCGTACTTATCGCAGCCCTCTTTGCTTTATCTTCTTGCGTCGAGTATAAGCCAGAGAAAACAACAGCAGACCAGAAAGACAAGATGACGGTTGAGCAGCAGCAAGAAGTTTACAACAAGGCACAGCCTGTCCCCAGGTTTGACTATAGCCTCGAAAGAGATATCGTAAAGCAACTCTATAGGGCCAGAAATGAGAAGGTTGCCACGCATACCGTTTGGCGTGGCGATACATCAGAGGTGGAGGGTCACTGTCCTTCAATCGGGTTTCCTATCCCTTATGATACTTCTTTGACAAACCCTCTCAAATCAGAGTGGAAGAGTGCCTGCACGACACATGATCACTCTATGGCTTCTGCGGTCGTAGAGCAGCCTGAGCCAAATGGTGTCTTCGCCTCCAAGAACTCTACTGCTACATGGGTAAGGTGCGTCGTCAATGGCGAAGAAGCTCCTGTCTATGTTGAAGGAAAGGTCACGGCTTACCCGTATCCTGTGAAGGTCGAGGGGAATATGGTAACTCCTGTTAGTGGTAAGAAGCCGACAGTTACAATCAAAGATAATAGGGCAAGCAAGTAAGATGGCTAAGAAAAAATTTACAGTGCTTAACTGTCATTGGGTCGGCGGGAAGCTCTCCTTAAAGCCCTGGGGTGGCTATAACGAGTTTGATACCTGGGACGAGGCCCTTTCTTACAAGGAGGGCCTCGTCCATGGCCATGAAACAGAGTTTTCAAGATGTTATGCTATCTTTGATGTCAATGATCTGGATCTGATGTTCAGATATGACGGAAACTTTTACAATGCCATGATCAAGAGAGCAAAAGAAGAAGATTGGTATGTTGCCTTTGGCGAGACCAGTCCAACAGGAGAGTTTATTTTGAGCACCAAGGAAGAAGTAGAAGAGTTTATCAAGCAAGAAGAGGAAAAGAAGAAGCGAGAATTTGCTGACCTCTTGAAGCAAACTCTTATAGTAGAGACCGAGATCAAAGATCATATTGGCCCGACCAAGAAACTGCACGTTAAGCTCTACTGCGATAATGAACTCGTAAGCGAAGACTACGTGGAGTTAGATCAGTGCGATTGCGACTGCAACTGACAATAAGGGAAGAGATATGAACGAAGAGAATACAGAAGAAGACTTCATCCCGATTGATACCACAATCGTCAAAGGAGACCTCTCCAGAAAGCAAAGAGACGAAATTCTTGAGGGGATAAAGAACAAGGCTTTTGGACTGGATCTTGAGACAGGAGGACTTGATTACAATACGACAGATATCAAGCTTGCCACTCTTATAGATTACACAAGCAATAAAGTCTTCATCATAAGAACGCACAAAAACAAGAAGCCACCAGCGAACCTCATCGAAATCCTCAAACAAGATGTGAACATCGTCTATCATCATGTTATGTTTGATAATAGATTCATCTATAAGCATTGGGGGATTGTTCCTACGGAAGAGGGGCACACAGATATGGCAAGACTCTTCTCCCCTGTGAGGACAAAGCTGGCTTGCACAAAGATTATCGCGAAGATAATCGACCCCAACAGATCTAGCTATAGCCTTAAGGATCTGGTAAAGGACTACCTTGAAGTTGATATCAGCAAGGATTACGGGGAAGGTTCATGGGATGATGATGAGTTGTCTGATCAACAGATTCAGTATTGTATTGATGATGTGGCTTACCTTAGTGAGCTTCTTCAAGCGATGATGAAAGACAGCACTCTCGAGCAGCAGCAAAAGATTATGAGGTATAACTGGCTTGTGCCCGCTGAAGTGAGAAGGCAAGTCGATAACGAACCACACCCTCTGGAGTATTGATTTATGATCCTGTTTGCCGAGTCAATCGTGGATGCGATGAGCGGTAGCCCCTTCTTTGAGAGAGAAATATGGGGTTGCTTAAATTTTGCAGACAACTATCATAATGGTTTAAGGGGGAAGTATCTTTACCTAGGCCTTAGTATTGATCAAATACTAACGAGCAAAAGCCTCTGGCGCGCCATGTCCAGAGGTCAGGCAAGCCTGCCAAGAAGTATTTATTCGTCATGATTTTATTTGTTGAGCGAACTATTGCCGTACTCAGCGAAGACCTCCCAGGAGGATTTAACTTTTGCAACATTGCCACTCTTCCCAATTCGAGGGATAAGCCTTCACTGAGGAGTGATTATACTAAACACAAGAGAAAGATTGTAACTCTCCACCTAGAAAAGACGTTTTACATTGATCAAATCATCGCAGGAGTTCATACCTGGAGGTTGTTCTCCCGTGGCTACGCTGCACTTCCAAAAGGATTGTATTCCGTATGATAATCATAATACACCCGGAATGGCGCGACAGAGATGGTCGCGAGCAGCCAGAAGACCCGTTTTACAGAGAATTTCAAGCCTTCAATTCTGACAGGGAACATATATGGTTTTGTGGCGAATACGAAAGAGGAGAGATTTGCAAACTTTTTAACGAAGATGATCTTTGGCCACTCTTTTGCTGTTACAGTAATACCTTGATGAGGAACCCCTACTCGTTATGATTTTATTCACAAAATTAATAGTGTACGATATTGGGGAAAGGAAGCACTCCTGGCTCATGGATGTTTATTCTGTTCATGCTGGCATCAGTAGAGTTCGCCCGTTTGGTTTGCATGCAGAAGGACCCGCCCTCGATCAAATCCTCATCAGCGAAGATATATGGGATCTCTTCTCTAGAGGAACAGACACGCTGCCCAAGAGCCTGTACTCATCATGATAAACTCACTAAACTATTCAGTCCTCCTTAGAGAAGAAGTATATGGTGCCGTGCGTATGGCATACTATTATGGCTTCGAATACTCTGATATTACTTTGGCTGTAGATTATAATTCAACCCTTATCGGGAAAGAAGTCTTCTATGATAAAGTCCTATGGAGTCTCTTTTGCCTTGCCCCTCAGACGCTACTAAGGAATCCTTACTCATCATGATATTAACCGTAGACTGTCCTGAGTTCTACAAAGACTCGCTCATAATATCAGACGCTCTTGATGAAAACTGTTGTTTTATGCGTGATAATTTTTACGGCTTTACCAGAGAAGATGATTGCCCTATCTTACTGGACTACTTTGTAGAATCAGATAGAAGAGGGTATGCAGAACTCTTCAACGAACCTACTTTGTGGTCTTTGTTTTCTTTCTCTTCCTGTGTTTTGATGAGGAGTCCTTATACTATATGATAAACTCGACAGACATCTCACTTTCTATCATTGCTGACCAGTATGATGTACTCACAAAATCCCTTTCCTTTGGTGATATGTTCATGGCAAGGGTCGAAATTTTCTCCGCAGGACCAGGAATCATAAAGGGTTGTAGAAATCACTACGACAGTGCCGAAGATTTAACCGGAGCACTCTCCATACCAGGTTTTGATCTTTTCTCGATAATTGGCGGACTTTTGGGCGGCCCATACGGATATTAGGGCTTGACTCGCGCTCAGGCGTGGTTAACTTCAGAGTTGGAAATAGCAACCGAGAGAAGAAATGAAGAAAATATATGTCTTCGATGATGAAGAGAAAGCAAAGATCTTCAAATTCGCAATAGAAGAGTTTATAAGCGCCTGTGACTATATCCCAGGAAGTATGAAGGTGGGCGAGGTACTAAAGCTTGAAGACGAGTTTACTGTCTCCATCATTGATGATTGCGAATGGATCACCAAGGTTCCTACACAAAAGATAATATACACGGGAGAAGGGTAATATGAAGCCAGACATTATTATTGTATGTGGGCCGGGCGCAGCAGGAAAATCTTCGACTGTTTCGAAGATAGTAGAGCTTCGCGATGATTGCGTAGAGCTTGTCTCTTACACTACAAGGCCCATGAGAAAAGATGAAGCTGACGGTATAGATTACCACTTTGTTGACGAGGCTACGTTCATCAGCAAGGTTAACTCGGGTGATATGTTCGAGTATACCAAATACAACAACAACTACTACGGACTCTCGAAGACATCGTTTCAAGATGATGTTGATAAGTTCAAGTTTGTCATTGTTGATGGCGAAGGCATGAGGTCGATCAAAGAAACATTTGCGAACACCAGGGTAAGGTCATTGCTTATGTTGCCACCCTCCACCAAGGAGATGATTGTTCGCATGAAGGCTCAAGGCAGGACAAAAGAAGAGATAGGATACAGACTCAACAGACTGAATAGGGAGTCTGCTGTTGTTAACTCAGGCTTTGATTTTGTGGCCATAAACCGCGACATTGAAGATTGTGCCAACCTTGTTGTGAGGATGCTAGATTTACCATGATATTGATTACAGACTATGCATCAAAATATTCTGTCTATGGCCACATGATCGGTGATGTCACCGGCTGCTACTCAGTATCAGAAACAATGATGAGAAGGGTGCACAGAGATGATAGCGTAAAATTTTATAGGTCAGGCATTTCTATTCGCGAAAATGATTTATGGGTTAATAATTTTTCAGAACTTAACTTCTATCGCTACGTTCGCTCCATTGGCGGGCTACCTTTAAAGATAGGTCGATCTTACATTGCTGAGATTCGGTTTTGATAGTATTAACTGATTATACGTTCACCGAGATCGTTCAAGAGTGGCCTTATAGCGGTATGGACACTATTATCGTGCGTCACTTTTGGTATCTAGAGAATAACCTTAGAAGGGCAGGGCAGCCTGTGTGCCCTATCTCCAAGCTCTCCGGGGTCTTGTCGGGAGGAGAATTTTTGGTGCTCGATACTAACTTGCAATGCTTGCTACACTTCACCAATAGCCCAATACTATCTGGAAGGTTTTGATGATTGTTTTTTGTGATTCCTTGTTTGAAGACATCCTCAGCGAAGATAATCAGGGCGATATCCTCATGCGCAATTACTTCGGGCGTGTTTTCGCCAACACCCAATCTAGACAGGTATACTGTTCGGATAATCTTGCATGCGGCATTTATTGCTATGATGACTATTACCTTTGGCGTAACCCCATAATGGAACTTGTAATTTATACCCACAACCCTATTTCGTATCCGAGGATCTAATGCCTGATAAATTAAGCGATAAGATCAAATCGTGGAACAGACGCATGAGAGACATGCAAGCAGAAATGAAGGAGGAGATAAAGTTATTAAAACAAGTAAGATCTAATGACGGCAAGGTCGTCGTTGGACTTGAGCATGTGATCGAGAGGATGGAAGAGTTTCAGGAGGCTGTTGACTTCATAAGCGAAGATGTCAGAGGGATGCAGCTTGATGAAAGAGTAAGGGGCGTTAGTTTCCACATGGATCGCGCCCGAAGGATCTTTCTTGAAGAGCAAGAAAGACGCGAAGCAATTAAAAAAGAGTTCATGGAAAGGCGTAAAAAATGAGAAACTTCAGATTTGTGATCGAAGGACCTGATGGAGTTGGCAAGTCAACAATTGGCAATATGGTGAGAGATTTCTTTGACCATAAAGACAGGTACTTTATTAGTACTTCGAGCGAAGATAGAGAGATTGATGACATTCACTTCGAGCATTTCCCAAGGGAAAACTCAGACTTCGAATATACAGATGATCCCAGGTCCCTCCTGCACTGCTTTCAGCATTACTATTCAGAGTTTGAAGATCACTCTGACATGATTCACAGTAGTGATGGTGGCACTATATGGTTGTGTGATAGGTTTACGCCATCCACAACTTGCTACCAGGGAGGCGCTGTTGCCCATAAGTTTTACGGGCAATCAAGGCTAAACGAGTGCATTACATCGGCTGAGAAGTGCTTCTATGAGGTGGAGAAGCAAAGAGATATTCTTACTACTATCTTCCTCTTGACTTGCAAGCCGGAAGAAAGGAAAAGTAGGATCACTCAGAGAGGCGAGCAGTATGACGAGAGCTTCGAAAAACATCTGCGAAACTCTTACTATAGTTATACCTCAAGAGAATATAGCTATAACAATCACGTCACAAAGGTTATTCTGGACACCTCTACCATGAAGGGCATGACTCAGTGCGAGACATCAGTTCATGTAGCAGGAAGGATGATCAAGCATATCATTAACACGATCGAAGACTCGAAATTCAAGTTTGTTGACTTAAGCCTTCGAGCCTCCACGAAGGTCAAAGAAGATGATAAGCGTCAACAACGCGACCCTAATTCATCATGTGTATGCCCAAACTCAAAAACTGACGCGCTTTGAGTTTGAATACTCTGGCGGGTATGAGTGCCCTGATGTTTATTCAAGCGATGCCATTTCCTTTGCTTGTTACGAGCATGGGCCTGGGTGCAGTGCACATAGAAGCCTCATGCTTATGGCGCTCTCTTTCCCTTTTCCGTTTCTGTAGGCACGAGAGAAGACATGATAAAGATAAACAATGCCTGTGCAGCTTATGATATCGGTTGTGGTGTAACTACGTCTGCGGACGGACCAGAGGTAGACTTACTTTCTTCCTATTTGTCAACAACCCCTTACTTCAGGCAGGCAGACAGGCCTATGTGGTCTGGCTTCATAATGTTTCAGTATTATTTTGTTGACATGCTCGATGGGATCTCTGAAGAGCATTATGCAATAATAAGCTCTACTACAAGATACCTACCCTTCATATAGGCATAGGGCAAAATATGAATATTGTAAGATTGAAGTGTTATAGTTGTGAACATGAAATCATTCTTATTTCTAGGAATGAAAAAAACTATTATTCATGTTTCGGCAAGGGTGATTACGTAATACACAACAACTATGTAGGTGATTTTTACTGGGTTTGTCACCATGGCGATGAACATGATTATGAGTACTGTGAGGATTGTGAGAAGGTAAGTGGCGCAGCAGGAAGTATTAAGATTGTTGATTTTAAAGAAATGAGGCCCTTGAAGCTCGTTGGGCTTGACGGCATCGAATGATACTATAATGTCCACCCTCCGCGTAAAACAAGAGAAGACGTGGTAAAGATAAACAACACCATAATCAGAGATAAAATCTGCCAAGGGAAGCCATTTTTTACGCCGTATGCAGCATTGTACGGTGGCTATCAGGCAGAACAAGCATGGTCAAAGAGGAGGCTATTTGTAGTGGAATTTATAGAACGGCAGGATATTGTGGATTCAGTAACCCTGACTTCTATCTGGAGCCTGTCAAACTGGCACTATTTTTTGTAAAAACCCACTTGACCCCCGGAACGCCGCGCCTACATTCATATACGAAGCGGGGGATGACCCGCTGGCACCTAGCAACCCACTGGCCCGCGAAGAAGGGCACCAAAAACAACCAAGGAATAAGATGTCAAACCAACCTCTTAACGTTATCGAAAAAGCAAAAGAGTTCTTCAAGGATAAGACCACTGAGTCTAACATCTTCTACAAAGATGAAGCCTTCAAGGGGAACTATCGCCTCCCATGGCAGCACAGCGACGAAGAATATGACCAGCGCAGCATGGGCGAGCGCCTTTATTGTGGATGGTCGAGTGTGATCCCCTTCGGCCCTCTTCAGTACCTGTGTTCAATCAAGCCTTCAGTGGCGAGCCTCGATGGCTACAACCACATCTTCACATCATTCTTGTACGATGATCAAGTGATCCTCAACAAGAAGCACATCTACGACTTCGATACGGAAACGAGCGACTTCATGGTCGGCCTCGCTCCAGAGAATCTGCACGATGATATCCGTAAGCAAGTTGCGGATATGTGGGACAACAAGGCTGAAGAGATGTATTACAACTACACTCTGAAGAACTTCCTCTATGCAGATGATGTGTGGATGCCAAAGAAAGTCTACGATATGCATGTGAAGGCATGCAAAGAGTATACTCGCCTCGCGATGGAATATGGTTGCGATGTGGACATGAAGAAACTCGACCCTAGCGATCAGAAAGAGTCTTGGAAGCTCATCAAAAAGCTCGCCAAGCACTTGCCAGGGGGTGAAGAGGAGGCTTACTTCTACTACCTGTACGGAGAGCCTACTTTCTTCACAGAGAAAGAGCACATCAAAAACTACATTGGCGATCGAACAAACTTCAGTGATTGCTACGGCAACTACTCGATTGATTGCCTGCTCGCCGCCTCCAAGCGCATCTCACACCTCGACCGCTTCAAACTGAAGGTTGACGCGGCAAAGAGAGCCAAGATGTTGCTCAAGCAAAAGGGGCAGCCTGTTCCCAAGATGTTTGATTACATCGACGAGCTTGATGTGGGTATGTTCGAGAAAGCTGCCGAGGACTACATCGAGCACCTCAAGAACAAGTGATCTAGCTTGCTGATGAATGGGGGTAGGCAATAAGCCTACCCCCATTTTTGGTTATAGGAAGTCAAGTGATAAAGTCAATAAGCACATATGACTACGGCCCTGAAGAAGATAAGTTCGGCCCGCCGTGTCTTAAGTTCTTTAAATACATCTCTATCATAACTCAAGGAGAGCGTTATCTTCAAAGCCCTGGGAAGAGCAAGTCGTATAGCGATAAGATGACTATATTCCCTCCCGCTGAGGTAAAGTTTCACACAGATTCCGTAAAGCTCTACCTTATAGCGAGCGAAAATAACATAAGCCTTATAGCAAGCAACTCTATGTTGCCGAGGTACCTTTAAGATGTCTAGGAACGCAAAGATCTATTGCTTTATTGGCACCTCTGCCTTCTTATTCGGGTTTGGCATGGGCATTGGCTATTTGTCAATATCATTTGTTGTTCTGCACTACGCACTTGCTTCTATAGCCTTGCCTTTCCTTATCGCCGCGAAAACAAGCCCCTGGCTCGATGATAAGATGCATGAAGAGATGGGGTTACTGGCCACAGATAATAGAAAGCCCAAGTGATTTTAACATCGACACTAGGGGCCTGGGAGATTGGCTCTGTTGATAACTGGAGCGAACATCCTCCCCGGCTTGTAAACTGGAGACTTATTGATTTCTGGGGACCGGGGCGCGAAGTATCAGTAACATTGTTTTCGGACTATCTTCTCGCGTATTCTATGGGTTTTGCAGGCCTCCCGAAAGGTGCGTTCAAATTCATCGAAGAGCTTCTCTAAAGTGGTGGTGTGTGGCCAAAAAATACCCATGATAGCGCATGAGTTAAAGAATGCAAATATACGGTGGAATGCAGGGGAGGTATGCTTCGAACTCCCTATCAGAGAAAATGAAAAATATTTCAAGGCGCAGCTATGATAATCATAAATTGCAATGTTCTTGTTACAGAATTACCGATACATCAACTATTACAAAATCGAGTTTTCAATTCTAGTAAAAGAAAAGCGAGTTTCCTCCTCGAACCTTCAAGAGCTATAGTGCCAGAGGAAATGCTGGACTACTACTTTACGACATCGCTTGAGTATCTTCCTTGGTTAAGAATATGATAACAGTAAACACAAAGATACTATTTTACGATGGGGATGATTGCATACTCAGTACACATGTTGAATGCCTTCAGTATAACCTATGGACAGAAAGGTGCAAAATAGATCTGGGCCTCATTTTCATTAAAGACAGGAGATTAAACAGTTCTTTATTTCGTGAGACCCTGGAGATTATAGAATTTGTACACTGGACGGGAATATGATTCACGGCTCAAGTTGCTTGTTTACGTATGACTCTTCGGAACATATCTGGACTATTAGGGATCTGATCAAAAGCAGGATCGTTAAAAGATGCGACTATCCTACAGTGGGCACGAGGCTCTATGTCCCAAAAGACACATTGCGACGATACTATAAGATCGCAAGCTATTACACTTTCTTGGGCTCCAGAGTATTCCCAGTCTTAATCAAGGAAAAGTCCTTCATGGGAGGCTAGCATGATAACGCTTAACAATTATGGATTCTCTCCCGAGAGCCTTGAAGTTTGTAAAGGGTACAAGCAAATTACTTACAAAAGAGAAAGGTTTTACTTACTGCATTGCTTTGTAAAAGAGATGTCAATACACAATCACTCTGGTTGTGCCGATTACTTCTTCTTGCTCGGTAATCAAGAGTTAGGTTGGCCATGATAAGCCTTAACAACAGACTTGCATACCGGATCTATCTTGAAGACTTGGGTGATGATAAAGAGCCCTGCTTCCTTAATCAATTTATGGTATCAGATGGAGAAGTGCTAATATATGCCAAGGATAATCATAAGGGAAGCTTTAAGCGACGAATTGTGGCAGTACTAGAAATGCGCTACGTAGACTTTGGGATCTACGACCTTATCCAGATGTTTAACTTATGGATATAAGGACATAATATATGATTAAACTATTAAGGAGTGAACTTATGGTAAGCGATTCTAGCAGGACTGGCTTTGAAGTTATGCAGGGAGAGAGGCTCTATGTTCTCTTCATGCTAGAGTATCGAGAAAGCGTGAAAGGCTCTTCTAGTTACTTTTTCCTGTCAGATGCGCATCTTAGCTGCTGGCCCCGATGGAATAAAATCGCCAACCTCGCCAGTATTGACTATCTATGGCTTGCAAAATGATAAAAGTATTAAAGGGAAGAGTCCAGTTTATAAATACAACGACACGAAGATTCAATAGGCAAGCAGAGCGTATCATTATAACAGACCTTGTTCCCGGCTTGGGATATGCCGTTAATTTTCCTGTTGCCTTCTTGGCAATCCCTAATTGTGAAGGCTATGTTGAGGAGTTCCTGAGGGTGGGCTTTATGAAGAAGGTAATAAGGCCTAAGCATCTGATTTTAAAAGACAATTGCGAAATATCTAGAAGTAACGAGCATTACATACTATCACAACTAAGTGGTTCTTTTTCAAGATCTGGTGGCACGTATCACGGGCCTTTGATATGGGTGTAAAAAGATGATAAAAACAAATTGTGGGTTTCTCGATAACTCAAGAACCAGCATGGATTCTGATTCTGTTTCTCTGCTTGAACTTTACACAAGTAGGATATTTGATAGCGTAAAAGTTTCTCCCATCATATTTTCGCACGGCCCGAGCAGGGCTAATACATGCCATTACTTCGAAGGAGATATTTATGTCCTCATGATCCCTAGAATATGGGGGCTATAGATGATCACGATGAATAATGATATTCTTGTGCAAAGCCACTACCACAAAAGGACTGGACTCTATTGTATTAGCGAGGATAAAGTAACAACTAGAGATATATTTCGCTTTACCCTGAGGACATTATCATATTCAGAGAGGAGTCGCCTGGAAAAGAGGGGTAGGTCGATAATTCCTCATATATCTTGCAGTAAGTTTGTGGCCCTTATCAACCGTTATTATTGGTGGTACTAATGATATCTCTAAACAACAGGTTCTGCGTAGAGAGATTTGATAAAATATTAAGGGTCAAGAGTATTCATTTTTTGATGAGTGAAGAGTGGGACTACTGCGATGAAGATATCGGCAGAAGAAAGTCCTCCACCAATAAAAAGGTTATAGGATTCCCTCCCTGTTATACTACTGCGAGACGATTAGATGATATTTTGACTTACTATGTCTTGTGGCCGTGAGTCAACACAGGGCTCTCTGAGGCATTCGAGACTCAAATGCGACCACCAAGCCGCAGGTCGCATTCAAGGGCCTCAGAATGCCTCAGGGCGAACAACAGGAACAGATATGATAAAAGTAATAAAGCATGTGACACGAAGTTACGGAAGAAAGACATACAATGAAGATTTTTCGGTCAAAGGCAGTCATGGAGTTATCCCTAATAGTCAAGGAGTCAAGTGTTCGTACCTATTAGACTTTATGGTTGCCAAAAATGAAATCTACTCGCATCCTTTTGTTTCCTCATTCTTGCCCGAGAGAAGAGAACTTATTGGCTTTCTCGAGTATGCCTTTGCTCACTCCCACTTCACAAGGATGATGTTAGCAAACCCGGAATTTACAGAAGAAAGAACAACAATAGGTCAGAGGAAATACGGCAAGCTTGGCCAAAGGCCGCATGACATAGAGACTTCCCAGAGAAGCATTACCTGGAAAAAGGGCATACGATGATAACTACAAGCTGTTCCTGCTTCGAGCCCAGATATCTTTATAAAGAGAGCCACAGGCTTTATCAGTACTACGTTGATATGGTATGGGTGGATCTTCACTACTCGACCAGAGTCGCGAGAATGCGCCCTCGTAGTTGGGTAAAGGCGCAGGTATATTACTTAATGACTCCTAGAGTGTGGGGGATGTAATGAACACAACAAATACACACCCATTTCAATTCTCTAACCACACCTTGAGTCACGAGCAAAGATATCATATTAGCACCTTCAATAAAAGGGTTTGGCTGCTATGGAGGGCAAGTCTGGATATCAAGAAGAGGCTCTTTCGCTATCACTTATTTCACCTTGCCTTGTATTCCACTATGCAACCGAAGATATGGAGTCAGTAATGATTGTCGTCTTAAAGAAATACTACGTTTACCAGCCACACGAGGGAAGGATTATGCCGTCCGGGTTTGGAGATACTGTTCCTTATGTTACTATAACTCTGGGGAAGAATGTGTTCGTCAGTGGAAATATGACATACGTCTTGTCTCGCTTGGGCATGTCAAGACGGCGCAATTTCGCGCGCCTGACACCGTACAGGATATTCCTACGCCCCGGCATCCTCCCCTTTGACAACTTTCAAGCTCCGAGGCCATTCTGAGGCCTTGACTCTTCTCAGTGCGCGCCTAGATTTATTCCTGAGTCAGTGCGCTCGTTAGCAATACCACAAGAAAGGATAACAAATGCTGTGTCACGATGTAAACGGCCTTACAGTCATGATGAACGACAAGGAGGCAGACTTTTGGATCAAGACAGGGAATTATAAAAGAATACCAGAAGGAGATGATGCCGATGAGGACTACATCAACTTGAGGGACAAAATGTTCTCCAATGGAGATGATGATTATTATAGGTGGCTATGTCCACCAAAAGAATCAACCCCGCCCTATCTGATATCTTCTACGAACCCAAAGACAGAAGGACCTCGGGATGATTAGTTCTAATGGTGGCATAGATATCGTATTCGACAAGGGCGAAGTCTATAGAGGCATGGATAGACTGTTCCGAAAAACAATAGTCAGGAGTGGTTATCATCGCGGAACACGAAAAGAGGATCTCTGCATCGTTATGTCCTACCAGATGGCCGACATCCTCCAGTTTTACTATTGGTGGCATTGATGATTACTTGCAACACCTACTTTTCTAGCATCATCGTAAAGCCTAATAGGTGCCTTCGCCTCTATACAGAATCCAACCTCAGGGCCTTGATGCGAGACGACAACGAGCCCAAGAGAGATTGTTCTTTCTTCTTGAGGGTGCTGCACAGAGGCCTCTCCAGTCATGTTTTGATCTACCATTCTTCTCAATTTTATGGGTAAGACAATGATCACCAGTAATAGTTTAGCGTTCCTGTCTTACGGCATGAAGACATGCAGTAGTGAAATAAAGATAACCCTCTTCGAATGCGTTAAGAAAGGGGTGCTAGATAAGAAATGGGAATCCGAGCTTATCACAGGGGTGGAGAAGCCTAGATGGTTTGAGTACCGATATATGGTTAGAGAGAAGTACAATATAACTGAAAGGCTGATGGGGGGAATGTCGCAAGAAAGTGTCCTTGTTATTCAGTTTTACCATTGGTGGCACTAAGAGAGGACAGGTAATGATTACTACGAATATCGAGTTTTATACGCTAGAGTGGTCTGATCACGGGGTTTCTGAGTTTTCGAGTGAGCAAATTATCCATTCTATCTGGCACCTTCGCCTTGGTATTCGCATCTCAGCACCATACGAGCTTTGCAGATCAGAGTTATGCCCCGAGACCCTGGAGGAAGAGGCCCTTGCATGGTTGCTGCGTTACGACATATCTTTCTTTATTTGAAGAGAAAAGGATAATAAATGATTAGTTCTAATGGCGGCATATTGACCACGCATGTATATGGCCACGCATGGCGTGAAAAGTACATATTCGTGACCGATCTCCTGGCGGTCCCAGGTATCGTAAATAACCCCCCTTTCCACAGGGCTGCTACGAGAAAAGGTATCTCAACACGCTCCGCGAGAAAAGATACCTTAAACAATATTCAAGGACGCAAAGTGACAACAATACTCCAGCACTATTACTGGTGGCACTAATGATAATGTCGAACACACTCTTCGAAGAAGAAATACTCCAGCCTAATATTTTTGAGAATGTTAGGGTTAGAAATTCATACACCAGAGTTATGGCGATAGGGGCGTCATACTCAACAAATAGGTTTTACATCCTCGCAGACAATATAATGATAGGGGTGGCAGATGCCTTCTTTTACTGGTATGAGGTGTTATAGTGATTAACTCAAACGTGTCGCTTGTAGTTTTAAAAAGATTTTCCATTTACGGCATGGAGCTTCCCCTAAGTGTCTTGGCAGTTTCGGTAGAAGAATATGAAAAAGACTCACACGATACTCTTGGGAAGTTAGAGACATGGGCCTTGTTTGGATTGCTCCAATACTATAGATGGTGGGTGTGATGATTAACTCTAATGGCGGAATAGTATTAGGGGCGAAGATATTGAATCCTATTTTCATCAGTTATGATAATAATAGCCTTCCTTTTAACTATCCCTTCTTCAACACTACTGCTTGTTGCGAAACGATAGGGAATTATGACACCCACAGTCAGAGAAAGCACTTAATGAGTACTTTGTGCGGCTTTACACTAGCCGAAATCCTTCAATACTACTATTGGTGGCACTAATGGCAAGAGCCAACACATACGCAATCGTAATGTGCGTTAATAGTGCTTTCGAGCCTCATTACGCAGTACCTAGGTATTCGCTTCACTTAAATTGTGAGGATGCGGCACTGGACTTTAAGTTTCGGTATTTGGAAAGTATAATGCCCTCTGGGCTGTTCGATCAGATCATTTACTTTAGAGAGAACATATAAGGGAAGACATTGATATCTTTAAACACAACAGGCTCAGAGTTAGTAAGCGGATTCAAGGGCATGGTCTGGGTAAGGCGACAACTACTTACTGGTACTTTTGATGGGAATATATTCGCATGGAGAAATCCTAAGGTCAATATCGTCATAGAAGAATTGCTGCCTTACTCTTTAAGGCAAATTACTATCTACTGGCTTGGAGACTATTAATGATAACAACGAACGTAAACTTTGGGTTCCTGAGCAAATCATATACCCTGAATGGGGTGGCCCATATAAATGTAGTAAGGCATGACATAAGTACTTGCTATGAAAGATCGCTGCTGTCGCTCTCTTCAGAAAAGTTTGAAATGGTCGTGTTTATAATGCGTGGCAAAATAACTAATCAATTTCTCTTTTATTGGCTTCAAGGCATATGATTAATAGCAACATAGAGTTAATTCAAGAGGGGAAGCTTTCGTCAATGCAAATTGTGCTTAAGGTTTTGCCCGATCACATGCTAGTGAGGAGCAGTGTTGTTGAGTGCAGGGATACTTGCGATATGTTGATTCACCTCACCGGCCTACAGCTAGCCGGAACCATTACGCACTTTTACTGGTGGCATTGATGATTAACAGCAACGTATGGATAATTCAATCTTCGAACTTCACGCAGCCTGGGGTTATTCGCAAAATTTACTCAGGGCGCGCACCCAGGGCTGCTTGCCCTTCTAGAGAAAGAACGGTCCTGAGGAGGTTAAGGTTTCTTTTTGGGAAGAACTACGCTTCAAGCATTATGTTTTACTACTGGTGGAGTTAGTATGATTAGCAGCAACACAGAGTTAGTCCATAATTCAAAATTCTCTACTGAAACTATAATCTATAAAGCATTCCCGGGATATGTCTTTAGTTCAGCCCCTATCAGCCTGGAGAGGAAGACTAACGGATTCCTGCATCGCCTAGCAGGAGGTAGTATTGCTGCCCATATTATGTTTTATTATTGGTGGCATTGAGAGGAAATCAATGAATACAACGAATACAATATGGACCTTAGCATCAGGCAGTGAAAGGTTCTATTACCACAGACTAAAAGAAGCTGCCTTTGGGGCTGGTCATTGCGGAAGAAGGAGAAGCGTTATGTATAACCTCTGTAATTTGATGCTGCCTTCTGGACAAGCTTATCTTGGCGATACGGAAGATAATGGAATCTGCTGGATCATGCTTTACTTATTGCGATAGGTCTTTCGCTTCTATTCATGCAGACAAAGAGAAGTAAATGATAACATCGAACACAGTATGGGCAGCTAGGACTCACTTGGATTCCTTTTACAAGATTTATGATCGCTTGTGTGTTATCGGCCACACGGAAGACGTTAGAGGTGATAGATTTTATCTGTTGAGAGTGTTGCACATGCACAAATTCTCTAGCGCAACAGTAGATATTGTATTCTTTTATGCGAGGAATATATGATAAGCAGCAACGCAGAGATAATCACAGTAATAATAAACACGCGACACGCAGAAGAGAGGTTCGTAGGGCTTCGCGGGGCAATCTTTCCCGATAGTATGTTTAAGACAGCCCCCAGTCGCCTAGAGAGAAAGGTGTGTAGTACGCTTCGGGATCTGATTGGTTACGGGCTTTCGGTGCAGATCATGCACTACTACTGGTGGCATTGACGACCCTATTCATGAGTGTAGATAAAGAGAAATAAATGAACACGCTAAACACAATGTGGGTAATGAGTCATAATCGCACTTTTACATACGTGATGAAGGGCCGCGATAAGCCTTACTCAAAGGGTTCTATAAATTGGAAAGTTTTCTATTATATGAATCATCTCAGTGGCCCTCTCTTAAGATGGACACTCATTTATCTCGAAAGGCATTCGTAAATGATAACAATAAACACTCTGTGGTCAGATCAGGCTTGTTCGCAAAACTTTAACACTATACGCTTTGAGGCTTGCTACGGCTTGCTTTTATCTGACTTCGAGATTATGAACACAACGTACTATAATCTCGAAACCCTCATGGCAATAAACGGGGAATGGCAGTTAGTAAGGTGCTTTGTATACGAGCCGTATATCTAGTTTCATCGCGAGACAAGGAATAAAAATGATAACACTAAACACGATATGGTCAAAAGACCAGGGGTCGGTCGTGGGAAGCAAAGCTATTAGTTCATCCAGGCCATTCGCCAAGGCTAATTTGCAATCAACAGCTTATAATGAGTATTTCGCTTTGGTCAATCCTGAAGTACTATGGCACGTTCTCTACTACGATAGAATCGTAACATGAATACAATAAACATATTTTGGACAACAGAACCAGAAGTGCACTCTTCCATGATAGAGAATTACAGATATCAACATTACAGCGAAGAAATTATTGAACTTGAAACCTTCGAAATTATTCAGACCTTTCTAGGAAAAGATGTCCGCTGGTTACTCATATACTTCAATAGGTTCAGATAAATGATAACAAATAATACGATATGGGCGAAAGATCATTCATGTCTTTTCTCACAGGCAATAGATGCTGATAGTCACAGGGCGTCACGTAAGCGCCGCTCGCTCGCCTCAAGTAACTTATCTCTCTTGATGAGTTATAAACTAAAGTGGACCATATTGTTTTTCGAGGCATACTCATAGATGAATACAGTAAACACAGCTTGGACAGCAAGGAGGGAGTTGGACATCTTCCAAATGATAGACTATGAAGTCGTGTCCTACTCCAAAGAGAAGCTCGAAACCTTCAAAATTCAATTTGCTTTAACAGATAGTGGTTTGCGCTGGTTACTCATATACTTCAATAGATTCAGATAAATGATAAGAGCAAACACATTATGGTCAAGAGATCAAGTCGAAATCTCCACGTTTCACGCTGCCCAGAGGGGCTTGAAGTTGGCTAGGCCCGGTATAAAGACAGGCACCTTTTACTGGCTTAATATGCTTGCGAACTACCCCGTAAAACAACTCCTGTGTTACTCTAGCAATCATATATTATGAATACACTAAACACATTATGGGCGATTAGGTATGGAAGAGTACACGGCATGGCGTGGTATTGTGAAAACATGCAACGCGCCAGGGGAAATATTGCACTTGAAACCTTTGACATTCAGTATATCTTGTTTGGAGTTGAAGCCCGCTGGTTACTCATATACTTCAATGGGTTCAGATAAATGATAATACTAAACACGATATGGACAATGGACCATTCAGATGCTTACAGATTAGATGCTCACAGGCAATTGCTGCCGCTATCATATCCCACGTCCAGTCATATGGGCAACGTAGGTAAAGAACTAAACTTCTTCCTTCTTTTGAGCAACTTAGAGAGTTACGAACTAAGGCGCATAACTCTCTTGGCAGGGAGTTTCAGATAGATGATAAGAGCAAATACAATATGGACAAGAAACCACGTCGAATCCCCCGTGCTTCATATTGCCCTGGGAGTCTCGGGATTCTCCAAATCCATTATAAGAGCATGCACCTTTGAGCATCTCTACTTGCTTATGGGGTATTACCCAAAGAAGCTTATCCTCTACTCCAACAAGTTTGTGCTATGATCATCACGAACAATCTATGGCTGCTCGAATACGAAACAAGAAGGCTTCTTCCACCGCAGACAACAATAAATAATAATACATGGATACTGGGAAACGGAGACAAGGAAAGAGACTCTATAACTCTATACAAAGGATTATTAAGTGTAACAAGAGCTATAGGATATACCATGTACCCAGATAAGAAACTTCATACCATTCTTGTTATGCATTAAGCTCTCTTTATGAGAAGCAATAATAAGAACCAATAATAAGAAGATCATATATAAGCAACAAGAAGAGATGAGCAATCCCATCCGGGGTTTCTTTTTTCTCCTTGTCCGTTCATATTCTTTGTCCCTTTCCCTTGACCCGCCAGATCCGGTGCCTAGCTTACAAGGGAGCCCGGAAGGTGGTGCAATAAGCACTGACGAGTGTTGAAAAGTGCTGAAAAGTGGTGCAATAAGCCCCGGAAGGCGGTGAACGAGGTTGATTATTTTTGGGGTTGTTGGAGGGGGGTCAGACCCGCCCAAATATCAACGAGAAGGCCCCTAGAAAGCCTCAGAATCAACAGAACGCCCCCGGCGAAGGGGGTAGCCTACCTAGACAATTCGAAGCCCTTAGGAGGGCGTATGGTGACTCTCAACAATACAGCAGCTCTTCACATATTGCCGGCCAGATTGTGCCTTGAGTTCCCGTATCAGTTCCAACCCCGCCCAGACTTGGTGAGGCACCGCCCTCTCCTTTATACACAAGGTGCCGGAGGGCTTGTTAGCCTTCTCGCTTACTTCCGTATGAACCTATTCTCCATTGTGGAGTTAGAGCAATGATAACACTAAACACAGTAAGTTCTTATACTATATCAGGATACACCTTGTTCTACTTCCCTTATTACCACGCTGCTGAGAGCACTGAAGTTGTGCATAGAACGCCTTTCTGTGGTCTTATGAATTACTCCGTGAGAGACATGTTAAGGTTCTTTAATATAAGCTTTTTCGGCGTCGATGAGGTAGGTCCATGATACACTTTAACACATCTTTGATCTTGGATTATGGTAATGTTTCTCTTGCGAAAGGCTATAAAGTTGAAGTAGTGCCTTCTGCTTACCTCAAGTACGCAGCGGGTGGGGCAGACAGAAGAAGCGTGTCAAGCCCTCTGAAGGCCTACTTGGACTTCCTTACTCGCCCCATTCTCTATGATACTATAATGTTCAGTAAGCCGTTTATCGCGTACCACGTCGTTAAGGTTTAGGCTAATGAATACAATAAACACCTATATGGGACTAATAATAATCCCAGAGCAAACAATAGATTGCGATCCCCCTCGCCACTATGCAAAGTCAGGAAGCTCCAGGGTGCGCATGATCCCCGTACCATCCCGTGACAGCATAGCTTTATGGGAGATGCTGTCATACTACCACTCACAGATGTTTAGCGTGGGATGGTGCGGAGATTGGCAATGATAGACTTCAAGAATTATCTTGTCTTTGACTATATTGGTTCTGAAAAAAGAAACATCAAGACCTGCATCAAAAGTTGCTACTCGAACGGGAACAAAGACCTTATAGGGATTCAAATGATGATGGTTGAGGAGCTTAACTGTAATGGCAATCTCCATGATCATATCCTGTACTTCGATTGGCACTTTGTGATAAAGAAGGTTGTATGATAACAATGAATTGTTCGGCACTCTATAAATCCCATGGGCTGCTCCAGGGAGAACCCGTTCTTCTACTGGAGACATGCTATTCTCTGGACTATTATCTGAAGCGGAACACAAGCCACCTCTCAACCAGAATCATACCAGGGAGAGTCCTTTATCTGACAAGGTTCTTTAATCAAGGATTCGTTCTTTGCTCTACCCTTTGAATTGTTACCTAGCGTATAGGGAAATAGAGCAAGGAGGCATTTATGGATATCCCCCTCTTAACCGCTTATAATCAACAGGAGAAAGCATTATGGTGATTTGCAAGCTTTATGACAACCTCTTCCCTCTGAAGTCATTTCCTATAAAGGGCATTGTTTTGGCAACAAGTTACCGATTCTTGTGTGATTATAAGCTCAGAGGCTTCAGATCCGACCCTTTTTACCTCTATTCTTACACCAGAGACAACTTCACATCTCCTTCAATCATCAGATACGTAAAATAGGCCAAAAAATAAAGGTCAATAATTTCAAGCACTTAGTAAGGGTTTCCCTATATGCTAGGTAAAACTATGTAAGGCCTCAGATAAGGAATAAAAAATGATGTACAATAACAGTTACTCCATGCGGATATTGGATTGGACTTCCTCGCACAACACGTTCTTAATGATGTCCAACCGCGCCCTCGGTAGTTTCCAGCCCAAGACCTCTCAAAGGACCTACCAGGGAAGAGGGCGCGCCATGAGAAGTCTTATAGGGCATAACTTAACAAACATGTTCCAGTACCATTGGTGGCTGCGATGATAACAACAAATAGTCATTCTGCGTATAGAATTGGTTGTTCTTCTTCGCACAACATGCTCTTGAAGGTTTATATCTGCGTGGCTAATGATCGCGTGCCCAAGGCCTCCCAGACTCCCCGCCAAAGTGGAACATTTACGATGATAGATCTCATGAGTCAACCGATGGCTAACATGCTCCAATACTACTGGTGGTTATAATGAATACTCTGAACACTTATATATCAACACGCTTATCCTTGGACAGTAATCCCCTCTTTGAATACGGCGGGAACTTCTTCACCGAAGTCTTTAGTGGGTTAGTGGACACCAGCGGGGTGCTTAGTCACGGAAGAAACGTTAGGCTTTCTAGAATTAGTGATTTGAATACTAGAGACATCATATCTTACTACCATTGGTGGATATAATGAATACGTTTAACAATATTCTTGTCTGCGAGTTTACAGGCCTCGTTTTCCAGAAAAGCTTGGGATATCGTAACATATACCAGACGCTTGGAGAAATTACCAAGACCGCATATTATCCCAAAAAGTCCTTAAGGATTGTGCGCGCTTCTGCCCTTAACGGAGAGGCTCACCACGTCCTTCAATACTACTATTGGTGGCTATAATGATAAGCAATAATGGTGGCTCGCATCTAATAAGCCCACTTAACATGTTCGAGGATGTGTTTACCCGCCCTGTGCCACCTGAAAGACGTGAATCTGTTATATGCACCTGTGCATATAAGGATGATCGGAGGAGCCGATCTAACCTACCTCCTCTTGACAGCTCCTCCGAGAGAAGGATGGTCATAGCAGTCTTGGTGGGCTATGACCTGACCTCGATACTACAGCGTTACTTTTGGTGGCATTAATGATAAAGACAAATACAGTATTCGAATTAGAGATACTGAAAAATCAGGCATCATTACGATTCATAAGGCATCAAAGTTTCATGAGGCATGCTGATGATTATAGATTGGTTTCTAGTGTAATTGCAAACTTGGACTTATTTCTAGAAGGCGACCTCGACAATGCCCTCCAGCTCTTCTTTTACTATTGGGATTCATTCTGATGTTAAAAACAAACACATTGTTCGAGTTGGAAGTGCTGAAAAGTGAAGCAGCATCCCATTTCATAAGGCACGAATACTTCATGATTCGTACTGGTGACTGTAGATTGCAGGCTGATGCAATCAGAAGCTTGAACTTTTTACTAGAGAACCGCCTTGAAAATACTCTCGCTCTCTTCTTCTTTTACCAGGATTTGTTCTGATGATAAGCTCTAACGGTGGCATATTCGCGAACTCGGGCGCAAGAGGTTACTTTATAGTCGGAAGGGATTCTTATGTAAAGCCCTTTAGAGTTATGAAAGGCCTCATATCAACTTGCTGTAATGTCGATAGCCCAGGAAAGCTTTACGAGGAGTTCAGGCATAACAGAAAGGAGACATTAAAGATGATAATAAAGCCTGATGGCTTCGATATGATCACCCTCATCCAACACTACCATTGGTGGCATTGATGATACACAGAAATAACGTATACTTCCATAATATCTTCCCTTATAACGTAGACAGAGGGATGGATGTTTCGAAGATATTGCTAGACTGTACGGAAACTAATATCAGATTTGCAGATCATATCTTCGAGACAAGAAGATTTAGAACGCTAAAGGCCCTGACGCCTGGAGGAGGTCTGATTCTCATTTCGTACTACTTTGAGGTGCTCTAATGGTAAAGACAAATACAATATTCGAGCTGGAAGTAATCGTCAATGACAGTACACCATTTATAAGGTTTGTGCAGTTCTTCGAAGGACCTGCACACACAGACTCCAGATGGAGGACCCCAGACTTTATAGAGTACATAGACTATGATTATTGCTCCCTCTTCTTCTTCTATCGAGAGACTGTATAATGGTAAGAAGCAACACAATATTCGAGCTGGATATAATCCAAACTTCGGAACTCATTTTTGCAAGACATGTAGGGCTTTTCAACGGTTATGCTTCCATTTCAGGGGCCTGTACTGTGCGCTCTACCATGATAGCAATGTGCGAAAGTCACTTCTTCTTCTCTTTCTTCTTCCAAGATGTGATATAATGGTAAGAAGCAACACAGTATTCGATCTAGAGATCATAAGCGGCATAAATGTCTTCTCTCCAAGGGCAAAGTATTTCTTACCAAAGCCAAGCACTTCCCTGTATTCTTCTTTCATCTGGAGACAAATGACCCGCCTCCAGAATGCAGGCGCAAAGAGCCTTTACTTTTTCTACAGCGATATGATCTAGGGAAACCAGATCCTATTTTATCCTGTTGTACTTTATCCTATTTTATTTTATTATATAAATCTGAAGGGATTCAGCGGTTGAGTCTCTATGGAATATCACAAAATAGGATAAAATAGAATGAAAAACATCAAATTATTTCTCAAAAATCTAAAAGAAATCAAAAGAAGTTTCTCTGAGGAGCTAAAGTTTCATACGAGACTCGCCCTTATTGAGGTCGTAGACTCACTGAGCGGCTTCAGGAGCAACTTCTTCATCTCGCCCGATGCAGATGCTGCATTCGAGTATGGAAGCCCTCAGAATCGCTCCTACGAAGGCAAGAAGCAAAAGACAGGTGGCAACTTGGACATACACGCAGAGAAGGTTACAGAGTATGTTATTAACATCAAGTATAAAGATGGCCTTGTTAGAGCATGGCCTGTGAGGAGAGAACTTGTTGAAGCAACATTCCCCGAAGGCCTTGCTCTCGCAACACTATTCGAGTTGCTCGATAACCCTGATACTTATGGGCTGGAGAGGTATGATATGCTTGGGAATGAGGCGGTAAGCTTTGATTCCTTTAACGCCACTATAGAAGATGGCACTGTTATCAAGGTATCATCGGCGGAACATTTGAACTGAGCGTTCTGCACAGAGCGTTGGTATTGCCCCCGGTCTGCCTCGTTATCAAATGTAGTCACGGTTCCTCTGCTGTCAACCGGGGGGAGTGCTGTCGGTCGCGGGGCGGCCCCCGAAGGGGCTAGATTAGTATGTGTTGTAGAAGACAAGGAAGTCTGGCTCGTGGAACATCTCGTACAAGGCTTCCTTGTCCTTGATACCAGCAGCATCAAGCCACTCTTCGAAAGCAATACGACAAACTGCTTGCTTCGCCTTGAAGGAACTGAGTTTGTTCAGCACCCTATCCATCGAGATGGCTCGATCAGGACTGAACATCGCACTTGGTTCTTCGAGAGAGAGGACATAGAATCTTCTATACTCTTCTCCGTACTCCTCGACATACGGCTGAAGCTCTACAGGGATGTCTTCGAAAGGAGTGTATTCGAAGGCAATGCCATACTGAATCATGATGTCTGTAATCAATGTTCTTCCTTACTTCTTGATTGGTTTGTCCAACTTAACCCATGCTTCCCCAAGCTCTTCTGATGGGTTAAAGTTATTGTGACCGTTGTGAGTCTGTACCCACATACGCCTTACCTTGCACGGTCCTGGCTTTGGCGCTTCGAGATCAGAGAGGATGATGAGACCATCAATGTTCTCTTTCTTCCTGTTCTGATTGACGTAATCTGTAACGCATTGGAAACAGGTTCCGCCACATCGAACGCGCTCGATCTGCATCTTTTGGCCCTTTCTCCACACATAGGATGCATCCTCAACAACTTCAGTATCGAAGGGCATCACAGTAAACTGCGTGTTCTTTGCCAAGCTGTTCATCTCAGCCGAGAAGGCTTCGAGGTCAGCATCGCTCACGGAGCCAGACATATCAACAGCGATCATGATGTGAGCACCATAGGACTTCTTTCGCCCCGGCTTCAGTCCAGGCATCCTCTTGTTGACCTTGCGCCAAGAGGTGGACTTATTCATCCTGATCGTATAACCAATGAACCTTTTAACGATTGCGTTCCACTTGATCTGTGGCATGATCGTGTCATTGATCATCTTCCTCTCTGCCTCTGACATGCTGCCCCAACCGTTAGCATCAGCTTCGGTCTTGGCCTTGGCGTCAGAGAGGATATCTTTCAAGGTAGCATCGGCCATGCTTCTGTCAGGAGAGTAAACATCTCCCTCTTGCTCGCCTTGGCCATGAGAGTCCATACTACCCATGTCTTTAAGCCACTCTGCAAAGCTCTCGTTATCTTCCTCGATCTTCTGTTGGTACTTCTTCAGAAGTTGATTCCAATAGAACTCGGCAGACTCAGCAGGAGGCATGTCTGCAAACTCGCCCTTTCCGGGGAAGCAGCAGAACTCGGGCAAGTGCGGGAGGTAGTGGTTGATTGCCAAGTCGCAAGCAATGTTCCAGAGCTTGAAGTATTGCTTGGAGCGTCTTGACTTTGCTGCCACATCTGCGGAAACATCATCCCTGATGAAACCATCCCAACCCTTGACCTCCTCGGGAATCCTCGCGAGAGAGGGAATCCTGTCATCATGCAAGTGATCATGCATAAGGTGCATAACTTCATGTCTTACGACATCCGCAACGCCATTTGTGCCTTTGTCTTCAAGGCACTTAAACATGAACTCAGGATTGTAGAAGATGTGAAACCTTCCATCAATGTACGAGACGCCTGCTGTAGGCAAGTCTCTTGTTACGTGTGGGACCATGTTCAAGATGGCCCATGAGTAGAATGGAGCGCATTGTTTGACGCTCTGCTGGATCATTGCCATTGTGAGGTAAACATCCTCTCTTGTCAATGGTGGCAGATCCTCTTCTTGCTTGGGTGCGTTCTTATCTTCGTTCACTCTTCTTCCTCTTTGCTATTGTCATCTTTATCATAATCAGTATCGAAGTCAACCGCTGCTGTTGACAATTCAGCAGTGTACTCAGACACCTTGCGCCCGTTGTACTTGGTCTCCAGCCACTTCATAAGGAGAGAGGTGTTGAGCTTCGTAAACTTTCTGGAGATGAGCTTCGAGATCTGTTGTGCAATCTCTCCACTTCCGCCGAAGACGAAGGCAGCAAGGTTGTTCATCTCTTTGGTCTTCAGACTAGAGAGCTTATCTGAGTAGTGATCCTCATTGATAAGGTTCGTAACCAGATCGACAAGCCTCCCTTGGTCCTCAACCTCTTTGTGCATCTTGGCACCGAGCTTGATGATATCGAGAGGTTCATAGACCTTCAAGCTTTCAAGGTGCTTCTTCAGGTTGATGGCACACGCCTCACCGAGCATGCTTCGAGAGAGGAAGTAAATTCTCTTCATCTCTTCGGAGTAGTTCTCCTTATTGTCACGCTTCTTGGTGTAAGTATCGTACAAGCCACCAGTCTTGATGATCTGGAGGAAGCGAGCCCAGGAACGACGAGAGGGATAGACCACATTGGGGTCAAACTCAGACTTGTGCTCCAAGTGCTTTCGTTCTGCATTCACGAAAGCGATGAACTCCGGCGGGTAGTCTTGATCTTTTGCCCACTGGACCCACTCTTCAGTGGTAGGAGTCAACTCGAAGATAGCCCAGCGATCCTGTTCAGCCGGGTCCATATCCAGAACATCATAGTGTTGCCCTGTTGGCCCGCCGTTGATGGCAGCGCCGATCACCGTTTGGGGGTGGAGCTTGACATCCCACAACTCGCGCTCACAAGCAAGCTGCATGAACGCCTTGCGGACAGTAGGCTCTGCCCTGTCGATCTCCTCGAACACGATCACAGAAGGCTCGTTAGCGGCCTTGAGAAGCCACAGCGGGAGACAGAAGTTGGTGGCCTCTTTGGTCTCACCTTCGAAGTTTTTAAACTTCACAGTGCTAGGGATTCCGAGGAGATCGCCCTCAGTCAGTTGAGCCCCGTAGACAGCGAAATACTTCCTGCCTGTCTCTTCTGCAAGCTGCTTGAAGACTTGAGTCTTGCCGATGCCATGACGACCTCGAAGCATGACTGGCATGATGAACTCTGATGCTGCGATACACTTAATGGTTTCAACTGTTTCTTGGATTGTAGACATTTTGTTATCTCTTTTTGACCTGTTAGTGGAATGCCGTCACCGTGACGACACCTATAATGTAGGCACCTCTGACGAGGTGGCAAGGGTTTATTTCGGGCTTAAGGGGTGGGCGGCCCCCGGAGGGGCCATGCTCACTCGCCTCTGTTGAACTGCATATCAGGAGAGAATACGAAGTTCATGCCGTTACTGCACCGCTTCTCGAACTCCTCATTGAGGATGTAGTGCTGATACTCTTTGTACTCCAGACGATTCTGCTCTTGAAGGTACTCTTCAGTATCCTTTTCGAGGGTATCGAGCCTGAGGATAGAGCAGATCTTCGAAGCCTGGACAAGACCTAGAAGGGCACATAGAGTTTCGTTACATACAACACTAGAAGATTGAATGTCTTCTTCTGTGAAGGTAAACGCAAGGCTGTTAATAACTTCTCTAATTGCATAAGCTTTATTACGCTTACGATTGCTTTGTGACATTATCACTTCCTGTTTTTGAAGGGACAAAGGTATACTTCAGGAACAACGTATACCTCGTTGGTTGTTATGTCGCAGACAAGATAATTCCTATAATGGGAATACTTTTGGCCTGAGACCTCACTGTACAGACTTATGAGCATATTAACTTTCTTTGGTAGAGAAAGAAGCTCGTTGTTTATCACCATCAAAGGAGTATGGCAAATCTCTCTAATTGAAACGTAGCTACGTTCTGCTTCTGTCGCTTTTGCGATGCCGTGATAGGTTTCATTAAACCTTGGTTTGATCATTAAGAGTTGATCTTTCTCGTAGTTTGGTTCCGAGACAATAGCATTGAACTGAAGCAATGATTTGGTTGTGTTCGGATCAGACAAAGCTCTCTTAACAAGATCTGCTTCTTTGGGGTGATCATTAAACTCGAAGTAGTCTACGAAGTTTGAAACACTCAGGACAGGAGTCCCTTGAAGCATCGCATCGTAAGCAATGCGTACAGCTTCTTTGTGTTTCGTGAAAAGAGGAGACAGCTTAATAGAGTTAAACTTCATGCTTAAAGACTCCCTTACTGGAGAGGGTTACTTGCTTGGCTTTGACTACTGGGACCTTCTTACCATCTACAATTTCATAGAAGTATGAAGTATCCCGAGGATTGTAGTAGATCTTATTTTTTATATTTTTATTTTTTATATTTTTTAAATTATCAATTTCCCCTTTGACGAAGGCATGAACATTCTTATGTCCGGTGTCCAAGACTCTTTGCCTACCATTCTCTCTCACAACAAACGTTGCATTTTTGAGGACTATCTTCTCAGTATGAAAGAGTACACCGCTCCTGTCTCTTACTGAGTAGCAGTCCTTTGTCAAGTTGCGGTAGACCTCCACGATCATGCCAGGAAACCCTCCTGTTGCTCGATCTTATCGAGGACAGGGTTAATCTTCTCCAAGATGTGCTCAATTTCTTCTTGGTCAAAGGACTTGAACAGCTCTCTGATTCTGTGGACGTGTTTCCCTCTGTTGCCAAGCATCATGCGATTTTCGACTGGGGCTTCGTCTGGATTGAAGTATTCGGTTAGGGCAAGCACAATTTCGATTGCTATGGTGGCGTCAGTATACCCTGAGTCCCTGTAAGTCGAAATCGAATCTTCCCATACGGTTAAAATCTGCTCTGTATCGTACATGCCCTTCTCCTTGTGTTGGCGTCGTCTCAGTTATAATATTAAGCACGGTTTGGGGAGCGGCAAGGAAAAAATGTTGGCGGGAGCGGGGGTCGCCCCACAACTCCCCTTTGTAAAGTTGTTGTTAGAAGATGTCTAGGGGAGTTGTGGGTTCCCCTTAATGGGGTGGTCCTCTAATATACAATAGAGAATTAGGGCTCATCTTATCCTCGGTGTTGCCTTATATCTGGGCTATGCTTGCCAAACCTGTTGTATTTGTGTTGTAGAGCGCAACAGGCACGCTCTTTAAGACTGGTTCATAGAACTCTCTTAATCTAGGTTGGAGTGTTGTTTAGAGACCTATATTAGAAGTGCCTTGCCGCCGTCTCTTCGAAGTGGATGATAGACGTGTGGGAATCGTCACGGCGGCGAGGACGCAGGGATTCAGCAACCCTCTTCATATCTTCGCGTTGCGCGAACCACCTCTTGACCGCTTCGATCTGCTCCTGGGATGAGCAGGCGATACAGTAGTAACTCAAGCCACCCGAGGCGTTGCCCCACCCCGAGAGGGCGGAATCTGTGGCGTTCACGAATCCGATGGTGGTTGCTTTTTGTTCTTCGGTGCGCTTGTCTTGAACCTGACCCATAACGGCCTCCTTTGAATGTTGCGGCAAGGTCATCTCCCTGCCTTAGTTATAATATATGCACCTCAGATGGGGCGGCAAGGTTTTATCTGAACTTTTTCGGGGGTGCGCGGGGCGGCCCCCGAAGGGGCGCGCGTCAGGCAGACACGACCATGGATTTTCTGATGGCCCCCAAGAGGCTATCAACGGTAACGTACCTGTGAAGGCTGCCCACGTTGTGCAGCAGGGAGGCCTTATCGACCTTGAACGTCCTTGACCAGTCGTGAGCAGGATGGTTGTAGGAGGCCTCTCGTCTGTACTCGACATTTGCGAGACCTTCGCCAAGGTCCTCTATCTCGACAAAGTAACCATTCCTGTTCTCATACAGGATTCTATTCATCTCGGCTTGGATGGGGCCAACATCAATGGTTTCATCCTTTTCGAACATGGAGGAGATATCTTTTATGATCCTATCTCTCGCCTGTTGCGTCAACCCGACCACATTCATGACCTCGGGAACCCGCTTGAGGTCGTGATTGAAATAAGTCTCCACCAAGTTGCACTGCTTGGCAGTCAAGTCGAGAGCAGAGCAAATCTTCACGATCAGAAAGATTCTGTCGGCGTGATACCCGACATAAAGATGCGTGTTGCCTTCGAGGATTTTCTGGATTTTCTTTTTCATGGCTTCCTCTCTTGGGTTGTGTCGTTCCGGCTACAATTAGAAGTTAAGCACGTACAGTAAGAGTCAAGGAATTAATGTTGGCTTGGAGGGGCGGGCGGCCCCCGAAGGGGCGCAAGGCACCCCTGGTATCAGCTAGGCGTGATCATGAGATCATCGTGTTTTGCTTGGATGATGGCGCGCATGATGTTAGTGCGCTCGTGGATGTTGGTAGAGCATGGTTTGCACGTCCCTTGACCCCAATTCACGATGGTCTGATACGTGACCCCGTGGATGGTTGCAAGCTCCTGTCGAGAAAGCCCGGTTGCTTCCATCACATGCCTTGTCAGGGCCATCCACGAGAAGGTGTGCATCTTCTCAGGGTTAACCTTTTCGAGGAAGCGAAGCACGACTTGACACTTGGCGAAAGCCTTGCGGTCTTCGCCGTTGAGCCTCTTGCGCGTGCCGTCCATAACATTAAGGTTATAGATGCGCCGGATTTTTGCGATTCGCGCTCCGGTAGTGGCATCGGTGAAGATGCAGACCTCTCCATTGTAGAGGTCAACCTCCCCAAAATCATTGGTCCCGCCCGCTTCTCGCAGCAAGCGACCACCCTCCAAGATGTAATACTTGTACTTATGCTCCTTGATCTCGAAGGAGGAGGCGAAAGCGATGGCGTTGTTCTTGACCGAAGTGACGATAGTCTTAAGCATTTTCTCTCCTAGAGTTGGCGGGAAGGCCATTCCCTCCCGACACTATAATATTAACCACCATACAGGGGCAGACAAGGTATTATTTTAAGAAAGTTTGTGGTGGAGCGCGGGGCGGCCCCCGAAGGGGCGCAAGCTATGAGAGCAGACCCCTGACTCTGTAATCATCATAGGCTTCTTTCTTGTCTCTGAAGTAGTGCCCTCCAGAGTACGTCTTGTTCGTGGTATCATAGACCCACGTCACATAACCACCATTCTCGTTATCGCCAAGGACAACCATCAGGTGCCTATCACGGTAGTTGCCGTTAAGTTGCCTTCTTTTGATGATATCATAACCGCAGTGTGTCATGCTCGCCTCTCTTGTTCTTGGCTGTCTTGCTTTACAACACGAGCAAGCATGGCACAAAGATCTTTAACGGTGTACTCGTGTAGGGTCTGGCAGTCCATATCAGGACTGTGCCAGCCTTCTGCAAGATAGACCCAATAACCACAATCATAGTGTCTTTCATCTTCGAAAGATTCGACTGCTGGGTGGTTCTTGATATCTTTAATTGTTCGTGGTTTTCGCATGCTTCCTCCTGTGTTACTTTGAATGTAACCACGCGCACAGGAAGTCAAGCATTTATTTTGAAGGGGCGGGCGGCCCCCGAAGGGGCTCAGGCTAGTCCCATTCAAGCCATGGCCAATACACGACAACGCCCATCCCGAGGGTTTCACTGGAGTAGTTGAGCATCTCTGCCACAAGCTCCAGGGCCTCAGCAGCCGTTCTCTCGTCATCGTAAGCCGTGTCCTCCTCAATGTCCGCAAGGACCTTCTGGAGGGCTTCTGTGACCGACTCAGCAGCCACAGACACGCATTGCTTGCCGTACATGCCACGACCCGAGTAGGACTCAGCATCGCATCGTCCTTCCACCATGATTCTTTTAAGTTCAGACATATTCTCTCCTTTGATGTTCTATTAGACCAAGCCCCAGTAGCGAGCCTTGCTCATGATTTTTGTGCCATCGCCACAGTTAGGACAGGCAATGCACCCATCTTCGCCGCCAGTCCAGTCGGCATCAATCTCTGCCCTGAATGTGACCTCATCTCCGCACTTGGAGCAGTATGCTGGTTGCACACTGTTCCACGAAAGCTCTTTCATCTCGGCTTCGCCGGGTTCGTCAAACAAGCTCATGTTCTCTCCTGTTGTAGAGGAAGGCCATCTCCCTCTCTCAGTATTAATAATAGTAACGGATAAGGCACAGGCAAGGGATTATTTAGAGTTTCTTCAAGTGGGGCGCGGCCCCCGGAGGGGCTCATGCTAGCCGTAGTACGCCTGCAATTCCTCATCGGAGCACCAGGGGATACTCGTCCAACTATCAAGGTAGAACTCCCATGCTCCGTTTGTGGTCGTCCTCTTCTCTTCTGCGATGGTAGAGAGACCATGATAGAGGTCATTATCATCTATGGGTTTTTTCTCGTACTTCTCCTCATAGATCTCTGTAAGGCTCTCTCTCATACCAGGGTTCTCTCTCACGTATTTCTCGATTGAGGGCCTGATGTAAGAGATCATATGTTCTTGCATTGTCCACGCCATAGTATTTTCCTATGTCTCTTTCTGTTGTGAGGAAAAGGATTACTTGCTCACTTTTGCTTAAGCGAGTCCAGTTCGTCTTGCACCCTGATGAGGGTCTCTGACCACTCCTCATCGTATCCTTGATCGTGCTTTTCAGCCTCGTGAAGTTGATCTTGAACATGGTCAAGATCATCGTAATACATTGTGCCGCAAGAGATGCGGTACATCGTGCTCCACATGCCGTTATAATAGCGGGGAGCAAAGTCAAAGAAAATAGCTGGTGCATCTTCAATAGGTACTTGTTTCCTTTCTGCCACATCATTCTCCTGTTGCTATGAAGAGAGTCACTCTCCCTTCCTCACTTATGAATGTAACCACGTACAAAGAGAGTCAAGGAATTAATATTGGTTGGTTGGCGTGGGGCGGCCCCCGAAGGGGCGTGGGTTAGAGCACCTCGTATTCATGCACCTTTACGTATGGAAACTTGCCCTTAGTCTCCTTGGCTATATTGTTGTAGGCAGCATGCCTTTCTCTATGCTCTACAGGGTTATCTGTGTCATGATGAGAAGCTATAGCGCTCGCTTCTGTAGCCCTGAAGAGGTTAGAGCTTCTGCCATCGCTTGAGATAAAGCGGGTATAAACCATCTGTGTCAAATTCTCATCAGTCAAAGCGATATCGCAATCGCGCCAGTATTTACTTGGCATATACTTTTTGACCTGTTCGTTGGTCCCCCAATAAAACAGCAAAAGCCTCAACTGATTTTGATATTTGATTGTGTAACAGTTGTCTGAATACTTTGACTGCACCATTGCCAAGAGACCTTTGGAAAGGTGCTCCAAAGAATCAAAGAAAAAACCTGTTTCTTTACTTATCACAGATTTGTTGGTGGAGATAGACCCTCTATCTGACAGCGTAAAAGTCCCACTGCCATACAGGTTTAATCTGGCGATTGCCCTGGGGCATACTTTTTCGTAGGACGCCACAATATCCAAAGCCTCGGGACCTCTCTTGTATTCGCCCTTGTCATCCTTCTCCAAGAAGATGCTTCGGATGTAGTCTGCTATAAAGTGATCTTGAGGATGGGTACTGTTACAGAATGACCTTAGTTCGGCCATAAGCTGTTTATTCGTCATTTCTGGGAGCTTTGCGATTAGTTTTACGCGGTCTGACATATTTTCCTCCTCGTGTTGTGACACTATAAAACTAATCACGTACAGTAAGAGTCAAGGAATTAATGTTGGCTTGGAGGGGCGGGCGGCCCCCGGAGGGGCTCAAATCATTTGCCGTACTGTTGAGCGATGTTGGTTGCCTGGATTGGCGTTATAAGTGCCCTGTAATGCAGCCGAAGATGAGAGAAGATTTCTTCTCTGGTCATAGGGTTGCCACTTGCCTGGATCTCTTCGATCGCGGCGATGATATCTGCCACTTTCTTTGCGTACATGTTCATTCGAACCTCTCGTCTTCCATTCTGTTGATGTGAATCATGAAGAGCCTCTTCAACCTCTTCATTTCTGCCTGTCTTTTCACCTCGGCCTTTCTGGAGTCTTCACGCTCCTGTTCTTGAAGTTTCCTGTACTCCCTAAAGGCATCTTTGGCTTCTTTCGGTATGTTCTTCATACCTCTCCTCCTCTGTTAATATGAATGTAGGCACTATACGGGTGCAGACAAGGAAAAATATAAAAAGGTGGGCGGCCCCCGAAGGGGCATAAGTCATTGCTCGCTGTGAAGCACAGCCTTGTCAGCAGGGTGTGTATTGTATCTGGCCTCGTAAGCAGGGTGGTAATCATCCACCTCGTAGACATAGCTTGCTTCGTTATGCATAAAGATAGCAGTGCAGACGTTCATAAAGTGGGAGAACTTCTTATTGTACTCATAAGGGAATTTGGTATGAGTAAAGTAGTAGTATGTCTTTTTCCTTTTGCCATGGTCGTAGTCATAGCAAAGTTCGCCAGGGTATGGTTCCCAGTAATCATCCTCAACATGCTTGAGGTCTAGATCTAGGCGAGTGATATCCTCTTGGTTGTAAGATTCGATCTCTTCTGGTCCCATAAGCCAGAATTTCGCCACCTCCCAGAAGTCCTCCCATAAGCACATCCTGTTAATAGGAAGCTCCTTGACTTCTGTGCTAGTGGACCATTTATCATCGCCTCCAAGCCTCACGTTGTAGTGAAGGACACCGTTCTCGTTGGTGATGACGAGTTCGCAAAGGCCCCAGTCTTCAGTTCCCACCTCGACATCGAGAAAGACGCCGGGCACATCTTTCATGTAGTAGTCATATTCTGGGGTTTGCCTGAAGAGTTGCTTGCGTCCCCTCGCCAAGAGAATGATATCCTCCCTATCATTGACCTCTTTCATCATGATAGAGCGAAGTTCAGAAAAGAGTTGTTTGGCTTTCATGTTCTCCTCTTAGTTGGTGACACTATTAATGTAATCACGTTCAGATAAAGTCAAATAAAAAAGCCCCACAGAAGGCCTTATTCTTCTGTGGGGCGGCCCCCGGAGAAGAGGAGGAGCCAACTTGATATCTAGGCGAGCATGTGACCATCTTTCACCTTAGCTTGCCGTCGCATCCAATGCTACGAGGCTTACTGGGTATCATGATCTGGTACTTTTTGTGATCGCCATGTTTTGGCATAAGTCTACTGATATAGACTTAAAATCCCATGCTTTGTACATGCTCACAACTGCTGGTGATGGATTCGAACCATCGTCTCTGCCTTATAGTGACAGCGTTTTTCGGCACTCGGGTAATTAATCCACTCGCCTTTTTGTCCTCGTAACGTATAGGCTCTAGAAACCTATAGCTCCAAACTAACCAGCAAGCGCACCCTGTAGGATTCGAACCTACGACCCACGGTTTAGCATCCAGCATCATGTTTCCATGACCACCTTATCAAAGGCTTGCTGGCTGGACCATCTCTTCACCATTTCAGGTGAGCGGCGTATGGCCTCTACGGTTCCTGATTGTCGTCAGTTACCTCGGGATTGTCGTGAGACTACTTGTCGTATTCTCTTACGATGTTCCCCGATATAGCCGCTTCCACTTCTGCGGTTGATAAGCGCTTTAGCCTGACTTTGCTAGAGAATTTACCGGAACAACTTCTAGAGCAAGCAGTGTAACTTGTCCCTTTTTGAAGATGTGTCTGATTCTTTTCTCTAATAAACTCCTTACCACACTCAGGACACTTAAGGTCAACATACTTCCTTGATATCTCTTGGCCATGATGTCTAGCATGTTCGCTAACTGACATGACTTCAAGATTTGAGAGCAGGTTGTTCTTCTTGTTCCCGTCAATATGGTGGACAACTTCGCTTGATTCGAGAAGGCGACCAAGATGATTTTCTACGACCACACGATGGTGTAAGACATAATCATTCTTAGTTCTGTTTGGATGATCTCTGACTATTGCATAGTCATAATCACCCTTGCTGACAATCTTCTCGATCTTCCACACAGAAGGCTCCATTTACTTAAAGACCGTTGCTCTATCCAACTGAGCTAAGGGTGCTTGTTTGACTCCCCCTTATAGTATTGTAAAGGCTTTAGAGGAAGCACGTTTTGGGTTTGCCTTATCTCGTGACCTTACAGGTTTTAAAGTAATACTCACCTATCCGGCACTTATGTACTCTCGTGTTACACTTCGGGCATTCCTTAATAGTATACTCAGAATCAACAGTTTCGTTGTGGTTTTCGTATTTGGTTTCCCATTCATGGCGGCACGTCCATCGCTTGAGAATCTTGAAGATTTTCATGTTACGACCAAAGCTCTGTTAGGAGATACGACTTACCATCTTTCTCGATAGAAGGAACGATATGCCATCCATCATCCTTTGTAAGGTACATCCTCGTTCTGGAGAAGACCTCATTGTTTTCAAAGTCAGGGTCGTTTCTTATGTAACCTGCACTTGCCTTTGACTCACTCGGGTAAGAGTTAGCCAGCATGTTCACAAGCTGACTCGAAGTCATTGGCTTTTGTTTGCCCTTATGGTCAGGCAACCAGATGATCCCCAGATACTCACCTTCCTTATCAAACAAGGCTGGGAACCAACCAGTTCTAACGATGGTGCCTCTATATTCCCTGAAGAGGAATGCGTTGCCCCTACCATCAAAAGCAATGTACGAAAGTTTTAATTTCATGTTCTCTTCTCTCGTCAAAGGTCATGGGCCTACCCGGATTCGAACCGGGAACCAACCGCTTATGAGGCGGGGGCTCTAACCGTTGAGCTATAGGCCCTTATGCTCGCGACCCGTGGCGGGGCACATTTTTTTAACTATCCGGGCAGGATAGCGCCTCTAAGGTAACAAGCAATCCTCCCACTGGGATTCGAACCCAGGTACTCACAGTTATAGGCTGTGCGCCTTAACCAATTAGGCCATAGGAGGGAAGGAGGCAGTTTTTCGACATGCTCAGGTCTATGAGGGTTACTCCCCTAGAACAAGGGCGCTTTGTGCCGTGCTCTGCTCTGTGCTGCTGCGGGGAGGCGAAGGGTTGCAAAATCCTGGGCTGACCCAGGTATCGTACTGCCTTTCCGAGATAAGGCGAGACTTCATGAGATAGTCAGTGAAGACGTGCCATTCTTCTCGCCGCCTCGCGTAGTCGATGCCGTTCTCCTCACGGTCGCGGATAGCCGGGAGATACTGACTGCGGAAGTGGCTTTCTGCTTGTTTCTTTGTCATCTGCATGATGATTCCTTTCTGTTGGTTTTTTGGGACCCTTGCCCCGTCTCACTGTTAATTTTAGTCACGGCTGGCTGAGGGTCAAGCTATTTTCTGAGTTTTTTGTTGGTTGGCGGGGGCCGCGCCCCGGTCGCAGGCTATGCCTGCTTCCGAGGGTTGTTCAGAACTCGCCCCATTCCTCTTCAGAGGTGTCCTGCGTAGGCGCAGGTTCAGGCGCAGTTTCCTCGCTATCGCCGCCCATCAGGAGCGAAGCGATATCCTCACCGTTGAGGTAGGCAGTCAGGACTTTCGCGCCCTCGGGGTTAATAGTCACTTCCTCACCGTCGATGGTGATGAGGTTCGCGTCTTTGAGTTGATTGAATCGGTTTGCGTGAGTCGCTTCGCTCACGCCCCCAAAGACCTCTTTAATCTCCTCTTTGGTCGTGACGCCCTGGGCCATCACGTACTGGTAGATCTCACGCTTCTCGCCGTGAGAAAGCGCCGTAAAGAGATTCTGGAGTTGCTCGGAGATAAACTTTTTGATGAGTGCGTTCATTTTTTCACCTTTTGGTGTTGGGTTGTTGAGAAGGACCATCCTTCCCTTGTCTACTAATAAGTTAACCACCGCTCTGGTCCGGTCAACCTATTTTCTGTACTTTCTTTGGTCGGGAGACCACCTCTCCCTTCCGACACTTATAATGTATGCACGCTGATTACTGCGGCAAGGTATTAATTGATATTATTTGGAGTGCGGGGCGGCCCCCGAAGGGGCCAAAAGTTGCCTCCCCGGCTGTACTATACTATGCCAAGAAGTTGCCGGGGAGGCGTAACAGAAGCCCATACAGCTTCCGAAATTAAGGCAGGACGAGGAGCCTCGATGCCTCTGGTTGGCGCTTCTTCAGGTCCTCGATGAAGCGTTGCGTCTCCCTGTTTTCGAGGCAGTCTTTGTCAAGGCTGACCACTTTCGTGATCGGATCTACCTTCAGGGCAAGGGTAGGCCTCGCACCGAAGTAGTGATCGTTCGGGTACATCGCGTCCCGAGCCTTCTCCATCTGTTCACCGACAGCGCGCGCGTGGCGCATTGCTTCGATCGAGGTTGACTCGGCGTCCACCTCTTCTACCTTGTCCTTGTCCCTCGTCGAGAGAAGGTTCTGGCAGACTGCGAGGATGGTCGCGAACTTTTGGATTTTGATTTGCATCTTTCTTCCTCTTGTATGTTGTCCGGGGAGCCCTTCTCCCCTCTTCACTATTAATTTTAGGCACGGTTGAGGCGCAGACAAGGAAAAAGTTTAAAGAAAATGAGGGGCGGGCGGCCCCCGAAGGGGCGCAGGTTATGGAAGCACTTTAGGGAGTATGAAAGTGCTTATCCTTTTCCTGATGGCTTCTGTTGCTTGGATGCTCTGCCACGCCACGTTTAAATCAGAAGATTCGTCAAAGACGCTCCTCCAGTATCCTTCGTGAGCGTCTTTGACGAACGTGCAAAAGTTGTTTACAGCAGGAGACCTTAAAGTAAGTGCACCTGTTGCCAATAAAATCCTATATAACCATGATCTTTCGTAAGAGTCTTTATCGAGATGTATGTTTCTGATCTTGCTTTTCTTTTTATCAAAACTAGCTACATGCAAGTCAGTCATCTCGTTAATTTCGTGCTTGCCGAGAGTGTAAACAATATCTTCAAGAAAGTGCGTAGCCTCTGGGGCCTCTTCGGCACAGTATTCCCTCCACGTTGGTATGCAAGAGGTTAGTTCATGTAAGGCCCACTCAACTGTTGCATCAAAAATATCGGCGTAAAAATGACCACGCTTAAAGCATATCATGACATCTTTGCCGCGCTGAGATTTTAGGGTCGGAGACCACCGATAAGCATTGCGCCCGAATCTAGTATATCGAAATTCAACCAATTCCTCTCCTGAATAGAGGCTCTTTACGTATTCACTGGAGGATGTAGCCAATTGCCTTGCGGAAAACCTAAGGTGCTCCGGCATCTCCTGAAGAGAGGCAATAATTCTTGTAACGTCGCCTTCCGAAACAAAACTTCTGTACTCACCGTAGTCAAAACTCATCTTTTTCCTCCTCTCGTTTGGTGGCAATTACAATGTAAGCACGCTGACTATAGAAGGCAAGGAATATCTTGGCGTTGGGCGGCCCCCGGAGGGGCGCAGGTTATGCAGCGACGCTAGACAGCCAAACTTTATAGTGATCGGCGTCCATCTCTCTCGCGAGCGCGAGGAACTCCTTTGCAGTCTTGTTCAGCTTCTCATTCTTGGAGAAGTCCGAAAGGTAGCTGCTAGAATAATTCTTGTAGAGCATGACGACTCTCCTGCCAAGCTCTTCTTCGGAGTATTCCTCTGGGTGGTCGGAGACAATGACGTAACCGTCAATGTTCCTGTCTCCATCATAGAAGGCAATCTTGTTTGTGCCGTTAAGGCGTGCATAGAAGATAGGTTGCTTACGCTTTGTGTAGAGGCCACCCGCGAGAACCACATCAATATCTTCTTTTTTCATTTTTTCTCCTTTTTATTTGTTTATCAAAGGGACCATCCCTTCTTCACTTATGAATGTAAGCACGAGAAGGGATGGTCAAGGGATTAATTGTAGTAAATGAGGCGGGGGTCGCGCCCCGGTCGTGGGCACAAGGCCCACTCCCAGGTTGCTATTAGCTTTCTGGCGTTGGCTCGTTTCCAAGCTCTCCATTCAGGAAAGCCTTGACGAGATCCACCCCGTCATTATTCGGGTAGTAACCGCCATCCGCGTTGACGACGAGGTTGGCCGTGCTCAGGGTAGCAAGGTAGGAGCGAACCGTGGGCTCATTCAAGCCAGTGCTCTCCACCAGGGTATCGACGCTGGAACCTGGATTGCTCTTGACCTCCTGATAGAGGTCACGGCGAGACGAGAGAGTGAGAGCAGCACAGACGACGCTAACTTGAGCCAACAGGATGTTTTTCTTGAACGACATTTTGATTGTCCTTTGTTCGGGTTGTGTTGTCATGGGAGAGACCACCTCTCCCTTCCGACACTTATAATATATGCACTGTATAGAGGGCGGCAAGGTATTATCTCAACTTTCTTTGGCGTACAGTTACGGCAGCGGGGGGCGCGGGCTTTTCGCGATAAGATAAGATATAATATAAAATAAAAATAAGAAACCCTTCCTACTGGCTCTCACCGCTTTGGAGAAGTAGGAAGGGTTTCTTATTGTGAGGGAGAGAGGCCCGGAGGTGGTAAGTGTGCCCGATTCTCCCTCGTCTGATGTTATTTTGTTCCCTTAAGATATTGCCGTACCTCAAGAGTCAATGACGCGCCACCTTCAGATGGGCGCGGGCAGGACTAGGCGCACAAGCTGTTACCTGTTAAGGTTTGCGTTTACCACGCGCAAAGTTCGAGTGCGTTGCTCTACTGCCTCTATCCAGTGGCCCTTCCGGGGTTCGAACCCGGACTGTCTCGATTTTAAGTCGAGTGCCTCTGCCAGTTGGGCTAAAGGGCCTGTTCGCTACCTATCTCTATACTTTGCCCAGGTTGACTCTGGGATGTGTGGTCTTACCGCTGCGTACAAGCAGAGGCCAACGCTTATGAACGCTACGTATGCCGCAATTTCGGTGATGATCATCGTCTTCTCCTGTTGTTGCGAAGAGAGCCCATCTCCCTTCCTCACTTATGAATATAGACACCAACAGGCAGGGTCAAGGTATTTTCTCAACTTTCTTTGGTGGGCAGTCGGGACCGAGCGGCGGCCCCCAGTGGGGCATATCTTATCCTATTTTATTTTATTTTATAAAATCTCATCTTCGAGGAAGTCATTGAAATCGTCAAAGCCAAAGTCCACGAAGATAACGTTGCCATGCTTTCCGCCGACCACGTTACCAAGCAGGTCCTCTTGGATGGTCTTCTCGGTAACGTCGCGGACGATGAGTCCACAGCAGTGACACCTGCCTTCGTGGTGCCATTCCATTTTCTCCCACATTAATTCAATCTCAGTGCCGCACTCGCACGTAACAAACTTGTTTTCCATGGCTTCCTCCTGATATGGCAAAGACCCTTTCCTTGCCGACATTACTAATGTATGCACGCTATGATTGCAGACAAGGAATTAATTTAAATGTTCTATAAAGGGAGGCGGCCCCCGGAGGGGCGCACGTTAGTCTTCAGGTTGGTCTATGATGATGCCATAGGCATAGCCCTTGGTGGTCTTGCCCTTGTAGTAATACTGGAAGCCCCATGTGTTAACGAAGTTCTGTACCTTTGCCATCTCCTGCGGGGAGTAAATGGCGACAGCGACCTGGGGGCCGTCATCCACGGCAAAGATGCCGATATCGTCAAAGTGCTTGATGGTTTGGCTTACGGACAGCATAACTTCTCCGGTTGTTGTGAAGAGAGTCACTCTCCCTTCCTTACTATTGAATGTAAGCACCAGCAGGTAGAGTCAAGGGTTTATTATCATTTATTGACCGGGGGGCCGCCCCCGTTAGGGGGCTTGGTCACTCGCCCTGGAGGGTGGCCTTGGCTCGGACAGCAGGATGGAACAGGAACGCCTGCCTCTCCTGCTCGGAGCCAAAGAAGATCATGTCATGGTCAATGCGCTCTGCCTGGACTCCGGTTGCGCGCACGAGCGCGCGCATTTGTTTTTTGGAACCACGGGCCTGAGGACCCGTGACGCGAGTGACACTGGTGTAATCTTTTGCTAATGATGAGCTTCATTTTAAATCCTGTGCGCTGCGAAAGGAGCCATTCCCCTTTCTTCACTACTGAATGTAAGCACGTACAGACCAAGACAAGTTATTTTATTATATTATTTTATCTTTGTTTCTTTATTCATCGGGGGGCGCGGCCCGCTCGGGGCCTTCCCGGGCCGCCCTGGTCAAGCCGGAGTGATGCGCTCTAACTTGAGCGTCTTGATGGCATCAGGGATGTATTCCCCTTGCTCGCTCAGTTCCCAGAACCATGCGCACCCGTCGGGAGTGCTCTCGGGCCTTTTGATGGGCTTTTTGCCCATCCTCAAGACCTCATCAGGCACTCGGCTAAGGGGCACGACGAGCATCTTTCTCTCGTCGCCATTCGATTTGGTGTAGTTGATCTGCGTCGCTTGAGTCATGTCGGCTTTCATTGCTTCCTCTCTTGTGAGGGTTTCAGTTGCTGTCACTTTATAATGTAGTCACCATTCGAGAGGTGACAAGATATTTTTGTTAGAGGAAGGGAGAATGATGCTTGTGTGCAGATTCTCGGCATGATAGTGTGGTAGGACACACTGAAAGGAAAAGGGGTAGGTTCGTTCGGTTGGGCATCCCCTCCCTTCCTCACTTATGAATGTAACCACGCACAAAGAGAGTCAAGGGTTTTTCTCAAACTTTCTCTCAGGCTCAACAGGGGGCCGCCTCACGGTCTCCATAGCGTTACGCGACTCCTAACCCTCGTAATCTTTTTCTGTCCCTTACGCTTGACCACAGGGCTTATGTGATTAGATTATAAGTGTTGACATAGAACACTAATCACAAGAGGTTATCATGAACGCTTCGCTCCTGCTCTTTACCCAAGCCGTTCTGTGGCTTGGGAGGGAGCACGTCGAAGAGGTTTGGACAAGTGAAGGCTTACCGCTGTGTTTCCTCGATCCCTTCCTTGCTGATGAGGCGAGGTGAGGAAGTGCCCCCAAGTGGGGGGCGGCCCCCGGAGGGGGCACTCTCTATCCGGGTTGGGTCTACCTGATACGGTAGCCCTGCTCGCCGTATGCCTCGTAGGGGAGCGCGCGGGGCTCCACCATGCCGTCGATGATAAAGATGGTATCATCGACATATGTAACGCGATAGCCTGCCTGTGCCATCAGCGCCGCTTCACTGGGAGCGCTAGGCGTAATGATTCGGACCTCATCGCTCCCCTCGTCGCCCTCGTCTCGTTGGAGGATTGAGGGGTAATAGAACCAGTGCCACCCACGCAAGCGGCGGAGGTCCTGCATTTCCTCGAAGGTCACTGCCATTGGCGGCAATACCTCTGCGATAACTTCTGTCATTGCGTCAATGACCTCGTTGTAGCCGAACCCTTCGCGGTGCTGGTGCGCTCGCGCATACGACGCGAGCGACTCACAGCGCGAGCGCATAACCTCTTCGTGGCTCCACTCTCGAATCCATATATCCTCGCAAGGAGCGTGCTCTGTATGGTGTGCCTTGACTTCCTCAAACGTGTTGTCGATGCTGTTCATATCGTTCCTCCTGTTTGTCGAGGGGAGCCACTCTCCCCGCTGACAATACAAATCTAGTGGCGAGGCGGCGAAGGTCAAGCGCTTTTCTCAGATTTATTTTCTGCTTGACTTATGTTGGCATGTGTTTATCGCAGGGGGCAGCGGAGCGGCCCCCGCCCCCCGGAGGGGGAGCCCTTCGGCCCTTGGGGTTCAGTCCTGCTCGCGAGCCCAGGCGGGCTCGCCGCCCGCGATGAGGGGAGCGGTACAGCACAAGCCAAGCGAGCAGATAGCGACGACAGTAGCGATAGCGACCATGATATTCTCCGGTTGTTGCGGAAGGAGCCAACCCCCTTCCTTACTATTAAAGTTAGGCACGATTGAAGTAGAGTCAAGCAGTTTTTTGACTTGCTTAGGTCCGCTGGTCAGGTCAGGCATGCCATGTGATGCCGTCCGTCTTGACTAATCCGTAGTGCGAACATACCGCTGCGAATGCTCGCGATGCATATTCAGGGTTGCGGTAGTTATACCCGTAACCCAACTCGAAGCCTTTGCGCCCGATGCGGGTCTTTACACCCTTTTCTTTCAAGCGTTCGTGAGCGCGCTTGACCTTGGCTTTCCTCTCTTCAGGTGCGAGGCCTTTGAGAGCCTCTCGTCTTTCTTCGTTCGTCATTTTTCCTCTCCTGTTTATCGAGGGGAGCCACTCTCCCCGCTGACAGTATATAATCTAATAACGCATCGCTTAGGGTCAAGCATTTTTCTCAACTTTCTTTTTTGCTTGACTCGAGCTGGCATGTGCTTATCAAACTTTCTGCTTGACTCGAGCTGGCATGTGCTTAGGGGGTGCTCATGGGGGCAGCGGAGCGGCCCCCGCCCCCCGGTGATTAGCCGGGGCAGGGTTAGCCCCTCGCGCTCAGTAGTAAGCGCACTCAGGATCAACGGGCTCTGGAGCGAGCGAGCCCCAGTTCGCCTGGATGGTGGAGGTAACGCACTCGCTCTCCTCAACAGAGAGGGACTCGCTACCTCGGAAGGACCACGACCAGTAGCCGTGGCTGGTAAGGTAGACAGTTACATCAACGTAACCCTCTGCCATGAAGATGGCACCGTCTTGGACAGCGCCGTCAATAGCCTGCTTGAGCAGGTCTACGACGTGTTGTTGAAGCTCACGCTTCGTCATTACAGTCCTCCAGAAAGAGAAAAACCAGGGTCGAGGTATATCCCCGACCGACAATATGAATCTAAGACCGACAGCATTAGAGTCAAGCGATTATCTCAAACTTTCTTTTTGCTTGACTTGCTTCAAGATGTGTTTATTGCTGTAAGAAAAGAATATATTTACAAAGAAAAAACTTTTTGCTTGAAGTCGAAAAGCGGCCCCCTCCCCCTCCCCGGAATCTATCTCAGCCCTACAGGGAAGCGACCCTCTCAAATCGGGTATAGCCCCTCCACAACGCGCCCATATTTTTTTGCCTCAAACCTTTTTCACTTCAACCCATATTCTTTGTCTCAGGCCTTATTTTTCACCTCAGACCTTTCCACCTTCACCAGTCGTGCCCATTGAACTCCAGCAATAAAAACCTTGTCCTTATGAGTACCCACAGGGGATATTGTGAAATCAGATTACTGTAGATGCTACCTCTAACATTGTCTTTATGTCCATCTCTATGAAAGCTGACAAGATAATAAATATCCCATGGTATTTCAGCATCTTCCGATTCTAGCGCGAAATCCAGGCCTTCTGATTTTATCATCACGAATCCCACTTAACAATGATTTTGGCCTCATAGTAATATCCTTTATTTTTATTCAAGAAATGTAGCCTCCCATCCACAACGCCCCATATCTTATAATCACCGAGGATATTTATCTCGATTGTACTAGACCTTCTTACCTCGGGGCTGGTGGATAAGTGTGAAGGTTTATACATTGAAGCTTTCCAAAATCTTTCATCCAGGCTCAGAAGAAGTTTAATATTGTTTGTGTTTATCATTTCTTCCTTCTATAAAAGAAATCCAGGTGCCATGTTGCTATTGCTCTCTCGAGAACCCTTCGTCCAACAATATCCATGCCACATCTGCCATAGAGTAATAATATATTATGCGATTCAACGGAAATCTCAGGAGCGAAATAGTGACTGAACATATAGCCGCAATCCCAAAATCGACCATCCTCCAGGCTCTTTGCTTGCATTAAGTTAATCATAAAATTGTCCTAAGCCTCATGTGCCATGTTGCTATTAATCTCTCCAGCAATATACTATCGACGCCGCAATAATAATAAATTTCCGTTATGATAGGTGTTTCAGTGGAAACTTCAGGAGCCGCAAAGTGGCTGAACATATAACTGCACCCCCAAAATCGACCATCCTCCAGGCTCTTTACTTGCATTGAGCTAACCATGGAGAATACCTAAGTCTCAGATGCCATGTTGCTATTAATCTCTCTAGTACCCTTCGTCCAGCGACATCTATGCCGCAACAATCATAAATCAACATTACATTTAATGATTCAGTAGACTCTTTAGGAGGAGGGTAATGGCTGAACATATAACTGCACCCCCAAAGGCGATCATCTCCCAGGCTCTTTACTTGCATTGAGTTTATCATTTACTTTCTCTTGATGCGAAAAAGTCTGGTTCTGTCACTTGTTATAACCCACAAATCAAAATTTCTTATAATTTCAACTGAATCGAAGCCCCTCTTCAACATTGGCATGCAAACTCCGCCAGGGGAATATGAGTACCAAAATTTTCCGGGCGGATCTATACGATTAAAGGCGTTGAAATTTATCACGGCATTGTCCTCATTTTTATATTATTGTCATAACGCAGGGTTGTTCTCTTCATGGGAATCAATCTGATAAAGAAGATCATATCAGAATGCTTTAAGCCATTCCAAAGATAAAGCGTTAATATGGTCCTGTCGCTGTTTATCCTCTTATCGTGTACTGAATTAGCAAACATGTAATAACACTCCCAAAAGCGAGCATCCCCTAGATTCTTTACCTGCATTAAGTTGATCATCTCTTCACCTGTATGATTTGCTCATAAAAGACTTGTACCGAGGCCAGAATTTTTCTGAGTATTCTATCAGTATAAACCTTGTCAAGATAACCTTCCGCAGGTTTATACTCTCAACAACTACTCTGGGCACAAATCGCCTGCGTACATCATTTTCCAGCAATTCACCTTGTTCCCTGAACACTGTAGGAGAATACGCCACCCACTTAAGCTCACCGCGAACGGTTGAAGGGATAATAGTTAAACTTAGTACACTTAGCATGTCTTCACCTGTATTCTCTCGTCACCTCAAGGATCGCAAATCTCGTCCTTAGCAAAACCCATAAATCATATGACGGGATTACTTCACCATGAATAAATTCTCTTCGAACATTTATATTGGCTTTGCTGTCATAAGCCCGGATTGTGCAAAGCACCCACAGCTTCGGACCTCTTTCCGAATCGAATATATACCCTGCGCCTTCTGCTCTTATCATTCATAACCTCCTAAGACTTTGCCAGTATTAAGAATCTTGTTCTTGTGATAAGCCAAACACTGTAATCCCTGGCAACAACAGGAGGAACGAAATCCCTCTCTAGGCTTATAATGCTTTTTTCGCACACTTGATGAGTAGATAGCAGAGCCCATGGCCTTGCTTCGTTGACGGATTCAAGCACCCTTAGCAAACTTTCTGCTTTTATCATTTCCTTCCTACTATTTTTAAAACACTATCGGAATAGGTCAGGAAAAAAAGATCGTGCTTGTTCAAGTAACTTGGATGTGGTCTCCTCTGTTTTATTGGTAGAAAGCCAATGTCGTTGCGCAAGATCGAAAAGTACAGTATACTCACGCCTTCGCCAGTGAATGAGTAAAACATATGTGTGTTGATCATTGTTACCCTAATGGCTTCAGCCTAAAAGTTTGTTTGGAGATAATTACGGAAGATAAACTATATCCGCTAAACGATTCGTTGATGGCTATGCACTTCCTGTGAATCTCGAAGTTTTCGTTAGTGGTGTATATCGTGTGGAACTGCAAAATCGTCACGCCCTCTCTCGTGGCTCGGTAGGCTTGCTGCAAGATAATCATAGGTTCCTCAAGATAACATCAGAAATGAAGACCCTATCTCTCGTAAAGGCCCAGAGATAGTAATCATCGTAAATTTCTCCGGGGACAAGGAACCTTTCCAGATCTTCCGTTCCTTTCCTTGAAACTGCTTGCACGATATACAGCTTGAGAGCACTATGCCTGTAAGACACAATAAAGTTAAGCTTATCTGATGTTATCATATCAAGTCCTCGATAACATCATTATTTTTCTACTGATAATCTCAAAGTAGTAATATCTATTCTTTAAGTGTCCGCCCGCATACAAGTATTGATAAAATTGAGAAGTGTAAATTTCAATGCTCTTGAGATTGGTCTCCATGGGATATAGGTATGTCTTCCGAGGCATTTCCTCTGAGAATTTAAACGGTAGTGCTATTATCATTTGCCGCCTCTCGCGCTAAGGATCGTGCCGCCCCAGGGCTTTCTCGATCTCTTCTTTCAAGTTTGCATCGAAAAAGAGAATATACTTCTCATCGCACAAACTTACTTGGCTTATGTCGAGCTTTCCTGTAAATTTGCTCTTCAGGATTTCAACTTCATCTATCGTAACAGAAATAGAATCCACCGCTACGCTGCTATTATAGTCTTTCATTTATAGGAATATCGTTGTTGCATTTAGTGTTGTAATTCTGTGTCTGTTAAAGGTCCACAAGTCATACCCTTGAAGGGTTATATGGTTAAGGCGGTTTCTTGTTTGCGCAAACCTCCAAGTTTGCGCATTAATCGTAGTGGAAAAATATATCGGGCTTTGTGCAAGCGCAGAACTCACCATTATCGCGTTGTGAAAAGCCTCCAGAGATATCATGACATGTCTCCTTACCTCACTATCATCCACTTGTGAAACAGTTCAGACCAATCTTCTGAAGAAATCTGCATGCTCATCTGGCTATCGAGCACGGCGATAACAACGTCTGTCAGGCCCTTTTCCCTATGAGGGCTTTCTACATGAGTGCTAAACATACCCGTTACACTTTTGAGATCAATGGCGTGGATTCGTTTCTCTGGGTATTTCTTATTGAAGTCCTTTGTGAAGATTGCATACTGATCGTACTTGATTTCCATCGACCATGCTTCGCTTTTCGAATCTGACATTCGCCTGCTCCCTTGGTTTTATTTGTTTGCCGTTTCCGTCCTGCTAATAACGTATGCACGACTGGGAGTGGGTCAAGGGTCTAATGGCGGAATTTCAACAAACAGGTGGCATCGAATACAAAAAGCCACAAGGGATATCCTTGCAGCTGTCTTAATTCCTGGGCATCTCTCGTCGAGATCTCAAAAGCCTTTCGTCCTGAAGGCAGCAGATAGACAAGGTAGTAAAAATCTTTGTTGCTCTTTGTTATACAATAAAATGGTTTTATTACATTCATTCTCAAGACATTTCGTTAGGGATAATTGAAGATCTTTTTCTACCCAAAATCTCAACCTTAAGCATCATAGATGTCCAGTTGATATCTTTTGCGATCCTGAAAAAGAATCTTGTGTTGATGCTTTCATCTTTGGTCTCGGACCAATAAGCAGAACTCATGTTGAATGCACCACTTTCTCTGGTTATGCGCCATGATGGCCTTAGCAAAATCATCTCAGTCCCCTAGATGCCATGCTAGTTTGCAGATTTTTATTTTAATCAAGTTTCTAAATGGCACATGATCATTAAGCAAGTCATTTGAAGAATTAATCATGTGAAAGAAAAAAGGATCTTGATTAACCTTTCTGGAGTAGTGATATTGTTCGTATGAGTATTCATGAATTACGACTATGAAGCAACTCCCTGTTTGATTAGCCTTAAGATAGTTTGATGGTATGGAAATAATCATAATGATGGCCTAAGTTTTACCATGTCGTTAAGCAAAAGATACTTGAGGACCATTTCATCAATAGCACCTAAATCATGAAGCAGGTAAGAATGAAAATATCCATATGATAACTTATTAGAGATGGAGTTATTCGGTCCCAAGTGATGGTACTTAAGCGACCAGTCTCTATCAGCAAAAGGGACCGCAATTTGCACTGGTTTTGATATAATCATCACATTGCCCACAAGCCCGTCACCCTCAAGTGGACGCACCGATAAAACAAATCTCTATCAGTCCCAGGCATATCGCCCCAAGAGCCTATTTCGTGCAGAACCTTGAATGTTGTCAAATAGCTTTCGGCGGGATTTTGGTGCATGACGCTAAACATATAGTTGCAACCCCAGAACCTATCATTACCCACTACATCCTTTAAGTTTAGAGATCTAATCATAATGTATACTTCTTGTTGTATTTTATTGTCACACGCCTATTTGTAGTCAGGTTCATAAGGCACCAAGCATAATAAATGCCCATATCGCCATAAGCCTTCGTGAGTATAGATCTTCTCGAGATTCTGGAAATTTCCTTGACCTGTTTGAAAGTGTAGTCACATGACCAGAAAGAGATTTCGCCTACATCGGTGAAAGGTAATACTAAGTTCACTCTCTTCGCCTCGCAATCTTCGTTACTCGAAGAGTCGTAGTCCGAGAGAGAAATAGATCTGCATCCGAATTAACACCTGAATACAGATATTCTACAGGAAGATACAATTCTCTTGCTATCCCAACGACTTTCCTGGGTTCATTATCAAAGAAGTGATAACAATTCCAGAAAGTCAACTCTAGTATGTTTTTCGATGCTAATATTGTATTCATTTTGCTAATCCAAGATCGAACATTTTCTTGATACCGTGAAAATTATCAAGTCATAAGAATTGCTCGCGTACCCTCCTCCATAGCATTCCACGAAGAGATCATAAATAAATCTATGATTACTAATATCGACTGTCTTCCAAGAGTAACTTATATATTTGTAGATTATTTTGCGAAAACTAAGTCTAGGCACATTATCAGCAGGCTTGGAAGTGATCATCCTTCATTCACGGCAAAGATAAGGTGTGTCATGTCCTTCGAAAAGAGCATCAAACTCTTCTTGTTCATATTCGAAGCAAGAAGGGCACCCATCAGCATCCCAATGGAATGGCTCGCCCCACGGACAACTAATCTGCGTACATTTCATACAAGTGCAAGAAATTTTTCCGCAAGGCAACTTGCCGTTGTCCCCGAGAAGCCCCAGGAGAGCCTCGAATCTCTCAGGCGACCCTTCCCTCACTTCCCATGCTTCGCGCCTCACAGCGGCCCAGAAACGTTGCCTTTTGAGGCTTTTCGCGCGCGCCTCAGGGCCATTATCAACAAGAGACTCGCATGGTTCCAGATGAAAATTAAATTTCACTTTAGCAAAAGACATTGAAGATTCTCCATGGCGGTTTTGTTCATTTCCGTTGCGATCTCTTCTTGGGTTATCCTATCAATTAACATTTTCATAGTTCTCTCTTATTTTTATTGAAGATTCTCGAAGGACTTCATGATCTCTTTTCCTTTTTGCCCGCCAACAGCTTCGCTGATCGACGCAGCAGCACCAGACTTGATTGTATGTCTAGCAAATATCATAAGCTGCATATTAAAGGAAGGGGCAAAGAGTGTTGCCATTCCCGACAGTGAAGTGATCCCTAGCAGAGATGAGGGCATATTGAATATATTCCTTGACACTCTTCGTTCCAATTCAGAATAGTAGGGATATATCCTGTAAAAGACCCAGCACCCTTCTCTATCAATGGCTTTGGCTGGCCTGATTACAATCATGTTGTTGGCTCTTGGTTATTTCTTTGCCATAGAAGGCAGTTCTTAGTTTAATCGCAAATCTTGTATCATGAGCAGTAACTGATGCCACAATAATTGCAAGACTTACAATTAGAGAAATGATTATGCACTTTAGGGAATCTCTATCTATCATATAGAGAATGAAACTTAGAATTAAAGGTAAGGTTCATAAATCTTACTTCTGTGGTTGCCCTAAAGAAGTGTTTCGGGGGATAGAAACTTCCGTGTATGTGATTTCTAAATTCTCTTTCTGACTTCATCCTATTAGGCGTGTAATCTAAATTACCAAACATCAAAAACAAACTCCAGTGAATGTCTTCTTTTACCAATTTCAAGGATGAAAGTATATTCATGGTTACTCCCTGTAATAAATATCAAACTCAATTATCTCCGGTATCTTCATTGTTATTATAGGAGAGAGATCAAATTTAGGTTTCAAAGTGGTGTGTAGTGAATCGAAAAGAACCCGTCTCGTTGGCTCTCTAATCTCAGCGATAAACCTTAAAGAAAGTTCATAGAATGAATCTTCATTGAGGCATATAATGGGGAACACTATATTCATACTTTCACCAGTTGTGGATTATTGCCCTAAATCTCTCGAAGCCCATAAGATCTCTACTATTAATCTTGTAAATCTCCCACCTCAACCGACCAGCTCCATACGGTGATCTGGATTTATCTCGATTGTTGTCGATGCCCCTATAGAACAAAGGTACAACGCACCAAAATTTTTCATGACGTTCTACTAAAGCACCAAAGTTATTGATGTTAATCATACATCATTACCAACTAACCTTACTTTTCTGCCTATCGAATATTCTACCAAGCCTTCGTTTTCCATTTTCATAACTTCAATATGGCATGAAGATTCCTTATGGCCTGTCATTCTAAAAACTTTAGAAAACAAGGACCTCATTGAAATAAACTTGCTTTGTTCTTTTAGAACAGTAGCAATTGCTTCTCTAAGTTTCATTATATCTTCTTGACGTGCGTCTCGTACAACCAACGCATTCTTAGCAAGACCCCATAGCTCCTCCCTATCTCCAGTAAGATCGTAAAGGCAGATATTGCTTGTTGGTTGAGTGCCATATAGATAAACAGTTTGCATTGATCTAATATTCTTCGAGCTTCTGATAACGTGCCTCCCGTCTAGAACCCAGAAATCTTTTCCTACGATTCCTACTATTGGCTTTACTAGATTCATTTTTTCTCGAACATGCTAAGACGATCTATTGTTATGACAGGTATATCAAATGCACTGTAATGGTAGAAGTTATAGTAATGAAAGAATCTTTGCTCATCTATGCCATCATCCCCATGGTGTACCCTCATAAAGAAAACTTTCCACGGCCTATCATTTCTATTCTCAATATAACAAACACCAATTGAATTAATCATGCATGGCCTTGTTGTATTTTATTGCTGTCATTCTAATCTCTATGAACTTGGACAAGGCACTGTCTGCAATAAACCTGTTAGTCAAATGCCAAGACTCAAACTTCCTGGTAGTGAACCTTCTAGTAACATTGTAGGGGTAAATGTAGTACATGCGAAGGTGGTCACTATCTGCGAAGTAACAATACGGCTTTAATATATTCATTTTTCTACCTCTTATATTCTATAATCCTGACATTATATTGAAAGAAAAAATCTAACGAAAATAAGTGTATGCCGTATAAACAAGCTTTATCAATGAACCTTGTTGTAAAACTCTTTTTGTCGTATGAAAGGCTCTTGCACAACCAAGGTCTTTCACCGTATGGTTCCAGGCAAACAATTGATCTAGCTGTATTCATCTATTGTACCCTCCATAGAACTAATTCTCGTGGTATCACATTTGTGATTCTATAAGTTGCTATTCTGTGAAAGTAGACATTAGGATAAAAATCTCCAGATATGTATATCTGATCTCTGGAAAAGGCGGATCTTCCGTGCTTGAAGTAAATCATGTTGGTCTTCAAATCATTTGTGTAGTTATGCGGATATAAAATTATCATAACTCTAGCACCTGAACATGATGACGATATACACTCAAGCATGCGTAAAACGCCATAGAGCGATAAAGGTCTAGTCTACTCAGTATCTTTGGTGCTTCAACGTCTAAATTAGTAAACATATGCAAGTATTCTACACTAAAGAACCTATCCTCTCTATGAACAAGTTTACTGTAGGTCGAAGATGTAATCATTTATTTGGACCTGCCATGATAGGTTATGCCCCACGGAATGATAAGGTTAATCACCGGCACTACAAAATGTTCTAGTTTGTTATTGATTGAAAAGTTTATTTCACGAGTATCTCGAATGAAATCCCGACCCATCTTGTCGCCCGCAAAGTAAGTGGTTACAAGCATAGGCCTATCTTCAGAATCAATCACATTGCAGGAGAACGCGAGATTAATCATATCCTCTCTATCCTCGGGTACAAGACAAACAAACTAGGGGAGAAAACATCTTCGCATGAAAACACATCTTGAGCGATATATCTTATAGATGCGAAGCCAATACAATAACTTTCAGGACAGTACTTCAGATCTTGAATCATAAAATCGCAAAGGATGATTCCTTCTTTGCCTATCTTCTCTATCGCTTCTGTGGATAAAATCATTTATACGATACCTCAAAGTTAATAAAGGCTTGTCTCCTTATAAAGGGATAAACATGGTAAATAGATAAATTGTAAATCATAGTGGTTATATTATAGTTACTGTATCCTTCTAGGTGATTAGATAGAGAAATATTATAAGCCATGTTTCTATAATGAAATACTCTAGGGCAATACGGTATTTTAGAAAAAACAAGAGAATTAATCATTGTGACTTACCTAGTTTTTAGTTATTAGCTCATACTTATAGCATGACATTTACTTGAGGAGCAACTTCGGAGGAGAAAAATGTGGGAAGCAGTTTCATCACTACCAAATTGGAGCGTTATAATAATCATTCTTGTTAGCATATTGACTACAGGAAGCACCTTAAACACCATTACTTCATTTTGGAAGTGGCTATTAGAAAGATCAGATAATAAGAAAGGAGAGAAGATGGGCAACGTCATTAATGAAGTTGCCAAAATCTTCTCCCATCTTAACCAAATAATGGCAGAGTGCAACGCATCTCACGTCGTCCTGCTAAAAGCCAGCAACGGCGGCAGCATACCAAGGCCTGGGTGCAAACTATACTCCAGTGTAATCTATGAAGTATACGGCCCTTCTTCTACGTCTGTGCTTAAAAGCTGGCAAGATCAACCTCTCGATCAGCAATATATTCACATGTTGATGGATGTCAAGCAACACGGAGAGACACAGATAATCATAGATGAGATGGATGAAGGCATTCTAAGAAACCTTTATTTATCTAAGGGTATAAAGATGTCCAAGGTGGTGAAATTACTTGATATCGAAGGGGCTTTTTATTACTTATCCATAGTATGGGCACACGGAGATTCTATTTCGGAAGAAGAACTAGGAAGAATAGATAACATCATAAGAGTTGGAAAAAACAACATCTTCTCGGTCTTGAAGAAGGGGCAACCTTAAGATAGCATCTCTGAAGCGTAATCAGGGTTTATCTGTCCATTCTCATCGTAAATGTTTCGCATAATATCTTCGACCTCCTCTATGGCCCATTGACCATGATGCTTGCCTAATACAACGAAGTCTACAAAAACCAGAGAGATTTGTTCATAGGCAACCAAATACTGAAATGATTCATGGACCTCTACTCCATCAAGATCATAACTATAAAGAGGCACGTCGTTCTCCAAGACTGCATCTGTATAGTTTGTGTGAAACTGCTTGTTGGAAAATTCTTCTCTTAGTGAAATCATTGCAGGGTGATACATCTTGATAATCATTTCACTTCCTTCTCTTTAGTCATCTCTTCCAATTTCTCCCCAAGAAAGCCTTTTTTGGAAAGCAAGTACAGGACGGTATAGCTGCCAATATACATCAAAACAACACCCAGAATTACGAAAAAATAAGCGCTATAGGTAGTAAGAGCGCTAGCTTCTCCTACTTGAATTATCTTCATCGAACGACCAAACAAGTGGACAAACGGAGCAAAGGTGAGCATTAGAATAAGGGTGAAAGTTGTACGGAATTTCATTTTTTCCTCGTGAACACAGTCAAGTCTCGTGTCGGTCCCGAAATCAAAACTATGCACTGCTCCGCCCCGGTCAAGCCTTTAGTCTGAAAAATCCTCCCTTACCCTACGGATAAACTCAGAGAGTCCTATAACCTCTGTGGCGCTCCCCGACAACGCCTCCAAATTGCTTTCCGGGGCCACTATCGTGTACCCGATATCGCGCATCTCCTCTGTGTATTTAACAGGGATGTTGTCATCCAGAGTAAAGAAATACCTGTTTTGACATTCTGTAGCCTCATTGGTTGCCGTTCTCCATCTATCGTTGCAAGTAGACTTAACACTCAGCATATAGTAATAAGGCTTTCCATCTCTAATGCTTGCCGAAGACGGGAATGTAAAATCTACAACATGATGCCCTACTTCATCCTGATAAGTGTAATCCAGTCCAGCAAGCTTGAATAAAAACTCTAAATGCTTCTCAAGTGTAAGGCCCATTCGTCTTTTTCGCCTATTTATAACAGAGTAAGCGTAAGAAATGAATTTGTCCGGGTCATCCAGAGCCCCGGAAGCTATCATCTCTTGTATCTCAGCCTTCTCTTGTTCCATAAAGAGCGTGGTTTCTCTGGAAAGAAGGCTATCGAGGAACGCGCCCCAACAACTATCTTGAACCTGATTTGTGTTTTCTTCGGTTCTTTTCACATGTTTTTTCATTATACTGGCTCTTACGTGTATATCGGTGACTTTTTAAAAGCTAAATTCTCGAAAGATGATATTGTGATCCTATATCCAGAACACCACTCCAGAGAAAAAGTTTTAATATTTCTCATGGTTGATGACAAGAAGGAGATTATTATATTTTGCGATCCGATTACGAATATGATAATATCGTTTCATGAAACATATATATACGATATGATAATGACTGATAAATTAACAATAATGGGAGAATAACTTGGATAATCTAGAAAAAGCAATCTTTGAAGAGTATGAAAAGTTCATAAAAGACTACAAGCTCGTCAATGATATCCAACAAGATAAAGATCCTGAACAAAAAATAGCAGAGTTTCTGAAATATTCTACGAAGATTATGCTCGAAGATATTATAATGGTCGCAGAAGAACTACAAGAAATCATGGTTGATGATAACGACTTAGAGGAAGAGGATCTCTTGGGGATGAAAAAAGTCAACTTCGAACTAAGAAAAATCCTTGACAAGATCGAAAATCGCACTAAAAGAGGTGAAATATGAAAATCAAGAAAGCTGACCTAGAGAATATTATCCGAGAGGAAATCCTGAAAAGCAAGCTAAAAATGCCGCTTTTGGAGTCCGCAGGACCAAAAAAGAGTATATCTGAAAATATTATAATGAAGATAATAGAAGAATCAGACGATATTCAGTTTGGACTATCCAGTAAGCAATTAAGCCTAAAAGAGGCCGTGAACCTTGCCTCCCTCAGATACGCCAACTTGCTCCACGATGAGCTATTGGAAAGCCTGTTAAACGAAGAGTTCGTCCAAGAAGTAAAGCAAAAGATAGAGGTTCTAAAATGAATAGTGATTATGAGAATTTATCAGCAAGCCTCTTGGAGTATATGCAAAATTCTCTATCACTAAACTCTTCCCCAGATATTGAGTTAAAAGACAACGATCAAGAGAATTGCGACAACCCGCTAGGGAAAACTGCCTATTATTCTCCCTCGGATAAGAAAATAACTCTGTATACCAAGAATAGGCACGTAAAAGATGTCTTAAGGTCTCTCGCGCACGAAATGATACACTATCATCAAGATGTAAGAGGAGACCTACAAGGAGTGTATTACGAAGGAGAAGATTACGCTCAGAAGGACAAACATCTGAGGGAGATGGAAAGAGAGGCTTACGAAAAAGGCAATATGATGTTTCGAGACTGGGAAGATTCGAGAAAGAAGATGGTTAACGAATCGAGTGGTAACTTCGAGAGAAAAAAGCTTGAGAAGACTATCTCTAGGAATAAAAAGCTTGAAAGGATGATATCAGATAGAAACAGTAGAATCCTTAAAAATAACGTGAAAGGGATTCTTAAGGATATCAAAAAAGATAAATGATTGATGATAAATATACAATCAAAATTTATAACCTAGACCAACTAAGCGATCAATACGATAAGCTTGGCGGATTGGTACAGGTCCCATTTTCTAAAGGCCTCAATGGTGTTCCAAACATAAGGTACAGAGGTGCATACTCTACCTCCAAAAACTTCGTAATGGAAGACGGTACTTTTAATGAGATTGTAGATTTTATACCATACATAACAAGCTTCACGGTTTCTAATTCTAGTGGAGATTGTGTATTCCCAAGGCAAGTATACTCTTACGGGGCTGTAGTAACCCTTGCCTGGACATTGCTTGATAGGGCAAATTCTCTTACATTATCCTCAACAGATTCCACCACCGCTCTTGACGGAACCCTTTCCAGCAACAGCACTCAAATACAAATAACCCAGCCAGAAATACTAACACTAACTGCGACAAATGTACTCGGTACAGATACTGCAATTATTGTTATAGATAAGATCGGAGATTCAATATTTGACGCCAGTGATTTATCCAACTTAACGCTGGCTGCCTCAATTTATTCTACTACTCTTCTAGACTCTACGGGAGAACTTATAGATTCTGTTAATGATGATTTAGAAACTTGGTCAAACCAAGCATCATCATCATATGATATAATCGCTCAAGACACTAGAAGTAATGTAGATCCTAATGGCTTTGGCGTAACATTTTCAAACTCAGATAACAGAAATTACTATCAAATAGAAGATTCTACTGATTTAGTAACTGGGTCTTTGTCGGCAGGGGAGTTTTCTATTGGCATCAGATACAGAGTTGACAGCGCCACAGGCGAGGCTTTACTTTTCTGTTCTAATAATGCCGCTCAAGGAATAGAGTTAAAGCTAACAAACTCATTGGCAGATATAGAGTTCAATTTATACAATGGAGCAGGTGCAGTATCTACGACGCTAACCCATAGTCCAGGCGCAGACAATGATTTCCACACTGTATTTGTTCAGGGGGACACTTCTAATGTATATTTGTTCTATGATGGATCTCAAGTAGATGTTGATTCTCAAGTAGACACAGGAGAGTCAGAACATGAAGAATCTTTTAGGATAGGTCAGTTCATTAACGCCTCTAACGGGGAGTGGAACGGAAGAATAACCGGAATTACTGCTTCTGATTCTTTCCTTGATTTGGATAACAGAACAAGAGTTCAAGAATTATTCGAACAAAATAACAGCTTTGATATAGAAGGCGCAACAATATCTCCTGACCTAGGTCAATTATACTGCTATACAGGAGATGCTGTTAACATCTCCGGTGATGTGACATCCTATCTTTATGAAAGAGAAAACAAGTATGATCTTTCCGCGACAGGAGCAAGCCAACCTGCTGAATTTTTGGAGTGGGACGAAGAAAACCACACCATCGAATTTACTGATGCAGGAAACTCATGGTTTGATGTAGATCCTTCGATACTCTCAGATGTCCCAGGTCTCAGTGTATCTTTTATTATCAAAAATGAAACCTCCTCAACTTATAAATCGCTATTCTACGCCAGCCTCAACTCAGACGCAAATACCCCTAGAATCCACGTAGAAGTCAAAGAAGACGCAATACAGATCAGTGGTAGGTCAGCAGACGGATCTGCTCTTACAACCTCTTCTGTGGGCTACAAGCCTAGCGATAGCGGATATGATATTCTTCAAGTTACGTGGGACTTCACGACCGGAGATATGGTTCTCTACTTAGAGGGTGCTGAGGCTTTATCAGATACATTTACTAGCTCCGCTTCTAACTACAATGACGGAGACTCCAGCACCATAACTTTGGGAACATCTCAAGACTCCAATTCTAATGAATTTATTGGGAAATTAAAATCTTTCTACATATGGCAAGAAGCTAGAAGTCTCGCTGAGGTGGAGAGTGATTATGATGAATTGTGTTCTCTAAGAGCATTCTTGAGTAACGTCGTTCCTGTTTGCAGTATGAGTCCTACGATATCGTCTAGTGAACCTGTAGACAGGGTAACGCTCTATGGGGCAGATAGTTATCCAGAGATAAAAAGCACAAGTCAAACATCTACACTGCTCCCCGAGCCGGATATAACAACGACCTCAGAAGTTACCCTGGATCGCATCACTCATTATGGTGCAGATAGCTATCCAGAGATAAAGAGCACAAATCAAACATCACTAGTGCAAGTAGCGCAAAGCGTAACAACAGAATCTCAGACTTCAAACAAATTTAGAGATGCTGACATATGGTTATATGGAGATGAAAACCTAACCATCCCTAGTGGTTCTGATGTAAGCGATTGGTCAAACTATTCCTCTAAAGAGTTAAGCTTTGCCTCTGGCGGGGTTACTACAGATCCTCAAAGTGTCGCAACTGGTGTTGATATGGATAACTCGACAAACTCTAACTTTATGATATCCGACACGACAGAGGCGCTTCGTGCAGCAACAGAAACGGGAATTTTCGCACATGCAGTAAGAGTGAATCTGCAAAGTATAGTCGCAGATGTAGGCTCATATAGCGCAACATTTATAATGTCTAGTGATGGCACAGGAAGGGGAGTCTTTAGCGGTCTATATGATTCTTCAACTAGGTATAGGTTTGAAATGTATGATTCGGCAGGTGCATCTCTTGGTTTAGTAGAATATGATTTTGTAACCGCCCCTACCTCTACTTTTTTTGATGCAGTTGTAATAGGAGATGGATCTAACATGACACTATATATTGACGGCGTATCAGAGGATACATCTGCAATAACACAAGAGTCAGGCTCTCACGATATAACTGAATTGCCGATCGCACTTAGAGATGGGACATCTCAATACGCAGATTTTATAATGCAAGGCATGTTCTTCGATGACAAAGAATATGACTCTTCAGAAGTGACTGCCTTAAGGTCGCTTGTAACGATATAACAGGAGTAACAAATGGCTAGAATAGCTTCAAATTTGGTAAGCACAAACTTTAGATTATTTTCAGATTATTATGCGATAGGTGGCGCTGGTTCTGTTGCATTTGATGAATTATCTCTGACAAATAATCCCTTTATAAGCTGGAGGGATAAACTCAGAACAGATATTGCAACAGCCTCTCTGAGTGGAGAGATTAAAGTATCAGATATATTTTGTTGGAGCCTTGGCTCTAATGAATACGGACTAGGTTTCATATTAGTTGATACAGATTCATCCGCAGGTTCTCCCAGGCCGCGCTCTTGGCTGTTCATAACGGGATTGGGGCTTAACAATGTCTCCACTCCTCCCTTGATTCATGAATATATTTCTGGCAGCACTACTGAAGTAGAATATTACGTACAAGATGCAGGAGATCCTATTGATGCGATAGACCCGGGAAACAACTTGGGTTCAGAATATGGGATAACTGTTTTCTACGATCCTGATTTCGATAGAGCAGATGGTGATAGCGAAACTTCTTTCGACTACGAGTTCGATGACACTACAGAGTACACATACACAGGCGGAGACGGCTTTGTTCTCACAGTCGAGGACCCGTCAACAACTGCTTCCTTGAAAAGAATGGTAAATTGGGATCGCGACACCTCCACAGGGAACGCATTGCCAGGAATGTTCTTCCCAAACATCGGAACTGGCGGTCAGACTTATTCATACTTCTCTACGTGTCTCGACAATACACGAAAAACCCTTACCATATTTACCACTCCAGATTCTAGTATGGCTATTAGAATGGTAACTCAACTTGGCGAAGGCGGTAGGCCTGGATCAGGAGATACAGATGCTATCAAGGCTAATTTAGTAAATTATGCTATCGAATACAATGCAACTACAGACCTCTCCTACACAACAGAACAGGCAATAGCGTTTGACGCAGGAGGCACAAGAAGGTATTATGATTTATCAAAAACAAAGACCTTCACTCCAGAAAATTACAAACTAAGGAGCGGGCCAGACGAAGGAGACCTTGATTGGGCCATCCCTGAGATAACAAACGGTTCTGGGTCAAGTGGTACGAAGGGTAATTCTCATGAGCAAGCTTTAGTGCAAGTATTTCCTGAAGGTGACTTCAGAAAAGAGTTAGCTCAAGCACAGATGTTTGATGAAGACAGCCCAATGTTGAAGTGCGGGGAGCATTACGCCTTCCCTTGGCAAAAAGATATAACACTTCCATTCGCTTACAATAGTGGTGAACTGCAATGAATATAAAAACAAATACATTAGTAAAAGAAGTTAAAGAGTTTTACTTGTCTAGTGATATAGACAAATACAAGGCTTTTATGTTAAAGTGCGAGAAGTATAATATAAGCGATGATGATTCATATTTTGAGTTTATGTTTGTTGATAAACTTAATGAGTCTGTAAGTGAAAAGACAAAACCCTCTCCCAAACTAAAAAAAGAATTGATGGAGAAGGTTGACAACATCATCCTTAAAGAAATGAACGCAATGTCAGCAGGATCTATTTCCTTTGCTCCAGTAAAGATGGGAGAGGAGGATAAAGATGATATGCTGACTACAATACTAAGAAGATTAGAGGGCGGATATGAAAAGAAAGCCAATCAATAATGTAATCTCTAAAAGAGTTTTGCAGTTTAAAATCAAGCATCTTAATGAAGCCTTAGAAAAGCGCAAGAAGGTTAATGTCTTGAGAGAAGGAATTAGGAAATATCTTTTCGAGGCAGAGCTAGAAGGAGACAAGAAGCCTTACGAGTTTACAGGGATTAATGTCCTTAGGGATCTCTTGAAGCGGATTATCCCCACGCTCGAAAGCGACTACAAACAGCTTACGACAAACGTAGAGCAGCGTCAAGCGTTCAGGAAGCATATTCTGTTAGGACTCCAGAACACGATCCAAGAGTATGATATCTACACTCAGAAGGGCCTTTCTGAGGCCGTAGAGGACGATGAAGTACCGGACATGGACCCAGACAGGGATGGAGAGATTGATGTCGCTGTGGAGGACGACGTGGCGACTGAGCCAGAACTAGATGATGTTCAGAAATTCATCGACATCCACAGCAAATCAAAAGAGTCCCAAACCCCAGATGACGAAGAACAAGAAAAAGATATCTATGCAGACGAAGCTCCTGACGAAAGAACTGGGAGGATGTTTGCCAATGACACTATTGACAAAATTGATAGCCAAATCTCAAAGGCATACGAGAAGTTAAGCAACAAACAAGATAGAGAAGTCTTTATGGAGTTTCTATTATCTAACGTAAGACTCTACTTCGAAAAGTTCGAAGATGAGATGTTTGTAGATAATGATTTAGGTAACGATGCACTAGATAACATCGTGGACGATGGTGACTCCACTAACAACAGTGAAGACGTAAACCAAGACAACATCTTTGGAGAACAGTAATGGGAAACCCAAGAAGAAGAAGAATGAAGAAACTTTTGCTGAGAAAAATGGCCGCCGAAGAAAAAAGGCAAGCTGAAGAGAAAGCCAATTCAGGCAAAAACGTAGAAGAGCCTCAGAGCGATCCTAAGGCCATCGAGAACGAAACACGACTCGATATGCCCAAAGAAGATTCTAAGCCGTCAGAAGAGCCAGAAATGAGCGAGAAGGACGATTTAGAAGAAGTTGAAGGTGTTGTCGGGCAAGATTTGGAAGATTTGCTAGAAAACGGCTACAAAAAAGATCTCGTTGCGAAGTGTGAAGAGCTTGGCCTCGATAGTTCCGGCAACAAGCCTGAGTTAATCGAGCGCATCCGAGATTTCATGGAAAATTAAAAAACAGCTTGACTATTCTCTGCGGAAGGGGGACAAAGGGGGCCGTAAGGGGGTAAGGGGGGATGGCTAATAAAGAAGTAGATATTAGTTAATATAAATAACTATTAAGAATTACTTAGTAATACTAAAGAAGTAGAAAGAATAACTATTAAGAATTACTAGAATAAGAACTAGAAGAGTTAATAGAAGTATTACTAAGTAATTCTTAATTCTTTTAAAGTCTTAAAGAAGTAGAAAGATTACTAGAATAAGAACTATAGAGACTCTAGAAGAAGTAGAAAGATTACTAGAATAAGAACTATAGAGACTCTAGAAGAAGTAGAAAGATTACTAGAATAAGAACTATAGAGACTCTAGAATAAGAATGTATAAAGAAGTAGAAAGAGAAGTAGAAAGAATTAAGGAGAAGAATAACATTTCTTTTTCTCTGGAGGAAAAGTTAAAGGAAATTCCTCTGGAGGAGTTAGTCTACTTGAAGCTCTATGTTAACCTAGTAGAGCCTAGACTCTTAGATTTTTATACTGGAGGGAAGCTAGGAAAAATTCTACTTGACCAACTTAAATCTTATGTAGTAAAATTCTTCATAGATCTCAACAGAGGATCTATGAAAGCAGCCTCAGAAATGATGGGGTTGAACAGAAAAACAGTGAAGAAATACTATACTCAAGTGCGAGAAAAATAAGTGAATAAGAAGTGGTACGTTGTTGATACCAATATTCTTCTGGAAGATCCTAATGTCTTAAAGACTCTAAAGGGATCTATAATCATTCCTAGTCTAGTAATTCAAGAACTAGATAATTTTAAGACTAAAATGAATGCTATAGGCTATAATGCTAGGCAAAATATTAAGTTCATTAAAGAGTTAGCTCTTAAGGGAAATCTCTCTACAGGAGTGCCTTATGAAGAGTCTGAGATATTCACCCAATCCCCAGCAAAAGAACTTTTTGAAGGACTAGAGTATAACGCAGATAATGAAGTTATTGTTATTGCTAAAGATATTAACACTATAAAAGATAAGTTAGGAAGCAAAGAAGAAGTAGTTGTTCTAACTAACGATTTGGTAGTGCAGATCAAGGCAAATTGCAAGAGCCTTAAGTTTGAAGAATATAGACTTTTAGATAGAAAAGTCTCTAAGGAATCTTTTCAAGGCTTTTCAGAAGTAGAATACTACATTGAAGATAAAGAATTTAATTCTTTATTTGATTATCACTACAAAGAACCAATTTTTCTTTCAATTGAACCTAATAATCTTTCTGTAAACGAGTTTGTTATTGTAAAGTCTGAAGGTTTTTTGAACAAACAATGTTTGTTAAGGTATCGAGGTAACAACACTTTCTTAAGGGTTAGAGACTACAAACAAGAACCTGTTTGGAAGGAAAAGCCAAGAAACCTAGAACAGTGTTGTGCTCTCGATTTGCTTATGGATGAAGATATCAAGCTTGTAACCATGACTGGCAAGGCAGGCTGTGGTAAAACATTTCTTGCTTTAGCATCAGCACTAGAACAAACAACTATTTTCAAGAGTAGCAAGACTTATGATAAAATAATTGTAACGAGACCCCCTGTCCCCGCTGGTGAGGATATTGGCTTCTTGCCCGGTGATAAGTTTGAAAAGATGAGGGAATGGATGTCTCCGATTTACGACAACATTGATGTTCTTATGTCTGGAGAAGCTAGCAAATTAGATTTCATGCTGGATAATGGCTCTTTTGAAATCGAGGCCCCGACATACATCAGAGGTAGATCTCTCAAGAATGCTTTTATCATCGTTGACGAGGCTCAGAACCTGAATCTACACATGGTAAAGACTATTCTTACCAGGGCAGGAGAAGGCTCCAAGATTGTCCTCACAGGGGATGTAGAGCAGATTGACAACAGGTCAATTAGCGAACACACAAATGGCCTTGCCATCGCGGTCAACGCCTTCCAGGGACAGGATATATTTGGGCATATTACTCTGCAAAAAGGAGAGAGATCAGAGCTTGCAACTTTGGCTTCGGAATTGTTATGAAGATACTTTCTGAGTTCAAGAGAATCGGTCACATTAAAGTGACCGGAGGCTCCAAGCTAGAAGCACCATTGGAACAAATTGTATATAAAATTCTAGAAACTCTACCACAGTCTCACCTCTCTTTTGTTAAGGAAATCAGAGTTGGGGATTATGAAATACAAGATAGTTTAGGTATCTACTCCCTCTACGATTCTGGAATAGTTTACATTGATAGAGATATTAAATCAAATGAAGAACTATTTTTGTCTCTTATTCACGAAATAGGACACGCTGTTGAAGAGAATAACTTTGATCTTTTATATGGAGATGAACAGGTCATTAAAGAATTTATTTCGAAGAGGAAGGCGTTAACAAGAAAGCTCGAAGTTCATGGTTATGATGTTTCAAGTTTCGATATAGAGGAGCTTTCTTACAGTAAAGAAAATGATCTTTTTCTACTTGACTACATCGGATACGATAAGCTAAGATCGCTTATATCGGGAATTTTTCTCGATCCGTATTCAGTAACTTCGCTCAGAGAATACTACGCGACAGCGTTTGAGAGATACGCCACAGACCCACAAGCCGCCAGAAGATTGGAGGCGGTAAGCCCGAAACTACTAGAGAAACTGAAACAGTTGTTCGAGGAAAGCAGATAATGCAGAGACTAAAGAGATCAAAGTACAAAGATATATCAACCTTGATGACTTACGATATTGAGATCATCAAGGATAGAGATAAGAATTTCCTTCACTTTCACGGCACAATGCACCCCAGGAGATCGCTTGAGGAGAAGGTAGAGAGGGTTAACACTTCTCACGTATTTCAGTATATTTCCAATAAGTACACTAAATACAAGATAGAGAGCTGCCACGTTACCGATGAAGTGAACAATGGTTACACTAACGGTAGAGGCGTCGAGAAAGCAAAAGGCTTGTGGGTTTTTGAATTAAAATCTCCACAAAGGAGATCTAAACCAAAGGAGCAAAGCGTTGGAAAAGAGCAAGAAAAAAGAAATACTGAAGAAGATAAGCAATAAAGATATCAGCGAAGAAGAACTCAAGAGCATAATCATTGATGTTGTTGAGGAAGATAGCGATAAAGAAGATATCAAGGAATCAGCCAACAAGAATGTTAAACTTCTATTTGGTTGAGAAAAGTGCTCTTGTTGACTTAGGGAAAATTGGTTAAACGAGCCCTGTTGTTATATTTGATTATTAAATTGGCAAGGTTAAGAGATCTTGCAAAAGCGCTAAGGCCATCGCCCGATAACGAAGTAACTGCGCGGTTCCGGTCAATAAAGCATGTGAAAAGCCTGGAGCAACCCTCCAGGCTTTTCTGGTAGGTGATATGGAAGAAGAAGAAAACAAGATAGATTATGTGTCTTACACTCAGTACAGAACTTATGGAGAGTGTTCTAGAAGATATAGACTAAGGTACAAAGAAAGAATCAAGCTAGAAGAAGATGTCATTTATCTCGATTTTGGTGATGCTATTCACCTCGGTATGGAGAATTTCGTCGGGAAAGAGAACGAAGTAGATCCTCTTAAGATATATGATGATAGGATAAAACTCCTCACGGATGAATACAATAACCCTCCTGATGAGGAAGAACTATTAGACCTTAGAGGTCTTGCAAGCGATTATTACGAAGTTATACATGAGTTTCTCTTGGAGACGTTTCCCTCTGGTTTTGAGGTTATCCACAGAGAACTTGAATTAATGGAGGAGGTTGAAGGAAGAGAGAAGAAGTTTACTGGCTTCATAGACTTGATCATTAAGACAAAAGCTGGGAGATATGTCATTATAGATTGGAAGACATCCAAGAAAGATTGGCACCCCAAGAAGAGGGAAGATCCCGAGGTCTATAATCAACTTCTCCTGTACAAGTATTTCTTTAATAAAAAGTGTGATATACCTCTTGACATAATAGACACATACTTTGTACTATTGAGAAAGGATAAGCCAAGAGAGCCGACAGCCGTAAAGATAGAAAGCTCCGAGAGCGCAGTAAACAAAGCTTACAAAAGCTTGCATCACAGAATGGGTATGATGAAAACAAATCTAGAGTTTTTGTCAAAATGGAAAAACAGGGGCTGCTTTTGCCCTTACAGCGGGACAGAATATTGTGGGTAGAAAACTAAGCCAAGAAGAGTCAGATAAGATTAGGAAACTAATCAGGCAAGTGCTAGAGAAGGTAGGATTTCCTAAGAAAGATATTGGGTTTAAGATCCATGAATTTAATATCACATCTTCAGATCCCTTATGGGAATATAAGAAGACTACAGATGGGATCGAAATTTGGTTTCATGGCGTAAGAAAGACATTCTTTCTTTATAGAACAAATCAGTTTTATTTTGAGATTCAATTAAAAGATGATCAAGTAAGAAACACTATAGGAAAACTAGTATGAACAACAATGAAGAGAATGTGGACATGGAAGAAGAAGTTATTCTGGAAGAAGCCTCCTACAGGCTCTCAAGGTCGGCTTCTGCTGCCTTGGCTATGGGATTCCGTCATGCATTATTCAATAATGTGAGTATTGCTGATACGCTTCAAGATCTAGAATTTCACACGATCGGGGAGCAGATCCACGTCAACAACTTCCCAGAAGAGTGGATGACCCCGCCAGATTCGTTACTAAAAAAGGATGAGTGAATGCCGATTTACGCCTACAAGTGTGAAGAGTGCAACAACGACTTTAAAGCTAATAAAAGAGCAAAAGAAAGAGACAACGCTGAGTGCCCTCTTTGCCAGTCAAAAATGGTGAAGAGGGCGCTTTCTTTTGCGATGCATGTTAAAAAGGCAGAAGGCCCAAGGCCGTTAAGCCAAGTTAAATCAGAGTTGTTAGAAGATAAAAAGAAGATGATTAAAGAAGCACGAAGAGAAATGGAAGGAGATATAGAATGGTAGTAGCTATAGTAGTTTTGGCTATAACAAACGTAGTGACCTTGGTATTACTTTCTGTTTGCGCAATGTGGATTAATAATTCACTAAAAGATGATAAAGATACTTTCTTTAATCTTATGGTGGGAACAGAAGACTTCCTGAAGACAATGGACGAAATTGATATTGAGCATTTCTTATCCTCCAAAGAGTCTGCGAAAATGTACATGTCTGCTAGGATGCTTAGAGAAGATTTAGTAAAAGTATTGGAGGCTAAGGGTGTTGAAATAGAAGATGGCTGATAAATATTTTACTCAAGAACATGAAGATGCAATAGTTGCTTATTGTAATTCAAAAGATTACGATGAAAAGAATAGATTATTCAGAGAGTATATCAATGATGCTCTTGACGACTTGATAGACGGTATTGCGGCAAACTATGAGTTTAACAGGATGCCCAATGCTCAAGATGTAAAGTACAGATGCAAGATAGATATGATTTCTATCTTGCATAAATTTGATCCTACCAAGAACAAGAAGGCTTTTTCATACTTTACAGTATGTGTAAAGAACTGGTTTTTCGGGGAATATAAAAGATTAAAGAAGAAGAAATCGAAAGAAAGTTCTCATAGTGTTGATGTATATTTGCCTTATATAGAGTCTGCAATGTCAGAAGAAGATAGTTATCATAGCTACAGGGAAAGTGCGGAGTTTGTGCACTACTTCCTGAAGAGGTTCAAGGAATTGGACTTGGATAAGTATTCTGAAAAAGAAAAGAAAGTCCATGCTGCCATTGTGTATCTTGTCGAGAATGAAGAGAGCATAGAGATTATTAAAAAATCTGCTATGAGAAAGTACATCTCTGAAATTACAGGTATAAAGCGCTCGAGGATATATTCTTTACTAAGAAAGTTTACCGATGTTTTTAAAGATATATTATATGACTGGGAGAATTTAGATGTCATCTGAAGATGGTAATAGACAGGAGAAAGAGCTTTATAAGACTCTGAAGAATATCTACGAAGATAGGGAAGAAATAATTTCTCTTATCGAGGAATGTAAAAATGAGATGAGTTCCAACGGAGGTCATTATGCGATGGGTGAGGTTATGCAAAAGTATATCGACAAATTGCTTAAGACCAACGATCAGTCTATCAAGGCTGCTCAGGCGCTTGATAAGATGCTGAAAGAGAAAGAAGATGATTTGCCTTCGGAGCTGACACTTGAAGACATAACGTAGGAGTAATATGAGTTGCTTTGATAAAAATTTATTCTTTTCCCTTAATAAAGAAATAAATTCTGAGAACCAAGGAAAAGAGAGGGTTGTCGATCCTTATAACTTTGATCTGTTTTCTTCTTCCCTGGAGGTGGTCACACGAACGCTATTCACCCCAGATAAGATTGAGTCAATTGGGCCTATCAAAGCAATCGTTTATTACAAGGAAGAAATACCGTTTCTGGACCAAGCCCGCCAGTTCTTCGGCAACGTACAGAACTCTATAGAGCAATCTTTCTGTGTCGGGGAAGGGTATGGAGGTGACAGTAATGGGGTCATGACATCAGCCATGAAGGTATACCCGGTTGGAATGATGCCTATCTCAAGCACGTTGCCTAAATTTCCTTATGAGTTTAATAGTTTACCGGATACAGAAAGGAAAAACGCAATTAATCAAGTTGTCATGATGCCAACGGTCTTTGTGCACTCTTCTGACGAATATACACCTGAGATTGGGGATATCGTCTATATTCAGTTTGAGAATAATAGAACGCTCGCTAACCCAACATTTGTTAAAAAAGCAGGTCAGGCCAAAGTTAATATAGGTGCCGATACGTATACCTCGACTAGTTCGGCGTTTTCTGGTTGCTCTGACCTTGTTGAGCATGACGCTAGAAGCCCGTCAGGAGACACCGAGGGCAGCTTTATGGAGAAGGCCAAGGCCAAGCTCCAAAGCCTGGAAGAAAGGCAGCAGAGAGCGCCTGAGTGCACTTCATTTCCTAGGGTTTCTGGTGGCTCTGCGGGTGTTGAGAATTTTCAATCTACAAGCACCACAGTAGAAATAAAGCCCTCCAAGAGATATTCTCAAAACAGAGTGAGGCTAGATAGCTTTGCACCCGGAAAGAAAGATTTCAGTAATATGGTCAAGCTTCCTGAAGAAATGTGCTATGCAGGGAGAACGATATATGTACACAGTTTGGTATACCCTAGGCTTGTTGCGTTATCTAATCATTGGCAGAGAGAGTTCGGGGGCAAAGTAATTGATAGCTTCAGACAACATAACGATAACCCGTCAAAAGACTATTTTCTGAGAGAAAGAGCGGAGCCGATAAAAATAATCTCAGGATTGAGAGCAGTAAAGAGCGAAAAGCATAAATGGTTAAAGACTTATAGTGAACAGCAACTCCTCTCTAGAAAGACGCCATTAAGGAATGTTGTCGCATACAGGAGAAGAAATCCTAATGCTACAGTGCGAGAACTGTTTGAGCAAAGATTGATAGACGAGTACGGCTCTGTTTCTAGAGGCAGAAAGTATCTTGCCTGGGATTCTCCTCACGGGACTGGGCTATGCATTGATTTTTATTGCAACGGATTATTTACTTCTTCTAGGAGAGAGTCCAAGTATAAGCAGACTACTTTTTGGAAATTCTTAAGAGATAATGCTCATCTTTACGGGATAACCCCTCTTAGTATAGAAGCTTGGCACTGGGAGATTTTGATACCAAGAGAAAACTGGAAGACTGGCGAGGAGTTTGCTCCCGAGCTAGAACAAGGAAGATATGATTACTCCATAAGAGTTACCGAAACTAGCAACAGAACTGGCCTAAAGACTACTTCAAGGAGCTTCGGCCCCAGAGAATTTGGCTTTGAGAGCGATCGAGTATGACAGACTTAAAGAGACTAAAGAAACTCTCGCCCGAATACTACAAGATGGTAGAGAGGATAGAGCCGGTCAACAGGTCTGTTGTAACTTCAGGTAAGGCATGCAGGAACAAAATAGAGCCACTGCCGGAGTTTAATAGAGCAGATTGTGAAAAGGTTATCTCTGGGAAAAACAACACTTATATTGTACTGGGGAGAGATAGGCCGAACACGAAGATAAGTGGCTATGGGGGCTCTGGCTCGGAGCAAGCAGGCATGGTTGATATAGTTGTCGGCAGGATGTCTCATAACCCTACCGGAGTTGATCAATCAGGTTCTCAGATTGTTGCGGAACCAAATTTTACCACAGATGCATCAAGAATATACATCTCTCAAAAGTCAAATATAGATGAGTACATGAGCCTTGCTGATGGCAGAATAGGCTCCTCAAAGGCTAGATCTTCAATAGGCCTGAAGTCAGATGAGATAAGGATTGTAGCGAGAAGAGGAGTAAAGATTGTTACAGGGACTGATGTCTTGGATTCTAGAGGAGAAAGAGTTGATATCATCTCAGGGGTCGATATTATAGCAGGGAATAACGAAGATACTCTTCAACCAATGCTACTTGGTGATAATGTTAACGATCTAATGATTGATATGTGTGATAGGCTTCTTGATATATGCTCATTAATGAGAACAACAAAGAAAGTGTATCAAAAATATTTTAGCGAGATTGCTAGACATATGCATATTTCTCCATTTTTTGGTGCCCCAACATCACCTTCTGATGCTTTGGTGATATCTGGCGCGGCAGCTTCGTCATACAATTTTACGTTATATGAGCAGCAAATTTCATCAATCGAGAGAAATATTATCAATATAAAGAACAACTACCTAAAGAAGGCAAGTAACAAAAATATCAGGAGTTCCTTCAATAATGTCAATTGAGATAAAGACAAATAACATTTTCTCAGATTCACGATATGAAAACATTAAGAAGGTATTCTTGGATGAAATTGCGATTCGTGAATCTGGCGAGAGTGATTCTAGGAACTACAAAAGATTCCTGAGAATGTCTCAACCGGATCTTATTTCCGCTTCGAGGCAAGAAAATGGAGTTGTTACTTTTGATGAGGTTGAGCTTGAAAAATTTCCGTTAAGCGAAGGACGAGACCTATCTTTGTTAGGGCCGGGATGGCAGTTCTTGAAGGACGGGACTGTGCTTGAGGGTGATGATTTTTATGATTATTTCATCCAATTTCGCCCAAGAATGAGCAACGATATAACGCTAGAAGAAGAACTTTCTTTCATTAGAGAAGAAGCAAAGAGCAGGGTATTGGAAAGATTCTCTGCGAATATGTTCGAAGAAAACGAATCACTAAAGTCTCTGTTTTACGTCGATAGATACAAGATATTCCCTGATTCTGGCGGATCTTCAGTTTCGCTGGTGAAGTTTCCGAAATCAATAAGATATCTTGTTGACTTCAAACATGATGTTTTTGAGGATGGCGACAAGATATCTTACAAGAGTCTTCCCTCGGAATATAGAAGCCTGGAAAAGCATAGTTTTAGCTTGAGGGAGGTGAGAAAGCATCTCGAAAAATCTCGTAGAAAGATTTCATTCTTTAGATCATCAAGCAAAAAATCGACTAGATTTAATAGCAACTTGTTTGATTCTAGGATCGAGTTCTTGAAGACATTTTCAGAGTTTATAGAAGATAATTTTAAAGATTCTGATTTGTTGAGTGTTTATGTAAATTCAGAAAAAATTCGGTACATATCCCTCGTGAAAGATGGAAGGGGATATTTTCCCTTGGAATCCGATATAGAGATAATTCTAGATTCAAAGTATAATAATCCCAAATCTGTTAACATTATCAGGAATTTAAGAAAGATTTCTCATATTGATGAAACCAAGATTTCTATAGATTCAGTCCTTGAGTTCCTTGGTGAAGGCGAAAAAGTTAATTTTGGCGAGTCTAGATCAGAAAATCAAGAGATTGCTAGAATTGCGAAAGAAAGGTCCCTAGAAGCACCAAGAACGGCATCCTCCAAGAGAAAGGAGATAAGCAGAGACCTTCTCCTCCAGAGCCCGCAGAATCTAAACAAACTGGATGAGTTAATCGTAGAGGATGATCAGAACTTTGATCTCCTATCCTCAATTGATTCTCTCTCTATAGGAGATTTGTTAAGGATTGATGTAGGTTCTATCTTTAATGAGTTTTTCCTTTGTGAGTATAATATTGATGTAGGCGCTGGAGATTTAATAGACAACAGACTATATGATGACTTGAGGGAGAAACTGTCTAAATTTGATAGAAAATCCAAGAAAATAAGAGAAGATGTTGAAAATTCTATAGAGGAAGCTTCCGAGGCTTGCGTGTCATATGCTCAGGAAGTGGCTTCAGGTTTAGAGCAAGATATAGATTCTGTAGAGTCTCAAATAAAGAACCAAATAGAGATTGCAGCCGATAAATCAGAAGAAGTCCAGAATACGATTAACGAGGTTACTGGTGTTTTAGAGACAACTGGCGAGGCGGTAGTCCAGAAAATATACGACCACTTGGTTGAATTTAAAAAGAGCGTGGAGCTAGGCAGGATTCCTTCTAAAACGTTATCTGAGGGCTCTCAAGAGGTTTCAAGCGCTGTTGAGGGGTCAGTATCTAGCGAGGCGGATGTAATCGCTGAGGGCGTCTCTGAGGCTTCCGAGGAGGCTATTCAGGACCTGCCCTCGGAGGCAGAAGAAAACTCCAAAGAGTATTACGAATCTGTTGAATCAGGAGAAGAACCTCCCCCGATAAGGAGGCTGGGTGGTATTATCCCTGACTCGGTTGCGAAAGAAATTGAACAGGCTTATGTTGATATTATCTCTGAGCTTGGGGGTATCTTTAATGAAGATGCCAAAGAGTCTTTTATAGAGATTGCAAAAGAAAAGCATAAGCAAATCGTATTAGAGTCTGAAGAAGTTGTTCAAGCTATCATAGGCACTGTTTATGATAGAGTGGCAAATCCATATATTGAGAAAGCAGAGGAGGTAAAGGGAAAGATATTAGAGGCTATCTCGAACGGAGAAGAGATAGACGATATCATAAGAGACGCAGAAGAGGTAGTAAGTGAAGTAGTAGACGAACAAACTATTCAGGATATTCTAGAGTATATTAGAGATAACCCAACCGTAAAGATAAAGGACTTGTTGGATGATTTTGTTGATTTCTCCGAAGAATTAGTAAACTTTATAGAGGCATTACTAGAGAAAGAACAAGAAGTTATTGTAAGGTATAGAGTAATATCTTCTGATATAATAGAAATAGCCTCAGATGTTCTTGATCGTTATTCTGATCTCTTTCTAGAGGGATTCAATCAAGCCTTAATCTCTTTTTTCGAGTTTTTACTTGGCATAGAAATGAGGTTGCAGGAGATTTTTACTTTTACAAAGTCCTGTTATCAGCAGTTACTGGAAAAGTTGCAAGGCACTCCTTTAACCTATGAAGAGCTTAGAAGGCTTTACTACGATGTTCTAGACTCATCATCTAGGTGTAGGGTGGAAGTATCCGGCAAGATAAGCGAAGTTATAACGGAAATCCTAAGAGAGGTAGAAGAAAGCAAAGACGAGCTTATCGCCTTATTGGAGCAAGGATTAGAAGAGGCCAGGGAATATTTAGAGAATGTTTCTTTTGACGATGCGATTAATATCATTGATGATACTATAGAATCTATACAATCAAGGGCCAAGATGACTAGCGAGTCCTTGGAGTATGTCTCAAAGAAATTTAGCGGCATAGCGAACGGCGCACCTTTTGACTTCAAGATGCCTTTCTTGCCGTATCTTCCTATAATAAACTTAAAGAGTGTTGATTTATCTTTCTTACTAGAGAGGCAATTTGATATTGCACTAGAACTATTCAAAAGAAAGATTAAGCTTGCTCTGGATTTCTCTCTCGACATTAAATGTGACGGTCTTGGGATTGGTTTTGGTGGAGGGCCTATATTCTTCTTTCCTCCTATTTTCCCTGTGTTTGGTGATGATGCCAAAGATAAAGGAGTCCCGCCCGAGATAATTGAAGAAATCACAGAAGAGGGCAAGGGGGCTTTTGGAGATGTGGTTGATGATTTTTCTCCGATAGATATATGCAGATTGGTAAACGGAGAGGCTGGGAACCAAACCCTATCATCGGCAAAGAGCAAGATAAGGCAAGGGTATCCGCTACTCTCCAGGTATTACAACACCGAAGACAAGATAAGAGATTTCTTTCATAGTTTTGGTAAAGATTTTGCTATTGATCAGTGCAGAGATTTTCTGGATGAGGTTGGTATAGATAACCCTGATCGAACGGTTGATATATTGTTGCCAAAATCTCCTAATTGTGAAGACGATTTTAATGCACTAATCAAAAATAGACTTAGGCTGTACAACATACCGGAAGATGAGATAGATAGGCAGATAGAACAATCAAACAGAGAGATTGATGAATTAAGAGATTCTATACAAGAGTTGCTCGAAGATCCTCTCGCTAATGAAGATTTTAATAGATGCTATGAAAATGGAGAGATTACTGAAGATAAGAAGTTTGAGCTTCAGTCATATATGGACGGGATTTCGTATATGTATGATTCCATATCCGAAGAGTTTACTTCTGCCGCATCTCGATGGTCAGATTCTGTTATTTTTCCTTCGCTAGAGAAGAGGCAAGTACCAAAGACTGTAACACCAACCCAGGTGGGTTTAAGCACAGATAATAATGATCCTATCTTAAACCCACTACTCGTGAGTCTGGTATCTAACGGGGTGGAGGAAGAAGATATACTTTCGTATAAAGGAGAGGATACTCCAACATACCCTCTCGACATACCAGTCAGGAGAGTAGCCCCTGAGTATACTTCTGTTGTCAGTGATTTGGGAGAAAATGATTCTGGGCTGTTTGTGCAGACACTAGAGATTCCGGGCAAATCTTCAGATATAGATTTCATCAACTCTGCTGTTTTTGGCCCTCAGTTAAGAGATACTAAGACAACATCGTCTAACATGTCTCTGTCATACATAGATGAACTTGGAAGAGTTTCAATCTCAAAGGGTGTTAGTAGTATCTCAAGAATCTTAAATAGAGATAGGTTTACCAGAATAAAGAGTCTATCAAACTCTGGCGATTCGTTTAGTGAAATTGAAAGAAGTGCTTTTGCTACCTTTATAATCAACAAATCGTTAAGCGAGCCAGTCCCCTCTGACATAAGAGAGGCAATTGGATCTGATTTATATGATAAGATATACAGTAACTTTTTTGATGTAGTATCTGAAAATATCATTAGAAGTAGATTTCTTATCGCTGAATCGCAAGAAGAAGGGGGGTTACTGGGTTCGAGTTCGTCCTACGAGATAGAAGGAATCAATTTGGCCCCTAGGGGCATTAACTCATGCGGGGCTAACAACCCTCTCAAAATCGGTAGAGAGAAGGTAAAGTCAAAAGATTCGTTATTTAATTCCAACTGCCAGAAGATTAATGCGGTTCCTGAAGAAATAATGAAAGACAGTACTCAGGACAGCTTCGCTAGAATTTACATGAGAGTATTTCTCTTTGATTACCTTACAAGAGCAGTGTTCTTCTTTGGCTCGTTAGGAGTTATAGATCCTAACGATAAATTCTTGAAGAAGTATATTCTTGGAAATATAAAGTCAGAAATTAACTCATATGTTAGAGAAGACAGGGAAACTGTTAAAGAAATAATAAGCAAGTCGGGTGATGGAAATGGCTTCGAAGAATCACTATCTTTGCTGTATGATGATATTATTACGTCTTCTCTCACTGATATATTTTCAATATTTAATTCGTTAATCGAGTCGAAGAGACTTATCCCGTATATTTTTGACTCACTTAGCGAGAGATCCCCGGCAAGGACTGATCTTGATTTTGAGGGAGATGCAGATCAGGGGCTGTATCTAGAGAGGTATGCAAGAATAAAGTGTGACAATGATCAACTGTGCTCTTCTCTTGCTATAGAAAAGGGAGTCCTTAGTGTAGTTTCCCTGGAAAGACTCAATTCGGCCTTGGTGTCTGGAGGATTTCTTTCCGATGCTGTTCTTGATGTTTTCGATAGTATCAATATAGGAATTAGATTGGTTTCTGAGAGTATATTGACGAGCAATAATCTCACGAACACTCAGGCGGCTTTTTCTAGGTCAGAGCAAGAAAAGTTATACGGCTTGTTTGATGTATCTGGTGGCAAAAGGTATGTTGTGCCTATTTCGTCGTTTGAGACTCCGTTCTCTACATTGTATAGCGAGAATACGAAGGTTAGCGATGTAGACAATAATATATTCGGATATGACGATAACATCAGGACTTTCTTGGTTAATGGCTTATCAGAAAGTCCTGATGTTAAATTTCTATTTGAAGATATTATGCACTTTAAAGATCTTGTTTCTTTTTTGAATATACACTGTATAGAGACTATAACGAGTGTTACTGGCTTGGAGGAAGTGTGGCTCCCTGTCAGGCAGGAGATAATAAGGCATGTGAAGTGCATGAGCACAGATTATCTCTTGAGAGACGAGGTATTTCCTGATTGCTTTGAAGATAGAGAAGATTTATTCGGTATGCAAAAGAGTGTTATAGAGAACGCATTTTTCAATTCCATCTTCAAGAAGAAAAAGAGTAGGTGCGAGTTATTTGTATCTGGACTCCCCGGCACGAGTTTCGGAATAAGAGCCGCCCTCCAGGCTCCTATACAAATCTTTAAAGGGTTTGTTGAGTCTGCTGACCCAAATATATCTATCGCTTCGAAGATACACATTATATCCGGTAAGAAGATACCAGTTCTGGCGGCTTCTCTTAGTTTGCTGCCTGCAAACGTTATCCCGTTTGGAATAGGGCCTCCTGTTACTCCTTATGGGTTTGTTTATCTTGCTTTGTTCGGTTCGAATATAGATAGAACAGACAAAGATTCTTCGAAGGATAACGAAACGGACAAAGATATTCTTTCTGAATCTGGGGAGTGTGATTTATGAGTATAACTGTAAAACTACCTATTATTGTAGATGATAATACAGATTTTAGGATGATAGAAACGTATAAAGAGTACATCGAGCAAAACCTTAAACATCTATTGCTCACTTCTCCTGGGGAGAAGATTATGAATATTGATTTTGGGGTAGGATTGAAGAATTATTTGTTCGAGAATACTAATGATCAAAACATAAGCAATATAGAATCTAGGATAATAAGTCAGGTAAGAAAGTACATGAACTTTCTAGAGATTATTGACGTAAGTGTCTCTAGAGACTCTACTTTGGAAAACAACTTAAAGGTGAATGTTTTTTATTATGTAGATGTTCTTGATTTAGAGGCATCCTTGGAGATTTCAGTTTAATGAAGAAAAATAACCCTATAATCAACTATACTTCTAGAGATTTCCAATCAATTAAAAGAGATCTTGTTCAGTATGCAAAGACATATTATTCAGATAGCTTTAAAGATTTTAGCGAAGCTGGTATCGGCTCTATTTTAATAGATATGGTTGCTTATACCGGAGATTCTTTATCTTTTTATCTTGATTATGAGTCAAACGAGAATCAACTTGATTACGCTATAGAGATAGACAATATAATCAAGAAGGGTAAAACGCTCGGTTATAAGCACAACCCTACCTCGACTTCAAATGGCATCTGTGCCTTTTATGTCGAGGTCCCGATCACCAGTGGCATTTCTCTTGCACCTGATTCTGCTTACATACCAATTTTGAAGAGAGGTACGGAGTTATCATCTACTAGTGGTTCAAGATTCATTTTGTCCGAAGATATAGACTTTTCTGCGGATGGAGTTGAAGTCGTCGTTGCCCAACAGAACTCTACAACAGGAGAGCCAGAGACATATGCGATGAAGTCATATGGTCAAGTAATTTCTGGCACAATAGATCAAGAGTCATTCGAGATAGGCGAATTTACTCCATTCCAGAAGGTGGAATTATCACAGTCTAGCGTAGCAGAAATACTAGAAGTCAGAGATTTAGAGGGAAATGTTTACTATGAAGTAGAGAATCTTGCACAGGATGTGGTTTACAGATCAGTTACGAATAGGGCGTCTGATGTTGCTGAGGTTTTAAAGCCATACGTGGTTCCTAGAAGATTTGTAATGGAATACAGGGGTGGAGTGCCTTACCTCATTTTTGGAGCGTCTTCTCTGGTAGAAATCCCTGAAGATGAACTTGCAGATCCTTCAAAGGTCATAAGTAGAAAATTTGGCAACACTGTTTTCTCCAAAGATACTTTCGATCCAGCCAAACTAATCGAGTCAGATTACTTTGGAGTTGGACCATCAAACACAACGATTACTGTAACTTATAGAACAAGCGCCTCTAGTAATATTAATGCGTCTCAAGGAACAGTTACCAGTGTAGTTAATCCTATAGTTGAGTTTAGAGACAGAACTACATTATCAGAGTCTACTATTACTGATATAATATCCTCTATAGAGTGCGAGAATGAAGAAAATATTGTTGGTCAAGTAATCGAGATAACGCCTGAAAATCTGAAGAGGAGGATTCAGTCAGAATTTTCGTCTCAGAACAGGGCGGTTAACAGCAAGGATTATGAAGGTCTTTGTTATGCTATGCCTAATAAATTTGGTTCGGTCAAGAGAGTAAGGGCAATAAGAGATGTTAATAGCCTAAGGAATAATCTAAATCTATACGTCGTATCGGAAAACTCAAATGGCAACCTAGTCCAGTCTGGTGATGTCTTAAAAAATAACATCAAAAACTGGATTCTACCTAGAAAGATGATCACAGATACGGTTGATATACTCGATGCTTATATTGTCAACATAGGAATCGAGTTTATAGTAGTATCGAAGTCTAACATCTCAAAGTATCAAACACTTAGCAATTGCTATTCCAGACTAAGGGATAAGTTATTGGTTACTCCTGAAATAGGAGAACCTTTCATGATTACAGATATCTATAATTTTCTAAAAGAAGCAGAAGGTGTTTTGGATGTGGTGAAGGTAGATATAGTTCAGAAGAAGGGAGGGTTGTATTCAGACACGTCTTACAATCTCAGAAAGAACACCTCTCCAGACGGCACCATGATTACATTCCCCAGGAACGTAATTTGGGAATTAAAGTATGTTGACGCAGACATTAACGGAGCAGTTAGATGATCAAGAGGTACATTGCAGAAAAAGATACTACCATAGCGGATAGCAAGGTAGGGAGAGCATCTGGGGACACTACCCTGGCTAACACTGGTGCATCAGATTCCCTGGAGGTCTTCACTGTGTATGGCAGAAATGGGACTACAGACAGGGAGAAAGCAAGGATACTTCTTAGATTTCCTTCTGAGGACATCAAGGCAGATTATGATGCTGGCTTAATCCCTGATGGAGCAACATATGTCTTGAGGCTTTTTCACGTTAACACTGTCTTTAACACTCCGAAGAACTTCACCCTAGAAGCGTATAGCATTTCCGAATCATGGGACGAGGGGTCAGGCATAAATCTAGACACCTACGGAGACGCAGGAGCCGCTAATTGGAATGAGGCTAGTGAGGGCACATCTTGGACGACTGCCGGGGCTCTACAGGGCTCAGATGATCTCTTGGGGTCGGAAGAGTTCACTACTGGCTTGGAAGATCTTGAGATAGATATTACTTCAGAAGTGGAGACGTGGCTTGTGGACGCCAATGTGCACAGTGGCATTCTAATAAAGTTTAACGATTTTGCTGAAGATACATCGGAAGACACATTTTACACGAAGAGATTTAGCGCTAGATCTTCCGAGTTTTACCTGAATAGGCCTATAATCGAAGTAAGGTATGATGATTCCATTTCAGATGATAGATCTAGGTTCGAGACGGCCTCGCCAATACTTCCCGCTAGTGACTCAGAGAACACAAATACTTTGTATTTCTTCTCGTACTTTAAGGGGGCTTTAAGGGATATTGATGACGATGATACTTACTTGCCGGATGTTAACTTCTATAAGGATGAAGACAAGACAATAGAGATAACTCCTGATTACATAGATATCACAAGAGAGTCAGAGGGGGTTTACAAGGCAGTTGTTTCTATCACAACCCTAGAAGATGAAATATGGGAAGAGTGGGTAGATTCTATCACAACAACCAGAGTCTTTTACTTCAAAAAGATAAATATAGAGCAAGAAGATAACATAGAAGATGCTGGCTCCGAATATACATGCTCGATAAGGAATTTGAAATCATTTTACAAGGAAGATGAGCTAGCTACATTCGAGGTATTCGTAAGAAAACTAAATAACTCTTCCAACATATTTAACGTCGCCCAGGCAAATCCAGAAGCAGATATTCCGAGAGACTTCAGGTACAAGATGATAAGGGATGTTGACAACCGTGAAATAGTGGAGTATTCAACATATACTAGATTATCTGCGAAGAAAGATTTTGCAGAGTTTGATTTTGATATGTCGGTTTTGGAGCCTGGATATACATACACAATAAGATTCGCTAGATACTTCAATGGTGGCCTGAGAGAACTTAGTAACAGATTCAGGTTCAGAGTAAGAGAATCAACAGGATAGATATAGATGTCAATAAAAAGTTTGTTTAGCAAAAAAGGCCTCGGTAGTACTACACAAGAAGATATCGAGAGAAAGATAGAATCCTCTGGCGCTCTTGAAGAACGCTTAAAGAGGATTTCTTCTTTCGACCCTCCTGTTGATTTTTCAAAGTTTAGAAACTTTGCAAGATATGGTCAGGCGAGCAAATACGTTGAAGATGCTTACAACAGAATATCGAACACGTATCCTTATGATGGCTCGGATAAAGAAATAAACGAATGGTATAATAACGGCCACCAATACGATAGGTATATCGCAGAAAAAGAGTGGCCAAGGGCCAAGGGAAGTGTAGATCTTAATACAGAGATAGGCGCAGTTTTAAATACTGTCACGGTCCCTGGTAGTCATGATTATGAGTTGAAGGACGAAGTTCAATACATAAAAGTCTTGGGAGGTCCAAACCCATCTTTATCTGGCGAGCGTGACGGGTCAAATTTTTATTCAGAAGAAGATGGGTTGACCAGCAATCTTCAAGTGAGCCCTGAGCTTGGTAACACTATTGAGTTTTGGGCGAAGGATTTAGATGCCGTAGACTCTTCTTGCATCATTGATATCTGGAATCAAGAATCAAATGGGTCTTCTGATTACGGTAGATTTTCCCTAGAATTTATCTCTACTTACACAAATCTCTTTAATATCGTTTATAGGTCCGGGGCCGATGGCCTTCAAGATGAGGCGATAGGGCCTCTGAAGAGTTCCTTAACCGATGTTGATTTCTCCGAATGGAACCATTTTGCAGTCTCTATAGAAAAAGATGGAGATTCCTTACTAGTTAGGACCTACGTGAACGGCTCCTTAGAGTCTTTGGATGAATTTACAGGCGTATCTTCGATGACAGATACAGATGGGAACACCATTGGCGTTATAGGGGCTTTACAAACTAGCAAGGAAGGATACCCAACTACTGATTTGGGATGGGCGGCTTTTGAGGGTTCTCTAGACGAGATAAGATACTGGAAGGCGACCAGAACTAGTGAACAAATAGGCTTTAGCTGGAATACGGATATCCACGGTGGTGGTAATTCTGATAAGTACAGATATGACCTGGGAGTTTATCTTAAGTTTAACGAAGGCATATTTGATGATACAGAAACCGATGAACGAGATGCTACTATCTTGGATTATTCTGGGCGCGTTAACAGGAGTTCTTTTGTTAATTACTATGTTGGGTCGAGAAGCAGTAGCTCTGCACTAGAGGAAAGTCCTTTATCGGGAGATAGAGATAATGAGCGTGGTGATCTTATAATTTACACCACCAACCCTGAAGTTGTGGAGTGGTACTCTGACAAGGTTCTTGAAGCCGAAAGTCATGACCAGACAAGCTCAAGGTCGTTGTATGATCAGCTTCCTTCATACATTATTGATGAAGACAAAGAGGGCCAGATGTCGAACCTTATGCAGATAATCGGTTCGTTTTACGACAGGCTTTATCTTCAGATAGAATATTTGTCTTCTCAAGGAGATCAAGAGTATTACTCAGACTTCTCCGAAAGTAATGCATTCGCAAAGTACAATTTGGAATCTCACGGCTTCAATATAGACGACCTATTTTCCGAGGCGGGCTTGTTAGAAGAGTTACTATCGAAAGATCAGGACGGGTATTTCAAATACAATATAGAAGATGTAAAGAACGTACTTTACCAAAACATCTATAACAATATCTCTTCCATTAATAAATCCAAGGGAAGTCTTGAATCGGTAAGAAATATAATGAGATGTTTCGGCCTGAGCGAGAATATAGTTACGCCTGTTTACAGGTCAGAGGGCGAATACGAGCTAATTCCAAGGAAGAGAAATGTTTTAAGTAAAAAGGCTTTGATTAACTTCAACTCAGAACTGAACTCTTCTGGTACGATATATCAGGATATCATTGCTTCTGATGCAGATTCAGTAACCGCTATACCTGCTGATTCTGGTGGAGATCTTGCGTTTGTTCCGCAGACTACAGAATGTATAGTCCATATACCAAAAGAGTATGATGTCACAAGCCCAAATTATTATGCAAAACCGTTTACTGAAACGAGTATTTTCGGTAATCATGAAGGCTCGGTTAGCCTTAGCAGGACAGTAAATGATGTAGGTTCTTTTGTTGTCAGCGTAGAGAAAGATACTTCAGATCCACTGAGAAGAAGGGCTAGATTTAAAGTAGAATACTACACTGGAGTAGGAACTACAGATACGCTAACTACAGACTACATTAATGATGTCTATAACGATACCCTGTGGAATATTACGTTCAGAATTTACTCTGAACAAACAAAGATGGGAGACCTGCCAGATGGGTTCTCTGGTAATGATTTTGTTGTAGAGTTTTATGGAGTAAGTCAAGATGTAGCTTCTTCTGAGTTTTCGTTTAGAGAAACCTCTACACTATCTGCGGCTGTTGCTGCTGATTTCTTATCGGCTTCTAAAAGATTTTTCGTAGGCGCTGATTACACAGATTATTCTGATAGCAGCACTCTCGTGACGAATGCTGATACGCAACCTGTCAAGCTAAGGCACTGGTACGAGAAACTCGAAGATGATGAGATCTTGGAGCATCTTTTAGACGTAGAGAATAGGGGTATCAACAACCCCGAAAAGAGTGCTTTTGTTTCTACTTCATCATTCTCTGACGTAGAAGTTTCAAGAATGGACACTCTTTCTCTGGAGTGGGATTTTTCGGATATTACTTCAACTGATTCATCAGGCGAGTTTGAGGTTCAGGACTATTCTTGCGACTTCAACACTAATGATGATTTGTATGATTTCTTTGGCCCATATTCGCAAGGGCATCACACTGGAGTGGGGGCATTTTTCCCCGTCAGTAGTTCTTCGATCAAGATAGTAAAATACATCAATACACTAAGGAATCTATCACCTGATGAGATTTCCTACTCAGATACTGTTAATGTTCTATCTAACGATGATTTATTCTTTAATGTTAATAGAGATTCTCTTAGTTCGTATTTCACATTCGAGAAGAGTCCTCAGAGAGTTGTGTCAGATTTGATGATGTCGCTATACAGTGATTACACTGATTTCTCCAACTCTATAACAGGAGTCGAAAGATATAGGCAAGAGTATAAGGCTCTAGAGAAGATAAGACAAAGATTTTTCGAGAGGTTAGAGTCAGAGCCTGATGTAGAGTTCTTCTTGGAGTATTTCAAGTGGGTGGACTCAGCAATATCCAGTGCACTGGAACAAGTCCTGCCGGGAACGATCGAATCAGGTAGAACGATAAAAAATGTTATCGAATCTCATGCACTAGAGAGGAATAAGTACTGGAACAAGTTCCCTACATATGAAATCAATATTCTTGAAGCAACTTCCTCCACTAGAGGAGTACAGGAATTAAAATACCCATGGAAGACGGGACACGCTCCTGATTATAAAGGAACAACAGATCAGTCTATACATGCGGATTACTACAAGAAGAGGTGGTTGGATGATGTTTCGGGATCTCCTGTCGCAGAGAGTAGAGATGCAATAAAAGATTCTGTTAATAAAACCACGGTAGTGGAACCAGATAGATTATATGATCCTGTCACAGATTCCTTCTACGATGGTAGATTCTTTCAGGTTACTTCGCTGACAAGGATAGCGGATCTATACTCCGATAAGAACGGCAAAGAGCTTATCGTGTCTTTCAAGCCTGAGTCTCAGTTTACTGTGAATGATTTCAAGGGAGATCTGTACTCAAGTGGGCAAGATCTAGTTATACAGATAGACGGAGATAATCCATACAATGAAGATGACCTAGAGTCAAAGTTTCCTTTAGGATCTATACCTGTTTATGATGATGCTGTCTTTGGTGATGTCATACTGAGGTCTAGCAAGGATCAGCCTGTATTAGGGATGACTTATGATTATACCCTAGATGAGAGAAGATATCATAATAAATTTATTGTCTCGAACAGTGACTCCATGCAAACTACGTTTACTAGGCAGTGGGTTGGTGGGTTCGATAATATTGATTTGGCTGACAGCACTACTGTCGCAACTGATAGGCCAGAACTGTATAATATAACGAAAAATGCCAACGATTATACTATTTCAGCAGTCCCGAATGATGAGGCAAAGTTCTATTATAGTCGTGGAGTGGGGGTAAAGTCCCCGGTTAGCATAAGGAATATTCAAACTAGTACAGATTCTAGGTTCCTGGGCAACTACAGGTACATCAATGAAGTGGCGCAGGTATCATGTAGATCTGGCAATAGTCGTGCCTTTATCGAGAATGATGGCTTCTCCATTTCCGCATCTGTGTCGCCTTACATTGACGGCGTGGCAGAGTTTACTTTGCTTCCGAGAGGGGACAATAGGCACATATTCGTAACAAGGTTCTCATCCCCAGGTGGTTACGAGAGCATGTCTAGAGGCTACCTTGACATAGAGGCAGAAGAGTTTTCAATCTATGATACTGTAAACTATCGCAATCTTCAGGTCAGGAGGGCATATGATAGGTATAGTCAATTTAGCTCGGAAAAGATTGCATCACCAACTGGATACAACTTTAACTACATTACTTCAGATACAACGCTTGGGTCTGAGATCGCTGCTTATCACAAGATAAACAGAAACAGGAGATTTGTAGCAGAAGATGTTTCAGGTACGGTTCAATACAAGGAAAGATTAGATAATAATTTTGTATCTCACGCGATACCTGCTAATCCATATAGCGTATATTGGATTAATAACGGGACTACAGGATCTTCGATACCTGAAGATGGAGATGTTGTACCAGATCTATCTGATGGCACGGGAGAATCAATTAATGTCTATGATGTAAATCCTGACTATAAGGGTATCCAGTATGAAGACGATACAGTTACCTTCTATTACCTCCCTAATGGTACAGAAGTATCTACTGAAGATTCGCACTTTGCTAAGTTGAATGGTGTAGATACTGATAATCTTGAGTATTACGATGTTACTAGAAATAGATATGGATTTTCCTCTTGGAGGCAGCTAAGGGCATCAGAGCACCCTGAGGCAAGAGACCTCAAGAGGTTTAATCAGATCTCGCTGCATGATGATGATGTTTATGAGAACAGATCTTCTATTTCTTACGAGATCTTGGAGAGCGAATCTAGCTACAGGTTATCCGATGGTTACTTTCAGTGGCTAGAAGGCCCTGTTTCGTACAACGATCCGGTCAAGATTTCCCTAGTGGTCCCAGGAGACGGCTTACAAGGTATCGAAATATCTCACCAGAGTACGCGAGAGCGATTCTCAGCGGTTACTTTAGACGAGGCCTTAGACCAGTTCACGATTAATCAACAAACGCCATATGAGGCGATCAGAGAAGGATACCTAGATGCGGAGTTATTCAAGCTCCATGGCGTTTCGAGATCAGACAGGGTTTATCCTTCTCGTAGAAACTCTGGGACCTTGTTGGCGAGAACCAGATATTTTTACAGGGACGAGCCTTCTACTACTGTAAGCTCTAACAGTTTAAGACTTTCATGGAAAGAAGATGAAGCTGATAGACAGAATAGAGATAACGTAGGATGGCATCACGTAGAGGATAGAAACGATACTACCGTTATCTCTGGTTCTTGGACATATGTGTCTCCTAGTTTCGCTTCTGATGATGAGGTTGTTTACTATCCTTCGTCATGGCCTACTGACGGTGCTTTTGATTCGTTTGTTAATCTAGAATTGGATACTATAGGCCTGGTGTACCTTGGGTATCTAAACGGCCCGAGAAATGATTACTTTGCAAGCAAATTTGTTAAGTTAGCTACGGATACAGATTCAGATAGGATTTTTACAAATTTCTATCATGTATATTCAGATGCTGTGTATAACACAGGAACATCTTCTGTAGATTATACATTACTAAACTCTGCAACATTTAATAGTTATGATAGCGAGGATAAACCTTTCTATGATACGATTGAAGAGTGGGAGTGTGATGTCAAAGTCAAATCAAAAGATTATAATGTTGTACCTGAGTTTAACATATCTAGGAATATGTCTTTTTATGTGCAAGAGGCAGGTGGAGAGTTTGTAGCTAGAAATGATAAGTTTCTGACTCTCCAGGGTTCTGCTGTTGATGCCGAGTTAGAATCATCTTCTCAAGGGTCTGATGAGGATTCTGGTTTAGAGGAGAAATTCTTCAGGACTTATGCTTTTTCAGATTTAATGCCCGACGCCATTGAAGACATGGAAGAGCATCTGGATAAAGAACCAGATCTTGACCTACATTTTGAGCTTGATGTCGGAGCCATCAAGAAGATGATTCCCTATAATGGCTTTTACCCTGTAAACAGAGTTTCTCAGTTAGCAGAACAATTTCTATCTGATTATAAGCCTCATTTGTATAACGAGGCAGAGACAGATACATCCGCAAACTTTAGATCTGCACAGGCGTTTACGCAGCCTTTCTACGCTCCTGGGATTGCACTTAACAGCATCAAGTCAGGAATTGCCATGGACTGGGCAACCTTCCAGGGGAGAGATGCGTGTCTTGAGATTATAGACAGCAGAGAGGATCAAGCATCTTATGGCTTTTATGATTTAGATAATAGTGATGCTGTTAATGATATCTTGTTTGGCATCAATCATTGCTTTGCGGGAACAGATTTTGTTGCATATCACCCAGGCAGGTACGATGTTACACAACAAGACGCTAACGGGGTTGATTTCAGTCAGGATCAAGAATCTGCTGATAGGTTTAGAAAATATGGCGTAAGATATACCAATCCTGGCGTAGGTGAGACTGGCCCCAAATTCTTCTGGTACACGAAAGATGAAGATGGCACTTATGCCCTGAAGTACGAGATTGATTTCTTCGAAGACTTACTAACAGAGACTCAGGCTTCTTCTTTCCATTGGGAGTTTATTGCGAACGGCATGGTTGATACTTCGACCAAGGATGAGAACTCGTTTGCCTTTATAGCCTTGAGGAGGGGTCCTGATTCAGAAACGGGCGAAGATCCAAGTGATCCTAAGGGAGAGTTTCCAATTTACATCTACCATGTTTGGGATAGGGGGGATCGGTATGATTTTGTCAGAGTCAACCCTCATACACTTCTTACGGCGGGCGGAAACCAGACAGTTAATGGCAGCAATAGAGCCGAATGCGTAATCGAGTATTTCCCTTCTAGGGTGTGTTTTGGTGCAATAAGAGATGGCCAGACAGTTAATTTTCAATCTATTGGCGTTAATTCTATTCAGACTAGTAATGTTCTGAAATTCTTTATTGGGTATGGGGTTAACGATACAGCAGCAAGGACTTTTGATTTTGATTCTCTTCACTATCAGATAGGCTTAGTGCCTCTAGACAACGAGATTAATAACGATAACAGAACAATAAACCATACTGACTATATTGTTACTTTTGATGATGGAGTTACATACGAACTCGATCATGATGTAACCATTGAGCATTATGATATAGCTACTGGGATGACCGTTGTTTACACGATAAACTTCCCTGATAATGTAGGGAGTGGTGCAAACTTCATCTACCCAGGATCTGCTGATGGATCTACGCCACAAGAGTTAAATTCTTACGGAAATTCAGTGTGCGCAGAAGTTTTAAGGTCAGAAAACTTGGTTGTCTTTCCTATACAGAGAGATCAGTCTGCAAATGATGTTGAGTATTATCACTACGTCCTGACTACTAATATCCCAGGCGCGGATATAAATGATCCAGCAGGTAATATTGCCTCTTTTCCTGTTACTCCTACAAGGTACTCGGATATACATCAAGTCTATACTTACAATAGTGCAGACAATGAGACATATGAACTTGTTTTTGGCTCTTCCTGTAAGTCAGAGGGAATACTCTATTACGATGATAGGGTTTATTATGTAGATCCAGATTCTGTAACATATACAAGTGGCGTACTTACTGCTGGTCCTACATTGAGTAATGTTCAGTATGAGGCAGACACAGGGACTGGATACGGCATTAGTGCTACAGCTACTGCTGGGCCTCTCATTCAAAATGCAGTGGAGTCCAGAGCGTGTAAGAGGCTTGGGAATATTGATATCGTAGAGAATACGCTTATTGCTACGTTCTCATATGGTGATCTTTCTACCTTCGAGAGTGTTGAACCTACTTTGCAGAGGATGGTAAAGCAAATATACAAAATTGATGAAGATGCTGTTCCAAACTTTATAAGTGAAGAGTTGATAGACAATGTTTTCCTGAATAACTCATTAATGAGAGATAACTCATTAAGGATAGATAACCCACTAAAGTTATCCGCTTCTTACAATGAAGATTTTGCGATAAACAATAGTTCTTTTGCTTCGTCAGATATACAGATTGGGAAAACCTGTTTGGAGTTCATTTCATATGAAGGTAATGTGAACTTCCATCAACCACTTGAAAATAGAGGCTATGCGCCATACTTCTATACACAAAGGCTTAACGTAGAAGATAATAATACAGGGACGAGCTATTACTATCAGAGGATGATAGATTACAAGCCAAACTTGAGAGTTCCCTTCGAAGCTATATTAGATCCAAGCCTCGGAATCCCTATAACGCCTGCTACATCTGCTGAGAACGGAGTATCTACAGATTCTAAGGTGTGGTGGCTAGGCCCTGAGTACTACACAGATCAGGACGAAGACTACATTTATCCATACGCCCAGTGGACAGGAAGAGAAGAGTCTCCCTTGTATAGGTTAGCTGCTAATAACTTCTTCGGGGAAGCTGTGAGGTTCTTCGTGGAAGGGAGCGATCTTACTACCTTTACCTCAATGCCGGAAGAGAAATTCAAGGATGTCGAAGCCGGTAAGACTTATGTTATGGATGTTTCTCTGAAAGCTTTTAACTTTAAACCTGTAAAAGAAAAAGTATCTGGGGTCGTTCAAGACGATAATTACGGTAAGTTCTTCGGTCCACCCGCAAGGTATTTTAAGGAAAGTTTGGATTGCTCAAGGATAGAATATCCATCAGGGGCGATTACTGATAATAGATCAGACTTCATAGAAGATCCTGCACAGGCACCATGGGCTCCTCCTTATATTTACGGTGAATCAGTTGCTAGAATAAAGTATACTCCTGAAGTTTCAGGTAAGCCTACGTTAGGCGACATACTTTCTAATGCAGAGATAGAGTATATCAACAAGGACCTTAATGAAAAGTTTTATGATGTAGGTGATGGAGCCACAAACCTTAGTAACCCAACATCACCTGCGTATGAGGGTAGGGTTAGGTTGGATTCTTGCTTGAGCCTACTTTCCAAGACGAAAGTCAAGAAGGTTCAGTTTGATACAGATAACCTTACTTTCTCAGAAGAGAATGGTTACAGTTACGCTCCAACATCTATAAAAGATTCAGAAGGCAACGATGGTGATGCCTGGGCAATCTATCCAAAGTGGGAATGTCCAGTATTTGATATTGATGAAGATACAATTGATGATGATGGATTCGGGATGACATGGTTTAATGACGCGAACCAGCTAAGTCAGCAATCAGGAGTCTTTATGAGTATAGAGAGGACTCCTAATTTGGACAGGACAGTTGAAGGCAGTCTTATTGATATTTGTGGATTTACTCCTACTTCTTCAAAGCTAGGGAAGGTGGCAGGTAGCAAGAAGATATATGAAGCAGTTGCGATAATCCCCATAACAGAAACTCCAAACAGCGAAACAGTTTATGTGAATGGATTTAACTGTATTCCTGTCAAAAAAGACATTTTCAACAAACAGTTGGTTAATATTAATTCTAATAGACCAGCAGTAACAGTAGGAGATTTTGATAGTCAGGTTTCTATTGATAGCACTTCTATCTCTAACACGATTACTAAAATGAAGGAGTATGTTGTTCCTCCGTTTATGAATTATGTCGAGGATAGGAGTATCGACCCGTTCGTTTTCTATATTGCAGAATTTAGTGAGGAATTATCAAAAGATGACCTATCGAATATATGGCTTGGCAAGATGCCTGAAATTGCTAAGACCATGAATATTGCCTCCAAGAATATATCACACAAGATAGATAGGTTTGAGTTTTTTGGCGGGATAGTCCCGCCAAAAGACATGAAGTTTCTTGTCTTTAAGATAAAGAAGAAGGCTGAGAAGAGCTACTTTAACCTTACTGCTGACAAGTCTGATGATAGTCGGTTCGAGTTTGAGGTATTTGATAACAGTACACCGTCATATAGTTATAACTGGCCATATGATTACTTTTCTTTAATAGACAGGGTAAAGATATCTGCTGGGTTCTTCGCGACGGGAGAGGGCGCTTCTGAAGACAGGGATGTTAACTTTGATGAGGCGATAAGAATAGGCGATAAGGTAAATAGAAACTCTATTATGGCAAAGAAGAATGTCCTCATAAGCAATAGTATCAACGAAGAGCAAATTGATATAGGCGATAGGATAAGTCTGGAGTCTGATTCTTCTGAGCAGAAAAAGAGAAACCCAAGAGTATCAAATAAGAAATGAGCTTTTTAGATAAAAAAGAAAGGGAAATTGATATAAAACTAACCCCTCATGGAAAAAGATTGTATTCCGAGGGGAAGTTGCATCCTTTTTATTATAGATTCTTTGATGATGACATTCTTTATGATGCCTCATACGCGGGTATAGAAGAAAACCAAGAAGACGCAGAGTCTAGAATCACTAACGATACTCCTAGGCTGTCTACGCAGGTGACTTTCAAGTCAAGAGAAGAGAGTTTAAATTATCAATCTCTTGATGTAGACAATCTTTCTATAGAAGATCAAGAAGAAGTATTCGGCAAAATTGAGTCTGCTCTTGGTAATAGTGGCATAGGCAACCAATCAGCTAGTAACCTATATTCTAGGGTATACAACCATAAATTTGAATCGGTAGAAAAAGATAAAGAGGACTACGAAATTGACTTGGGAACATTCTTTATTTCCATTAACAAGGAAGAGACTACTCCCTTCGTTTCCAGGGAACCCCAGGATGGAGGTTTTTTCTCAGAAGGTGTTGACGATTTATCAAGCTTCGATATTACAGAATTTCAATATGCGTTTTCTCCATTTAGTGATGGCGGGACTGTAATAGTAGAAAATGGGTACTTGCTTTTTGAAACTTCAGAAGATAATGTTGATATACTGAATGAGATGTTTGATATCGAGATCTTTGAAATAGAAGAGATAGGCTCCGAAGAGTTCATGAAGAGGTTGTACTTTGAGAAAGAAGCGACAAATGTTGTCAATGATGTAATGATTGATAAGAATCTAGTATCACTCGAAGAAATCAGCATACCTGAAGATAGGCGCGTAGAGACATATTTTGATGTAGAAGTTGATTTTGAAGTCCCGAACGAAGTATATTGCAGGCACGGCATAGAGAAAAAGAGCTACAACATATTTGTAAATGATGATGTTGGATGTGGGTGCGACAAGAGAAAGCTGAGGCCTGATGTAGAAACCAATTTAACTGGGCCTTCTGGAGATGAGTGTGACTAACTTTATAGCAGAATTTAATTTATCAGAACTGGAGGAGAATTTTCTTCCAACTAGCAGAATTAGTTCTGTAAAGGTGTCAGAAAAGTCACTACAGGGGATAGGGCTAGAGATAGAGATCTCTTCTTTCTATAAATCAAACATACTATCTGCGTCTTCTTGGCTGGAGTCTCTTGATTTCTCTGAAAGTTTGACCTGGGAAGTTAACTTGTATTCTGATAAAGCCTTAAATAATCTTCTTGTTCGAAGAATTTTGACTGTAGAGGATTTTAAAGTAGAGAAACTGGACTCTGTTGAAACAGAAGTACTATACCAGCTAAAACATTCACTAGAAGCAAGTATCCCTAATACAGATAATGTATACCTAACTCTTCAGGTCTCTGTGGACCTTCAGGATGTTCTCGATGATATCGCTATTTTACCTACCGAGGAAAGGTTCCTAAGGTCTGCTAGGAGAACTATTCCTGTATTAGAAGGCGGAGAGGCTAAGGAGGTGATGTCTTTCTTCAGGCTCCCCGATAGGAAGATATTTGGTGGCGAGGTAAAGATCGAGAACCAGGTGTTTAAGACAATTAACGGGCTTCCATTAGAGAAGGTAGATATTCCAAACATACTGGTGCAAGATATTAGGGAGTCTAGGTACAGGATACCGTCATTTGGTGCCCCCAAGGGTAGGGATGTAAATCCTTTTAAAGTCTTTTCAGAGAGGCTCTCGCCTGATTCGTTTGATTGCATTATCTCCTTTGACCACAAACAATACTACAATAGCACCACTTATAGATTTATAGGCGAAGATGTAAAATATGAAGATTTCTTTGGTATAAACGCCTTTAGATGTTCTAGATCACTCAAGTATGATAGAGAGTTTAGGGAATATAAGAATATAGCATCACTAGGGAAATTAGATAGACAGACTTCTATACAGTCTGAAGAGTATGATTTAATTCATATATTCACAAAGAAGTCTGTGTCTGTATTTTTGTTTAGAGATAAAACGATAAACCTAGATAGTCCATCATCTTTCAACTATAACTTCTATTTCGAGATAGAAAACAGACTAAAAGATACTGCGTCCAAGGATCTAGTGACTCTTGATACGATAAGATCAGAGCTTTCCTCTATAGAAAACAGATCCAGAGGCGGAAGCCAGGTTAGCGACAGGGAATTTGAAAGAATAAGGAATATGACTACGGAGTTTGTGGATATCCTAAAGAGATATATTCCTCAATTCAATACTGGCATATTCTCTTTATTCATGAATCCTATAACGGTTAGTGTTGATATTCTTTACTTACTTAAGATGTCAATTAGTGACCTGATCACAAATATAAATAATGATATTACTCCTGTTAACTCTTATGGATTCGAGAACCAAAAACAGAATAATAAAGGGGCCGCAGATTCTTTCGAGAGAAGCGTTGATGTAAAAGTTACCGGATGGTCTAGGTTGAGGTTTTTCGATTCTAAAATATTATCAGTGCAAGAGTATAGGGACAGGATAACGGCAGAGGATATAAAAATATTCAATACCGAGAACCCTAACTTATCTGTTGGCTCCACGGCCATCACAGGTGCATTAGATAGGAATAAACTTACATACGTTACACCGCTATCATTCCTCTCCAGAGAAAAGACATTACAGATCGAAGATGTATCTGATATCGAAGACATTCTCAACGGAAGCGAACCTCTACTTAGGGGAGAGATTTCTAAAATAAAATCTGGTGTTTATAATTCTTCGATCAAGAACAAAATCAGCACTAACGCAATACTGGATAAGACTACGAAGGAAAAGAAAGGGGATCGAGTCATAAAGAAACCATCTATTGTAAAGATAGAAAAATATATGTCTAGGAAGAAGAATAAGGTAGATGAATCTATACCAGTTATTTCTCAAGAACTATTATCCAAGCTACTGGAAGGCGATGTGAAGATTGTTTCTGGGTACGGTAGGCTTCCGAGACAGGTTAAGGGAATTATGAAGGCGTCAATGCAAGGATCTCAACAAGGACTGTCCAGAATCTATTCCAATAAAGAGGCACCCGGTTTCAACGATGAGATGTCTGCTTTCTTGAACTTCTCTAATATCATGGAGATGAGATATCTTGATATAGAGAGAAATGGAGATAACCTCGTATTCTCGTGGAAGGTTTTAGATGAAGATAGCATTGGTTTTGGTAGTTTGGTATGTAGAGGAAACAGGTACAGAAATCGTAACGTAAATATTAAAAATGTCTCAGGATATCAACTGCAAGATAATACAGGGCTGATCGTCATCGAAGGCTCACGCAGGCCAACGAGCACGGAGGTGACGCCACCGGGTCCTGTCTCTAGTTTGCCACAAGTAGTATTCAGCAGGTTCTTATAATGATAAAGAAATTTAGGATAAAATCAGCTCCAAGACCTTTTTTGGAGATAAAGGAAAGGTTACGTTTACCTGATGTGAGGAATACTTCTCAAATCATCGAGGAGAGGCAACTTGTAAGGCTTACGATTGAGGAAGGGCAGGCTTACCTCTCTCTTGAGCGCACATTTCCTCAAGATATACTGGATATCAACAGAGTGCCTGAACAACCAGATCAATTAGATCAGTTTTCAGGGCTGAACATACCCGATCCTGAAGGAGGCTCGATAAATTCGATACCCGGTGCTAGACCAATCGAAGAACTGGCGTATGAGGCTCAATATAGAGAATATGTAACTACTAATTTTCAATACTCAGAAACAGAATATACTTCTTACGAGAGATATAGTGATAAAACCAATCCGTACACAAGATCTAACCCATATATTGAGGTAACACCAAGGTACAACTTCTTCGACAGGGAGCTTGAGCAAAGAACTTCCTCTAGGGATATTGATATTATAAGGTCGATAGATAACTTTTCTTTGAGACTTGCATCAGAGATCGGGAATCAAGTCTTTTCATATGATGATAGGAACTTATTTATTGATTCAGAATTTTCATCTGATTCTAATTCTATTATGTCTACTCAGTTTGAAGAGCCATTTGGTGTAGATATATTGCTATCTAACACCCTAACAGGGGCTTTTGGAGGTTTCCTGAAGAAACTTGATGCATATGAATACTTCATGAGGACTATCTCTACTACATTCACGAAAGAGATAGAGATAGAGAGCCAGGATGAATTGACCAAGGTAAGAGAAGCCCCAATAGATTTAGTTATATCATCGTTACTTGCGGAGCAATTTAACTCTTCTTTCTCTACAACGAATTATGAAAAGTTTACAAAGTTTGGAAACGAGACGTATAGAAGGTTTTTCTCTGCATTACTCGAGCGTTTTCTTGGCACGATACGAAAGAAGATGCCGAGCGTGGAAGATATAATACTTGGAGCGCCCGTCTATAGCGAATTAATCGGATATAGAATAGAAAAATCCACGAAATTTGGAGAACAGAATATCTATATCCCCAATACCTCTAATGAAGAAGATCTGAGGTATTTTGATAATCAAGTAAGATACGGAGAAGAGAATAGTTATAGGTTTTATTCTTATGTCCTGGCAAATACAGCGGAGTACAAGATAGTGCCCAGAGGAGAGGCGGGTTTCGAAGGGCTTCTGGAATTGGGTAAAATACCAGTAGACGTTATTATAACGCCAAAGATAAGATTATTCGAGATACCTGTTGTTCGTGATGATGATATTACGGTTGTGGATTCGCCACCGCCACCACCAGAAGTAAGGGTTTACAATAAACCTCAGCAGGACAGTCGAGTTTATTTCGCACTTACTCCACAGGCGAACTCGGTTATAGAAAAGCCAATTATGGTTGACAGAGGAGAAGTAAATTTATACTCGATGTACTACAAAGCCTTTGATTTGCCTGAAGGGAGTGAGATTGAGTTTTCTGGAGATGATTCTATTACTAGGTATATCATCTACAGGTTGGATCGAAGGCCAAAGAAGTATACAGATTTCTCTTCAGGGGAAAGGTTTACGATCTTAACAACTGTCCCCGATAATAATGGATCTATAAAGTTCGCAAATATGAAGCCAGTAAGAGAGATGCCCCAAGAACTGGATAAAACATATTACTACATTATAAGATCACAAGATGTTCATGATAACATATCTAATCCAACTCCTATTTACGAACTGAAGGTGCGAAGAGATGGAGAATTATACATCTTGGACAGAAAGATATTCGATATTGAGAATATTTCTGGAGCAGAGACGAGTAAATCATTCCTAAGGTTCTTGAGGATAAAGCCTAATATAAATCAGCACCTAATTAACGAAGAAGCTTCTGGATTAGATGGATCTAAGACTTCTAAAGAATATAGCCTGAAAGATGTAAGACTCGGAAGAGGGGTTGACAATGTTTGGGGCAAGAAGTATATGATAAAGGTGAAATCGAAGAATACTGGAAGAGAAGTTAGAATGAAAGTAAGATTCAAATACAGAAGTGAGAGAGAATAATGGGATTTTTAGACAACAGCGGTGATATAATCATTGATGCCGTACTTACTGATGCCGGTAGAGAGAGATTGGCCCGAGGAGATGGCTCTTTCAAGATAGTGAAGTTCGCTTTGGCTGATGATGAGATTGATTATAGTTTGTACGACGACACAAATACATCAGGGAGTGCTTACTACGATATAGAGATCTTGCAGACTCCTATTCTTGAGACTCCTACCAACAATACATCAAACATGAAGAGCAAGATCTTGACAATCCCAAGATCTGATTTGCTTTATTTGCCTGTTATAAGGCTGAATGAAGAGGAAGGCTTGAGTAGAGGTGCAGAGCCAATCTTCTATGTCGCTGTGGATCAAGAATCTGAGGACAACCTTGTCTCAGATTCCATCTCAGGGACGCTGTTTGGAGAAACGCTGGGAGGCCAACCGATCGTACTAGATCAAGGCCTGGATACTACAGAGATCTCGCCAGAAACGCCTCTACAGGATGATCTAGTCGAGACTCAGTACACAATTATGGTGGACAGCAGGCTTGCGAGGATTTCGTCTCCTCAGAACAACGGTAGCCTTGCGAGTATTAGCTTTATAGACGACGATGGCATCGCAAATTACCCATTTAGCTTGTCTACGGACCCAGGGTATGTCTCTACCAATCAAAATATAGGTTCTGGAGGCCAATCTATATCAGGCCCGAGAGGAACAAGGATCTCTTTTAAGATCGCAGCCTCTATTGAAACCAATTCTAATGATTATTTGTTTGATCTCCTTGGAGGAACCTTTACTCTAGGCGGGGATACTTACAAATACATTGATTCAAACATAAGAATTGAAGGAAATACAACTGGCTATTCGGTTGATTTGCCTGTAAGATTTGTGAAATTAACCTGATAGGAGTAATAATACATGAGTTCAGTATATAAACGATTAACCGCCACTGATATAGGCAAGACAAGAAACAATCTTTATGAATCTATACCTATTGATGGGCAGATTCTGTATGGTTTCTACGTGGATGGCGGTTCTTCACCCGAGCCGGACCCTGAGAATGTTAAAAAGTTCTCTCACGGTATGTTCCAAGATGTATATGATTACCCATATCTTCAGTCATCAGCCAACAAGTTGTTTTCACTAACAGCGGGTTTATCTTCTGACCATGGGCTTGGCACAATTAATGTTCAATCGTCAAAAAAGTTGAATATCTACTCTCAGCTTGCCCAAACTCACGTTGGCTATGATGAGAATGGAAACATTCTTGACTTCGATCAAGATGGAGACTTCTCGTCTGGAGGCTACAAGATAAAGACTCCGATCTTTTTGAAGTTTTCGAGACTCTTGGTTAAAGACGAGATAAGAAAAGAAACTTTCTCGATGGAGATAGACATCACGGCAGCCTCTGCGGCTGGTACAGACACGATTGTTATTACGGATACGGGCGCGAATGACAACTATAGAACTAACTCCCCGGCAGGAGAGTACGGTATCTTGTACGGAGTTAGTAGTACAGACACTAATTTCGAAGAAGCGGACAATGTTCCTGTTGGCTTGATATATTATCAGACGGGTTTAGTAGTCTTAGATAGCAATATCTTACTTACCGGGACTGGATATGACGGCACTTCTAACTTCGAGCCGTTTAACAATGGCGGGGATACAGTCCTTACTCACGTAGATGAGGGAACTGGGGATACTATTTCTGTAGGTTTTGTTGATTATACGATAGACAACATTGCGGACTCCATTCGAGAGAGGATTTCTGATATTTCTTTCAACAACACAACAGAACTAAACTCTACAGTCTTCTTTTGCAGAGTTGGGAACACAGAATTTAACTACTCGTCGAATCCTACCTATACTTCAAACTCAAAGATAAGAGTCAAGAGGGTCTCATCTGACGAGCCAAAGTCTTATATTACGACTGTAGGATTGTATTCTTCGGATAATGAACTGCTGGCAGTCGCAAAACTAAGTGAGCCATTGAAGAAAGATCCCTCTATAGAGCAAATATTAAAAGTTAGACTGGATTACTGATGTCATATTATAGGTTCGGCGCAGGAGACGTGCTCAGGAACGTCATGAAGACATATCCTGAGCACGAATACATTATTTACGGAGGGAACTCGTATCTTAATGGTCGAAGAGCTATAACAGGCTCTTTCGATCCTATTGTAGGACACAATTCTCTCGGCACGGTAAACTTGTATGAGTTGAACCCCGATAAGGATTTCACCACGCCCTCCAGTTCTCCCCCTATAGAATTTTTCAGAGTGAATAATGGCTTGCACAACACAACAAAGCTTATCGACACTGATGAATTGATCTCTACGGCGATAGGAGAGGACATAACTTATAGTGCAGAACTCGAATCTGGCATCTCTTTTAATTATTTTAGGACTGGTGACGACAGAAACCGCTTGAGAGCGATCAGAAACCACTTCAGATCTATTGATAGGCTTACCCCTTCGTTTTCTTTTACAGACGCTCTGACGGAAGACAGTGCGCTTATAGAGATACCTGCGGTGATGTTCTCTAGTTCTATTAGAAAAGGCAGCGTCAGGCTTGAATTTTACGGGGATTCTGGTCAATTGATGGCATATTGCGAAGATACAGGGAATAGAGGGGAGTTGATCGACCAAGATGGTAACATTGTTGGCTTTGTTTTGTATGAAGTTGGCTTTGTTTACCTAAACGATTCAACAAATGCTATATCTGGCACGTTTACAGACTTCTATGACTCTGATTCTGCTGCCGAAACTCCTTACTGGATACATTTTGGAAGATATCAAGATGATGGAGTATCCAATCAGACAGAATCTAGTTATAGATTTGTGTTCCAAGGCATAGAAAAGATACCAGTTCTCACCATGTATGCGGATATGCCCAAAGGAGAGGTGAACAATTCTACAAATCCTACCTTTATAGACAAGGATACTCGAAAAGAAGTCGTCATAGGTAGTGATTTTATAGAAGAGAGAAGCGGAAGTATAAAGAATATCAATAAAACACCATTTGATTCGGAAACAACATCATTCGATAAGATAACTTACATCACGAAAGTTGGAGTTTATAACGAAAAGAAAGAGCTTTTGATGGTTGCCAACTTATCAAGACCTTTAAAGAAAAAAGAACTGCGAGATCTTTCAATAAAACTAAAGGTTGACCTTTGAAAGATTTATATTTGTGCCTCGATATCTCTTCTACATGTACCGGATACTCATTTTTGGATGAGGATGGTAATTGCCACTTGGTTGGATGCATCAGGACAGGAAATAGGAAGAAATTTTCTACAAATTACGATATCATAGATGAGATTTGCCGTGTTTTGTTTGAGGAAGTCTCTAATATTGACGGAAATGTTGTTGGGATATTCTCTGAAAGCGCCCTCAAGAAGTTTTCACGCGGCAGGAGCAGCGCTTCTACGATAGCCAAGCTGACTTCTATCAATTTCGCGACTAGATACGAGCTTTACAGGAAATTTGGCTTGACAGCGGTGGAAATTGCACCTACAGCGGTCAAAAAGCTGGTGGGGTACAAGAAGAAAGAGGACAAGAAAGAGAAAACGCTCGAGTTTGTAATTGACAGGTTCCCAGATTTCCCAATAGAATACACTAGATACGGAAACACTCACCAGAAGTGTTATGATATGGCTGACTCTATAGCAATAGGATGGATAGGCCTTGAGACAGAAAAGAAAGAAGAGTCCAAGTAAGATATTAGATGAGATATTTGGGTCCCCGCGCCTTTCTGGTGAAGAAAGGCTTTACTTTTGCCCTAAGTGTAACCACCACAACAAGAACTTCTCTGTAAATGTACAAAAATCGTTATGGAAGTGCTGGGTATGCTCTTTCAAAGGCGTAGGTTTAAGAAATTTACTTCTCGCAACCAATAATTCGAATAGAATTAATGAACTTCCACTTGAGAAGTATGATAATAACATTATATCCCTCGAATCTGTAAGGGAAATGCTCTCCACAACCGAAGATGATCCTACATCTTTACCGGAAGAGTACGAACCTATATTAATAGATGGTCACAAGAAGGCAAGAAAATACCTAGAAGGCCGAGGAATAACTACAGAAGACATAATCAAGTATAAACTTGGCGTTTGTTACTCAGGTAGGTACGCAGGAAGGATTATATTTCCCTCTTTTGACTCAGAAGGTAACTTGAACTACTTTGTGGCAAGAACATACCACGAAGATAACGATTATAAGTATCTCGCACCCAGAAGTCGGCCCAATATAGTGTTTAATGGCATTTTTGTTGATTGGAGCAAGCCTGTGTGGCTTGTAGAGGGAGCTTTTGATCACCTCTTCGTACCAAATTCCATTCCTTTGCTTGGTTCTTCTATTAAAAAGGATAGTATGATCCTAGAGAAGGCTATAAAAAACAACACAACTGTTATTCTGGCCCTGGATGGAGATGTGAGGGCAGGAAAGGTGTTTAAGATAGCAAAATTCCTATCAAGTCACTCTATAGAAGTCTATATCGCACAAAACAATACAGAGAAAGACATCAACGAGCTTTATTTGTCCGGCGAATTGCCAGATATACTAAAGAATGTAAAGAAATACAGCATAGAACAGTCTATACTAGAGAAAATAAGGGAAATTTCATGACAAGGTTTGCTCACATCGCAGATACTCACATCAGGAACCTAAGATATCACGATGAGTACAGATATATCTTCGAAAAGATGTATAAGGACATCAAAGAGAGGAATGTAGATTATATTGTCCACTGTGGGGATATAGCGCACACGAAAACAAAGATTAGCCCTGAATATGTGTCACTTGCAACGGAGTTTCTTAATAATCTCGCAGATATTGCACCTCTTATTGTTATTTTAGGCAATCATGACGGTCAGATCAACAATAAGAGCAGAGAAGACTCTGTTAGCCCTATTATAAGATCTATGAAGGATAAAAATGTTATCTTTCTAAAGGATAGTTGCGAATATAGACTCACAGACGACATAACTCTTAATGTAATGAGCATTTTTGGCGAAGCAGAGAAGAGTTGGGTTGAACCTTCTGATGAAAGCAAGATAAACATTGCCCTTTTCCATGGCTCTGTCAATGGCTGCGAGGTTGATAGCGGGTTTACTATCACAAATGGGGATATAGACCTTGAGTACCTGGAAAAGTTTGACTTTGCTTTCCTGGGAGACATTCACAAGACAGCACAGCGCATGGACTCAGCCGGTAGATACATGTATCCCGGCTCAACAGTCCAGCAGAACTTTGGAGAGACAAACGATAAGGGATACTTGGTTTGGGATATCTCCAGCAAGGATGATTGGACGTGTGAGCACATTCCTTTCCCTAACCCTAGTCCATTTATAACTGTAAAGTTGGATTCTCACGGCAATATAGTTGGCGATGACATACCAGAGAATGCAAAGATAAGAGTTTTTTCGTATGTGCCCCTCAATTCCCACGCCAGAATGGCGAAGAAGAGGGAAATAAAGTCCAAATATAAGGCGAAACAAGTAAAATACGTTTCGAAGAGCGTTGGCAAGTACAATTTCGACAAAGATGTTACCGAAGACGTGAAAATTAGCGACGTGAGAGACCCTGGAGTCCAGGCTGATCTCATCAGGAACTACTTAGAGACTCTTAATATCGAAAAATCGGTAATTGATGAGGTAGTAGAGCTTAACAAAGAGTATATCATTACCGAATCTTCTGATGACGTAGCCAGAAACCTTCACTGGAAGATTAAGAAGCTTGAGTGGGATAACATTCTTTCTTACGGTAAGGGCAATGTTATAGATTTTGATAACGTAAAGGGAATTACAGGCATCTTAGGGGAGAATTACACGGGTAAGTCTTCTTCTATGGAGATTTTGATGTATTCGATCTTCGGGAATATGTCGAAGAACATCAGGAAGACTTTCGATATGATCAACTGGAATGAAGAAGAGGCTTACATAAAGGTTTCTATAGAGGCTGAAGGGAAAAATTACGTTATCGAGAGGAAATTTACGAAGCTGAACGAAGAAAAGCGTACAGCGAGGGAGTCTATCGACTTTTATATCGAGGGCAAAGACGCCATATCTCTAAATCAAGACAGTAAAAAGTCAACAGAAGCTTACATAAGGTCTATATTTGGCACCCATGAAGATTTCTTGCTAACATCTTATATGTCTCAAAAGGTTCCTGACACATTTATTGATGGTGGCTCCACAAACCGCAAGAAGATTGTGGCGAGATTCTTGGACCTTGGGCTCTTTGAGGAAAAGTACAACTTAGTGAATGAGGATAGCAGGGATATCAGGGCTTTACTGAGGACAGAATACAAGGATTCCAAGAAACACATAGCTGTAGACATAAGAAAAGAAATCCAAGCGCTTAGAGAGAGACTGAAGAACACCCTGAAGGAGAAAGAAGCTTTGTCCTCGGAGGTGGAGAGGCTGTATGGGAATGTGCAACTTCTGAAGAGGGAATACGACTCTGAGAACGGGAAGCATTTCGATAATTTGGACACCTTGTATGAAGATAGGGACGAATATACTGAAAAAGTTAAGGAAATAGAGGCAAAACAAAAGAGCCTAAAAGAACAGATTGATATATTCACAGAAAGAGAGATGAGCTTCAAGAAAGTCTTGAAAATGTTCGATAAAGAGAACATGCAAAAAGATTTGAAAGAGTTAGAAAAGAAGAAACTAGAAAGGGAAGGCGCGAAAGCCAAGAGGGACAGGTTCGCCAGAGATCTGGATAGGTCGAATAAAGAAATAGCGATTATCAACAAGGTTCCTTGTGGTGGAAAGGGTCAATATTCTTCTTGTAAGTTCTTGAAGAAGGCTAATGATGCAAAAGATTCAATTAGTGATATCGAATCCAAGCTGGAGTCTGCTGAAAAGGACCTTTCCTCTATTGAGGCAGAGATAAACAAGTACGATGGCAAGTCTTTGAGAGAGACGCTAGAAAAGATTGCCAAACTGGAAGGAACGTTACGTGATGTCTCAGGTAAACTATCTGAGATGCTCAAGGAATACGAGTATCTAGAGAAAGACAGAGAAGAGAAGCAAGACAAGTTGGATGATCTTGAGTTTAAAATCAAAGATTTAGAGAAAGATAAAGAAGTCATCGAAAAGATGAAAAAGATGGAAGATTCTATCGAGAAAGCAAAGAAAAGATGGTCAGAAAAGAAGTCTGAACTCGCCAAGAAGGATAAAGAGTATTTAAGCCTTAACTCTGAGATTTTATCTAAAGAGGAAGAAACTGTAAGGATAATGAAGTACGAAGAGAAGAGAGATAAATATAACAGAAAGTATCAGGTCATGGACTTGTACAAGAACTGCATGCACTCGAACGGGATCTCGCTCTCTATTGTTAATAAGATGATACCAATGATCAACAAGGAAGTTAACAAGATCACTGAAGAATTGTCAGATGATTTGAACATTATTCTCGGTCTTGACGATAGAAAGCTTGATGTCCTTATGGAGAAGGATACGGGCATGGGACCCATAGAGTCTGGCAGTGGCGCAGAGAACGGTATATCTTCCATTTCCTTGCGCCTTGCACTGATGAGAGTTAGTTCTTTGCCGAAAGCGAACTTCTTTATCATGGATGAACCAGCAACTAATTTTGACGAGAAACACCTTAGTGCGTTTAATAACCTATTTAATATCCTGGGCGAAGAGTTTGAAACAGTGTTTGTAATAAGCCACATAGAAGACACTAAGGATTCTGTAAAGAATATAATTAACATCGAAAGAGAAGGTGGATACTCTAAATTAAGGATATAGAACATTAACGGAGACAACATTTGAACGAACAACAACAACCTGCTAAAGTAGACAGCTTCCTACACAAATTATTGAGTAGGAAGCTTCTCGTGTTTGTGGTAGCAACAATTGCATTCTTTGCTGGACTTATAAATCCAGAGATAGTCTTGATTAGTTCAGAGAATTGGACTAATATAGCTATTATGTACATCGGCACAGAGGGCGCTAGAGATTTCATAATAGCTCTCAGGAACAATAAATCTCCGAAGGAGTAAGGCATGGATTACGAAGATCTATACAACAAGTCTGAAAAGAGTGGTGAATATGGAAAAGCATTTGAAGCCATATTCTCTCACCTGCTAGATCAAAGCGACGAGGGGTTTCAAAGAGCCCTGCTGGCCCTCTCCAGGCTAATAGCCTCCAAGAAATCCAAGGGAGAGCGCCTTGACAGGATAAGTGCACCACTATCGCCTGCTTATAAGTGGTACAAGGCTACAAAGATGTACTATAGCAGTATTATAGGCACAAAGTACGAGAAGAAGTTTTTTCAGGGTATGATATTTGCGTTAGATAATCTCGGCATGGCGAAAGAGATGAATTTGCAGGAATTATACAACAAAGAAGAATATACCAAGATACTTTCTCGGGTGGAAAAGCTAATCTATAATTACTATCTTCTCTCAATGGAGGACAGTAACTTCTATGAGCAGAGCAGGTATCTGAAGACTGCCTTCGATGATCAACAAGAGTTTGATGATTGGGTTTTCTCTAATGTTAATGTTGATGAAGATCTTTATTCTGCCTTGCTACAAGAAAACTACGAAAGCTATGAGAAGGCTTTTCAATACTATTATGGCTTGGTGCAGCAAATTTTTACTCCTGATGATGAAGAGAGAAAGAAGATCTACAAGAGAATGTGTAGCCTCATCAGTGGCTTCGCGAGAGGGGGATACTCATATCGAGTGACTCCTTCTAGTTTCCTGGGCACCAAAATAGAAGAGTTCTGCACATCCCCTCCCAAGTTTGATGATAGACTGAGAGAAAAGTCTATTGTGAACATAATAAAGAAACTTGGAGTGGAGAAAGAGTTCGGTGTTGGCGTGGAAAGTATTTTCGATATAGAAGAGAACTTTGAAATGTCCCTCGCTGCTGTCTATTATTTTATATTCTATGATAGCCCTATTCTGGAGGTATGTCCTGCACTTGACAAGATGTTCGATACCGAGGAAGAGGCAAGAGAGTGGCTGGACAACAACATAAGGATAGAAGACCCAAATTCTTTCTTTGCGTTTTTGGAGTGAGGATAACAAAATGGATAGAGATACAAACTTAACACTTGAAAAGATTAGGCTTTTTCTCCTGAAGAACAAGAGGTATGCTATTTTTATAGGAAACTTCTTTGTCATATTGCTTATAGCGATAGTGTTGTTTCTTATCGGGAAGTCGAACTCTAAATTTTTGGATAGGAAGATAGAAGACACCGTAAAGAAAGATAAGCTTCGAGATGAAGAAGTAAAAACCATAGAGGATATGGTCAAGAAAGAAGCTAAAATGAGAAAGATAGAGGATCAAGTCCTCAGAGATATAGACAAGAATACAGAAGGTAAGAAAGAAGAGGTTAGGGAGAACGCCAAGAAGATACTCGAAAAGAGAATAGAGAAGGCCAAAAGAGATCCTGATGAGTTCCTCAAGCAATTTTCCGAGACCTTCAAGTTGAGGCATAAATGAAGAAATTGTTTATTAAGACTATAATATTCTTGTTTACCATCGCCATTTCTGTACCGACCTACGCCAAGAAGCCGCCAGAGTCCTTCAAATTTGATGTTGCCTACATAGAGGAGGGAGAGCCAGCACCGGCTAATGGATACTTCTTGACCCCGGAGGCGATGGCCAGTATTCAGGTTCAATATGAGATATTGAATAAGGAGAAACTGATAGACGAAGAGTCATACAAATTAAAACTGAGGACAAAAGATGACTTCCATGAACTTCGACTTAAACTTCACGAAGATACATACAAGGAGAGGCTTGAACTAAGAGATCAGAGCCTCAGTATAGTTAGGGCACAACTAGCAGAAGAGAGAAAGGAGAATATGAAAAATCATAATAGAGTTATGATAGGACTATTCCTTGGTTTTGTTGCTGGTTCTGTAACTTCACTGGTGATTTTTCACTTGAGCGGGAAGTCAATAAATTCTAATAGCGAGGCAAGGTAAGGATGAGGGATTCTAGAGACACCTTTAAAGCTTTTATGGCTAGATTAATCAAGACGATAAAAGAGAACGAGAAAGAAAAGAAGAAGGAAGAAGTCGAGGATGAAGAACAACAACCCTGATAGAAAGTTTCTTATAGAAAAACAACTGACAAAGGCTTATGGTAAAGAAGTTGCTAGAAAATACTTTGCTGACGGGAAGACAAGTCAAGAGATAAAAGAATACCTGTCTAGTAATCCTAATTCGATCGAGCGCAAAGAGAAAAAGACATCTAAGCAAAAGAACTGTTGTGTTTGCGGGAGATACATCTTCGGTAGGCACATGAAGCACTATATAAGGTTTGGCGCATGTGAGAAGTGTTTTTACCAATATATTGATGAAAGAGAGAAGCGCTGGATAGACGGCTGGAGGCCTGGGAAAGTTTTAAATGAATGATATAGATGAAAAATATCCTAGAAATTCTGATATAGATTACGATGATAAGATCTACAACTCTATCGGAAAAGCACTAAAGCACATGGAAGAGTCTGAAGATGAGACTCTGGGCCTTAACAGTGTTAATTTTGAAGATGATGATATAACTCTCGCTTCTCTAGAGTCTCTTACTGATGAAGAGTTGTCTTATGAACAGAAGAAAGAACTGAGGAGAAGGGCTTCTGAGCTTCGCGCCAAGTTTGAGGACAAGATAGAGAGGGCGAAGAAAGATATTGATAGGCTTTCTAGGATGGAGAACCCTGATCAGGATAAGATAACAAAAAGAGTCTTGTTCCTGAAGAGAATTAAAGACAAGGCTATGTCTGCTGAGGATATAGAGGCACTGGCAGAATGTGTATCTATAAGCCTTAATGAGGAGCTAGAGAGAGAGCGTAATCCCGCTACGCCTACTGCTGCTATGCTAAGAATAGTGGTAAAGTACGCGAGAAACTTGCTCGCCTCGATGGATAAATCTCAGAACCTTACAGTAGAAGATCTCTATTCAGCCAGCGAATCCTTTAGGGACGACATCAACGGAAGAATGATGGAGTTGGTCAGAAGTATGGACGATTCGCTAAGGGGCAATAAGGTAGAGATGATTGCTGCCTTGAAGTCCAAGAAGAGCGATATACTCGAATATGGAGCAGCTTTTATAGGCGATAAGATAGGAGAGAAAATTGCTTCTTCTTATTTCACAGATAGGCCTGGATTTAAGGAGCAGTTCGAAAAGTTGTCTTCATTCTTGGAGAAGAACGTAAAGGACCTCGAAAGAAAGAATATCATCATTCAAAATATCTTTGATAAAATAGAAACTAGAATCAGAGAGTATGATGGTGATGAGGTTGCTGATTCTTTCAAGCAAGCAGTAGAGGCTATAAAGCAGGGAATTGACCCCAAAGAACAACCAATAGACATCTACAGAGAAGATATTTTTACCGGAGGCTTTAAACCTAAAGGTTCAAAGAAGACCATGAGCAAGAGTAAGGTAGGATTTGCACCTGTAGGTATGGCTTCCGGGGAGGATGGCGGCAAGACAATGGGGGCAGTACCCCCGGAAGCCATGGAAAGGTCTGATGGCATAGGTCTCCCTATGGCTCCCGAGCCTGATGATGAAAACCCTAGAAGAAACGCCCAAAGATTATCTGCGATTGATAATGGTAGTTCTGTTTGTGATTATAATAAGATAACTACCATTATCTCAAAGAAGACAGGAGTTAACGGAGCGAACATAACAAGCCCGCTTCGAGAGCAGGAAGAGCAGTCTTCGGAAGATGTCCTCCCGGTGTCTCTGAATGATCAAAGAGTTCAGGCAATCTCTCAGGTTCTTGAGATAGTTAATGATGAAAGATATGATGATGTACGAAGCATAGAAGATTTTCAGAGCTTGATGTCAATTGCGGATGAAAACCCTAGGTTATATCAGAAGGCAATTTCATATGCTAAAAGAATTAACAGAATTTACCTGAGAGAGATACTTTATCTCTACTCGGAAGATAGAAATAACACAAATCTTCCATATTTCGAGATAAGGTCTATCATTGCGAACCTTAGGTCGGCAATGTCAATGTCGGATAGTCCATTCATGTATTCCCCTAGTCAGATAGATAGAAGGATTATGGATTATGGAGGGGATGATTGCGGATTTTCTTACATACTACAGTTATATAAGTACGCAGTACCCTTTAGGATTGGTAGCGCAGCAAATGCGCCTGCTTCTGCATTAAAGAAGATACTGGAAGATGAAGGCGTCAAAGAGGATCTTTCGTCGCAGATATCAGAAAAGATAGCGGCTGCTCCGAAAGAAGAAGAAGAGAATAGGGTCTATATCTCGGATAAATCAGTGTCTGAAATTTTGCAGTCTATAGAGCCGCAAGAACAATCAAAGACGCCTAGAGTAGACGCGCTGAAGGCCTTCAACGCAACTGCCGAACTGGCTGCCGGAGGAGAAGACGCAGCACGAACTGAGGCCCTTGTGGGCCTCAGGGATAAGTTCAAGACTTCAAAGATTAAAGAAAGGATATCCTCCTTACTAGTTAAAGCTATGAAGCTTGATTCTGGGGCTGCTCAGGGAATATTCGGAAATCTCGATAATCCATCCCTAAGAAATGATATAGAGGATATGGTACTCGAAAGAGTTTTAGAGTTTATGGAGATCGAAAACTATGACCCTGACGAGTTCGAGAGGATAACAGACAACCAAATTGTAGATATCATAAACGAGCTACAAGCCAACTCCCAGGAAGAACCAGAGGAAGTTGAACAACCAACGATAAGGCAGGAGATATAAAAATGAGATCACTTGATATCAAGAGCAACAGCATAGAACAGGTTATTTCTGATCTAAGAAATGCAATGGAAAAGGTACGGCACGAGGAGTGTAACTTAGAAGTGCCCCTGGGCAACTATGCTACTTGCAATATTACAATTGGCGGAGATGTCATGAAGATGGTTTGCCATGGAGAAGAGATCAAGAGAGAAATCTTTTCTGATGATGAAACTATTCAGGATTACACGCGAATGTGTTACACAATGTCTGATTTACTAAAGAAGCAGTACAAAGAGATGACGGGCAAAAACATAACTATGAATATGATTGGAGGGCCTGATACTGTAATCGAGCCTATTAGCACTTACAGGGTTCAAGTTAGGTCAGTTTGCGTGTTCAAAGTAAAGCAATTATCGAAACAAGATAGCCTTAATGAGGGGAAATCTTATAAGCAAAAATTCCTAGATTCTTTAATGGGATAAAATATGGTAACACGCAAGAGATTAGAAATAATAAAGAAGGAGGTCCTTAAGTGTAAGTCAAACATGAGGCACTTTCTTCATAATTATGCGAGGATTTCGCACCCAATTAAAGGTAGGATACCCTTCAAGACTTACAAGTTCCAAGACGAACTTCTCGATAAGTTTGAAGAGAATCAGTTAAATCTTATCTTAAAAGCTAGGCAGATGGGTATCTCTACAATTGTGGCTGGCTACATTGCCTGGATGGTTAACTTTCATTCGGATAAAAATGTTTTCATTGTTGCTACAAAGTTAGATACTGCTGTAAACGTACTAAAGAAGGTTAAGTTTATTCTTGATGGCCTTCCTGACTGGATGAGAATTAAGCCAAGCGGCGCAAGGGAATACTACAAAACCAAGAACAAGAGATCAATAGAGCTTGCTAACAACTCTTCAGTCAAAGCGATCACAACCTCTTCTGATTCAGGACGTTCTGAGGGTGCTTCCTTATTCGTTATTGATGAGGCTGCATTCATTAATGGCCTGGAAGAATTGTGGATGGGCCTCGGGCCTACTATTGCCACTGGCGGTAAGTGTATCGTTCTCTCTACTCCAAACGGGGCAAGTGGCTGGTTTTATGATCAGTGTATGGATGCCGAAGCAGGCCTGAACAACTTTGAATTAACGACACTTAAGTGGGATAGGCACCCCGATAGAGATAAGAAATGGTTTGCTAGAGAGACCAAGAATATGTCTCAAAGAGCAATTGCTCAGGAGTACGAGTGCGACTTTAATTTGTCTGGTAATACCGTTATAGAAGGTATTCTCCTCGACAAGCTCCTCAGTAGGGCCAAGAGACAACCATATGATAAGTTCATAGGGAATGAAGATCTTTGGGTTTGGAAGGACCCTGAGCCGGATAGGGAGTATATCATAGGAGCAGATGTAGCAAGGGGAGATGGAGAAGATAGTTCTACGATACAAGTCATAGATGTAGATACCCTTGAGCAGGTTGCAGAATATAAAGGACAAATAGAGCCTGAATTGTTCGCCGTTTTACTAGCAGATGTAGGAGAGATGTATAATAATGCTCTGGTGGTTCCCGAATATAATACATATGGATACCAAGTTTCCAAGATACTGCAAAAAAATAATTACAAGAACCTTTACTTTCAGAAGAAAAACGGAGAATATGTTACGAACTACGAAGCAGAGATTATGGATAACGTAATTGGGGGATTTTCTACTACATCTGCTTCAAGACCATTGATTATAGCAAACCTAGAGAGGAAGATAAATAGTGGGCAGTTTACTATCAACTCTAGGAGAAGTATAGTTGAGTTAAAGACATTCGTATGGAAGAATGAGAAGCCTCAGGCAGAAAAAGGTAAAGATGATGATCTTATCATGGCCTCAGCTATTGCACTTTGGGCACGAGAGAAGGTTTATGGTGAAATAGGATTGACAGAAGGCTTTACTAATGCAATGATATCAGGGATATCAAGAGTACAGAAAAAGATAAGTACAGATAATGACTTTGCGAGAAAGAGAATAAGGTCTGATCAGAGAAACAGTAGCAAAACTGTCAAGAAGAGCAAAAGCTTTATCTGGAGATTTTAAAAGATAGTATAATGAGTAGAAGAAGACGACAAAATGTTAACCTGAGGAATGAAAATTCTCCGCTCTATAGGAAGCTAACTAGGCTTTTTTCTGGCCCTATAAACAACTACCAAGCACAAAGGCCGACCAAGTTTGTAAATCCTCAGGATGTCGATAAGTTTGCCCCTGATTTCAAGTCAGCTACAGGGCAACCTTATAAAAGAGGGCAGAAGTCTCCATTTGACGCACTTTATTCAGATTATATGCTTAACCAAAGCAGACTGGATAGATATATTGATTTCGATCAAATGGAGTTTACGGTCGAGTGCTCAACTGCTCTTGATATTTATGCAGACGAAATTACATCTCATAATACTCTACAGAAGATGCTAGAGATTGATAGCCCAAACGAGCAAATAACCCACACACTTAACGCCTTGTACTATGATGTACTTGGCGTTAATCATAATTTGTATAGCTGGGTGAGGTCTACTTGTGCAAAAGGGGACTTTTTCCTATACCTCGATATAGATGACAAGTATGGGGTTACAAAAGTTATCGGGCTTCCTTGCGAAGAGGTCGAAAGGCTTGAGGGAGAGGACGAAGATAATACGAATTATATTCAATTCCAGTGGAACAGAGGAGGCTTGACCTTCGAGAGTTGGCAGATAGCTCACTTTAGAATCCTCGGGAATAGCAAGTATGCCCCATATGGAACATCTGTCTTGGATGGAGCCAGAAGAACATGGAGGCAGCTTATTCTCGTGGAAGACGCGATGATGACTTACCGAGTTGTCCGCTCTCCAGAGAGAAGAGTCTTCTACGTTGATGTTGTTGGTATCCCCGAAGAGGCTGTTGATCAGCAGATGGAGAAGATAAAGAATGAGATGAAGAGAAACGAGATCATTAATCAAGATACAGATCAAGTTGATCTTCGCTATAATCCATTCGCAGCAGAAGATGATTTCATTATCCCGGTTAGGGGCTCAAAATCAGGCACGCGAATTGAGACACTATCAGGAGGGCAAAACACAAGTGATATTGAGGATGTTCAGTATATGAGAAACAAGCTTGTGGCGTCTCTAAAGATCCCACAGTCTTACTTGTTGCCTACTGATGAAGGCGGGAATGATGAAAAAGGCGCTCTTGTCCAAAAAGATATCAGGTTTGCAAGAACGATTCAGAGAATACAAAAATCAATTATCACAGAACTGGAGAAGATTGGGCGTATTCATTTATACACGTTAGGATTTAGAGGCAAAGACCTTATTAACTTCAAGCTAAGTCTCGCCAACCCATCCAGAATCTCAGAACTTCAAGATTTAGAATACATGAGAACGAAGATAGATGCTGCATCCAACGCTTCGGAGACGTTGTTCTCTAGGCACTGGGCCTATACGAACATCTTCAAGATGTCTTCTGAGGAGATTATCAGAGAAGAGAGGCAGAGGATAAGAGATGCCAAGATAGACGCACAGCTAGAAGCAGCGGCCACAGACGGCACCATGGAAGGCGACGGGAGCGAACTGGGAGCCATGGACGAAATACCCGAAGACGAGCTTGAGGCGGAGCTTGAGGGCGGTCCTGAGCCCGATATGGACTCTGAGGGAGGATCTGAAGAAGAGGACATACTCCTTACCGCCCCTGGTCGAAGATCGAAGCAGTTTACGACTACAGAGAAATCTAAAGGAAAACTATATCGGCCTGCTAGATTCAGAGGTGGTGATAAGAGGAACATGGGCGCGAGAAACAGGTCGTATAAGGGCAAGGCAGGCGGGGTAACGTTTGATTTTGGTATGGATAACATTTCAAACGGTATTTTTGAGGAAATAGAATCACTCAAGAAGATGAAGGAGAAGCTAGAGGAATGAAGAAGTACAACAAGAAAAGAAACCCTGCCTTCATAATGAAAAGTGTATGTATGGCATGTTCTGGTGACGACAGGGATGACTCGACAAAGAGAGAGTTAACCAAGATTCTCAAGGAGCACTTCAACCCTAGTAGCGAATCGTATAAATTTCTGAAAGTCTACAATTACTTCCTCGATTTCAAGTCGGACAGCGAAGAAGAAACCAGGGCTTTTCTAGAGGAGTGCAGAGAGATTTACAATTCTCTAGATAAGAGGAAGATGTTTAATGAGCAGACTACATTTTTATCCAAGATAAGCAATAAAGATCCTGATGTTTTTAATAGCTTCGTAAAGGATTACAGAATACTTGCAAACTTGCATAACTACTTCGAGTCAAACTACAAGCCCGGAGAAAAAGAAGCCCTTCGAGAGAGTATTGTTCAGTATGTTGCTAATAACAACAAGGAAGATCTCGTAGAGCATGTAGATGAGATTTCATATAAGATATTTGTAGACAAATACAATGAAAAATACGGCAAGGCGTTGAGTGACGAACAGAAAGAAGTTATTAAGCATTATGTTTCTTCCTTGGATCAAGAGAGTCAGCAAAGATATTTTGTAAGAGAGCACTCAAGATTTATATCCAAGACTCTTAGTGAAAGCTTTGATGTTGAAGAGATTTCAAAAGACCCGGAGATGAGGAGTACCCTTGAGAAGGTTATCGAGAAGATAGATAACCTCCCTTCAGAGGAGATAAACGAAGAGACATTCATCACTTTGATGTCTGGGTATGACCTGATCAAGGAGATGAAATGATTAAGATAAACATAGGCCCCACAAAGACTCTTGAGTTAGATCTAGATGTATCTCAGATGATTAATGGTGATCTTATGATTACGAACCATCCAAGATTCGATATAGTAGTCTCAGAGGCGAGCAAGAAGATAGTAACCTTACCGAAGGACAGAGAAGATACAGATTCGTACAAGATACAATCAGAGCTAATGAATTTCCTCTCCAGGGCAGGGGTAGTTGATCATTCGAAGGTAGAGGGAGCTTTATCTTATGGTGCCTTGGAATGTCCGTTGCTTACTCCTGTTGGGGATAGAAATGTCGTCAAAGCTGCGCTTTACTGCATTGATAAATTTCTACAATTGGAAGAAGGAGAGTACGATAGAGTAAACGAATATGATGATTCGCTAGAGAGAATGTTCCTTAACCCGGAAGATAGAATCTCCACAGAGCTTGGCGACGTACCCCACGAGGAAGAGAAGGGAAGCATGCCTGCGAGGATGGAGTATTGGTGGGGGAGAGGGATGTATGGATATTTTTAAACTAATAACATTTATCCTGGGATCATCAGGTGTTACTTTTATCTTGTGCTATTCAGCATTATTTTCTAAAATACGTCCTAAACATCATTTTTTTCATTGCTCTATGTGCGTCGGATTCTGGGTTGGCCTTTCGATGTTTATTTTGGCTAATCTATATAACTTTTGGGATATAGGAATAAATATATTTACAATTGTTTGCTATGGTAGTATAACATCACTTAGCTCGTATTTGCTAAGTTGCGTAGTGAACGATGATGGAATACAAATTTCAAAAGGAGACAAGAAATGAAAAGATGGATGTTGCAACCAGTTAGAAGGTGCAGAAAAGGCTGCTAGATCGCTCGGGTTGCGCCCGAGCCGGAGTTATATTATGTCAGAGATCAAACTTTTAAGAGAGTTTTATGAACTAAAACCTTCTGGAGATGTTATAAAGCATCTTAACGAAGCAGAGGTTCGACTTCACAAGGAGGGTAAGGTAAAATTTCTAGTAGGTACAATGCAAAGAGCAGACGCGCCTAACAGAAACAATAGAATTTACCCTAGGAGCATCCTTGAGAAAGAGATGCAGAACTATCTGAAGCTTGTAAAAGAAAACAGAGCCCTTGGAGAGATGGATCACCCTGAGAGCTATGAAGTATCACTCAAAAATGCATCGCATATCGTGAAAGATATGTGGTGGGAGGGTGATGATATGAAGGGTAAGATACAGATATTGAGCACTCCAAAGGGTGAAATATTAAGCTCTTTAGTGGAGGATGGAGTAACAGTAGGAATCTCCAGCAGGGGCCTTGGTTCGACATCAAAAAGGAACGGCTCTACGATGGTAGAGAGTGATTATCAACTTATATGTTTTGATGTCGTAGCTGATCCTTCTACAACTGGCGCTTTTATGCTTTCTGAGAGTGTAGATATGAACAAGATATTCTCGAAAGAAGACATTCTCTACAGGAAGATGAACAACATTTTAGGTGTATGATGAGAGATAAAATAGAAAAATTTGTAGCAAAGTATTCTGTAATGAATACGCTAATGGAGTCTCATATACCGGACTCGAAATGGAGTGTTACTCCTATCTTGGAATTTACTAACATCTTAGTAAAACAGTACGATAACATCTTAAGCGAGTCCAAGAATCATTATGATTACAAGCTAGAAGAATCTATTAAGCCTCACCTGAACCAGATTAAGTCAAGCATGCTGAGGCAGTCTGTAGGAAAATATCTGTACTACAGAAGAAATAGATTTCTTGATTTGGAGCAAAAATATCTGGAGGAATCTCTGGAGTATTGTTTTAAGCTTGTAGATAAGATTGAATACAAAGAACTCATAAGAGAGAGCAATGAAGAAGTCTGATATACAAAAAGCACTTAGGCCTCTGGTAGAGGAGATGGTGAAAGAAGAGTTAGTCAAAATCGGCGTTAGTTCCTTGATGGAGTCTTCATCTTATACAGATAAAGAAGTTGAAGACCTTATTAGAGAAAACAAGATGCTGAAAGAGCAGCTTTCAAACCAAAACAGGGGATCTTCTTCTAGTTCTGATATAGGAAAGAAGATGTTAGAGCAATATAGAAGAGAGGCTCGTAGTCAGAGCAACGAAATGGCTATCTCTATGCCGGGGCACGTAAAGCCTAAAACTAATAAACCGAAGACTAGGACTGCTAGCACAAATGATGCAAACTTTTCATATGATGATAGGAATACTAAAGCAGTCACAGCAATGCAAGAAATGTTCAAAGATACTTGGAAGAAGCTGAAATGAGTAAACCATATAACGTAAAGGTAGATTTGCGAAGAGGCGAGTCAAGCGCGAAGCTGGTCTCCAGATTTATTACAAAATGTAAGAATCATGGGCCTAATTACGATGAGAATCTAGTAAGGGAGTTGTCTGAAAAGTCTTCAATGACTAGAAGGCACAGAAAGAAGTCTCTTGCGAAGAGATACAAGAGAAAGAAAGCCGAAGCACGAAGGCGTAAGGAGAGCAAGAGAAATCGCTAAGAGATAATGTCTAGAGGGAAGTTAACAAAAATAGAGATGACCAATCTGATAACAAGGCCTTGCCTTCTTAGCGGGGTTTCTTGTCCGATAGTAGATTGGTCATCAGATATTAAGGAAGAAGATCCTGAAGGGGGCATTATAGAGTTTCCCCATATGGCAATGGATATCCTCATCCACAATACATCTTCTGGAATTGGCGCGGGAACAGCAAGAATTTATCTTGCCTCTCTGGACATACCAGATGAGGATACAGATACCAATAGCGCCGTGAAAGTAGGAAAGTGTTATTACGAGCTTGCCCCTGGTGAATCTGTTAGAATAGAGGGAAAGGTGTTCAATCTCTATATGTCTACATCTTCCTCGATGACATCGGAAGCCACTTTAGATATTGTGGCTCAAGTATCTTCCGTAAAAAGACGAGAAAGTGTTTCAAACAGAATATACCACCACTACACAATAGAAGAGTTTACCGAAGATCCAAGCATAAACAAAGTTCTTGGTATAACCAAAGGAATATAAGGAAGTAGAATGCATAATCAAAGACCATCATCAGGAAGCAATAATGCTTCTTCTTATTTAGTAGCGGGGAGGCCGTATCTAGTTTCAGGAAAGGAGATAGCCGGGGATGATTTCACCGCAGATCTCCTTTTCGATGATATATCTGCCGGGAATGTTATTCAGTTCCCGTCAATGGCAAAGAAGATTGTAGTAAGAAATGCAGATGAGGGAGGCACGCCATCCGATCTGTATGTCTCATTTGCTTCTCTTAATATCCCTGACCCTGATGCTGGCACTAATAGCGCTGTAAAGGTCGCCAAGGCATATTGGGTTATTGCCCCCGGAGAGGAGATGACTTTTGAGTGTAAGTGCTTCAATATCTATATAACAGCAGATGATCTGGCTACTGCTGCTACTGGAGTAGCGGATGTTTATGCAGAGCTTACAAATATACCTAGAGCGATAAACGGATCAAGAGATCCTTATCCTACATTTACACCGGAAAATGTTGCAGAAGATCCTGATAAAGAACTCGATCAGATTTCTGGCATCACTTCTGAATAATAGAGAGAGATAATATGAATAGTAATTTACTAAGAGAATCTATCTTGGATGCCAAGAAAGTAAAGGAAGCGGCAAGGAAGGCTTCAGAGAAAGCTATCTTGGAAGAGAACTCCAAAAAAATAGAAGAAGGCATTATGCGTCTCCTCTCAGAACAAGAAGAGATGCCCGAAGAGGATCTGTTTGGTGATGAGCCGGAGATGGACCTCGAAGGCGATCAACAAGCCTCAGCAGAAGTAGCCGACGACATCAAAGCCCCAGCATCATATGTTACTGATGAAGATCAGGGCGCTGATGAGGAACTGGAGATCGAATTTGATTTAAGCGAACTCCTAGAAGCCTTTAGTGATGACGAAGAGGAACTCGAAGAAGAAAACGAACTCGAGGAATCGGAAGACTCAGAGGAGCTTGAAGAAGAAGTTGATAGGAATAGAAGGGAAAACTTCTTTAACGAGCAAGAAGAGGTGAAAGAGGAGACGAAAGTTGATTATGATATGGAGCCTACTGATTCCAATGGAGTTATTGGCAACAATGTCGAAGAATTAAATCGACATGAAGAAAGACTTGCTATGAAAAAGCGCTATGAAGATGTCTTGGAGCTTAACGAGATGTTAGATCATAGACTAGACGAGATGATAGAAAACAAGTCTAACTTAAAGAAAGAATATAAACAATTACAAGAAAAACACAAGCAAGCCACTATATACATGAAGAAAAGCGAGGCCGTGATTAGTAAGCTGCAAGAAGTCAACAAGGCTATGCGGGAAAAATCTAATCGAGACAAGCTTATGATACAGTTTCTTTCTGACGGTTCAAAGAATAGCCTTCAAATTAAGAAAATGATGGAAGCGTACAATAAAGGCCTTGATTATCAGAAACTGGAGGCGCTGAACGAAGCAATTTCAACCTCATTGCCGATCATGGGATCGGAAGAATCTATCGAGGAAATGGAAGGGAAAACGAACAAGTCTTCAATTAGAATGATAAAAGAGAACAGAACGCCAAAAAAGAAACAAAATAATTCGCAGTTTTCTAACCAGACAAAATATAGATTTAGAAAGCTCGCAGGTATCACAGAGGAGTGAATTAAAAAATGTCACTATTAGAAAAATTATCAGAAGGCATTGTCTTGGAGACAGCCGCTGAGAAGGCAGAAATGCTTATTGAGCGTTGGGAGGGCACAGGCCTTCTTGATGGCATCAGCGATCGAAGAGATCAGGCCAATATCGCGCAGTTGCTTGAGAACCAAACAATTGCACTTCTTAGAGAAGCTAACTCTATGGCCGTTGGTGCTATCGAGGGGTATGCTTCTATCGCTATTCCACTTATCCGAAGAGTCTTTGGCGAAGTCATCGCTCAGGATCTTGTTTCGGTTCAGTCTTTGAGTCAACCAAGTGGGCTCATCTTCTTCCTTGATTTCACCAAGGGCGATGCTCAAACCGGAAGACCTGATGAATCAGGAGTTTCTCTTTACGGTGGCGGCGTCGTTGCTTCGGAAGTCAGTAGAGGTGTTGACATTGGCCCTGGTGCTAATGATGAGACCAGCTTCTACAACTTGGCAGATGATTCGTACTCCAATGCACTTGGAGCATCTACCACTTTTGAAGATGCAGACCTTACCCTCGCTGCTGATGCTATCGACCTCGATGGCTCCCCTACAGATGCACAGCTTAAACTAATCCGTCACGATGCTGACTTGCTTGGCCTTGAGGATGTTCATGCTGTTGTTTGCGACTTGCTCTTGAGCAACGTCGGCGGCGATATTGATCAAGTCTTTGAGGATGCTCTTCAGAGTTTTAGGCTCGATGACATTTCTTTGATTGCAGACTTTGCAGGCACTGGTACTCCTCGACAAGTTCGAAGGCTTACCAAGATCGTAAGAGATTACGATACCCCTGCGAATGATTATCTCAGGCTTGTCTTCGTCGTCCCTAGCGACTCGGGTGCTGCTTCCCTCACCTCGGGCGATACCGTTGGTACTACCAGTACTACAACTGCTGAAGATCTTTCAGCAACGTTCAAGATCTACGATAACCTTACAACTTCAACGGCTCTAGGGTCATTGGTTGGTGCTTCTTCATGGGGCCTTGAAGGTAATCCTAACATGGCAGAGATTGATATTCGATTGGATTCAATTGATATCAAGACTACTACCAAGAAGCTCAAGACCAAGTGGACCCCTGAACTGCAACAGGACTTGGCAGCTTACCACAACCTTGATGTTGAGGCAGAGCTTACAGGCATCCTTGCAGATCAGATGACTCTTGAGATTGATCAGGAAATCCTTAACGATCTTATCCATGGTGCAACCGCTGGCGTTGTCTACTGGTCAAGACGCCCTGGTAAATTCCTTGATTACAGCACTGGTGCTCCAATCTCATCGTCCGCCAACGAAGCTTTGCTTGGTGCAGACTTCACAGGTACTGTTAGTGAATGGTACGAGACCCTTACCCACGCGGTTAATGAGGTTTCGGCAACAATCATGAGAAAGACTCGAAACGGTGGAGCAACTTTCCTCGTCTGCGGACCTGAAGTTGCAAACATTTTCGAGAACACTGCTGCATATCGCTCTAGCGTGGTCCATGACCAAACTAAGGGTGGGTCTCTTGAGAAAGGGATGGATGTTGTTGGTAGCTTGAATAAGAAGTTTGATGTTTACGTCAACTCTTATTTCCCAAGAAATGTTATCTTGGTTGGTAGAAAAGGAACAGGTGATTTCGACACCGGGTATGTGTACGCCCCATATGTGCCATTCCTCAAGTTCCAGACCATCCCAGACCCAGATGACTTTACACCACGCACGGCAGTCATGTCTCGCTATGGTAAGCGCATGGTCAGACCTGACTTGTACGGCTTGGTTATCGTCACTGATCTTGGTGGTTGATAGGTTAGATAACTAACCAACCCTGACCCCCTCTTGGGATTTCCTGAGAGGGGGTTTTCTTTGAGGATCAATATTTAAGTTGCTAACAGGAGGATAAAATGGCTTTACCTATACTAGAACCAGAATCATTATCATCAAAATCTATACTCCCGGCAAGAGGAGATGTAGATAACGTAACATGTGAAAGCTTGCCGTTCGCGACTTATATTAATTGCGATACTCATTCTTATTGGACTGTAGAACAGGAAGATAGCTTCAAGAAAGGAGCAGCAGATCAAGTTGCATACACCTACAAGCAACTTGGTGGCGATGTTCTTGATATAGAGTTAGATGAATGTCAGGTTTATGCTGCATACGAAGAAGCTGTCCTTGAGTACTCATACCACATTCTTCTAGGGCATGCTAGAAACACTATGTCTGACTTCCTTGGGTCTACTACAGGACAGTTTGACGAAAATGGGCAGTTGCTTGACGATGCTGAAAACGAAGAACTGAGAGGAGCCAACCAAGCCTATCCCAAGTTTAAGATAGGTTATGCTAGACAGATAGGTGAAGGACTAGCAGGAGAAGCTGGTGTAGGCGGGGACTATACATATCACATGTCCTATATTGATGTGGTTAACGGACAGCAGGATTATGATCTTGAAGCTGCTATATCGAATGATCCAAGGTTTAACGGCTTGGTCGAAGATAAGAATATCATTATTAAAAAAGTATTCTGGAAGACAAGGAGGTCTACGTGGAACTTCTATGCTTACTTTGGAGCAATATCAGTAGCTAGCAACGGATCTCATTATGGATATGGTCAATACGCAGATAGTGCAACATTCGAAGTTGTTCCTGTCTGGGAACACAAGCTCCAGGCTGCTGCTTATCAGGACGCTCTTGAAGTAAGGACTTCGAACTTCTCCTATCTCGTGAGAAACAACAAGTTAAGGCTGTTCCCTACGCCTCAAGAGTATAGTCCTAGAAAGTTTTACTTTGAGTTTATCATAGATGAAGGTCCATTCGATCCGATACTGGAATTTGATGAGGACGGAAACCCTACTTACGTGAATAGACCAGAGCTTAATGGAGTTTCAGGACTTAACAACTTACCATTCGAGAATATACCGTATGATTCGATTAACTCTGTAGGTAAGCAATGGATAAGAAAGTATGCCCTGGCCAGGACCAAGATAATGCTCGGTCTCATAAGATCAAAGTTCACTTCCATCCCCATCCCAGGAGAGTCGATTACTCTTAACGGGCCTGAACTTATAACTCAAGGCAAAGAAGAGGAAGAGGCGCTAAAGGATGACCTTAAGGATATGATCGAACAACTCTCATATGGCAATTTGCTCGAAGAAGATGCCAAGAAGGTAGAGAACGCAGAGACAATTATGTCAAAGATACCTTTAAAGATCTACAGAATGTGAGGTAATAAGTGGCAGACGATGAAAAGTACGAAAAACAGGATGCTCCACCACCTCCTCTGTTCCTAAACCAACCAGAGAGAGACTTTACCAAGCAGATTAGCGATGAGATTGTGGAAAGAGTGATAGGACAGGATGTCTTTTACTTCTCTCTGGACGTAAAGGCTTCTGATTATCATGAATTATATGGGGAAGCTATAGTAAAGACATATAAGCCGCCAGTACATGTTAAACTAAGGGCTGAGTTTGATGAGGAATCGACAACAGGAAAGTTTGGTATAGATAGAAGGCCTAAGCTATTGCTCTACTTTCACAAACGAAGAGTTAACGAAGACCAAAATATGGTTGTAAAAGAGGGTGATGTTGTTAGATACGGAGAATCTTTCTTCGAGATAACAGAATTAATAGAAGAAAGAGAGCTTTTCGGGCAAAATGAGTTCAGATTTGAAGTAAGGGCTACTTGCTCCAAGTTAAGAGATGGTGCTTTTAATGGAAGATAACAACATAGACACAAACGAGCTTCCTTACTGGGAAAAATCTCTTGAATCCAGCCTTGAAACTATAGATGCTGCTTTATTCGAGTATTACAGGGACCATCTGAATATCAATGTTTCTACTAATAGGGGTAATAAAAAGGTTCCTGTGCTATTTTCGACTTTTGAAAGGGCATACGTAGCAGAAAAGTATAAAGATATAAGAGATGGCGATGGAAGTCTGATTTATCCTATTATTTCGGTGACAAGAGAAGGTTTCTCGAAGGATATCAGTAAGAAGTCTACTTTTTGGGCGAACATGCCCTCTCTCTCTGGCGCGCAGAGAGGCCATATAGCCGTTTCAAGAAGATTAAGCGGTCCTACTACTCAGAAGTTCACGAAATCGTACAGAGACTCATATCCTAACTCTGGCGTCAGGTTTCAAGTGAAGAGAGAGAAATCTCCGAGATTAATTTACGATGTAAAGTATATTCCGCAAGTCTATTACGTTGAAGTCTCTTATACGGTTTCGATAAGAACAGACTATAGACAACAGATGAACACTATAGTGCAGACTATAATGGGAGAGTTAGGAAATCAGAATTATTTCGTTGTTGAAAAGAATGGCCACAGATTCGAGGCCTTCATAGACCCAGATTTTAACCACAACGATGATTTAGATGATTTCACCGCAAAGGATAAGTTTTACCAAACAGATATATCTGTAAGAGTTTTGGGCTATAGCTACGGAAAATCTCAAAACCAAGAAAGTCCTTTCAGGTCCGTGAGGCAGACAAAAGGACAGGTTGTGTTCGATGTAGAATTATTGACAGATACAGATACTCTTCCGTTTGATGAAGCTTTTATATCCACGCCTCTAATTGATACTGCCCCTACTCTATCAGGAGATCTTACTATTGGAGGCACCTTAACGTTAAGTGACGGGGTTTGGACTGAAGATGTAGACTCTTATCTATATGAACTGCTAAGAGATGGTGTTGTTGCCTACTCTTCCGGTGTTTCAGGCTCCTTCGTGCTTACAGAGGATGATATAGGCCCCGTCTTGGAGGGCAGAGTTACTGCCACCAACTCAGCAGGCACTAGTGCTCCATCGCTCTCGAACTCATTACAGTGGACGCCATTAGAGATAGACAATCTTTCCAACTGGTATGACCCTACTGATGAAGATGCGAGGTTTGTGGATATAGGGGGAACAGTACCGGCTGATAACGGAGACCCAATTGGAAGACTTACCGATAAAGTAGGAAATGAAGATCTATTGGCCACCGGCTCTGTAACAAGGCCAGTGCTGACAGATAATACAGGGATATCTGTGCTCCAGTTTGATGGCATCTCCTCCAGAATGGAGAATAGTTACAGCATAACAAGCGATAATTCTATTATTGCAGTCCTGCAAAAACCAAATATAGCAGCAGTGTATGCCATATGGGATGGGCAAACAATATTAGGAACCAGCAGAGCTTACTTGCTTCATAGGTCTACAGGAGTTGACTGGAGATTCCTGTCTGGGGGTGATGATGTCAGGGCAGATGGCGTAACAGCAGGAGGGGATTATTTACTTCTTGAAACTCAGGCAACAACATCATTCTTGGCCATATACGAGAATGGAGTTCAGATAGGACTGGAGAACCCTGGCATTGCTTTAAATGTTGGTTTGGATCTTGGCGTTATCTTCGGAGATGATGCCGGGACTTTGGATTCGTACTACCCTGAACAGATGGCGCAGATGTTTGTTGTAGATGGTGTGTTATCTTCTTCTGATAGAGCAGATCTTGCTGCGTGGACTTCGTATACATTTGAGGATTTAGGACTATGACAGATTGGCGGTACGCAGTTTTGCTTGTTATTAAAAGTGACACCCTCAGGATAGCAGCAGCAAATTTGGAAACCGTTGATATAACAGAAGAGCTTAGGGACATAAGAGTCTGGGATAAGGCTCCGATTTACGATAACGGAGGAGTCGAGTACAAAGTTTTGTATAACCTCTTTGGAGAAGGAGAAACGAGCAAGATACCAACACTTCTCGCCAAGTGCTGTCCTGATGCAGCTTATTATCAGAATGCCATGGGGTATGATAGCGACGATAATTTGCTTGGTGGAGTCTTTATTGTTAGATCACCCCTGGTGGATAATGGAAGCCCTATTGATGTGCTCGCATCATTTGGATTTACTAGAATACTAGGACCTGAAGTATGATTGAATATGATTTTGGAAAGATAACAAATATAGTTATATGGGTTAGCATCATAGGATTAATCGCGTATGATATATTGCCGCTTCTCAGTAAGAAGAAGAGGGACACTATATCAGAGAAATTAAGAATATCCTCTTATGTAACATCGGCAGCCCCTCTGGGCTGGAGCCTCCTTTATGGGCACTTTTTTGGCATATTCAAGGGCCATAATGGGCTCATTAGCTTGCTGCTTATCCCTGTGTGCGCCTTGGTATTACTGTTAGATTACAAGATAAGACAAAAAATACATTTAAAACCACTATATAATGTCGCATACGGATTTTATATGCTCGTTGTTGGAGCAATAGGATATTTACTAGGATCATATTTTTGGTCTTTAGCATAAGAAAAAGACAAAACAGAGGATAACACATGCCAGTAGAGAACAACGCCCTGGAGTCCCCAGGAGTTTACATTAATGAAACGGATAATACAGAACTTGCAGGTAGACCCAGGCCCACAGGCCCAGTTGTTGTCGGGACCGCAAAAAGAGGTCCTGCAATGCGACCTGTTACGGTTAAAGATAGTAAAGAATTAGTAGAGATGTTTGGTCAACCATACTCTTCGGGCATCTCGCAGGATGTCTGGAGATCTGGTGATGTTATCGAAGCTACGTTTGGTATGTACGCTGCGAAGGCTTGGCTTGCTAACAACGATACTCTTACCTTCGTGAGGCTCTTGGGAACAAACCACCCTGATGCTACTGCTGGCGGGGGTACTATTGAGGCTGGTTGGACTACTGCCAACACTCCCGTAGATAATGATGGCACTAACGGTGGTGCCTTCGGGGTTTATCTAACTGAAACCTCCGACAACGCTGGAGACACATATATTGCAGAAGGCGGCGGAAGCTCTTACCTTGCTGCTATCTTTTATGTTGAAAGTGGCTCTGTGACCCTTGAGGGCGTTGCCCTTGATGCTGGTGCTGGCTCTGAGGTTGCTCAGACAGCTACGCTTGCAGATGGTGCTTATGTTGCCTCTAATGCTGCCAATGCTGGCTTCAATCTCGTGGTAAGGGATGATTCAGGTACTGTTGTAGAGACTAAACCTATTAATTTTAATAGAACAAGCGCAAACTACATTAGAAAGGTTGCCAACACCAACCCTACCAAGACGAACACAGAACTAAGTGATTCGGGCGTTGGATACTGGTTAGGTCAGACATATGATCAATTCATAAATGATCAACTTGATATTTCTGGTGCTGGCACTGGCGAAATAGCTGCTGTTGTCTTGCCTATCTTGAGTGATGATCTCTCTGGGCAGGATCATACAATGGAGGCGACCGCAGGCGTTACTCCCTGGATTCTCTCTCAACACGTAGGCACGAACACAGACTTCACTGGTGATGCTACTACTGGCAAATACCCTGTGGAAGAGCTTTTTAGAATCCACAGTCTTGAAACAGGCTCATGGGAGTCCAAGAACCTTAAAGTTTCCATCAAGAACGTCCAACCTCCAAGAAGTAATTTGGATGATTATGGTACGTTTACTGTGGAAGTGAGAAGTGTTTCTGATAGTGATGAGGTGCCTAGAACGATTGAGGTTTTCTCAGGTCTTAAGTTAGATCCTTCTTCGCCTGACTATATTGCTGCTAAGATTGGGGATACGACTACTACTTGGAACGAGACAGATAAGTTGTATGAAGAAGTCGGTAGCTACCCTAACAGGTCAAAGTACATCAGGGTTGAAGTTTCTCCTTCTCTTGACAGGGGAGAATTGGACGCTGCATTGCTCCCGTTTGGATATCACCACCCAGCAACTTATATTGAGAACGCTCCAGGCACAAGTGTTCTTGCCCCTGATGACGATACAGAAGTTATCGCATATGCCAACGATGTTGGTAGCACTGGCGGCGTTTACGATTCAGGGCAGGGCGCAGCTAATGATTTGGTTCCGCCAAAGCACGTTCACAGAAGTACCTCCTCGGAGGGTAACTTAAGATCAGCAGAAGATGCTTATTGGGGTATCGTTACTTTTAGAGAGACAAATAGGAATGTTCTTGACGCATCGTATTCTGATATCGTGCACGCAAAACCAGCAGGCATTGACCCGACAGAGCCTACGACTGATGTCTCCTCAATTCCTTATATTGTGTCTCTAGATGACTTGGTGTTATCTAACGGCGTATATACGTGGACTCTTGGCAGTAGAGCGGGCGGTACTTCCTACACTGCAAGCGGCAACGATGCTTATGACTTGCTTGAAGCTGGTCAAAATTCGTTCACTGTCCCTGTTGTAGGAGGTTTTGATGGTCTCGATATCACAGAGACCAATCCCTTCAGGAACACCATGCTTGATGGTACTACTGAGCTTAATAATTACGCTTACAATAGCATCAAGAGAGCAATTGATAGCGTCAGGGATACAGATGTTGTGAACACAGACATCATGACAGTTCCGGGGCTCACAAATAGTTCTCTAACAGAGTATGGCGTTAACATTTGTGAGCAGAGAGGAGATGCATTGTTTATCTTCGATCTAGAGAATGATTATCAACCTGCCTCAGAGGGACTTGCGAGCACTTACCCTGTTGAGCCTGATCTTAACTTGATGATTAACGAGGTCAAGGATAGGACAATCAACAGTTCTCATGGGGCAGTTTACTCATCATGGGTTCAGATTAGAGATAATAGAACTGGGAGGCTCTTATATGTTCCGCCTAGCACTATAGCACTAGGAGTCATGAGCTACTCACAGGCAGTATCGCAACCATGGTTCGCTCCAGCAGGGTTTAACAGAGGTGGGTTGTCGCAAGGCACAGCAGGGCTTCCTGTCGTGAATATCAGAAGGAAGTGGAATAAGCCACAGAGGGATAAGTTGTACACGAACAGCATTAACCCTATTGCAAGATTCCCCTCTATCGGCTTTGTTGTCTACGGGCAGAAGACGCTTCTCTTGGAAGATTCGCTCCTTACTAGGATTAACGTTAGAAGAATGGTTAACTACCTCAAGGCGAAGATGAGAGAGCTTGGCAGGAACGTTCTCTTTGATCCTAACGTCGATGTTACGTGGCAAAGGTTCAGAGGTCCGGCAGAGAAAGAACTCAACAATGTTCAAAGTAAGTTTGGTATCGAGCAGTACAAACTTCAACTCGATGATGCCACTACGACTCAAGATTTAATTGATAGGAACATTGTTTATGCAAAGTTACTAGTTAAACCCGTAACAGCAACCGAGTTCTTGGTGATTGATTTCGCGATTACTAATAACTCTTCAGATTTTGAATAATAGGAGACTAATAAATGCCTACAAAGCCTAATTTTTGGAGCCAGCCAGGATTTCCACCAGAACCTAAGAGGAAATTCCAGTGGATTGTGGCCTTTGGTATAGATGATAGTAATTCGAGAAATCCTTACTCTATACCAGCATATGTTGTAAAGAATGTGACCAGACCATCTTACGAGATCAGTAAGGGAGAGCATGCTTACATCAACCACACCTACAAGTATCCTGGCAGGGTCACTTGGAATGATATCACGATCACTATGGTTGATCCGATAGATCTTGACTTAACTGGTCGAATCTCGGAAATGATCAGACAGTCTGGGTATATCATCCCTTCGAGACACTATGAAGACAGTCAAGGTGTTCCTCACGGAAGAACTATCTCCAAGACCAGAGCTACAGATATTCTTTTGAATTTCGAGCTTATCTTGATGGACCCTGATGAGAATCCCGTCGAAAGATGGAGATTGTATCATCCATGGATTTCCAATGTTGATAACGGAGATCTGGATTATACTTCTGAAGATTTGGTTGACACGACTCTGACTATAACATATGATTGGGCTTCGCCTGAGACAGTTATTGTCGAGAATGGCATTATTGTTGGAGATTCCAAGATTGTTTGGAATCCTAACGCAGACGCATTTAGTCGATAAAACAACAACCAAAAGAGGTTTAAGTGAGAAATAATCAAGAAGCGCTAAGACAAGCAGGAATACCAAAGAATCATAAGAGTAATACGGTTGCTCCTGCGGCAATGCCACTTCCATTTGTTGAGAAGACAGAGGAAGTGGCATTGCCATCAAAAGGTCTTCTTTATCCCGAAGGGCATCCTTTGCATGGAAAGGAAACCATCGAAATAAAGCACCTGACGGCAAACGAAGAAGACATCCTTACCAACCACACCTACAGTAAGCTCGGCACTACAGAATTGGAGTTCCTAAAGGCTGTTATCAAGGATGATGTTGATCCTTCGACTCTTACCCTGGTAGACGTATCTGCTATTTTCTTGTTCGCAAGGATTTTCGGATACGGCAACAGTTATGAACCAACGGTAAAGTGCCCAAATGTTGATTGTGGCCACAAAAAGAAGCATGAGTTTGATCTGTACGAGTACACTCACTTTGGGCACATAGACACAGAAGAGTTCCCTGGCGTCTCTATTGACGAGAAAACTGGTGTTATCTCTTTTACTCTTAGCAACACAGGGTGGAAGATCAAGGTAAGGCCAATGACTCTTCGGGATAAGATGGAGCTTGATGCCGAAAAGAAAGCAAAGAAGAAAAGAAAGACGAGCAAGTACAAGAAAGCGCGAAGGGAAACGCCCTACATCAACCAACTCGTCAAGATTGTCGAGTCCATCGCATTCCCAGATCCAGAAGGAGGAGATAACTTTATCGTAGCAACCGATAAGATCCACCTAAGGGAGGTAATCAAGGTTATGCCTACAAAAGACACTACAGAGCTAAGAAAAATTAGTAATGGCCTTGGTGGAGATATTGATTTGACATTTGATTTCGAATGCGAAGAGTGTGACTATGAAGGGGTTATGGAGGTGCCTCTAGACAGTAGCTTTTTTCGACCTTGATTCTATATACATGGAGAAGGTTTGCTACGAAGAAATCTTTTTCTTGATATACAGAGGAGGCTTTTCTTTAATAGAGGCATATAATCTGCCTGTTCTTCTCCGAAAGTGGTTTGCCGAGAGGATCATAAAAGAAATGAAGCTCGACATAGCAGCTATGAACGGGAAGCAGGTAGATCCAGATTCTATTTGAACAAGGAGCCATGAAAGTGGCTCCTTTTTTCTTGAGACTTTAATATGGCAGAAGATAACCAAAAACCAGCTACAAAAGAAGATATAGAGGCTATGCTTGAAGGCATGGAAAAGCTCTATAAGATATCAGGTAAGACAAGGAAGACATTCTCCGATATCAAGACTATCAATGCTTTTGAAAATAGCTCGGAATCCCTGGAGACCATGCTGAAAAGTATCTCTACTATCAACAAAGAGATAGAATTATATAACCAGCAAAGCCCTGGTGCTACTGATTACATGCGTATATTTGACAGTACGCAAAAAGAGATATCGAAGGCAAGAAAAGAACTATCTGCTATCATAAAGCTCAAGAAAGAATATGAAAATATTGATAACAATGCCAAGGATAGAATAGAACTTCTGAAAAGAGAGGTTCAGGCACTAAAAGACAGTCACGATGGCAACGAAGAGACTTTAGAGATCATCAAGGAGAAAGAATCTGAGATCTCAGCCTTAAATGAGGCCCTCGATGGACAAGAAGAAAGGCTTCTTAAACTAAAGGATGCAGTTGATAAGTTTAACACAGAGACCAAGGCCTCTATTGTAGGCATGGAACTGGCCGAAGAGGCCATGGAAGGATTGGAGGATGCGACTTCAGGTTTTCTTAGCAAGATAGGTTTTGCCGGGGATGGCCTGCTAGACTCTGGTAAGAGTGCCGCCAAGTTTATGAAGGCCATCCAGAGCAACCCTGTTAAGGTCCTCAATAGCGGCGTAGATAGATTAAATAAAATACTCGTTAATCATAAAGCTATACTGATGGGCGTTTCTGCTGTTATTGCAGGAGCGTTTATTGCTGCTACTACAAGAATGATAACAGAGCTTGATGAAGCCTCTGCCATGGTTGCAAGGTTAACAGGTAACAGCAGAGAAATGATAGGAGTACTAGAACAAAGCAATACCCATATGATGTCTATGGGGGGCTCAGTGCGAGATGCAGCAGAGGGCTTTATTTCTCTCTATACTCAGGTTGCGTCATTCTCCAAGATTGCAAATAAGACAGACATTATTGGTTTCACGAAGACGATGGAGAATCTAGGGGTCAGTACAGATGACACAGCTAGAATGTTCGACCACCTCGTATCATCACTCCAGATGTCGTTTGTAGAGGCGAAGAATGTTTCTGTTAGATTAGTAAAGGTGGCCAAGTCTCTTGAACTTCCAGTGGAAAAAATGGTACAAGGATTCATAGATGCTCAACCAAAACTAGCCGCTTACGGCAGAAAGGCAGTCGAAGTATTCGAAGAGGTTGCGGCAGCCGCCAAGGCGACCTCCCTGACCACGCAGGAGCTTCTCGGGATCGTTGACCAATTCGACACCTTTGACGGGGCAGCAGAGGCCGCAGGGAGGCTCTCAGCGGCTCTAGGGGGCTCTTATCTAAACGCCACTGAGGCAATGCTCGCCACAGAAGGCGAAAGGATAAAAATGATCCAAGAAGCCATGAGACTTTCTGGCCTTGAATATGAGAATATGAATAAGTTCGAGAGGATGAATATCGGTGCTGCTATTGGCATTACAGATATATCCGAGCTTAATAAGTTATTTGGTACTCTCTCGCAAGAAGTTGGAGAGTATCAGGCAACGCTGAATGTTCTTGGGGTGTCCACAGAAGAGATAGAGGCTGCTTCGAGATCTGCTGTTACCTTGTCTGATAAGCTATCTGCACTATGGCAAGCCTTCGCCGTGAGCGTAGCCCCTGTTGTAGAGACGCTTAATGATATACTCGATACAGTCTTGGAAATAAATAACAGCTTCGATGGCAAGCTAATCCCCGCTCTTGCCATTGCTGGTGCCGTTGGTGCTCTTGCGTTTGCTGGTATCCTTGCCCCTGCTCTCGCTGTGGCTGGTGTAATAGCAGGAATGGCTGTGTCACTAATGATCGTAACCAAGCTCTTTAATCACTTTAGAAAAGCTGGTGATAGTGTAGCGCAGGCGATGATGAAAGCTGGCATAGCTATATCCATACTAATGCCACCGCTAGGTGCACTTATAACAGTAGTGTCATTCCTGTCGATGGTTTTTGACGAAATATCCAAAGAGTTTAATAAGGTAAAAGATGATATTTACAAGGACCTAGAGCCTGCTATAAACACACTACGAGAAGCTTTCTCCCCCCTGATAGATGTTATTGGCATTACAGGAGAGTCGTCAGGAGTCTTGGGGGTGGCCCTTGATATTCTTACTTCTATTATATCGCTAGCAGCAAAAGTCATAGCAAAGTCTTTGGTGGGTACACTTCATACTGTCGTTGGGATATTCTCTGCGATCATTGAGGGCATTTCGGCGTCAACAAACCTGCTTATGGGGTTCTTTACTCTATTTACAGGAGGAGGATTCGATCAAGCATTAGAGTATTTCTCTTCGTTTGTGACAAATCTAGAAAATATGTTTTGGATCTTTATCAAGACTGTGGCTAGAGGTTTGAAATCTCTATCTGAATTGATGCCGGAAAGTGAGCTTGCAATGAGCATCAACAAGGGCGCAGATAAGATAATAAAGGCGGCAAATGATTCTATAGAGAGTAATAATACAATCTCTAAAGAAGTTTCCAAGTCCAAAGAAAACTTGGAGACAAAGAATACAGAGACAGTTGACAAGATAAACAATGTAAACTCGGAGATGCGGTCAAGGACATCCGCTTCTACGCGAGAGAGGAAAGAATTTTATTCTAGATTTGAAAAGAACACGACCCTTGATAGAGTCGCTTCGTCCTCTGATGCGCCCACGATAATAAGACTTGAGCTTGACGGGAAAAAGATGACAGAGGTCGTGGTGGATAATATAAATAAGAGAAATAACCCCGATAGGAGTTAAGAGTGAATAAAAGACAATATGCCAAAGAACTAGAGGGCATAAGCGCAGAAAACGTTGATTGCAAAGAGTTTTTCGAGACCATTTTTAGAATAGATTCAAAAGACTCCATAATCATGCCTTCCCAGAGCACGTTTCACGTTGACTCTTCTATAATATCTCCAAACTTGTTAAGGGAGTTTGGAGTTGAATCTGGAGAAGGCAACTACCCCAGGCTGGCGGAAGAGATAACTGCTGAGGAATTATTGGGCATCTTAGGCAGGCAAGAAGGTCTTCAGATCGACAAGACCTTCTTTATAGGGGAATATAATTCTCTTGATGTCAATGGAAGGGCTGTTGTTTTAATGTTTATCGAGTTCGCAAAAGCTTTCTCCATGTGTGCAGTGGAAGATGGCATTATAAGTGACTCTTTAGAGGAGAATATACTAAAGGCGCTGCTTCTTCATGAAGTTGATATTGTGGAAGTGCTAGAAGGGAGAGATAAAGCTTTTTATAGCAGAATAAGTCAAATGAAGGAAAAAGGACTGGATATAGAAGTAGAGGACATAGCACACATTGCTTCTACTATTATGAAAAGAACTATAGGAGACAAATATCTTGAAGTCTTGAAGGCGGTTATCAATCCGAGCCATTTTGATAAATTAAGAGATATAATACGTTTTGATTTTGGCGATAATGCTGAGGTCACAGATCTAGAGTTAACGCGAAGACAACTGAATTATTTAAGTTTGGTGCCAAACCTTTTAAAGAATTTCAAAACCAAGTTAAGCAAGTCTGGGGGGTTTCTGGGGAGCCTCAACAAGAGAACTGGCACAATACTTCAAGTTATATCTGATGTATCGAAGCGCTTATCTCCATTCTCAGGGAGGGACAAGGAGATGGAGATAAAGAACTTTGTGCAAAAGGCAAAGATGGGAGACCCCAATAATCCTGATCTAGATTATGATTTATCTTACTTCATCAAGGCAGTGAATAGTTTGCAGGGTGTCATAGATGAACTTGATAAGGCAAAGGAAGGATACAAATCTTCGAGAGCAGATGATCCAGATTCAATAGGCTTTGATAATATCATGCAATATTTGGCAATGATCATATATTCGAAGAAAGAACTGGAGTTGGACCCAGGCCACGGGTACAGAATAATGCAAGATTATATCCCTAATTCGAACTTTACCGATGAGGCCAGATATCTGATTAGTGATATTGCAAAATTACTAGGAAAACAAGCACCAGAGGATATATCTGATGCGGAAAAGTCATCAATGTTCCAGCAATTGTTTCATGATGTTTTCCGTCATCTTGAGATAAGACAAAAGCAAGATTCTTCATTTTGGCCAAATTGGAGAGGTATGGAAGATTTCTCCATAGGGATTAAGGGCTTTTCCGGTAACACTATCCTTGAAGAAATTTTCGGCGCTTACTTACTCCAGGGTGAGTTCCCTAGGTTCGATAAGAAATTTTACAACGTAACAACCAAAGAGAAGGAATAAAGAGAGATGGAAGAAGACGACTTTAGGTTTATATTTGATAGGGGGATATCTACTGAAACAGATCTTATGGCAAATGCTACTGGGTTTGTGCTAGACTTCTTCCACCTCCCTTCTGGTGATAGCGTTACCTTTAAGGCAATGCTAAAGAACTACAAGCCAAATTATGATATAGATGTAGATAAGAAGAAATCATATGGCAGAATGGACCCTGTTCTACATTATGGCGGAACCTCCAGATCTGAGAACATTTCCTGGGTTGTGCCGTCTGTGTCTGAAGTTGACGCTATAGCTAATATGGATCGACTAAATAGGTTGATACAATTTCTCTACCCTGGGTATGATAAGACATTGGGTGAGTTTATTGGTAACTCGAATACGATATCTACCTCTCCTCTTATGAAGTTAAAGTTTGCAAATCTAATCATGGATTCTAACAGGCCAAGAGCGAAGACTGCTAAAGATGGTGGCTTACTTGGCATGATAACTTCTTTTGATGTAGAGCCTAATATTGATATGGGAATGTTCGAGATTGAAGATCATTTATTCTTCAAGGAGTTCACTATATCGTTAACCTTTGATGTTAACCATCAACACTCCCTTGGCCACGATAAAACAAGATTCAAGAGGCAGGGCTTCCCTTACGATATCAAAAACGAAAGAAGGGTTGACGCTGACTTGATATCAGATGAAGGAAGGATCAATGCTCAGGATGGCTTCTCGGAGGAGGCCACAGACCTTACTATCATTAGCGATGCCTCGACGGGGGGTACGCTAAATCAAAGACAGAAGGATCGCCTCAGGGAACTACAAGAAGCAGCGCCTAGTAGAAAAAGAGAAGTGAACAAGAGAAGTAATAATAAAATTGCGAGAAATATAACAGGGGTCTGAGTATGGCGTCAAGATATGAAGATAGGCTTATAGCGATCAACAAGGACGAAAGGTACAAGAACATCTTTCGAGAGAGAAGAATAAACTTCGTAAGGCAGTATAAGAGTCCCAGTATGCAGCATATACAACCAGAGGATAATATATCGTTTAACGAGATTCCTGTAATCTGGTCCAGAGAAGAGGCCTTTTGGAAAATATCTGCTAGACTATACGGAGATCCTGAGTTATGGTGGGTCATAGCTTGGTATAACTTGCTACCAACAGATCATCACGTTGCCATAGGGACAGAGGTGCTCGTCCCATTTCCTCTTAGCAGCGTTCTTAATATCTTAAGGGATGTCGGATAATGTCAACTGAAGCACAAAGATTCTCAGAAGAAGTGAGAGAAAGAGAGCAGTCTATACTGCTCTCTTATATTGATGAGATTATAAAATCATCAGGACAGGATGAGATTGTCTACTCTAACTTCGTTCAGGTCGAGACAAGTAAGCCATATGAATTTATATCCAGGGTAACTGGGAATCCTTCGGCAGCGGTGCTTACGAAGTTGCCACCTTCCATTTTATCCCTACTTGTCCCCAGGATAAGATTATTCGTCATGAAGAAAGATCCAAGGTCTGGCAGGGATACGCCTGTAGAGATGGTGTTTGATGATTCTGTTTCTGAGAAAAGTCTGGAGGATATACTAGAAGGGAGGGCAACGACGATTGATGCTGTCAATGTTCAGAGGTTTTCCTACAACTATAACGCAACTGATTATTCGCAAGTCAAGAACAATGTTACTGCTGAATTAGTTCTAAGCATGAGATCTATCGAGTCTTTCACGAAAGTAAGGACAAAGAAGTTAAGCGGCACGGACAAAGAGATAGAGTACCAATATAGTGATTTGGTTTTGCAAACCGTAAAGAGGCCAAAAGATCCTGGCAATAATGAATTTAAGATGTTTGCGATCATAGGATATGCTACGCCTACAGATGAATCACTTGATTTACTAAGAGAGGAAGCGAGCAAGCTTAACTCAGACCCGTTAGGAAATTTTAGCAATGGGTTTGATTTTGGGGTGAACACTATTATCAACGCCGTAAAGAATAACTCTATAGGGATGTATCTTACCCTTATAGGCCACGATATAAAGTATGAGCAAGATGGTAGCGTTGAGATCACCTTGGAATATAGCGCGTGCATAGAGGGGATACTGACAAACCCCAAGAGCGATGTTTTCATGCTCTCTAGAGACAAAGCCCAAAACCTAAAAGACCTCAGGGCAAAATATAACGAAAAGATTACGAACCTTGAAGAGTCAATTAGTTCCTATGGATCGGAGGAGACAAAGAAAAGAATTAAAAGGAAGAATCCCGAAAAAGACCTAGAAGAGGTCAAGGAAGAGAAGAGATTACAACTAACAGCAGGAAGAAGAGCTTTGCATGGTGCCTTGATACAAAAAATGCTTGATAACAATCGAGTGTATACGCTATCTGTATCAAGAAAGTATCAATTGCCTGATAACATTAATGATGAGGCAAAAGATGATATCATAAAGAAGCAGGCAAATTCTTCGATAAGAGATTTGTATCAGATAGGGTCGGTTCAAAGGGCATTTTCGGGAGATCGACTTTCAAAGAGAATAACAGGAGACCTAAAGACTTACCAAGATAGTAACGATGTAGATTCCATCCTAAACTTTAGCGATGCAGTAAATGATAGGTTTGGAGCAGATGAGATTATCTTTGGGGCAAAGAACGATATTAAAATAAGCTATTTCTTCTTTGGAGACTTGCTCAATATTGTATTTGATATACTATTCGATGAAGAGTTATCAATTACTAACGGAGGTGAAGTAAGGCCTGTTGTTGGGCCTATACAGTTCTTCAGAAAAGATGATAGCGCCAAAGGGATTGAGGATAGATTCATTGAGGCGTCTTATAATCTTTCTGATATTCCTGTATCTGTGAACATGTTTGTAGTCTACTTGGTAGACAAGATAGTCAAGAGCAACAGAACCACCTACCCTATAAAGATATTCATAAGAGACGTAATAACAGACCTCATAGGAAGAATGCTCAACGCCCGAACAACAGGTGCCAAGTTTTACACTCAGGCAAGAGTCAATATGAATATCTTATCAGGTACAGACAATGGCATTGATAAGCTGACTGGGAAGTCCACCAACAACGGGAGACTCTCCAGCTATGGACTAGCCAGGGTTACGGATAGAGACTTGAAGGAAAACAACATTAGGTCGATAAACACGATAGGAGAGCTTGAGAGACTTCGAGCAGATATAACGCCATTCAATTATGTGTTTCTCTTTGCCTCTTTAACTGAGTTCTCTAATCTCGTCAGGGACAGATCAAAGGGACAGTTAAACGATGAAGAGAGAGGAATCTACACTTACAGGATAGGTGAGGACAGGGGTCTTGTAAGAAATATTAACTTTTCTAGAAGTGATCAACCTTACGCGAGAGAGGCAAGAATACAGAGGGCAGCAGAGCAAGATGATAGATTCCCCGATATCTTCACGTATTTCCAAGAGAAGTATGACGCGAATCTTGAGTTATACGGAAACCCTTTTGTTCAGCCTGGGCAATATATCTACATAGACCCGAATACTCTTGGCTCTAGGAGTAGAGAAGAAGTGTCAGAGACTGCGAGGACCCTTGGCCTGGGGGGTTATTACATGCTCGTTAATGTATCTGGGGAACTCACGAGGAACGATTACGAGGTCTCTGCAAAAGGCGTCTGGCAGTCAGACGGGAACAAGGTGTCTAGAAGAAAACTTAATCAAATAGAGGTTGATGATGGTTATGGTGTACCGAGGAAATAACTCTCTCGGAAGCAAGGATTTGTTTAAAGAGAGGAAGAAATATTCAGATAACGCTTTTCAGGATATGCCATATCCTCTTATAGATGATCTAGAGAGCATAGGACTCGACAAAAACGGCTTCACTTTATTGCCCAAGGAATCCACGATAAGAACACTCCCAGAGGCGTTTGGAGAATGCTCGCTAATCTCCCCCGTGGCTGATTGTTTAGAGCAAGCTATAAGATTCTTTAACACTGTTATCGTTAAAGGAAAAGCCTCAAGTGCCCCTTACGCGATTACCTCTCTCGACGTAAAGAGTGGCTATGAAAGAATAGAGCAGAGTTATTCTTCTGAGATAGAGAAGCTGTATGAAAGCTTTAAGTTATTTATCAAGACAAGAGACGAAGAGAAACTCATAAGAGATTTTGATAGCTTTTATGATTTGTTTTCAGATTTTATGGTTCTGTATTCCAAAAGAAGGCCTGTCACGAAAACAGAATATGCGTTTAAATCTTCGAAGAGGGTGCATGCAAGCTCTATGTTCGTGAGCTTTCACGATTATAGTAATGATGATGATTTCTACAAATCAAAAAACATGCTTCAAAATCCAAATTATTACATCTTCCAAGATGCTATGGCTAGGTATGGATTTCAGGCCTACAAGCACGCACCAATGTCAGTTGCGTTTCAAGCTGATGCGTCCTTCCCTAAAGAATTACTAAAGAGGTACAGCGTCTCTAGTTTGGATGAGTTTCACGCAAAGTTCTTCTATTATCCTCATCATGCAGAACCTCAGAATATAAAGTGGATGTGCATCAACTCGTATATTAACTACATCTCAGAATCGGCATCTTTCACGAAGTACAAAATTTGCTCAGAGAGTACAAAAAGTTATGGAGTTTCGAGAAAAATTCCCGATTTTGACTTGATAAACGAGAAATTCCCTCCTAATCTATGGCTCGAACTGACAGCTAGGATAAGACTGTCGGAGAGAAGAGAGAGGTTGTGCGAGGAACCTGAGGCGATCTTGGAGTCTACTATGAGAATTGCTAATTCGGGGAATCCTGTCGCAGCTTTGGATTACCTAGAGAAAAGAATCCTATGAGGACAGTATGCCAGTTAGAGATTGGTTTTCATACGAAGGAAGAATATACACCAACGATATAGAATTAGACCTAGAGAACATTAACGGCATTACATTCCATGATAAAAGCTCAGGCAACTGCCTAGAGTATTATTACAAATTAGAACATCCTAAAATCGAGGATATCCTAGAAGTCCACAGAAAGGCGTATAAGGCCTGCAAAATCCCAATGCACTTGGTAGACCTTGAAAAGCTCCACGAGTCCTCTATGGAGCGTGTGTTCGCTTTCAGGGGCAAGTTTATCAAGGAGCAGCTCACTAAAGACAATGAAAGACATGACCCAACTTATTATAAGAGGTTGTTCAACTTCGTTGATGATATTTCCAAAAACAAGCTAAGACTAGGCGGGAACCTCATTAATGATTATCCCTACATTCATTATAAAATTGATGGAACGGTAACGGGAAGATTCACGACATCGAGGGATAGCTTTCCTATATTGACACTAAGGAAAGAAGATAGAGTTGATATACTGCCAAGAAACGATTTCTTCCTAGAGATTGATTTCAACGCTGCCGATATAAGGACATATTTGGGATTGAGCGGTAAGGAGCAACCTAGGGGAGATGTTCACGATTGGAATATAAAGAATGTATTCGGCAAAGACATGACCAGAAACCAGGCCAAAAAGGGAATCATGTCTTGGCTTTACGGCACCAGGGCACCTTATTGGCAAGAGGCAGAGTACTACCCTCGTGACATAACTAACAACTTCTCAGGACAGGGCGAAGAAGTTGTTACACCTTTCGGAAGAAGGCTGAAGCCTTCGAAAGGCATGAGAGTTAGTCACTTGGTTCAGAGCACAAGCTCAGAAATAGCGTTGAGGTCGGCAATGAATGTTCATGATTTACTGAAGGACAAAGAGAGTTTTGTATCCTGCACTATTCATGACAGCATTATTGTGGATCTTTCAAAGAATGATATAGACATTGTTGCAGATATGATAAAAACTTATAAATCAACTATATTTGGAGATTTCCCTGTTAACGTATCATACGGCAAAAATATGTTTGAAATGCAGAAGAAGGGATTGAAATGATTATATTGCCGCTTGGACCCAAGATGAACAAACTTGGGAAGAGCCTCGTTACCATCTCTAACAACAAATGGGAGATGCACGATACAAAGTCCTTTATACCTCACATGAACTCTCATAAAGAATATAATGACTTGGATTTGGACGTTCCCGAGGAAATATTAAAAGGCGATAAGATAACTATTCTTGTTAATGCCGGTACTGATATTTCTGGCGTTACCCTGAAATTGGCGGAGAAACTGGTTGACAGCGAATTATACCTGATTTACTGTAGGAGAAATCCCGATGGGATGATTCCAAAGTCTAAGCAAATCGAGCAGTTGACTTTTGGAGTCCTGAAGGAATACGCTAGATCTGGGAAGTTTTCGAAAATGATCATTTACGACCCGGAAATAGTATGGCAGAATTGCCTGCCAGATACCGGGCTCATGGATTACGAAAATAATGTCGCGAGAATGGTAGCATACTATTTTTATCTCTTGCATTATCTCCCAGGCCAGGATACAGTCACGGAGTCATTCGGCGGAAGTTACAATACGGCCAGAATCGGAACATTTGCCCAAAAGAGACTTGACAGCACTTCACTAAGAATGTTTTATGATCTTGGCGACGCGATAGAGATTAATTCTTACTACTATCTTTCCGAAAATACGCTCAAGAACAACAAAGATGTTCTGGGTAACATAAAAGCCTTCTCGAAAGAGAACAACAAACAACAAATAGCAAACAGTTACAAAGTTTATTTATCACCTCATGATGAAGATCTCGTTATGTGTTTGGTGAGTAGTAACAATCCACAAAAAGTAAAGTGAGAAAAGAAATGGGAATTGACTTAGAAGCACTCAAAAAGCAACTTGCAGCAAGCACAAACACTGGATCATCAAGCCGACGAAAGTTTGGTTTCGTTAACGTCCCCAAGCCGATGCACAGCACGGTAAAGCTCAGAATCTTACCATCTCCAGATGGAATGCCACTGAAGGACTTTAGTAAGCATAGGCTATCAGATAAGTATTGGGGTATCTGGTGTCATGATACGAACTCGCACTCTGAGGGTAGTTGCCCTATCTGCGATCTGAGGGGTGCGATGTGGGATCAGATTAACGAGCAGGAAGAGCTTCTCGATATTGCTCCCCCGAGAGATGAAAAGCTCTTGGAAGCAAAGAAGAAGGAGATCGAAGAGATGCGAGAGATTGCAAAGAGTCTCTTCCCTCGAACAAGGTACTACGCTGCTGTTATCGTAAGAGGCCAGGAAGACCAGGGCATTCAGATTTGGGATTTCTCTCAGACAGTATATCAGTCAATCGTGCAAGATATTCTTCTTAACGAAGAGTATGGTGATATCACTGATCCTCACAACGGCACAGATGTTATCTACAAAAGGATTCCGCACCAGTCGCTATCCTGCACTTACTCTGTAACTGCGTCGAGAAATGACAGCCCTCTCTTGCCCGATGCCACAGAAGAAGAGATTGATCAGTGGCTGGAAGACAACACTTACCCTGATTTCGTAGAAGAAGTCATGTACATTAACTCTATCGAATCAATTGAAGAGTCGCTCCAAGAAGTGATGGTTGAGAAGTTAGGTGAGGATGCCTTTACTGAGCAGGTCTCATATGGAGCAGGATCTACCGAGGAAGAGAAAAGCCTCGCAGATAAGGACGAATTTACAGTAGATGACGTAAGAGATGCTGCAAAAGCAGAGGACGAGGAAGATCCTGCTGCGGCTCTCGACCAAGCAATCGGTGAATCAAAGTTTTTCTGAGGAATAGATGACAGAAAAAGGTAAAGTAAACGTAGAAGCACTAAGAAAGAAACTAAACAAGACGATCGGTAAAAAGTTAGTATGGGACCTCGAAGATGAGGATTGCCCAACTGAGGTTTACGAATGGATTAGGTCTGGTTCTTTCATTCTGGATTGCAACACGAACAAGGAAGACATAGGAGGTTGGCCGATTGGCAAGATTTGCGAGCTAGCAGGCTTGGAAGGTACTGGAAAGTCCTTCCTGGCAGCCCTCGCCCTGGGAGAGGCGCAGAAAGCGGGGTACACGGGTGTGTACTTTGACTCAGAATCGTCTCTTTCTAATAAGCACTTGAAGAATCTCGGTGTAAACACAAAAGAGATGATTTATGTTCAAGCTGAGACTATTGAACTCGTGTTTACTGTAATCAACACCTTGCTTGAAGATGGTAATAAATATTTCTTTGTGTGGGATTCTTATGCTAATACGGCCACAGGCCACCAAGTAGAGGCAGATGACTTTAACCCAACTTCGTCTATCGCGCTTGCCGCGAGGATTAACGCGGGTGCTATGAAGAAGCTTGTTATCCCGATGGCTAATTCCCAGTCTACTCTCTTGGTAATCAATCAGTTGAGGACGAACATAGGCGCTAGGCCGTGGGAGGATCAATATATCACCCCTGGCGGAAAGTCTCTTGCTTATGCATACAGCATGAGAGTATGGCTTACCAAGCCTTTTGCCAAAAAATCATTCTTATATGATGATGATGGTTTAAAGATGGGATCTACTGTAAGAGCCGAGATAAAGAAGTCAAGGTTCGGCACCGAAGGAAGAAGGTGTGAATTTCAAATCGCATGGGGCGATGAAGAAGTTGGTATCCTTGATGAAGAATCTTGGTTCCTCGCGCTCTTGAACGCAGGGATTATTGAAACCCGAGGCTCTTGGCGAGTTTTCCCTCTCTATGACGAACCTGATTTCAAATTCAGGACGGCGGATTGGAAGAAACTCTGTAGAGAGAGGGAGGATGTAAGAATGGTTGCTAAAGACATGCTCAAGGATTCTTACATCAAAAACTACAGTTATGAGAAAGCTCATAAAATGCTAACCCAGGACGAAGGGACAGATAGTAAGTGAAGTTAACCAATCATGATAATGAACAAGGTAAGATCATGATCATAGATGCCCTCAACTTATACTTGAGGGCATTTGTGGTCAACCCATCACAAAATCCTAACGGCACTCCGATAGGTGGCCTGAGAGGCTTCCTGAGGTCGCTACAGAAGCTCTTTAGAGATCACCAACCAGATTATTGCATTATTTGCTGGGACGGCGCAGGAGGCTCACAGAAGCGCAGAAACAGGGTTTCTTCTTACAAGAAGGGAAGGAAGCCAGTGAAGATGAACACAAACATCCCCGAGATGTCGAATAGAGAGCAAGAGGAGAATAAACTTTGGCAGCAGATTAGGTTGCACGAGTACCTCAATAAGACTTCTATACCTCAATTGATGTTTGATAAGATAGAAGCAGATGATATCATTTCTTATGTCGCTCAGAACATCGAGGAAGAAGCTCTTATAGTCTCTAACGATAAAGACTTTCTACAGTTGTGCACAGATAGAATAAAACTTTATCGCCCTATAGATGATACGATATACGATAGAGACAAAGTTATTGAAGAGTACGGCATCCATCCTCAAAATCTGGCTGCTGCACGTGCGATAGCGGGAGACTCATCAGACAACCTCCCAGGCATCAATAGAGTAGGCTTGAAGACGGTCGCCAAGAGTTTCGAGAAGATAAAAGATCCTGATATGTTGCTAGAGGATATCTTTACCGAATGCAAAGAGACAAAATCGAAAAAGAAAGTCTACGGTAAGGTTCTAGAAGGTCGCGATATTATTGCCGATAACTATGCAGTAATGCAGCTATACTCTCCATCTATCTCGCCTCAGACAAAAGGTAAGATCGTACATCAGTTGTCTAACTTTTCACAGAGTTACAACAAGATGCTCTTTGATGCCGAGAGGTTTAAAGATGGCATTGTAGATGATTTATATGAATTATCAGGATTCCTAAAGAGATTCAGTACAAGAGTGCTAAAATGACAGATAAGAAAAACTTCTCCAAGTACGATAGAACGTTTGAGAATAACTTAATTTATGGCATGGCCACAGATAGGGTTTTTTGCGATAGAATCTCAGAAGTGCTCGAATTGGAGTTCTTCACGCAAGAACCAGCAAAGCAATTTGCCATGTATCTCTTGAACTACAAGAACAACTACGGATCTCACCCATCTCTTTCTACCTTTAGAACGGTGCTTATAAACGAGACATCTTCAGAGAGTGATACCACAAAAGCGTCTATTATGGCCTTGCTTTCTAAAGTAGAAAGAATGAGGTCTGAAGATGTAGATGTAGAGTACGAAAAGGATACTGCGATAGCATTTTGCAGGCACCAGAAAGTTGTTGGTGCTGTCATGAAGGGCCTATCTCATATCGAGAGCGAGAATTATGAAGCCTTGATGAACACAATCTCCAAGGCTGTTAACGCCGGAGATGAGAAGACAACTGCTTACGATTATATTGCTGATTTCGATGTAAGATTCGAGGCAATATCTAGAAATCCTGTTGTAACAGGATGGCCTATCATAAACAGGATAACACAAGGTGGCCTTGGTAGAGGAGAATTAGGAGTTGTAATCGCGCCCTCTGGCGCTGGTAAGAGCATGTTCTTGGTTCACCTTGGTGCAGAAGCCATCAAGAACGGGAAGAATGTTGTGCACTACACACTGGAGCTTCTTCCTACTGCTGTTGCGCAAAGATATGATTCTTGCATCACCGGGATCAAGTTAAATGATTTGATGGATCACAAGGATAAAATCAGAGATGAGATCAAGAAAGTCGAGGGAAGCCTCAAGATTCAGTCGTACCCCACTAGATATGCTTCTACGAATACTATAATTCAGCATCTAGAGAAGCTTAAACAAAAGGAAGATTTTCGCCCTGATCTTATTATTGTAGATTATGGTGACTTGCTAAAACCCGTGGTCCATTCAGCAACAAAGAGATCAGATCTTGAAACGATCTATGAGGAACTCAGAGGAATAGGTCAACAGTTTAACGCTGCCGTCTGGACTGCATCTCAGACGAATAGAAGCGGCATGAACAAAGAGGTTGTCACCACTGAAGAGATCTCTGAAGCTTTCAATAAGGTCTTTGTTGCTGACCTCATCATTACTCTTGCGAGGACACAAGAGGATAAAAATTTCAATGATGGAAGGATTCTTGTCGCGAAGAATAGAAATGGCGCGGACGGTATTGTTTACCCAATTTACATGGATACTTCTTCTGTAACCATCAATGTAAAGGATATGGAATATATAGAAGACAAGTCTGTCAAGACTTCCATGGCTAAAGAAATGTTGAAAAAAATGGAAAACAGGAAAAATAAGTGAAGGGAAAAACAAAATACGGTCCAATTGAAATTGATTACTCGAGAGATTCGCTACTAACAGAACAAGGAATGAAGCTACTAAAGGGCTATTACATGAGGGATGATGAAGATAGCCCTCAAGAAGCCTTTGCGAGGGCAGCGCTTGCTTATTGCGTGGACGATTCTGGTAAGCATGACTTTGAATTAGCACAGAGAATTTACGACTATTCTTCGAAGCTCTGGTTCATGTTCGCCTCCCCAGTCTTAAGCAATGCTCCGAGAGGGGAGTTGGTAGGTGATATGTGGGATACAGAACCAGTAAAGAATCTTCCTATAAGTTGTTTCTTGATGGTAGCCCCTGATACAGTGGATGGCCAGAAAGATGCTATTAGTGAAATGGCATCCCTTACCGTATCAGGCGGCGGGGTAGGCATCCATAATCAGATCAGGGCAATCTCCGATAAGGCACCAGGGCCGATTCCTTTTGAGAAGGTTATAGATTCTTGTATAGGTTACTTCAGGCAAGGAAAGGTAAGGAGAGGCGCATGTGCATACTATATGGACGTGTCTCACCCTGACATCATCGAACACGTCAAGTTTCGCATCCCTACTGGTGGAGACCCCAAGAGGAAAGCTTCAAACCAGAAGTTGTTTCATACTGCTGTGAATATTACAGAAGATTTCGTAAAAGCGGTTGAGTATGATGAAATGTTTGATCTTGTCTGCCCTCATTCGAAGGAGGTTCGGGATACAGTAAGGGCAAGAGACTTGTGGGAGATTATATGCGAAGCAAGGATAGAGAGAGGAGAACCTTTCCTTTGTTTTATTGATGTCGCGAATAAAGATCTTCCTCAGACTATGAAAGATAAGGGGCTAAGGGTATTCGGAAGCAACCTATGCACAGAGATATTCTTACCAACAAATGCCTTGAGGACGGCTGTATGCTGCTTGTCATCTGTTAATTTGGAAGAGTTTGACGCCTGGAGTAAGACGGCCATGATTCAAGACTTGGTGAAGTTTCTGGATAACGTCCTGTCTTTCTTCATCGAGAACACGGGCGAAGAGAGGCTGAAAAAAGCCAATTATTCCGCAGTGATGGAGCGTTCTCTGGGCCTGGGGGCGATGGGGTTCCACGGTTATTTGATGAAAAAGGGAATACCATGGGAGTCCGGCGGGTTTAACTCAGCGGTACAAGAGAATCACAAGATTTTCGGTTACATACAGCGCGAAGCCAGGGCCGCCTCAATGAAGATCGCAGAAGAGTTAGGCGAGGCTCCTGATATGCAGGGCACAGGCCTTAGGAACTCTCACTTGATCGCGCTCGCACCTAATAGTAACAGTTCGTCTATTTGTAACTGCACCGCAGCAACAGAGCCTATTTCGTCCAATGCCTTTAATCATAGAACAAGGGTTGGTACACACTTCATCGAGAACAAATATCTCGATAAGCTAATCAGAGATAAGGCTGAAGATGATGAACAGGCAGAAGAGATTTGGGCGCAGATAAGAGTGAATAAAGGATCTGTGCAGAATATTGATTTCTTCTCAGATGAAGAGAAAGACATATTCAAGACTGCCTGGGAGATTGATCAGCACTGGTCTGTACAACACGCAGAAGATAGACAGCAATACGTTTGCCAGGGTCAATCAGTTAACCTATTCTTCCCTCCCATGTCTGACGCTGGCTACATTAACAGTGTACACCTTAAGGCCATGATAGGAAGAAAACTCAAAAGCCTCTATTACTATAGAACAGAAAACAACGTCACTCCTGATGTCGTCAAGAGTATTCAACGTCGAGAGATTAAAGACTGGCACGATGATTTGGCAGGAGTGGCTTGCATCTCATGCGAAGGTTGAAGAATGAAGGAGAACGATCCGATCGTCACCATTTCACTACACTCAGGCCGCCCTCAGGACCCACCAGACGGGATCTCCAGGGCGGCCCCCGCCTCTACAAAAATGTGGCTCAGGCTTGACTTTCCGGTCGAGGGGGGTAGGTTTGTAGAGTGGTGGGAATTGCCCCATCGCGCAACACACAAATCACTTATGGATCTCAAGGAAGTGGCGAGTCTTCTCGCTGATTCCGAAGAACCATGGTCTCAAGAGTTTATAAGAGAGGAATAGTATGGATGTTGCAACAGCACTGGTTCTGTCATTGGGCGCAGTCGGCGTTTCGTTCTTCATGTTCTTTACTGTCGTTGCTTTGGTCTGCGCTTACCTTGGTAACAAGATGATTCAGGTCGAGATCGAAGATAATAAAAGACTGAAGAAGAGGCACGATGCCCTCGCAGAGGAAGTAAAATCGAACATCAGGGCAGATAGGACAGTTATGTGGCCAAATCTTTGGAGTTCTACAACAGAATACACCACGCCAGAGGATAATAATGAATGAAGACACAAAAAGAGCGATAAACCAAAGCATCATTAGCATTGTTTCTTTTTATGGTGAAATCAGTACAAGAGAACTTGTGAGGATCTTCTACTCAACTAGAGGCCACAATGACCTGACAAAGGAAGTAGGTATGCCTATTATTCATGAATCTGCCATGAGTCTTCTAGGACAAGGCTACTTGAAGAGGGCAAGGCTTCAGAGAGTATCTATTGATAAGGACATTTGTGAATATTCAGGCTATCAGGTAGAGTGCCCGCAAGACTTGGCAGAGTTGATAACAGGCAAAGAGGCATACAGGCTTAGGAGAGAGGTTTCCAAGCAGCCAGAGTATATTCAGGCTCGATTCTATGAAGTCTTTACGGGTAAGTAATGAGCAATAAAGCGATTAGGAAAGAAGTTCATAAAGAACTAAAGAAGCATAGTGGTTTTGTAAGGCAACCTTTTGTTTGTAATAATGTCTATAAAACCATGAAGGCTAAACACGGGAAAGATAAAACTCCAAAAGTTAACGAGATTCATTGCGAGATTATGAGAATGATTCTTGACGATGAAGTTGATGAAAGCCCGTGGCAAATGATCAAATTTAAGGAGCCAGGTGAAAGAGGAATAAATCCAACGCCTGCGTTTTATTAGAAACCCCACAAGCAAAAAGGACAAATAATGACGTTCGAAACAATCATGCTATACTACTTTGCGGCTGAGATGGCACTCGCAGGATTTATGCTGATATATGCCTTCATTGACTTCATCATCAAAGCAGAATCCGCTAGGCAACAGTTTAAGGAATTAAATGAGTGATCTAGGAGATCCGAGCTACTCTTGGGATGGTCTTACGTCTTCTGACAGAAAGTCTATAGAAGAGACGAGAGAAAAGGAGCGAAGCGCGGCTGTTCAGGTTATTTTTATTTCATTTGCTATTTGCTTATTTTTTATTCTCACAATTACAGGGACGCAATCTTGTGATGTGAACAGAAAAAGAATGAGTAGCTACGATAATTGCATAACAAGGTGCACACAACACCTCCAGGGAGAAAAAGGTACTGAGGCTGATAGCACAGCATGTATCAAGGAATGCAATAAAGGCCTGGAGATCGAGTTATAATATGGACGGGTACAGAAAAAGCATAGAAGCCAATGTAGGCATTGATGATATTGTTTATCTCGTTCGAGAAATGCAGGGAGATGGATTTTATTTCGAGTGCGGCAACGAAGTTGATGACCAACCTTCGTTTACTTTAAAGAAACACTTCTTTTCTCCACATCTTGAAAGGGTTAAGCCATTAGAACATTGGGTGGTTACTTTTGATTATAGCGAATCCTGTATAACTGATGAAGACTTCTGCAAGAAGGTAGAGAAGAGTATAAAAGATTGGCTCTTGGTTAACGGCTCCCCTTACGGAGAACCAATTACAATGATCGTAGGGTGGAGGAAGGACGATAAGACTTGAAGAACATCTATGAAATAAAATTCGGCTTTAGAAGAAGGTATTACACCAATATCGTTGATGCCTTCGCGTTTTACGAGAATAATAAGGGAGCATCACGCCCGAAGAGGCTACTTTATAAAAAGTGTAAATTCTCCTACAAGGCGTCTCACTATAAACTATACGACTTAAACGGTGACTTCAAGGGAATCATCGAGTATAACGAAGGGCCAACTTATGTCTGAAGATAAAGAAACAAATGAAAGCAAGTGGGCCGAGGCTTTCTCTGATACAATATATCATATAACCTCTCCATTGGGTCTCGTTCTTATATTTGTCTTCGGAATTATCGCCGCGCGCCTAGTATTTGGGTTTTTAGAACCACCAGAGACTAAATTTTACGAAGAGTGCATTAGTGAATGTCCGTTTCGAGGGCATCTGTATCTCGAAGAAAATGAGTTAAGGGCTCTATCTGAGTGTCAAAGCTCATGCAATAGAATCGCGCTGGAAATCGCGAAGACAAAGGAAAACAAATGACCGAAGAAGCGAAAGAACGAAGCAAAGTTGCACTTCAGATGCAGACACGATCAGGTAAGATGCTTACGCCTGATGATTTAACCCCTGAGAATGTTGTCCTTGAGGACATCTCCTACCCACTCTCGAAGCTAACAAGATACAATGGGCACTTCCCAAGTAATATCAGCGTAGCTCATCATGCGATGCTCTGTGTGGCTATCGGCAAGGAGGTATTTAATCTTGACCCGTCAACGCTCTTTGAAGTGCTTCACCATGACGATACTGAAGCCTACATGGGAGATATGCCTTACATGATGAAGGCAATGTGCCCTGCCTTCAAGGAACTAGAAGATCATCTGTACGCTACGATGATTGCACCCAGGTTCGATCTTCCCAAGGAGTTAAGCCCTATTGTCAAGTATATCGACTGGCTTGCCGTGGCTTATGAAAAGATGTTTGTTCATGATAGCAAGCACAACAATTCGCTAGCAAGAAATATCAGAAGCATCAAGTCCCATCAATATGCCCAGGAATGCGTCTTGGAGTATTGCAAGGATTACGATACAGACTGGGAGCTTGCTGAAGGTTATCTTGAGATTATTACTGCTCATGTTGAAAGTGGCAGATTCCACAAAACATTTTCTATGATACAGCGCATCATGGATTATGTGCCTAGTGAAGAAAATGTTTTGCGAACTTCGAAGGAATGGGAAGAAACACACGATAGGCTTGTTAAATCTATCGAGATGTCGAAGAAGATAGACCCCATAATCAATAAAATCCTCCTAACCTGAGGAAACACTGTGAAGACAAAAATAACACTCAACATTAGAGACTGGCTCTTGAGGAATGCTGAAGAGTTCAAGAACCAGTTCCATAAATTTGCCTCTTGCTACGAGGAAAACGATCCGAGAGTTGATCTCGATCTTGTCCTCAATGAGGCTATCGAGCAAGGCCTAGCAGGGATGGAAAGGGATTTGGTTATCGACAAGGTTATGGACGATAATCACTTCTCTAGGAAGCTTCGTAGAGGAGACTTAATCATCAAGAATGATGGAAAGGTATATGAGGTTATGTGTCTTCATAGTATTCCCACGAAGTGGCATGGCAAGCCTGGGAAGTCCATGGAGACTTCGACAACAGGCTACCGCTTGGAACTGAGAGAGGTTCCCTATAAGTTGGTTGACAGAGAGGAAGGATAATATGTTAGTAGGATTTATAGGCGACTGCCACGGCGATTTCGGGCTTTTGGTAGACGCAGTTAACAAGATTCAAAATGATTGCCTTAACCTATATGGAGTTCTTCCATCAAAGATCATCCAGCTTGGAGACATGGGCTTCTACCCGGAAGGCACGTTACCTAAGTTGCCAAACCTGAAAAGAGATCCCTCACAGAAGTTTTACTTTATTAGGGGAAATCACGAGGATCACGATTCTTTACCTCTTGGTGCTTCACAGCCTCAGGATGTAGCGGATGAGTGGCCGGAGTGGGAGTTTGTACCTGATGGTTACTATGAAGATGGTATTCTCTTCATTGGAGGTGCTTGGTCAATAGATCAAGAGTTCAGGAAGAAGAAAGAAGAATACTATAATTCTCTTGGTGTTAAGTTCATCTATAAGTGGTATCCAAGCGAAGAGATAACAAAGCTAAAGATGGGTCAAATCCGTGCCGTGACGCACAAAGGCCTTAAGGTTATTGTTTCTCATGACGGCCCTAACTGTTTGTATGAGCAATTATGCAACCCGGCCTTCGGTCCTCCTAGAAGAACAAGGACCGCAGATTTTCTGGATAAGGTTTTATTGGAAAAGGCCCCAGAAAGAATCATCTTCGGTCATCATCATAAAAGGGAGGACTTTAACATACAGCATCCCGCCACGAAGAATATAAAAGGGCATTGTATAGACATGCTCAGGAACAGGCACAGTTTGGATACTGCAACATTTATCTTGAGGCTGTGATGATAAGCTTTAAACATTTATTATGTAAAATAGGGGTGCACGGTTTTAAGCTCGTTTCGAGGCTAGAACTGTCGCACCCCTATTTCGAAAAAGTAGTAATCCAAAAATGTTCCAAGTGTGGCCGGTACAGGCCGGTTCTGGTTGATTCCAGGTATTCGAGTGGCATCTTCAACGAAACCGGCCCGGTCTCCGATGAGTGGCTTGCGGCGCGCGAGTGGGCGGTGGAAAAATGTGAAAATCCCTGGTTGACAGGCGCGCCCGAGTCAGACTAGTATCACTTCTGCGGCGAGTTGCCGCGACGAATGACAACAAAACACAAGAGAGAAAACAATGTCGAAAGCAATCAACAAAACAGCAATCCTTCGCGACCTCCAAGAGAAAGGCTATACAGACTGGTATACAGAGTGGACATTTAGGCTTGCTGGCATGTCTTACGTCAGGAAGAGGACTGCTGGAAACACTTACGAACAAGATGGAGCAGAGTTTATTGTTCAGGTGAGAAAGGCTCTTCCTTCGGATAATGTCTCCGGTAGAACAAAGTGGATGATTCGTTTGAAGTCAACAAGAAATGTCTTCTTGGAAGAAGATACCGAGCAAGAAACAACAACAAGTAAAGAACAAACACTTGAGTATCTCAAGACTGCAAACACCATTCTCTTCGATAAAATCAAGGCAGGACGAAAGACAAAGCAAAAACTAAGAGAACTTGCCAATAAGGTTGCTACAGAATACCTGGGGGATGAAGAACTTGATAGGGTTGTGACCCAAATCAACATCTCCCATAAGGAGCTAGAACAGATCGAGCAAAGTATCGGGAAGATCATGATCGAGGAATTTTCATACTCCTCTAGAGGGAGCGAAGACCCTAATCCGATGACGGTGGTGTCATCTCTTACCTCGACCGAGAAGCTTCATGACAGGATCATTATGCTGAGTAATGATGGTAAGTCATTCTCTGAGATCGCAAGGCTTCTTAATCGTCGTGAAGGGTCTGCTTCTTATACGCCTTCCTTCATCAAGTCAGTATTACTAAAGAACGGAGAGTTATGAGTTGGGCGCACTATTACATCAAACAACTATTAGAAGGAAAGCAAGTTAGCTTTAGGCCTAGAGGAAACTCTATGTTGCCGAAGATTAAAAGCGGACAACTCGTGACAGTAACTCCTCTCGGGGAGCACGAGTTGTCCGCTGGCGACATTGTGCTTTGTAGAGTTAGCGGTAGAGATTATTTACACTTGGTTAAAGCAATAAGGCCGGATGGACAGGTCCAGATAGGGAATAATAAAGGTCATATCAACGGATGGACTTCGAGAAGTAAAGTATACGGCTTGTGCGTGAGGATAGAGGATTGAATGTCTGAAGTAAAAATAGGGACGATAAAACTCCCAGCAAGAAAAACCTGGAGAAGGCAGGTCCCAATAGTTGAATATATCAAGGGAGATACTGTAAAAGATTTTTGTGACAATCTCTTGAAGGAAGTGGGAGAGGCTAGATTATTTACAGAAACTATCTATGATGAGTTTGATGGACTCAATAAAGAGTATGCTTATATAAATAAAGAGCAAAAAGTAAACTCTCGCCTGTATGTCAATGAGTGCAAGCAACTTATCCTTGATGCTTATAACAGTGAGGCGACAAAATACAGGGCTCACGCTAGAAGGTGGGAAAAGATGCTCATCAAGGCGCTAGGAGGGGATGATCTCGAAAGAGCCAAGACATGCTCCGAGAAGATTCAGGAGTATACCGAGAAAGAAATGAAGATGAAAGATCTTCACCGAGGCTTAAAGAGACTTACTTCGGAGAATAGTATAATCAAGTATATTTACAATCTTGATTATGTTGAGCATGGAGCAGATTTTTTGGAAATAGCAAAATACAAAATAAAGTGAGAAATAGAATATGGGATTGACAGATTACTCGAAGACATATGTACCTGAATATGCTGATATTGTGCAGCTTACCAGAGACCACGAGAAGGCGCACTGGTCGGAAGAAGAAGTTTCCATGCAATCCGATGTGGAAGATTGGAAGACGGGCGAGATTGGCGAATCTGCGAAGAATTTGATCAAGAATACATTACGCCTCTTTACAACATCCGACGTGAATGTCGGCCAGGGCTATATTGAAAAGATCCTTCCCGTAATAAAGAATAACGAGGCAAGAAATATGATCTTGTCTTTTGCCAACAGGGAAGGCACCCATCAGAGGGGCTACGCTTTATTAAGCGATACTCTTGGATTCGGTGAGGACTTTTATCATGAATTTAATGACTATGCCGAGATGAAAGAAAAGCATGAGTTCATGATAGAAGATATCGGCAGGAGCTATACAGATTTCGCTTCTTACCTTGCGAAACAAGCCTTGATGGAGGGAGTCTCTCTGTTCGCATCTTTCGCCATGCTCCTTAATTTTGAGAGAGAGGGGCAAATGAAGGGCATGTGTGAAATTGTCATGTGGTCGATCAGAGATGAGTCGATTCACGTCAAAGGCAACGCAATGTTATTCAGGGCCTTCTTGGATGAGCACCCTCGTATTGTTAATGATGAGTTCAAGAAAGGCATTTACGAGTGCGCAAAGGAGCTAGTAAGGCTTGAGGATGCTTTTATTGACAAGGCCTTCGAGATGGGCGACATGAAAGGCTTGACAGCGGAAGAGGTAAAGCAATATATTAGGTATGTTGCGAACTACAGACTTCAGCAACTCGGGTTCAAGACTATCTGGGAGGTTCCGGTACATCCCTTGCCGTGGATTGACGAGCTTGTTTCTGGGACTTCCCATGGCAATTTCTTTGAAAGAATTATTGTAGATTACTCGAAGAAGAATTGGGTGGGCAGTTTCGAGAGCGGATACCCAGAAACGAAAGGAAGAGAATGATTGCATCGTTTTCATGTCATGATACGATCTTCGTCCCCAACAGAGATGAAAACTTTATCTGCGCTAGAGTTTATGAATTAATGCTTAAAGAAGTCTCCATTAACAAATTACATGATTACGAAAAGCGCAGAATGATAATGCACTTCATGAAGCTAGTCCTGCCAGATAATTTAGCATTAAGCATTTCTCCAAGGGAGTCTGTGGTTGACTCTAACATGATGGCGATAAATCCAAAACTTGGCTTGATAAGAAGAGTAAACGTGTTAGGTTTCCCGTGATACATAATATTACATATATGTGCAGACTTCTAAGAGAAGATATGGAGTTTGAGCGTGAAAAATATGGGAAATATAGCTCGATACATGCCTCTATCTTCGGCGTAACCACAAAGAAAGTTACTAACGTTTCCATCTCTATCAATATAAGTGTTGGTAAAGATGGGAATCCTACAGTCACGCATGATTACACCCCTAGAGAAAACTATGAAATAATAAGCAGCAGAACTCACGGTTCTATGTTTATGAGGGAAAGGCTAATTTCGTATCATGGGTTCCTTCAGGAAATTAGTGATTTTGGGCTTTTTAGGATATAATATGGATAGAGACTTAGTTGATGAATATATCGAGAAAATTCAACGTTGCTTGAGTAAGGATTTGTTAAGTCCTCGAATGAAGAAGGTTATAGAGAAACAACCCCCTAGGCACAAGACAGCCGGGCATTGTTATATTACTGCGGAAGCCCTTTACCACCTGTTGGGCGGTAAAGAAAAGGGCCTGAAGCCTTTTGTAGCGATGCAAGATACGGGCATTACACATTGGTGGCTGGAGTGGGATGGCGAGATTGTAGATCCCTCTAAGGAGCAGTTTACTTCGGAAAATAGAGATCCACCTTACCACTTAGGGGTCTGCAAAGGCTTTCTTACAAAGAAGCCTTCTAAAAGGGCGAAAATACTTATGGATAGAGTAATGAAGAAAGTCAAGATAGGTAAAGATACGTTTATCCTTGACGAAACGCCTGCATGCTCCGAGTCCAAAAAAGCCGGAAAAGAGATGGCAGATAAATTATGGAAACAAGTTAAGGGCAGCGTAGATAGAAAGAGCATTAGGCCAGTAGCTAGAAACAAAGAGGAATCTAAAGAATGAAAGAAGATAAGAAAGAAAGACTTGATGAAATCGCAGCGCTTGTAAGAAAGGAGAGAAAACCTCTGGAGGACGATGAAGAAGTGCAGAAGCACATGCGCGAGTTCATCCAGAGGTTCGCTGTTATTCAAGACAAGATGGAACCCTTGAAGCAGAACGCAAAAGAGCTTCAAGAGGTGTATAAGGAAAATGGCTGGTTGACTTCTGACCAGATTCGACTTGCCAAACGAGTCTTGACTCTGTTACAGTCTGACTTGCCTATTGAAGATTTGCCTAAAGCTATTGATATGTTTATCGAAGGCGGTGAAGAGATCGGTGGCGGTGATACAGAGAAAGGCATGAAAGCGATGCTTGGAGACCAGGGAGAATAATAAACAATGTATGAAGAACTTGGATCTTATGTTTTGACGTGCGAAGGCAACTATATCATCATGAGGAAACGGGAAAACGCCCACCTTTTCAATAGTAAGGAGCGCCCCGAGCCAAGCAGTCTTGGCATTAAGATGGGCAGCAAGAAAGAAGAGTTTGCTGTTTATCAAGATTATTTGGATGAAGATACTTTTTATATCGTCGAGCAGGGATTAGAGAAAAGGTGCGCCCTCCTTGGCGAAGATATTTACGTCATGACAAAAAGCGCGATAGTTGCAAAGCTAAAGAAGAAAAAAGGATAGTGATGAGGAACAGTAAAGTCCTACCTGGCTATAGGGAAGTAATGTTGGAGTTCTCCAGACATAAATTTGGTAACTTGGAGGCAGATGAACACGAGGAAATGCTTCAAGTGATTAAAGATCTTCACATGGATGAGTTTATCGAGTACACGCAATGTAGCGCTGTGTTACACGGCATGCATGATTCGAGCATCAGAAATCACGCCTGGAATTACTTCCTGCCCGACGAGAAAAGTAATAAACGATGAAAGACAAGATACAGTACCTAGACAAAGGCTATGTTCAATTTTTGGAGAGTGGGGGAGGGGACGAGTTCATCTGTAAATTCGCTAGGTGTTCATTCGATAATCAGGATGAGATCAAGACCGATGCAGAGAACAGGGGCCTTATTGATTATCTGGTAAGGCATGACCATACTTCTCCCTTAGAGGCTGGTGAACTGTGGTTTCAGTTCAAGATGCCTCTATTTGTGAGGGCACAGCTTGTAAGGCACAGGACGGCCTCTCAAAACCATCAATCATTCAGGTATGACAACCCTTCTGGGGATTATTATGTGCCTCCTATCGGGCGTATGGCCACCAATGATAACTGGAACAAGCAAGGTTCGGGAGACGCACTTCCAATTCACTTGGCAAAGGCGTACAGAGACCAGCTTGAAGAAGGAGCCGAGCTTCAATGGAAAAGGTATTGCAGGATGGCCAGGATTGATCCCGCCACAGGAGAAGATCTCGAAGACAAGAGCGTGCCTCCACTAACAAAAGAGCTTGCGAGGCTTACTCTTGGACCTAACTTTTATGCAACTGCATGTTGGAAGATTGATGTCAAGAACCTGATGCACTTCCTTAAGTTAAGAGATGACGGTCATGCTCAACAAGAGATTAGAGAGATGGCGCAAATTATCTCCCACTTCTTTAAAAGAGAATTTCCCATGACCTACGAGGCTTATGTGGAGCACTATGTCCGTTCCAAGAAGTTCTCCGGTAGTGAAATGGATATTCTAGTCGCGAGCATAGACGAAGAGAAGTTGGCCCATAATCTCGAGTCCTCTTCTCTTCGCAAAAGTAGAAAGAGAGAATTGTTGCTTAAGCTCAAGAGGGAAGAATGATAAGTTCCAACCTGCTGTGCCTTGCGATACTAAGCCTTGGATACGCTAACGCAGACAAGGCTTGCGCTAATATTGATACAGTTGTAGAGGCGGCCAGGGAACATAAAGTAGAAGAGGAGATCCTTCTCTCCCTTATCTATGAGGAGTCTACTTGGAAGGTTAGGTCTAAAAGCCACAAAGGTGCTTGCGGCCTAACACAAGTGGTGCCAAAGTGGTCTATAAGCGGCTATACTTGCAAGGACCTATTAGATCCCGAGAAATCAATATTTGAAGGCGCAAAGCATCTGTCTTTTTGGTATTATGATTATGCGAGAGGCAAAAGCTATACGGTTGCTCTCTGCGGTTACAACAGAGGCTATCGATGTAAAAAGCCAGGAATAAATAAAGAAAGAGGCTACGAATATGCACGAAGTATCATCAGGCGCGCCAGAAGAATCAAGAGAAAGGCCGCTCGCCTCGAAGAGGAGAGAGAGGTATGTGATCGGTATTACACCATCTTCCGTGGAGAGTGCTTTCAAGAAAGGCCTGACTATCATCTGCACCAAAGATAGGAGCATATTATACCCATTACTCTCCGAGGATGATAGCGAGCCTTCCGAGACCAAGAACCTGACAGAGATTTACCTGCGCTTGGTCTCGGAAGGCAGGGTGAAGATATACGATCACATAAAGCTGGATGTCGAGAACAAAAGAATTATTACCAACAAAGAGACTATTGATTTCAGGAAAGTCTACATTGCAGATGGCTTATGCCTTAAAGATCCATTAAGTTACGACTTCATCAAGAAGGGATATCTTTACGCATGGAAATTTAATGCGGTACAGTTTATCTCATCCAAGGATGAGATATGTGGCTGCAAGCTTGATGTGGTTAATGACTTTATATTTGTCTACTGCGATGATGATAAGCTCTCAGAGACAGATATTGCTCTCGCGTTGAGAGAAGAGAATAAAGGCTTGAGGATAAAACTGTCCCACGAGAAGATAGTCTTCGAGCATAAAGATAATATCAAGTTTGCGGAAGGAGTCGAGATTTGGGGAGGGCAAAGTCTAGTAGAAGAAGCTCAGGATACGCTATTGGAATACTTGCTATAGCATACACCAATTTTGAATGGCATCACCACCTTATGCCTCATGCCGCATATCCTGTTAATAGTATGTGCAGTCTTATTGATTTTCATCTTCATTCATTTTCCATGTCTGGCGTTGATCAGGTATGGATTATAGCCGAGGATGAAAACCAAGCAGAGCAGATAAGGAAAATAGTTCCTGCGGCAATAGTGAAACACAACTCTTTGCCTAAAGAAGAGCTATGTTGGGTCAGTGTATGTGCTATTCCAGAGGAGAGGAAGAAGTTTGGGGAGACTGAGGCGAATGCGGTCATATCAGGGATGATAATGGCCGCTTCTTCTACAACAAACCTTACCGTGAACCAGACCATCTCGAAGTTTCATCTTGAGCCGTTCGGGGCATTATATTCTCACAAATGCCTTTCCAGAAAAGGCATGAATGACCCCTTGGAACTCCAGAACTCTCTTAACATGGTCGTGAACACAAACAAGAAGAGCTTTGCATCATGCAGGTTGCCGATAGTTTTGGATACTATACTGTGGCTAAAGCACTTGATATGGTTCAATGATCATAACACATACGAAGATAGAGTAAAGGTTGGCTGGGGAACATTTAATTGGATTAGAAACCTTATCCGAAGCGGGGAAAAGAAGGTACTGAATACATCATTTTACCTTGACTTAACATCCAAGAGAAACTTGGCACTCAGTAAGAATTATAATAGCTTTTTCGAGCACCTAGATCCATACGAGATATACAGATATGAATGATGAAAGAAAGAAGTCAAAGCTTAAATTTGTTAGCCTTCACGGCCATGATGTTTTAGGTTCCCCGCTAGACGCAATTGGATACCCTTCTGAGTACATGGATTTTGCCTATGAGAACGGCATGGATGCTATTGCTTTTACTAACCACGGTAACTGCAATGGCCTTTCATACCAAGCGCTTCACATCAAAGAGATGAAGAAGCAAGGCAAGGATTTCAAGACGATATATGGCGTAGAGGCGTATTACCACCCCGATCTGGATAAGTGGCGAGAAGATTATAAAGCATTCAAAGAATTGAAGAAGGATGACAAGGATGATGATGAGGAAGCCACTCTAAACTTTGAAGACGAGGAAAGAGACTACAAGAGAGCGGTCAACAGGAGGCATCACTTGGCGCTCCTCGCCCAGAACCAGAAGGGTTTGAACAACATCTTCTCTCTTGTTACAAAGTCTTATCGAGATGAGAATTTTTACAGGTTCCCAAGGATTGACAAAAAACTATTAAGAGAACATGGCGAAGGCATCATTGTCACGAGTGCATGTCTTTCCGGCCCCTTGTCAGGAGACTTTTGGAGGAATCGCCATAAGGGCGGTACTGCTGTTAAAGAAGCCATGAGGCAGACATGTAAAGACTTCATGGAGATGTTTGGAGATAAGTTTTATGGAGAGATACAATTTCATGACATTATTGAGCAGCATATTATTAATCTCTATGTTATTGAACTATCAAGAGAGATGGGGTTCCCACTTGTCGCCACCTGTGATCACCACTATCCAAGACCGGAGCTTTGGAAAACAAGGTATCTTTACAAGAATCTTTTACGCAAGAGTGATGAAGATAAAGTCTTGCCTGATTCAGTTGATGAAGTCGGTTATGATCTATACCCTCGAAACGGTGATCAACTATTTGATTACTTTAAAACAAATGCTACTAAGCTTGGAGTCTTAGAGTGTTATGATATCGAGGAAGTAAAGCAAGCTATCGAAACAAGCTATCACATTGCTCACGATAGAATTGAAGACTTCTTTCCTGAGAACAAAATCAAACTTCCCGACTTTGTTATAGAGAAGGGGAAGACACCAGAGCAGCAACTTTACGAAGAGACCAGAAAGGGCTTCGCAGAGAAGATGAAGAAGGGTCTGATTCCTGATCCTGAAAAGTATGCGAAGAGGATCGCTCACGAGCTTGGCATCATCAGGCAAAGGGGCTTCGAAGAATACTTCCTGACTATGAAGTGGGTTGTAGATTTCGCTTGGCAAAATCACTTTGTGGGGCCTGGGAGGGGCTCTGGCGTTGGCTCTGTTGTTGACTACCTGCTTGGGATCACAACAATTGACCCGGTTAAATACGACCTCCTCTTCTCTAGATTCCTTAATGAGCCTGAATATCTTGGCCCTGTCCATGAAAGCGGAGTCGAGATAGATACTGAGGTCATCTCTGTGGCCCTCAGGAGCCGAGAAACCATCAAGGCTACACCAGGGTCTATGCTCAAAGTTAACGGACGCTACAAGGCCATAGAGCACGTCTGTAGAGGGGATGTGATTAACGGCCAAAAGGTACTGGGTACGGTCAAAGACAAAGCAAGATATAAAATAAGACACATACCGGAGAATACAGAGAAAGAACTTGATGGCATCTTGTGGTTAAACCCAAATCCTTCTTCCTTGCCTGATATTGACCTCGACTTCTCCAGACCCTTGGAACTCAAACAGTCTTTGATAGATGAGAAGGGGAGTACTTGCGTTGTTCCTATTACGAACTACACAAGACTAAAGCCAAAGTCTACAATTAAAGATGTTGGTAGATGGCTAGGGTTGGAGTTCTCCGAGGTCAATAAAGTCACCAAGAAGATGGTTCACGAGGCAACAGGTCCGGCGAAGAGAGCAAAGGGCATGACAGCCGGGGCTTATGAACCAACTCTTGAAGAAATTGAAATGTACTCTAACACATATCAAAGGTTCTGTAGGCAACACCCTGAGATAAGCGAACTAGCTAAAAATCTAATCAGTCAAGTGCGTTCGATATCGAGACACGCTGGTGGTGTCGTTATCTCGAATGATCTTACGAGTAAAATGCCTCTTATCAGGTCGAAGGGAGTTACTCAAACCCCATGGTCAGAAGGGCAAACGGTAAGACATTTGGAGCCGCTTGGGTTTGTCAAGTTTGATATCCTGGGTCTCACTACTCTTGAGATTATTGAAAAGTGTATCCACAATATTCTAAAGTATAGAAAGGGAATAAAGAACCCCACTTTCGAGCAAATAAAAGAGTGGTACGAAGATAACATTTCTATGGACGCTATTGATGTTGATGATCAAAGAGTCTATAAGAATGTTTTCCACGAAGGGAAGTGGGCAGGGGTATTCCAGTTTACAGAGGCAGGTGCGCAAGAGTTTTGCACCAGAATGAAACCAGAGAGTATCTTGGATCTGACGGCCATCACGACCATCCAGAGACCAGGGCCTCTTAGCGCCGGTGTCGATGCTGATTACAAGGACGCAAAGGATAATCCTCATAATGTCTTCTATTATAATGACATCCACAAGAAATATACAGAAGAAACACACGGTTTCCTTTTGTACCAAGAGCAGATTGCTATGCTTGCGCACGAACTGGGGGAGGGCATTACCCTTAAAGAAGGTAACAAGCTAAGAAAGATTCTAACGAAGAAAGGGAATCCATCTGTCGAGGCAACAAAGAAAAAGATCTATACAAAGTTCATTACTGGCTGTGTCAATAAAGGCATGACAGAGTTGCAGGCTAATGAGTTGTGGGAGACCTTCATTTACTTTAGTGGTTACGGGTTCAATAAATCGCATGCTGTAGCTTATGCCTCTATATCTTACCAGTGTGCTTACCTATTAACATACTTTGAAGCAGAGTGGCTTGCCGCCTATCTTGATGCCCAGGATAAGACCAATGAGAAGAAGAAGCTGGAAGCTATCTCTACTGCAAAATCGCTAGGGTATACAATTGGCCCTATTGATGTGAATAAGTCTACTGGTTCATGGGGGGTCGGGGAAGACAAGGAGCTTGTCCAATCCTTCATAACAATTAAAGGTTTTGGGGAGGCTACAGTAGAAGAGTTGGATAAGCACAGACCGTTTACCAGTATCGAGGATTTGCTATACAGAGAAGAAGTCAATAGGCAGAGATTGGACATTTCCAAAATAGACACCCTGTGCCGCATTGAAGCTTTGGATAGCATCATCAAGAATGATGATAGATTCACGGGCTATAAACACCTTTGGTGCTCGATAAACCAAAAGCCCAAGCAGAAGAAGAAAGAGACATTCGATGATGTTTGTAAGAGATTTGCCGAAGTCGTGGAAAAGTGTGATTTCGAGGGTGATTTTAGCCGTCTGGAGAAAATTAACAACCGTATCGCGCTGACCGGGAATTATCCGGTTGACCTCATCGTTTCACCTGTTGTAGTATCTGTTCTGGATGAGATGGGAATCCCTCCCATCTCCGAACAGAAGAAGAGCGGAGAGAAGTGCTGGTTTGTCGTCACAGACACCTTGGAGAAGAAAACAAGAGGAGGGAAACCTTACCTTGTCCTAACTGTCATTGATTCATCATATGAAACAAGACAGGTTAACCTCTGGGGATATAACCCGAAAAGAGATCACGTAAAAGAACACGTCCTCTATGTCGCTGCTCCGAGATATCAACCTGAATGGGGTCATAGTTTTAATGGCTTCAGAGACAAAAAGTACGAACCAAGACTAGAAGAGATAGAACTATGAAAAAGCTTATTTTGTTAATTGCACTTTGCACGATGATTGTCTCTTGCGGTCCTCATTACGAGGAAGGAGAGATGGTCAGAAGAGATAGAGAAGGATATCCTGTTTTCTACTTGACAAGCGTCGAGGGAATGGATATTTATTGTAATCCTGAATGTCCTCCTAAAGAGGATTTGATTCACAAAGTGAATCAAGTAAAAGAGAAGTTCTCTGCGCACCTAACCAAAAGGGAGGTGAGACGTGCAACAAAGGGCGCAGAGATTCTCTTTACTAGTGCCCCTATTTACTTTGGAGATAGAGAGGTTCAGGGCATCACACACACGGTAACGAAGCAGGTTTGGATTGATTACGAGCACAAGTGCAAGCCAAAGGGGTTGTGCGATGGCGTATTTGTCTATGAATTAGGACATCTTTACATGAATGTCCTCGATCCTGAGGGCACAGAAGAAGAGTGGTTGGAGTTCAGGAAAGAGAATGATCTTATAACCACCTATAATCCTGAAGAAGTAACAGAACCATCAGAAGACAAAAGCGAAATATAAATGACAGAGCGCAAGACAATCAAAGACATCAAAGTCTTCAAGTTCGAAGAGGACGTAAAGACGCCAACCAGATCTCACGAGTGGGACGCAGGGCTGGACTTCTACGCATACCTCCCAGATGAGGAAAGTATAGAACTAGCTCCTGTTAGCTCATCAGGCATGCATCATTACAAGTTCAACTTGCAATTGACTGTAGAGGTCCCCAAGGGATATGCCTTAATCTTTAAAGATAGATCAGGGCTCTCGAATAAACAAAATGTTTTTGTCTGTGGTGGAGTCATTGACCACGGCTATACTGGCGCTATCGAGATTGGTTTGATCAATAATGGGCTTGACTTTGTTGAAATCGAGCACAACCAAAAGATAGCCCAGGCCGTCTTGGTGCCAGTAGAGGTTCCTGAAGTTACTGTTGTTAGCAAACTAGAGGACCTGTACGGCAAGGAGACAGATAGGGGAGACAAGGGTTTTGGTTCGACGGGTTAAGAAAAAGAGGAGACCTGAAGACGGGGAGACCTCGGAGCTAAAGCCCAGAGAAGCCTCTGGCATGACAAGATCCAAGGTCCCCACCCTCTTCCAGCGCAGAAGAGATAAAGAGAAGTACTTTAAGACTGCCAAGTATGTCTCCAAGAACGTTTTTGATAGAAAAAGAATATCCAAGACAACAAGCACGAGATTAACGGCTGAAATCCCAAGAAAACTTTATAACGATTTGAAAGTTGAACTAGTAAAAGATGGGATATTGCCAAGTAATTTTATACTTTTGGTCTTCAAAGCATATATAGAAAATGATGATCGTATCATATCATTGTGCGAAGAATACAAAAGAGAGTCGAAAGTCGTGAAGAAGAGACTGTCAAATATCGTTAATGAATATGAAGACGAAATAACCGAAAAAGTAAAGCGTGGAGATATCGAGCTTGACGAAGAAGATATGGAAGAAATCTACGCTTTTTTACAAGAAGAAGAACAAGCCTAACGTTAGGAGTTAAGAAATGGCGAAAAAGAGAAAGAAAGTCCTGCTAGAGAGTAGCGAAAAGAAAAGGTGGCGTCAACTTGCCGACATGAAGCCTCTTGTCGAATCGGATGATAAAGAGCCGATGGAAGAGGCTGATGAAAAGATGGAAGAGGGTTGCGATCCTAAGAAGATGGAAGAAGGCGCGCCTCCTGATAATTATCCTTTCGATAAAAAGAAAGGAATGCATGAAGAGGCACCCATGGATGATATGCCTGAAGAAGAAATGCCCATGGATGATATGCCTGCTGAAGAGCCTCCTATGGACATGCCTGCTGAAGAGCCTCCTATGGAAGGTGGTGGCGACATGGAAGCTGCTGTTCGAGAAGTTCTTGCAGCCCTTTCAGATGCAGTCAGCGAAAGGTTTGGGGTTTCTATGGATGTTGAGGGCGAAGATATGCCTGCCGAAGAGCCTCCTATGGACATGCCTGCCGAAGAGCCTCCTATGGATATGCCTGAAGAGGAGCCTATGGACGACATGCCCGATGAAGAGGGTATGGATGAAGAGGTTCAGAATATGATGAGGGAAATGGACGAGCTTAAGGAAAGCTTTGCGAGAACAATGCGCAGAGCTAAAAGAAGGGTCTCCAAGAAGTAAGACAGGGCAATAACTAAAACACAAAGAGGAGTCAAGCAAACAAAGCTTGACTCCTCTTTTGCTAACAAGAGAAAGCAATGGGATTAAAGCCAGAGACATACAACAGAAAGTCAGCAGAAAAATATGGATGGACTCCAACTTGGTTCAACGCCAGTAATTTTGAAGACTTAACAGAAAACGTAAAAGAACAACAAAGAAACTTTAAAATTGAAGATGATGGACTTGTAGGGCCAAAGACATTTAGAAGAATATATTCAAAAAGACTATATGAACTAGAGAAGACAAAACTGGAAAGGGAAGAGGATAAGTTCATCATCTGTAACAGTGAAGCGGTGAAGATTGATTGGCCTAAAGTAGTTCTGTGGTTCCATGATGGAGGATTACAGGCAGCAGAAGGGGCATATACAGATCTGTCGGGAAAACCTCAGAGAGATATTGACTTATTTGTTAATCACTGGGATGTGTGTCTCAATAGTAAGTCTTGTGCTGCTGTGATGAAGAAAAAGGGTACTTCTGTACATTTCTGCATAGATAATGATGGCACGATCTATCAACTGATAGACACTAGGCATAAAGCATATCATACAGGAATAAGAGATGATAATAATCGTAGCATAGGCGTTGAAATATCAAACGCATATTACACAAAGTATCAAGACTGGTACAAAAAGAAAGGATTTGGTGAAAGGCCTATTGTCAAGAATGCAAAAGTTCACGGCCAAGTCTTGGATGACTTTACAGATTTCTATTGCATTCAGAAGCAGGCCATGAGAGCATTATGGCGTGCTGTATGCGAATATCACGATATCCCGCTTATCGCATATGGCAGCGAGGGATTGGAGGATACGTCAGATGGTGGAATCTGTTCTCATTTCCACCTCACCAGAAGGAAAATCGACTGCGCCAGTCTCGACATCCCAGAAGAGATGAAGAAGGAATTTAAGAAATTCGAGGTCAGAAGTTGAAGAAAAACATGAAAGAGTTTCTAGAGCGGTATAACAGGCCATTGTTAGAAGGCACCATACCCGAAGCCAGGGAGAAGAGCAGTAAGCCAGATAAGCCATCATTTGATAAGAAGGCGATAAGGAAACTTCTGGTTCCATCGAAGCTAGACGATAATACATTCGATGGAACCATAGGCTCCAATTCCTCTTTCGCTTCAGTATTCGCCAACAATAACAGCCCAGAAGAAGTAGCTCAAGTCTTCGCCAACCTTGCCAACTTCTCAAAGAGCATAAGTGAAGATGATTCAATACCTACGTTCGATAAGTTAAGTACTCTTTTTATCTTGTCCGAGATCAACAATAGCTTTTCACCGTCTAGCGCAGGCTTCTTTGCGGAGAAGTTCTTCTCTTATTACTTTGGGGGCGAGAAGCTAGGCGGCAACAACACAATTGTTGACTTCAAGCTAGGAGGGCACTATTACAGTCTCAAGACTGTGAAGAAGGGCTCGGAGGTTAAAGGTTCCAAGGCTCAGTTACTAAGGTTCTTTGGGATTAATCCTGTCAGGGTTACATACAACCCCGTGAAAGGTGAACCCGGCTTTATCCTCAAGTCTAGCGGTCTTAAAGAGTCATTCAGATTGCTTGAGTCTGATAACTTTGAAGAGGGCGACGATAATGTTCTTGATAGAAGAGGACTCCTCAAGAATCTTACGGTTAGGAAAGCAGATGCTGACGATGAAAGTCAGATCATCGGCAAGTACTTAACTTATGTTGGTCTTCTTAAGGATAGCGGCGAAGAGGGGGACAGGCTCTTTTATAAATCAAGAACCTTCTCCCTGAAGAACTTTCTAGAGTTCTTCGCCAAGAGTGGCCAAATATACAATGGTTACTCCAAGTTAGAGAAAGGTAAAGAATATTACGCTTTTGTCAAAACAACACAGAGAAGACGAAGTATAATATTCCTAGATGCGAGCAATACACAATTCAGGCACTCCGAGAACGTGTTCTTTGGCTCGAAGAATGGCAAGGTGAAGTCTTTCGAGGAGGAAATCATTATTCCCCCTGTGGAGAGGATGATTGAGCTTGCCGAGAAAGAAAGGCAGGCAAATTACATAAACGCTGTATGCATTGTGGAAAACGCGATGTCAATTGTGGAAGTCTTGGATGAATTTTTGCGCAACAAAGGTTCCATCAGCAAAGAGTACGCTCCATCGTGCGGCACATCGTCTGCCACAAAGAATGCCAAGGAAGCTACTAGCAACCTCGCGAGGCAGATTATAGAAAATGCGCAAACCTTAGAGCAAGAGGAAGAATAAATTGTCAGATTATCAAGATATCTTCAAGAACATAAGCATAACATCTTCAGATATCGACCAAGCTGTTGCCAATTTGGGCGATGAGGCAAGGTTGAGAATATTGGTCAAGGATTTGGTAGGAAATAGTGAAGATCCGGCTGAATCTATCAGGAGGTTGTGCGACCTCTCCAGGCTCTTTATGCAAGCAGGCTCAGATCCTTACTCTATGAGCCCTGGTGGCGGTGTCCTCGATAAACTAGGGGAGCTTGATGAAGACTTTGGATGCTTGAAACAGGCAAGGTTCGGGATTCAATATATTAACTTCATGATACTGATAAAGTCACTCACAGACATGGACAACAAAATTGCTGGTCTTGGCTTCGAGGCTCTGTTCGCTGCTATTACCGGCGGGCAGATGATTGAAGCATCTGACGAGGCAGGCACCATCATTGATGTCAGGACAGACACCAAGAAGATATCCTTAAAGCTCCTGACTCCTTCAGAAGAAGCAAAGCTTGAAGGTAACACAATGTCCTTGGGCCTGGACCTCGGGCTTATCGTTGCAGAGAGGGTTAAAGATTCTAACAAGATAGAATTGTTCTCAAGAGATAATAAAGGTAAGATCGTCAACATAGGCTCCTATGTTGGGGGTGGCAAATCTAAGCTAGAGCCCCTGAATGAAGAGAGAACGCTGGAGATGCCAAACCCGGCGGAAGCAAGAGCCAGGAAAGAGATGGTCATTCCAGAAGAGGATAGGCTTGCTCTGTTAAGTTATTGTAAACTCGCTGTGGCGGCGATGCAGAAAAGGCCAGAGGTTTATTCTGATGCGGTTATAGACTCTTATAAGGAAGCTATTAAGTTCTTTGATGGTCTTGGCGGAAGAGGCAATGATTATGATGCTTTCGAGACTTTAATGAGTAATATCAAGAAAGCAGGCGAGTCTATTATCGCCAACACTGAAAAGTCTTCTGCTATAAGGAAAAAAGAAGCAGAGAAGGTCAAGACTCTTGAAAAAAGTCTCATTTCTTTCTTCGAGAAACATCAAGAGACTCTAGAGCGCTCTGTTATCCCTGATGAGGGTAAGGTCTCTGGCGGAGAGATGGGAAGCACTGGCGATATAACTGATGACCTCTTTGCCCTTGCTGGTGGCGGCCCGTTATCTGAAAAGGAAGTCGAGTACCTCGAAAAGCTCGTGAGCAAGGTCGAAGATAAGCAGGCCAGGATAGCCTCGTTAAACGACAAGGTATCCCACTTGTGGTGGATGCCGATAAAACTTGTTGCTACTATCAGCAAACTTAAGGACAATAGTCAGAAATACTCACTTTACTTTCCTGAGTATAAGGGCAAGGGAAGCGTGGTAAAAGATACAAGTATAGCTCCTGACTTCAAAACACTTGCTTCATTGCTAGGATACGTGACAAGAGAGTGTTCTGATGCTGGCCTCTTGGGAGATTATGGCGATCTCGACTTGAATAGCGTGTTAAGAAACTCAATCTTCTCCCCGGAGTTAAAATCTCTCATGGCTATAGAGCAAGAGGGCCTCTGGCCGTGGCTCTCCAGAACAGGAAAGGAAATAAAAGCAAAAAAGCCAGACTTGGAAGAAGGCGAGGCTGAGAAGATTGCTCTGGATCTTCTTATGGACCAAACAAGAGAAATAGAGGCCTTTGTAAAATCATTTATAATTGCCCTGGAGAAACAGGCCTACAAAGGAGATTTTAGTAAGTATAGAAGTAATATCACTTCTTTAGTGAAGAAAGTTAAAGATAAATCTCTAGCGAAAAGGGTGCAGAAGACCTTCCTCGCATTCAACGGCAGCGAGATGACTTATTCAAAATATAGAGGCCCCCTTCTCTATGATACTGGCTTGACAAACTATGGCAAGAAAGGCGTAAAGTTTGATGATGAATTATATGTTGGATATAGGAATACAGGAATCACTAGAGATGTTGATGTAGAAGATCCTACAAACAGCCTTGGGAGGCTTATAGATAAGGGCTTCAGAAAGGATATAGCCACATCATCGCTCAGGGGAAAGCCCAGTGATTTTGTATCTGAAGAGGTAGAGTATATCATTGGCCTCAAGGATACAAACGGAGATGCGGTATTCAAGATTGATTTCTATAGAATATCACTCACAAAAGATTCTATCAGAGATATCTTATCCATAAAGAATGAGGATTCCAAGAGGCAGTATTTCGACTCTTCTGAGGAGTTCATTTCCTGGGCTGAACAGAATGCGGGAGAAAGTCAATCTGAGGAGTTGACAAGGGGACTCCGGGGCCGTAAGATACTCCTGATCAACAAAGAGTCGAAGGACTCTAGTGACAGTATTGATAAGAGACTAGGGGGCGAGGGTGGCCTATTGACGACAAAATCCGGGGAGGCTTATCTCGGGAGTTTGGTAACTGGTCATGATGCCCTCGAAACTATTCTGGATAACGTTTTTAATACAAATGAGGCTATGACCGGAACGCTTGATGTTCTTAGCGAGATTAACACCGCTTTTGATGGCGTTAAGAGAACATTCTATAAGTTCTCTGGTACACTCGACCCCCTGGACGTAAAACTAGCTAATGATGCTGCCAAGAACTATGGAGAGGCAGTATCAAAATACACAACCAATTGCGAAAAAGGTGAAGAATGAAAACGTATGAAAGCGAAGAGACCCTCAGAAAGAAACTACTAGAAGGTGCCTCTAAACTATCAAAGTGCGTTGGCTCTACTCTTGGGCCGTATGGACAAACAGTGTTGCTCAAAACAAAAGGACAGCAGCCGTATACCACGAAAGATGGCGTCACGGTTGTTCAGTTCTTTAATCTTCAAGACCCAATCGAGCATAGCGCAGTAGAGATTATCAGGCAGTCCAGCAGGGCGACGGGAGATAAGGCTGGTGATGGCACGACAACAACAACCGTTGTGGCAGAGGCATTATTCAGGAACGGCTCTCGCTTGGTGGCCTCTGGTATGCCGTCTATCACTGTGCAGAGAAGCATGGATAGTATCGCCTCCAAAGTTACTCAAAACCTGCGTAAGATGTCTACCCCTATTACGACAAGAGAGGAGATCAAAAGAATTGCTACAATATCTGCCAACAACGATGAAGAGCTTGGCGGGCTTATTGCTGATGCAGTAGATGCAGCAGGCTTGCATGGTGCAATCACCATTCATGGCTCAGGCTGCGAGCGTACTGAATACGAAGTTGTTGATGGTTACAGGATTGATGCTGGCTATCCTTCGGTCCAGTTTGTTACAGATACAGAGAGAGGTAGAGTTTATTACGAAAAGCCTCTTATCTTCGTGACAAATGAAGAGATCTCTACCATCGACCAGATCGAGGGGCTCGTAACATATGCTACAGAGGCAGCGAAGCCCTTCATTATTGTTTGTGCAGATATCAGAGATCAAGCGCTGGCTGCCCTTGTTTATAACGCTCAGGTCAACAACATGAGAGGTATCGCTGTAAAGGTCCCTGAGTATGGAGAACTAAGAGATAAGGTACTTAATGATCTTGCTGTCTCTACGGGAGCCAAGTTTATGGATTATAAGATCGGTAATACATTCTCCAAGCTTAACAATAGCCCTGTAAAGTTCGCGACTATTCAAGGTATGTCGGAATCTTTCGAGTGCAGAAAGAACTTTACAGTTTTTTATGGAGGTCAGTACGATGAAGAGACTATGGAGAGGCATCAAAAGCTTCTTCAAGGAGAGCTTTCAGAGACCGAGAACGATAAAGAGGCTGAGACTCTATCGAAAAGAATTGGCAGACTCTCAGACTCTGTTGTCAAAATCAAAATCGGAGGAGCAATCTCAGCAGAAGTAACAGAGAAGATACACAGGGCCGATGATGCTCTTGAGGCCGTAAGGTCAGCAACGGCAGAAGGGTTCTCCCCAGGAGGCGGTACTTCTCTCTACAAAGCTGCTTCAATGATCAACAGGGATGACTTAACTCCTGATGAAGTAAAGGTGCTTGATAAGGTCGTGCTTCCTTCTCTTTTAGAGCCATTGAAGGTTATCCTCTCCAACAGTGGTCTCGAAGAAAAGTTAATGTATCAGCCCGGAGTCTTGGACGAGTGGAACAAGGGCCTCGATATGGTAAGTGGCGAAGTTGTTGATTCTGTGGAGAGGGGCATTTTAGACCCGACCAAGGTTCTCGTTAATGCTATCATGAACGCAACCTCATCTGCGGCTACTCTCATCTCCACAAATTACATGGTTCTAGAAAACTTCACAAAGGAAGACAAGTGAACAGCGACAAAACTGATATTACCTTAGTAAGAAAAAAAGAGTACGACTCGTCAAACATTGAAAAGATGTTCAGTGATTTCAATAACGATTACCACATCTGTGTCAGTAACATCATAGGCGGTCAAGAAGATCTACTATCAGAGAGTTCCGTTGAAGAGAGAAAGAGTATTCTAGAAAAGATGATTAAAGATTGTAGAGAGCTTTTCACAGACCTCACTGAAGAGTATACAATACTGAGTTTGTATGAAGAAAAGCTAGAAGAGCTGGGGGAGGAAGATTGGGTTATAGGAAACCAAATTACAGAGTAGGTGAGTGGGTTCAGATAACCTACAGGCACAAGACAAAAGAAGAGTTGAAGAAGCACTGTACTTCTTCAATTTCCTGGCAACTTACGAAAGGGCAAGTCTTGCGAGTGGCAGGCGAACATAAAGATCCTGATTATATCATGGTCCAGTCTGGTGCCAAGAACATTAGGATGCCAAAGAAATGGTGCTTCCCGGTCGAGGAGAGCGCCATAGAGCGCCTTCGCAAGGAAAGGGAGGTCCTGATAAGGTCAGAGGGCCTGGAGAGGCGCTACAGGCGACGCAGGGACGCCGCGCTCGCCACCGTCTTCGAGAAAGAAAAGCCTTGACCCCCTGCAAGCTGCGCCTATGTTTGTAACCGAGCCCGGTAACGAATTTATCTCAAACATAGGCGCAGTCAATGAATTTTGGTGATCTCAGGTCCATCCTCCAGAATCCCCCCTCTGAGAAGCTCTTTCAAACACTCTGCAAGAAGATTGCTTTCGCAAACAAAGAACTGATTACAGATGAGATGTTGGTGTATCTTCAATCTCACTTGAATAAGTGGCCTGAAGATATCCCTAGGAACTGCAAATTCTTGTCCAAGATGGGAAAAGATAGAGAGGCTATCCTCCTTTCTAACGCTATCGTGATTAAAGACAAGGATGACTTGGAGAGGTTCCTTGGTTTCGAGGAAGTGCACGAGAATATAACGTGCCTTAAATTCGAGTGGTCTTATCGGGAACCAGAAGGCTCAGAACACGAGCTTGAAAATCTTGTGACACAAGGGTGTCTCGAAAAAACTTTCCCAAATGTTAAGGCGGCATACATAATCAATGACTACGGTGGAGAGCAGTGTGACGGCATTGAACATTGCTTGCGGCTGGTGGCCACATCTTATCCATCTCTGTCTTCCCTTACTACCTCGAATGTAGATGCTGCCACAATAGATAAGTTTCTTAGGGCGAAACATTGTTTGAGCTTGAAGCATCTCGACATTGCCTTTGCAGGCCCTAGAGATGAGTTGCCTTGCGAGCCTATCAGCCATTATAGTTCATTAGAGGTTTTGAACATTCGTGGATTTAGCTTGAGGGATCAGGATTCTCTTTTGGAGTTAAAAAACCTCCAAGAGACTACAATCGAGTGGTACGACGAGCTTGCTGCAAAGCTAACAGGTGAAGATATCCTGGCGGTTGAGAAGAAACTCGGGCGTAGTACGCTCTCCAAGCGCACTCTTAACCCCAATCTATTATCTACGGCGGACGAGGGGATTGATAAACTAGAATCTCTTGGCCTGAAGATCAAAGATAGAAGATCCTTTAAGATGAAATATATGGATCAAGTGGCTAGGCGTGCAGATACTGTCATCCACACCAGACAAAACCACCACTTGGAGTGGGATGATTCTATCTCCGAAAGTTTTGGCGAAATGTTTTATAACATCTTGGCATCATCGGAGATACGCAATATTGAGGATTTCTTTAATGAGTGGAGGTCGCTTGATTTTCACGAAACACATAAAGATGCCCTACTCTCTTGGGGCGGCATTAATGTAGCTCCTGATGATTGCATTTGGGAAGGGGAAGAATCGCCAGCGTTTTTGGCGTCCCACGAGGCACTTATTGACTATTGTGATCAATGGTTTTCGGATGAGGGATTTGGGTACAAGCAAGAGGAATCGCACCCAACGGCACCGTGTAAACTTCACTACAACTGCACTGTTAGCCTTAGTCTTCTGGTAGAAGATGTTAAGATAGAGGTTATTACCGGAGGTCATCGCGGGATAAGTAGTGGTAATAGTCTTTCGTTTGCCCTGTATGATAGAGAGACTGATGATGTAATTATCGCTCTTGATATTGAGCCGTTTATATTCATCAAGGAACTCTTCATGAACATCCTGGCTCATAAATATTCGAATTGCGCTTCTGGCAATATTGATCACCCTAAAGCCTTGGCTCGGGTTAGGTTCGCAACAGAGGACTGCATTTCCACTACCCTTCATTACGGCGTTACCTCTCACAAGACTGAACCAATTGAGGTCTAGTTATGACACCTGCACAAGAACATATAGCGTTCAAGGCTATTTCCGAGAAGCTTAAACATTCGGATGCGGGATTTTACGGAGCCGAGAGCTTCGCTTATCTCATAAAAGAGTACATGAGAATAACAGAAGCAACGCCACTAGAGTTAGGTTACTTCCTTGAGGTCGGTAAAAGCACTGTCCTAAAGTACATGAACGGACAGCCTCCTATCTATAACAGCATGAGAAATGCTGTTATAGAGACGCTTGTATTCCAAATGCAAAAAAGGATTTATGATGATAACAATGAATAACTCTAGCTTATATTGTCAGTTATTTAAGCACATCGGTGATGGAGAAGAGCGCAGGAAATATATTGGACTATACTTGATTGACAGCAGGATGTTAAGATGTTATCGGTATAATATTATTGAGCGTATCAATGGTAACAAAGTTGCTGATTTATTTTTTGATATCTATCACCCTTTAAACACCTATAGGGGCTTGAGATGATAATACTTGATAGCTTTGTTGTCAACGCAGATGTTTTTTGCATGGGTTCCTACGGAAGGCGAGATTTATTCGGAGCCGAATTTCAACACATCCAGCCTACTAGGCACAATTTCTATGCTGACTTGTCTATCAATATGTACAATTTGTTCGTAGATGTTTACTATCCGTTAAGAGTGGCGAGGGGCATAAAATGATAGGATGCAGATCTCGAACCACAAACAGGGCTCTGGAGGGAGATTCGTTATTTCGGTATAAAAGTCTTATCAAAGCCAGCAGCCGGTTTAGTGTATGTTCTCGCGCTTGCTATACCAGTCCAGAAAGGGATAATATTTATTATGCCTTGAATCTATACGGACTAATGTTTGACGCTTTCAACCCGTACTGTCGATAAAACACAAAAGGAAAAGATATGCACGACCTGAGAAAAGAATTTGGGCAACTCCAATCTGATTATAACCGCGCAATTAATAACTTCGGTGTCATCCTAAGCAGACTCCAGTTATCGAAAGATGGCACCAAAGTTATCGCTCCTCGAAGCGAGGATTTTGTTCCTGTCTTGGAGGGATTCTTTACGGTCTTGGGTGAGATTGCCACCAAGACAGGAAGGCTCCTTGAGGAGGCGCTTTCTCATAAAGAGATAATTGACAGCAATTACCACAGCAAAGCCGTGGCGTCTCCGAAGAGTGATTCATGGAATTGTCTTTCTTACGAACCTAAACATATCAGCCACGAGATTGATATTATGGTTGGCCGCCTGAAGATGGCTGCAAAAACAAACATAAACTTGCTTAAAGTGCCCCGAAATAAGCACGAGAAAACAAAGCTTGTTGCCCTGCAAAAGTTTATGTCCAAGCGATGCCCGAGCGGCACCATCGAGATTGGGGAATTGACCAGCATGTATGATGACAAGCAGTATGTTTTATTCTATAAGCCAGAGTGTTGAGTTTTGATAACAACAAACAGCAATGCATTGTTTAATTCTGTCTTGCAGTATGACTATATTAAAACGAGAAAGTTTTTCGATACGAATATCAAACAAACCTCTCGATGGCCCGTTCGTTATCAGAATTTTAGTCATGTTTTTGAGGTAGGATCTTCCGTGCTATTGATATACAATTATCCCTTGGTCGTGTACAGAGGACTGATATGATATCTCACAATAATTACTTCTCTAACACCATAATCGGGCTTAAAAATAGACAAAGAGAAACTATTTTTAAGCCAAAAACTTCAGAAGTATACTTCAAGACAGGATTGCCAAACTCTACACTCAGGAACCTGCTGAGAATTACCTGTGAAGTCCAAGAAGCACCATTCCCCAGCATGTTTGATACATATTGGGAAACTTTTCACCCTTTCAAGTTAGGGACTCTATGCTTACGATAAAATCTGCGAGAGAGGTGGTGAAAGTTGCCGTGAAAAAGCTCCATTCTTTCGCCAAATCCGTATATAAGTACGATTGGAACGTGCTCCTTCAGCGTGGCAGTCCCGAATACTACAGAAGCCTGGAGATGAAGCTTATTGAAGAAAATCTAGAAGAGTTGAAGAGGGCTGAGGATATACTAAGGAAATACATGAGGCAGCAGTTATGAAGTTCGAAGACATGTTTGAAAATGTTAATGTCAAGGAGTATGAAGCTGGCAAAAAGAAGCTCCTGGGCAAGGGGGTGAACCCACACCTTATGTCTGGAGATGAAGACAGAGTTGATTGGAAGCGTGGTAAGAGCGCCCCTCCTGGTTTCGGTCCTGTTGGCCCAATCGGAGAATCAATAAAAGATGAAGTAGCCATGCTCCAACCAAAAGAAACTCTTAATCCGGCTATCTTCACGAGGGAAAAGCAACTAAAACCTGACATCTTGGAGGGCTCGCTGAAGCTGGCTAAGGAACTATTTTTGGAACTGGAAATAGAAGGTTCCCTTGAAGATGTTACTTTGGTCGGGAGCAATGCTTCGTATTACTGGCATAGGTTGTCAGATATTGACATCCACCTTGTTGTCAGTGTTAACGATACCAGTAGAAAGGATTTGCTCGAAGATTACTTTGCTTTAAAGAAGCTCGAATGGAATATAGAGCACGATATCTTCTTCTATGGGCACGAATTAGAGCTATATATCCAATTCTCAGACGCTACAGAGGTTTCCGAGGGTAAGTATAGCCTTATGGAAAACGAGTGGATTACAATGCCCACAGCGAGTCCTGAGAGCACGATGCCCATAGATACAATAAGAAAAAAGGTCGAGGCATACGAAAGGCAGTCTTCTCACATAAAGAGGATCTTCGAAGAAGGCAACTACAAGAAAGTTGTTTCCCTTATCGAGCCACTAAAAAAGACCATCAAGAGGAAAAGAGAAGAAGGCCTGGAAGATGATGGTGAAATGAGCGTGGAGAACCTTACCTATAAGGTCTTGCGCAACAAGGGCTTCTTTGATGAACTAAGAGAACTATACAAAAAAGCTTATGATAATTCCTATTCCATTTACGAGAAGTTTATCATAACAATGATGCGAGATGAAGAATGATAAAGGTAAGATTCCTAAAAGAAGCATATGATCATATTGGCAATTTTAACGATAACATGGAAGATGTGTACAACATGCTTTATACATCAGCCTCTATGTTGGGCAAGATTGCCAATTCTGGCGCAGTTAAGTGGATAGTAAGCTTGGCAGATTTGCCCGAGGACCAGATTGCTTCAGAAGAACCCAGCATTAACAGATCTTCTTATGAAGACTTTAGAGTGATCCAAAGTTCTTTGCTGGAAGCCGCAGAGAAGCTTAAGAGTGGAGCAGAGTCTTTCGAAAAATTCCACACCGAATACCACAAGCCTATTGTCTTTGCGGCGCAAGAAAAAGACCCGAGGGCAGTAGTTGCTAACAAGAAAGAAATATTAGAACATATCCAATTGTTCAGAGCGCTTACCGGGAGCAGGGGTGTTAATATCGGTAACTACGCTTTGTCAGACCTTGTTATGGCTGACCGTGCCTTGAGGGAGTTTGATTTTATTCAGGAAGAGGTCGAGTATGTTTTAGAGAACGATATCTCACCCGAAGGCCCTGAAAGAAGGCAAAAATGGACTGATCTCATTGGTAAAATTAATGATGCTGTTGAAGAGCCTAGAAAAGTCATACAGGATTACGATAAGCACATGCCAGTCCTAAACCAGGGATTTACGCTCTTAGTACAAGAAGCAGAGAAGAACATAAATTCAATGCTAGAAGATGCAGAAGAGGAAGGGATGCCGATAGAAGACGATTTAGATGAGATCTCCGAGGCATTGTCAGGCCTCTATAGCATGATAAAGTTTGACAACAAGAAAAGAAGCCAGAGAAAAAGCCGACATGAAGAACAGTAAGAAAGAACTTCCGGCACGAGATAAAGTTGTGAGAAGGGAGCATTACTACCCTGATAAGATGACAATAACAACGCAAGAATACCACAAAATTCTTGATGATCTTGGCGATTCTATAAAGTCTTACGACTTCCACGCCAGCGGCGGCATTGTCGTAACATACGAGAAGCCTGAAACTGATTTCGAATATTACCTAAGACTAAAGAGTATCATAAGAGAGGATCTAAGAGAGCAACTTCTCGTGATGTGTAACAAGTCACTACTAACAGGCTCCAGTAGTAAAGAAACGAATAGATATCACAATGCTGTTCGAGTCTTCAGGGAGTTTGATAAGCTTGATGTGTCTTCTGTAAAGGGCAGGCGAGAGTTCTTGAGGGCAGCTAGCACAGCTTATAAGGTGCCAGGATAATGATATACTCTGATACTGGTATACTTGTCCTGGGGTCTTGCCTGTCGGATCGAGGCGAGGACAATCTGAAGCTGGATGGTGAAAACATGATAGGCCATTGGAACAGTATACGACTCAGGATAGCAAAGGATCTGGATGATATAAGGATTAGTGCTATCCTCGGTTACTGGGTTCGGAACTCTTTTCAGGTTGACCCGAGGATGACCAGAGAGGCTCTAGTTCCTGCTTCGATTCGAAATATTGTCTTCTGCAATTTGCTATAATGATCGGGTATAATGCAGCGATAATAATCCACACAGTGCAGCCCTTTTTTAAAGAAACCAACTGGATTAACGTCGTGCGATGGTCGATAGCCAACGATAGGAATGATAGTAGGTATTATCCTATCTCTTACATGTACTCGCGCAACTCAGCCCCGGCAGGGATCAAAACTTCGCACGTGCATCTTTTTGGTTGTTCTCAGCAAATGTACTTTTTCATAAAACCTTTTCTGCTAAAAAAGTAGGCAAAATGATTGATCTAAGAGGGATGCAGTTTCTAGAGAGTTTTCCTTTTCAGCGACTTGCAGACGTAATGGCTGCTGAGATAAATTACAATCATCACGATAATAGAATTAACAACTTTTCGCTTGAGTGCGCCCCTCACCTATGCAGGCGCGATGGGCCAGCCAACCAAGGCTTTCTTTGGAGAGGGTAGCAGAAAATTTACCTGAGTAAGCTTATAAAAATACCCATAGGATTCCTGTGATAAGAATAGTGAGAACGAGGATAGGGCTTCATAAAAGACTCCATAATACCATTACGAGAGAATTGTCTGAAGATAATAAGGATAATAGGTATACGGGAGAATGGGATATAGCTTCGGGCGGGTACGATGAAATATGGCGTTGGCGAAGAAACAAGTGTAGTCCTGAGTTCAAGAATGACCTCTCCGGTTTTATCTTTAAAGGAACTTTTTACTACAGACTCTTGACATACGAGATGATGCTATGGTGAGTTTTCTTTCTGTTTTATATCACAATGTATGCGGAAACGATGAAATATATAAAATTAAGAATCATTACAGAAGCTCCGTGGCGCGCGACCCTAAAGACAAGAGATACGATCTCATAATAGAGCATACTGGCGTCAGCATGTATCAATATCCTGCCAAGGTGCCTGTCGAGGAACAAATCGCGCAATATTATGGAAATATCTGTGGCAACCATCTTTTATTCTTAATGGCTTGTGGAGACAGGGCTTTATGGTGACAATAAATTCGAGCATCTTTGAACATTGCTTATACGCTCTGGAAGAACGGGTGGCGAGAGAGACATATAAGTCTCCCGGTGACAACAGAATATTTATACAAGAATTTTACGATCACTACTCTATACAATACGCTGATCGTGACTTGAGGCCTCTTTGGGAACTAAGCCCTCGTGAGGCGGGCTCTTTCTTGTGGTATATATCCTCTTTGCGCCCTATCTTGGGCGCGATGCCCTGAGCGGCACCAAAAACGCGCATTTCGCCTTGACTGGTGTTGCAGCGTGCATAAGATTAAGCCTGAGTCGAGGGCATCGCGCCCTGGCAAGCAAAACTACAACGAAAGACAAGGAAGAAAAATGCAGTGCTACCTTCAATTAGAGTTTGGTATCGTTCTTTGCGAAAACAATTGGGGAAATGAGAAAGAGAAGCTCATTCAAAAGCACCCCTTCATGGAAGACATCCTCCAGAAAGCTGATTATTCTGGCAAGGAAGACGCCGAGTCTTACGTCCTTAGCCTTCACGTTGCGAGCCTTCAAGATGACTCGACACAATCTCTTGCCGAGACCCTTGACAACATCAAGAAAGGGGTCGAGAAGAAAGACTGGCCTAAAGAGTTTCGAGAAAAGTTTAAAGACTTTCCTCTCGACAAGATCATTGAAGTGACCGGAGAGCCGTGCTTCTTTACTGTTATGCAAGACTGCTGAGGAAAGAATGAGGGCCACAGAAGAAGTAGTTGAATTACTCAAGGCCGCAACACCTGCCACGCCTGTACTTGTTGAGTTAATAACAAAGAAATTTAGCGAGAGCTTAGAGCCGCAATACAGGTTTAACGTCATAAACAAGGAAAACTTTAATATTTTTTCCGAGCTTTATTGGGTGATCTCTTTTGATGAAGATAATCTCGTTATAGGCTTGGTTCCTGTCGATCGCTATAGCTTGAAGTATTACGACAACAACAAAGATATCTATGAATACTACGAAGCAAGAGACAATCTCTTCAATCCGGTATTCAAGGCCCTGGAAGAGAGAAGTACTATTTTTGGGGATCGTAGTAAGGTTGTTTACTACTTCAAATACCCCGTCCTAAATGAAGTACCTGTATGGATCTGTAGGCACTCTAAAGCATTCGAGTTTAAAGCCAAAGGTGATGTTACTTTCGTAGATCACAGAGAGACAACACCTTCATGGATATTGGATTGGCGGGCGAGGTCTAGCGGGCGAAAGCTTTACAAGCTGACGGCAATAGAGGACAAAATAACAATAGTAGGTAAAAAATGAATAACAGAACCAAAGAAAATGCCTTCCTTCTTGTCCTTGGTCTTGCGTGGGCATCAATTACAGCACCTCTTATTGTGCTGCTATCCACAAACTTTTACGATGCCTACCCAATCATGAGACTCGCTCTCTTCGCGCAGGGTGTTATCGCAGGATACACCATTGGCTATTATAGGCCATGGGAGCTTATCTCGATGCAAGGGATAAGAGAATAGTGAAGAATCATCAACCTAATCCTAGCGGCAAGCCCAGAAACCCAGATCCTCAACCCGCACCAGTGCCAAAATACAACACAAGAGTAATAAACATGACAGACGAAGCAATACCCAAAGATTCTAAAACCCTTAGAGAGATGTTCTCTAGAATTGATTATGTTGAAGAGTTAAGAGACCATGTGCTCTTCTTCTCTGCCTTTTCCGTGTTCGCCGCGATAGATATAGCCAGAGAGTTTCCTAATTCATCCTGGCAACTTGTCGGGACAGGGCTTGCGCTCTGTCTCCTCATATACCTCAGCAACTTCATCCTCAAAGAGGTAGGCAAGCTCTTTATCGTCGATTTGGCATCTCTTTCATACTTTAAAAGGATATACTGGGGGATGCTCGGCGTTAATGCCTTTGCCCAGATGCTTGCTACTGTGTGTTCTTTCGCAAAGGCAAGCAATTTAACCACTCCTGAAGGTGTGCTCACAGCTTCTGCCGTTGGAGGGCTTGTATCACTAGTTGTTACGATCATTATCTTGTTTTTTATTGTTCTTCCGCCAATGGGAGCACTCAAGAAGCAAGAGGAAGGTTTCACAGAGAACTACATCAAAGGAAAGTAGATGGAGGCCTTCGATAGAGTCAAGCTAGATGAAAGAAGCGGAGCCACTGGTGTTGTCGCAGGACTATTCTTGACAGACTGGACTGACGGGTGGAATAAGACTTCCCTGGAGATGTGGCGATTCCTCTTTAACGAGGATCGCCCGTCTGATCATGATGATTTACTCAAGCTTGGCAATTGCTCTATATGGTTTTATGGCGACAGAGCAGTAAAGAATGTAAGAAATAACCTTATGGTGTTCTATAAAAACGTGGAAAGGTAATGAGTAAACTTGACTTGGCCAAAATTGGACTTAAGATTGTCGCATCAGCCGCATCTGCTGCGGCTGCCTTCGAGAAAGGACCTTGGGCAGCCGCAGCAGCAGGCTTCATGGGCACTCCTGATATTGTTAAAGATATCAAGGACTTTAACAATAGAGACTTTGACGCGAGAGGCTTCGAGAAGAGAGATCTAGGAGAGGTAAACTATATCTTCGCGTATCGCCTCAAGGATCATCATAAGGACTGCACATTCATTGAAACAGATGATTGTATGAGATATACCTTTAACATAGATGGCATAGAATTGTGCTATTCTTATTATAGCTCTTGGATATCGGGGCCTTGGGTAAAGCCCGAAGTTACTGATAAAGAGCTTAACATGGTTGTTGGCAAGTTCTTATGGGAACAGCTTGGGCATAGCGTCTTAATTGATTACAAGTCAAAGTATGGCATCGTTCTCCGTGAAGATTACTTGACAGATAGCAAGACCAGTAAGCTTGCCACAGATCTTATATCTTACGTGAAGAAGTACAACCAGCACAGCTTTAGCAGAGCCGTGTTGCTTTGCGGAGAATCAGGCACAGGCAAGAGTTATGCAGCAAGGCATGCGGTCTCGGGCCTTGGGGGCATGAGCCTCAGGTTAACGCCAGAGGCAGCAGCGAGCGACATTGATTTTCCCAAGCTACTCAAGATATTCTGCCCCAGCGCAATTATCATAGAGGATTTGGACCACAGTAAAGCCTCCAAGGGTGTTGTCAAGACATGGGAAGAGATAAGGGCAACCAACGCCAATATCTTTGTCACTGTTAACAACTTGGAGAAGCTAAACTTCGCATTGTTGAGGCCAGATAGATTTGACAAAATTATTGAAGTCAAAGAGATGGATGAAGAGGTCCTGGCTTCAATGCTCGAAGGAGTCCCAGATGAGGCAAAAGATCTTCTCAGAGAATTGCCTGTTGTGTATATCAACGAGTTCAAGAGAAGGGTTACAGTTGAGGGGCTGAAAGAGGCTATCAACGGCTTGGGCGATCTAATCGAGGCCAGAGAAAGAGTTTCCAGGGTACAGCAAGAACAAACACAGAACACCAAAGGTGAAGACAATGAAGTTGTCAAAGATAGCAAATCAATTGTCTAGGGAAGTAGGCCTCGATATCATTTCCTTGAGTGAGTATGGAGTATCTTTCTCCATCGAGGGTGGTTACAACATCAGCATCACCGATGATGGGCAGTTCCTTTTCGATGATGAGGTTAATATTGGCGAAGTGAGTTCGGAGTCCCTAAGGGATCACGCCGACAAAACAAGAAAGACCTCCAATGAGCTAGAGAAAATCGAAAGGATTTGTGCCGAGAGCCTTCGAGAGTTAAGAGAGAAGCCCACTCGCGAAGTAGCAGATACCACAACTCGCGAAGTAGCAGATGCTATAACAGAGGATTTCGAGAGACAATTTTATAGAGAGATGATAGAGAGAAGTCGCCCTTATGGGAGACTCAGAGAAGAAGTCGAAAAAGAAGTGCGGAGGGGTCCTTATGGATACAGGTATGATCCTGTTTCTGGTGACTCTTGGGATTATGACGACGAGTAATAGGCATAGCTAAATGAAAAATCTTACAATCGTAACAGAAGAAAAAGAGTTTGATGATCTTCTCGAGAGGATATTTCTGACAGAAGAATTTAGAAATGAGGTGAAAAACCCTGATTCTTACCTGGCTTATGTCTTCAACAAGCTAAAGAAGAGGCCGGTTATATTCTACGAACCTTCGGGTGATATAGAGAGACACCACTTCCTTGCCTGGATGGGCTGCGTTCAGTGGAGGGAGTACGAGAACAATACCATCCACGATCTGCACATGCTGCATGAAATACTGCACGTTGCCACAATGCAATATCAATATGAAAATAATTTTTGCAAGTGGCACAAGAAGATGTGCGATAACGAGTATGAAGTAGCGACTGCATCAGAGGCATACATCTATATGGTGATGCCCGAGATAAGAGAGAAATCATTTCCGTTCGAGATATGGGTAGATAGGTTTTTTGACTACAGAATAGAAGAAAGCATCAAGAAGTACACTCCTCCAAGCCGAGACCATGGGGTGCTTGCCTACCTTATCGAGAACCTTATTCATGATTCTACAGGCAAGGAAGGAAGGAGAACAAATAGTAGCTGGAGGCTTTTTCAGACCCTTGTAGAGATGCGCAAATCTGCTATGGTAAACCCTGACCCGTGGGATTTTATCGAAATGCAGATCCACACGTTCGCCAGACAGAATGTAGAGTTTTCTATTGCCTGGAAGGATAACTGGCTCAAGGTAGAACGTCACATGGCTGAGATGCTTAGAAGGTTCAAGGAAGCATCTCACGAAGAGGCTAGAAAGAGAGTTCTTAAGGATCATATCTCATGGCTTCAAGACATAGGCCACGCACGTCACTACTTATCTCGGCACGATTTTACGCCATTCCATAAAGAGGCCCTCGCCTTTGCCAGGGCGGACCAAGATATCTATAGAAGAGGCGGAAACCACTTCTTGGAGAAAGGCAAAAAGGATAACAAATGAATTACGCACTATTCGCAATTATTCTCCTGTTCCTTGGCGGTGCCTGTTATCTCGCGGGGTACAAGAAACGCGAGTGGGTGGCCGATGAGGAGGCCCGAGAGCGCCGGGAGAGGCGCGAGAAGAAAAAGCCCAAGCCAGACCCCGAGAAATTTAGTCAAGGCCCTTGACGGCGCTCCTGCGGTGCCTACAATTGGATTGTCGAGGGCAACAGCCCTTCTGGACCTTCCCTAAAAACAGAGAGAGCAATCAATGAGAAAACTAGCTTTTATTCTCACCTTTTCTGTAGTCCTGTCCATCATTTGTTTTACCTTGGTGGGTATATGCTTCATTCCAATTATGTATTTTGGATACGCGGGAGTTGATATTTACCTGATAGTATCAACTATCGTATCTGTATTTTTTACTGCTTTCGGGCTCGATGATAACTACAACAAGTGGAAAGATCTCTAGAGTAGGAGGGCACATGACACTTCGTAAGAAGTGTCGCCTATCACGGCGATAAGATTACTCGATAACCACCCTGAAGAAGACAATAGCTTTAAGCTTATTGCTTGTCTCTACAGGGGTTCCAAGCTTCTCTGTTTTGGTTACAACAAAGAGAAGACATCACCAACAAGTTATAACGCCATTCAAAAAGATAACATAAGAACAATGTATGACAAGTATGATCATTGTTTCCTGCCTCTCTCTCAGCATGCAGAACAGAGAGCTTGCAGAAAGAATGATTCGAAAGCAGATTACATTGTTGTGTGTAGAAAGCTCAAGAATGGACAGTTAGCTAACGCTAGACCATGCAATATATGCATGAGCGTTATAAAACAGAACGGCATCAATGTCGTTTACTACTCTAACGACGAAGGAGACTTCGTGAAGGAAGAAATATGAGTTACAATAACTCTATTGACTACAGGCCACTGGCCCTCATTGGCGGGTCTGTTGTGTTAATAATCGCGTTCTTTGTGGTTGTCCTCTTTGGCAGCACAGCATTTCAATTGTGGTGGGCTCCCCATCAGGCAGAGCATGAGCACAATGTTAACGTGCACAGCCACCAGTACCAAGAAGCAAGGAAAGAGTCTTCTCTTGTTCTGGAGTCTAACATTGCCAAGCTCAATACCGAGATTGACAAGACAGATGACCCCAAGGTGAAAGAGAGTCTGAAGCAACAAAGAGAAGTTCTCGAAAGAAGATACGAAGCCGAACAGAACAAAATCAAAAGCACCAAGTACAAATACTGAGCAACACAAAGCTCCAACAACAAAAAAGAGAATAATATGAAAAAAACAACATCACTCATCGTACTTATCGCAGCCCTCTTTGCTTTATCTTCTTGCGTCGAGTATAAGCCAGAGAAAACAACAGCAGACCAGAAAGACAAGATGACGGTTGAGCAGCAGCAAGAAGTTTACAACAAGGCACAGCCTGTCCCCAGGTTTGACTATAGCCTCGAAAGAGATATCGTAAAGCAACTCTATAGGGCCAGAAATGAGAAGGTTGCCACGCATACCGTTTGGCGTGGCGATACATCAGAGGTGGAGGGTCACTGTCCTTCAATCGGGTTTCCTATCCCTTATGATACTTCTTTGACAAACCCTCTCAAATCAGAGTGGAAGAGTGCCTGCACGACACATGATCACTCTATGGCTTCTGCGGTCGTAGAGCAGCCTGAGCCAAATGGTGTCTTCGCCTCCAAGAACTCTACTGCTACATGGGTAAGGTGCGTCGTCAATGGCGAAGAAGCTCCTGTCTATGTTGAAGGAAAGGTCACGGCTTACCCGTATCCTGTGAAGGTCGAGGGGAATATGGTAACTCCTGTTAGTGGTAAGAAGCCGACAGTTACAATCAAAGATAATAGGGCAAGCAAGTAAGATGGCTAAGAAAAAATTTACAGTGCTTAACTGTCATTGGGTCGGCGGGAAGCTCTCCTTAAAGCCCTGGGGTGGCTATAACGAGTTTGATACCTGGGACGAGGCCCTTTCTTACAAGGAGGGCCTCGTCCATGGCCATGAAACAGAGTTTTCAAGATGTTATGCTATCTTTGATGTCAATGATCTGGATCTGATGTTCAGATATGACGGAAACTTTTACAATGCCATGATCAAGAGAGCAAAAGAAGAAGATTGGTATGTTGCCTTTGGCGAGACCAGTCCAACAGGAGAGTTTATTTTGAGCACCAAGGAAGAAGTAGAAGAGTTTATCAAGCAAGAAGAGGAAAAGAAGAAGCGAGAATTTGCTGACCTCTTGAAGCAAACTCTTATAGTAGAGACCGAGATCAAAGATCATATTGGCCCGACCAAGAAACTGCACGTTAAGCTCTACTGCGATAATGAACTCGTAAGCGAAGACTACGTGGAGTTAGATCAGTGCGATTGCGACTGCAACTGACAATAAGGGAAGAGATATGAACGAAGAGAATACAGAAGAAGACTTCATCCCGATTGATACCACAATCGTCAAAGGAGACCTCTCCAGAAAGCAAAGAGACGAAATTCTTGAGGGGATAAAGAACAAGGCTTTTGGACTGGATCTTGAGACAGGAGGACTTGATTACAATACGACAGATATCAAGCTTGCCACTCTTATAGATTACACAAGCAATAAAGTCTTCATCATAAGAACGCACAAAAACAAGAAGCCACCAGCGAACCTCATCGAAATCCTCAAACAAGATGTGAACATCGTCTATCATCATGTTATGTTTGATAATAGATTCATCTATAAGCATTGGGGGATTGTTCCTACGGAAGAGGGGCACACAGATATGGCAAGACTCTTCTCCCCTGTGAGGACAAAGCTGGCTTGCACAAAGATTATCGCGAAGATAATCGACCCCAACAGATCTAGCTATAGCCTTAAGGATCTGGTAAAGGACTACCTTGAAGTTGATATCAGCAAGGATTACGGGGAAGGTTCATGGGATGATGATGAGTTGTCTGATCAACAGATTCAGTATTGTATTGATGATGTGGCTTACCTTAGTGAGCTTCTTCAAGCGATGATGAAAGACAGCACTCTCGAGCAGCAGCAAAAGATTATGAGGTATAACTGGCTTGTGCCCGCTGAAGTGAGAAGGCAAGTCGATAACGAACCACACCCTCTGGAGTATTGATTTATGATCCTGTTTGCCGAGTCAATCGTGGATGCGATGAGCGGTAGCCCCTTCTTTGAGAGAGAAATATGGGGTTGCTTAAATTTTGCAGACAACTATCATAATGGTTTAAGGGGGAAGTATCTTTACCTAGGCCTTAGTATTGATCAAATACTAACGAGCAAAAGCCTCTGGCGCGCCATGTCCAGAGGTCAGGCAAGCCTGCCAAGAAGTATTTATTCGTCATGATTTTATTTGTTGAGCGAACTATTGCCGTACTCAGCGAAGACCTCCCAGGAGGATTTAACTTTTGCAACATTGCCACTCTTCCCAATTCGAGGGATAAGCCTTCACTGAGGAGTGATTATACTAAACACAAGAGAAAGATTGTAACTCTCCACCTAGAAAAGACGTTTTACATTGATCAAATCATCGCAGGAGTTCATACCTGGAGGTTGTTCTCCCGTGGCTACGCTGCACTTCCAAAAGGATTGTATTCCGTATGATAATCATAATACACCCGGAATGGCGCGACAGAGATGGTCGCGAGCAGCCAGAAGACCCGTTTTACAGAGAATTTCAAGCCTTCAATTCTGACAGGGAACATATATGGTTTTGTGGCGAATACGAAAGAGGAGAGATTTGCAAACTTTTTAACGAAGATGATCTTTGGCCACTCTTTTGCTGTTACAGTAATACCTTGATGAGGAACCCCTACTCGTTATGATTTTATTCACAAAATTAATAGTGTACGATATTGGGGAAAGGAAGCACTCCTGGCTCATGGATGTTTATTCTGTTCATGCTGGCATCAGTAGAGTTCGCCCGTTTGGTTTGCATGCAGAAGGACCCGCCCTCGATCAAATCCTCATCAGCGAAGATATATGGGATCTCTTCTCTAGAGGAACAGACACGCTGCCCAAGAGCCTGTACTCATCATGATAAACTCACTAAACTATTCAGTCCTCCTTAGAGAAGAAGTATATGGTGCCGTGCGTATGGCATACTATTATGGCTTCGAATACTCTGATATTACTTTGGCTGTAGATTATAATTCAACCCTTATCGGGAAAGAAGTCTTCTATGATAAAGTCCTATGGAGTCTCTTTTGCCTTGCCCCTCAGACGCTACTAAGGAATCCTTACTCATCATGATATTAACCGTAGACTGTCCTGAGTTCTACAAAGACTCGCTCATAATATCAGACGCTCTTGATGAAAACTGTTGTTTTATGCGTGATAATTTTTACGGCTTTACCAGAGAAGATGATTGCCCTATCTTACTGGACTACTTTGTAGAATCAGATAGAAGAGGGTATGCAGAACTCTTCAACGAACCTACTTTGTGGTCTTTGTTTTCTTTCTCTTCCTGTGTTTTGATGAGGAGTCCTTATACTATATGATAAACTCGACAGACATCTCACTTTCTATCATTGCTGACCAGTATGATGTACTCACAAAATCCCTTTCCTTTGGTGATATGTTCATGGCAAGGGTCGAAATTTTCTCCGCAGGACCAGGAATCATAAAGGGTTGTAGAAATCACTACGACAGTGCCGAAGATTTAACCGGAGCACTCTCCATACCAGGTTTTGATCTTTTCTCGATAATTGGCGGACTTTTGGGCGGCCCATACGGATATTAGGGCTTGACTCGCGCTCAGGCGTGGTTAACTTCAGAGTTGGAAATAGCAACCGAGAGAAGAAATGAAGAAAATATATGTCTTCGATGATGAAGAGAAAGCAAAGATCTTCAAATTCGCAATAGAAGAGTTTATAAGCGCCTGTGACTATATCCCAGGAAGTATGAAGGTGGGCGAGGTACTAAAGCTTGAAGACGAGTTTACTGTCTCCATCATTGATGATTGCGAATGGATCACCAAGGTTCCTACACAAAAGATAATATACACGGGAGAAGGGTAATATGAAGCCAGACATTATTATTGTATGTGGGCCGGGCGCAGCAGGAAAATCTTCGACTGTTTCGAAGATAGTAGAGCTTCGCGATGATTGCGTAGAGCTTGTCTCTTACACTACAAGGCCCATGAGAAAAGATGAAGCTGACGGTATAGATTACCACTTTGTTGACGAGGCTACGTTCATCAGCAAGGTTAACTCGGGTGATATGTTCGAGTATACCAAATACAACAACAACTACTACGGACTCTCGAAGACATCGTTTCAAGATGATGTTGATAAGTTCAAGTTTGTCATTGTTGATGGCGAAGGCATGAGGTCGATCAAAGAAACATTTGCGAACACCAGGGTAAGGTCATTGCTTATGTTGCCACCCTCCACCAAGGAGATGATTGTTCGCATGAAGGCTCAAGGCAGGACAAAAGAAGAGATAGGATACAGACTCAACAGACTGAATAGGGAGTCTGCTGTTGTTAACTCAGGCTTTGATTTTGTGGCCATAAACCGCGACATTGAAGATTGTGCCAACCTTGTTGTGAGGATGCTAGATTTACCATGATATTGATTACAGACTATGCATCAAAATATTCTGTCTATGGCCACATGATCGGTGATGTCACCGGCTGCTACTCAGTATCAGAAACAATGATGAGAAGGGTGCACAGAGATGATAGCGTAAAATTTTATAGGTCAGGCATTTCTATTCGCGAAAATGATTTATGGGTTAATAATTTTTCAGAACTTAACTTCTATCGCTACGTTCGCTCCATTGGCGGGCTACCTTTAAAGATAGGTCGATCTTACATTGCTGAGATTCGGTTTTGATAGTATTAACTGATTATACGTTCACCGAGATCGTTCAAGAGTGGCCTTATAGCGGTATGGACACTATTATCGTGCGTCACTTTTGGTATCTAGAGAATAACCTTAGAAGGGCAGGGCAGCCTGTGTGCCCTATCTCCAAGCTCTCCGGGGTCTTGTCGGGAGGAGAATTTTTGGTGCTCGATACTAACTTGCAATGCTTGCTACACTTCACCAATAGCCCAATACTATCTGGAAGGTTTTGATGATTGTTTTTTGTGATTCCTTGTTTGAAGACATCCTCAGCGAAGATAATCAGGGCGATATCCTCATGCGCAATTACTTCGGGCGTGTTTTCGCCAACACCCAATCTAGACAGGTATACTGTTCGGATAATCTTGCATGCGGCATTTATTGCTATGATGACTATTACCTTTGGCGTAACCCCATAATGGAACTTGTAATTTATACCCACAACCCTATTTCGTATCCGAGGATCTAATGCCTGATAAATTAAGCGATAAGATCAAATCGTGGAACAGACGCATGAGAGACATGCAAGCAGAAATGAAGGAGGAGATAAAGTTATTAAAACAAGTAAGATCTAATGACGGCAAGGTCGTCGTTGGACTTGAGCATGTGATCGAGAGGATGGAAGAGTTTCAGGAGGCTGTTGACTTCATAAGCGAAGATGTCAGAGGGATGCAGCTTGATGAAAGAGTAAGGGGCGTTAGTTTCCACATGGATCGCGCCCGAAGGATCTTTCTTGAAGAGCAAGAAAGACGCGAAGCAATTAAAAAAGAGTTCATGGAAAGGCGTAAAAAATGAGAAACTTCAGATTTGTGATCGAAGGACCTGATGGAGTTGGCAAGTCAACAATTGGCAATATGGTGAGAGATTTCTTTGACCATAAAGACAGGTACTTTATTAGTACTTCGAGCGAAGATAGAGAGATTGATGACATTCACTTCGAGCATTTCCCAAGGGAAAACTCAGACTTCGAATATACAGATGATCCCAGGTCCCTCCTGCACTGCTTTCAGCATTACTATTCAGAGTTTGAAGATCACTCTGACATGATTCACAGTAGTGATGGTGGCACTATATGGTTGTGTGATAGGTTTACGCCATCCACAACTTGCTACCAGGGAGGCGCTGTTGCCCATAAGTTTTACGGGCAATCAAGGCTAAACGAGTGCATTACATCGGCTGAGAAGTGCTTCTATGAGGTGGAGAAGCAAAGAGATATTCTTACTACTATCTTCCTCTTGACTTGCAAGCCGGAAGAAAGGAAAAGTAGGATCACTCAGAGAGGCGAGCAGTATGACGAGAGCTTCGAAAAACATCTGCGAAACTCTTACTATAGTTATACCTCAAGAGAATATAGCTATAACAATCACGTCACAAAGGTTATTCTGGACACCTCTACCATGAAGGGCATGACTCAGTGCGAGACATCAGTTCATGTAGCAGGAAGGATGATCAAGCATATCATTAACACGATCGAAGACTCGAAATTCAAGTTTGTTGACTTAAGCCTTCGAGCCTCCACGAAGGTCAAAGAAGATGATAAGCGTCAACAACGCGACCCTAATTCATCATGTGTATGCCCAAACTCAAAAACTGACGCGCTTTGAGTTTGAATACTCTGGCGGGTATGAGTGCCCTGATGTTTATTCAAGCGATGCCATTTCCTTTGCTTGTTACGAGCATGGGCCTGGGTGCAGTGCACATAGAAGCCTCATGCTTATGGCGCTCTCTTTCCCTTTTCCGTTTCTGTAGGCACGAGAGAAGACATGATAAAGATAAACAATGCCTGTGCAGCTTATGATATCGGTTGTGGTGTAACTACGTCTGCGGACGGACCAGAGGTAGACTTACTTTCTTCCTATTTGTCAACAACCCCTTACTTCAGGCAGGCAGACAGGCCTATGTGGTCTGGCTTCATAATGTTTCAGTATTATTTTGTTGACATGCTCGATGGGATCTCTGAAGAGCATTATGCAATAATAAGCTCTACTACAAGATACCTACCCTTCATATAGGCATAGGGCAAAATATGAATATTGTAAGATTGAAGTGTTATAGTTGTGAACATGAAATCATTCTTATTTCTAGGAATGAAAAAAACTATTATTCATGTTTCGGCAAGGGTGATTACGTAATACACAACAACTATGTAGGTGATTTTTACTGGGTTTGTCACCATGGCGATGAACATGATTATGAGTACTGTGAGGATTGTGAGAAGGTAAGTGGCGCAGCAGGAAGTATTAAGATTGTTGATTTTAAAGAAATGAGGCCCTTGAAGCTCGTTGGGCTTGACGGCATCGAATGATACTATAATGTCCACCCTCCGCGTAAAACAAGAGAAGACGTGGTAAAGATAAACAACACCATAATCAGAGATAAAATCTGCCAAGGGAAGCCATTTTTTACGCCGTATGCAGCATTGTACGGTGGCTATCAGGCAGAACAAGCATGGTCAAAGAGGAGGCTATTTGTAGTGGAATTTATAGAACGGCAGGATATTGTGGATTCAGTAACCCTGACTTCTATCTGGAGCCTGTCAAACTGGCACTATTTTTTGTAAAAACCCACTTGACCCCCGGAACGCCGCGCCTACATTCATATACGAAGCGGGGGATGACCCGCTGGCACCTAGCAACCCACTGGCCCGCGAAGAAGGGCACCAAAAACAACCAAGGAATAAGATGTCAAACCAACCTCTTAACGTTATCGAAAAAGCAAAAGAGTTCTTCAAGGATAAGACCACTGAGTCTAACATCTTCTACAAAGATGAAGCCTTCAAGGGGAACTATCGCCTCCCATGGCAGCACAGCGACGAAGAATATGACCAGCGCAGCATGGGCGAGCGCCTTTATTGTGGATGGTCGAGTGTGATCCCCTTCGGCCCTCTTCAGTACCTGTGTTCAATCAAGCCTTCAGTGGCGAGCCTCGATGGCTACAACCACATCTTCACATCATTCTTGTACGATGATCAAGTGATCCTCAACAAGAAGCACATCTACGACTTCGATACGGAAACGAGCGACTTCATGGTCGGCCTCGCTCCAGAGAATCTGCACGATGATATCCGTAAGCAAGTTGCGGATATGTGGGACAACAAGGCTGAAGAGATGTATTACAACTACACTCTGAAGAACTTCCTCTATGCAGATGATGTGTGGATGCCAAAGAAAGTCTACGATATGCATGTGAAGGCATGCAAAGAGTATACTCGCCTCGCGATGGAATATGGTTGCGATGTGGACATGAAGAAACTCGACCCTAGCGATCAGAAAGAGTCTTGGAAGCTCATCAAAAAGCTCGCCAAGCACTTGCCAGGGGGTGAAGAGGAGGCTTACTTCTACTACCTGTACGGAGAGCCTACTTTCTTCACAGAGAAAGAGCACATCAAAAACTACATTGGCGATCGAACAAACTTCAGTGATTGCTACGGCAACTACTCGATTGATTGCCTGCTCGCCGCCTCCAAGCGCATCTCACACCTCGACCGCTTCAAACTGAAGGTTGACGCGGCAAAGAGAGCCAAGATGTTGCTCAAGCAAAAGGGGCAGCCTGTTCCCAAGATGTTTGATTACATCGACGAGCTTGATGTGGGTATGTTCGAGAAAGCTGCCGAGGACTACATCGAGCACCTCAAGAACAAGTGATCTAGCTTGCTGATGAATGGGGGTAGGCAATAAGCCTACCCCCATTTTTGGTTATAGGAAGTCAAGTGATAAAGTCAATAAGCACATATGACTACGGCCCTGAAGAAGATAAGTTCGGCCCGCCGTGTCTTAAGTTCTTTAAATACATCTCTATCATAACTCAAGGAGAGCGTTATCTTCAAAGCCCTGGGAAGAGCAAGTCGTATAGCGATAAGATGACTATATTCCCTCCCGCTGAGGTAAAGTTTCACACAGATTCCGTAAAGCTCTACCTTATAGCGAGCGAAAATAACATAAGCCTTATAGCAAGCAACTCTATGTTGCCGAGGTACCTTTAAGATGTCTAGGAACGCAAAGATCTATTGCTTTATTGGCACCTCTGCCTTCTTATTCGGGTTTGGCATGGGCATTGGCTATTTGTCAATATCATTTGTTGTTCTGCACTACGCACTTGCTTCTATAGCCTTGCCTTTCCTTATCGCCGCGAAAACAAGCCCCTGGCTCGATGATAAGATGCATGAAGAGATGGGGTTACTGGCCACAGATAATAGAAAGCCCAAGTGATTTTAACATCGACACTAGGGGCCTGGGAGATTGGCTCTGTTGATAACTGGAGCGAACATCCTCCCCGGCTTGTAAACTGGAGACTTATTGATTTCTGGGGACCGGGGCGCGAAGTATCAGTAACATTGTTTTCGGACTATCTTCTCGCGTATTCTATGGGTTTTGCAGGCCTCCCGAAAGGTGCGTTCAAATTCATCGAAGAGCTTCTCTAAAGTGGTGGTGTGTGGCCAAAAAATACCCATGATAGCGCATGAGTTAAAGAATGCAAATATACGGTGGAATGCAGGGGAGGTATGCTTCGAACTCCCTATCAGAGAAAATGAAAAATATTTCAAGGCGCAGCTATGATAATCATAAATTGCAATGTTCTTGTTACAGAATTACCGATACATCAACTATTACAAAATCGAGTTTTCAATTCTAGTAAAAGAAAAGCGAGTTTCCTCCTCGAACCTTCAAGAGCTATAGTGCCAGAGGAAATGCTGGACTACTACTTTACGACATCGCTTGAGTATCTTCCTTGGTTAAGAATATGATAACAGTAAACACAAAGATACTATTTTACGATGGGGATGATTGCATACTCAGTACACATGTTGAATGCCTTCAGTATAACCTATGGACAGAAAGGTGCAAAATAGATCTGGGCCTCATTTTCATTAAAGACAGGAGATTAAACAGTTCTTTATTTCGTGAGACCCTGGAGATTATAGAATTTGTACACTGGACGGGAATATGATTCACGGCTCAAGTTGCTTGTTTACGTATGACTCTTCGGAACATATCTGGACTATTAGGGATCTGATCAAAAGCAGGATCGTTAAAAGATGCGACTATCCTACAGTGGGCACGAGGCTCTATGTCCCAAAAGACACATTGCGACGATACTATAAGATCGCAAGCTATTACACTTTCTTGGGCTCCAGAGTATTCCCAGTCTTAATCAAGGAAAAGTCCTTCATGGGAGGCTAGCATGATAACGCTTAACAATTATGGATTCTCTCCCGAGAGCCTTGAAGTTTGTAAAGGGTACAAGCAAATTACTTACAAAAGAGAAAGGTTTTACTTACTGCATTGCTTTGTAAAAGAGATGTCAATACACAATCACTCTGGTTGTGCCGATTACTTCTTCTTGCTCGGTAATCAAGAGTTAGGTTGGCCATGATAAGCCTTAACAACAGACTTGCATACCGGATCTATCTTGAAGACTTGGGTGATGATAAAGAGCCCTGCTTCCTTAATCAATTTATGGTATCAGATGGAGAAGTGCTAATATATGCCAAGGATAATCATAAGGGAAGCTTTAAGCGACGAATTGTGGCAGTACTAGAAATGCGCTACGTAGACTTTGGGATCTACGACCTTATCCAGATGTTTAACTTATGGATATAAGGACATAATATATGATTAAACTATTAAGGAGTGAACTTATGGTAAGCGATTCTAGCAGGACTGGCTTTGAAGTTATGCAGGGAGAGAGGCTCTATGTTCTCTTCATGCTAGAGTATCGAGAAAGCGTGAAAGGCTCTTCTAGTTACTTTTTCCTGTCAGATGCGCATCTTAGCTGCTGGCCCCGATGGAATAAAATCGCCAACCTCGCCAGTATTGACTATCTATGGCTTGCAAAATGATAAAAGTATTAAAGGGAAGAGTCCAGTTTATAAATACAACGACACGAAGATTCAATAGGCAAGCAGAGCGTATCATTATAACAGACCTTGTTCCCGGCTTGGGATATGCCGTTAATTTTCCTGTTGCCTTCTTGGCAATCCCTAATTGTGAAGGCTATGTTGAGGAGTTCCTGAGGGTGGGCTTTATGAAGAAGGTAATAAGGCCTAAGCATCTGATTTTAAAAGACAATTGCGAAATATCTAGAAGTAACGAGCATTACATACTATCACAACTAAGTGGTTCTTTTTCAAGATCTGGTGGCACGTATCACGGGCCTTTGATATGGGTGTAAAAAGATGATAAAAACAAATTGTGGGTTTCTCGATAACTCAAGAACCAGCATGGATTCTGATTCTGTTTCTCTGCTTGAACTTTACACAAGTAGGATATTTGATAGCGTAAAAGTTTCTCCCATCATATTTTCGCACGGCCCGAGCAGGGCTAATACATGCCATTACTTCGAAGGAGATATTTATGTCCTCATGATCCCTAGAATATGGGGGCTATAGATGATCACGATGAATAATGATATTCTTGTGCAAAGCCACTACCACAAAAGGACTGGACTCTATTGTATTAGCGAGGATAAAGTAACAACTAGAGATATATTTCGCTTTACCCTGAGGACATTATCATATTCAGAGAGGAGTCGCCTGGAAAAGAGGGGTAGGTCGATAATTCCTCATATATCTTGCAGTAAGTTTGTGGCCCTTATCAACCGTTATTATTGGTGGTACTAATGATATCTCTAAACAACAGGTTCTGCGTAGAGAGATTTGATAAAATATTAAGGGTCAAGAGTATTCATTTTTTGATGAGTGAAGAGTGGGACTACTGCGATGAAGATATCGGCAGAAGAAAGTCCTCCACCAATAAAAAGGTTATAGGATTCCCTCCCTGTTATACTACTGCGAGACGATTAGATGATATTTTGACTTACTATGTCTTGTGGCCGTGAGTCAACACAGGGCTCTCTGAGGCATTCGAGACTCAAATGCGACCACCAAGCCGCAGGTCGCATTCAAGGGCCTCAGAATGCCTCAGGGCGAACAACAGGAACAGATATGATAAAAGTAATAAAGCATGTGACACGAAGTTACGGAAGAAAGACATACAATGAAGATTTTTCGGTCAAAGGCAGTCATGGAGTTATCCCTAATAGTCAAGGAGTCAAGTGTTCGTACCTATTAGACTTTATGGTTGCCAAAAATGAAATCTACTCGCATCCTTTTGTTTCCTCATTCTTGCCCGAGAGAAGAGAACTTATTGGCTTTCTCGAGTATGCCTTTGCTCACTCCCACTTCACAAGGATGATGTTAGCAAACCCGGAATTTACAGAAGAAAGAACAACAATAGGTCAGAGGAAATACGGCAAGCTTGGCCAAAGGCCGCATGACATAGAGACTTCCCAGAGAAGCATTACCTGGAAAAAGGGCATACGATGATAACTACAAGCTGTTCCTGCTTCGAGCCCAGATATCTTTATAAAGAGAGCCACAGGCTTTATCAGTACTACGTTGATATGGTATGGGTGGATCTTCACTACTCGACCAGAGTCGCGAGAATGCGCCCTCGTAGTTGGGTAAAGGCGCAGGTATATTACTTAATGACTCCTAGAGTGTGGGGGATGTAATGAACACAACAAATACACACCCATTTCAATTCTCTAACCACACCTTGAGTCACGAGCAAAGATATCATATTAGCACCTTCAATAAAAGGGTTTGGCTGCTATGGAGGGCAAGTCTGGATATCAAGAAGAGGCTCTTTCGCTATCACTTATTTCACCTTGCCTTGTATTCCACTATGCAACCGAAGATATGGAGTCAGTAATGATTGTCGTCTTAAAGAAATACTACGTTTACCAGCCACACGAGGGAAGGATTATGCCGTCCGGGTTTGGAGATACTGTTCCTTATGTTACTATAACTCTGGGGAAGAATGTGTTCGTCAGTGGAAATATGACATACGTCTTGTCTCGCTTGGGCATGTCAAGACGGCGCAATTTCGCGCGCCTGACACCGTACAGGATATTCCTACGCCCCGGCATCCTCCCCTTTGACAACTTTCAAGCTCCGAGGCCATTCTGAGGCCTTGACTCTTCTCAGTGCGCGCCTAGATTTATTCCTGAGTCAGTGCGCTCGTTAGCAATACCACAAGAAAGGATAACAAATGCTGTGTCACGATGTAAACGGCCTTACAGTCATGATGAACGACAAGGAGGCAGACTTTTGGATCAAGACAGGGAATTATAAAAGAATACCAGAAGGAGATGATGCCGATGAGGACTACATCAACTTGAGGGACAAAATGTTCTCCAATGGAGATGATGATTATTATAGGTGGCTATGTCCACCAAAAGAATCAACCCCGCCCTATCTGATATCTTCTACGAACCCAAAGACAGAAGGACCTCGGGATGATTAGTTCTAATGGTGGCATAGATATCGTATTCGACAAGGGCGAAGTCTATAGAGGCATGGATAGACTGTTCCGAAAAACAATAGTCAGGAGTGGTTATCATCGCGGAACACGAAAAGAGGATCTCTGCATCGTTATGTCCTACCAGATGGCCGACATCCTCCAGTTTTACTATTGGTGGCATTGATGATTACTTGCAACACCTACTTTTCTAGCATCATCGTAAAGCCTAATAGGTGCCTTCGCCTCTATACAGAATCCAACCTCAGGGCCTTGATGCGAGACGACAACGAGCCCAAGAGAGATTGTTCTTTCTTCTTGAGGGTGCTGCACAGAGGCCTCTCCAGTCATGTTTTGATCTACCATTCTTCTCAATTTTATGGGTAAGACAATGATCACCAGTAATAGTTTAGCGTTCCTGTCTTACGGCATGAAGACATGCAGTAGTGAAATAAAGATAACCCTCTTCGAATGCGTTAAGAAAGGGGTGCTAGATAAGAAATGGGAATCCGAGCTTATCACAGGGGTGGAGAAGCCTAGATGGTTTGAGTACCGATATATGGTTAGAGAGAAGTACAATATAACTGAAAGGCTGATGGGGGGAATGTCGCAAGAAAGTGTCCTTGTTATTCAGTTTTACCATTGGTGGCACTAAGAGAGGACAGGTAATGATTACTACGAATATCGAGTTTTATACGCTAGAGTGGTCTGATCACGGGGTTTCTGAGTTTTCGAGTGAGCAAATTATCCATTCTATCTGGCACCTTCGCCTTGGTATTCGCATCTCAGCACCATACGAGCTTTGCAGATCAGAGTTATGCCCCGAGACCCTGGAGGAAGAGGCCCTTGCATGGTTGCTGCGTTACGACATATCTTTCTTTATTTGAAGAGAAAAGGATAATAAATGATTAGTTCTAATGGCGGCATATTGACCACGCATGTATATGGCCACGCATGGCGTGAAAAGTACATATTCGTGACCGATCTCCTGGCGGTCCCAGGTATCGTAAATAACCCCCCTTTCCACAGGGCTGCTACGAGAAAAGGTATCTCAACACGCTCCGCGAGAAAAGATACCTTAAACAATATTCAAGGACGCAAAGTGACAACAATACTCCAGCACTATTACTGGTGGCACTAATGATAATGTCGAACACACTCTTCGAAGAAGAAATACTCCAGCCTAATATTTTTGAGAATGTTAGGGTTAGAAATTCATACACCAGAGTTATGGCGATAGGGGCGTCATACTCAACAAATAGGTTTTACATCCTCGCAGACAATATAATGATAGGGGTGGCAGATGCCTTCTTTTACTGGTATGAGGTGTTATAGTGATTAACTCAAACGTGTCGCTTGTAGTTTTAAAAAGATTTTCCATTTACGGCATGGAGCTTCCCCTAAGTGTCTTGGCAGTTTCGGTAGAAGAATATGAAAAAGACTCACACGATACTCTTGGGAAGTTAGAGACATGGGCCTTGTTTGGATTGCTCCAATACTATAGATGGTGGGTGTGATGATTAACTCTAATGGCGGAATAGTATTAGGGGCGAAGATATTGAATCCTATTTTCATCAGTTATGATAATAATAGCCTTCCTTTTAACTATCCCTTCTTCAACACTACTGCTTGTTGCGAAACGATAGGGAATTATGACACCCACAGTCAGAGAAAGCACTTAATGAGTACTTTGTGCGGCTTTACACTAGCCGAAATCCTTCAATACTACTATTGGTGGCACTAATGGCAAGAGCCAACACATACGCAATCGTAATGTGCGTTAATAGTGCTTTCGAGCCTCATTACGCAGTACCTAGGTATTCGCTTCACTTAAATTGTGAGGATGCGGCACTGGACTTTAAGTTTCGGTATTTGGAAAGTATAATGCCCTCTGGGCTGTTCGATCAGATCATTTACTTTAGAGAGAACATATAAGGGAAGACATTGATATCTTTAAACACAACAGGCTCAGAGTTAGTAAGCGGATTCAAGGGCATGGTCTGGGTAAGGCGACAACTACTTACTGGTACTTTTGATGGGAATATATTCGCATGGAGAAATCCTAAGGTCAATATCGTCATAGAAGAATTGCTGCCTTACTCTTTAAGGCAAATTACTATCTACTGGCTTGGAGACTATTAATGATAACAACGAACGTAAACTTTGGGTTCCTGAGCAAATCATATACCCTGAATGGGGTGGCCCATATAAATGTAGTAAGGCATGACATAAGTACTTGCTATGAAAGATCGCTGCTGTCGCTCTCTTCAGAAAAGTTTGAAATGGTCGTGTTTATAATGCGTGGCAAAATAACTAATCAATTTCTCTTTTATTGGCTTCAAGGCATATGATTAATAGCAACATAGAGTTAATTCAAGAGGGGAAGCTTTCGTCAATGCAAATTGTGCTTAAGGTTTTGCCCGATCACATGCTAGTGAGGAGCAGTGTTGTTGAGTGCAGGGATACTTGCGATATGTTGATTCACCTCACCGGCCTACAGCTAGCCGGAACCATTACGCACTTTTACTGGTGGCATTGATGATTAACAGCAACGTATGGATAATTCAATCTTCGAACTTCACGCAGCCTGGGGTTATTCGCAAAATTTACTCAGGGCGCGCACCCAGGGCTGCTTGCCCTTCTAGAGAAAGAACGGTCCTGAGGAGGTTAAGGTTTCTTTTTGGGAAGAACTACGCTTCAAGCATTATGTTTTACTACTGGTGGAGTTAGTATGATTAGCAGCAACACAGAGTTAGTCCATAATTCAAAATTCTCTACTGAAACTATAATCTATAAAGCATTCCCGGGATATGTCTTTAGTTCAGCCCCTATCAGCCTGGAGAGGAAGACTAACGGATTCCTGCATCGCCTAGCAGGAGGTAGTATTGCTGCCCATATTATGTTTTATTATTGGTGGCATTGAGAGGAAATCAATGAATACAACGAATACAATATGGACCTTAGCATCAGGCAGTGAAAGGTTCTATTACCACAGACTAAAAGAAGCTGCCTTTGGGGCTGGTCATTGCGGAAGAAGGAGAAGCGTTATGTATAACCTCTGTAATTTGATGCTGCCTTCTGGACAAGCTTATCTTGGCGATACGGAAGATAATGGAATCTGCTGGATCATGCTTTACTTATTGCGATAGGTCTTTCGCTTCTATTCATGCAGACAAAGAGAAGTAAATGATAACATCGAACACAGTATGGGCAGCTAGGACTCACTTGGATTCCTTTTACAAGATTTATGATCGCTTGTGTGTTATCGGCCACACGGAAGACGTTAGAGGTGATAGATTTTATCTGTTGAGAGTGTTGCACATGCACAAATTCTCTAGCGCAACAGTAGATATTGTATTCTTTTATGCGAGGAATATATGATAAGCAGCAACGCAGAGATAATCACAGTAATAATAAACACGCGACACGCAGAAGAGAGGTTCGTAGGGCTTCGCGGGGCAATCTTTCCCGATAGTATGTTTAAGACAGCCCCCAGTCGCCTAGAGAGAAAGGTGTGTAGTACGCTTCGGGATCTGATTGGTTACGGGCTTTCGGTGCAGATCATGCACTACTACTGGTGGCATTGACGACCCTATTCATGAGTGTAGATAAAGAGAAATAAATGAACACGCTAAACACAATGTGGGTAATGAGTCATAATCGCACTTTTACATACGTGATGAAGGGCCGCGATAAGCCTTACTCAAAGGGTTCTATAAATTGGAAAGTTTTCTATTATATGAATCATCTCAGTGGCCCTCTCTTAAGATGGACACTCATTTATCTCGAAAGGCATTCGTAAATGATAACAATAAACACTCTGTGGTCAGATCAGGCTTGTTCGCAAAACTTTAACACTATACGCTTTGAGGCTTGCTACGGCTTGCTTTTATCTGACTTCGAGATTATGAACACAACGTACTATAATCTCGAAACCCTCATGGCAATAAACGGGGAATGGCAGTTAGTAAGGTGCTTTGTATACGAGCCGTATATCTAGTTTCATCGCGAGACAAGGAATAAAAATGATAACACTAAACACGATATGGTCAAAAGACCAGGGGTCGGTCGTGGGAAGCAAAGCTATTAGTTCATCCAGGCCATTCGCCAAGGCTAATTTGCAATCAACAGCTTATAATGAGTATTTCGCTTTGGTCAATCCTGAAGTACTATGGCACGTTCTCTACTACGATAGAATCGTAACATGAATACAATAAACATATTTTGGACAACAGAACCAGAAGTGCACTCTTCCATGATAGAGAATTACAGATATCAACATTACAGCGAAGAAATTATTGAACTTGAAACCTTCGAAATTATTCAGACCTTTCTAGGAAAAGATGTCCGCTGGTTACTCATATACTTCAATAGGTTCAGATAAATGATAACAAATAATACGATATGGGCGAAAGATCATTCATGTCTTTTCTCACAGGCAATAGATGCTGATAGTCACAGGGCGTCACGTAAGCGCCGCTCGCTCGCCTCAAGTAACTTATCTCTCTTGATGAGTTATAAACTAAAGTGGACCATATTGTTTTTCGAGGCATACTCATAGATGAATACAGTAAACACAGCTTGGACAGCAAGGAGGGAGTTGGACATCTTCCAAATGATAGACTATGAAGTCGTGTCCTACTCCAAAGAGAAGCTCGAAACCTTCAAAATTCAATTTGCTTTAACAGATAGTGGTTTGCGCTGGTTACTCATATACTTCAATAGATTCAGATAAATGATAAGAGCAAACACATTATGGTCAAGAGATCAAGTCGAAATCTCCACGTTTCACGCTGCCCAGAGGGGCTTGAAGTTGGCTAGGCCCGGTATAAAGACAGGCACCTTTTACTGGCTTAATATGCTTGCGAACTACCCCGTAAAACAACTCCTGTGTTACTCTAGCAATCATATATTATGAATACACTAAACACATTATGGGCGATTAGGTATGGAAGAGTACACGGCATGGCGTGGTATTGTGAAAACATGCAACGCGCCAGGGGAAATATTGCACTTGAAACCTTTGACATTCAGTATATCTTGTTTGGAGTTGAAGCCCGCTGGTTACTCATATACTTCAATGGGTTCAGATAAATGATAATACTAAACACGATATGGACAATGGACCATTCAGATGCTTACAGATTAGATGCTCACAGGCAATTGCTGCCGCTATCATATCCCACGTCCAGTCATATGGGCAACGTAGGTAAAGAACTAAACTTCTTCCTTCTTTTGAGCAACTTAGAGAGTTACGAACTAAGGCGCATAACTCTCTTGGCAGGGAGTTTCAGATAGATGATAAGAGCAAATACAATATGGACAAGAAACCACGTCGAATCCCCCGTGCTTCATATTGCCCTGGGAGTCTCGGGATTCTCCAAATCCATTATAAGAGCATGCACCTTTGAGCATCTCTACTTGCTTATGGGGTATTACCCAAAGAAGCTTATCCTCTACTCCAACAAGTTTGTGCTATGATCATCACGAACAATCTATGGCTGCTCGAATACGAAACAAGAAGGCTTCTTCCACCGCAGACAACAATAAATAATAATACATGGATACTGGGAAACGGAGACAAGGAAAGAGACTCTATAACTCTATACAAAGGATTATTAAGTGTAACAAGAGCTATAGGATATACCATGTACCCAGATAAGAAACTTCATACCATTCTTGTTATGCATTAAGCTCTCTTTATGAGAAGCAATAATAAGAACCAATAATAAGAAGATCATATATAAGCAACAAGAAGAGATGAGCAATCCCATCCGGGGTTTCTTTTTTCTCCTTGTCCGTTCATATTCTTTGTCCCTTTCCCTTGACCCGCCAGATCCGGTGCCTAGCTTACAAGGGAGCCCGGAAGGTGGTGCAATAAGCACTGACGAGTGTTGAAAAGTGCTGAAAAGTGGTGCAATAAGCCCCGGAAGGCGGTGAACGAGGTTGATTATTTTTGGGGTTGTTGGAGGGGGGTCAGACCCGCCCAAATATCAACGAGAAGGCCCCTAGAAAGCCTCAGAATCAACAGAACGCCCCCGGCGAAGGGGGTAGCCTACCTAGACAATTCGAAGCCCTTAGGAGGGCGTATGGTGACTCTCAACAATACAGCAGCTCTTCACATATTGCCGGCCAGATTGTGCCTTGAGTTCCCGTATCAGTTCCAACCCCGCCCAGACTTGGTGAGGCACCGCCCTCTCCTTTATACACAAGGTGCCGGAGGGCTTGTTAGCCTTCTCGCTTACTTCCGTATGAACCTATTCTCCATTGTGGAGTTAGAGCAATGATAACACTAAACACAGTAAGTTCTTATACTATATCAGGATACACCTTGTTCTACTTCCCTTATTACCACGCTGCTGAGAGCACTGAAGTTGTGCATAGAACGCCTTTCTGTGGTCTTATGAATTACTCCGTGAGAGACATGTTAAGGTTCTTTAATATAAGCTTTTTCGGCGTCGATGAGGTAGGTCCATGATACACTTTAACACATCTTTGATCTTGGATTATGGTAATGTTTCTCTTGCGAAAGGCTATAAAGTTGAAGTAGTGCCTTCTGCTTACCTCAAGTACGCAGCGGGTGGGGCAGACAGAAGAAGCGTGTCAAGCCCTCTGAAGGCCTACTTGGACTTCCTTACTCGCCCCATTCTCTATGATACTATAATGTTCAGTAAGCCGTTTATCGCGTACCACGTCGTTAAGGTTTAGGCTAATGAATACAATAAACACCTATATGGGACTAATAATAATCCCAGAGCAAACAATAGATTGCGATCCCCCTCGCCACTATGCAAAGTCAGGAAGCTCCAGGGTGCGCATGATCCCCGTACCATCCCGTGACAGCATAGCTTTATGGGAGATGCTGTCATACTACCACTCACAGATGTTTAGCGTGGGATGGTGCGGAGATTGGCAATGATAGACTTCAAGAATTATCTTGTCTTTGACTATATTGGTTCTGAAAAAAGAAACATCAAGACCTGCATCAAAAGTTGCTACTCGAACGGGAACAAAGACCTTATAGGGATTCAAATGATGATGGTTGAGGAGCTTAACTGTAATGGCAATCTCCATGATCATATCCTGTACTTCGATTGGCACTTTGTGATAAAGAAGGTTGTATGATAACAATGAATTGTTCGGCACTCTATAAATCCCATGGGCTGCTCCAGGGAGAACCCGTTCTTCTACTGGAGACATGCTATTCTCTGGACTATTATCTGAAGCGGAACACAAGCCACCTCTCAACCAGAATCATACCAGGGAGAGTCCTTTATCTGACAAGGTTCTTTAATCAAGGATTCGTTCTTTGCTCTACCCTTTGAATTGTTACCTAGCGTATAGGGAAATAGAGCAAGGAGGCATTTATGGATATCCCCCTCTTAACCGCTTATAATCAACAGGAGAAAGCATTATGGTGATTTGCAAGCTTTATGACAACCTCTTCCCTCTGAAGTCATTTCCTATAAAGGGCATTGTTTTGGCAACAAGTTACCGATTCTTGTGTGATTATAAGCTCAGAGGCTTCAGATCCGACCCTTTTTACCTCTATTCTTACACCAGAGACAACTTCACATCTCCTTCAATCATCAGATACGTAAAATAGGCCAAAAAATAAAGGTCAATAATTTCAAGCACTTAGTAAGGGTTTCCCTATATGCTAGGTAAAACTATGTAAGGCCTCAGATAAGGAATAAAAAATGATGTACAATAACAGTTACTCCATGCGGATATTGGATTGGACTTCCTCGCACAACACGTTCTTAATGATGTCCAACCGCGCCCTCGGTAGTTTCCAGCCCAAGACCTCTCAAAGGACCTACCAGGGAAGAGGGCGCGCCATGAGAAGTCTTATAGGGCATAACTTAACAAACATGTTCCAGTACCATTGGTGGCTGCGATGATAACAACAAATAGTCATTCTGCGTATAGAATTGGTTGTTCTTCTTCGCACAACATGCTCTTGAAGGTTTATATCTGCGTGGCTAATGATCGCGTGCCCAAGGCCTCCCAGACTCCCCGCCAAAGTGGAACATTTACGATGATAGATCTCATGAGTCAACCGATGGCTAACATGCTCCAATACTACTGGTGGTTATAATGAATACTCTGAACACTTATATATCAACACGCTTATCCTTGGACAGTAATCCCCTCTTTGAATACGGCGGGAACTTCTTCACCGAAGTCTTTAGTGGGTTAGTGGACACCAGCGGGGTGCTTAGTCACGGAAGAAACGTTAGGCTTTCTAGAATTAGTGATTTGAATACTAGAGACATCATATCTTACTACCATTGGTGGATATAATGAATACGTTTAACAATATTCTTGTCTGCGAGTTTACAGGCCTCGTTTTCCAGAAAAGCTTGGGATATCGTAACATATACCAGACGCTTGGAGAAATTACCAAGACCGCATATTATCCCAAAAAGTCCTTAAGGATTGTGCGCGCTTCTGCCCTTAACGGAGAGGCTCACCACGTCCTTCAATACTACTATTGGTGGCTATAATGATAAGCAATAATGGTGGCTCGCATCTAATAAGCCCACTTAACATGTTCGAGGATGTGTTTACCCGCCCTGTGCCACCTGAAAGACGTGAATCTGTTATATGCACCTGTGCATATAAGGATGATCGGAGGAGCCGATCTAACCTACCTCCTCTTGACAGCTCCTCCGAGAGAAGGATGGTCATAGCAGTCTTGGTGGGCTATGACCTGACCTCGATACTACAGCGTTACTTTTGGTGGCATTAATGATAAAGACAAATACAGTATTCGAATTAGAGATACTGAAAAATCAGGCATCATTACGATTCATAAGGCATCAAAGTTTCATGAGGCATGCTGATGATTATAGATTGGTTTCTAGTGTAATTGCAAACTTGGACTTATTTCTAGAAGGCGACCTCGACAATGCCCTCCAGCTCTTCTTTTACTATTGGGATTCATTCTGATGTTAAAAACAAACACATTGTTCGAGTTGGAAGTGCTGAAAAGTGAAGCAGCATCCCATTTCATAAGGCACGAATACTTCATGATTCGTACTGGTGACTGTAGATTGCAGGCTGATGCAATCAGAAGCTTGAACTTTTTACTAGAGAACCGCCTTGAAAATACTCTCGCTCTCTTCTTCTTTTACCAGGATTTGTTCTGATGATAAGCTCTAACGGTGGCATATTCGCGAACTCGGGCGCAAGAGGTTACTTTATAGTCGGAAGGGATTCTTATGTAAAGCCCTTTAGAGTTATGAAAGGCCTCATATCAACTTGCTGTAATGTCGATAGCCCAGGAAAGCTTTACGAGGAGTTCAGGCATAACAGAAAGGAGACATTAAAGATGATAATAAAGCCTGATGGCTTCGATATGATCACCCTCATCCAACACTACCATTGGTGGCATTGATGATACACAGAAATAACGTATACTTCCATAATATCTTCCCTTATAACGTAGACAGAGGGATGGATGTTTCGAAGATATTGCTAGACTGTACGGAAACTAATATCAGATTTGCAGATCATATCTTCGAGACAAGAAGATTTAGAACGCTAAAGGCCCTGACGCCTGGAGGAGGTCTGATTCTCATTTCGTACTACTTTGAGGTGCTCTAATGGTAAAGACAAATACAATATTCGAGCTGGAAGTAATCGTCAATGACAGTACACCATTTATAAGGTTTGTGCAGTTCTTCGAAGGACCTGCACACACAGACTCCAGATGGAGGACCCCAGACTTTATAGAGTACATAGACTATGATTATTGCTCCCTCTTCTTCTTCTATCGAGAGACTGTATAATGGTAAGAAGCAACACAATATTCGAGCTGGATATAATCCAAACTTCGGAACTCATTTTTGCAAGACATGTAGGGCTTTTCAACGGTTATGCTTCCATTTCAGGGGCCTGTACTGTGCGCTCTACCATGATAGCAATGTGCGAAAGTCACTTCTTCTTCTCTTTCTTCTTCCAAGATGTGATATAATGGTAAGAAGCAACACAGTATTCGATCTAGAGATCATAAGCGGCATAAATGTCTTCTCTCCAAGGGCAAAGTATTTCTTACCAAAGCCAAGCACTTCCCTGTATTCTTCTTTCATCTGGAGACAAATGACCCGCCTCCAGAATGCAGGCGCAAAGAGCCTTTACTTTTTCTACAGCGATATGATCTAGGGAAACCAGATCCTATTTTATCCTGTTGTACTTTATCCTATTTTATTTTATTATATAAATCTGAAGGGATTCAGCGGTTGAGTCTCTATGGAATATCACAAAATAGGATAAAATAGAATGAAAAACATCAAATTATTTCTCAAAAATCTAAAAGAAATCAAAAGAAGTTTCTCTGAGGAGCTAAAGTTTCATACGAGACTCGCCCTTATTGAGGTCGTAGACTCACTGAGCGGCTTCAGGAGCAACTTCTTCATCTCGCCCGATGCAGATGCTGCATTCGAGTATGGAAGCCCTCAGAATCGCTCCTACGAAGGCAAGAAGCAAAAGACAGGTGGCAACTTGGACATACACGCAGAGAAGGTTACAGAGTATGTTATTAACATCAAGTATAAAGATGGCCTTGTTAGAGCATGGCCTGTGAGGAGAGAACTTGTTGAAGCAACATTCCCCGAAGGCCTTGCTCTCGCAACACTATTCGAGTTGCTCGATAACCCTGATACTTATGGGCTGGAGAGGTATGATATGCTTGGGAATGAGGCGGTAAGCTTTGATTCCTTTAACGCCACTATAGAAGATGGCACTGTTATCAAGGTATCATCGGCGGAACATTTGAACTGAGCGTTCTGCACAGAGCGTTGGTATTGCCCCCGGTCTGCCTCGTTATCAAATGTAGTCACGGTTCCTCTGCTGTCAACCGGGGGGAGTGCTGTCGGTCGCGGGGCGGCCCCCGAAGGGGCTAGATTAGTATGTGTTGTAGAAGACAAGGAAGTCTGGCTCGTGGAACATCTCGTACAAGGCTTCCTTGTCCTTGATACCAGCAGCATCAAGCCACTCTTCGAAAGCAATACGACAAACTGCTTGCTTCGCCTTGAAGGAACTGAGTTTGTTCAGCACCCTATCCATCGAGATGGCTCGATCAGGACTGAACATCGCACTTGGTTCTTCGAGAGAGAGGACATAGAATCTTCTATACTCTTCTCCGTACTCCTCGACATACGGCTGAAGCTCTACAGGGATGTCTTCGAAAGGAGTGTATTCGAAGGCAATGCCATACTGAATCATGATGTCTGTAATCAATGTTCTTCCTTACTTCTTGATTGGTTTGTCCAACTTAACCCATGCTTCCCCAAGCTCTTCTGATGGGTTAAAGTTATTGTGACCGTTGTGAGTCTGTACCCACATACGCCTTACCTTGCACGGTCCTGGCTTTGGCGCTTCGAGATCAGAGAGGATGATGAGACCATCAATGTTCTCTTTCTTCCTGTTCTGATTGACGTAATCTGTAACGCATTGGAAACAGGTTCCGCCACATCGAACGCGCTCGATCTGCATCTTTTGGCCCTTTCTCCACACATAGGATGCATCCTCAACAACTTCAGTATCGAAGGGCATCACAGTAAACTGCGTGTTCTTTGCCAAGCTGTTCATCTCAGCCGAGAAGGCTTCGAGGTCAGCATCGCTCACGGAGCCAGACATATCAACAGCGATCATGATGTGAGCACCATAGGACTTCTTTCGCCCCGGCTTCAGTCCAGGCATCCTCTTGTTGACCTTGCGCCAAGAGGTGGACTTATTCATCCTGATCGTATAACCAATGAACCTTTTAACGATTGCGTTCCACTTGATCTGTGGCATGATCGTGTCATTGATCATCTTCCTCTCTGCCTCTGACATGCTGCCCCAACCGTTAGCATCAGCTTCGGTCTTGGCCTTGGCGTCAGAGAGGATATCTTTCAAGGTAGCATCGGCCATGCTTCTGTCAGGAGAGTAAACATCTCCCTCTTGCTCGCCTTGGCCATGAGAGTCCATACTACCCATGTCTTTAAGCCACTCTGCAAAGCTCTCGTTATCTTCCTCGATCTTCTGTTGGTACTTCTTCAGAAGTTGATTCCAATAGAACTCGGCAGACTCAGCAGGAGGCATGTCTGCAAACTCGCCCTTTCCGGGGAAGCAGCAGAACTCGGGCAAGTGCGGGAGGTAGTGGTTGATTGCCAAGTCGCAAGCAATGTTCCAGAGCTTGAAGTATTGCTTGGAGCGTCTTGACTTTGCTGCCACATCTGCGGAAACATCATCCCTGATGAAACCATCCCAACCCTTGACCTCCTCGGGAATCCTCGCGAGAGAGGGAATCCTGTCATCATGCAAGTGATCATGCATAAGGTGCATAACTTCATGTCTTACGACATCCGCAACGCCATTTGTGCCTTTGTCTTCAAGGCACTTAAACATGAACTCAGGATTGTAGAAGATGTGAAACCTTCCATCAATGTACGAGACGCCTGCTGTAGGCAAGTCTCTTGTTACGTGTGGGACCATGTTCAAGATGGCCCATGAGTAGAATGGAGCGCATTGTTTGACGCTCTGCTGGATCATTGCCATTGTGAGGTAAACATCCTCTCTTGTCAATGGTGGCAGATCCTCTTCTTGCTTGGGTGCGTTCTTATCTTCGTTCACTCTTCTTCCTCTTTGCTATTGTCATCTTTATCATAATCAGTATCGAAGTCAACCGCTGCTGTTGACAATTCAGCAGTGTACTCAGACACCTTGCGCCCGTTGTACTTGGTCTCCAGCCACTTCATAAGGAGAGAGGTGTTGAGCTTCGTAAACTTTCTGGAGATGAGCTTCGAGATCTGTTGTGCAATCTCTCCACTTCCGCCGAAGACGAAGGCAGCAAGGTTGTTCATCTCTTTGGTCTTCAGACTAGAGAGCTTATCTGAGTAGTGATCCTCATTGATAAGGTTCGTAACCAGATCGACAAGCCTCCCTTGGTCCTCAACCTCTTTGTGCATCTTGGCACCGAGCTTGATGATATCGAGAGGTTCATAGACCTTCAAGCTTTCAAGGTGCTTCTTCAGGTTGATGGCACACGCCTCACCGAGCATGCTTCGAGAGAGGAAGTAAATTCTCTTCATCTCTTCGGAGTAGTTCTCCTTATTGTCACGCTTCTTGGTGTAAGTATCGTACAAGCCACCAGTCTTGATGATCTGGAGGAAGCGAGCCCAGGAACGACGAGAGGGATAGACCACATTGGGGTCAAACTCAGACTTGTGCTCCAAGTGCTTTCGTTCTGCATTCACGAAAGCGATGAACTCCGGCGGGTAGTCTTGATCTTTTGCCCACTGGACCCACTCTTCAGTGGTAGGAGTCAACTCGAAGATAGCCCAGCGATCCTGTTCAGCCGGGTCCATATCCAGAACATCATAGTGTTGCCCTGTTGGCCCGCCGTTGATGGCAGCGCCGATCACCGTTTGGGGGTGGAGCTTGACATCCCACAACTCGCGCTCACAAGCAAGCTGCATGAACGCCTTGCGGACAGTAGGCTCTGCCCTGTCGATCTCCTCGAACACGATCACAGAAGGCTCGTTAGCGGCCTTGAGAAGCCACAGCGGGAGACAGAAGTTGGTGGCCTCTTTGGTCTCACCTTCGAAGTTTTTAAACTTCACAGTGCTAGGGATTCCGAGGAGATCGCCCTCAGTCAGTTGAGCCCCGTAGACAGCGAAATACTTCCTGCCTGTCTCTTCTGCAAGCTGCTTGAAGACTTGAGTCTTGCCGATGCCATGACGACCTCGAAGCATGACTGGCATGATGAACTCTGATGCTGCGATACACTTAATGGTTTCAACTGTTTCTTGGATTGTAGACATTTTGTTATCTCTTTTTGACCTGTTAGTGGAATGCCGTCACCGTGACGACACCTATAATGTAGGCACCTCTGACGAGGTGGCAAGGGTTTATTTCGGGCTTAAGGGGTGGGCGGCCCCCGGAGGGGCCATGCTCACTCGCCTCTGTTGAACTGCATATCAGGAGAGAATACGAAGTTCATGCCGTTACTGCACCGCTTCTCGAACTCCTCATTGAGGATGTAGTGCTGATACTCTTTGTACTCCAGACGATTCTGCTCTTGAAGGTACTCTTCAGTATCCTTTTCGAGGGTATCGAGCCTGAGGATAGAGCAGATCTTCGAAGCCTGGACAAGACCTAGAAGGGCACATAGAGTTTCGTTACATACAACACTAGAAGATTGAATGTCTTCTTCTGTGAAGGTAAACGCAAGGCTGTTAATAACTTCTCTAATTGCATAAGCTTTATTACGCTTACGATTGCTTTGTGACATTATCACTTCCTGTTTTTGAAGGGACAAAGGTATACTTCAGGAACAACGTATACCTCGTTGGTTGTTATGTCGCAGACAAGATAATTCCTATAATGGGAATACTTTTGGCCTGAGACCTCACTGTACAGACTTATGAGCATATTAACTTTCTTTGGTAGAGAAAGAAGCTCGTTGTTTATCACCATCAAAGGAGTATGGCAAATCTCTCTAATTGAAACGTAGCTACGTTCTGCTTCTGTCGCTTTTGCGATGCCGTGATAGGTTTCATTAAACCTTGGTTTGATCATTAAGAGTTGATCTTTCTCGTAGTTTGGTTCCGAGACAATAGCATTGAACTGAAGCAATGATTTGGTTGTGTTCGGATCAGACAAAGCTCTCTTAACAAGATCTGCTTCTTTGGGGTGATCATTAAACTCGAAGTAGTCTACGAAGTTTGAAACACTCAGGACAGGAGTCCCTTGAAGCATCGCATCGTAAGCAATGCGTACAGCTTCTTTGTGTTTCGTGAAAAGAGGAGACAGCTTAATAGAGTTAAACTTCATGCTTAAAGACTCCCTTACTGGAGAGGGTTACTTGCTTGGCTTTGACTACTGGGACCTTCTTACCATCTACAATTTCATAGAAGTATGAAGTATCCCGAGGATTGTAGTAGATCTTATTTTTTATATTTTTATTTTTTATATTTTTTAAATTATCAATTTCCCCTTTGACGAAGGCATGAACATTCTTATGTCCGGTGTCCAAGACTCTTTGCCTACCATTCTCTCTCACAACAAACGTTGCATTTTTGAGGACTATCTTCTCAGTATGAAAGAGTACACCGCTCCTGTCTCTTACTGAGTAGCAGTCCTTTGTCAAGTTGCGGTAGACCTCCACGATCATGCCAGGAAACCCTCCTGTTGCTCGATCTTATCGAGGACAGGGTTAATCTTCTCCAAGATGTGCTCAATTTCTTCTTGGTCAAAGGACTTGAACAGCTCTCTGATTCTGTGGACGTGTTTCCCTCTGTTGCCAAGCATCATGCGATTTTCGACTGGGGCTTCGTCTGGATTGAAGTATTCGGTTAGGGCAAGCACAATTTCGATTGCTATGGTGGCGTCAGTATACCCTGAGTCCCTGTAAGTCGAAATCGAATCTTCCCATACGGTTAAAATCTGCTCTGTATCGTACATGCCCTTCTCCTTGTGTTGGCGTCGTCTCAGTTATAATATTAAGCACGGTTTGGGGAGCGGCAAGGAAAAAATGTTGGCGGGAGCGGGGGTCGCCCCACAACTCCCCTTTGTAAAGTTGTTGTTAGAAGATGTCTAGGGGAGTTGTGGGTTCCCCTTAATGGGGTGGTCCTCTAATATACAATAGAGAATTAGGGCTCATCTTATCCTCGGTGTTGCCTTATATCTGGGCTATGCTTGCCAAACCTGTTGTATTTGTGTTGTAGAGCGCAACAGGCACGCTCTTTAAGACTGGTTCATAGAACTCTCTTAATCTAGGTTGGAGTGTTGTTTAGAGACCTATATTAGAAGTGCCTTGCCGCCGTCTCTTCGAAGTGGATGATAGACGTGTGGGAATCGTCACGGCGGCGAGGACGCAGGGATTCAGCAACCCTCTTCATATCTTCGCGTTGCGCGAACCACCTCTTGACCGCTTCGATCTGCTCCTGGGATGAGCAGGCGATACAGTAGTAACTCAAGCCACCCGAGGCGTTGCCCCACCCCGAGAGGGCGGAATCTGTGGCGTTCACGAATCCGATGGTGGTTGCTTTTTGTTCTTCGGTGCGCTTGTCTTGAACCTGACCCATAACGGCCTCCTTTGAATGTTGCGGCAAGGTCATCTCCCTGCCTTAGTTATAATATATGCACCTCAGATGGGGCGGCAAGGTTTTATCTGAACTTTTTCGGGGGTGCGCGGGGCGGCCCCCGAAGGGGCGCGCGTCAGGCAGACACGACCATGGATTTTCTGATGGCCCCCAAGAGGCTATCAACGGTAACGTACCTGTGAAGGCTGCCCACGTTGTGCAGCAGGGAGGCCTTATCGACCTTGAACGTCCTTGACCAGTCGTGAGCAGGATGGTTGTAGGAGGCCTCTCGTCTGTACTCGACATTTGCGAGACCTTCGCCAAGGTCCTCTATCTCGACAAAGTAACCATTCCTGTTCTCATACAGGATTCTATTCATCTCGGCTTGGATGGGGCCAACATCAATGGTTTCATCCTTTTCGAACATGGAGGAGATATCTTTTATGATCCTATCTCTCGCCTGTTGCGTCAACCCGACCACATTCATGACCTCGGGAACCCGCTTGAGGTCGTGATTGAAATAAGTCTCCACCAAGTTGCACTGCTTGGCAGTCAAGTCGAGAGCAGAGCAAATCTTCACGATCAGAAAGATTCTGTCGGCGTGATACCCGACATAAAGATGCGTGTTGCCTTCGAGGATTTTCTGGATTTTCTTTTTCATGGCTTCCTCTCTTGGGTTGTGTCGTTCCGGCTACAATTAGAAGTTAAGCACGTACAGTAAGAGTCAAGGAATTAATGTTGGCTTGGAGGGGCGGGCGGCCCCCGAAGGGGCGCAAGGCACCCCTGGTATCAGCTAGGCGTGATCATGAGATCATCGTGTTTTGCTTGGATGATGGCGCGCATGATGTTAGTGCGCTCGTGGATGTTGGTAGAGCATGGTTTGCACGTCCCTTGACCCCAATTCACGATGGTCTGATACGTGACCCCGTGGATGGTTGCAAGCTCCTGTCGAGAAAGCCCGGTTGCTTCCATCACATGCCTTGTCAGGGCCATCCACGAGAAGGTGTGCATCTTCTCAGGGTTAACCTTTTCGAGGAAGCGAAGCACGACTTGACACTTGGCGAAAGCCTTGCGGTCTTCGCCGTTGAGCCTCTTGCGCGTGCCGTCCATAACATTAAGGTTATAGATGCGCCGGATTTTTGCGATTCGCGCTCCGGTAGTGGCATCGGTGAAGATGCAGACCTCTCCATTGTAGAGGTCAACCTCCCCAAAATCATTGGTCCCGCCCGCTTCTCGCAGCAAGCGACCACCCTCCAAGATGTAATACTTGTACTTATGCTCCTTGATCTCGAAGGAGGAGGCGAAAGCGATGGCGTTGTTCTTGACCGAAGTGACGATAGTCTTAAGCATTTTCTCTCCTAGAGTTGGCGGGAAGGCCATTCCCTCCCGACACTATAATATTAACCACCATACAGGGGCAGACAAGGTATTATTTTAAGAAAGTTTGTGGTGGAGCGCGGGGCGGCCCCCGAAGGGGCGCAAGCTATGAGAGCAGACCCCTGACTCTGTAATCATCATAGGCTTCTTTCTTGTCTCTGAAGTAGTGCCCTCCAGAGTACGTCTTGTTCGTGGTATCATAGACCCACGTCACATAACCACCATTCTCGTTATCGCCAAGGACAACCATCAGGTGCCTATCACGGTAGTTGCCGTTAAGTTGCCTTCTTTTGATGATATCATAACCGCAGTGTGTCATGCTCGCCTCTCTTGTTCTTGGCTGTCTTGCTTTACAACACGAGCAAGCATGGCACAAAGATCTTTAACGGTGTACTCGTGTAGGGTCTGGCAGTCCATATCAGGACTGTGCCAGCCTTCTGCAAGATAGACCCAATAACCACAATCATAGTGTCTTTCATCTTCGAAAGATTCGACTGCTGGGTGGTTCTTGATATCTTTAATTGTTCGTGGTTTTCGCATGCTTCCTCCTGTGTTACTTTGAATGTAACCACGCGCACAGGAAGTCAAGCATTTATTTTGAAGGGGCGGGCGGCCCCCGAAGGGGCTCAGGCTAGTCCCATTCAAGCCATGGCCAATACACGACAACGCCCATCCCGAGGGTTTCACTGGAGTAGTTGAGCATCTCTGCCACAAGCTCCAGGGCCTCAGCAGCCGTTCTCTCGTCATCGTAAGCCGTGTCCTCCTCAATGTCCGCAAGGACCTTCTGGAGGGCTTCTGTGACCGACTCAGCAGCCACAGACACGCATTGCTTGCCGTACATGCCACGACCCGAGTAGGACTCAGCATCGCATCGTCCTTCCACCATGATTCTTTTAAGTTCAGACATATTCTCTCCTTTGATGTTCTATTAGACCAAGCCCCAGTAGCGAGCCTTGCTCATGATTTTTGTGCCATCGCCACAGTTAGGACAGGCAATGCACCCATCTTCGCCGCCAGTCCAGTCGGCATCAATCTCTGCCCTGAATGTGACCTCATCTCCGCACTTGGAGCAGTATGCTGGTTGCACACTGTTCCACGAAAGCTCTTTCATCTCGGCTTCGCCGGGTTCGTCAAACAAGCTCATGTTCTCTCCTGTTGTAGAGGAAGGCCATCTCCCTCTCTCAGTATTAATAATAGTAACGGATAAGGCACAGGCAAGGGATTATTTAGAGTTTCTTCAAGTGGGGCGCGGCCCCCGGAGGGGCTCATGCTAGCCGTAGTACGCCTGCAATTCCTCATCGGAGCACCAGGGGATACTCGTCCAACTATCAAGGTAGAACTCCCATGCTCCGTTTGTGGTCGTCCTCTTCTCTTCTGCGATGGTAGAGAGACCATGATAGAGGTCATTATCATCTATGGGTTTTTTCTCGTACTTCTCCTCATAGATCTCTGTAAGGCTCTCTCTCATACCAGGGTTCTCTCTCACGTATTTCTCGATTGAGGGCCTGATGTAAGAGATCATATGTTCTTGCATTGTCCACGCCATAGTATTTTCCTATGTCTCTTTCTGTTGTGAGGAAAAGGATTACTTGCTCACTTTTGCTTAAGCGAGTCCAGTTCGTCTTGCACCCTGATGAGGGTCTCTGACCACTCCTCATCGTATCCTTGATCGTGCTTTTCAGCCTCGTGAAGTTGATCTTGAACATGGTCAAGATCATCGTAATACATTGTGCCGCAAGAGATGCGGTACATCGTGCTCCACATGCCGTTATAATAGCGGGGAGCAAAGTCAAAGAAAATAGCTGGTGCATCTTCAATAGGTACTTGTTTCCTTTCTGCCACATCATTCTCCTGTTGCTATGAAGAGAGTCACTCTCCCTTCCTCACTTATGAATGTAACCACGTACAAAGAGAGTCAAGGAATTAATATTGGTTGGTTGGCGTGGGGCGGCCCCCGAAGGGGCGTGGGTTAGAGCACCTCGTATTCATGCACCTTTACGTATGGAAACTTGCCCTTAGTCTCCTTGGCTATATTGTTGTAGGCAGCATGCCTTTCTCTATGCTCTACAGGGTTATCTGTGTCATGATGAGAAGCTATAGCGCTCGCTTCTGTAGCCCTGAAGAGGTTAGAGCTTCTGCCATCGCTTGAGATAAAGCGGGTATAAACCATCTGTGTCAAATTCTCATCAGTCAAAGCGATATCGCAATCGCGCCAGTATTTACTTGGCATATACTTTTTGACCTGTTCGTTGGTCCCCCAATAAAACAGCAAAAGCCTCAACTGATTTTGATATTTGATTGTGTAACAGTTGTCTGAATACTTTGACTGCACCATTGCCAAGAGACCTTTGGAAAGGTGCTCCAAAGAATCAAAGAAAAAACCTGTTTCTTTACTTATCACAGATTTGTTGGTGGAGATAGACCCTCTATCTGACAGCGTAAAAGTCCCACTGCCATACAGGTTTAATCTGGCGATTGCCCTGGGGCATACTTTTTCGTAGGACGCCACAATATCCAAAGCCTCGGGACCTCTCTTGTATTCGCCCTTGTCATCCTTCTCCAAGAAGATGCTTCGGATGTAGTCTGCTATAAAGTGATCTTGAGGATGGGTACTGTTACAGAATGACCTTAGTTCGGCCATAAGCTGTTTATTCGTCATTTCTGGGAGCTTTGCGATTAGTTTTACGCGGTCTGACATATTTTCCTCCTCGTGTTGTGACACTATAAAACTAATCACGTACAGTAAGAGTCAAGGAATTAATGTTGGCTTGGAGGGGCGGGCGGCCCCCGGAGGGGCTCAAATCATTTGCCGTACTGTTGAGCGATGTTGGTTGCCTGGATTGGCGTTATAAGTGCCCTGTAATGCAGCCGAAGATGAGAGAAGATTTCTTCTCTGGTCATAGGGTTGCCACTTGCCTGGATCTCTTCGATCGCGGCGATGATATCTGCCACTTTCTTTGCGTACATGTTCATTCGAACCTCTCGTCTTCCATTCTGTTGATGTGAATCATGAAGAGCCTCTTCAACCTCTTCATTTCTGCCTGTCTTTTCACCTCGGCCTTTCTGGAGTCTTCACGCTCCTGTTCTTGAAGTTTCCTGTACTCCCTAAAGGCATCTTTGGCTTCTTTCGGTATGTTCTTCATACCTCTCCTCCTCTGTTAATATGAATGTAGGCACTATACGGGTGCAGACAAGGAAAAATATAAAAAGGTGGGCGGCCCCCGAAGGGGCATAAGTCATTGCTCGCTGTGAAGCACAGCCTTGTCAGCAGGGTGTGTATTGTATCTGGCCTCGTAAGCAGGGTGGTAATCATCCACCTCGTAGACATAGCTTGCTTCGTTATGCATAAAGATAGCAGTGCAGACGTTCATAAAGTGGGAGAACTTCTTATTGTACTCATAAGGGAATTTGGTATGAGTAAAGTAGTAGTATGTCTTTTTCCTTTTGCCATGGTCGTAGTCATAGCAAAGTTCGCCAGGGTATGGTTCCCAGTAATCATCCTCAACATGCTTGAGGTCTAGATCTAGGCGAGTGATATCCTCTTGGTTGTAAGATTCGATCTCTTCTGGTCCCATAAGCCAGAATTTCGCCACCTCCCAGAAGTCCTCCCATAAGCACATCCTGTTAATAGGAAGCTCCTTGACTTCTGTGCTAGTGGACCATTTATCATCGCCTCCAAGCCTCACGTTGTAGTGAAGGACACCGTTCTCGTTGGTGATGACGAGTTCGCAAAGGCCCCAGTCTTCAGTTCCCACCTCGACATCGAGAAAGACGCCGGGCACATCTTTCATGTAGTAGTCATATTCTGGGGTTTGCCTGAAGAGTTGCTTGCGTCCCCTCGCCAAGAGAATGATATCCTCCCTATCATTGACCTCTTTCATCATGATAGAGCGAAGTTCAGAAAAGAGTTGTTTGGCTTTCATGTTCTCCTCTTAGTTGGTGACACTATTAATGTAATCACGTTCAGATAAAGTCAAATAAAAAAGCCCCACAGAAGGCCTTATTCTTCTGTGGGGCGGCCCCCGGAGAAGAGGAGGAGCCAACTTGATATCTAGGCGAGCATGTGACCATCTTTCACCTTAGCTTGCCGTCGCATCCAATGCTACGAGGCTTACTGGGTATCATGATCTGGTACTTTTTGTGATCGCCATGTTTTGGCATAAGTCTACTGATATAGACTTAAAATCCCATGCTTTGTACATGCTCACAACTGCTGGTGATGGATTCGAACCATCGTCTCTGCCTTATAGTGACAGCGTTTTTCGGCACTCGGGTAATTAATCCACTCGCCTTTTTGTCCTCGTAACGTATAGGCTCTAGAAACCTATAGCTCCAAACTAACCAGCAAGCGCACCCTGTAGGATTCGAACCTACGACCCACGGTTTAGCATCCAGCATCATGTTTCCATGACCACCTTATCAAAGGCTTGCTGGCTGGACCATCTCTTCACCATTTCAGGTGAGCGGCGTATGGCCTCTACGGTTCCTGATTGTCGTCAGTTACCTCGGGATTGTCGTGAGACTACTTGTCGTATTCTCTTACGATGTTCCCCGATATAGCCGCTTCCACTTCTGCGGTTGATAAGCGCTTTAGCCTGACTTTGCTAGAGAATTTACCGGAACAACTTCTAGAGCAAGCAGTGTAACTTGTCCCTTTTTGAAGATGTGTCTGATTCTTTTCTCTAATAAACTCCTTACCACACTCAGGACACTTAAGGTCAACATACTTCCTTGATATCTCTTGGCCATGATGTCTAGCATGTTCGCTAACTGACATGACTTCAAGATTTGAGAGCAGGTTGTTCTTCTTGTTCCCGTCAATATGGTGGACAACTTCGCTTGATTCGAGAAGGCGACCAAGATGATTTTCTACGACCACACGATGGTGTAAGACATAATCATTCTTAGTTCTGTTTGGATGATCTCTGACTATTGCATAGTCATAATCACCCTTGCTGACAATCTTCTCGATCTTCCACACAGAAGGCTCCATTTACTTAAAGACCGTTGCTCTATCCAACTGAGCTAAGGGTGCTTGTTTGACTCCCCCTTATAGTATTGTAAAGGCTTTAGAGGAAGCACGTTTTGGGTTTGCCTTATCTCGTGACCTTACAGGTTTTAAAGTAATACTCACCTATCCGGCACTTATGTACTCTCGTGTTACACTTCGGGCATTCCTTAATAGTATACTCAGAATCAACAGTTTCGTTGTGGTTTTCGTATTTGGTTTCCCATTCATGGCGGCACGTCCATCGCTTGAGAATCTTGAAGATTTTCATGTTACGACCAAAGCTCTGTTAGGAGATACGACTTACCATCTTTCTCGATAGAAGGAACGATATGCCATCCATCATCCTTTGTAAGGTACATCCTCGTTCTGGAGAAGACCTCATTGTTTTCAAAGTCAGGGTCGTTTCTTATGTAACCTGCACTTGCCTTTGACTCACTCGGGTAAGAGTTAGCCAGCATGTTCACAAGCTGACTCGAAGTCATTGGCTTTTGTTTGCCCTTATGGTCAGGCAACCAGATGATCCCCAGATACTCACCTTCCTTATCAAACAAGGCTGGGAACCAACCAGTTCTAACGATGGTGCCTCTATATTCCCTGAAGAGGAATGCGTTGCCCCTACCATCAAAAGCAATGTACGAAAGTTTTAATTTCATGTTCTCTTCTCTCGTCAAAGGTCATGGGCCTACCCGGATTCGAACCGGGAACCAACCGCTTATGAGGCGGGGGCTCTAACCGTTGAGCTATAGGCCCTTATGCTCGCGACCCGTGGCGGGGCACATTTTTTTAACTATCCGGGCAGGATAGCGCCTCTAAGGTAACAAGCAATCCTCCCACTGGGATTCGAACCCAGGTACTCACAGTTATAGGCTGTGCGCCTTAACCAATTAGGCCATAGGAGGGAAGGAGGCAGTTTTTCGACATGCTCAGGTCTATGAGGGTTACTCCCCTAGAACAAGGGCGCTTTGTGCCGTGCTCTGCTCTGTGCTGCTGCGGGGAGGCGAAGGGTTGCAAAATCCTGGGCTGACCCAGGTATCGTACTGCCTTTCCGAGATAAGGCGAGACTTCATGAGATAGTCAGTGAAGACGTGCCATTCTTCTCGCCGCCTCGCGTAGTCGATGCCGTTCTCCTCACGGTCGCGGATAGCCGGGAGATACTGACTGCGGAAGTGGCTTTCTGCTTGTTTCTTTGTCATCTGCATGATGATTCCTTTCTGTTGGTTTTTTGGGACCCTTGCCCCGTCTCACTGTTAATTTTAGTCACGGCTGGCTGAGGGTCAAGCTATTTTCTGAGTTTTTTGTTGGTTGGCGGGGGCCGCGCCCCGGTCGCAGGCTATGCCTGCTTCCGAGGGTTGTTCAGAACTCGCCCCATTCCTCTTCAGAGGTGTCCTGCGTAGGCGCAGGTTCAGGCGCAGTTTCCTCGCTATCGCCGCCCATCAGGAGCGAAGCGATATCCTCACCGTTGAGGTAGGCAGTCAGGACTTTCGCGCCCTCGGGGTTAATAGTCACTTCCTCACCGTCGATGGTGATGAGGTTCGCGTCTTTGAGTTGATTGAATCGGTTTGCGTGAGTCGCTTCGCTCACGCCCCCAAAGACCTCTTTAATCTCCTCTTTGGTCGTGACGCCCTGGGCCATCACGTACTGGTAGATCTCACGCTTCTCGCCGTGAGAAAGCGCCGTAAAGAGATTCTGGAGTTGCTCGGAGATAAACTTTTTGATGAGTGCGTTCATTTTTTCACCTTTTGGTGTTGGGTTGTTGAGAAGGACCATCCTTCCCTTGTCTACTAATAAGTTAACCACCGCTCTGGTCCGGTCAACCTATTTTCTGTACTTTCTTTGGTCGGGAGACCACCTCTCCCTTCCGACACTTATAATGTATGCACGCTGATTACTGCGGCAAGGTATTAATTGATATTATTTGGAGTGCGGGGCGGCCCCCGAAGGGGCCAAAAGTTGCCTCCCCGGCTGTACTATACTATGCCAAGAAGTTGCCGGGGAGGCGTAACAGAAGCCCATACAGCTTCCGAAATTAAGGCAGGACGAGGAGCCTCGATGCCTCTGGTTGGCGCTTCTTCAGGTCCTCGATGAAGCGTTGCGTCTCCCTGTTTTCGAGGCAGTCTTTGTCAAGGCTGACCACTTTCGTGATCGGATCTACCTTCAGGGCAAGGGTAGGCCTCGCACCGAAGTAGTGATCGTTCGGGTACATCGCGTCCCGAGCCTTCTCCATCTGTTCACCGACAGCGCGCGCGTGGCGCATTGCTTCGATCGAGGTTGACTCGGCGTCCACCTCTTCTACCTTGTCCTTGTCCCTCGTCGAGAGAAGGTTCTGGCAGACTGCGAGGATGGTCGCGAACTTTTGGATTTTGATTTGCATCTTTCTTCCTCTTGTATGTTGTCCGGGGAGCCCTTCTCCCCTCTTCACTATTAATTTTAGGCACGGTTGAGGCGCAGACAAGGAAAAAGTTTAAAGAAAATGAGGGGCGGGCGGCCCCCGAAGGGGCGCAGGTTATGGAAGCACTTTAGGGAGTATGAAAGTGCTTATCCTTTTCCTGATGGCTTCTGTTGCTTGGATGCTCTGCCACGCCACGTTTAAATCAGAAGATTCGTCAAAGACGCTCCTCCAGTATCCTTCGTGAGCGTCTTTGACGAACGTGCAAAAGTTGTTTACAGCAGGAGACCTTAAAGTAAGTGCACCTGTTGCCAATAAAATCCTATATAACCATGATCTTTCGTAAGAGTCTTTATCGAGATGTATGTTTCTGATCTTGCTTTTCTTTTTATCAAAACTAGCTACATGCAAGTCAGTCATCTCGTTAATTTCGTGCTTGCCGAGAGTGTAAACAATATCTTCAAGAAAGTGCGTAGCCTCTGGGGCCTCTTCGGCACAGTATTCCCTCCACGTTGGTATGCAAGAGGTTAGTTCATGTAAGGCCCACTCAACTGTTGCATCAAAAATATCGGCGTAAAAATGACCACGCTTAAAGCATATCATGACATCTTTGCCGCGCTGAGATTTTAGGGTCGGAGACCACCGATAAGCATTGCGCCCGAATCTAGTATATCGAAATTCAACCAATTCCTCTCCTGAATAGAGGCTCTTTACGTATTCACTGGAGGATGTAGCCAATTGCCTTGCGGAAAACCTAAGGTGCTCCGGCATCTCCTGAAGAGAGGCAATAATTCTTGTAACGTCGCCTTCCGAAACAAAACTTCTGTACTCACCGTAGTCAAAACTCATCTTTTTCCTCCTCTCGTTTGGTGGCAATTACAATGTAAGCACGCTGACTATAGAAGGCAAGGAATATCTTGGCGTTGGGCGGCCCCCGGAGGGGCGCAGGTTATGCAGCGACGCTAGACAGCCAAACTTTATAGTGATCGGCGTCCATCTCTCTCGCGAGCGCGAGGAACTCCTTTGCAGTCTTGTTCAGCTTCTCATTCTTGGAGAAGTCCGAAAGGTAGCTGCTAGAATAATTCTTGTAGAGCATGACGACTCTCCTGCCAAGCTCTTCTTCGGAGTATTCCTCTGGGTGGTCGGAGACAATGACGTAACCGTCAATGTTCCTGTCTCCATCATAGAAGGCAATCTTGTTTGTGCCGTTAAGGCGTGCATAGAAGATAGGTTGCTTACGCTTTGTGTAGAGGCCACCCGCGAGAACCACATCAATATCTTCTTTTTTCATTTTTTCTCCTTTTTATTTGTTTATCAAAGGGACCATCCCTTCTTCACTTATGAATGTAAGCACGAGAAGGGATGGTCAAGGGATTAATTGTAGTAAATGAGGCGGGGGTCGCGCCCCGGTCGTGGGCACAAGGCCCACTCCCAGGTTGCTATTAGCTTTCTGGCGTTGGCTCGTTTCCAAGCTCTCCATTCAGGAAAGCCTTGACGAGATCCACCCCGTCATTATTCGGGTAGTAACCGCCATCCGCGTTGACGACGAGGTTGGCCGTGCTCAGGGTAGCAAGGTAGGAGCGAACCGTGGGCTCATTCAAGCCAGTGCTCTCCACCAGGGTATCGACGCTGGAACCTGGATTGCTCTTGACCTCCTGATAGAGGTCACGGCGAGACGAGAGAGTGAGAGCAGCACAGACGACGCTAACTTGAGCCAACAGGATGTTTTTCTTGAACGACATTTTGATTGTCCTTTGTTCGGGTTGTGTTGTCATGGGAGAGACCACCTCTCCCTTCCGACACTTATAATATATGCACTGTATAGAGGGCGGCAAGGTATTATCTCAACTTTCTTTGGCGTACAGTTACGGCAGCGGGGGGCGCGGGCTTTTCGCGATAAGATAAGATATAATATAAAATAAAAATAAGAAACCCTTCCTACTGGCTCTCACCGCTTTGGAGAAGTAGGAAGGGTTTCTTATTGTGAGGGAGAGAGGCCCGGAGGTGGTAAGTGTGCCCGATTCTCCCTCGTCTGATGTTATTTTGTTCCCTTAAGATATTGCCGTACCTCAAGAGTCAATGACGCGCCACCTTCAGATGGGCGCGGGCAGGACTAGGCGCACAAGCTGTTACCTGTTAAGGTTTGCGTTTACCACGCGCAAAGTTCGAGTGCGTTGCTCTACTGCCTCTATCCAGTGGCCCTTCCGGGGTTCGAACCCGGACTGTCTCGATTTTAAGTCGAGTGCCTCTGCCAGTTGGGCTAAAGGGCCTGTTCGCTACCTATCTCTATACTTTGCCCAGGTTGACTCTGGGATGTGTGGTCTTACCGCTGCGTACAAGCAGAGGCCAACGCTTATGAACGCTACGTATGCCGCAATTTCGGTGATGATCATCGTCTTCTCCTGTTGTTGCGAAGAGAGCCCATCTCCCTTCCTCACTTATGAATATAGACACCAACAGGCAGGGTCAAGGTATTTTCTCAACTTTCTTTGGTGGGCAGTCGGGACCGAGCGGCGGCCCCCAGTGGGGCATATCTTATCCTATTTTATTTTATTTTATAAAATCTCATCTTCGAGGAAGTCATTGAAATCGTCAAAGCCAAAGTCCACGAAGATAACGTTGCCATGCTTTCCGCCGACCACGTTACCAAGCAGGTCCTCTTGGATGGTCTTCTCGGTAACGTCGCGGACGATGAGTCCACAGCAGTGACACCTGCCTTCGTGGTGCCATTCCATTTTCTCCCACATTAATTCAATCTCAGTGCCGCACTCGCACGTAACAAACTTGTTTTCCATGGCTTCCTCCTGATATGGCAAAGACCCTTTCCTTGCCGACATTACTAATGTATGCACGCTATGATTGCAGACAAGGAATTAATTTAAATGTTCTATAAAGGGAGGCGGCCCCCGGAGGGGCGCACGTTAGTCTTCAGGTTGGTCTATGATGATGCCATAGGCATAGCCCTTGGTGGTCTTGCCCTTGTAGTAATACTGGAAGCCCCATGTGTTAACGAAGTTCTGTACCTTTGCCATCTCCTGCGGGGAGTAAATGGCGACAGCGACCTGGGGGCCGTCATCCACGGCAAAGATGCCGATATCGTCAAAGTGCTTGATGGTTTGGCTTACGGACAGCATAACTTCTCCGGTTGTTGTGAAGAGAGTCACTCTCCCTTCCTTACTATTGAATGTAAGCACCAGCAGGTAGAGTCAAGGGTTTATTATCATTTATTGACCGGGGGGCCGCCCCCGTTAGGGGGCTTGGTCACTCGCCCTGGAGGGTGGCCTTGGCTCGGACAGCAGGATGGAACAGGAACGCCTGCCTCTCCTGCTCGGAGCCAAAGAAGATCATGTCATGGTCAATGCGCTCTGCCTGGACTCCGGTTGCGCGCACGAGCGCGCGCATTTGTTTTTTGGAACCACGGGCCTGAGGACCCGTGACGCGAGTGACACTGGTGTAATCTTTTGCTAATGATGAGCTTCATTTTAAATCCTGTGCGCTGCGAAAGGAGCCATTCCCCTTTCTTCACTACTGAATGTAAGCACGTACAGACCAAGACAAGTTATTTTATTATATTATTTTATCTTTGTTTCTTTATTCATCGGGGGGCGCGGCCCGCTCGGGGCCTTCCCGGGCCGCCCTGGTCAAGCCGGAGTGATGCGCTCTAACTTGAGCGTCTTGATGGCATCAGGGATGTATTCCCCTTGCTCGCTCAGTTCCCAGAACCATGCGCACCCGTCGGGAGTGCTCTCGGGCCTTTTGATGGGCTTTTTGCCCATCCTCAAGACCTCATCAGGCACTCGGCTAAGGGGCACGACGAGCATCTTTCTCTCGTCGCCATTCGATTTGGTGTAGTTGATCTGCGTCGCTTGAGTCATGTCGGCTTTCATTGCTTCCTCTCTTGTGAGGGTTTCAGTTGCTGTCACTTTATAATGTAGTCACCATTCGAGAGGTGACAAGATATTTTTGTTAGAGGAAGGGAGAATGATGCTTGTGTGCAGATTCTCGGCATGATAGTGTGGTAGGACACACTGAAAGGAAAAGGGGTAGGTTCGTTCGGTTGGGCATCCCCTCCCTTCCTCACTTATGAATGTAACCACGCACAAAGAGAGTCAAGGGTTTTTCTCAAACTTTCTCTCAGGCTCAACAGGGGGCCGCCTCACGGTCTCCATAGCGTTACGCGACTCCTAACCCTCGTAATCTTTTTCTGTCCCTTACGCTTGACCACAGGGCTTATGTGATTAGATTATAAGTGTTGACATAGAACACTAATCACAAGAGGTTATCATGAACGCTTCGCTCCTGCTCTTTACCCAAGCCGTTCTGTGGCTTGGGAGGGAGCACGTCGAAGAGGTTTGGACAAGTGAAGGCTTACCGCTGTGTTTCCTCGATCCCTTCCTTGCTGATGAGGCGAGGTGAGGAAGTGCCCCCAAGTGGGGGGCGGCCCCCGGAGGGGGCACTCTCTATCCGGGTTGGGTCTACCTGATACGGTAGCCCTGCTCGCCGTATGCCTCGTAGGGGAGCGCGCGGGGCTCCACCATGCCGTCGATGATAAAGATGGTATCATCGACATATGTAACGCGATAGCCTGCCTGTGCCATCAGCGCCGCTTCACTGGGAGCGCTAGGCGTAATGATTCGGACCTCATCGCTCCCCTCGTCGCCCTCGTCTCGTTGGAGGATTGAGGGGTAATAGAACCAGTGCCACCCACGCAAGCGGCGGAGGTCCTGCATTTCCTCGAAGGTCACTGCCATTGGCGGCAATACCTCTGCGATAACTTCTGTCATTGCGTCAATGACCTCGTTGTAGCCGAACCCTTCGCGGTGCTGGTGCGCTCGCGCATACGACGCGAGCGACTCACAGCGCGAGCGCATAACCTCTTCGTGGCTCCACTCTCGAATCCATATATCCTCGCAAGGAGCGTGCTCTGTATGGTGTGCCTTGACTTCCTCAAACGTGTTGTCGATGCTGTTCATATCGTTCCTCCTGTTTGTCGAGGGGAGCCACTCTCCCCGCTGACAATACAAATCTAGTGGCGAGGCGGCGAAGGTCAAGCGCTTTTCTCAGATTTATTTTCTGCTTGACTTATGTTGGCATGTGTTTATCGCAGGGGGCAGCGGAGCGGCCCCCGCCCCCCGGAGGGGGAGCCCTTCGGCCCTTGGGGTTCAGTCCTGCTCGCGAGCCCAGGCGGGCTCGCCGCCCGCGATGAGGGGAGCGGTACAGCACAAGCCAAGCGAGCAGATAGCGACGACAGTAGCGATAGCGACCATGATATTCTCCGGTTGTTGCGGAAGGAGCCAACCCCCTTCCTTACTATTAAAGTTAGGCACGATTGAAGTAGAGTCAAGCAGTTTTTTGACTTGCTTAGGTCCGCTGGTCAGGTCAGGCATGCCATGTGATGCCGTCCGTCTTGACTAATCCGTAGTGCGAACATACCGCTGCGAATGCTCGCGATGCATATTCAGGGTTGCGGTAGTTATACCCGTAACCCAACTCGAAGCCTTTGCGCCCGATGCGGGTCTTTACACCCTTTTCTTTCAAGCGTTCGTGAGCGCGCTTGACCTTGGCTTTCCTCTCTTCAGGTGCGAGGCCTTTGAGAGCCTCTCGTCTTTCTTCGTTCGTCATTTTTCCTCTCCTGTTTATCGAGGGGAGCCACTCTCCCCGCTGACAGTATATAATCTAATAACGCATCGCTTAGGGTCAAGCATTTTTCTCAACTTTCTTTTTTGCTTGACTCGAGCTGGCATGTGCTTATCAAACTTTCTGCTTGACTCGAGCTGGCATGTGCTTAGGGGGTGCTCATGGGGGCAGCGGAGCGGCCCCCGCCCCCCGGTGATTAGCCGGGGCAGGGTTAGCCCCTCGCGCTCAGTAGTAAGCGCACTCAGGATCAACGGGCTCTGGAGCGAGCGAGCCCCAGTTCGCCTGGATGGTGGAGGTAACGCACTCGCTCTCCTCAACAGAGAGGGACTCGCTACCTCGGAAGGACCACGACCAGTAGCCGTGGCTGGTAAGGTAGACAGTTACATCAACGTAACCCTCTGCCATGAAGATGGCACCGTCTTGGACAGCGCCGTCAATAGCCTGCTTGAGCAGGTCTACGACGTGTTGTTGAAGCTCACGCTTCGTCATTACAGTCCTCCAGAAAGAGAAAAACCAGGGTCGAGGTATATCCCCGACCGACAATATGAATCTAAGACCGACAGCATTAGAGTCAAGCGATTATCTCAAACTTTCTTTTTGCTTGACTTGCTTCAAGATGTGTTTATTGCTGTAAGAAAAGAATATATTTACAAAGAAAAAACTTTTTGCTTGAAGTCGAAAAGCGGCCCCCTCCCCCTCCCCGGAATCTATCTCAGCCCTACAGGGAAGCGACCCTCTCAAATCGGGTATAGCCCCTCCACAACGCGCCCATATTTTTTTGCCTCAAACCTTTTTCACTTCAACCCATATTCTTTGTCTCAGGCCTTATTTTTCACCTCAGACCTTTCCACCTTCACCAGTCGTGCCCATTGAACTCCAGCAATAAAAACCTTGTCCTTATGAGTACCCACAGGGGATATTGTGAAATCAGATTACTGTAGATGCTACCTCTAACATTGTCTTTATGTCCATCTCTATGAAAGCTGACAAGATAATAAATATCCCATGGTATTTCAGCATCTTCCGATTCTAGCGCGAAATCCAGGCCTTCTGATTTTATCATCACGAATCCCACTTAACAATGATTTTGGCCTCATAGTAATATCCTTTATTTTTATTCAAGAAATGTAGCCTCCCATCCACAACGCCCCATATCTTATAATCACCGAGGATATTTATCTCGATTGTACTAGACCTTCTTACCTCGGGGCTGGTGGATAAGTGTGAAGGTTTATACATTGAAGCTTTCCAAAATCTTTCATCCAGGCTCAGAAGAAGTTTAATATTGTTTGTGTTTATCATTTCTTCCTTCTATAAAAGAAATCCAGGTGCCATGTTGCTATTGCTCTCTCGAGAACCCTTCGTCCAACAATATCCATGCCACATCTGCCATAGAGTAATAATATATTATGCGATTCAACGGAAATCTCAGGAGCGAAATAGTGACTGAACATATAGCCGCAATCCCAAAATCGACCATCCTCCAGGCTCTTTGCTTGCATTAAGTTAATCATAAAATTGTCCTAAGCCTCATGTGCCATGTTGCTATTAATCTCTCCAGCAATATACTATCGACGCCGCAATAATAATAAATTTCCGTTATGATAGGTGTTTCAGTGGAAACTTCAGGAGCCGCAAAGTGGCTGAACATATAACTGCACCCCCAAAATCGACCATCCTCCAGGCTCTTTACTTGCATTGAGCTAACCATGGAGAATACCTAAGTCTCAGATGCCATGTTGCTATTAATCTCTCTAGTACCCTTCGTCCAGCGACATCTATGCCGCAACAATCATAAATCAACATTACATTTAATGATTCAGTAGACTCTTTAGGAGGAGGGTAATGGCTGAACATATAACTGCACCCCCAAAGGCGATCATCTCCCAGGCTCTTTACTTGCATTGAGTTTATCATTTACTTTCTCTTGATGCGAAAAAGTCTGGTTCTGTCACTTGTTATAACCCACAAATCAAAATTTCTTATAATTTCAACTGAATCGAAGCCCCTCTTCAACATTGGCATGCAAACTCCGCCAGGGGAATATGAGTACCAAAATTTTCCGGGCGGATCTATACGATTAAAGGCGTTGAAATTTATCACGGCATTGTCCTCATTTTTATATTATTGTCATAACGCAGGGTTGTTCTCTTCATGGGAATCAATCTGATAAAGAAGATCATATCAGAATGCTTTAAGCCATTCCAAAGATAAAGCGTTAATATGGTCCTGTCGCTGTTTATCCTCTTATCGTGTACTGAATTAGCAAACATGTAATAACACTCCCAAAAGCGAGCATCCCCTAGATTCTTTACCTGCATTAAGTTGATCATCTCTTCACCTGTATGATTTGCTCATAAAAGACTTGTACCGAGGCCAGAATTTTTCTGAGTATTCTATCAGTATAAACCTTGTCAAGATAACCTTCCGCAGGTTTATACTCTCAACAACTACTCTGGGCACAAATCGCCTGCGTACATCATTTTCCAGCAATTCACCTTGTTCCCTGAACACTGTAGGAGAATACGCCACCCACTTAAGCTCACCGCGAACGGTTGAAGGGATAATAGTTAAACTTAGTACACTTAGCATGTCTTCACCTGTATTCTCTCGTCACCTCAAGGATCGCAAATCTCGTCCTTAGCAAAACCCATAAATCATATGACGGGATTACTTCACCATGAATAAATTCTCTTCGAACATTTATATTGGCTTTGCTGTCATAAGCCCGGATTGTGCAAAGCACCCACAGCTTCGGACCTCTTTCCGAATCGAATATATACCCTGCGCCTTCTGCTCTTATCATTCATAACCTCCTAAGACTTTGCCAGTATTAAGAATCTTGTTCTTGTGATAAGCCAAACACTGTAATCCCTGGCAACAACAGGAGGAACGAAATCCCTCTCTAGGCTTATAATGCTTTTTTCGCACACTTGATGAGTAGATAGCAGAGCCCATGGCCTTGCTTCGTTGACGGATTCAAGCACCCTTAGCAAACTTTCTGCTTTTATCATTTCCTTCCTACTATTTTTAAAACACTATCGGAATAGGTCAGGAAAAAAAGATCGTGCTTGTTCAAGTAACTTGGATGTGGTCTCCTCTGTTTTATTGGTAGAAAGCCAATGTCGTTGCGCAAGATCGAAAAGTACAGTATACTCACGCCTTCGCCAGTGAATGAGTAAAACATATGTGTGTTGATCATTGTTACCCTAATGGCTTCAGCCTAAAAGTTTGTTTGGAGATAATTACGGAAGATAAACTATATCCGCTAAACGATTCGTTGATGGCTATGCACTTCCTGTGAATCTCGAAGTTTTCGTTAGTGGTGTATATCGTGTGGAACTGCAAAATCGTCACGCCCTCTCTCGTGGCTCGGTAGGCTTGCTGCAAGATAATCATAGGTTCCTCAAGATAACATCAGAAATGAAGACCCTATCTCTCGTAAAGGCCCAGAGATAGTAATCATCGTAAATTTCTCCGGGGACAAGGAACCTTTCCAGATCTTCCGTTCCTTTCCTTGAAACTGCTTGCACGATATACAGCTTGAGAGCACTATGCCTGTAAGACACAATAAAGTTAAGCTTATCTGATGTTATCATATCAAGTCCTCGATAACATCATTATTTTTCTACTGATAATCTCAAAGTAGTAATATCTATTCTTTAAGTGTCCGCCCGCATACAAGTATTGATAAAATTGAGAAGTGTAAATTTCAATGCTCTTGAGATTGGTCTCCATGGGATATAGGTATGTCTTCCGAGGCATTTCCTCTGAGAATTTAAACGGTAGTGCTATTATCATTTGCCGCCTCTCGCGCTAAGGATCGTGCCGCCCCAGGGCTTTCTCGATCTCTTCTTTCAAGTTTGCATCGAAAAAGAGAATATACTTCTCATCGCACAAACTTACTTGGCTTATGTCGAGCTTTCCTGTAAATTTGCTCTTCAGGATTTCAACTTCATCTATCGTAACAGAAATAGAATCCACCGCTACGCTGCTATTATAGTCTTTCATTTATAGGAATATCGTTGTTGCATTTAGTGTTGTAATTCTGTGTCTGTTAAAGGTCCACAAGTCATACCCTTGAAGGGTTATATGGTTAAGGCGGTTTCTTGTTTGCGCAAACCTCCAAGTTTGCGCATTAATCGTAGTGGAAAAATATATCGGGCTTTGTGCAAGCGCAGAACTCACCATTATCGCGTTGTGAAAAGCCTCCAGAGATATCATGACATGTCTCCTTACCTCACTATCATCCACTTGTGAAACAGTTCAGACCAATCTTCTGAAGAAATCTGCATGCTCATCTGGCTATCGAGCACGGCGATAACAACGTCTGTCAGGCCCTTTTCCCTATGAGGGCTTTCTACATGAGTGCTAAACATACCCGTTACACTTTTGAGATCAATGGCGTGGATTCGTTTCTCTGGGTATTTCTTATTGAAGTCCTTTGTGAAGATTGCATACTGATCGTACTTGATTTCCATCGACCATGCTTCGCTTTTCGAATCTGACATTCGCCTGCTCCCTTGGTTTTATTTGTTTGCCGTTTCCGTCCTGCTAATAACGTATGCACGACTGGGAGTGGGTCAAGGGTCTAATGGCGGAATTTCAACAAACAGGTGGCATCGAATACAAAAAGCCACAAGGGATATCCTTGCAGCTGTCTTAATTCCTGGGCATCTCTCGTCGAGATCTCAAAAGCCTTTCGTCCTGAAGGCAGCAGATAGACAAGGTAGTAAAAATCTTTGTTGCTCTTTGTTATACAATAAAATGGTTTTATTACATTCATTCTCAAGACATTTCGTTAGGGATAATTGAAGATCTTTTTCTACCCAAAATCTCAACCTTAAGCATCATAGATGTCCAGTTGATATCTTTTGCGATCCTGAAAAAGAATCTTGTGTTGATGCTTTCATCTTTGGTCTCGGACCAATAAGCAGAACTCATGTTGAATGCACCACTTTCTCTGGTTATGCGCCATGATGGCCTTAGCAAAATCATCTCAGTCCCCTAGATGCCATGCTAGTTTGCAGATTTTTATTTTAATCAAGTTTCTAAATGGCACATGATCATTAAGCAAGTCATTTGAAGAATTAATCATGTGAAAGAAAAAAGGATCTTGATTAACCTTTCTGGAGTAGTGATATTGTTCGTATGAGTATTCATGAATTACGACTATGAAGCAACTCCCTGTTTGATTAGCCTTAAGATAGTTTGATGGTATGGAAATAATCATAATGATGGCCTAAGTTTTACCATGTCGTTAAGCAAAAGATACTTGAGGACCATTTCATCAATAGCACCTAAATCATGAAGCAGGTAAGAATGAAAATATCCATATGATAACTTATTAGAGATGGAGTTATTCGGTCCCAAGTGATGGTACTTAAGCGACCAGTCTCTATCAGCAAAAGGGACCGCAATTTGCACTGGTTTTGATATAATCATCACATTGCCCACAAGCCCGTCACCCTCAAGTGGACGCACCGATAAAACAAATCTCTATCAGTCCCAGGCATATCGCCCCAAGAGCCTATTTCGTGCAGAACCTTGAATGTTGTCAAATAGCTTTCGGCGGGATTTTGGTGCATGACGCTAAACATATAGTTGCAACCCCAGAACCTATCATTACCCACTACATCCTTTAAGTTTAGAGATCTAATCATAATGTATACTTCTTGTTGTATTTTATTGTCACACGCCTATTTGTAGTCAGGTTCATAAGGCACCAAGCATAATAAATGCCCATATCGCCATAAGCCTTCGTGAGTATAGATCTTCTCGAGATTCTGGAAATTTCCTTGACCTGTTTGAAAGTGTAGTCACATGACCAGAAAGAGATTTCGCCTACATCGGTGAAAGGTAATACTAAGTTCACTCTCTTCGCCTCGCAATCTTCGTTACTCGAAGAGTCGTAGTCCGAGAGAGAAATAGATCTGCATCCGAATTAACACCTGAATACAGATATTCTACAGGAAGATACAATTCTCTTGCTATCCCAACGACTTTCCTGGGTTCATTATCAAAGAAGTGATAACAATTCCAGAAAGTCAACTCTAGTATGTTTTTCGATGCTAATATTGTATTCATTTTGCTAATCCAAGATCGAACATTTTCTTGATACCGTGAAAATTATCAAGTCATAAGAATTGCTCGCGTACCCTCCTCCATAGCATTCCACGAAGAGATCATAAATAAATCTATGATTACTAATATCGACTGTCTTCCAAGAGTAACTTATATATTTGTAGATTATTTTGCGAAAACTAAGTCTAGGCACATTATCAGCAGGCTTGGAAGTGATCATCCTTCATTCACGGCAAAGATAAGGTGTGTCATGTCCTTCGAAAAGAGCATCAAACTCTTCTTGTTCATATTCGAAGCAAGAAGGGCACCCATCAGCATCCCAATGGAATGGCTCGCCCCACGGACAACTAATCTGCGTACATTTCATACAAGTGCAAGAAATTTTTCCGCAAGGCAACTTGCCGTTGTCCCCGAGAAGCCCCAGGAGAGCCTCGAATCTCTCAGGCGACCCTTCCCTCACTTCCCATGCTTCGCGCCTCACAGCGGCCCAGAAACGTTGCCTTTTGAGGCTTTTCGCGCGCGCCTCAGGGCCATTATCAACAAGAGACTCGCATGGTTCCAGATGAAAATTAAATTTCACTTTAGCAAAAGACATTGAAGATTCTCCATGGCGGTTTTGTTCATTTCCGTTGCGATCTCTTCTTGGGTTATCCTATCAATTAACATTTTCATAGTTCTCTCTTATTTTTATTGAAGATTCTCGAAGGACTTCATGATCTCTTTTCCTTTTTGCCCGCCAACAGCTTCGCTGATCGACGCAGCAGCACCAGACTTGATTGTATGTCTAGCAAATATCATAAGCTGCATATTAAAGGAAGGGGCAAAGAGTGTTGCCATTCCCGACAGTGAAGTGATCCCTAGCAGAGATGAGGGCATATTGAATATATTCCTTGACACTCTTCGTTCCAATTCAGAATAGTAGGGATATATCCTGTAAAAGACCCAGCACCCTTCTCTATCAATGGCTTTGGCTGGCCTGATTACAATCATGTTGTTGGCTCTTGGTTATTTCTTTGCCATAGAAGGCAGTTCTTAGTTTAATCGCAAATCTTGTATCATGAGCAGTAACTGATGCCACAATAATTGCAAGACTTACAATTAGAGAAATGATTATGCACTTTAGGGAATCTCTATCTATCATATAGAGAATGAAACTTAGAATTAAAGGTAAGGTTCATAAATCTTACTTCTGTGGTTGCCCTAAAGAAGTGTTTCGGGGGATAGAAACTTCCGTGTATGTGATTTCTAAATTCTCTTTCTGACTTCATCCTATTAGGCGTGTAATCTAAATTACCAAACATCAAAAACAAACTCCAGTGAATGTCTTCTTTTACCAATTTCAAGGATGAAAGTATATTCATGGTTACTCCCTGTAATAAATATCAAACTCAATTATCTCCGGTATCTTCATTGTTATTATAGGAGAGAGATCAAATTTAGGTTTCAAAGTGGTGTGTAGTGAATCGAAAAGAACCCGTCTCGTTGGCTCTCTAATCTCAGCGATAAACCTTAAAGAAAGTTCATAGAATGAATCTTCATTGAGGCATATAATGGGGAACACTATATTCATACTTTCACCAGTTGTGGATTATTGCCCTAAATCTCTCGAAGCCCATAAGATCTCTACTATTAATCTTGTAAATCTCCCACCTCAACCGACCAGCTCCATACGGTGATCTGGATTTATCTCGATTGTTGTCGATGCCCCTATAGAACAAAGGTACAACGCACCAAAATTTTTCATGACGTTCTACTAAAGCACCAAAGTTATTGATGTTAATCATACATCATTACCAACTAACCTTACTTTTCTGCCTATCGAATATTCTACCAAGCCTTCGTTTTCCATTTTCATAACTTCAATATGGCATGAAGATTCCTTATGGCCTGTCATTCTAAAAACTTTAGAAAACAAGGACCTCATTGAAATAAACTTGCTTTGTTCTTTTAGAACAGTAGCAATTGCTTCTCTAAGTTTCATTATATCTTCTTGACGTGCGTCTCGTACAACCAACGCATTCTTAGCAAGACCCCATAGCTCCTCCCTATCTCCAGTAAGATCGTAAAGGCAGATATTGCTTGTTGGTTGAGTGCCATATAGATAAACAGTTTGCATTGATCTAATATTCTTCGAGCTTCTGATAACGTGCCTCCCGTCTAGAACCCAGAAATCTTTTCCTACGATTCCTACTATTGGCTTTACTAGATTCATTTTTTCTCGAACATGCTAAGACGATCTATTGTTATGACAGGTATATCAAATGCACTGTAATGGTAGAAGTTATAGTAATGAAAGAATCTTTGCTCATCTATGCCATCATCCCCATGGTGTACCCTCATAAAGAAAACTTTCCACGGCCTATCATTTCTATTCTCAATATAACAAACACCAATTGAATTAATCATGCATGGCCTTGTTGTATTTTATTGCTGTCATTCTAATCTCTATGAACTTGGACAAGGCACTGTCTGCAATAAACCTGTTAGTCAAATGCCAAGACTCAAACTTCCTGGTAGTGAACCTTCTAGTAACATTGTAGGGGTAAATGTAGTACATGCGAAGGTGGTCACTATCTGCGAAGTAACAATACGGCTTTAATATATTCATTTTTCTACCTCTTATATTCTATAATCCTGACATTATATTGAAAGAAAAAATCTAACGAAAATAAGTGTATGCCGTATAAACAAGCTTTATCAATGAACCTTGTTGTAAAACTCTTTTTGTCGTATGAAAGGCTCTTGCACAACCAAGGTCTTTCACCGTATGGTTCCAGGCAAACAATTGATCTAGCTGTATTCATCTATTGTACCCTCCATAGAACTAATTCTCGTGGTATCACATTTGTGATTCTATAAGTTGCTATTCTGTGAAAGTAGACATTAGGATAAAAATCTCCAGATATGTATATCTGATCTCTGGAAAAGGCGGATCTTCCGTGCTTGAAGTAAATCATGTTGGTCTTCAAATCATTTGTGTAGTTATGCGGATATAAAATTATCATAACTCTAGCACCTGAACATGATGACGATATACACTCAAGCATGCGTAAAACGCCATAGAGCGATAAAGGTCTAGTCTACTCAGTATCTTTGGTGCTTCAACGTCTAAATTAGTAAACATATGCAAGTATTCTACACTAAAGAACCTATCCTCTCTATGAACAAGTTTACTGTAGGTCGAAGATGTAATCATTTATTTGGACCTGCCATGATAGGTTATGCCCCACGGAATGATAAGGTTAATCACCGGCACTACAAAATGTTCTAGTTTGTTATTGATTGAAAAGTTTATTTCACGAGTATCTCGAATGAAATCCCGACCCATCTTGTCGCCCGCAAAGTAAGTGGTTACAAGCATAGGCCTATCTTCAGAATCAATCACATTGCAGGAGAACGCGAGATTAATCATATCCTCTCTATCCTCGGGTACAAGACAAACAAACTAGGGGAGAAAACATCTTCGCATGAAAACACATCTTGAGCGATATATCTTATAGATGCGAAGCCAATACAATAACTTTCAGGACAGTACTTCAGATCTTGAATCATAAAATCGCAAAGGATGATTCCTTCTTTGCCTATCTTCTCTATCGCTTCTGTGGATAAAATCATTTATACGATACCTCAAAGTTAATAAAGGCTTGTCTCCTTATAAAGGGATAAACATGGTAAATAGATAAATTGTAAATCATAGTGGTTATATTATAGTTACTGTATCCTTCTAGGTGATTAGATAGAGAAATATTATAAGCCATGTTTCTATAATGAAATACTCTAGGGCAATACGGTATTTTAGAAAAAACAAGAGAATTAATCATTGTGACTTACCTAGTTTTTAGTTATTAGCTCATACTTATAGCATGACATTTACTTGAGGAGCAACTTCGGAGGAGAAAAATGTGGGAAGCAGTTTCATCACTACCAAATTGGAGCGTTATAATAATCATTCTTGTTAGCATATTGACTACAGGAAGCACCTTAAACACCATTACTTCATTTTGGAAGTGGCTATTAGAAAGATCAGATAATAAGAAAGGAGAGAAGATGGGCAACGTCATTAATGAAGTTGCCAAAATCTTCTCCCATCTTAACCAAATAATGGCAGAGTGCAACGCATCTCACGTCGTCCTGCTAAAAGCCAGCAACGGCGGCAGCATACCAAGGCCTGGGTGCAAACTATACTCCAGTGTAATCTATGAAGTATACGGCCCTTCTTCTACGTCTGTGCTTAAAAGCTGGCAAGATCAACCTCTCGATCAGCAATATATTCACATGTTGATGGATGTCAAGCAACACGGAGAGACACAGATAATCATAGATGAGATGGATGAAGGCATTCTAAGAAACCTTTATTTATCTAAGGGTATAAAGATGTCCAAGGTGGTGAAATTACTTGATATCGAAGGGGCTTTTTATTACTTATCCATAGTATGGGCACACGGAGATTCTATTTCGGAAGAAGAACTAGGAAGAATAGATAACATCATAAGAGTTGGAAAAAACAACATCTTCTCGGTCTTGAAGAAGGGGCAACCTTAAGATAGCATCTCTGAAGCGTAATCAGGGTTTATCTGTCCATTCTCATCGTAAATGTTTCGCATAATATCTTCGACCTCCTCTATGGCCCATTGACCATGATGCTTGCCTAATACAACGAAGTCTACAAAAACCAGAGAGATTTGTTCATAGGCAACCAAATACTGAAATGATTCATGGACCTCTACTCCATCAAGATCATAACTATAAAGAGGCACGTCGTTCTCCAAGACTGCATCTGTATAGTTTGTGTGAAACTGCTTGTTGGAAAATTCTTCTCTTAGTGAAATCATTGCAGGGTGATACATCTTGATAATCATTTCACTTCCTTCTCTTTAGTCATCTCTTCCAATTTCTCCCCAAGAAAGCCTTTTTTGGAAAGCAAGTACAGGACGGTATAGCTGCCAATATACATCAAAACAACACCCAGAATTACGAAAAAATAAGCGCTATAGGTAGTAAGAGCGCTAGCTTCTCCTACTTGAATTATCTTCATCGAACGACCAAACAAGTGGACAAACGGAGCAAAGGTGAGCATTAGAATAAGGGTGAAAGTTGTACGGAATTTCATTTTTTCCTCGTGAACACAGTCAAGTCTCGTGTCGGTCCCGAAATCAAAACTATGCACTGCTCCGCCCCGGTCAAGCCTTTAGTCTGAAAAATCCTCCCTTACCCTACGGATAAACTCAGAGAGTCCTATAACCTCTGTGGCGCTCCCCGACAACGCCTCCAAATTGCTTTCCGGGGCCACTATCGTGTACCCGATATCGCGCATCTCCTCTGTGTATTTAACAGGGATGTTGTCATCCAGAGTAAAGAAATACCTGTTTTGACATTCTGTAGCCTCATTGGTTGCCGTTCTCCATCTATCGTTGCAAGTAGACTTAACACTCAGCATATAGTAATAAGGCTTTCCATCTCTAATGCTTGCCGAAGACGGGAATGTAAAATCTACAACATGATGCCCTACTTCATCCTGATAAGTGTAATCCAGTCCAGCAAGCTTGAATAAAAACTCTAAATGCTTCTCAAGTGTAAGGCCCATTCGTCTTTTTCGCCTATTTATAACAGAGTAAGCGTAAGAAATGAATTTGTCCGGGTCATCCAGAGCCCCGGAAGCTATCATCTCTTGTATCTCAGCCTTCTCTTGTTCCATAAAGAGCGTGGTTTCTCTGGAAAGAAGGCTATCGAGGAACGCGCCCCAACAACTATCTTGAACCTGATTTGTGTTTTCTTCGGTTCTTTTCACATGTTTTTTCATTATACTGGCTCTTACGTGTATATCGGTGACTTTTTAAAAGCTAAATTCTCGAAAGATGATATTGTGATCCTATATCCAGAACACCACTCCAGAGAAAAAGTTTTAATATTTCTCATGGTTGATGACAAGAAGGAGATTATTATATTTTGCGATCCGATTACGAATATGATAATATCGTTTCATGAAACATATATATACGATATGATAATGACTGATAAATTAACAATAATGGGAGAATAACTTGGATAATCTAGAAAAAGCAATCTTTGAAGAGTATGAAAAGTTCATAAAAGACTACAAGCTCGTCAATGATATCCAACAAGATAAAGATCCTGAACAAAAAATAGCAGAGTTTCTGAAATATTCTACGAAGATTATGCTCGAAGATATTATAATGGTCGCAGAAGAACTACAAGAAATCATGGTTGATGATAACGACTTAGAGGAAGAGGATCTCTTGGGGATGAAAAAAGTCAACTTCGAACTAAGAAAAATCCTTGACAAGATCGAAAATCGCACTAAAAGAGGTGAAATATGAAAATCAAGAAAGCTGACCTAGAGAATATTATCCGAGAGGAAATCCTGAAAAGCAAGCTAAAAATGCCGCTTTTGGAGTCCGCAGGACCAAAAAAGAGTATATCTGAAAATATTATAATGAAGATAATAGAAGAATCAGACGATATTCAGTTTGGACTATCCAGTAAGCAATTAAGCCTAAAAGAGGCCGTGAACCTTGCCTCCCTCAGATACGCCAACTTGCTCCACGATGAGCTATTGGAAAGCCTGTTAAACGAAGAGTTCGTCCAAGAAGTAAAGCAAAAGATAGAGGTTCTAAAATGAATAGTGATTATGAGAATTTATCAGCAAGCCTCTTGGAGTATATGCAAAATTCTCTATCACTAAACTCTTCCCCAGATATTGAGTTAAAAGACAACGATCAAGAGAATTGCGACAACCCGCTAGGGAAAACTGCCTATTATTCTCCCTCGGATAAGAAAATAACTCTGTATACCAAGAATAGGCACGTAAAAGATGTCTTAAGGTCTCTCGCGCACGAAATGATACACTATCATCAAGATGTAAGAGGAGACCTACAAGGAGTGTATTACGAAGGAGAAGATTACGCTCAGAAGGACAAACATCTGAGGGAGATGGAAAGAGAGGCTTACGAAAAAGGCAATATGATGTTTCGAGACTGGGAAGATTCGAGAAAGAAGATGGTTAACGAATCGAGTGGTAACTTCGAGAGAAAAAAGCTTGAGAAGACTATCTCTAGGAATAAAAAGCTTGAAAGGATGATATCAGATAGAAACAGTAGAATCCTTAAAAATAACGTGAAAGGGATTCTTAAGGATATCAAAAAAGATAAATGATTGATGATAAATATACAATCAAAATTTATAACCTAGACCAACTAAGCGATCAATACGATAAGCTTGGCGGATTGGTACAGGTCCCATTTTCTAAAGGCCTCAATGGTGTTCCAAACATAAGGTACAGAGGTGCATACTCTACCTCCAAAAACTTCGTAATGGAAGACGGTACTTTTAATGAGATTGTAGATTTTATACCATACATAACAAGCTTCACGGTTTCTAATTCTAGTGGAGATTGTGTATTCCCAAGGCAAGTATACTCTTACGGGGCTGTAGTAACCCTTGCCTGGACATTGCTTGATAGGGCAAATTCTCTTACATTATCCTCAACAGATTCCACCACCGCTCTTGACGGAACCCTTTCCAGCAACAGCACTCAAATACAAATAACCCAGCCAGAAATACTAACACTAACTGCGACAAATGTACTCGGTACAGATACTGCAATTATTGTTATAGATAAGATCGGAGATTCAATATTTGACGCCAGTGATTTATCCAACTTAACGCTGGCTGCCTCAATTTATTCTACTACTCTTCTAGACTCTACGGGAGAACTTATAGATTCTGTTAATGATGATTTAGAAACTTGGTCAAACCAAGCATCATCATCATATGATATAATCGCTCAAGACACTAGAAGTAATGTAGATCCTAATGGCTTTGGCGTAACATTTTCAAACTCAGATAACAGAAATTACTATCAAATAGAAGATTCTACTGATTTAGTAACTGGGTCTTTGTCGGCAGGGGAGTTTTCTATTGGCATCAGATACAGAGTTGACAGCGCCACAGGCGAGGCTTTACTTTTCTGTTCTAATAATGCCGCTCAAGGAATAGAGTTAAAGCTAACAAACTCATTGGCAGATATAGAGTTCAATTTATACAATGGAGCAGGTGCAGTATCTACGACGCTAACCCATAGTCCAGGCGCAGACAATGATTTCCACACTGTATTTGTTCAGGGGGACACTTCTAATGTATATTTGTTCTATGATGGATCTCAAGTAGATGTTGATTCTCAAGTAGACACAGGAGAGTCAGAACATGAAGAATCTTTTAGGATAGGTCAGTTCATTAACGCCTCTAACGGGGAGTGGAACGGAAGAATAACCGGAATTACTGCTTCTGATTCTTTCCTTGATTTGGATAACAGAACAAGAGTTCAAGAATTATTCGAACAAAATAACAGCTTTGATATAGAAGGCGCAACAATATCTCCTGACCTAGGTCAATTATACTGCTATACAGGAGATGCTGTTAACATCTCCGGTGATGTGACATCCTATCTTTATGAAAGAGAAAACAAGTATGATCTTTCCGCGACAGGAGCAAGCCAACCTGCTGAATTTTTGGAGTGGGACGAAGAAAACCACACCATCGAATTTACTGATGCAGGAAACTCATGGTTTGATGTAGATCCTTCGATACTCTCAGATGTCCCAGGTCTCAGTGTATCTTTTATTATCAAAAATGAAACCTCCTCAACTTATAAATCGCTATTCTACGCCAGCCTCAACTCAGACGCAAATACCCCTAGAATCCACGTAGAAGTCAAAGAAGACGCAATACAGATCAGTGGTAGGTCAGCAGACGGATCTGCTCTTACAACCTCTTCTGTGGGCTACAAGCCTAGCGATAGCGGATATGATATTCTTCAAGTTACGTGGGACTTCACGACCGGAGATATGGTTCTCTACTTAGAGGGTGCTGAGGCTTTATCAGATACATTTACTAGCTCCGCTTCTAACTACAATGACGGAGACTCCAGCACCATAACTTTGGGAACATCTCAAGACTCCAATTCTAATGAATTTATTGGGAAATTAAAATCTTTCTACATATGGCAAGAAGCTAGAAGTCTCGCTGAGGTGGAGAGTGATTATGATGAATTGTGTTCTCTAAGAGCATTCTTGAGTAACGTCGTTCCTGTTTGCAGTATGAGTCCTACGATATCGTCTAGTGAACCTGTAGACAGGGTAACGCTCTATGGGGCAGATAGTTATCCAGAGATAAAAAGCACAAGTCAAACATCTACACTGCTCCCCGAGCCGGATATAACAACGACCTCAGAAGTTACCCTGGATCGCATCACTCATTATGGTGCAGATAGCTATCCAGAGATAAAGAGCACAAATCAAACATCACTAGTGCAAGTAGCGCAAAGCGTAACAACAGAATCTCAGACTTCAAACAAATTTAGAGATGCTGACATATGGTTATATGGAGATGAAAACCTAACCATCCCTAGTGGTTCTGATGTAAGCGATTGGTCAAACTATTCCTCTAAAGAGTTAAGCTTTGCCTCTGGCGGGGTTACTACAGATCCTCAAAGTGTCGCAACTGGTGTTGATATGGATAACTCGACAAACTCTAACTTTATGATATCCGACACGACAGAGGCGCTTCGTGCAGCAACAGAAACGGGAATTTTCGCACATGCAGTAAGAGTGAATCTGCAAAGTATAGTCGCAGATGTAGGCTCATATAGCGCAACATTTATAATGTCTAGTGATGGCACAGGAAGGGGAGTCTTTAGCGGTCTATATGATTCTTCAACTAGGTATAGGTTTGAAATGTATGATTCGGCAGGTGCATCTCTTGGTTTAGTAGAATATGATTTTGTAACCGCCCCTACCTCTACTTTTTTTGATGCAGTTGTAATAGGAGATGGATCTAACATGACACTATATATTGACGGCGTATCAGAGGATACATCTGCAATAACACAAGAGTCAGGCTCTCACGATATAACTGAATTGCCGATCGCACTTAGAGATGGGACATCTCAATACGCAGATTTTATAATGCAAGGCATGTTCTTCGATGACAAAGAATATGACTCTTCAGAAGTGACTGCCTTAAGGTCGCTTGTAACGATATAACAGGAGTAACAAATGGCTAGAATAGCTTCAAATTTGGTAAGCACAAACTTTAGATTATTTTCAGATTATTATGCGATAGGTGGCGCTGGTTCTGTTGCATTTGATGAATTATCTCTGACAAATAATCCCTTTATAAGCTGGAGGGATAAACTCAGAACAGATATTGCAACAGCCTCTCTGAGTGGAGAGATTAAAGTATCAGATATATTTTGTTGGAGCCTTGGCTCTAATGAATACGGACTAGGTTTCATATTAGTTGATACAGATTCATCCGCAGGTTCTCCCAGGCCGCGCTCTTGGCTGTTCATAACGGGATTGGGGCTTAACAATGTCTCCACTCCTCCCTTGATTCATGAATATATTTCTGGCAGCACTACTGAAGTAGAATATTACGTACAAGATGCAGGAGATCCTATTGATGCGATAGACCCGGGAAACAACTTGGGTTCAGAATATGGGATAACTGTTTTCTACGATCCTGATTTCGATAGAGCAGATGGTGATAGCGAAACTTCTTTCGACTACGAGTTCGATGACACTACAGAGTACACATACACAGGCGGAGACGGCTTTGTTCTCACAGTCGAGGACCCGTCAACAACTGCTTCCTTGAAAAGAATGGTAAATTGGGATCGCGACACCTCCACAGGGAACGCATTGCCAGGAATGTTCTTCCCAAACATCGGAACTGGCGGTCAGACTTATTCATACTTCTCTACGTGTCTCGACAATACACGAAAAACCCTTACCATATTTACCACTCCAGATTCTAGTATGGCTATTAGAATGGTAACTCAACTTGGCGAAGGCGGTAGGCCTGGATCAGGAGATACAGATGCTATCAAGGCTAATTTAGTAAATTATGCTATCGAATACAATGCAACTACAGACCTCTCCTACACAACAGAACAGGCAATAGCGTTTGACGCAGGAGGCACAAGAAGGTATTATGATTTATCAAAAACAAAGACCTTCACTCCAGAAAATTACAAACTAAGGAGCGGGCCAGACGAAGGAGACCTTGATTGGGCCATCCCTGAGATAACAAACGGTTCTGGGTCAAGTGGTACGAAGGGTAATTCTCATGAGCAAGCTTTAGTGCAAGTATTTCCTGAAGGTGACTTCAGAAAAGAGTTAGCTCAAGCACAGATGTTTGATGAAGACAGCCCAATGTTGAAGTGCGGGGAGCATTACGCCTTCCCTTGGCAAAAAGATATAACACTTCCATTCGCTTACAATAGTGGTGAACTGCAATGAATATAAAAACAAATACATTAGTAAAAGAAGTTAAAGAGTTTTACTTGTCTAGTGATATAGACAAATACAAGGCTTTTATGTTAAAGTGCGAGAAGTATAATATAAGCGATGATGATTCATATTTTGAGTTTATGTTTGTTGATAAACTTAATGAGTCTGTAAGTGAAAAGACAAAACCCTCTCCCAAACTAAAAAAAGAATTGATGGAGAAGGTTGACAACATCATCCTTAAAGAAATGAACGCAATGTCAGCAGGATCTATTTCCTTTGCTCCAGTAAAGATGGGAGAGGAGGATAAAGATGATATGCTGACTACAATACTAAGAAGATTAGAGGGCGGATATGAAAAGAAAGCCAATCAATAATGTAATCTCTAAAAGAGTTTTGCAGTTTAAAATCAAGCATCTTAATGAAGCCTTAGAAAAGCGCAAGAAGGTTAATGTCTTGAGAGAAGGAATTAGGAAATATCTTTTCGAGGCAGAGCTAGAAGGAGACAAGAAGCCTTACGAGTTTACAGGGATTAATGTCCTTAGGGATCTCTTGAAGCGGATTATCCCCACGCTCGAAAGCGACTACAAACAGCTTACGACAAACGTAGAGCAGCGTCAAGCGTTCAGGAAGCATATTCTGTTAGGACTCCAGAACACGATCCAAGAGTATGATATCTACACTCAGAAGGGCCTTTCTGAGGCCGTAGAGGACGATGAAGTACCGGACATGGACCCAGACAGGGATGGAGAGATTGATGTCGCTGTGGAGGACGACGTGGCGACTGAGCCAGAACTAGATGATGTTCAGAAATTCATCGACATCCACAGCAAATCAAAAGAGTCCCAAACCCCAGATGACGAAGAACAAGAAAAAGATATCTATGCAGACGAAGCTCCTGACGAAAGAACTGGGAGGATGTTTGCCAATGACACTATTGACAAAATTGATAGCCAAATCTCAAAGGCATACGAGAAGTTAAGCAACAAACAAGATAGAGAAGTCTTTATGGAGTTTCTATTATCTAACGTAAGACTCTACTTCGAAAAGTTCGAAGATGAGATGTTTGTAGATAATGATTTAGGTAACGATGCACTAGATAACATCGTGGACGATGGTGACTCCACTAACAACAGTGAAGACGTAAACCAAGACAACATCTTTGGAGAACAGTAATGGGAAACCCAAGAAGAAGAAGAATGAAGAAACTTTTGCTGAGAAAAATGGCCGCCGAAGAAAAAAGGCAAGCTGAAGAGAAAGCCAATTCAGGCAAAAACGTAGAAGAGCCTCAGAGCGATCCTAAGGCCATCGAGAACGAAACACGACTCGATATGCCCAAAGAAGATTCTAAGCCGTCAGAAGAGCCAGAAATGAGCGAGAAGGACGATTTAGAAGAAGTTGAAGGTGTTGTCGGGCAAGATTTGGAAGATTTGCTAGAAAACGGCTACAAAAAAGATCTCGTTGCGAAGTGTGAAGAGCTTGGCCTCGATAGTTCCGGCAACAAGCCTGAGTTAATCGAGCGCATCCGAGATTTCATGGAAAATTAAAAAACAGCTTGACTATTCTCTGCGGAAGGGGGACAAAGGGGGCCGTAAGGGGGTAAGGGGGGATGGCTAATAAAGAAGTAGATATTAGTTAATATAAATAACTATTAAGAATTACTTAGTAATACTAAAGAAGTAGAAAGAATAACTATTAAGAATTACTAGAATAAGAACTAGAAGAGTTAATAGAAGTATTACTAAGTAATTCTTAATTCTTTTAAAGTCTTAAAGAAGTAGAAAGATTACTAGAATAAGAACTATAGAGACTCTAGAAGAAGTAGAAAGATTACTAGAATAAGAACTATAGAGACTCTAGAAGAAGTAGAAAGATTACTAGAATAAGAACTATAGAGACTCTAGAATAAGAATGTATAAAGAAGTAGAAAGAGAAGTAGAAAGAATTAAGGAGAAGAATAACATTTCTTTTTCTCTGGAGGAAAAGTTAAAGGAAATTCCTCTGGAGGAGTTAGTCTACTTGAAGCTCTATGTTAACCTAGTAGAGCCTAGACTCTTAGATTTTTATACTGGAGGGAAGCTAGGAAAAATTCTACTTGACCAACTTAAATCTTATGTAGTAAAATTCTTCATAGATCTCAACAGAGGATCTATGAAAGCAGCCTCAGAAATGATGGGGTTGAACAGAAAAACAGTGAAGAAATACTATACTCAAGTGCGAGAAAAATAAGTGAATAAGAAGTGGTACGTTGTTGATACCAATATTCTTCTGGAAGATCCTAATGTCTTAAAGACTCTAAAGGGATCTATAATCATTCCTAGTCTAGTAATTCAAGAACTAGATAATTTTAAGACTAAAATGAATGCTATAGGCTATAATGCTAGGCAAAATATTAAGTTCATTAAAGAGTTAGCTCTTAAGGGAAATCTCTCTACAGGAGTGCCTTATGAAGAGTCTGAGATATTCACCCAATCCCCAGCAAAAGAACTTTTTGAAGGACTAGAGTATAACGCAGATAATGAAGTTATTGTTATTGCTAAAGATATTAACACTATAAAAGATAAGTTAGGAAGCAAAGAAGAAGTAGTTGTTCTAACTAACGATTTGGTAGTGCAGATCAAGGCAAATTGCAAGAGCCTTAAGTTTGAAGAATATAGACTTTTAGATAGAAAAGTCTCTAAGGAATCTTTTCAAGGCTTTTCAGAAGTAGAATACTACATTGAAGATAAAGAATTTAATTCTTTATTTGATTATCACTACAAAGAACCAATTTTTCTTTCAATTGAACCTAATAATCTTTCTGTAAACGAGTTTGTTATTGTAAAGTCTGAAGGTTTTTTGAACAAACAATGTTTGTTAAGGTATCGAGGTAACAACACTTTCTTAAGGGTTAGAGACTACAAACAAGAACCTGTTTGGAAGGAAAAGCCAAGAAACCTAGAACAGTGTTGTGCTCTCGATTTGCTTATGGATGAAGATATCAAGCTTGTAACCATGACTGGCAAGGCAGGCTGTGGTAAAACATTTCTTGCTTTAGCATCAGCACTAGAACAAACAACTATTTTCAAGAGTAGCAAGACTTATGATAAAATAATTGTAACGAGACCCCCTGTCCCCGCTGGTGAGGATATTGGCTTCTTGCCCGGTGATAAGTTTGAAAAGATGAGGGAATGGATGTCTCCGATTTACGACAACATTGATGTTCTTATGTCTGGAGAAGCTAGCAAATTAGATTTCATGCTGGATAATGGCTCTTTTGAAATCGAGGCCCCGACATACATCAGAGGTAGATCTCTCAAGAATGCTTTTATCATCGTTGACGAGGCTCAGAACCTGAATCTACACATGGTAAAGACTATTCTTACCAGGGCAGGAGAAGGCTCCAAGATTGTCCTCACAGGGGATGTAGAGCAGATTGACAACAGGTCAATTAGCGAACACACAAATGGCCTTGCCATCGCGGTCAACGCCTTCCAGGGACAGGATATATTTGGGCATATTACTCTGCAAAAAGGAGAGAGATCAGAGCTTGCAACTTTGGCTTCGGAATTGTTATGAAGATACTTTCTGAGTTCAAGAGAATCGGTCACATTAAAGTGACCGGAGGCTCCAAGCTAGAAGCACCATTGGAACAAATTGTATATAAAATTCTAGAAACTCTACCACAGTCTCACCTCTCTTTTGTTAAGGAAATCAGAGTTGGGGATTATGAAATACAAGATAGTTTAGGTATCTACTCCCTCTACGATTCTGGAATAGTTTACATTGATAGAGATATTAAATCAAATGAAGAACTATTTTTGTCTCTTATTCACGAAATAGGACACGCTGTTGAAGAGAATAACTTTGATCTTTTATATGGAGATGAACAGGTCATTAAAGAATTTATTTCGAAGAGGAAGGCGTTAACAAGAAAGCTCGAAGTTCATGGTTATGATGTTTCAAGTTTCGATATAGAGGAGCTTTCTTACAGTAAAGAAAATGATCTTTTTCTACTTGACTACATCGGATACGATAAGCTAAGATCGCTTATATCGGGAATTTTTCTCGATCCGTATTCAGTAACTTCGCTCAGAGAATACTACGCGACAGCGTTTGAGAGATACGCCACAGACCCACAAGCCGCCAGAAGATTGGAGGCGGTAAGCCCGAAACTACTAGAGAAACTGAAACAGTTGTTCGAGGAAAGCAGATAATGCAGAGACTAAAGAGATCAAAGTACAAAGATATATCAACCTTGATGACTTACGATATTGAGATCATCAAGGATAGAGATAAGAATTTCCTTCACTTTCACGGCACAATGCACCCCAGGAGATCGCTTGAGGAGAAGGTAGAGAGGGTTAACACTTCTCACGTATTTCAGTATATTTCCAATAAGTACACTAAATACAAGATAGAGAGCTGCCACGTTACCGATGAAGTGAACAATGGTTACACTAACGGTAGAGGCGTCGAGAAAGCAAAAGGCTTGTGGGTTTTTGAATTAAAATCTCCACAAAGGAGATCTAAACCAAAGGAGCAAAGCGTTGGAAAAGAGCAAGAAAAAAGAAATACTGAAGAAGATAAGCAATAAAGATATCAGCGAAGAAGAACTCAAGAGCATAATCATTGATGTTGTTGAGGAAGATAGCGATAAAGAAGATATCAAGGAATCAGCCAACAAGAATGTTAAACTTCTATTTGGTTGAGAAAAGTGCTCTTGTTGACTTAGGGAAAATTGGTTAAACGAGCCCTGTTGTTATATTTGATTATTAAATTGGCAAGGTTAAGAGATCTTGCAAAAGCGCTAAGGCCATCGCCCGATAACGAAGTAACTGCGCGGTTCCGGTCAATAAAGCATGTGAAAAGCCTGGAGCAACCCTCCAGGCTTTTCTGGTAGGTGATATGGAAGAAGAAGAAAACAAGATAGATTATGTGTCTTACACTCAGTACAGAACTTATGGAGAGTGTTCTAGAAGATATAGACTAAGGTACAAAGAAAGAATCAAGCTAGAAGAAGATGTCATTTATCTCGATTTTGGTGATGCTATTCACCTCGGTATGGAGAATTTCGTCGGGAAAGAGAACGAAGTAGATCCTCTTAAGATATATGATGATAGGATAAAACTCCTCACGGATGAATACAATAACCCTCCTGATGAGGAAGAACTATTAGACCTTAGAGGTCTTGCAAGCGATTATTACGAAGTTATACATGAGTTTCTCTTGGAGACGTTTCCCTCTGGTTTTGAGGTTATCCACAGAGAACTTGAATTAATGGAGGAGGTTGAAGGAAGAGAGAAGAAGTTTACTGGCTTCATAGACTTGATCATTAAGACAAAAGCTGGGAGATATGTCATTATAGATTGGAAGACATCCAAGAAAGATTGGCACCCCAAGAAGAGGGAAGATCCCGAGGTCTATAATCAACTTCTCCTGTACAAGTATTTCTTTAATAAAAAGTGTGATATACCTCTTGACATAATAGACACATACTTTGTACTATTGAGAAAGGATAAGCCAAGAGAGCCGACAGCCGTAAAGATAGAAAGCTCCGAGAGCGCAGTAAACAAAGCTTACAAAAGCTTGCATCACAGAATGGGTATGATGAAAACAAATCTAGAGTTTTTGTCAAAATGGAAAAACAGGGGCTGCTTTTGCCCTTACAGCGGGACAGAATATTGTGGGTAGAAAACTAAGCCAAGAAGAGTCAGATAAGATTAGGAAACTAATCAGGCAAGTGCTAGAGAAGGTAGGATTTCCTAAGAAAGATATTGGGTTTAAGATCCATGAATTTAATATCACATCTTCAGATCCCTTATGGGAATATAAGAAGACTACAGATGGGATCGAAATTTGGTTTCATGGCGTAAGAAAGACATTCTTTCTTTATAGAACAAATCAGTTTTATTTTGAGATTCAATTAAAAGATGATCAAGTAAGAAACACTATAGGAAAACTAGTATGAACAACAATGAAGAGAATGTGGACATGGAAGAAGAAGTTATTCTGGAAGAAGCCTCCTACAGGCTCTCAAGGTCGGCTTCTGCTGCCTTGGCTATGGGATTCCGTCATGCATTATTCAATAATGTGAGTATTGCTGATACGCTTCAAGATCTAGAATTTCACACGATCGGGGAGCAGATCCACGTCAACAACTTCCCAGAAGAGTGGATGACCCCGCCAGATTCGTTACTAAAAAAGGATGAGTGAATGCCGATTTACGCCTACAAGTGTGAAGAGTGCAACAACGACTTTAAAGCTAATAAAAGAGCAAAAGAAAGAGACAACGCTGAGTGCCCTCTTTGCCAGTCAAAAATGGTGAAGAGGGCGCTTTCTTTTGCGATGCATGTTAAAAAGGCAGAAGGCCCAAGGCCGTTAAGCCAAGTTAAATCAGAGTTGTTAGAAGATAAAAAGAAGATGATTAAAGAAGCACGAAGAGAAATGGAAGGAGATATAGAATGGTAGTAGCTATAGTAGTTTTGGCTATAACAAACGTAGTGACCTTGGTATTACTTTCTGTTTGCGCAATGTGGATTAATAATTCACTAAAAGATGATAAAGATACTTTCTTTAATCTTATGGTGGGAACAGAAGACTTCCTGAAGACAATGGACGAAATTGATATTGAGCATTTCTTATCCTCCAAAGAGTCTGCGAAAATGTACATGTCTGCTAGGATGCTTAGAGAAGATTTAGTAAAAGTATTGGAGGCTAAGGGTGTTGAAATAGAAGATGGCTGATAAATATTTTACTCAAGAACATGAAGATGCAATAGTTGCTTATTGTAATTCAAAAGATTACGATGAAAAGAATAGATTATTCAGAGAGTATATCAATGATGCTCTTGACGACTTGATAGACGGTATTGCGGCAAACTATGAGTTTAACAGGATGCCCAATGCTCAAGATGTAAAGTACAGATGCAAGATAGATATGATTTCTATCTTGCATAAATTTGATCCTACCAAGAACAAGAAGGCTTTTTCATACTTTACAGTATGTGTAAAGAACTGGTTTTTCGGGGAATATAAAAGATTAAAGAAGAAGAAATCGAAAGAAAGTTCTCATAGTGTTGATGTATATTTGCCTTATATAGAGTCTGCAATGTCAGAAGAAGATAGTTATCATAGCTACAGGGAAAGTGCGGAGTTTGTGCACTACTTCCTGAAGAGGTTCAAGGAATTGGACTTGGATAAGTATTCTGAAAAAGAAAAGAAAGTCCATGCTGCCATTGTGTATCTTGTCGAGAATGAAGAGAGCATAGAGATTATTAAAAAATCTGCTATGAGAAAGTACATCTCTGAAATTACAGGTATAAAGCGCTCGAGGATATATTCTTTACTAAGAAAGTTTACCGATGTTTTTAAAGATATATTATATGACTGGGAGAATTTAGATGTCATCTGAAGATGGTAATAGACAGGAGAAAGAGCTTTATAAGACTCTGAAGAATATCTACGAAGATAGGGAAGAAATAATTTCTCTTATCGAGGAATGTAAAAATGAGATGAGTTCCAACGGAGGTCATTATGCGATGGGTGAGGTTATGCAAAAGTATATCGACAAATTGCTTAAGACCAACGATCAGTCTATCAAGGCTGCTCAGGCGCTTGATAAGATGCTGAAAGAGAAAGAAGATGATTTGCCTTCGGAGCTGACACTTGAAGACATAACGTAGGAGTAATATGAGTTGCTTTGATAAAAATTTATTCTTTTCCCTTAATAAAGAAATAAATTCTGAGAACCAAGGAAAAGAGAGGGTTGTCGATCCTTATAACTTTGATCTGTTTTCTTCTTCCCTGGAGGTGGTCACACGAACGCTATTCACCCCAGATAAGATTGAGTCAATTGGGCCTATCAAAGCAATCGTTTATTACAAGGAAGAAATACCGTTTCTGGACCAAGCCCGCCAGTTCTTCGGCAACGTACAGAACTCTATAGAGCAATCTTTCTGTGTCGGGGAAGGGTATGGAGGTGACAGTAATGGGGTCATGACATCAGCCATGAAGGTATACCCGGTTGGAATGATGCCTATCTCAAGCACGTTGCCTAAATTTCCTTATGAGTTTAATAGTTTACCGGATACAGAAAGGAAAAACGCAATTAATCAAGTTGTCATGATGCCAACGGTCTTTGTGCACTCTTCTGACGAATATACACCTGAGATTGGGGATATCGTCTATATTCAGTTTGAGAATAATAGAACGCTCGCTAACCCAACATTTGTTAAAAAAGCAGGTCAGGCCAAAGTTAATATAGGTGCCGATACGTATACCTCGACTAGTTCGGCGTTTTCTGGTTGCTCTGACCTTGTTGAGCATGACGCTAGAAGCCCGTCAGGAGACACCGAGGGCAGCTTTATGGAGAAGGCCAAGGCCAAGCTCCAAAGCCTGGAAGAAAGGCAGCAGAGAGCGCCTGAGTGCACTTCATTTCCTAGGGTTTCTGGTGGCTCTGCGGGTGTTGAGAATTTTCAATCTACAAGCACCACAGTAGAAATAAAGCCCTCCAAGAGATATTCTCAAAACAGAGTGAGGCTAGATAGCTTTGCACCCGGAAAGAAAGATTTCAGTAATATGGTCAAGCTTCCTGAAGAAATGTGCTATGCAGGGAGAACGATATATGTACACAGTTTGGTATACCCTAGGCTTGTTGCGTTATCTAATCATTGGCAGAGAGAGTTCGGGGGCAAAGTAATTGATAGCTTCAGACAACATAACGATAACCCGTCAAAAGACTATTTTCTGAGAGAAAGAGCGGAGCCGATAAAAATAATCTCAGGATTGAGAGCAGTAAAGAGCGAAAAGCATAAATGGTTAAAGACTTATAGTGAACAGCAACTCCTCTCTAGAAAGACGCCATTAAGGAATGTTGTCGCATACAGGAGAAGAAATCCTAATGCTACAGTGCGAGAACTGTTTGAGCAAAGATTGATAGACGAGTACGGCTCTGTTTCTAGAGGCAGAAAGTATCTTGCCTGGGATTCTCCTCACGGGACTGGGCTATGCATTGATTTTTATTGCAACGGATTATTTACTTCTTCTAGGAGAGAGTCCAAGTATAAGCAGACTACTTTTTGGAAATTCTTAAGAGATAATGCTCATCTTTACGGGATAACCCCTCTTAGTATAGAAGCTTGGCACTGGGAGATTTTGATACCAAGAGAAAACTGGAAGACTGGCGAGGAGTTTGCTCCCGAGCTAGAACAAGGAAGATATGATTACTCCATAAGAGTTACCGAAACTAGCAACAGAACTGGCCTAAAGACTACTTCAAGGAGCTTCGGCCCCAGAGAATTTGGCTTTGAGAGCGATCGAGTATGACAGACTTAAAGAGACTAAAGAAACTCTCGCCCGAATACTACAAGATGGTAGAGAGGATAGAGCCGGTCAACAGGTCTGTTGTAACTTCAGGTAAGGCATGCAGGAACAAAATAGAGCCACTGCCGGAGTTTAATAGAGCAGATTGTGAAAAGGTTATCTCTGGGAAAAACAACACTTATATTGTACTGGGGAGAGATAGGCCGAACACGAAGATAAGTGGCTATGGGGGCTCTGGCTCGGAGCAAGCAGGCATGGTTGATATAGTTGTCGGCAGGATGTCTCATAACCCTACCGGAGTTGATCAATCAGGTTCTCAGATTGTTGCGGAACCAAATTTTACCACAGATGCATCAAGAATATACATCTCTCAAAAGTCAAATATAGATGAGTACATGAGCCTTGCTGATGGCAGAATAGGCTCCTCAAAGGCTAGATCTTCAATAGGCCTGAAGTCAGATGAGATAAGGATTGTAGCGAGAAGAGGAGTAAAGATTGTTACAGGGACTGATGTCTTGGATTCTAGAGGAGAAAGAGTTGATATCATCTCAGGGGTCGATATTATAGCAGGGAATAACGAAGATACTCTTCAACCAATGCTACTTGGTGATAATGTTAACGATCTAATGATTGATATGTGTGATAGGCTTCTTGATATATGCTCATTAATGAGAACAACAAAGAAAGTGTATCAAAAATATTTTAGCGAGATTGCTAGACATATGCATATTTCTCCATTTTTTGGTGCCCCAACATCACCTTCTGATGCTTTGGTGATATCTGGCGCGGCAGCTTCGTCATACAATTTTACGTTATATGAGCAGCAAATTTCATCAATCGAGAGAAATATTATCAATATAAAGAACAACTACCTAAAGAAGGCAAGTAACAAAAATATCAGGAGTTCCTTCAATAATGTCAATTGAGATAAAGACAAATAACATTTTCTCAGATTCACGATATGAAAACATTAAGAAGGTATTCTTGGATGAAATTGCGATTCGTGAATCTGGCGAGAGTGATTCTAGGAACTACAAAAGATTCCTGAGAATGTCTCAACCGGATCTTATTTCCGCTTCGAGGCAAGAAAATGGAGTTGTTACTTTTGATGAGGTTGAGCTTGAAAAATTTCCGTTAAGCGAAGGACGAGACCTATCTTTGTTAGGGCCGGGATGGCAGTTCTTGAAGGACGGGACTGTGCTTGAGGGTGATGATTTTTATGATTATTTCATCCAATTTCGCCCAAGAATGAGCAACGATATAACGCTAGAAGAAGAACTTTCTTTCATTAGAGAAGAAGCAAAGAGCAGGGTATTGGAAAGATTCTCTGCGAATATGTTCGAAGAAAACGAATCACTAAAGTCTCTGTTTTACGTCGATAGATACAAGATATTCCCTGATTCTGGCGGATCTTCAGTTTCGCTGGTGAAGTTTCCGAAATCAATAAGATATCTTGTTGACTTCAAACATGATGTTTTTGAGGATGGCGACAAGATATCTTACAAGAGTCTTCCCTCGGAATATAGAAGCCTGGAAAAGCATAGTTTTAGCTTGAGGGAGGTGAGAAAGCATCTCGAAAAATCTCGTAGAAAGATTTCATTCTTTAGATCATCAAGCAAAAAATCGACTAGATTTAATAGCAACTTGTTTGATTCTAGGATCGAGTTCTTGAAGACATTTTCAGAGTTTATAGAAGATAATTTTAAAGATTCTGATTTGTTGAGTGTTTATGTAAATTCAGAAAAAATTCGGTACATATCCCTCGTGAAAGATGGAAGGGGATATTTTCCCTTGGAATCCGATATAGAGATAATTCTAGATTCAAAGTATAATAATCCCAAATCTGTTAACATTATCAGGAATTTAAGAAAGATTTCTCATATTGATGAAACCAAGATTTCTATAGATTCAGTCCTTGAGTTCCTTGGTGAAGGCGAAAAAGTTAATTTTGGCGAGTCTAGATCAGAAAATCAAGAGATTGCTAGAATTGCGAAAGAAAGGTCCCTAGAAGCACCAAGAACGGCATCCTCCAAGAGAAAGGAGATAAGCAGAGACCTTCTCCTCCAGAGCCCGCAGAATCTAAACAAACTGGATGAGTTAATCGTAGAGGATGATCAGAACTTTGATCTCCTATCCTCAATTGATTCTCTCTCTATAGGAGATTTGTTAAGGATTGATGTAGGTTCTATCTTTAATGAGTTTTTCCTTTGTGAGTATAATATTGATGTAGGCGCTGGAGATTTAATAGACAACAGACTATATGATGACTTGAGGGAGAAACTGTCTAAATTTGATAGAAAATCCAAGAAAATAAGAGAAGATGTTGAAAATTCTATAGAGGAAGCTTCCGAGGCTTGCGTGTCATATGCTCAGGAAGTGGCTTCAGGTTTAGAGCAAGATATAGATTCTGTAGAGTCTCAAATAAAGAACCAAATAGAGATTGCAGCCGATAAATCAGAAGAAGTCCAGAATACGATTAACGAGGTTACTGGTGTTTTAGAGACAACTGGCGAGGCGGTAGTCCAGAAAATATACGACCACTTGGTTGAATTTAAAAAGAGCGTGGAGCTAGGCAGGATTCCTTCTAAAACGTTATCTGAGGGCTCTCAAGAGGTTTCAAGCGCTGTTGAGGGGTCAGTATCTAGCGAGGCGGATGTAATCGCTGAGGGCGTCTCTGAGGCTTCCGAGGAGGCTATTCAGGACCTGCCCTCGGAGGCAGAAGAAAACTCCAAAGAGTATTACGAATCTGTTGAATCAGGAGAAGAACCTCCCCCGATAAGGAGGCTGGGTGGTATTATCCCTGACTCGGTTGCGAAAGAAATTGAACAGGCTTATGTTGATATTATCTCTGAGCTTGGGGGTATCTTTAATGAAGATGCCAAAGAGTCTTTTATAGAGATTGCAAAAGAAAAGCATAAGCAAATCGTATTAGAGTCTGAAGAAGTTGTTCAAGCTATCATAGGCACTGTTTATGATAGAGTGGCAAATCCATATATTGAGAAAGCAGAGGAGGTAAAGGGAAAGATATTAGAGGCTATCTCGAACGGAGAAGAGATAGACGATATCATAAGAGACGCAGAAGAGGTAGTAAGTGAAGTAGTAGACGAACAAACTATTCAGGATATTCTAGAGTATATTAGAGATAACCCAACCGTAAAGATAAAGGACTTGTTGGATGATTTTGTTGATTTCTCCGAAGAATTAGTAAACTTTATAGAGGCATTACTAGAGAAAGAACAAGAAGTTATTGTAAGGTATAGAGTAATATCTTCTGATATAATAGAAATAGCCTCAGATGTTCTTGATCGTTATTCTGATCTCTTTCTAGAGGGATTCAATCAAGCCTTAATCTCTTTTTTCGAGTTTTTACTTGGCATAGAAATGAGGTTGCAGGAGATTTTTACTTTTACAAAGTCCTGTTATCAGCAGTTACTGGAAAAGTTGCAAGGCACTCCTTTAACCTATGAAGAGCTTAGAAGGCTTTACTACGATGTTCTAGACTCATCATCTAGGTGTAGGGTGGAAGTATCCGGCAAGATAAGCGAAGTTATAACGGAAATCCTAAGAGAGGTAGAAGAAAGCAAAGACGAGCTTATCGCCTTATTGGAGCAAGGATTAGAAGAGGCCAGGGAATATTTAGAGAATGTTTCTTTTGACGATGCGATTAATATCATTGATGATACTATAGAATCTATACAATCAAGGGCCAAGATGACTAGCGAGTCCTTGGAGTATGTCTCAAAGAAATTTAGCGGCATAGCGAACGGCGCACCTTTTGACTTCAAGATGCCTTTCTTGCCGTATCTTCCTATAATAAACTTAAAGAGTGTTGATTTATCTTTCTTACTAGAGAGGCAATTTGATATTGCACTAGAACTATTCAAAAGAAAGATTAAGCTTGCTCTGGATTTCTCTCTCGACATTAAATGTGACGGTCTTGGGATTGGTTTTGGTGGAGGGCCTATATTCTTCTTTCCTCCTATTTTCCCTGTGTTTGGTGATGATGCCAAAGATAAAGGAGTCCCGCCCGAGATAATTGAAGAAATCACAGAAGAGGGCAAGGGGGCTTTTGGAGATGTGGTTGATGATTTTTCTCCGATAGATATATGCAGATTGGTAAACGGAGAGGCTGGGAACCAAACCCTATCATCGGCAAAGAGCAAGATAAGGCAAGGGTATCCGCTACTCTCCAGGTATTACAACACCGAAGACAAGATAAGAGATTTCTTTCATAGTTTTGGTAAAGATTTTGCTATTGATCAGTGCAGAGATTTTCTGGATGAGGTTGGTATAGATAACCCTGATCGAACGGTTGATATATTGTTGCCAAAATCTCCTAATTGTGAAGACGATTTTAATGCACTAATCAAAAATAGACTTAGGCTGTACAACATACCGGAAGATGAGATAGATAGGCAGATAGAACAATCAAACAGAGAGATTGATGAATTAAGAGATTCTATACAAGAGTTGCTCGAAGATCCTCTCGCTAATGAAGATTTTAATAGATGCTATGAAAATGGAGAGATTACTGAAGATAAGAAGTTTGAGCTTCAGTCATATATGGACGGGATTTCGTATATGTATGATTCCATATCCGAAGAGTTTACTTCTGCCGCATCTCGATGGTCAGATTCTGTTATTTTTCCTTCGCTAGAGAAGAGGCAAGTACCAAAGACTGTAACACCAACCCAGGTGGGTTTAAGCACAGATAATAATGATCCTATCTTAAACCCACTACTCGTGAGTCTGGTATCTAACGGGGTGGAGGAAGAAGATATACTTTCGTATAAAGGAGAGGATACTCCAACATACCCTCTCGACATACCAGTCAGGAGAGTAGCCCCTGAGTATACTTCTGTTGTCAGTGATTTGGGAGAAAATGATTCTGGGCTGTTTGTGCAGACACTAGAGATTCCGGGCAAATCTTCAGATATAGATTTCATCAACTCTGCTGTTTTTGGCCCTCAGTTAAGAGATACTAAGACAACATCGTCTAACATGTCTCTGTCATACATAGATGAACTTGGAAGAGTTTCAATCTCAAAGGGTGTTAGTAGTATCTCAAGAATCTTAAATAGAGATAGGTTTACCAGAATAAAGAGTCTATCAAACTCTGGCGATTCGTTTAGTGAAATTGAAAGAAGTGCTTTTGCTACCTTTATAATCAACAAATCGTTAAGCGAGCCAGTCCCCTCTGACATAAGAGAGGCAATTGGATCTGATTTATATGATAAGATATACAGTAACTTTTTTGATGTAGTATCTGAAAATATCATTAGAAGTAGATTTCTTATCGCTGAATCGCAAGAAGAAGGGGGGTTACTGGGTTCGAGTTCGTCCTACGAGATAGAAGGAATCAATTTGGCCCCTAGGGGCATTAACTCATGCGGGGCTAACAACCCTCTCAAAATCGGTAGAGAGAAGGTAAAGTCAAAAGATTCGTTATTTAATTCCAACTGCCAGAAGATTAATGCGGTTCCTGAAGAAATAATGAAAGACAGTACTCAGGACAGCTTCGCTAGAATTTACATGAGAGTATTTCTCTTTGATTACCTTACAAGAGCAGTGTTCTTCTTTGGCTCGTTAGGAGTTATAGATCCTAACGATAAATTCTTGAAGAAGTATATTCTTGGAAATATAAAGTCAGAAATTAACTCATATGTTAGAGAAGACAGGGAAACTGTTAAAGAAATAATAAGCAAGTCGGGTGATGGAAATGGCTTCGAAGAATCACTATCTTTGCTGTATGATGATATTATTACGTCTTCTCTCACTGATATATTTTCAATATTTAATTCGTTAATCGAGTCGAAGAGACTTATCCCGTATATTTTTGACTCACTTAGCGAGAGATCCCCGGCAAGGACTGATCTTGATTTTGAGGGAGATGCAGATCAGGGGCTGTATCTAGAGAGGTATGCAAGAATAAAGTGTGACAATGATCAACTGTGCTCTTCTCTTGCTATAGAAAAGGGAGTCCTTAGTGTAGTTTCCCTGGAAAGACTCAATTCGGCCTTGGTGTCTGGAGGATTTCTTTCCGATGCTGTTCTTGATGTTTTCGATAGTATCAATATAGGAATTAGATTGGTTTCTGAGAGTATATTGACGAGCAATAATCTCACGAACACTCAGGCGGCTTTTTCTAGGTCAGAGCAAGAAAAGTTATACGGCTTGTTTGATGTATCTGGTGGCAAAAGGTATGTTGTGCCTATTTCGTCGTTTGAGACTCCGTTCTCTACATTGTATAGCGAGAATACGAAGGTTAGCGATGTAGACAATAATATATTCGGATATGACGATAACATCAGGACTTTCTTGGTTAATGGCTTATCAGAAAGTCCTGATGTTAAATTTCTATTTGAAGATATTATGCACTTTAAAGATCTTGTTTCTTTTTTGAATATACACTGTATAGAGACTATAACGAGTGTTACTGGCTTGGAGGAAGTGTGGCTCCCTGTCAGGCAGGAGATAATAAGGCATGTGAAGTGCATGAGCACAGATTATCTCTTGAGAGACGAGGTATTTCCTGATTGCTTTGAAGATAGAGAAGATTTATTCGGTATGCAAAAGAGTGTTATAGAGAACGCATTTTTCAATTCCATCTTCAAGAAGAAAAAGAGTAGGTGCGAGTTATTTGTATCTGGACTCCCCGGCACGAGTTTCGGAATAAGAGCCGCCCTCCAGGCTCCTATACAAATCTTTAAAGGGTTTGTTGAGTCTGCTGACCCAAATATATCTATCGCTTCGAAGATACACATTATATCCGGTAAGAAGATACCAGTTCTGGCGGCTTCTCTTAGTTTGCTGCCTGCAAACGTTATCCCGTTTGGAATAGGGCCTCCTGTTACTCCTTATGGGTTTGTTTATCTTGCTTTGTTCGGTTCGAATATAGATAGAACAGACAAAGATTCTTCGAAGGATAACGAAACGGACAAAGATATTCTTTCTGAATCTGGGGAGTGTGATTTATGAGTATAACTGTAAAACTACCTATTATTGTAGATGATAATACAGATTTTAGGATGATAGAAACGTATAAAGAGTACATCGAGCAAAACCTTAAACATCTATTGCTCACTTCTCCTGGGGAGAAGATTATGAATATTGATTTTGGGGTAGGATTGAAGAATTATTTGTTCGAGAATACTAATGATCAAAACATAAGCAATATAGAATCTAGGATAATAAGTCAGGTAAGAAAGTACATGAACTTTCTAGAGATTATTGACGTAAGTGTCTCTAGAGACTCTACTTTGGAAAACAACTTAAAGGTGAATGTTTTTTATTATGTAGATGTTCTTGATTTAGAGGCATCCTTGGAGATTTCAGTTTAATGAAGAAAAATAACCCTATAATCAACTATACTTCTAGAGATTTCCAATCAATTAAAAGAGATCTTGTTCAGTATGCAAAGACATATTATTCAGATAGCTTTAAAGATTTTAGCGAAGCTGGTATCGGCTCTATTTTAATAGATATGGTTGCTTATACCGGAGATTCTTTATCTTTTTATCTTGATTATGAGTCAAACGAGAATCAACTTGATTACGCTATAGAGATAGACAATATAATCAAGAAGGGTAAAACGCTCGGTTATAAGCACAACCCTACCTCGACTTCAAATGGCATCTGTGCCTTTTATGTCGAGGTCCCGATCACCAGTGGCATTTCTCTTGCACCTGATTCTGCTTACATACCAATTTTGAAGAGAGGTACGGAGTTATCATCTACTAGTGGTTCAAGATTCATTTTGTCCGAAGATATAGACTTTTCTGCGGATGGAGTTGAAGTCGTCGTTGCCCAACAGAACTCTACAACAGGAGAGCCAGAGACATATGCGATGAAGTCATATGGTCAAGTAATTTCTGGCACAATAGATCAAGAGTCATTCGAGATAGGCGAATTTACTCCATTCCAGAAGGTGGAATTATCACAGTCTAGCGTAGCAGAAATACTAGAAGTCAGAGATTTAGAGGGAAATGTTTACTATGAAGTAGAGAATCTTGCACAGGATGTGGTTTACAGATCAGTTACGAATAGGGCGTCTGATGTTGCTGAGGTTTTAAAGCCATACGTGGTTCCTAGAAGATTTGTAATGGAATACAGGGGTGGAGTGCCTTACCTCATTTTTGGAGCGTCTTCTCTGGTAGAAATCCCTGAAGATGAACTTGCAGATCCTTCAAAGGTCATAAGTAGAAAATTTGGCAACACTGTTTTCTCCAAAGATACTTTCGATCCAGCCAAACTAATCGAGTCAGATTACTTTGGAGTTGGACCATCAAACACAACGATTACTGTAACTTATAGAACAAGCGCCTCTAGTAATATTAATGCGTCTCAAGGAACAGTTACCAGTGTAGTTAATCCTATAGTTGAGTTTAGAGACAGAACTACATTATCAGAGTCTACTATTACTGATATAATATCCTCTATAGAGTGCGAGAATGAAGAAAATATTGTTGGTCAAGTAATCGAGATAACGCCTGAAAATCTGAAGAGGAGGATTCAGTCAGAATTTTCGTCTCAGAACAGGGCGGTTAACAGCAAGGATTATGAAGGTCTTTGTTATGCTATGCCTAATAAATTTGGTTCGGTCAAGAGAGTAAGGGCAATAAGAGATGTTAATAGCCTAAGGAATAATCTAAATCTATACGTCGTATCGGAAAACTCAAATGGCAACCTAGTCCAGTCTGGTGATGTCTTAAAAAATAACATCAAAAACTGGATTCTACCTAGAAAGATGATCACAGATACGGTTGATATACTCGATGCTTATATTGTCAACATAGGAATCGAGTTTATAGTAGTATCGAAGTCTAACATCTCAAAGTATCAAACACTTAGCAATTGCTATTCCAGACTAAGGGATAAGTTATTGGTTACTCCTGAAATAGGAGAACCTTTCATGATTACAGATATCTATAATTTTCTAAAAGAAGCAGAAGGTGTTTTGGATGTGGTGAAGGTAGATATAGTTCAGAAGAAGGGAGGGTTGTATTCAGACACGTCTTACAATCTCAGAAAGAACACCTCTCCAGACGGCACCATGATTACATTCCCCAGGAACGTAATTTGGGAATTAAAGTATGTTGACGCAGACATTAACGGAGCAGTTAGATGATCAAGAGGTACATTGCAGAAAAAGATACTACCATAGCGGATAGCAAGGTAGGGAGAGCATCTGGGGACACTACCCTGGCTAACACTGGTGCATCAGATTCCCTGGAGGTCTTCACTGTGTATGGCAGAAATGGGACTACAGACAGGGAGAAAGCAAGGATACTTCTTAGATTTCCTTCTGAGGACATCAAGGCAGATTATGATGCTGGCTTAATCCCTGATGGAGCAACATATGTCTTGAGGCTTTTTCACGTTAACACTGTCTTTAACACTCCGAAGAACTTCACCCTAGAAGCGTATAGCATTTCCGAATCATGGGACGAGGGGTCAGGCATAAATCTAGACACCTACGGAGACGCAGGAGCCGCTAATTGGAATGAGGCTAGTGAGGGCACATCTTGGACGACTGCCGGGGCTCTACAGGGCTCAGATGATCTCTTGGGGTCGGAAGAGTTCACTACTGGCTTGGAAGATCTTGAGATAGATATTACTTCAGAAGTGGAGACGTGGCTTGTGGACGCCAATGTGCACAGTGGCATTCTAATAAAGTTTAACGATTTTGCTGAAGATACATCGGAAGACACATTTTACACGAAGAGATTTAGCGCTAGATCTTCCGAGTTTTACCTGAATAGGCCTATAATCGAAGTAAGGTATGATGATTCCATTTCAGATGATAGATCTAGGTTCGAGACGGCCTCGCCAATACTTCCCGCTAGTGACTCAGAGAACACAAATACTTTGTATTTCTTCTCGTACTTTAAGGGGGCTTTAAGGGATATTGATGACGATGATACTTACTTGCCGGATGTTAACTTCTATAAGGATGAAGACAAGACAATAGAGATAACTCCTGATTACATAGATATCACAAGAGAGTCAGAGGGGGTTTACAAGGCAGTTGTTTCTATCACAACCCTAGAAGATGAAATATGGGAAGAGTGGGTAGATTCTATCACAACAACCAGAGTCTTTTACTTCAAAAAGATAAATATAGAGCAAGAAGATAACATAGAAGATGCTGGCTCCGAATATACATGCTCGATAAGGAATTTGAAATCATTTTACAAGGAAGATGAGCTAGCTACATTCGAGGTATTCGTAAGAAAACTAAATAACTCTTCCAACATATTTAACGTCGCCCAGGCAAATCCAGAAGCAGATATTCCGAGAGACTTCAGGTACAAGATGATAAGGGATGTTGACAACCGTGAAATAGTGGAGTATTCAACATATACTAGATTATCTGCGAAGAAAGATTTTGCAGAGTTTGATTTTGATATGTCGGTTTTGGAGCCTGGATATACATACACAATAAGATTCGCTAGATACTTCAATGGTGGCCTGAGAGAACTTAGTAACAGATTCAGGTTCAGAGTAAGAGAATCAACAGGATAGATATAGATGTCAATAAAAAGTTTGTTTAGCAAAAAAGGCCTCGGTAGTACTACACAAGAAGATATCGAGAGAAAGATAGAATCCTCTGGCGCTCTTGAAGAACGCTTAAAGAGGATTTCTTCTTTCGACCCTCCTGTTGATTTTTCAAAGTTTAGAAACTTTGCAAGATATGGTCAGGCGAGCAAATACGTTGAAGATGCTTACAACAGAATATCGAACACGTATCCTTATGATGGCTCGGATAAAGAAATAAACGAATGGTATAATAACGGCCACCAATACGATAGGTATATCGCAGAAAAAGAGTGGCCAAGGGCCAAGGGAAGTGTAGATCTTAATACAGAGATAGGCGCAGTTTTAAATACTGTCACGGTCCCTGGTAGTCATGATTATGAGTTGAAGGACGAAGTTCAATACATAAAAGTCTTGGGAGGTCCAAACCCATCTTTATCTGGCGAGCGTGACGGGTCAAATTTTTATTCAGAAGAAGATGGGTTGACCAGCAATCTTCAAGTGAGCCCTGAGCTTGGTAACACTATTGAGTTTTGGGCGAAGGATTTAGATGCCGTAGACTCTTCTTGCATCATTGATATCTGGAATCAAGAATCAAATGGGTCTTCTGATTACGGTAGATTTTCCCTAGAATTTATCTCTACTTACACAAATCTCTTTAATATCGTTTATAGGTCCGGGGCCGATGGCCTTCAAGATGAGGCGATAGGGCCTCTGAAGAGTTCCTTAACCGATGTTGATTTCTCCGAATGGAACCATTTTGCAGTCTCTATAGAAAAAGATGGAGATTCCTTACTAGTTAGGACCTACGTGAACGGCTCCTTAGAGTCTTTGGATGAATTTACAGGCGTATCTTCGATGACAGATACAGATGGGAACACCATTGGCGTTATAGGGGCTTTACAAACTAGCAAGGAAGGATACCCAACTACTGATTTGGGATGGGCGGCTTTTGAGGGTTCTCTAGACGAGATAAGATACTGGAAGGCGACCAGAACTAGTGAACAAATAGGCTTTAGCTGGAATACGGATATCCACGGTGGTGGTAATTCTGATAAGTACAGATATGACCTGGGAGTTTATCTTAAGTTTAACGAAGGCATATTTGATGATACAGAAACCGATGAACGAGATGCTACTATCTTGGATTATTCTGGGCGCGTTAACAGGAGTTCTTTTGTTAATTACTATGTTGGGTCGAGAAGCAGTAGCTCTGCACTAGAGGAAAGTCCTTTATCGGGAGATAGAGATAATGAGCGTGGTGATCTTATAATTTACACCACCAACCCTGAAGTTGTGGAGTGGTACTCTGACAAGGTTCTTGAAGCCGAAAGTCATGACCAGACAAGCTCAAGGTCGTTGTATGATCAGCTTCCTTCATACATTATTGATGAAGACAAAGAGGGCCAGATGTCGAACCTTATGCAGATAATCGGTTCGTTTTACGACAGGCTTTATCTTCAGATAGAATATTTGTCTTCTCAAGGAGATCAAGAGTATTACTCAGACTTCTCCGAAAGTAATGCATTCGCAAAGTACAATTTGGAATCTCACGGCTTCAATATAGACGACCTATTTTCCGAGGCGGGCTTGTTAGAAGAGTTACTATCGAAAGATCAGGACGGGTATTTCAAATACAATATAGAAGATGTAAAGAACGTACTTTACCAAAACATCTATAACAATATCTCTTCCATTAATAAATCCAAGGGAAGTCTTGAATCGGTAAGAAATATAATGAGATGTTTCGGCCTGAGCGAGAATATAGTTACGCCTGTTTACAGGTCAGAGGGCGAATACGAGCTAATTCCAAGGAAGAGAAATGTTTTAAGTAAAAAGGCTTTGATTAACTTCAACTCAGAACTGAACTCTTCTGGTACGATATATCAGGATATCATTGCTTCTGATGCAGATTCAGTAACCGCTATACCTGCTGATTCTGGTGGAGATCTTGCGTTTGTTCCGCAGACTACAGAATGTATAGTCCATATACCAAAAGAGTATGATGTCACAAGCCCAAATTATTATGCAAAACCGTTTACTGAAACGAGTATTTTCGGTAATCATGAAGGCTCGGTTAGCCTTAGCAGGACAGTAAATGATGTAGGTTCTTTTGTTGTCAGCGTAGAGAAAGATACTTCAGATCCACTGAGAAGAAGGGCTAGATTTAAAGTAGAATACTACACTGGAGTAGGAACTACAGATACGCTAACTACAGACTACATTAATGATGTCTATAACGATACCCTGTGGAATATTACGTTCAGAATTTACTCTGAACAAACAAAGATGGGAGACCTGCCAGATGGGTTCTCTGGTAATGATTTTGTTGTAGAGTTTTATGGAGTAAGTCAAGATGTAGCTTCTTCTGAGTTTTCGTTTAGAGAAACCTCTACACTATCTGCGGCTGTTGCTGCTGATTTCTTATCGGCTTCTAAAAGATTTTTCGTAGGCGCTGATTACACAGATTATTCTGATAGCAGCACTCTCGTGACGAATGCTGATACGCAACCTGTCAAGCTAAGGCACTGGTACGAGAAACTCGAAGATGATGAGATCTTGGAGCATCTTTTAGACGTAGAGAATAGGGGTATCAACAACCCCGAAAAGAGTGCTTTTGTTTCTACTTCATCATTCTCTGACGTAGAAGTTTCAAGAATGGACACTCTTTCTCTGGAGTGGGATTTTTCGGATATTACTTCAACTGATTCATCAGGCGAGTTTGAGGTTCAGGACTATTCTTGCGACTTCAACACTAATGATGATTTGTATGATTTCTTTGGCCCATATTCGCAAGGGCATCACACTGGAGTGGGGGCATTTTTCCCCGTCAGTAGTTCTTCGATCAAGATAGTAAAATACATCAATACACTAAGGAATCTATCACCTGATGAGATTTCCTACTCAGATACTGTTAATGTTCTATCTAACGATGATTTATTCTTTAATGTTAATAGAGATTCTCTTAGTTCGTATTTCACATTCGAGAAGAGTCCTCAGAGAGTTGTGTCAGATTTGATGATGTCGCTATACAGTGATTACACTGATTTCTCCAACTCTATAACAGGAGTCGAAAGATATAGGCAAGAGTATAAGGCTCTAGAGAAGATAAGACAAAGATTTTTCGAGAGGTTAGAGTCAGAGCCTGATGTAGAGTTCTTCTTGGAGTATTTCAAGTGGGTGGACTCAGCAATATCCAGTGCACTGGAACAAGTCCTGCCGGGAACGATCGAATCAGGTAGAACGATAAAAAATGTTATCGAATCTCATGCACTAGAGAGGAATAAGTACTGGAACAAGTTCCCTACATATGAAATCAATATTCTTGAAGCAACTTCCTCCACTAGAGGAGTACAGGAATTAAAATACCCATGGAAGACGGGACACGCTCCTGATTATAAAGGAACAACAGATCAGTCTATACATGCGGATTACTACAAGAAGAGGTGGTTGGATGATGTTTCGGGATCTCCTGTCGCAGAGAGTAGAGATGCAATAAAAGATTCTGTTAATAAAACCACGGTAGTGGAACCAGATAGATTATATGATCCTGTCACAGATTCCTTCTACGATGGTAGATTCTTTCAGGTTACTTCGCTGACAAGGATAGCGGATCTATACTCCGATAAGAACGGCAAAGAGCTTATCGTGTCTTTCAAGCCTGAGTCTCAGTTTACTGTGAATGATTTCAAGGGAGATCTGTACTCAAGTGGGCAAGATCTAGTTATACAGATAGACGGAGATAATCCATACAATGAAGATGACCTAGAGTCAAAGTTTCCTTTAGGATCTATACCTGTTTATGATGATGCTGTCTTTGGTGATGTCATACTGAGGTCTAGCAAGGATCAGCCTGTATTAGGGATGACTTATGATTATACCCTAGATGAGAGAAGATATCATAATAAATTTATTGTCTCGAACAGTGACTCCATGCAAACTACGTTTACTAGGCAGTGGGTTGGTGGGTTCGATAATATTGATTTGGCTGACAGCACTACTGTCGCAACTGATAGGCCAGAACTGTATAATATAACGAAAAATGCCAACGATTATACTATTTCAGCAGTCCCGAATGATGAGGCAAAGTTCTATTATAGTCGTGGAGTGGGGGTAAAGTCCCCGGTTAGCATAAGGAATATTCAAACTAGTACAGATTCTAGGTTCCTGGGCAACTACAGGTACATCAATGAAGTGGCGCAGGTATCATGTAGATCTGGCAATAGTCGTGCCTTTATCGAGAATGATGGCTTCTCCATTTCCGCATCTGTGTCGCCTTACATTGACGGCGTGGCAGAGTTTACTTTGCTTCCGAGAGGGGACAATAGGCACATATTCGTAACAAGGTTCTCATCCCCAGGTGGTTACGAGAGCATGTCTAGAGGCTACCTTGACATAGAGGCAGAAGAGTTTTCAATCTATGATACTGTAAACTATCGCAATCTTCAGGTCAGGAGGGCATATGATAGGTATAGTCAATTTAGCTCGGAAAAGATTGCATCACCAACTGGATACAACTTTAACTACATTACTTCAGATACAACGCTTGGGTCTGAGATCGCTGCTTATCACAAGATAAACAGAAACAGGAGATTTGTAGCAGAAGATGTTTCAGGTACGGTTCAATACAAGGAAAGATTAGATAATAATTTTGTATCTCACGCGATACCTGCTAATCCATATAGCGTATATTGGATTAATAACGGGACTACAGGATCTTCGATACCTGAAGATGGAGATGTTGTACCAGATCTATCTGATGGCACGGGAGAATCAATTAATGTCTATGATGTAAATCCTGACTATAAGGGTATCCAGTATGAAGACGATACAGTTACCTTCTATTACCTCCCTAATGGTACAGAAGTATCTACTGAAGATTCGCACTTTGCTAAGTTGAATGGTGTAGATACTGATAATCTTGAGTATTACGATGTTACTAGAAATAGATATGGATTTTCCTCTTGGAGGCAGCTAAGGGCATCAGAGCACCCTGAGGCAAGAGACCTCAAGAGGTTTAATCAGATCTCGCTGCATGATGATGATGTTTATGAGAACAGATCTTCTATTTCTTACGAGATCTTGGAGAGCGAATCTAGCTACAGGTTATCCGATGGTTACTTTCAGTGGCTAGAAGGCCCTGTTTCGTACAACGATCCGGTCAAGATTTCCCTAGTGGTCCCAGGAGACGGCTTACAAGGTATCGAAATATCTCACCAGAGTACGCGAGAGCGATTCTCAGCGGTTACTTTAGACGAGGCCTTAGACCAGTTCACGATTAATCAACAAACGCCATATGAGGCGATCAGAGAAGGATACCTAGATGCGGAGTTATTCAAGCTCCATGGCGTTTCGAGATCAGACAGGGTTTATCCTTCTCGTAGAAACTCTGGGACCTTGTTGGCGAGAACCAGATATTTTTACAGGGACGAGCCTTCTACTACTGTAAGCTCTAACAGTTTAAGACTTTCATGGAAAGAAGATGAAGCTGATAGACAGAATAGAGATAACGTAGGATGGCATCACGTAGAGGATAGAAACGATACTACCGTTATCTCTGGTTCTTGGACATATGTGTCTCCTAGTTTCGCTTCTGATGATGAGGTTGTTTACTATCCTTCGTCATGGCCTACTGACGGTGCTTTTGATTCGTTTGTTAATCTAGAATTGGATACTATAGGCCTGGTGTACCTTGGGTATCTAAACGGCCCGAGAAATGATTACTTTGCAAGCAAATTTGTTAAGTTAGCTACGGATACAGATTCAGATAGGATTTTTACAAATTTCTATCATGTATATTCAGATGCTGTGTATAACACAGGAACATCTTCTGTAGATTATACATTACTAAACTCTGCAACATTTAATAGTTATGATAGCGAGGATAAACCTTTCTATGATACGATTGAAGAGTGGGAGTGTGATGTCAAAGTCAAATCAAAAGATTATAATGTTGTACCTGAGTTTAACATATCTAGGAATATGTCTTTTTATGTGCAAGAGGCAGGTGGAGAGTTTGTAGCTAGAAATGATAAGTTTCTGACTCTCCAGGGTTCTGCTGTTGATGCCGAGTTAGAATCATCTTCTCAAGGGTCTGATGAGGATTCTGGTTTAGAGGAGAAATTCTTCAGGACTTATGCTTTTTCAGATTTAATGCCCGACGCCATTGAAGACATGGAAGAGCATCTGGATAAAGAACCAGATCTTGACCTACATTTTGAGCTTGATGTCGGAGCCATCAAGAAGATGATTCCCTATAATGGCTTTTACCCTGTAAACAGAGTTTCTCAGTTAGCAGAACAATTTCTATCTGATTATAAGCCTCATTTGTATAACGAGGCAGAGACAGATACATCCGCAAACTTTAGATCTGCACAGGCGTTTACGCAGCCTTTCTACGCTCCTGGGATTGCACTTAACAGCATCAAGTCAGGAATTGCCATGGACTGGGCAACCTTCCAGGGGAGAGATGCGTGTCTTGAGATTATAGACAGCAGAGAGGATCAAGCATCTTATGGCTTTTATGATTTAGATAATAGTGATGCTGTTAATGATATCTTGTTTGGCATCAATCATTGCTTTGCGGGAACAGATTTTGTTGCATATCACCCAGGCAGGTACGATGTTACACAACAAGACGCTAACGGGGTTGATTTCAGTCAGGATCAAGAATCTGCTGATAGGTTTAGAAAATATGGCGTAAGATATACCAATCCTGGCGTAGGTGAGACTGGCCCCAAATTCTTCTGGTACACGAAAGATGAAGATGGCACTTATGCCCTGAAGTACGAGATTGATTTCTTCGAAGACTTACTAACAGAGACTCAGGCTTCTTCTTTCCATTGGGAGTTTATTGCGAACGGCATGGTTGATACTTCGACCAAGGATGAGAACTCGTTTGCCTTTATAGCCTTGAGGAGGGGTCCTGATTCAGAAACGGGCGAAGATCCAAGTGATCCTAAGGGAGAGTTTCCAATTTACATCTACCATGTTTGGGATAGGGGGGATCGGTATGATTTTGTCAGAGTCAACCCTCATACACTTCTTACGGCGGGCGGAAACCAGACAGTTAATGGCAGCAATAGAGCCGAATGCGTAATCGAGTATTTCCCTTCTAGGGTGTGTTTTGGTGCAATAAGAGATGGCCAGACAGTTAATTTTCAATCTATTGGCGTTAATTCTATTCAGACTAGTAATGTTCTGAAATTCTTTATTGGGTATGGGGTTAACGATACAGCAGCAAGGACTTTTGATTTTGATTCTCTTCACTATCAGATAGGCTTAGTGCCTCTAGACAACGAGATTAATAACGATAACAGAACAATAAACCATACTGACTATATTGTTACTTTTGATGATGGAGTTACATACGAACTCGATCATGATGTAACCATTGAGCATTATGATATAGCTACTGGGATGACCGTTGTTTACACGATAAACTTCCCTGATAATGTAGGGAGTGGTGCAAACTTCATCTACCCAGGATCTGCTGATGGATCTACGCCACAAGAGTTAAATTCTTACGGAAATTCAGTGTGCGCAGAAGTTTTAAGGTCAGAAAACTTGGTTGTCTTTCCTATACAGAGAGATCAGTCTGCAAATGATGTTGAGTATTATCACTACGTCCTGACTACTAATATCCCAGGCGCGGATATAAATGATCCAGCAGGTAATATTGCCTCTTTTCCTGTTACTCCTACAAGGTACTCGGATATACATCAAGTCTATACTTACAATAGTGCAGACAATGAGACATATGAACTTGTTTTTGGCTCTTCCTGTAAGTCAGAGGGAATACTCTATTACGATGATAGGGTTTATTATGTAGATCCAGATTCTGTAACATATACAAGTGGCGTACTTACTGCTGGTCCTACATTGAGTAATGTTCAGTATGAGGCAGACACAGGGACTGGATACGGCATTAGTGCTACAGCTACTGCTGGGCCTCTCATTCAAAATGCAGTGGAGTCCAGAGCGTGTAAGAGGCTTGGGAATATTGATATCGTAGAGAATACGCTTATTGCTACGTTCTCATATGGTGATCTTTCTACCTTCGAGAGTGTTGAACCTACTTTGCAGAGGATGGTAAAGCAAATATACAAAATTGATGAAGATGCTGTTCCAAACTTTATAAGTGAAGAGTTGATAGACAATGTTTTCCTGAATAACTCATTAATGAGAGATAACTCATTAAGGATAGATAACCCACTAAAGTTATCCGCTTCTTACAATGAAGATTTTGCGATAAACAATAGTTCTTTTGCTTCGTCAGATATACAGATTGGGAAAACCTGTTTGGAGTTCATTTCATATGAAGGTAATGTGAACTTCCATCAACCACTTGAAAATAGAGGCTATGCGCCATACTTCTATACACAAAGGCTTAACGTAGAAGATAATAATACAGGGACGAGCTATTACTATCAGAGGATGATAGATTACAAGCCAAACTTGAGAGTTCCCTTCGAAGCTATATTAGATCCAAGCCTCGGAATCCCTATAACGCCTGCTACATCTGCTGAGAACGGAGTATCTACAGATTCTAAGGTGTGGTGGCTAGGCCCTGAGTACTACACAGATCAGGACGAAGACTACATTTATCCATACGCCCAGTGGACAGGAAGAGAAGAGTCTCCCTTGTATAGGTTAGCTGCTAATAACTTCTTCGGGGAAGCTGTGAGGTTCTTCGTGGAAGGGAGCGATCTTACTACCTTTACCTCAATGCCGGAAGAGAAATTCAAGGATGTCGAAGCCGGTAAGACTTATGTTATGGATGTTTCTCTGAAAGCTTTTAACTTTAAACCTGTAAAAGAAAAAGTATCTGGGGTCGTTCAAGACGATAATTACGGTAAGTTCTTCGGTCCACCCGCAAGGTATTTTAAGGAAAGTTTGGATTGCTCAAGGATAGAATATCCATCAGGGGCGATTACTGATAATAGATCAGACTTCATAGAAGATCCTGCACAGGCACCATGGGCTCCTCCTTATATTTACGGTGAATCAGTTGCTAGAATAAAGTATACTCCTGAAGTTTCAGGTAAGCCTACGTTAGGCGACATACTTTCTAATGCAGAGATAGAGTATATCAACAAGGACCTTAATGAAAAGTTTTATGATGTAGGTGATGGAGCCACAAACCTTAGTAACCCAACATCACCTGCGTATGAGGGTAGGGTTAGGTTGGATTCTTGCTTGAGCCTACTTTCCAAGACGAAAGTCAAGAAGGTTCAGTTTGATACAGATAACCTTACTTTCTCAGAAGAGAATGGTTACAGTTACGCTCCAACATCTATAAAAGATTCAGAAGGCAACGATGGTGATGCCTGGGCAATCTATCCAAAGTGGGAATGTCCAGTATTTGATATTGATGAAGATACAATTGATGATGATGGATTCGGGATGACATGGTTTAATGACGCGAACCAGCTAAGTCAGCAATCAGGAGTCTTTATGAGTATAGAGAGGACTCCTAATTTGGACAGGACAGTTGAAGGCAGTCTTATTGATATTTGTGGATTTACTCCTACTTCTTCAAAGCTAGGGAAGGTGGCAGGTAGCAAGAAGATATATGAAGCAGTTGCGATAATCCCCATAACAGAAACTCCAAACAGCGAAACAGTTTATGTGAATGGATTTAACTGTATTCCTGTCAAAAAAGACATTTTCAACAAACAGTTGGTTAATATTAATTCTAATAGACCAGCAGTAACAGTAGGAGATTTTGATAGTCAGGTTTCTATTGATAGCACTTCTATCTCTAACACGATTACTAAAATGAAGGAGTATGTTGTTCCTCCGTTTATGAATTATGTCGAGGATAGGAGTATCGACCCGTTCGTTTTCTATATTGCAGAATTTAGTGAGGAATTATCAAAAGATGACCTATCGAATATATGGCTTGGCAAGATGCCTGAAATTGCTAAGACCATGAATATTGCCTCCAAGAATATATCACACAAGATAGATAGGTTTGAGTTTTTTGGCGGGATAGTCCCGCCAAAAGACATGAAGTTTCTTGTCTTTAAGATAAAGAAGAAGGCTGAGAAGAGCTACTTTAACCTTACTGCTGACAAGTCTGATGATAGTCGGTTCGAGTTTGAGGTATTTGATAACAGTACACCGTCATATAGTTATAACTGGCCATATGATTACTTTTCTTTAATAGACAGGGTAAAGATATCTGCTGGGTTCTTCGCGACGGGAGAGGGCGCTTCTGAAGACAGGGATGTTAACTTTGATGAGGCGATAAGAATAGGCGATAAGGTAAATAGAAACTCTATTATGGCAAAGAAGAATGTCCTCATAAGCAATAGTATCAACGAAGAGCAAATTGATATAGGCGATAGGATAAGTCTGGAGTCTGATTCTTCTGAGCAGAAAAAGAGAAACCCAAGAGTATCAAATAAGAAATGAGCTTTTTAGATAAAAAAGAAAGGGAAATTGATATAAAACTAACCCCTCATGGAAAAAGATTGTATTCCGAGGGGAAGTTGCATCCTTTTTATTATAGATTCTTTGATGATGACATTCTTTATGATGCCTCATACGCGGGTATAGAAGAAAACCAAGAAGACGCAGAGTCTAGAATCACTAACGATACTCCTAGGCTGTCTACGCAGGTGACTTTCAAGTCAAGAGAAGAGAGTTTAAATTATCAATCTCTTGATGTAGACAATCTTTCTATAGAAGATCAAGAAGAAGTATTCGGCAAAATTGAGTCTGCTCTTGGTAATAGTGGCATAGGCAACCAATCAGCTAGTAACCTATATTCTAGGGTATACAACCATAAATTTGAATCGGTAGAAAAAGATAAAGAGGACTACGAAATTGACTTGGGAACATTCTTTATTTCCATTAACAAGGAAGAGACTACTCCCTTCGTTTCCAGGGAACCCCAGGATGGAGGTTTTTTCTCAGAAGGTGTTGACGATTTATCAAGCTTCGATATTACAGAATTTCAATATGCGTTTTCTCCATTTAGTGATGGCGGGACTGTAATAGTAGAAAATGGGTACTTGCTTTTTGAAACTTCAGAAGATAATGTTGATATACTGAATGAGATGTTTGATATCGAGATCTTTGAAATAGAAGAGATAGGCTCCGAAGAGTTCATGAAGAGGTTGTACTTTGAGAAAGAAGCGACAAATGTTGTCAATGATGTAATGATTGATAAGAATCTAGTATCACTCGAAGAAATCAGCATACCTGAAGATAGGCGCGTAGAGACATATTTTGATGTAGAAGTTGATTTTGAAGTCCCGAACGAAGTATATTGCAGGCACGGCATAGAGAAAAAGAGCTACAACATATTTGTAAATGATGATGTTGGATGTGGGTGCGACAAGAGAAAGCTGAGGCCTGATGTAGAAACCAATTTAACTGGGCCTTCTGGAGATGAGTGTGACTAACTTTATAGCAGAATTTAATTTATCAGAACTGGAGGAGAATTTTCTTCCAACTAGCAGAATTAGTTCTGTAAAGGTGTCAGAAAAGTCACTACAGGGGATAGGGCTAGAGATAGAGATCTCTTCTTTCTATAAATCAAACATACTATCTGCGTCTTCTTGGCTGGAGTCTCTTGATTTCTCTGAAAGTTTGACCTGGGAAGTTAACTTGTATTCTGATAAAGCCTTAAATAATCTTCTTGTTCGAAGAATTTTGACTGTAGAGGATTTTAAAGTAGAGAAACTGGACTCTGTTGAAACAGAAGTACTATACCAGCTAAAACATTCACTAGAAGCAAGTATCCCTAATACAGATAATGTATACCTAACTCTTCAGGTCTCTGTGGACCTTCAGGATGTTCTCGATGATATCGCTATTTTACCTACCGAGGAAAGGTTCCTAAGGTCTGCTAGGAGAACTATTCCTGTATTAGAAGGCGGAGAGGCTAAGGAGGTGATGTCTTTCTTCAGGCTCCCCGATAGGAAGATATTTGGTGGCGAGGTAAAGATCGAGAACCAGGTGTTTAAGACAATTAACGGGCTTCCATTAGAGAAGGTAGATATTCCAAACATACTGGTGCAAGATATTAGGGAGTCTAGGTACAGGATACCGTCATTTGGTGCCCCCAAGGGTAGGGATGTAAATCCTTTTAAAGTCTTTTCAGAGAGGCTCTCGCCTGATTCGTTTGATTGCATTATCTCCTTTGACCACAAACAATACTACAATAGCACCACTTATAGATTTATAGGCGAAGATGTAAAATATGAAGATTTCTTTGGTATAAACGCCTTTAGATGTTCTAGATCACTCAAGTATGATAGAGAGTTTAGGGAATATAAGAATATAGCATCACTAGGGAAATTAGATAGACAGACTTCTATACAGTCTGAAGAGTATGATTTAATTCATATATTCACAAAGAAGTCTGTGTCTGTATTTTTGTTTAGAGATAAAACGATAAACCTAGATAGTCCATCATCTTTCAACTATAACTTCTATTTCGAGATAGAAAACAGACTAAAAGATACTGCGTCCAAGGATCTAGTGACTCTTGATACGATAAGATCAGAGCTTTCCTCTATAGAAAACAGATCCAGAGGCGGAAGCCAGGTTAGCGACAGGGAATTTGAAAGAATAAGGAATATGACTACGGAGTTTGTGGATATCCTAAAGAGATATATTCCTCAATTCAATACTGGCATATTCTCTTTATTCATGAATCCTATAACGGTTAGTGTTGATATTCTTTACTTACTTAAGATGTCAATTAGTGACCTGATCACAAATATAAATAATGATATTACTCCTGTTAACTCTTATGGATTCGAGAACCAAAAACAGAATAATAAAGGGGCCGCAGATTCTTTCGAGAGAAGCGTTGATGTAAAAGTTACCGGATGGTCTAGGTTGAGGTTTTTCGATTCTAAAATATTATCAGTGCAAGAGTATAGGGACAGGATAACGGCAGAGGATATAAAAATATTCAATACCGAGAACCCTAACTTATCTGTTGGCTCCACGGCCATCACAGGTGCATTAGATAGGAATAAACTTACATACGTTACACCGCTATCATTCCTCTCCAGAGAAAAGACATTACAGATCGAAGATGTATCTGATATCGAAGACATTCTCAACGGAAGCGAACCTCTACTTAGGGGAGAGATTTCTAAAATAAAATCTGGTGTTTATAATTCTTCGATCAAGAACAAAATCAGCACTAACGCAATACTGGATAAGACTACGAAGGAAAAGAAAGGGGATCGAGTCATAAAGAAACCATCTATTGTAAAGATAGAAAAATATATGTCTAGGAAGAAGAATAAGGTAGATGAATCTATACCAGTTATTTCTCAAGAACTATTATCCAAGCTACTGGAAGGCGATGTGAAGATTGTTTCTGGGTACGGTAGGCTTCCGAGACAGGTTAAGGGAATTATGAAGGCGTCAATGCAAGGATCTCAACAAGGACTGTCCAGAATCTATTCCAATAAAGAGGCACCCGGTTTCAACGATGAGATGTCTGCTTTCTTGAACTTCTCTAATATCATGGAGATGAGATATCTTGATATAGAGAGAAATGGAGATAACCTCGTATTCTCGTGGAAGGTTTTAGATGAAGATAGCATTGGTTTTGGTAGTTTGGTATGTAGAGGAAACAGGTACAGAAATCGTAACGTAAATATTAAAAATGTCTCAGGATATCAACTGCAAGATAATACAGGGCTGATCGTCATCGAAGGCTCACGCAGGCCAACGAGCACGGAGGTGACGCCACCGGGTCCTGTCTCTAGTTTGCCACAAGTAGTATTCAGCAGGTTCTTATAATGATAAAGAAATTTAGGATAAAATCAGCTCCAAGACCTTTTTTGGAGATAAAGGAAAGGTTACGTTTACCTGATGTGAGGAATACTTCTCAAATCATCGAGGAGAGGCAACTTGTAAGGCTTACGATTGAGGAAGGGCAGGCTTACCTCTCTCTTGAGCGCACATTTCCTCAAGATATACTGGATATCAACAGAGTGCCTGAACAACCAGATCAATTAGATCAGTTTTCAGGGCTGAACATACCCGATCCTGAAGGAGGCTCGATAAATTCGATACCCGGTGCTAGACCAATCGAAGAACTGGCGTATGAGGCTCAATATAGAGAATATGTAACTACTAATTTTCAATACTCAGAAACAGAATATACTTCTTACGAGAGATATAGTGATAAAACCAATCCGTACACAAGATCTAACCCATATATTGAGGTAACACCAAGGTACAACTTCTTCGACAGGGAGCTTGAGCAAAGAACTTCCTCTAGGGATATTGATATTATAAGGTCGATAGATAACTTTTCTTTGAGACTTGCATCAGAGATCGGGAATCAAGTCTTTTCATATGATGATAGGAACTTATTTATTGATTCAGAATTTTCATCTGATTCTAATTCTATTATGTCTACTCAGTTTGAAGAGCCATTTGGTGTAGATATATTGCTATCTAACACCCTAACAGGGGCTTTTGGAGGTTTCCTGAAGAAACTTGATGCATATGAATACTTCATGAGGACTATCTCTACTACATTCACGAAAGAGATAGAGATAGAGAGCCAGGATGAATTGACCAAGGTAAGAGAAGCCCCAATAGATTTAGTTATATCATCGTTACTTGCGGAGCAATTTAACTCTTCTTTCTCTACAACGAATTATGAAAAGTTTACAAAGTTTGGAAACGAGACGTATAGAAGGTTTTTCTCTGCATTACTCGAGCGTTTTCTTGGCACGATACGAAAGAAGATGCCGAGCGTGGAAGATATAATACTTGGAGCGCCCGTCTATAGCGAATTAATCGGATATAGAATAGAAAAATCCACGAAATTTGGAGAACAGAATATCTATATCCCCAATACCTCTAATGAAGAAGATCTGAGGTATTTTGATAATCAAGTAAGATACGGAGAAGAGAATAGTTATAGGTTTTATTCTTATGTCCTGGCAAATACAGCGGAGTACAAGATAGTGCCCAGAGGAGAGGCGGGTTTCGAAGGGCTTCTGGAATTGGGTAAAATACCAGTAGACGTTATTATAACGCCAAAGATAAGATTATTCGAGATACCTGTTGTTCGTGATGATGATATTACGGTTGTGGATTCGCCACCGCCACCACCAGAAGTAAGGGTTTACAATAAACCTCAGCAGGACAGTCGAGTTTATTTCGCACTTACTCCACAGGCGAACTCGGTTATAGAAAAGCCAATTATGGTTGACAGAGGAGAAGTAAATTTATACTCGATGTACTACAAAGCCTTTGATTTGCCTGAAGGGAGTGAGATTGAGTTTTCTGGAGATGATTCTATTACTAGGTATATCATCTACAGGTTGGATCGAAGGCCAAAGAAGTATACAGATTTCTCTTCAGGGGAAAGGTTTACGATCTTAACAACTGTCCCCGATAATAATGGATCTATAAAGTTCGCAAATATGAAGCCAGTAAGAGAGATGCCCCAAGAACTGGATAAAACATATTACTACATTATAAGATCACAAGATGTTCATGATAACATATCTAATCCAACTCCTATTTACGAACTGAAGGTGCGAAGAGATGGAGAATTATACATCTTGGACAGAAAGATATTCGATATTGAGAATATTTCTGGAGCAGAGACGAGTAAATCATTCCTAAGGTTCTTGAGGATAAAGCCTAATATAAATCAGCACCTAATTAACGAAGAAGCTTCTGGATTAGATGGATCTAAGACTTCTAAAGAATATAGCCTGAAAGATGTAAGACTCGGAAGAGGGGTTGACAATGTTTGGGGCAAGAAGTATATGATAAAGGTGAAATCGAAGAATACTGGAAGAGAAGTTAGAATGAAAGTAAGATTCAAATACAGAAGTGAGAGAGAATAATGGGATTTTTAGACAACAGCGGTGATATAATCATTGATGCCGTACTTACTGATGCCGGTAGAGAGAGATTGGCCCGAGGAGATGGCTCTTTCAAGATAGTGAAGTTCGCTTTGGCTGATGATGAGATTGATTATAGTTTGTACGACGACACAAATACATCAGGGAGTGCTTACTACGATATAGAGATCTTGCAGACTCCTATTCTTGAGACTCCTACCAACAATACATCAAACATGAAGAGCAAGATCTTGACAATCCCAAGATCTGATTTGCTTTATTTGCCTGTTATAAGGCTGAATGAAGAGGAAGGCTTGAGTAGAGGTGCAGAGCCAATCTTCTATGTCGCTGTGGATCAAGAATCTGAGGACAACCTTGTCTCAGATTCCATCTCAGGGACGCTGTTTGGAGAAACGCTGGGAGGCCAACCGATCGTACTAGATCAAGGCCTGGATACTACAGAGATCTCGCCAGAAACGCCTCTACAGGATGATCTAGTCGAGACTCAGTACACAATTATGGTGGACAGCAGGCTTGCGAGGATTTCGTCTCCTCAGAACAACGGTAGCCTTGCGAGTATTAGCTTTATAGACGACGATGGCATCGCAAATTACCCATTTAGCTTGTCTACGGACCCAGGGTATGTCTCTACCAATCAAAATATAGGTTCTGGAGGCCAATCTATATCAGGCCCGAGAGGAACAAGGATCTCTTTTAAGATCGCAGCCTCTATTGAAACCAATTCTAATGATTATTTGTTTGATCTCCTTGGAGGAACCTTTACTCTAGGCGGGGATACTTACAAATACATTGATTCAAACATAAGAATTGAAGGAAATACAACTGGCTATTCGGTTGATTTGCCTGTAAGATTTGTGAAATTAACCTGATAGGAGTAATAATACATGAGTTCAGTATATAAACGATTAACCGCCACTGATATAGGCAAGACAAGAAACAATCTTTATGAATCTATACCTATTGATGGGCAGATTCTGTATGGTTTCTACGTGGATGGCGGTTCTTCACCCGAGCCGGACCCTGAGAATGTTAAAAAGTTCTCTCACGGTATGTTCCAAGATGTATATGATTACCCATATCTTCAGTCATCAGCCAACAAGTTGTTTTCACTAACAGCGGGTTTATCTTCTGACCATGGGCTTGGCACAATTAATGTTCAATCGTCAAAAAAGTTGAATATCTACTCTCAGCTTGCCCAAACTCACGTTGGCTATGATGAGAATGGAAACATTCTTGACTTCGATCAAGATGGAGACTTCTCGTCTGGAGGCTACAAGATAAAGACTCCGATCTTTTTGAAGTTTTCGAGACTCTTGGTTAAAGACGAGATAAGAAAAGAAACTTTCTCGATGGAGATAGACATCACGGCAGCCTCTGCGGCTGGTACAGACACGATTGTTATTACGGATACGGGCGCGAATGACAACTATAGAACTAACTCCCCGGCAGGAGAGTACGGTATCTTGTACGGAGTTAGTAGTACAGACACTAATTTCGAAGAAGCGGACAATGTTCCTGTTGGCTTGATATATTATCAGACGGGTTTAGTAGTCTTAGATAGCAATATCTTACTTACCGGGACTGGATATGACGGCACTTCTAACTTCGAGCCGTTTAACAATGGCGGGGATACAGTCCTTACTCACGTAGATGAGGGAACTGGGGATACTATTTCTGTAGGTTTTGTTGATTATACGATAGACAACATTGCGGACTCCATTCGAGAGAGGATTTCTGATATTTCTTTCAACAACACAACAGAACTAAACTCTACAGTCTTCTTTTGCAGAGTTGGGAACACAGAATTTAACTACTCGTCGAATCCTACCTATACTTCAAACTCAAAGATAAGAGTCAAGAGGGTCTCATCTGACGAGCCAAAGTCTTATATTACGACTGTAGGATTGTATTCTTCGGATAATGAACTGCTGGCAGTCGCAAAACTAAGTGAGCCATTGAAGAAAGATCCCTCTATAGAGCAAATATTAAAAGTTAGACTGGATTACTGATGTCATATTATAGGTTCGGCGCAGGAGACGTGCTCAGGAACGTCATGAAGACATATCCTGAGCACGAATACATTATTTACGGAGGGAACTCGTATCTTAATGGTCGAAGAGCTATAACAGGCTCTTTCGATCCTATTGTAGGACACAATTCTCTCGGCACGGTAAACTTGTATGAGTTGAACCCCGATAAGGATTTCACCACGCCCTCCAGTTCTCCCCCTATAGAATTTTTCAGAGTGAATAATGGCTTGCACAACACAACAAAGCTTATCGACACTGATGAATTGATCTCTACGGCGATAGGAGAGGACATAACTTATAGTGCAGAACTCGAATCTGGCATCTCTTTTAATTATTTTAGGACTGGTGACGACAGAAACCGCTTGAGAGCGATCAGAAACCACTTCAGATCTATTGATAGGCTTACCCCTTCGTTTTCTTTTACAGACGCTCTGACGGAAGACAGTGCGCTTATAGAGATACCTGCGGTGATGTTCTCTAGTTCTATTAGAAAAGGCAGCGTCAGGCTTGAATTTTACGGGGATTCTGGTCAATTGATGGCATATTGCGAAGATACAGGGAATAGAGGGGAGTTGATCGACCAAGATGGTAACATTGTTGGCTTTGTTTTGTATGAAGTTGGCTTTGTTTACCTAAACGATTCAACAAATGCTATATCTGGCACGTTTACAGACTTCTATGACTCTGATTCTGCTGCCGAAACTCCTTACTGGATACATTTTGGAAGATATCAAGATGATGGAGTATCCAATCAGACAGAATCTAGTTATAGATTTGTGTTCCAAGGCATAGAAAAGATACCAGTTCTCACCATGTATGCGGATATGCCCAAAGGAGAGGTGAACAATTCTACAAATCCTACCTTTATAGACAAGGATACTCGAAAAGAAGTCGTCATAGGTAGTGATTTTATAGAAGAGAGAAGCGGAAGTATAAAGAATATCAATAAAACACCATTTGATTCGGAAACAACATCATTCGATAAGATAACTTACATCACGAAAGTTGGAGTTTATAACGAAAAGAAAGAGCTTTTGATGGTTGCCAACTTATCAAGACCTTTAAAGAAAAAAGAACTGCGAGATCTTTCAATAAAACTAAAGGTTGACCTTTGAAAGATTTATATTTGTGCCTCGATATCTCTTCTACATGTACCGGATACTCATTTTTGGATGAGGATGGTAATTGCCACTTGGTTGGATGCATCAGGACAGGAAATAGGAAGAAATTTTCTACAAATTACGATATCATAGATGAGATTTGCCGTGTTTTGTTTGAGGAAGTCTCTAATATTGACGGAAATGTTGTTGGGATATTCTCTGAAAGCGCCCTCAAGAAGTTTTCACGCGGCAGGAGCAGCGCTTCTACGATAGCCAAGCTGACTTCTATCAATTTCGCGACTAGATACGAGCTTTACAGGAAATTTGGCTTGACAGCGGTGGAAATTGCACCTACAGCGGTCAAAAAGCTGGTGGGGTACAAGAAGAAAGAGGACAAGAAAGAGAAAACGCTCGAGTTTGTAATTGACAGGTTCCCAGATTTCCCAATAGAATACACTAGATACGGAAACACTCACCAGAAGTGTTATGATATGGCTGACTCTATAGCAATAGGATGGATAGGCCTTGAGACAGAAAAGAAAGAAGAGTCCAAGTAAGATATTAGATGAGATATTTGGGTCCCCGCGCCTTTCTGGTGAAGAAAGGCTTTACTTTTGCCCTAAGTGTAACCACCACAACAAGAACTTCTCTGTAAATGTACAAAAATCGTTATGGAAGTGCTGGGTATGCTCTTTCAAAGGCGTAGGTTTAAGAAATTTACTTCTCGCAACCAATAATTCGAATAGAATTAATGAACTTCCACTTGAGAAGTATGATAATAACATTATATCCCTCGAATCTGTAAGGGAAATGCTCTCCACAACCGAAGATGATCCTACATCTTTACCGGAAGAGTACGAACCTATATTAATAGATGGTCACAAGAAGGCAAGAAAATACCTAGAAGGCCGAGGAATAACTACAGAAGACATAATCAAGTATAAACTTGGCGTTTGTTACTCAGGTAGGTACGCAGGAAGGATTATATTTCCCTCTTTTGACTCAGAAGGTAACTTGAACTACTTTGTGGCAAGAACATACCACGAAGATAACGATTATAAGTATCTCGCACCCAGAAGTCGGCCCAATATAGTGTTTAATGGCATTTTTGTTGATTGGAGCAAGCCTGTGTGGCTTGTAGAGGGAGCTTTTGATCACCTCTTCGTACCAAATTCCATTCCTTTGCTTGGTTCTTCTATTAAAAAGGATAGTATGATCCTAGAGAAGGCTATAAAAAACAACACAACTGTTATTCTGGCCCTGGATGGAGATGTGAGGGCAGGAAAGGTGTTTAAGATAGCAAAATTCCTATCAAGTCACTCTATAGAAGTCTATATCGCACAAAACAATACAGAGAAAGACATCAACGAGCTTTATTTGTCCGGCGAATTGCCAGATATACTAAAGAATGTAAAGAAATACAGCATAGAACAGTCTATACTAGAGAAAATAAGGGAAATTTCATGACAAGGTTTGCTCACATCGCAGATACTCACATCAGGAACCTAAGATATCACGATGAGTACAGATATATCTTCGAAAAGATGTATAAGGACATCAAAGAGAGGAATGTAGATTATATTGTCCACTGTGGGGATATAGCGCACACGAAAACAAAGATTAGCCCTGAATATGTGTCACTTGCAACGGAGTTTCTTAATAATCTCGCAGATATTGCACCTCTTATTGTTATTTTAGGCAATCATGACGGTCAGATCAACAATAAGAGCAGAGAAGACTCTGTTAGCCCTATTATAAGATCTATGAAGGATAAAAATGTTATCTTTCTAAAGGATAGTTGCGAATATAGACTCACAGACGACATAACTCTTAATGTAATGAGCATTTTTGGCGAAGCAGAGAAGAGTTGGGTTGAACCTTCTGATGAAAGCAAGATAAACATTGCCCTTTTCCATGGCTCTGTCAATGGCTGCGAGGTTGATAGCGGGTTTACTATCACAAATGGGGATATAGACCTTGAGTACCTGGAAAAGTTTGACTTTGCTTTCCTGGGAGACATTCACAAGACAGCACAGCGCATGGACTCAGCCGGTAGATACATGTATCCCGGCTCAACAGTCCAGCAGAACTTTGGAGAGACAAACGATAAGGGATACTTGGTTTGGGATATCTCCAGCAAGGATGATTGGACGTGTGAGCACATTCCTTTCCCTAACCCTAGTCCATTTATAACTGTAAAGTTGGATTCTCACGGCAATATAGTTGGCGATGACATACCAGAGAATGCAAAGATAAGAGTTTTTTCGTATGTGCCCCTCAATTCCCACGCCAGAATGGCGAAGAAGAGGGAAATAAAGTCCAAATATAAGGCGAAACAAGTAAAATACGTTTCGAAGAGCGTTGGCAAGTACAATTTCGACAAAGATGTTACCGAAGACGTGAAAATTAGCGACGTGAGAGACCCTGGAGTCCAGGCTGATCTCATCAGGAACTACTTAGAGACTCTTAATATCGAAAAATCGGTAATTGATGAGGTAGTAGAGCTTAACAAAGAGTATATCATTACCGAATCTTCTGATGACGTAGCCAGAAACCTTCACTGGAAGATTAAGAAGCTTGAGTGGGATAACATTCTTTCTTACGGTAAGGGCAATGTTATAGATTTTGATAACGTAAAGGGAATTACAGGCATCTTAGGGGAGAATTACACGGGTAAGTCTTCTTCTATGGAGATTTTGATGTATTCGATCTTCGGGAATATGTCGAAGAACATCAGGAAGACTTTCGATATGATCAACTGGAATGAAGAAGAGGCTTACATAAAGGTTTCTATAGAGGCTGAAGGGAAAAATTACGTTATCGAGAGGAAATTTACGAAGCTGAACGAAGAAAAGCGTACAGCGAGGGAGTCTATCGACTTTTATATCGAGGGCAAAGACGCCATATCTCTAAATCAAGACAGTAAAAAGTCAACAGAAGCTTACATAAGGTCTATATTTGGCACCCATGAAGATTTCTTGCTAACATCTTATATGTCTCAAAAGGTTCCTGACACATTTATTGATGGTGGCTCCACAAACCGCAAGAAGATTGTGGCGAGATTCTTGGACCTTGGGCTCTTTGAGGAAAAGTACAACTTAGTGAATGAGGATAGCAGGGATATCAGGGCTTTACTGAGGACAGAATACAAGGATTCCAAGAAACACATAGCTGTAGACATAAGAAAAGAAATCCAAGCGCTTAGAGAGAGACTGAAGAACACCCTGAAGGAGAAAGAAGCTTTGTCCTCGGAGGTGGAGAGGCTGTATGGGAATGTGCAACTTCTGAAGAGGGAATACGACTCTGAGAACGGGAAGCATTTCGATAATTTGGACACCTTGTATGAAGATAGGGACGAATATACTGAAAAAGTTAAGGAAATAGAGGCAAAACAAAAGAGCCTAAAAGAACAGATTGATATATTCACAGAAAGAGAGATGAGCTTCAAGAAAGTCTTGAAAATGTTCGATAAAGAGAACATGCAAAAAGATTTGAAAGAGTTAGAAAAGAAGAAACTAGAAAGGGAAGGCGCGAAAGCCAAGAGGGACAGGTTCGCCAGAGATCTGGATAGGTCGAATAAAGAAATAGCGATTATCAACAAGGTTCCTTGTGGTGGAAAGGGTCAATATTCTTCTTGTAAGTTCTTGAAGAAGGCTAATGATGCAAAAGATTCAATTAGTGATATCGAATCCAAGCTGGAGTCTGCTGAAAAGGACCTTTCCTCTATTGAGGCAGAGATAAACAAGTACGATGGCAAGTCTTTGAGAGAGACGCTAGAAAAGATTGCCAAACTGGAAGGAACGTTACGTGATGTCTCAGGTAAACTATCTGAGATGCTCAAGGAATACGAGTATCTAGAGAAAGACAGAGAAGAGAAGCAAGACAAGTTGGATGATCTTGAGTTTAAAATCAAAGATTTAGAGAAAGATAAAGAAGTCATCGAAAAGATGAAAAAGATGGAAGATTCTATCGAGAAAGCAAAGAAAAGATGGTCAGAAAAGAAGTCTGAACTCGCCAAGAAGGATAAAGAGTATTTAAGCCTTAACTCTGAGATTTTATCTAAAGAGGAAGAAACTGTAAGGATAATGAAGTACGAAGAGAAGAGAGATAAATATAACAGAAAGTATCAGGTCATGGACTTGTACAAGAACTGCATGCACTCGAACGGGATCTCGCTCTCTATTGTTAATAAGATGATACCAATGATCAACAAGGAAGTTAACAAGATCACTGAAGAATTGTCAGATGATTTGAACATTATTCTCGGTCTTGACGATAGAAAGCTTGATGTCCTTATGGAGAAGGATACGGGCATGGGACCCATAGAGTCTGGCAGTGGCGCAGAGAACGGTATATCTTCCATTTCCTTGCGCCTTGCACTGATGAGAGTTAGTTCTTTGCCGAAAGCGAACTTCTTTATCATGGATGAACCAGCAACTAATTTTGACGAGAAACACCTTAGTGCGTTTAATAACCTATTTAATATCCTGGGCGAAGAGTTTGAAACAGTGTTTGTAATAAGCCACATAGAAGACACTAAGGATTCTGTAAAGAATATAATTAACATCGAAAGAGAAGGTGGATACTCTAAATTAAGGATATAGAACATTAACGGAGACAACATTTGAACGAACAACAACAACCTGCTAAAGTAGACAGCTTCCTACACAAATTATTGAGTAGGAAGCTTCTCGTGTTTGTGGTAGCAACAATTGCATTCTTTGCTGGACTTATAAATCCAGAGATAGTCTTGATTAGTTCAGAGAATTGGACTAATATAGCTATTATGTACATCGGCACAGAGGGCGCTAGAGATTTCATAATAGCTCTCAGGAACAATAAATCTCCGAAGGAGTAAGGCATGGATTACGAAGATCTATACAACAAGTCTGAAAAGAGTGGTGAATATGGAAAAGCATTTGAAGCCATATTCTCTCACCTGCTAGATCAAAGCGACGAGGGGTTTCAAAGAGCCCTGCTGGCCCTCTCCAGGCTAATAGCCTCCAAGAAATCCAAGGGAGAGCGCCTTGACAGGATAAGTGCACCACTATCGCCTGCTTATAAGTGGTACAAGGCTACAAAGATGTACTATAGCAGTATTATAGGCACAAAGTACGAGAAGAAGTTTTTTCAGGGTATGATATTTGCGTTAGATAATCTCGGCATGGCGAAAGAGATGAATTTGCAGGAATTATACAACAAAGAAGAATATACCAAGATACTTTCTCGGGTGGAAAAGCTAATCTATAATTACTATCTTCTCTCAATGGAGGACAGTAACTTCTATGAGCAGAGCAGGTATCTGAAGACTGCCTTCGATGATCAACAAGAGTTTGATGATTGGGTTTTCTCTAATGTTAATGTTGATGAAGATCTTTATTCTGCCTTGCTACAAGAAAACTACGAAAGCTATGAGAAGGCTTTTCAATACTATTATGGCTTGGTGCAGCAAATTTTTACTCCTGATGATGAAGAGAGAAAGAAGATCTACAAGAGAATGTGTAGCCTCATCAGTGGCTTCGCGAGAGGGGGATACTCATATCGAGTGACTCCTTCTAGTTTCCTGGGCACCAAAATAGAAGAGTTCTGCACATCCCCTCCCAAGTTTGATGATAGACTGAGAGAAAAGTCTATTGTGAACATAATAAAGAAACTTGGAGTGGAGAAAGAGTTCGGTGTTGGCGTGGAAAGTATTTTCGATATAGAAGAGAACTTTGAAATGTCCCTCGCTGCTGTCTATTATTTTATATTCTATGATAGCCCTATTCTGGAGGTATGTCCTGCACTTGACAAGATGTTCGATACCGAGGAAGAGGCAAGAGAGTGGCTGGACAACAACATAAGGATAGAAGACCCAAATTCTTTCTTTGCGTTTTTGGAGTGAGGATAACAAAATGGATAGAGATACAAACTTAACACTTGAAAAGATTAGGCTTTTTCTCCTGAAGAACAAGAGGTATGCTATTTTTATAGGAAACTTCTTTGTCATATTGCTTATAGCGATAGTGTTGTTTCTTATCGGGAAGTCGAACTCTAAATTTTTGGATAGGAAGATAGAAGACACCGTAAAGAAAGATAAGCTTCGAGATGAAGAAGTAAAAACCATAGAGGATATGGTCAAGAAAGAAGCTAAAATGAGAAAGATAGAGGATCAAGTCCTCAGAGATATAGACAAGAATACAGAAGGTAAGAAAGAAGAGGTTAGGGAGAACGCCAAGAAGATACTCGAAAAGAGAATAGAGAAGGCCAAAAGAGATCCTGATGAGTTCCTCAAGCAATTTTCCGAGACCTTCAAGTTGAGGCATAAATGAAGAAATTGTTTATTAAGACTATAATATTCTTGTTTACCATCGCCATTTCTGTACCGACCTACGCCAAGAAGCCGCCAGAGTCCTTCAAATTTGATGTTGCCTACATAGAGGAGGGAGAGCCAGCACCGGCTAATGGATACTTCTTGACCCCGGAGGCGATGGCCAGTATTCAGGTTCAATATGAGATATTGAATAAGGAGAAACTGATAGACGAAGAGTCATACAAATTAAAACTGAGGACAAAAGATGACTTCCATGAACTTCGACTTAAACTTCACGAAGATACATACAAGGAGAGGCTTGAACTAAGAGATCAGAGCCTCAGTATAGTTAGGGCACAACTAGCAGAAGAGAGAAAGGAGAATATGAAAAATCATAATAGAGTTATGATAGGACTATTCCTTGGTTTTGTTGCTGGTTCTGTAACTTCACTGGTGATTTTTCACTTGAGCGGGAAGTCAATAAATTCTAATAGCGAGGCAAGGTAAGGATGAGGGATTCTAGAGACACCTTTAAAGCTTTTATGGCTAGATTAATCAAGACGATAAAAGAGAACGAGAAAGAAAAGAAGAAGGAAGAAGTCGAGGATGAAGAACAACAACCCTGATAGAAAGTTTCTTATAGAAAAACAACTGACAAAGGCTTATGGTAAAGAAGTTGCTAGAAAATACTTTGCTGACGGGAAGACAAGTCAAGAGATAAAAGAATACCTGTCTAGTAATCCTAATTCGATCGAGCGCAAAGAGAAAAAGACATCTAAGCAAAAGAACTGTTGTGTTTGCGGGAGATACATCTTCGGTAGGCACATGAAGCACTATATAAGGTTTGGCGCATGTGAGAAGTGTTTTTACCAATATATTGATGAAAGAGAGAAGCGCTGGATAGACGGCTGGAGGCCTGGGAAAGTTTTAAATGAATGATATAGATGAAAAATATCCTAGAAATTCTGATATAGATTACGATGATAAGATCTACAACTCTATCGGAAAAGCACTAAAGCACATGGAAGAGTCTGAAGATGAGACTCTGGGCCTTAACAGTGTTAATTTTGAAGATGATGATATAACTCTCGCTTCTCTAGAGTCTCTTACTGATGAAGAGTTGTCTTATGAACAGAAGAAAGAACTGAGGAGAAGGGCTTCTGAGCTTCGCGCCAAGTTTGAGGACAAGATAGAGAGGGCGAAGAAAGATATTGATAGGCTTTCTAGGATGGAGAACCCTGATCAGGATAAGATAACAAAAAGAGTCTTGTTCCTGAAGAGAATTAAAGACAAGGCTATGTCTGCTGAGGATATAGAGGCACTGGCAGAATGTGTATCTATAAGCCTTAATGAGGAGCTAGAGAGAGAGCGTAATCCCGCTACGCCTACTGCTGCTATGCTAAGAATAGTGGTAAAGTACGCGAGAAACTTGCTCGCCTCGATGGATAAATCTCAGAACCTTACAGTAGAAGATCTCTATTCAGCCAGCGAATCCTTTAGGGACGACATCAACGGAAGAATGATGGAGTTGGTCAGAAGTATGGACGATTCGCTAAGGGGCAATAAGGTAGAGATGATTGCTGCCTTGAAGTCCAAGAAGAGCGATATACTCGAATATGGAGCAGCTTTTATAGGCGATAAGATAGGAGAGAAAATTGCTTCTTCTTATTTCACAGATAGGCCTGGATTTAAGGAGCAGTTCGAAAAGTTGTCTTCATTCTTGGAGAAGAACGTAAAGGACCTCGAAAGAAAGAATATCATCATTCAAAATATCTTTGATAAAATAGAAACTAGAATCAGAGAGTATGATGGTGATGAGGTTGCTGATTCTTTCAAGCAAGCAGTAGAGGCTATAAAGCAGGGAATTGACCCCAAAGAACAACCAATAGACATCTACAGAGAAGATATTTTTACCGGAGGCTTTAAACCTAAAGGTTCAAAGAAGACCATGAGCAAGAGTAAGGTAGGATTTGCACCTGTAGGTATGGCTTCCGGGGAGGATGGCGGCAAGACAATGGGGGCAGTACCCCCGGAAGCCATGGAAAGGTCTGATGGCATAGGTCTCCCTATGGCTCCCGAGCCTGATGATGAAAACCCTAGAAGAAACGCCCAAAGATTATCTGCGATTGATAATGGTAGTTCTGTTTGTGATTATAATAAGATAACTACCATTATCTCAAAGAAGACAGGAGTTAACGGAGCGAACATAACAAGCCCGCTTCGAGAGCAGGAAGAGCAGTCTTCGGAAGATGTCCTCCCGGTGTCTCTGAATGATCAAAGAGTTCAGGCAATCTCTCAGGTTCTTGAGATAGTTAATGATGAAAGATATGATGATGTACGAAGCATAGAAGATTTTCAGAGCTTGATGTCAATTGCGGATGAAAACCCTAGGTTATATCAGAAGGCAATTTCATATGCTAAAAGAATTAACAGAATTTACCTGAGAGAGATACTTTATCTCTACTCGGAAGATAGAAATAACACAAATCTTCCATATTTCGAGATAAGGTCTATCATTGCGAACCTTAGGTCGGCAATGTCAATGTCGGATAGTCCATTCATGTATTCCCCTAGTCAGATAGATAGAAGGATTATGGATTATGGAGGGGATGATTGCGGATTTTCTTACATACTACAGTTATATAAGTACGCAGTACCCTTTAGGATTGGTAGCGCAGCAAATGCGCCTGCTTCTGCATTAAAGAAGATACTGGAAGATGAAGGCGTCAAAGAGGATCTTTCGTCGCAGATATCAGAAAAGATAGCGGCTGCTCCGAAAGAAGAAGAAGAGAATAGGGTCTATATCTCGGATAAATCAGTGTCTGAAATTTTGCAGTCTATAGAGCCGCAAGAACAATCAAAGACGCCTAGAGTAGACGCGCTGAAGGCCTTCAACGCAACTGCCGAACTGGCTGCCGGAGGAGAAGACGCAGCACGAACTGAGGCCCTTGTGGGCCTCAGGGATAAGTTCAAGACTTCAAAGATTAAAGAAAGGATATCCTCCTTACTAGTTAAAGCTATGAAGCTTGATTCTGGGGCTGCTCAGGGAATATTCGGAAATCTCGATAATCCATCCCTAAGAAATGATATAGAGGATATGGTACTCGAAAGAGTTTTAGAGTTTATGGAGATCGAAAACTATGACCCTGACGAGTTCGAGAGGATAACAGACAACCAAATTGTAGATATCATAAACGAGCTACAAGCCAACTCCCAGGAAGAACCAGAGGAAGTTGAACAACCAACGATAAGGCAGGAGATATAAAAATGAGATCACTTGATATCAAGAGCAACAGCATAGAACAGGTTATTTCTGATCTAAGAAATGCAATGGAAAAGGTACGGCACGAGGAGTGTAACTTAGAAGTGCCCCTGGGCAACTATGCTACTTGCAATATTACAATTGGCGGAGATGTCATGAAGATGGTTTGCCATGGAGAAGAGATCAAGAGAGAAATCTTTTCTGATGATGAAACTATTCAGGATTACACGCGAATGTGTTACACAATGTCTGATTTACTAAAGAAGCAGTACAAAGAGATGACGGGCAAAAACATAACTATGAATATGATTGGAGGGCCTGATACTGTAATCGAGCCTATTAGCACTTACAGGGTTCAAGTTAGGTCAGTTTGCGTGTTCAAAGTAAAGCAATTATCGAAACAAGATAGCCTTAATGAGGGGAAATCTTATAAGCAAAAATTCCTAGATTCTTTAATGGGATAAAATATGGTAACACGCAAGAGATTAGAAATAATAAAGAAGGAGGTCCTTAAGTGTAAGTCAAACATGAGGCACTTTCTTCATAATTATGCGAGGATTTCGCACCCAATTAAAGGTAGGATACCCTTCAAGACTTACAAGTTCCAAGACGAACTTCTCGATAAGTTTGAAGAGAATCAGTTAAATCTTATCTTAAAAGCTAGGCAGATGGGTATCTCTACAATTGTGGCTGGCTACATTGCCTGGATGGTTAACTTTCATTCGGATAAAAATGTTTTCATTGTTGCTACAAAGTTAGATACTGCTGTAAACGTACTAAAGAAGGTTAAGTTTATTCTTGATGGCCTTCCTGACTGGATGAGAATTAAGCCAAGCGGCGCAAGGGAATACTACAAAACCAAGAACAAGAGATCAATAGAGCTTGCTAACAACTCTTCAGTCAAAGCGATCACAACCTCTTCTGATTCAGGACGTTCTGAGGGTGCTTCCTTATTCGTTATTGATGAGGCTGCATTCATTAATGGCCTGGAAGAATTGTGGATGGGCCTCGGGCCTACTATTGCCACTGGCGGTAAGTGTATCGTTCTCTCTACTCCAAACGGGGCAAGTGGCTGGTTTTATGATCAGTGTATGGATGCCGAAGCAGGCCTGAACAACTTTGAATTAACGACACTTAAGTGGGATAGGCACCCCGATAGAGATAAGAAATGGTTTGCTAGAGAGACCAAGAATATGTCTCAAAGAGCAATTGCTCAGGAGTACGAGTGCGACTTTAATTTGTCTGGTAATACCGTTATAGAAGGTATTCTCCTCGACAAGCTCCTCAGTAGGGCCAAGAGACAACCATATGATAAGTTCATAGGGAATGAAGATCTTTGGGTTTGGAAGGACCCTGAGCCGGATAGGGAGTATATCATAGGAGCAGATGTAGCAAGGGGAGATGGAGAAGATAGTTCTACGATACAAGTCATAGATGTAGATACCCTTGAGCAGGTTGCAGAATATAAAGGACAAATAGAGCCTGAATTGTTCGCCGTTTTACTAGCAGATGTAGGAGAGATGTATAATAATGCTCTGGTGGTTCCCGAATATAATACATATGGATACCAAGTTTCCAAGATACTGCAAAAAAATAATTACAAGAACCTTTACTTTCAGAAGAAAAACGGAGAATATGTTACGAACTACGAAGCAGAGATTATGGATAACGTAATTGGGGGATTTTCTACTACATCTGCTTCAAGACCATTGATTATAGCAAACCTAGAGAGGAAGATAAATAGTGGGCAGTTTACTATCAACTCTAGGAGAAGTATAGTTGAGTTAAAGACATTCGTATGGAAGAATGAGAAGCCTCAGGCAGAAAAAGGTAAAGATGATGATCTTATCATGGCCTCAGCTATTGCACTTTGGGCACGAGAGAAGGTTTATGGTGAAATAGGATTGACAGAAGGCTTTACTAATGCAATGATATCAGGGATATCAAGAGTACAGAAAAAGATAAGTACAGATAATGACTTTGCGAGAAAGAGAATAAGGTCTGATCAGAGAAACAGTAGCAAAACTGTCAAGAAGAGCAAAAGCTTTATCTGGAGATTTTAAAAGATAGTATAATGAGTAGAAGAAGACGACAAAATGTTAACCTGAGGAATGAAAATTCTCCGCTCTATAGGAAGCTAACTAGGCTTTTTTCTGGCCCTATAAACAACTACCAAGCACAAAGGCCGACCAAGTTTGTAAATCCTCAGGATGTCGATAAGTTTGCCCCTGATTTCAAGTCAGCTACAGGGCAACCTTATAAAAGAGGGCAGAAGTCTCCATTTGACGCACTTTATTCAGATTATATGCTTAACCAAAGCAGACTGGATAGATATATTGATTTCGATCAAATGGAGTTTACGGTCGAGTGCTCAACTGCTCTTGATATTTATGCAGACGAAATTACATCTCATAATACTCTACAGAAGATGCTAGAGATTGATAGCCCAAACGAGCAAATAACCCACACACTTAACGCCTTGTACTATGATGTACTTGGCGTTAATCATAATTTGTATAGCTGGGTGAGGTCTACTTGTGCAAAAGGGGACTTTTTCCTATACCTCGATATAGATGACAAGTATGGGGTTACAAAAGTTATCGGGCTTCCTTGCGAAGAGGTCGAAAGGCTTGAGGGAGAGGACGAAGATAATACGAATTATATTCAATTCCAGTGGAACAGAGGAGGCTTGACCTTCGAGAGTTGGCAGATAGCTCACTTTAGAATCCTCGGGAATAGCAAGTATGCCCCATATGGAACATCTGTCTTGGATGGAGCCAGAAGAACATGGAGGCAGCTTATTCTCGTGGAAGACGCGATGATGACTTACCGAGTTGTCCGCTCTCCAGAGAGAAGAGTCTTCTACGTTGATGTTGTTGGTATCCCCGAAGAGGCTGTTGATCAGCAGATGGAGAAGATAAAGAATGAGATGAAGAGAAACGAGATCATTAATCAAGATACAGATCAAGTTGATCTTCGCTATAATCCATTCGCAGCAGAAGATGATTTCATTATCCCGGTTAGGGGCTCAAAATCAGGCACGCGAATTGAGACACTATCAGGAGGGCAAAACACAAGTGATATTGAGGATGTTCAGTATATGAGAAACAAGCTTGTGGCGTCTCTAAAGATCCCACAGTCTTACTTGTTGCCTACTGATGAAGGCGGGAATGATGAAAAAGGCGCTCTTGTCCAAAAAGATATCAGGTTTGCAAGAACGATTCAGAGAATACAAAAATCAATTATCACAGAACTGGAGAAGATTGGGCGTATTCATTTATACACGTTAGGATTTAGAGGCAAAGACCTTATTAACTTCAAGCTAAGTCTCGCCAACCCATCCAGAATCTCAGAACTTCAAGATTTAGAATACATGAGAACGAAGATAGATGCTGCATCCAACGCTTCGGAGACGTTGTTCTCTAGGCACTGGGCCTATACGAACATCTTCAAGATGTCTTCTGAGGAGATTATCAGAGAAGAGAGGCAGAGGATAAGAGATGCCAAGATAGACGCACAGCTAGAAGCAGCGGCCACAGACGGCACCATGGAAGGCGACGGGAGCGAACTGGGAGCCATGGACGAAATACCCGAAGACGAGCTTGAGGCGGAGCTTGAGGGCGGTCCTGAGCCCGATATGGACTCTGAGGGAGGATCTGAAGAAGAGGACATACTCCTTACCGCCCCTGGTCGAAGATCGAAGCAGTTTACGACTACAGAGAAATCTAAAGGAAAACTATATCGGCCTGCTAGATTCAGAGGTGGTGATAAGAGGAACATGGGCGCGAGAAACAGGTCGTATAAGGGCAAGGCAGGCGGGGTAACGTTTGATTTTGGTATGGATAACATTTCAAACGGTATTTTTGAGGAAATAGAATCACTCAAGAAGATGAAGGAGAAGCTAGAGGAATGAAGAAGTACAACAAGAAAAGAAACCCTGCCTTCATAATGAAAAGTGTATGTATGGCATGTTCTGGTGACGACAGGGATGACTCGACAAAGAGAGAGTTAACCAAGATTCTCAAGGAGCACTTCAACCCTAGTAGCGAATCGTATAAATTTCTGAAAGTCTACAATTACTTCCTCGATTTCAAGTCGGACAGCGAAGAAGAAACCAGGGCTTTTCTAGAGGAGTGCAGAGAGATTTACAATTCTCTAGATAAGAGGAAGATGTTTAATGAGCAGACTACATTTTTATCCAAGATAAGCAATAAAGATCCTGATGTTTTTAATAGCTTCGTAAAGGATTACAGAATACTTGCAAACTTGCATAACTACTTCGAGTCAAACTACAAGCCCGGAGAAAAAGAAGCCCTTCGAGAGAGTATTGTTCAGTATGTTGCTAATAACAACAAGGAAGATCTCGTAGAGCATGTAGATGAGATTTCATATAAGATATTTGTAGACAAATACAATGAAAAATACGGCAAGGCGTTGAGTGACGAACAGAAAGAAGTTATTAAGCATTATGTTTCTTCCTTGGATCAAGAGAGTCAGCAAAGATATTTTGTAAGAGAGCACTCAAGATTTATATCCAAGACTCTTAGTGAAAGCTTTGATGTTGAAGAGATTTCAAAAGACCCGGAGATGAGGAGTACCCTTGAGAAGGTTATCGAGAAGATAGATAACCTCCCTTCAGAGGAGATAAACGAAGAGACATTCATCACTTTGATGTCTGGGTATGACCTGATCAAGGAGATGAAATGATTAAGATAAACATAGGCCCCACAAAGACTCTTGAGTTAGATCTAGATGTATCTCAGATGATTAATGGTGATCTTATGATTACGAACCATCCAAGATTCGATATAGTAGTCTCAGAGGCGAGCAAGAAGATAGTAACCTTACCGAAGGACAGAGAAGATACAGATTCGTACAAGATACAATCAGAGCTAATGAATTTCCTCTCCAGGGCAGGGGTAGTTGATCATTCGAAGGTAGAGGGAGCTTTATCTTATGGTGCCTTGGAATGTCCGTTGCTTACTCCTGTTGGGGATAGAAATGTCGTCAAAGCTGCGCTTTACTGCATTGATAAATTTCTACAATTGGAAGAAGGAGAGTACGATAGAGTAAACGAATATGATGATTCGCTAGAGAGAATGTTCCTTAACCCGGAAGATAGAATCTCCACAGAGCTTGGCGACGTACCCCACGAGGAAGAGAAGGGAAGCATGCCTGCGAGGATGGAGTATTGGTGGGGGAGAGGGATGTATGGATATTTTTAAACTAATAACATTTATCCTGGGATCATCAGGTGTTACTTTTATCTTGTGCTATTCAGCATTATTTTCTAAAATACGTCCTAAACATCATTTTTTTCATTGCTCTATGTGCGTCGGATTCTGGGTTGGCCTTTCGATGTTTATTTTGGCTAATCTATATAACTTTTGGGATATAGGAATAAATATATTTACAATTGTTTGCTATGGTAGTATAACATCACTTAGCTCGTATTTGCTAAGTTGCGTAGTGAACGATGATGGAATACAAATTTCAAAAGGAGACAAGAAATGAAAAGATGGATGTTGCAACCAGTTAGAAGGTGCAGAAAAGGCTGCTAGATCGCTCGGGTTGCGCCCGAGCCGGAGTTATATTATGTCAGAGATCAAACTTTTAAGAGAGTTTTATGAACTAAAACCTTCTGGAGATGTTATAAAGCATCTTAACGAAGCAGAGGTTCGACTTCACAAGGAGGGTAAGGTAAAATTTCTAGTAGGTACAATGCAAAGAGCAGACGCGCCTAACAGAAACAATAGAATTTACCCTAGGAGCATCCTTGAGAAAGAGATGCAGAACTATCTGAAGCTTGTAAAAGAAAACAGAGCCCTTGGAGAGATGGATCACCCTGAGAGCTATGAAGTATCACTCAAAAATGCATCGCATATCGTGAAAGATATGTGGTGGGAGGGTGATGATATGAAGGGTAAGATACAGATATTGAGCACTCCAAAGGGTGAAATATTAAGCTCTTTAGTGGAGGATGGAGTAACAGTAGGAATCTCCAGCAGGGGCCTTGGTTCGACATCAAAAAGGAACGGCTCTACGATGGTAGAGAGTGATTATCAACTTATATGTTTTGATGTCGTAGCTGATCCTTCTACAACTGGCGCTTTTATGCTTTCTGAGAGTGTAGATATGAACAAGATATTCTCGAAAGAAGACATTCTCTACAGGAAGATGAACAACATTTTAGGTGTATGATGAGAGATAAAATAGAAAAATTTGTAGCAAAGTATTCTGTAATGAATACGCTAATGGAGTCTCATATACCGGACTCGAAATGGAGTGTTACTCCTATCTTGGAATTTACTAACATCTTAGTAAAACAGTACGATAACATCTTAAGCGAGTCCAAGAATCATTATGATTACAAGCTAGAAGAATCTATTAAGCCTCACCTGAACCAGATTAAGTCAAGCATGCTGAGGCAGTCTGTAGGAAAATATCTGTACTACAGAAGAAATAGATTTCTTGATTTGGAGCAAAAATATCTGGAGGAATCTCTGGAGTATTGTTTTAAGCTTGTAGATAAGATTGAATACAAAGAACTCATAAGAGAGAGCAATGAAGAAGTCTGATATACAAAAAGCACTTAGGCCTCTGGTAGAGGAGATGGTGAAAGAAGAGTTAGTCAAAATCGGCGTTAGTTCCTTGATGGAGTCTTCATCTTATACAGATAAAGAAGTTGAAGACCTTATTAGAGAAAACAAGATGCTGAAAGAGCAGCTTTCAAACCAAAACAGGGGATCTTCTTCTAGTTCTGATATAGGAAAGAAGATGTTAGAGCAATATAGAAGAGAGGCTCGTAGTCAGAGCAACGAAATGGCTATCTCTATGCCGGGGCACGTAAAGCCTAAAACTAATAAACCGAAGACTAGGACTGCTAGCACAAATGATGCAAACTTTTCATATGATGATAGGAATACTAAAGCAGTCACAGCAATGCAAGAAATGTTCAAAGATACTTGGAAGAAGCTGAAATGAGTAAACCATATAACGTAAAGGTAGATTTGCGAAGAGGCGAGTCAAGCGCGAAGCTGGTCTCCAGATTTATTACAAAATGTAAGAATCATGGGCCTAATTACGATGAGAATCTAGTAAGGGAGTTGTCTGAAAAGTCTTCAATGACTAGAAGGCACAGAAAGAAGTCTCTTGCGAAGAGATACAAGAGAAAGAAAGCCGAAGCACGAAGGCGTAAGGAGAGCAAGAGAAATCGCTAAGAGATAATGTCTAGAGGGAAGTTAACAAAAATAGAGATGACCAATCTGATAACAAGGCCTTGCCTTCTTAGCGGGGTTTCTTGTCCGATAGTAGATTGGTCATCAGATATTAAGGAAGAAGATCCTGAAGGGGGCATTATAGAGTTTCCCCATATGGCAATGGATATCCTCATCCACAATACATCTTCTGGAATTGGCGCGGGAACAGCAAGAATTTATCTTGCCTCTCTGGACATACCAGATGAGGATACAGATACCAATAGCGCCGTGAAAGTAGGAAAGTGTTATTACGAGCTTGCCCCTGGTGAATCTGTTAGAATAGAGGGAAAGGTGTTCAATCTCTATATGTCTACATCTTCCTCGATGACATCGGAAGCCACTTTAGATATTGTGGCTCAAGTATCTTCCGTAAAAAGACGAGAAAGTGTTTCAAACAGAATATACCACCACTACACAATAGAAGAGTTTACCGAAGATCCAAGCATAAACAAAGTTCTTGGTATAACCAAAGGAATATAAGGAAGTAGAATGCATAATCAAAGACCATCATCAGGAAGCAATAATGCTTCTTCTTATTTAGTAGCGGGGAGGCCGTATCTAGTTTCAGGAAAGGAGATAGCCGGGGATGATTTCACCGCAGATCTCCTTTTCGATGATATATCTGCCGGGAATGTTATTCAGTTCCCGTCAATGGCAAAGAAGATTGTAGTAAGAAATGCAGATGAGGGAGGCACGCCATCCGATCTGTATGTCTCATTTGCTTCTCTTAATATCCCTGACCCTGATGCTGGCACTAATAGCGCTGTAAAGGTCGCCAAGGCATATTGGGTTATTGCCCCCGGAGAGGAGATGACTTTTGAGTGTAAGTGCTTCAATATCTATATAACAGCAGATGATCTGGCTACTGCTGCTACTGGAGTAGCGGATGTTTATGCAGAGCTTACAAATATACCTAGAGCGATAAACGGATCAAGAGATCCTTATCCTACATTTACACCGGAAAATGTTGCAGAAGATCCTGATAAAGAACTCGATCAGATTTCTGGCATCACTTCTGAATAATAGAGAGAGATAATATGAATAGTAATTTACTAAGAGAATCTATCTTGGATGCCAAGAAAGTAAAGGAAGCGGCAAGGAAGGCTTCAGAGAAAGCTATCTTGGAAGAGAACTCCAAAAAAATAGAAGAAGGCATTATGCGTCTCCTCTCAGAACAAGAAGAGATGCCCGAAGAGGATCTGTTTGGTGATGAGCCGGAGATGGACCTCGAAGGCGATCAACAAGCCTCAGCAGAAGTAGCCGACGACATCAAAGCCCCAGCATCATATGTTACTGATGAAGATCAGGGCGCTGATGAGGAACTGGAGATCGAATTTGATTTAAGCGAACTCCTAGAAGCCTTTAGTGATGACGAAGAGGAACTCGAAGAAGAAAACGAACTCGAGGAATCGGAAGACTCAGAGGAGCTTGAAGAAGAAGTTGATAGGAATAGAAGGGAAAACTTCTTTAACGAGCAAGAAGAGGTGAAAGAGGAGACGAAAGTTGATTATGATATGGAGCCTACTGATTCCAATGGAGTTATTGGCAACAATGTCGAAGAATTAAATCGACATGAAGAAAGACTTGCTATGAAAAAGCGCTATGAAGATGTCTTGGAGCTTAACGAGATGTTAGATCATAGACTAGACGAGATGATAGAAAACAAGTCTAACTTAAAGAAAGAATATAAACAATTACAAGAAAAACACAAGCAAGCCACTATATACATGAAGAAAAGCGAGGCCGTGATTAGTAAGCTGCAAGAAGTCAACAAGGCTATGCGGGAAAAATCTAATCGAGACAAGCTTATGATACAGTTTCTTTCTGACGGTTCAAAGAATAGCCTTCAAATTAAGAAAATGATGGAAGCGTACAATAAAGGCCTTGATTATCAGAAACTGGAGGCGCTGAACGAAGCAATTTCAACCTCATTGCCGATCATGGGATCGGAAGAATCTATCGAGGAAATGGAAGGGAAAACGAACAAGTCTTCAATTAGAATGATAAAAGAGAACAGAACGCCAAAAAAGAAACAAAATAATTCGCAGTTTTCTAACCAGACAAAATATAGATTTAGAAAGCTCGCAGGTATCACAGAGGAGTGAATTAAAAAATGTCACTATTAGAAAAATTATCAGAAGGCATTGTCTTGGAGACAGCCGCTGAGAAGGCAGAAATGCTTATTGAGCGTTGGGAGGGCACAGGCCTTCTTGATGGCATCAGCGATCGAAGAGATCAGGCCAATATCGCGCAGTTGCTTGAGAACCAAACAATTGCACTTCTTAGAGAAGCTAACTCTATGGCCGTTGGTGCTATCGAGGGGTATGCTTCTATCGCTATTCCACTTATCCGAAGAGTCTTTGGCGAAGTCATCGCTCAGGATCTTGTTTCGGTTCAGTCTTTGAGTCAACCAAGTGGGCTCATCTTCTTCCTTGATTTCACCAAGGGCGATGCTCAAACCGGAAGACCTGATGAATCAGGAGTTTCTCTTTACGGTGGCGGCGTCGTTGCTTCGGAAGTCAGTAGAGGTGTTGACATTGGCCCTGGTGCTAATGATGAGACCAGCTTCTACAACTTGGCAGATGATTCGTACTCCAATGCACTTGGAGCATCTACCACTTTTGAAGATGCAGACCTTACCCTCGCTGCTGATGCTATCGACCTCGATGGCTCCCCTACAGATGCACAGCTTAAACTAATCCGTCACGATGCTGACTTGCTTGGCCTTGAGGATGTTCATGCTGTTGTTTGCGACTTGCTCTTGAGCAACGTCGGCGGCGATATTGATCAAGTCTTTGAGGATGCTCTTCAGAGTTTTAGGCTCGATGACATTTCTTTGATTGCAGACTTTGCAGGCACTGGTACTCCTCGACAAGTTCGAAGGCTTACCAAGATCGTAAGAGATTACGATACCCCTGCGAATGATTATCTCAGGCTTGTCTTCGTCGTCCCTAGCGACTCGGGTGCTGCTTCCCTCACCTCGGGCGATACCGTTGGTACTACCAGTACTACAACTGCTGAAGATCTTTCAGCAACGTTCAAGATCTACGATAACCTTACAACTTCAACGGCTCTAGGGTCATTGGTTGGTGCTTCTTCATGGGGCCTTGAAGGTAATCCTAACATGGCAGAGATTGATATTCGATTGGATTCAATTGATATCAAGACTACTACCAAGAAGCTCAAGACCAAGTGGACCCCTGAACTGCAACAGGACTTGGCAGCTTACCACAACCTTGATGTTGAGGCAGAGCTTACAGGCATCCTTGCAGATCAGATGACTCTTGAGATTGATCAGGAAATCCTTAACGATCTTATCCATGGTGCAACCGCTGGCGTTGTCTACTGGTCAAGACGCCCTGGTAAATTCCTTGATTACAGCACTGGTGCTCCAATCTCATCGTCCGCCAACGAAGCTTTGCTTGGTGCAGACTTCACAGGTACTGTTAGTGAATGGTACGAGACCCTTACCCACGCGGTTAATGAGGTTTCGGCAACAATCATGAGAAAGACTCGAAACGGTGGAGCAACTTTCCTCGTCTGCGGACCTGAAGTTGCAAACATTTTCGAGAACACTGCTGCATATCGCTCTAGCGTGGTCCATGACCAAACTAAGGGTGGGTCTCTTGAGAAAGGGATGGATGTTGTTGGTAGCTTGAATAAGAAGTTTGATGTTTACGTCAACTCTTATTTCCCAAGAAATGTTATCTTGGTTGGTAGAAAAGGAACAGGTGATTTCGACACCGGGTATGTGTACGCCCCATATGTGCCATTCCTCAAGTTCCAGACCATCCCAGACCCAGATGACTTTACACCACGCACGGCAGTCATGTCTCGCTATGGTAAGCGCATGGTCAGACCTGACTTGTACGGCTTGGTTATCGTCACTGATCTTGGTGGTTGATAGGTTAGATAACTAACCAACCCTGACCCCCTCTTGGGATTTCCTGAGAGGGGGTTTTCTTTGAGGATCAATATTTAAGTTGCTAACAGGAGGATAAAATGGCTTTACCTATACTAGAACCAGAATCATTATCATCAAAATCTATACTCCCGGCAAGAGGAGATGTAGATAACGTAACATGTGAAAGCTTGCCGTTCGCGACTTATATTAATTGCGATACTCATTCTTATTGGACTGTAGAACAGGAAGATAGCTTCAAGAAAGGAGCAGCAGATCAAGTTGCATACACCTACAAGCAACTTGGTGGCGATGTTCTTGATATAGAGTTAGATGAATGTCAGGTTTATGCTGCATACGAAGAAGCTGTCCTTGAGTACTCATACCACATTCTTCTAGGGCATGCTAGAAACACTATGTCTGACTTCCTTGGGTCTACTACAGGACAGTTTGACGAAAATGGGCAGTTGCTTGACGATGCTGAAAACGAAGAACTGAGAGGAGCCAACCAAGCCTATCCCAAGTTTAAGATAGGTTATGCTAGACAGATAGGTGAAGGACTAGCAGGAGAAGCTGGTGTAGGCGGGGACTATACATATCACATGTCCTATATTGATGTGGTTAACGGACAGCAGGATTATGATCTTGAAGCTGCTATATCGAATGATCCAAGGTTTAACGGCTTGGTCGAAGATAAGAATATCATTATTAAAAAAGTATTCTGGAAGACAAGGAGGTCTACGTGGAACTTCTATGCTTACTTTGGAGCAATATCAGTAGCTAGCAACGGATCTCATTATGGATATGGTCAATACGCAGATAGTGCAACATTCGAAGTTGTTCCTGTCTGGGAACACAAGCTCCAGGCTGCTGCTTATCAGGACGCTCTTGAAGTAAGGACTTCGAACTTCTCCTATCTCGTGAGAAACAACAAGTTAAGGCTGTTCCCTACGCCTCAAGAGTATAGTCCTAGAAAGTTTTACTTTGAGTTTATCATAGATGAAGGTCCATTCGATCCGATACTGGAATTTGATGAGGACGGAAACCCTACTTACGTGAATAGACCAGAGCTTAATGGAGTTTCAGGACTTAACAACTTACCATTCGAGAATATACCGTATGATTCGATTAACTCTGTAGGTAAGCAATGGATAAGAAAGTATGCCCTGGCCAGGACCAAGATAATGCTCGGTCTCATAAGATCAAAGTTCACTTCCATCCCCATCCCAGGAGAGTCGATTACTCTTAACGGGCCTGAACTTATAACTCAAGGCAAAGAAGAGGAAGAGGCGCTAAAGGATGACCTTAAGGATATGATCGAACAACTCTCATATGGCAATTTGCTCGAAGAAGATGCCAAGAAGGTAGAGAACGCAGAGACAATTATGTCAAAGATACCTTTAAAGATCTACAGAATGTGAGGTAATAAGTGGCAGACGATGAAAAGTACGAAAAACAGGATGCTCCACCACCTCCTCTGTTCCTAAACCAACCAGAGAGAGACTTTACCAAGCAGATTAGCGATGAGATTGTGGAAAGAGTGATAGGACAGGATGTCTTTTACTTCTCTCTGGACGTAAAGGCTTCTGATTATCATGAATTATATGGGGAAGCTATAGTAAAGACATATAAGCCGCCAGTACATGTTAAACTAAGGGCTGAGTTTGATGAGGAATCGACAACAGGAAAGTTTGGTATAGATAGAAGGCCTAAGCTATTGCTCTACTTTCACAAACGAAGAGTTAACGAAGACCAAAATATGGTTGTAAAAGAGGGTGATGTTGTTAGATACGGAGAATCTTTCTTCGAGATAACAGAATTAATAGAAGAAAGAGAGCTTTTCGGGCAAAATGAGTTCAGATTTGAAGTAAGGGCTACTTGCTCCAAGTTAAGAGATGGTGCTTTTAATGGAAGATAACAACATAGACACAAACGAGCTTCCTTACTGGGAAAAATCTCTTGAATCCAGCCTTGAAACTATAGATGCTGCTTTATTCGAGTATTACAGGGACCATCTGAATATCAATGTTTCTACTAATAGGGGTAATAAAAAGGTTCCTGTGCTATTTTCGACTTTTGAAAGGGCATACGTAGCAGAAAAGTATAAAGATATAAGAGATGGCGATGGAAGTCTGATTTATCCTATTATTTCGGTGACAAGAGAAGGTTTCTCGAAGGATATCAGTAAGAAGTCTACTTTTTGGGCGAACATGCCCTCTCTCTCTGGCGCGCAGAGAGGCCATATAGCCGTTTCAAGAAGATTAAGCGGTCCTACTACTCAGAAGTTCACGAAATCGTACAGAGACTCATATCCTAACTCTGGCGTCAGGTTTCAAGTGAAGAGAGAGAAATCTCCGAGATTAATTTACGATGTAAAGTATATTCCGCAAGTCTATTACGTTGAAGTCTCTTATACGGTTTCGATAAGAACAGACTATAGACAACAGATGAACACTATAGTGCAGACTATAATGGGAGAGTTAGGAAATCAGAATTATTTCGTTGTTGAAAAGAATGGCCACAGATTCGAGGCCTTCATAGACCCAGATTTTAACCACAACGATGATTTAGATGATTTCACCGCAAAGGATAAGTTTTACCAAACAGATATATCTGTAAGAGTTTTGGGCTATAGCTACGGAAAATCTCAAAACCAAGAAAGTCCTTTCAGGTCCGTGAGGCAGACAAAAGGACAGGTTGTGTTCGATGTAGAATTATTGACAGATACAGATACTCTTCCGTTTGATGAAGCTTTTATATCCACGCCTCTAATTGATACTGCCCCTACTCTATCAGGAGATCTTACTATTGGAGGCACCTTAACGTTAAGTGACGGGGTTTGGACTGAAGATGTAGACTCTTATCTATATGAACTGCTAAGAGATGGTGTTGTTGCCTACTCTTCCGGTGTTTCAGGCTCCTTCGTGCTTACAGAGGATGATATAGGCCCCGTCTTGGAGGGCAGAGTTACTGCCACCAACTCAGCAGGCACTAGTGCTCCATCGCTCTCGAACTCATTACAGTGGACGCCATTAGAGATAGACAATCTTTCCAACTGGTATGACCCTACTGATGAAGATGCGAGGTTTGTGGATATAGGGGGAACAGTACCGGCTGATAACGGAGACCCAATTGGAAGACTTACCGATAAAGTAGGAAATGAAGATCTATTGGCCACCGGCTCTGTAACAAGGCCAGTGCTGACAGATAATACAGGGATATCTGTGCTCCAGTTTGATGGCATCTCCTCCAGAATGGAGAATAGTTACAGCATAACAAGCGATAATTCTATTATTGCAGTCCTGCAAAAACCAAATATAGCAGCAGTGTATGCCATATGGGATGGGCAAACAATATTAGGAACCAGCAGAGCTTACTTGCTTCATAGGTCTACAGGAGTTGACTGGAGATTCCTGTCTGGGGGTGATGATGTCAGGGCAGATGGCGTAACAGCAGGAGGGGATTATTTACTTCTTGAAACTCAGGCAACAACATCATTCTTGGCCATATACGAGAATGGAGTTCAGATAGGACTGGAGAACCCTGGCATTGCTTTAAATGTTGGTTTGGATCTTGGCGTTATCTTCGGAGATGATGCCGGGACTTTGGATTCGTACTACCCTGAACAGATGGCGCAGATGTTTGTTGTAGATGGTGTGTTATCTTCTTCTGATAGAGCAGATCTTGCTGCGTGGACTTCGTATACATTTGAGGATTTAGGACTATGACAGATTGGCGGTACGCAGTTTTGCTTGTTATTAAAAGTGACACCCTCAGGATAGCAGCAGCAAATTTGGAAACCGTTGATATAACAGAAGAGCTTAGGGACATAAGAGTCTGGGATAAGGCTCCGATTTACGATAACGGAGGAGTCGAGTACAAAGTTTTGTATAACCTCTTTGGAGAAGGAGAAACGAGCAAGATACCAACACTTCTCGCCAAGTGCTGTCCTGATGCAGCTTATTATCAGAATGCCATGGGGTATGATAGCGACGATAATTTGCTTGGTGGAGTCTTTATTGTTAGATCACCCCTGGTGGATAATGGAAGCCCTATTGATGTGCTCGCATCATTTGGATTTACTAGAATACTAGGACCTGAAGTATGATTGAATATGATTTTGGAAAGATAACAAATATAGTTATATGGGTTAGCATCATAGGATTAATCGCGTATGATATATTGCCGCTTCTCAGTAAGAAGAAGAGGGACACTATATCAGAGAAATTAAGAATATCCTCTTATGTAACATCGGCAGCCCCTCTGGGCTGGAGCCTCCTTTATGGGCACTTTTTTGGCATATTCAAGGGCCATAATGGGCTCATTAGCTTGCTGCTTATCCCTGTGTGCGCCTTGGTATTACTGTTAGATTACAAGATAAGACAAAAAATACATTTAAAACCACTATATAATGTCGCATACGGATTTTATATGCTCGTTGTTGGAGCAATAGGATATTTACTAGGATCATATTTTTGGTCTTTAGCATAAGAAAAAGACAAAACAGAGGATAACACATGCCAGTAGAGAACAACGCCCTGGAGTCCCCAGGAGTTTACATTAATGAAACGGATAATACAGAACTTGCAGGTAGACCCAGGCCCACAGGCCCAGTTGTTGTCGGGACCGCAAAAAGAGGTCCTGCAATGCGACCTGTTACGGTTAAAGATAGTAAAGAATTAGTAGAGATGTTTGGTCAACCATACTCTTCGGGCATCTCGCAGGATGTCTGGAGATCTGGTGATGTTATCGAAGCTACGTTTGGTATGTACGCTGCGAAGGCTTGGCTTGCTAACAACGATACTCTTACCTTCGTGAGGCTCTTGGGAACAAACCACCCTGATGCTACTGCTGGCGGGGGTACTATTGAGGCTGGTTGGACTACTGCCAACACTCCCGTAGATAATGATGGCACTAACGGTGGTGCCTTCGGGGTTTATCTAACTGAAACCTCCGACAACGCTGGAGACACATATATTGCAGAAGGCGGCGGAAGCTCTTACCTTGCTGCTATCTTTTATGTTGAAAGTGGCTCTGTGACCCTTGAGGGCGTTGCCCTTGATGCTGGTGCTGGCTCTGAGGTTGCTCAGACAGCTACGCTTGCAGATGGTGCTTATGTTGCCTCTAATGCTGCCAATGCTGGCTTCAATCTCGTGGTAAGGGATGATTCAGGTACTGTTGTAGAGACTAAACCTATTAATTTTAATAGAACAAGCGCAAACTACATTAGAAAGGTTGCCAACACCAACCCTACCAAGACGAACACAGAACTAAGTGATTCGGGCGTTGGATACTGGTTAGGTCAGACATATGATCAATTCATAAATGATCAACTTGATATTTCTGGTGCTGGCACTGGCGAAATAGCTGCTGTTGTCTTGCCTATCTTGAGTGATGATCTCTCTGGGCAGGATCATACAATGGAGGCGACCGCAGGCGTTACTCCCTGGATTCTCTCTCAACACGTAGGCACGAACACAGACTTCACTGGTGATGCTACTACTGGCAAATACCCTGTGGAAGAGCTTTTTAGAATCCACAGTCTTGAAACAGGCTCATGGGAGTCCAAGAACCTTAAAGTTTCCATCAAGAACGTCCAACCTCCAAGAAGTAATTTGGATGATTATGGTACGTTTACTGTGGAAGTGAGAAGTGTTTCTGATAGTGATGAGGTGCCTAGAACGATTGAGGTTTTCTCAGGTCTTAAGTTAGATCCTTCTTCGCCTGACTATATTGCTGCTAAGATTGGGGATACGACTACTACTTGGAACGAGACAGATAAGTTGTATGAAGAAGTCGGTAGCTACCCTAACAGGTCAAAGTACATCAGGGTTGAAGTTTCTCCTTCTCTTGACAGGGGAGAATTGGACGCTGCATTGCTCCCGTTTGGATATCACCACCCAGCAACTTATATTGAGAACGCTCCAGGCACAAGTGTTCTTGCCCCTGATGACGATACAGAAGTTATCGCATATGCCAACGATGTTGGTAGCACTGGCGGCGTTTACGATTCAGGGCAGGGCGCAGCTAATGATTTGGTTCCGCCAAAGCACGTTCACAGAAGTACCTCCTCGGAGGGTAACTTAAGATCAGCAGAAGATGCTTATTGGGGTATCGTTACTTTTAGAGAGACAAATAGGAATGTTCTTGACGCATCGTATTCTGATATCGTGCACGCAAAACCAGCAGGCATTGACCCGACAGAGCCTACGACTGATGTCTCCTCAATTCCTTATATTGTGTCTCTAGATGACTTGGTGTTATCTAACGGCGTATATACGTGGACTCTTGGCAGTAGAGCGGGCGGTACTTCCTACACTGCAAGCGGCAACGATGCTTATGACTTGCTTGAAGCTGGTCAAAATTCGTTCACTGTCCCTGTTGTAGGAGGTTTTGATGGTCTCGATATCACAGAGACCAATCCCTTCAGGAACACCATGCTTGATGGTACTACTGAGCTTAATAATTACGCTTACAATAGCATCAAGAGAGCAATTGATAGCGTCAGGGATACAGATGTTGTGAACACAGACATCATGACAGTTCCGGGGCTCACAAATAGTTCTCTAACAGAGTATGGCGTTAACATTTGTGAGCAGAGAGGAGATGCATTGTTTATCTTCGATCTAGAGAATGATTATCAACCTGCCTCAGAGGGACTTGCGAGCACTTACCCTGTTGAGCCTGATCTTAACTTGATGATTAACGAGGTCAAGGATAGGACAATCAACAGTTCTCATGGGGCAGTTTACTCATCATGGGTTCAGATTAGAGATAATAGAACTGGGAGGCTCTTATATGTTCCGCCTAGCACTATAGCACTAGGAGTCATGAGCTACTCACAGGCAGTATCGCAACCATGGTTCGCTCCAGCAGGGTTTAACAGAGGTGGGTTGTCGCAAGGCACAGCAGGGCTTCCTGTCGTGAATATCAGAAGGAAGTGGAATAAGCCACAGAGGGATAAGTTGTACACGAACAGCATTAACCCTATTGCAAGATTCCCCTCTATCGGCTTTGTTGTCTACGGGCAGAAGACGCTTCTCTTGGAAGATTCGCTCCTTACTAGGATTAACGTTAGAAGAATGGTTAACTACCTCAAGGCGAAGATGAGAGAGCTTGGCAGGAACGTTCTCTTTGATCCTAACGTCGATGTTACGTGGCAAAGGTTCAGAGGTCCGGCAGAGAAAGAACTCAACAATGTTCAAAGTAAGTTTGGTATCGAGCAGTACAAACTTCAACTCGATGATGCCACTACGACTCAAGATTTAATTGATAGGAACATTGTTTATGCAAAGTTACTAGTTAAACCCGTAACAGCAACCGAGTTCTTGGTGATTGATTTCGCGATTACTAATAACTCTTCAGATTTTGAATAATAGGAGACTAATAAATGCCTACAAAGCCTAATTTTTGGAGCCAGCCAGGATTTCCACCAGAACCTAAGAGGAAATTCCAGTGGATTGTGGCCTTTGGTATAGATGATAGTAATTCGAGAAATCCTTACTCTATACCAGCATATGTTGTAAAGAATGTGACCAGACCATCTTACGAGATCAGTAAGGGAGAGCATGCTTACATCAACCACACCTACAAGTATCCTGGCAGGGTCACTTGGAATGATATCACGATCACTATGGTTGATCCGATAGATCTTGACTTAACTGGTCGAATCTCGGAAATGATCAGACAGTCTGGGTATATCATCCCTTCGAGACACTATGAAGACAGTCAAGGTGTTCCTCACGGAAGAACTATCTCCAAGACCAGAGCTACAGATATTCTTTTGAATTTCGAGCTTATCTTGATGGACCCTGATGAGAATCCCGTCGAAAGATGGAGATTGTATCATCCATGGATTTCCAATGTTGATAACGGAGATCTGGATTATACTTCTGAAGATTTGGTTGACACGACTCTGACTATAACATATGATTGGGCTTCGCCTGAGACAGTTATTGTCGAGAATGGCATTATTGTTGGAGATTCCAAGATTGTTTGGAATCCTAACGCAGACGCATTTAGTCGATAAAACAACAACCAAAAGAGGTTTAAGTGAGAAATAATCAAGAAGCGCTAAGACAAGCAGGAATACCAAAGAATCATAAGAGTAATACGGTTGCTCCTGCGGCAATGCCACTTCCATTTGTTGAGAAGACAGAGGAAGTGGCATTGCCATCAAAAGGTCTTCTTTATCCCGAAGGGCATCCTTTGCATGGAAAGGAAACCATCGAAATAAAGCACCTGACGGCAAACGAAGAAGACATCCTTACCAACCACACCTACAGTAAGCTCGGCACTACAGAATTGGAGTTCCTAAAGGCTGTTATCAAGGATGATGTTGATCCTTCGACTCTTACCCTGGTAGACGTATCTGCTATTTTCTTGTTCGCAAGGATTTTCGGATACGGCAACAGTTATGAACCAACGGTAAAGTGCCCAAATGTTGATTGTGGCCACAAAAAGAAGCATGAGTTTGATCTGTACGAGTACACTCACTTTGGGCACATAGACACAGAAGAGTTCCCTGGCGTCTCTATTGACGAGAAAACTGGTGTTATCTCTTTTACTCTTAGCAACACAGGGTGGAAGATCAAGGTAAGGCCAATGACTCTTCGGGATAAGATGGAGCTTGATGCCGAAAAGAAAGCAAAGAAGAAAAGAAAGACGAGCAAGTACAAGAAAGCGCGAAGGGAAACGCCCTACATCAACCAACTCGTCAAGATTGTCGAGTCCATCGCATTCCCAGATCCAGAAGGAGGAGATAACTTTATCGTAGCAACCGATAAGATCCACCTAAGGGAGGTAATCAAGGTTATGCCTACAAAAGACACTACAGAGCTAAGAAAAATTAGTAATGGCCTTGGTGGAGATATTGATTTGACATTTGATTTCGAATGCGAAGAGTGTGACTATGAAGGGGTTATGGAGGTGCCTCTAGACAGTAGCTTTTTTCGACCTTGATTCTATATACATGGAGAAGGTTTGCTACGAAGAAATCTTTTTCTTGATATACAGAGGAGGCTTTTCTTTAATAGAGGCATATAATCTGCCTGTTCTTCTCCGAAAGTGGTTTGCCGAGAGGATCATAAAAGAAATGAAGCTCGACATAGCAGCTATGAACGGGAAGCAGGTAGATCCAGATTCTATTTGAACAAGGAGCCATGAAAGTGGCTCCTTTTTTCTTGAGACTTTAATATGGCAGAAGATAACCAAAAACCAGCTACAAAAGAAGATATAGAGGCTATGCTTGAAGGCATGGAAAAGCTCTATAAGATATCAGGTAAGACAAGGAAGACATTCTCCGATATCAAGACTATCAATGCTTTTGAAAATAGCTCGGAATCCCTGGAGACCATGCTGAAAAGTATCTCTACTATCAACAAAGAGATAGAATTATATAACCAGCAAAGCCCTGGTGCTACTGATTACATGCGTATATTTGACAGTACGCAAAAAGAGATATCGAAGGCAAGAAAAGAACTATCTGCTATCATAAAGCTCAAGAAAGAATATGAAAATATTGATAACAATGCCAAGGATAGAATAGAACTTCTGAAAAGAGAGGTTCAGGCACTAAAAGACAGTCACGATGGCAACGAAGAGACTTTAGAGATCATCAAGGAGAAAGAATCTGAGATCTCAGCCTTAAATGAGGCCCTCGATGGACAAGAAGAAAGGCTTCTTAAACTAAAGGATGCAGTTGATAAGTTTAACACAGAGACCAAGGCCTCTATTGTAGGCATGGAACTGGCCGAAGAGGCCATGGAAGGATTGGAGGATGCGACTTCAGGTTTTCTTAGCAAGATAGGTTTTGCCGGGGATGGCCTGCTAGACTCTGGTAAGAGTGCCGCCAAGTTTATGAAGGCCATCCAGAGCAACCCTGTTAAGGTCCTCAATAGCGGCGTAGATAGATTAAATAAAATACTCGTTAATCATAAAGCTATACTGATGGGCGTTTCTGCTGTTATTGCAGGAGCGTTTATTGCTGCTACTACAAGAATGATAACAGAGCTTGATGAAGCCTCTGCCATGGTTGCAAGGTTAACAGGTAACAGCAGAGAAATGATAGGAGTACTAGAACAAAGCAATACCCATATGATGTCTATGGGGGGCTCAGTGCGAGATGCAGCAGAGGGCTTTATTTCTCTCTATACTCAGGTTGCGTCATTCTCCAAGATTGCAAATAAGACAGACATTATTGGTTTCACGAAGACGATGGAGAATCTAGGGGTCAGTACAGATGACACAGCTAGAATGTTCGACCACCTCGTATCATCACTCCAGATGTCGTTTGTAGAGGCGAAGAATGTTTCTGTTAGATTAGTAAAGGTGGCCAAGTCTCTTGAACTTCCAGTGGAAAAAATGGTACAAGGATTCATAGATGCTCAACCAAAACTAGCCGCTTACGGCAGAAAGGCAGTCGAAGTATTCGAAGAGGTTGCGGCAGCCGCCAAGGCGACCTCCCTGACCACGCAGGAGCTTCTCGGGATCGTTGACCAATTCGACACCTTTGACGGGGCAGCAGAGGCCGCAGGGAGGCTCTCAGCGGCTCTAGGGGGCTCTTATCTAAACGCCACTGAGGCAATGCTCGCCACAGAAGGCGAAAGGATAAAAATGATCCAAGAAGCCATGAGACTTTCTGGCCTTGAATATGAGAATATGAATAAGTTCGAGAGGATGAATATCGGTGCTGCTATTGGCATTACAGATATATCCGAGCTTAATAAGTTATTTGGTACTCTCTCGCAAGAAGTTGGAGAGTATCAGGCAACGCTGAATGTTCTTGGGGTGTCCACAGAAGAGATAGAGGCTGCTTCGAGATCTGCTGTTACCTTGTCTGATAAGCTATCTGCACTATGGCAAGCCTTCGCCGTGAGCGTAGCCCCTGTTGTAGAGACGCTTAATGATATACTCGATACAGTCTTGGAAATAAATAACAGCTTCGATGGCAAGCTAATCCCCGCTCTTGCCATTGCTGGTGCCGTTGGTGCTCTTGCGTTTGCTGGTATCCTTGCCCCTGCTCTCGCTGTGGCTGGTGTAATAGCAGGAATGGCTGTGTCACTAATGATCGTAACCAAGCTCTTTAATCACTTTAGAAAAGCTGGTGATAGTGTAGCGCAGGCGATGATGAAAGCTGGCATAGCTATATCCATACTAATGCCACCGCTAGGTGCACTTATAACAGTAGTGTCATTCCTGTCGATGGTTTTTGACGAAATATCCAAAGAGTTTAATAAGGTAAAAGATGATATTTACAAGGACCTAGAGCCTGCTATAAACACACTACGAGAAGCTTTCTCCCCCCTGATAGATGTTATTGGCATTACAGGAGAGTCGTCAGGAGTCTTGGGGGTGGCCCTTGATATTCTTACTTCTATTATATCGCTAGCAGCAAAAGTCATAGCAAAGTCTTTGGTGGGTACACTTCATACTGTCGTTGGGATATTCTCTGCGATCATTGAGGGCATTTCGGCGTCAACAAACCTGCTTATGGGGTTCTTTACTCTATTTACAGGAGGAGGATTCGATCAAGCATTAGAGTATTTCTCTTCGTTTGTGACAAATCTAGAAAATATGTTTTGGATCTTTATCAAGACTGTGGCTAGAGGTTTGAAATCTCTATCTGAATTGATGCCGGAAAGTGAGCTTGCAATGAGCATCAACAAGGGCGCAGATAAGATAATAAAGGCGGCAAATGATTCTATAGAGAGTAATAATACAATCTCTAAAGAAGTTTCCAAGTCCAAAGAAAACTTGGAGACAAAGAATACAGAGACAGTTGACAAGATAAACAATGTAAACTCGGAGATGCGGTCAAGGACATCCGCTTCTACGCGAGAGAGGAAAGAATTTTATTCTAGATTTGAAAAGAACACGACCCTTGATAGAGTCGCTTCGTCCTCTGATGCGCCCACGATAATAAGACTTGAGCTTGACGGGAAAAAGATGACAGAGGTCGTGGTGGATAATATAAATAAGAGAAATAACCCCGATAGGAGTTAAGAGTGAATAAAAGACAATATGCCAAAGAACTAGAGGGCATAAGCGCAGAAAACGTTGATTGCAAAGAGTTTTTCGAGACCATTTTTAGAATAGATTCAAAAGACTCCATAATCATGCCTTCCCAGAGCACGTTTCACGTTGACTCTTCTATAATATCTCCAAACTTGTTAAGGGAGTTTGGAGTTGAATCTGGAGAAGGCAACTACCCCAGGCTGGCGGAAGAGATAACTGCTGAGGAATTATTGGGCATCTTAGGCAGGCAAGAAGGTCTTCAGATCGACAAGACCTTCTTTATAGGGGAATATAATTCTCTTGATGTCAATGGAAGGGCTGTTGTTTTAATGTTTATCGAGTTCGCAAAAGCTTTCTCCATGTGTGCAGTGGAAGATGGCATTATAAGTGACTCTTTAGAGGAGAATATACTAAAGGCGCTGCTTCTTCATGAAGTTGATATTGTGGAAGTGCTAGAAGGGAGAGATAAAGCTTTTTATAGCAGAATAAGTCAAATGAAGGAAAAAGGACTGGATATAGAAGTAGAGGACATAGCACACATTGCTTCTACTATTATGAAAAGAACTATAGGAGACAAATATCTTGAAGTCTTGAAGGCGGTTATCAATCCGAGCCATTTTGATAAATTAAGAGATATAATACGTTTTGATTTTGGCGATAATGCTGAGGTCACAGATCTAGAGTTAACGCGAAGACAACTGAATTATTTAAGTTTGGTGCCAAACCTTTTAAAGAATTTCAAAACCAAGTTAAGCAAGTCTGGGGGGTTTCTGGGGAGCCTCAACAAGAGAACTGGCACAATACTTCAAGTTATATCTGATGTATCGAAGCGCTTATCTCCATTCTCAGGGAGGGACAAGGAGATGGAGATAAAGAACTTTGTGCAAAAGGCAAAGATGGGAGACCCCAATAATCCTGATCTAGATTATGATTTATCTTACTTCATCAAGGCAGTGAATAGTTTGCAGGGTGTCATAGATGAACTTGATAAGGCAAAGGAAGGATACAAATCTTCGAGAGCAGATGATCCAGATTCAATAGGCTTTGATAATATCATGCAATATTTGGCAATGATCATATATTCGAAGAAAGAACTGGAGTTGGACCCAGGCCACGGGTACAGAATAATGCAAGATTATATCCCTAATTCGAACTTTACCGATGAGGCCAGATATCTGATTAGTGATATTGCAAAATTACTAGGAAAACAAGCACCAGAGGATATATCTGATGCGGAAAAGTCATCAATGTTCCAGCAATTGTTTCATGATGTTTTCCGTCATCTTGAGATAAGACAAAAGCAAGATTCTTCATTTTGGCCAAATTGGAGAGGTATGGAAGATTTCTCCATAGGGATTAAGGGCTTTTCCGGTAACACTATCCTTGAAGAAATTTTCGGCGCTTACTTACTCCAGGGTGAGTTCCCTAGGTTCGATAAGAAATTTTACAACGTAACAACCAAAGAGAAGGAATAAAGAGAGATGGAAGAAGACGACTTTAGGTTTATATTTGATAGGGGGATATCTACTGAAACAGATCTTATGGCAAATGCTACTGGGTTTGTGCTAGACTTCTTCCACCTCCCTTCTGGTGATAGCGTTACCTTTAAGGCAATGCTAAAGAACTACAAGCCAAATTATGATATAGATGTAGATAAGAAGAAATCATATGGCAGAATGGACCCTGTTCTACATTATGGCGGAACCTCCAGATCTGAGAACATTTCCTGGGTTGTGCCGTCTGTGTCTGAAGTTGACGCTATAGCTAATATGGATCGACTAAATAGGTTGATACAATTTCTCTACCCTGGGTATGATAAGACATTGGGTGAGTTTATTGGTAACTCGAATACGATATCTACCTCTCCTCTTATGAAGTTAAAGTTTGCAAATCTAATCATGGATTCTAACAGGCCAAGAGCGAAGACTGCTAAAGATGGTGGCTTACTTGGCATGATAACTTCTTTTGATGTAGAGCCTAATATTGATATGGGAATGTTCGAGATTGAAGATCATTTATTCTTCAAGGAGTTCACTATATCGTTAACCTTTGATGTTAACCATCAACACTCCCTTGGCCACGATAAAACAAGATTCAAGAGGCAGGGCTTCCCTTACGATATCAAAAACGAAAGAAGGGTTGACGCTGACTTGATATCAGATGAAGGAAGGATCAATGCTCAGGATGGCTTCTCGGAGGAGGCCACAGACCTTACTATCATTAGCGATGCCTCGACGGGGGGTACGCTAAATCAAAGACAGAAGGATCGCCTCAGGGAACTACAAGAAGCAGCGCCTAGTAGAAAAAGAGAAGTGAACAAGAGAAGTAATAATAAAATTGCGAGAAATATAACAGGGGTCTGAGTATGGCGTCAAGATATGAAGATAGGCTTATAGCGATCAACAAGGACGAAAGGTACAAGAACATCTTTCGAGAGAGAAGAATAAACTTCGTAAGGCAGTATAAGAGTCCCAGTATGCAGCATATACAACCAGAGGATAATATATCGTTTAACGAGATTCCTGTAATCTGGTCCAGAGAAGAGGCCTTTTGGAAAATATCTGCTAGACTATACGGAGATCCTGAGTTATGGTGGGTCATAGCTTGGTATAACTTGCTACCAACAGATCATCACGTTGCCATAGGGACAGAGGTGCTCGTCCCATTTCCTCTTAGCAGCGTTCTTAATATCTTAAGGGATGTCGGATAATGTCAACTGAAGCACAAAGATTCTCAGAAGAAGTGAGAGAAAGAGAGCAGTCTATACTGCTCTCTTATATTGATGAGATTATAAAATCATCAGGACAGGATGAGATTGTCTACTCTAACTTCGTTCAGGTCGAGACAAGTAAGCCATATGAATTTATATCCAGGGTAACTGGGAATCCTTCGGCAGCGGTGCTTACGAAGTTGCCACCTTCCATTTTATCCCTACTTGTCCCCAGGATAAGATTATTCGTCATGAAGAAAGATCCAAGGTCTGGCAGGGATACGCCTGTAGAGATGGTGTTTGATGATTCTGTTTCTGAGAAAAGTCTGGAGGATATACTAGAAGGGAGGGCAACGACGATTGATGCTGTCAATGTTCAGAGGTTTTCCTACAACTATAACGCAACTGATTATTCGCAAGTCAAGAACAATGTTACTGCTGAATTAGTTCTAAGCATGAGATCTATCGAGTCTTTCACGAAAGTAAGGACAAAGAAGTTAAGCGGCACGGACAAAGAGATAGAGTACCAATATAGTGATTTGGTTTTGCAAACCGTAAAGAGGCCAAAAGATCCTGGCAATAATGAATTTAAGATGTTTGCGATCATAGGATATGCTACGCCTACAGATGAATCACTTGATTTACTAAGAGAGGAAGCGAGCAAGCTTAACTCAGACCCGTTAGGAAATTTTAGCAATGGGTTTGATTTTGGGGTGAACACTATTATCAACGCCGTAAAGAATAACTCTATAGGGATGTATCTTACCCTTATAGGCCACGATATAAAGTATGAGCAAGATGGTAGCGTTGAGATCACCTTGGAATATAGCGCGTGCATAGAGGGGATACTGACAAACCCCAAGAGCGATGTTTTCATGCTCTCTAGAGACAAAGCCCAAAACCTAAAAGACCTCAGGGCAAAATATAACGAAAAGATTACGAACCTTGAAGAGTCAATTAGTTCCTATGGATCGGAGGAGACAAAGAAAAGAATTAAAAGGAAGAATCCCGAAAAAGACCTAGAAGAGGTCAAGGAAGAGAAGAGATTACAACTAACAGCAGGAAGAAGAGCTTTGCATGGTGCCTTGATACAAAAAATGCTTGATAACAATCGAGTGTATACGCTATCTGTATCAAGAAAGTATCAATTGCCTGATAACATTAATGATGAGGCAAAAGATGATATCATAAAGAAGCAGGCAAATTCTTCGATAAGAGATTTGTATCAGATAGGGTCGGTTCAAAGGGCATTTTCGGGAGATCGACTTTCAAAGAGAATAACAGGAGACCTAAAGACTTACCAAGATAGTAACGATGTAGATTCCATCCTAAACTTTAGCGATGCAGTAAATGATAGGTTTGGAGCAGATGAGATTATCTTTGGGGCAAAGAACGATATTAAAATAAGCTATTTCTTCTTTGGAGACTTGCTCAATATTGTATTTGATATACTATTCGATGAAGAGTTATCAATTACTAACGGAGGTGAAGTAAGGCCTGTTGTTGGGCCTATACAGTTCTTCAGAAAAGATGATAGCGCCAAAGGGATTGAGGATAGATTCATTGAGGCGTCTTATAATCTTTCTGATATTCCTGTATCTGTGAACATGTTTGTAGTCTACTTGGTAGACAAGATAGTCAAGAGCAACAGAACCACCTACCCTATAAAGATATTCATAAGAGACGTAATAACAGACCTCATAGGAAGAATGCTCAACGCCCGAACAACAGGTGCCAAGTTTTACACTCAGGCAAGAGTCAATATGAATATCTTATCAGGTACAGACAATGGCATTGATAAGCTGACTGGGAAGTCCACCAACAACGGGAGACTCTCCAGCTATGGACTAGCCAGGGTTACGGATAGAGACTTGAAGGAAAACAACATTAGGTCGATAAACACGATAGGAGAGCTTGAGAGACTTCGAGCAGATATAACGCCATTCAATTATGTGTTTCTCTTTGCCTCTTTAACTGAGTTCTCTAATCTCGTCAGGGACAGATCAAAGGGACAGTTAAACGATGAAGAGAGAGGAATCTACACTTACAGGATAGGTGAGGACAGGGGTCTTGTAAGAAATATTAACTTTTCTAGAAGTGATCAACCTTACGCGAGAGAGGCAAGAATACAGAGGGCAGCAGAGCAAGATGATAGATTCCCCGATATCTTCACGTATTTCCAAGAGAAGTATGACGCGAATCTTGAGTTATACGGAAACCCTTTTGTTCAGCCTGGGCAATATATCTACATAGACCCGAATACTCTTGGCTCTAGGAGTAGAGAAGAAGTGTCAGAGACTGCGAGGACCCTTGGCCTGGGGGGTTATTACATGCTCGTTAATGTATCTGGGGAACTCACGAGGAACGATTACGAGGTCTCTGCAAAAGGCGTCTGGCAGTCAGACGGGAACAAGGTGTCTAGAAGAAAACTTAATCAAATAGAGGTTGATGATGGTTATGGTGTACCGAGGAAATAACTCTCTCGGAAGCAAGGATTTGTTTAAAGAGAGGAAGAAATATTCAGATAACGCTTTTCAGGATATGCCATATCCTCTTATAGATGATCTAGAGAGCATAGGACTCGACAAAAACGGCTTCACTTTATTGCCCAAGGAATCCACGATAAGAACACTCCCAGAGGCGTTTGGAGAATGCTCGCTAATCTCCCCCGTGGCTGATTGTTTAGAGCAAGCTATAAGATTCTTTAACACTGTTATCGTTAAAGGAAAAGCCTCAAGTGCCCCTTACGCGATTACCTCTCTCGACGTAAAGAGTGGCTATGAAAGAATAGAGCAGAGTTATTCTTCTGAGATAGAGAAGCTGTATGAAAGCTTTAAGT